>OLWK01000063.1_pt1 | contig 67881 bp, 60 predicted proteins | sample 1674141 | NCBI WGS metagenome assembly OLWK01 (sample SAMEA103958148, study PRJEB25191) | human gut metagenome | reverse complement strand
TCATCTGGCCGAATACGAGCGCCGTTTTGTTGATAACGCCGGACTCGGTCATTTCATGCCAGAGGTCATTGCCCTCACGGCTGCGCTCGCCGACGCCTGCAAACACGGAGTAGCCGCCGTGCTCGTAAGCTACGTTGCGGATAAGCTCCATGATAAGCACGGTCTTACCGACGCCTGCACCGCCGAACAGGCCGATCTTGCCGCCCTTGGAGTAAGGTGCAAGCAGGTCAACGACCTTGATACCGGTTTCGAGTATTTCGGTAGACGGAGCAATATCCGTAAACGCAGGCGCCTGCCTGTGAATTGGCATATACTCTTCGGCGTTTACTGCGCCCTTGCCGTCGATAGGCTCGCCGACGACATTGAACATGCGGCCGAGCGTCGCTTCACCGACCGGCATTTTAATGGGTGCTCCCGTATCGACCGCCGGGCAGCCGCGAGACAGTCCGTCGGTGGAAAACAGCGAGATGCATCTTACGCTGTTATCGCCGATGTGCTGCACAGCCTCCATGACGATCTTCTTGTCCTCGAGCTTTACCTCGATCGCATTATAAATATCCGGCAGTTTACCGGAGGGAAACTGGACGTCAACAACAGGGCCTATGACCCTTCTGATTATTCCGTTTTCCATTGACATACCTCCTGTTTAAGGGGTTTTAAAGGGATGATTACTTTTTCTTTTTAAGCGCGGATGCACCGCCGACGATCTCGGATATCTCGGTCGTAATCGCGGCCTGGCGCGCGCGGTTGAGCTTGAGATCAAGCTCGGAAATGAGGCTCTTGGTGCTGTCGGCAGCGGCGGTCATTGCGGTCATGCGCGCCGAGTGCTCACCGCACTTGGAGTCGAGCAGAACGCTCATTATCTTGTTGTTAAGATAAAGCTGCATTACGCTTTCAAGAACGCTGTTCGTGTCCGGCTCGAAGATGAATATTCGGCCGTGACCCTTATTTTCGCTCTTCTCCGGCGCGGCTGGAAGATACTGCACGCAGGTAGCGTCCTGACGCAGAGCCGTTACATAGTGCTGATAGATAAGGTGGACCTCGTCATATTCGCCGCTTGTGAACAGTCCCTTGAGGTAATCGGCTACCTCAAGCGCCTCATCAATATTCGGCGTATCGCTCAGCTCTGCAAAGGTCTTTATTACGTTGAGCCTGCTGTTTGCAAGAACATCCTTGCCCCAGCGGCCGCAGACAACAAGACCGTAGTCCTTGCCGCCCTGCTTGATGACCGAATTTGCATAGTGCAGTATCGAGCTGTTATACGCTCCGCAAAGGCCGCGGTTGCCCAAAAACAGGACATAGCAGACCTTTTTGACCTCTTTATGAGGCTTTATGAAGCGGTTATCAAGTCCCGACGAGGCCGACAGCAATGTGTCCATGACTTCCTGACTCTTTTCGGAGAAGGGGCGCATGGCCTGCATGCTGCTCTGAGTTCTGCGCAGCTTTGAGACCGCAACCATTTTCATGGCCTTGGTTATCTGCTCAGTATTCTTCACGCTTTTGATTCGCGTGCGTATGGCGCGCATATTAGCCATTTATGCCCCTCCCTTCTCTGCTTCTCAGAAAGTTTTCTTGAAATTTACGATACATTCTTTAAGCTTAGCCTGCTGATCTGCACTCAGCTTCTTGCCGCTGAGCACTTCGCCCTGAAATTCAGGGTAACTGCGGTTTACATAATCAATAAGCTCAGACTCGAAACGTGCGATGTCCGAAAGCTCGAGGTCGTCGGCATAGCCCTCGGAAACTGCGAAGATCGCAATTACCTGATCGGCTGCGCTCATAGGCACATACTGTCCCTGCTTGAGGATCTCGGTCATGCGAGCGCCGCGATGCAGCGTATCGCGAGTGGACTTATCCAGATCCGATCCGAACTGTGCAAACGATGCAAGCTCGCGATACTGAGCAAGGTCAACACGCAGACGGCCTGCGACCTGCTTCATTGCGCCGAGCTGAGCGGCACCGCCGACACGGGATACCGAAAGACCGACGTTTATTGCCGGGCGAACGCCGGAGTGGAACAGATCACTCTCAAGGAAGATCTGACCGTCGGTGATGGAAATGACGTTTGTCGGGATATAAGCGGAGATATCGCCTGCCTGCGTTTCGATGATCGGCAGAGCAGTCATGCTGCCGCCGCCGGATTCTGCGTTGAGTCGAGCTGCTCTTTCAAGCAGTCTGGAGTGCAGGTAGAAAACATCGCCGGGGTATGCTTCGCGTCCGGGCGGTCTCTGAAGCAGCAGAGAAATTTCACGATAAGCGGTGGCCTGCTTGCTCAGGTCATCGTATATTATGAGAACGTCCTTGCCGTTGTACATGAAGTATTCGCCCATTGCAGCGCCTGCGTAAGGCGCGATATAAAGCATGGGAGCCGGCTCAGATGCCGTTGCGGCAACGACGATCGTGTAATCCATCGCGCCGTGGCTGCGCAGCTTTTCGACAACGCTCGATACGGTGGATTCCTTCTGGCCGATGGCAACGTAGATGCAGATGACATCCTTGCCCTTCTGGTTGATGATAGCATCAAGCGCGATCGCGGTCTTACCTGTCTGGCGGTCGCCGATGATGAGCTCACGCTGGCCGCGGCCGATAGGAACAAGCGCATCTATAGCCTTCAGGCCGGTCTGCAGAGGCACGGAAACGGGCTCTCTTGAAAGCACGCTCGGAGCTGGGCTTTCGACCGGGCGGAAAGAGTCGGTCTTGATGGGGCCTTTGCCGTCGATGGGGCTGCCCATTGCGTCAACAACGCGGCCTATAAGCGCATCGCCGACGGGGACCTCGACGATCCTGCCTGTACGGCGGACACTGTCGCCCTCCTGAAGATGGCCGAACGGTCCGAGCAGAACAACGCCGACATTGTTCTTGTCCAAATCCTGCACCATGCCCTTGAGTCCGCCGGGGAACTCGAGCATCTCGCCTGCCATAACGTCGGCAAGGCCGGATACGCGGCAGATACCGTCGCCGAGGGTGAGAACCTCGCCGGTCTGGAATACGTCTATATCGCCGTTGACCTTCTCAAGCTGCTGCTTGATTCCGTCGGCGATAGATCTCATCTGACTGTCGCTCTGGCGGGTGTTGTCTTCAACATCCTGGCTGAGCCTGTCGAGCGTGTGGGCAAGCGTTCCGTCATAAACTGTATCGCCCACCTGCATACGCACGCCGCCTATAACATCGGAATCGACCTCATTGTGGCATGAGATAAAGGTCTCGCATATTATCTGCGTGAGCTTCTTCATTTCCTCGTCGCTCAGCGGCTGCGCGCTCTTTATTGAAATGTCAAGTTTTTTAAGTTCGTTCATGTTCAAAATGTCACTCGGCATTGCCGATACCAATTCTTTAATTTGTTCGATAAACTTATCATTCAGCGCCTGCTTGGAGTCCTCAAAACTGCCGTTGCGAAGTACCTCTGCGGTTATCTCAGCCACGCGGCGCACAGCGTCGGACGACACTCTGTCGCGCATCTGAGCCATAAGCTGGCCTTCGCTCTTTTCGGCATTCTCGATAAGGCTTTTTGCCTCCTGCTCGCCGGCAGCCGCTATCGCCGCTCCGTCGGCCTTAGCCTGAGCCTCGGCGTCATTGAGAAGCTGCTGCTTGCGCTCTTCGTTTTCGGCTCTTGCTTTTTCGATATCCTCTCCGAGGGCTTTGGCCTGCGCCTTTGCCTTTTCGGAGTTTTCAATCTCCTCGCCTATGCCGCGTCTGCGGCTGCCGAACATCTTGTCGAAAAGATTCATCTTGCGGCAGATGAAATACAGAGCGCCGAACAGTATGATAAAGTTAACTATTTTCCATATGATATCCACTTGAGAACTATCCCTCCTTTCCCATAATTCCTGTTATACATCGGGATCATTCCTTGGTTTTGCTGACACAATCGTCGATGAGCGCCTTGTTATCCTCTGCGCCGCCGACAAGACGGTCGGACAGCAGAGCGACAAGCTCGGGCATACTGCCGTCAATTTCGCCGACGGCGGCCTTTTCCTCGTTTTTCACTCGCTCACGGACATTTTTGTGAAGCTGCTCGGCTTCGGCATGGGCGGCATTGAGCACCTCGCCCTTTGCCTTTTCGGCATCGCTGCGTGCCGCGTTTATAACGCCGCGTGCATCAGCGCCGGTCTGAGCAAGCTCCTGTGCAAGCTGTGCCTTGTTCTCTTCAAGTGCTGCCTCGGCCTTCTTTCCCTCGGCAAGGCCTTCGTCAATGCGTGCCTTGCGCGCGTCCATAAAGCTAAGAACGGGCTTGAAAAGGAATTTGTTCAACAGGAACATAAACAGGAAGAAGCTGATAATAGTAAGTATGAACTCAGGTACGCTGATCTGCAGTCCAACTATGTCTAAAATCAATCTGGTCTCCCCCTTTCAAGATGCTATTTCTATTCTTACATCTTGGCAATAAGCATGAATGCGATGACCAGACCATAGATGGCCAGCGCTTCCATAAAGCCCATTGCAAGGATCATGACAGACTGAAGCTGACCTTTCATATCCGGCTGACGTGCCATACCCTCAAGCGCCTTCGAGGCTGCAAGACCCTGGCCGATACCGACGCCGATCGTGCTCAGGCCGATGGCCAGTGCAACGCCTATTGCGATAAGACCCTGTGCTATTGACATTTGTGTTTCCTCCTATAATTGTGTATGTGTTTACTTGTTTATTCTTCGTCTTCGGTGGCTTCATTGATAAAGACGGCAAGCAGCATGGTAAATACCATTGCCTGAATGAAGCAGAACAGAAGACTCAGTATGTGCATGACTATAGGCAATCCTACCGGGAACAGTTCAAACAGCGTTTCTGCCGCAAGCTCTTCGCCGTAGATATTGCCGTAAAGTCGCAATGCCATGGAAAGCGGTCGCGTAAACTGTTCGAGGATCAGGATCGGGAACAGGAACGCAAATGGCTTGAAGAACGTGCCGAGGTATTTGCCAAGGCCATGCTTTTTTATGCCGGACGACTGGATGGCGACAAACGATATCGTTGACAGCGCCGCCGTTACCGTCAGCACCGATGTAGGGACCGTGAACAGATCTCCCGATCCGGGAATAAGTCCCGAATAGTTGCAGACGATGATCAGGATGAAGAACGACGCCAGCATCGGGAAATAGTGCCGCGCCTTCTTCTCTCCCAGGACTCCGGCAAAGAAGTTCAAAAGTCCGCCCACAGCCATTTCCGCAATGTTTTGCAGCGGGCCGGGCACGTCTTTCATCTTGCGCGTCGCTATTATGCTAAACAGCAAAATGACCGCCATTATCACCCACATAGAATAGATAGTCTTGGTCGGCATCAAAAAGTTTTCAAAGAATTCTTTCAATTATTTTTCACCTCCGTCCGCCGTATCTTTACTTTGCGGCTGAGTTTTGTTGACCATCATCTTCAAAAACAGCATTCCGCCGCCGGACAGACCGACGGCCGCCGCAATGAGCGTTGCCGTCATCGGAAGATCATATGCCCTGCAAACAAAGAAGCAAACGGCAAGAGCAGCCGCATCAAGCAGCAGCCGCAGCATATTAACGCCCATTACAGCCGCCATATTTGACGCGTTCATGTTCGCTTTGCTTATGCGCATGTTGATATACGCCACCGCAGCGCCGAGCACGGCACCGCCGAGCACCGATAAAATGTCTGTAAGGTTCATACGCCTTCCTCATTAGAGCAACAAGTCAAACTATTTTATAACATTATTATTTAACAACAAATTAACGCGAAATGCAACGTGTTTTTGCGCATTTTTCAGCATTTTTTAATAATTGCACAATTTCTGTGTGATTGTCGGTTTCCATTTCAGCATCGTTTCGGCATTTTGCATTTGCCATGCATTAGCATCGCATGCCTGATAAACGGTGAAAACGCAAGGAGTCGGGACTTCCCGGCTTCTTACGTTTTCACGCGCTGTTTACTTATTTAATATGTCCATAAATTCCTCGCCTGTTATGGTTTCCTTTTCATACAGGAACCGTGCAAGCTCATCGAGCTTATCGCGGTTATCGGTGAGTATCTTTATCGCCTTATCGTGCTGCTTTTTTATAAGCGCGACCACCTGACGGTCGATCTCGGCCTGAGTATCGGCAGAGCACGCAAGAGACGTATCGCCGCCGAGATACTGGTTATTTACCGTTTCCATTGCGACCATGTCAAAATCCTCGCTCATGCCGTAGCGCGTTATCATCGCACGGGCAAGCTTTGTCGCCTGCTCGATATCGTTGGATGCGCCCGTCGTTACTGAGCCGAACACGACCTCCTCGGCTGCACGGCCACCTGTGAAGGTAGCTATTTTGTTTTCTATCTCAGCCTTGCTCATGAGATAGTGGTTGCCCTCTTCGACCTGCATGGTGTAGCCCAGCGCGCCGGAGGTGCGCGGAACGATCGTAATCTTCTGCACGGGCGCGGAATTAGTCTGCTTTGCGGCGACAAGAGCATGCCCTATCTCGTGATATGCAACTATGTGCTTTTCATGATCGGTCATGATGGCGTTTTTCTTCTGGTAGCCTGCTATGACGACCTCGATGCTCTCTTCAAGATCGGCCTGACTTGCAAAGCGCCGTCCATCACGCACGGCACGCAGGGCCGCTTCATTAACGATGTTTGCAAGCTCTGCGCCGGAGGCGCCGGAGGCCATGCGCGCGATCTTATTAAAATCAACATCCTCGGCTATCTTTATCTTCTTGGCGTGGACCTTGAGGATCTCCTCCCTGCCCTTGAGGTCGGGAAGCTCAACGGGAACGCGGCGGTCAAAGCGGCCGGGGCGCGTGAGCGCCGGGTCGAGCGATTCGGGGCGGTTTGTTGCGGCAAGGATTATTACGCCGTTATTGCCCTCAAAGCCATCCATCTCGGTGAGAAGCTGATTAAGCGTCTGCTCGCGCTCATCGTTTCCGCCAAGCTGACCGTCACGCTTCTTACCGATAGCGTCGATCTCGTCGATGAAAACTATACAGGGTGCTTTTTCCTTTGCCTGCTTGAACAGATCGCGCACCTTGCTCGCACCCATGCCGACAAACATCTCGACAAACTCGGAGCCGGACATCGAGAAAAACGGAACATCCGCTTCGCCGGCTACGGCCTTTGCGAGCATGGTCTTGCCGGTTCCCGGAGGGCCGACAAGCAGTATGCCCTTGGGCATTGACGCGCCGATCTCGCGATATTTGCCGGGATCGTGCAGATAATCGACTATCTCGGAGAGGTTTTCCTTTGCCTCATCCTCGCCTGCCACGTCTGCAAATTTAATGCCCTCGGCGGATTTAACGTATACTCTTGCATTAGACTTGCCCATGTTGAACATCATGGAGTTTCCGCCGCCCATCTTCTCCATCATCTTGCGCGACATGAACTGGCCGATCGCAATAAACAGGATTATAGGCAGAACCCACGCAAGGATGCTCACCAATGCCGAGGTCTGCTCGATCTCCTCGCCGGTGGTGGAAACATTGGCCTCAAGCAGATGCGAAACAAGATCGTTATCCGGCAGCATGGCGGTTTTATAAATCTTGCTGTTGTCATTTCCCTGGAAAAGAATGCGGTTGTTCTGCTCTTGGATCTCAACTGTGCTGACCTCGCCGTTATCTACCATATTGATAAAAGTGTTGTAGTCAACTTCCTTGATCTGATGCTCACTTATCCACGGCATTGCGACAAAATTGAACACAAGCAAAAGGATGAGCGCTATCGTATAGTAATACATCATCGGCTTTTTTGGGGATTTAACTTCGTTCATACGCCTTACTCCCATCAAAATATATATTGTGTATAGTTTAGCACCACAAAGAGCAATATTTCACGAAAATTCTGTTAATAGTTGTGCTCAATGGCACACACTTTCAAGTTATTTATTCGTTATTCTGAGCATTCTGTATCCGATGCCGACGTGAGTCTGGATATACTGAACGCCGTTTGAGTTTTTTTCCAGCTTTCGGCGCAGTGTTGCCATATAAACGCGAAGCGACGATACGTCAGACGCGGTTGGGCTTCCCCATACCTCTTTTAAAATGTAATTGTGCGTGAGCACCTTGCCGGTGTTTTTCGCAAGAAGGCACAGGAGCTTGTACTCTATCGGAGTGAGGTGTATTTCGACGTCGGATATATACACGCAGCCGGCCGAATAGTCGATACGCATATCGCCGTTTTCGTATGTGCTGGATTCCTCGCCGATCCTGTCACCGTCGTACCGAACACGCCTGAGCGCAACGCGCAGGCGTGCAAGCAGCTCATCAACCGAAAACGGCTTTGTTAGATAATCGTCCGCTCCGGCATCGAGCGCCGAGACCTTGTCAAAATCCTCGCTGCGCGCCGAGACCACAATGATCGGCATATTGCTCCACGAACGGATCTTTTTTATTATCTCAACTCCGTCCATATCCGGCAGACCGAGGTCAAGCAGAACAACATCCGGCTTGCACGATAATGCCTCCATAACGGCACCCGCTCCGGTAGCTGCGCGCTTATAGGCGTAGTCCTGCGTTTCAAGCGTTGCCGAGATAAGATTAGCAACGGCATTATCATCCTCAACTATAAGTATCTGCGGTTTATTCATCAGGCTGCACCTCCGCCCTTTTCAAATCGAATGTAAACACCGCGCCGTGCGGCGTGTTATCTGAAACCTCTATGCTGCCGCCGTGCGCTTCAACAATGCTTTTGCACAGCGCAAGCCCGAGGCCGAGGCCGCGTCTTGCGTCGCTGCTTGCTTTGTTTCCGGTGTAAAACATATCAAATATCTTTTCTTTTGCCTCGTCGCTTATGCCGTTTCCGTCATCGGTAACGCTTATAAGCACTCTGTCATCCCGTGCCGACGCTTCAAGGCAGATATGCGAGCCTCGAGGCGTGTATTTCACGGCATTGTTAATAAGGTTAATTACAACCTGCACTATGAGCCTTGCGTCCATATATGCCATGAGCAGCTCATCATCAAGCTTAACTTCCAGCTCATGCTCCGACAGCAGCCTGTCCGAATGCGAAACGGCCTCGCGGAAGATATCGTCCAGAAGCTCCGGCTGCATGTTTTCAATTCTGCTGCCGCCCTCCATGCGCGTTATAGAAAGAAGGTTTTCAACAAGGTCTATGAGCCAGTGCGCATCGTCGTACACCGAAACATACATCTGTCTGCGCTTTTCCTCGGGAAGCTCGTTTTCCATTAGCAGCGCCGCGGTGCCGGATATATTCGTCAGCGGCGTACGCAGATCGTGAGATATGGCACGCAGAAGGTTTGACCGTAGCTCCTCGGCTCTTGCCTTTTCTTCGATCCTGCGCTTTTCGATGCGGTTATACTCATTTTCAAGCACAAGGCCGCACTCGTCAAGTATCGCAACTGTCAGGGTCTTTTCAAAGCTTTCAAGCATCGGGGTGGCTTTCATGGCTACGCCTGCAACGGCAAACACTCTGCCGTTTGCGTGGATGGCCATGTAAATTCCGTTTGATTTCTGCCGCGTATCCGTTCCGTTTCCGGCGCGGCGGTCGTTCTCTAACACCCACCGTGCGCTGTCGCGATCATACTGCGTAAGATAATCGTCAAAGCCGGCGTTTTCGTTCACGGGAAACAGCATCGGCTCGCTCAAATCGCCGTTTTCAACGGGGTATATCAGAACGCTGCACTCAAGCAGCTTGACAAGCTGCCCGGCAGTCACCGTAAGTATCTGCTCTGTGCCGATCGCCTGCTGAAGCTTCTGGCTTGTTTCGAGAAGTATCTCTGTTCTGTAGACTCTGAGCGCCGTCTGATGCGTCTGGCGCTTTATTCTTGCCGTTATAGACGATATGAAAAACGCCGCTGCAAACATGACGATGAACGTCATAATATGGCTCGGGTCCGAAAACAGCGAAAAATACGGTTCCGTGAAAAAGAAGTTGCATATCAGGACCGAGAGTATGGACGCTGCAAGACTGTAGCTGCGTCCGGCGGTGAGCATGGCAATGCCGAGAACGCCGATTATATAAATGACTATAACGTTTGCCGTAGAAAATCCAAGATCGGAGAACAAATAGCCTATGCCTGTGCAGAAAGCAAGCATAACGGCGGTTATAAGCGCATCGCGAAGACTGAGCTGCTCCTGACTGCGTGCCGAGCCGCGCGGCGTATCCGAGGTCTCGCTTTTGTCTGGGATTATATATATGTCTATATCGGACGCAAGCTCACCCAAGCGATCGACTATGCTCTTTTTTGAAAAAATGCCGCGCTTGCCGGGGCTTCGTCCTATCACTATCTTTGTCGAACCGGAAACGCGCGCATACTCGGCTATGACTGCCGCGGCATCATCTCCGTAAAGCGTTCTGATCTGTGCTCCGAGCTGCTTTGCAAGCCGGATATTCTCCGCAAGGCGGCTGTCAGGCTCGGCAGCATAATTTGCAGGCTCAACAAAAAGCGCCGTGAGCGTTCCGTGGAATGCCTCGGCTATTTTGGCTGCCGCTCTGACGACACGCGCATTTGTCGGCGAGCCGGACAGGCACACAAGTATTTTTTCCTCGCGCTGCATTCTTCCACCTCATTTCTGCCGCAATTATAGCATATAAAGCGGCGCCAGAAAACCGTTTTCCCATTTTTAGTCTGTGTTTTAATGAAACTTTAATGTTTTGGGCGATCCTCTAATCCCATTATAATGCCGTCGGTGCTATAGTCTAATCACAATGCTATAGTCTAATCACAATGCTATAGTCTAATCACAAAAAGATCAAACGAGGCGCGATTTATGAAAATCATTATAGTCGGCTGCGGTAAAATTGGCCAAAGCATTCTGCAAAGCCTTATAAGCGAGGGACATGAGATCGTTGTTGTTGACTCCAACCGTGAGGTCATAGACAGCGTCAGCACAAACTACGATGTCATGGGCATATGCGCTGCCGGCACGCATTTTAAAACTCTGTCGGATGCAGGAGCCGACAGCGCCGAGCTTTTCATCGCGGCAACTGGCTCGGACGAGATAAACATGCTAAGCTGCTTTCTTGCAAAGCGAATGGGTGCAAAGCACACCGTTGCGCGCATACGCGGCAGCGAATACACCAGTGAAAATCTTGACTTTATCAAAAATCAGCTTGAGCTTTCGATGGTCATCAACCCCGAAAGGCTCACGGCAAAGGCCATATATAACATTCTAAAGTTTCCGTCTGCCGTAAAATCCGAGAGCTTTACGCGAAGCCGCTTTGAGATGGCCGAAATGAGCGTCAAGCCCGGCTCTGCGCTCGATGGAGTTGAGCTTTCGGCGCTGAGAGCAAAAAGTGGGGCATCATTTCTTGTGTGCGCAGTGCTGCGTGACAAGACCGCGTACATTCCTCGCGGAAGCTTTGTGCTGCGTGCAGGAGATAAGCTCGGCCTTATAGCCGCGCCCGAGGATATGCAGAAGCTGCTCGGCAACATGGGCATACTGCAAAAGCGCACAAAGCACGTGATGCTGCTCGGTGCAAGCCGCATAGCGGAATACTTGAGCGATGAGCTTATCCGCAGCGGAAACGGCGTAAAAATAATCGAAAAGGACGCAAAGCGCTGCGACGATATATCCGCCGCGCTCGGCGGCAGCGCCGTGGTCATTCACGGCGACGGTTCGCAGCACGAGCTTCTCGACGAGGAGGGGCTGGACGGTGCCGATGCGTTCGTTGCGCTCACGGGAATGGACGAGGAAAACCTGCTGCTTTCGTACTACGCGCTCGACCGCGGCGTGCCGAAGGTTATCGCCAAGCTCAACCAGGACGCATACCACGAGCTTTCGGAGCATCTGGGCGTTGAGTGCACCGTATCGCCAAAGCACATAACTGCCGACGTTCTGCTTAGATACGCCCGTGCGCTGCAAAACTCCATGGGCAGCAGAGTAGAAACGCTTTACAGCCTCATGAACGGCAAGGTCGAGGCGCTTGAATTTATCGTTTCTCCCGATTTCGGCTACACGGGCATTCCCGTAAAGCAGCTTGACCTCAAGCCCGACATTCTGTTGGCCGGAATAATCCGCGGCGGCAAGAACATCATCCCCTGCGGCGACGACGTTATATTGCCCGACGACCGCGTGATAATAATTGCTGCCGGCAGAAAGCTGTACGATCTTTCGGATGTGATAGCAAAATGAAGATAAAGCTTGTTTTTCATACAGTCGGCAGAGTACTTCTTCTCGAGGCCGCGCTTATGCTGCTTCCGCTTGCCGTTTCGCTGATCTACGGCGAAAGCTGCGCACTTGCATTTGCGATATCTGCCGCTTCCTCCGCCGCTATAGGAGCGGCGCTCAAACGTTTCTGCCGCAGCGAGAGCAAGAACCTGTACACTCGCGACGGGCTTGCGATAGTGGCTCTGTCATGGATAGGAATATCGCTGTTCGGCGCATTGCCGTTTGTCATAAGCGGCAGTATACCGTCGTTTATAGATGCGTTTTTTGAAACCGTTTCCGGCTTTACGACAACGGGCGCATCGATCCTCACGGATGTTGAAGCGCTCGGCCACGGTCTGTTATTCTGGCGCAGCTTCACGCACTGGGTCGGCGGCATGGGCGTGCTTGTGTTCATAATGGCCGTAATGGAAAAAACGCCTGAGCGCTCGGTGAACATTCTCCGCGCTGAGATGCCGGGGCACAACGTGGATAAGCTCACTCCCCGGGCAAGCGGAACGGCAAAGATCCTGTATTACATATATCTTGCCCTCACCGTGCTCGAAGCGGTGCTCCTTTTATGCGGCGGCATGCCGCTGTTTGACAGCATCGTTCACGCGCTCGGCACGGCCGGCACCGGCGGATTTGGGATCAAGGCCGACAGTATCGCGTCATACTCGCACTTCTGCCAATGGGTGATAACCGTGTTTATGCTGCTGTTCGGCGTGAGCTTTAACATGTACTATCTGCTGCTTATCAAAAGATGGCGCGAGGTGCTCAAGTCAAACGAGCTTAAATGCTATCTGGGCATAAGCCTTGCAGCAATGATAATCATCGCGCTGAGCATCATGCCCCTGTGCGGCAGCATCGCCGACGCGGTGAGGCTTTCCGCATTTCAGGTATCTTCCATCGTCACGACGACAGGCTACGCCACCGCGGATTTTGATGCCTGGCCGAGTCTTGCAAAGGCCGTTTTGCTCATCCTTATGTTCTTTGGCGGCTGCATGGGTTCAACGGCAGGCGGTCTTAAAATGAGCCGCGTTACAGTGCTTGCGCAGATAGCGCGCAACGACCTGCGCCATGCTCTGCGTCCGCGCGAGGTAAGCTCTGTTATTTTAAACGGCCGGCGCGTTGACGCGCAGGGCGAAAGGCAGATACTTTCTTACTTTGCGCTGTATATTGCGGTCATAGGAGCCGTATTTTTGCTCATAAGCTTTGAGCCGTTCGGGATAGAGACCAATTTCTCGGCTACCGTGAGCTGCGTGAACAACATTGGCCCCGGCTTCGGGAGCATCGGTCCGAGCCTGAGTTATGCCGATTATTCTGCGTTTTCAAAGCTTGTTCTGTCATTTGCCATGCTGCTCGGCAGGCTTGAGATATACCCCCTGCTTCTGCTGCTGTCTCCGCAGCTTTGGACCAAGAGATGAGGTGCCGTTATGGACATTGAAAGTGTTGTTCTTGTTATATCAGTCATACTGCTGTTTGTTATCGGCTACATTGCCGTGGGCGTGCTCATCCCCGACCCGAGGAAGCTCAGAAAGCGCAGAAACAGGCGCAGAAACAGGCGCAGAAAGTAAAAAAACACCGCACGGTTTTCCGTGCGGTGTCTGAATATTTAAGATCAGATCCTGCTGTTTATCCAAGCGAGGATATCGGCATAGACCTCAGCCTTGTTTATCTCGTTGAGCATTTCGTGGCGGCCGTCCTTATATAGTTTTATGGAGACATCCTTCATGCCGGCCTTTTTGAAGTTTTCGTACGCAAGCTTAACGCCCTTGCCGCATTCACCGACGGGGTCCTTATCGCCGGACATAAAGTAAACGGGCATATCCTTCTTCATTGACTTGAGATTATTGACGTTTGTAATGAACTTAACGCCCGTCATCATATCCCTGAACAGGCTGCACGAGGGGATAAATCCGCAGAGAGGATCGGCAATATATTTATCCACAACCTCCGTATCACGCGTGAGCCAATCATACTCGGTACGCGGATTTTCATATATCTTATTATAGCTTCCGAAGGCGAGGTTATTGAGGAACTTGCTGTAATGATGCGCGCCCTTGAGAGCCGTGACGAGATTTCCCATGAAAAGGCCGCCGTTTACGAGTGCCGCGCCCTGATTGCCCGTGCCGCTTATTATTGCCGCATCAAAACCGCCGGGATAACGGATAATGTGCGTGCGCGCCATGAAACTGCCCATGCTGTGTCCGAACAGGACAAACGGAACATTCGGATAGGTCTGCTTCATTGCAAGACGAAGTATCTCCTCGTCCTTTAAGATATAATCCCAACCGTTTTTCTCGGCGAAAAAGCCCATCTGCTCGGGCTTTTCAATGCTCTGACCGTGGCCGAGATGGTCTGTGCCGACGGCAACGAAACCGTTAGACGCAAGAAACGCCATAAAATCATCATAGCGGCTTATGTGCTCGGCAATACCGTGCATTATCTGCACGACCGCGCGCACCTGCCCGTCGGGAACACATCTGCGAACATGGATGCGGTTTTTGCCCGTGCTTGAATTAAAATAAAAATCATTGAAACTAGGCATGGAAAACGACCTCCGTATATGTTATTATATGAATTATAGCATACTTGCAGCAAAATGCAACGGAATTAGCAAAATCAGTATGGAGGTAATCATATGAACGGTTATGTTGTCGCACTCGATCAGGGAACGACCAGCTCAAGAGCGATTATTTTTGATGTAAAGGGCAGACCTGTCACGATTGCACAGTACCCCTTTCCTCAGATATACCCTAAGCCCGGCTGGGTCGAACACGACCCGATGGTCATATTGGAAACGCAGTTTCGCGCCCTTGCTGAGGCATTTGAAAAAAGCGAGCTTTCCCCTACGGACATAGCCGGCATAGGCATAACAAACCAGCGTGAGACTACGATCGTTTGGGATAAAAACACAGGCAAGCCTGTGTATAACGCCATCGTCTGGCAGTGCAGACGCACAGCGCCTATCTGCGATAAGCTCGCGGCCGACGGCATAGGCGACTATGTCCGCGATAAAACCGGCCTTCTCATAGACGCATATTTTTCCGGCACCAAGATCAAGTGGATACTCGACAACGTCGAGGGTGCGCGCGAGCGCGCCGAGCGCGGCGAGCTGCTTTTCGGCAACGTCGATTCGTGGCTGATCTGGAATCTCACCGGCGGCAAGGCGCATGTTTCCGACTACTCCAACTGCTCACGCACGATGCTGTTTGACATAAACGAGCTCAAATGGGACAAGATACTTTGCGAAAAGCTCGGCATCCCCATGTCGATGCTCCCGACGCCCGTGCCGTCCTCGATGATCTACGGCAAGGTCGCGCCCGGAATAACCGGGCTTGAGATGCTCGCAGGCGTTCCCGTTTGCGGCAGCGCAGGCGACCAGGCAGCAGCGCTCATCGGTCAGGGCTGCATAGAAAAGGGGCAGGCAAAGAACACCTACGGAACAGGCTGCTTTACTCTCCTCAACACCGGCGATCAGTCCGTTCGCAGCGCAAGCGGCCTTGTTACGAGCGTTGCGTGGTCGATCGGCGGCAAAACCACCTACGCGCTTGAGGGCAGCGTATTCAATGCCGGCAGCTCCATTCAGTGGCTGCGCGACGAGGTCGGACTTCTGAGCACAAGCTCCGAGTGCGAAACGCTTGCTACCTCCGTTCCCGATAACGGCGGAGTGTATCTCGTTTCGGCGTTCACGGGTCTCGGCGCACCGCGCTGGGATATGTACGCGCGCGGCGCGATAGTCGGTCTGACTCGCGGCTCAACAAGAGCGCACATCGCACGCGCGGCGCTCGAGGGCATCGCCTATCAAGTCAAGGATCTGCTCGACGCAATGGAGAAGGACGCCGGAGAGCCGCTGAGCGTTCTGCGCGTTGACGGCGGCGCATCGGTAAACAATTTTATGATGCAGTTCCAGTCGGATATTCTCCGCAAGCCCATTGACCGTCCCAAGATGGTCGAGACCACGGCATTCGGCGCGGCGTTCCTCGCCGGTCTTGCAGTGGGCGTGTGGAAGGACATCGGCGACATTGCCAGCATTCGCGAATCCGACCGCGTGTTTACGCCCGAGATGGATGTCACCGAAGCTGCCGCGCTGTACAAAAAGTGGCTGCGCGCAGTTGAAAGAGCTGCAAAGTGGGAAGAATAATGGAACAGGTATTGGTTGTAGAACGCAAAAAAATTGAGCGTTACATATCCGGCCGCAACGGCCTTATAACAGAGTGCGCGCAGCAGCTTTTCGAGATCATAAAAGCCGAGCACGAGTTCATGCCGCGCGACGAGGCCGAGCAGCGCCCGGACTATAAGCAGATAATTCCCTATGTTATCCTGCGCCGCGGCGATGAGGTTTTCGTCACACGCAGGCTCAGCAAAGGTGGCGAGGCGCGCCTGCACGGGAAAATTTCCATCGGCATCGGCGGACATATAAACCCCGTTGACGAGCAGGGTGATCTTCTCATGCGCGGCCTTTGGCGTGAGATCCATGAGGAGGTCGCACTTGACAAGCACGGTGAGCTTAGCCCCTGCGGATTTATAAACGACGACTCGAACGCCGTCGGCAGCGTTCATCTCGGCGCATGCTTTACCCTCCCCGTCGATGGCGAGGTATCCGTCAAGGAGACCGAAAAGCTTGAGGGACTGTGGATGACCAAGGCCGAGCTGCAAGAAAATTACGGCAGCATGGAAACCTGGACGCAGATAGCACTGGAGGTGCTGTGATATGAAGATATTCAAACCGGCTGATATAATGCTGCCGAACTGCGACATGCATCGCTGGAGCGTTGTCGCCTGTGACCAGTTCACATCCGAGCCGGAATACTGGCAGCAGGTGCGCAGCATAGTCGGTGACGCACCGTCAACGCTTCATATGATGCTGCCCGAGGCCGAGCTTGGCACAAAGGATCCGGAAACTGAAAGCATTAAGATAAACGCAGCGATGCAGCGCTATATTGACGAGGGAGTTTTCAAAACATATCCCGACAGCTATATTTACCTTGAGCGCACGCTAAAAAACGGTGCGGTGCGCCGCGGCATAATGGGCATGTTCGACCTTGAAGCCTATGACTGGGCCGAGGGAACGCACAGCCCGATACGCGCAACAGAGCACACCGTTGAGGATAGACTGCCGCCGCGCATCCGCATCCGCCGGAACGCTCCGCTTGAGATGCCGCACATCATGATATTCATGGATGATGCGGATAACATCGTTTTTTCCTCCGTCACGAAAGGCGAAAAGGTCTATGACTTTGAGCTGATGCAGGACGGCGGCAGCATCACCGGCTGGCTCGTAGCGGACACCGAAAAGCTTGCAAAGGCTGCCGAAAAGCTTGGCGACGAGGCCGTTTTGCAGCGCAAATACGGCTCGGCGGATAACGCGATAGTCTTTGCAATGGGCGACGGAAATCACAGCCTTGCCGCCGCAAAGCGGCACTGGGAAGAGGTCAAAAAGACGCTGCCGGAGTCTGAATATGAAACTGCACCTGCGCGCTATGCACTTGCCGAGCTTGTTAACATCCACGATGACGCCATAACCTTCGAACCGATACACAAGGTTATATTCGATACGGAAGCCGAAATGTTTTTTGCCGAGGCAAAGGCCTTTTTTGCCGACAACATCGGCGAAGGCCGGAGCATTGATCTTGTCACCGGCGAGGGCATCGAGCGGCTTAATATATCCGGCCTTACGATCGGCGAGCTTATCGGAAAATGCGAGGACTTCTGCAAGGCATACACAGAGCGTCACGGCGGATATATCGACTATATCCACGGCGACTGCGAGTGCGTTGAAATGTCGCAGCGCTTCGGCTGCGCAGGTATTCTCCTGCCGCGCATGGAAAAATCGGAGCTGTTTTCCTCGGTCATGAAAAGCGGCCCGTTCCCGAAGAAAAGCTTTTCCATCGGCCACGGCAACGATAAGCGCTATTATCTCGAGTGCCGCGAAATCAGGTAATTTACCCTTGTAATGGGCAAGGAATTGTGGTAAAATAATTGCCGTTAATTCGCAATAATACTATTAGAGGAGCTGTTTTATATGTCCGGACATTCCAAATGGCATAATATACAGAAAACTAAGGGCGCAGCCGACGCAAAGCGCGCGCAGGCTTTCACAAAAATCGCCCGTGAAATGATCGTTGCCGTTAAAGAGGGCGGCAGCGGCGATCCCAACAACAACTCGCGTCTGGCTGCGGTCATCACCAAGGCAAAGGCTGCTAACATGCCCAACGATAACATAAAGCGCACGATCGACAAGGCGCTGGGCGCAGGCAACACCGATAACTACGAGAAGATCGTCTATGAAGGCTACGGCCCCTCCGGCGTTGCAGTCATTGTCGAGACCATGACCGATAACCGCAACCGCACGGCGGGCGAGATCCGCCACTACTTCGATAAGTACGGCGGAAACATGGGCGCTGCAAACTGTGTTTCCTGGTCGTTCGATAAGAAGGGCGTCATCGTCATCGACAACGAGGACGAAGATCTTGACGAGGATGAAGTGATGATGGAAGTTCTCGATGCCGGCGCTGACGATTTCGAGCCCGACGGCGAGACCTTCGTTGTCTACACCGCTCCCGACGATGTTTCCCCCGTTGCCGAGAAGATCAGTGCAGCAGGCTACAAGCTTCTCTCGGCTCAGGTCGAAATGCTGCCCCAGAACGGCTACATAAAGCTCACCAATGAGGACGATATCAAGAACATGCAGAAAATGCTCGACATGTTCGAGGATAATGACGACGTCCAGAACGTGTGGCACAACTGGGAAGAGTAATAAAGTCAAAAAAAAATAGCACCCCGATGGGGTGCTATTTTTTGTTTACTGCGCTTACTGTGCTCTGTACAGGAACGTTACGACCTGGCTGCGAGTGCAGGTTGCATTCGGCGAGAAGTGCGTCGTATCGGTTCCCTTGGTGATGCCTTTTGCCACTGCCCATTTGACGGCTTCGTAGCAGTACGAGCCGGGCGCCACGTCAACAAATCCCACGTTTCCGCTGACGGTCGGCTCACCGGCGGCGCGCCAGAGGAAGGTCACGACCTGGCCGCGTGTGCAGCCTGCGTTCGGCGAGAAATGCGTTGCATCCGTGCCGTTGGTTATGCCGTTTGCCACCGCCCACTGCACCGCGTCATAGCAATACGAACCGGCCGCTACGTCGCTGAAGTTTGCCTGCGGCTTGTAGTTGGGGTCTTTTGCTCCGCAGCGCGTGCATGTGCCGTCGGCGAACTCGTGGCCGAGAGCTGAAGTGTAGGTATCTTTATAGGCGTTTGGTTCACATGTGCAGCCGTGCAGCGTATAGCCTCCTTCGGTGCATGTTGGGTCTATGATCTTATCGCCCGTATCATGGATGTGAATCATATTAAACTCCACGCTGTATCCATATTTTTTACCATCAGCAACAACATAAAGCTCGGCAGTCATCAAGGTTTTTCCTTTATACAGCACCGTGTAATCAAGCTTTATCCGAGACGAGGATATACTAATCGTTTTCTCGCTGAGTAAGTGAGCTTTCCATCCTTATTATAAAGATCAATACCGGTTTTGGAAATATTCGCCGTTTTCCCGAACACAGCCACAAAAGAAAAACAGGCATGCTCATAGTCAACAGCACTGACTGTGTACTGCTCCCATGCAGGCTCTTCATTTGCTTGGTAATTCTGTACCGCCAGTGCGCTCATGGGTACTAAGCTCATGACCATTAGCAACACAAGCAGCAGACTTAATGCTCGTTTTTTCATCTTTTCCTCCCAAAAATTTATTTTTTATAAGATCAGGTATCAAAAGGTGTACTTTTTGGTATCAGCTGTAATTACATAATATGGTAACAGAATATTCACAAAAAAGCAATACTTTACCGCCTGTTTTGTCTAAAAATACTTGCATTTTTGCCAGTCGTTAGCACTTTCAAACTCGTTTTTCGTGCAACAGGTTTACTATCAAAAAGTACACTTTTTGATAGTTTTGAGAGTTAAAAAGGGCAAAAAAGTTGCACCGCACGGGGGATAACCGTGCGGTGCGTTTGTATTTTGTGGGCATATCGTTTCCGATCGAGGGATCACGATAAAGCCGAGCATACAGGTTGTATTTTGGTCGAAACGCTCGTTTCGGCCTCTTTTTATGTTATTATACCACATTTTGCCCACTTGTTAAATTGTGATACTAAACAAATTTTAGCTGCATTTATTAGTGCACATTGACTTAAGTTGACAAGTGGGCGCTAAATTCATCCGAACAGGCTGACTCTTACAGTATATGTGACGGTCTTTCCGTCATAAGTGACGGTCGCTTCGCGGTTTCCAAGGCCGGTCATGTCGCACTCGACCGTGTATTCGCTCGGGTCGGTTATGCGCTTTGCAGAGCCGTTATTGTAATACGCTCTGAGCACAAGGCCGGTCGTATCAAGCTCTTCGCCGACGGTGTACACGGTTTTGACGGGCATCTCCTCGATGCTCAGCTCCGTGACCTTGGGGCGCTCGACAATGACGGTGCACTGATCGTAAACCTCCATCTTGTCGCTGACATAGACCATGATCGTGGCCGAGCCTTCGCTCACGGCCTTGAGCGCGCCATCCTGCGAAACGGTGACTATGCTCGTATCGCTGCTTTTCCAGATATACTCCGGTTCTTTCTGCCCGGCGGACGGCTCGGGCATACAGCTGACCTTGAGCTGAGCCTCGTCATCGACCGTCATCGTGAGGCTCGGTGAGCTGAGAACGACGGATTTTACGTCAAGCTTCTCCGGCTCCGGAGTTGCCGTCGGCGTGGGAGAGGCGCTTGCCGTCGGCGTATCATCCTTGCCTCCGTCATTGCTGCCGGACAGGGCAAAAACGATCACCGCCGTCGCCATGGCCGCAAGGATGAGCACGAGCGCAAGTATATATCCAAACATGGACTTTTTCGGCTTTTTCTCAGGCTCCGGCTGCTTGGGCGGAGCTTTTTTCGGCTGGGCAGGCTCGGGGCGCGGCTTCTGCTTCGGCTTGGGCTGCAGTCGCGGTTCGGCCGGCGCTTCGGGTATGTATTCAGGGCGCGGATCGGCCTTGAAATCCTCGCGCACGGTCATATCGTCGCTGCCGAACGAGGCCGGAGCAGGCTCCGGCTCTGCCCTGCCCGACGCTGCGAGCGAAAGAGCTTTTTTAAGCTCCGTCGGCCCTGCATAGCGGTCGGCTATTTTATAGCTGCACGCCGTCATGACCACCTTTTTCAGCGCCGCGCTGCCGTTTTTCGGCTGCGGCAGGATCTCGCCGCGGAAGCGGCGTATCTGCGCATCGGTGATCTGCTCGGGCGTCGGCACCTGGGGCGGCATCGGCAGGAACGGGCCGCGCCGATCGTTCAGCAGCCAATAGAGCACCATGCCCAGAGAGTATATATCCACGCGGTCGTCATAGCCCTTGCCCTTGTAGACCTCGGGCGCCATATACGAATAGGTTCCGACCTTATCGGCCGAGGTGCGTATGGTGGAGGCTTTAGCCACGCCGAAGTCGCCGAGCTTAAACACACCATAGCGGCTGACGAAGATATTCTGCGGCTTAATGTCGCGATGGATTATATTATTCTCGCGGCAAAGCTCAAGCGCCGAGCACATGTCGCTGCCGAGCTTAATAACGCTGTCGACCGTCATGCCGTTTTCGCGGACATAATCCGGCAGAGACTGCAAAAGCTCCATGCGGATATAAATATCCCAGCCCATGTCGTTTTCGTGTGGAATGATCATCTGATCCTCACAGTTGACAACGTTCGGGTGGCCGCGCAGAGCGCCGAGCAGACGATACTCGTTACTGATCTCCTCGACTTTTTCGCGGAGCTTTGCGCGCATGGCAAACTCGCTCATGCTCTCGAGCATCTCGTCATACTCTTTCTGCGAGTCCGGAACGCTTATGACCTTGAGCGCACAGTGAAAGTCGCCGCCGTATTCATCTTTTTTCTTCAGCTCGTATACCTTGCCGGAGCTGCCGCTGCCGATGCAGCGCACTATCTCCCAGCCGGGCAGCGAAGTTTGCAAATTTTCCATATCATGCATCCCTGATATTATAAATTAATCACATTTAAATATAATATATTCTCCGCACGTTGTCAAATTACTCTATTGATTTGAGCGCGCCGGCCATATCGATATTGTCTATCCTGCGGCGCATGATGGCGTTTACTATCATGGCGAACACAAAGGTTATGACGATAGAAACGGCAAAGCTCAAAAAGCTGATGTGCGGCTTGAAATACATCATATCGACCTTTATCGCATTCATGACAAAGGCGTGCAGCGCAACGCCGAGACCAAGGCCGAACACCGCTCCGGCTCCCGTAAGAATAAGATTTTCACGGAAAACGTAGTGTGCCGCCTCATTTGGGTAAAAGCCCAGCACCTTGAGCGTCGCTATCTCGCGTATGCGCTCGGATATGTTGATATTAGTGAGGTTATATAGAACAATGAATGCCAAAAGCCCTGCGCAAAGGATTATCGCAGCAACAACGACAAGCAGGCCGTCCAACATGCTGCTCATGCGCTCTTTTATGTCGGTGCTGAGCGTGACTCCGCGCACGCCGTCCACGTCATGTGTGAGCGCTTCGGCGCAGCGGTTTACATCAGCCCCGTCGGGTGCGTTTGCAAGCGCGGACTTATACTCCGGCACTTCGCCGAGCTGCTCCGAGCAGGTTTCGGGCGAGATGAAAACAAAGCTGTCAACATAATTATCAAAAAGCGCGCTGACCGTAACTGTAAGCTCCTTTTTTTCGGAGGTGGTCAGTTTTATCTCATCGCCGACTTCAATTCCGCCGAGTTGCCGGGCAAGGTTATAGTTAATTGCCGCTTCGCCCCTGCCGGGATAGTCGATGGGTTCTCCGTCATAGCTAAGGTCAATGTACTTGCAAAGCTTCTTGCCGTCGGTCACGGTGAGCGTTGCGTTTTTGATAGCGTCTCCGCCGGATACCTCGGCAAGGCCGCGATAGAGGAACACCGCATCCTTAATGTCATCCCCTGCATCGCGGAAGAATATCTCCTGCTCTTCCTCATTCATGTCATACGCCATCGTGATCTCATAATCATAGAGGATTATATCGTCATACTGCCGCGTCACGACGTTCTGGATCGTGTCATTAAGGCCAAGCGCCGTCAGAACAAGCGCCGTGCAGCCGCCGATGCCCAGAAGCATCATGAATATGCGCTTTTTATAGCGCATGATATTGCGCGCCGATACTTTCTGCATGAAGCTCATATCGTTCCACACCGTGGGTATACGCTCGAGCAGAATGCGCTTTCCGGCCTCGGGCGCTTTCGGGCGGATGAGATCCGCCGGAGCGCACTTAAGCTCCTTTGCGCAGCAGTACCATGTAACAAGCAGCGTTACCAAAAGGTTTGCGGCCGTTATTCCAAGCGCCAACGGCCAGTTCATTGTAAACGTAAGTCCGGAGAGATTGTATATAAGTCCATAGCCAAACCACACAACAGCCGGAAAGGCAAAGCTTCCGGCCGCAATGCCGAAAATGCATCCGAACACGGTGGCACTGCCGGAATAGAACATATACTTCCCAATTATTGCGCCCGAAGAATAGCCCAGCGCCTTCATAATGCCTATCTGCGTGCGCTGATCGGCGATCATTCTCGTCATCGTTGTAAGGCACACAAGCGCCGCGACAAGAAAGAAAAACACAGGGAACACGGACGCCACGCTCTGGACAACGTTTGTGTCGCTTTCAAAGCAGACATATCCCGCGTTTGTATCGCGGTCGAGCACATACGTATCGGCGTGGTTGATATTTTTTATCTGCTTTTCGGCAGAATCAAGCTCTGCTGCGCCCTTATCAAGCTCTGCCTTTGCCGCATCAAGCTGAGCCTTGCCGGAGGCAAGCTCCTTTTCAGCCTCGGCAAAGCCTCGTTCGGCCTCCGCCTTGCCCTGCTCATACTGCTTTTTTGCCGCCTCAAGCTGTGCGCCGCCGCTGCTTATCATCTCGCGCGCAGCATCAAGCTCCGCCTGTCCGGACTCTATCTGGGCATAGCCTGCGTCAAGCTGAGCCTTTGCATCCTCAAGCTGCTTGCGATACGGCTCAAGCTCGGCATCGACCTCGGCGCGCTTTTGACGGTGGACCTCAAGGCGCTCGTTATAGCGCTCAATATCCGCATTATCACGGCTGATGCGGTCGTTTGCAGTTTTGATCTTCCACTCTATGAGCCTTGCCTTTAAGCTATCACCGTTTGCCTGAGCTTCGGCAAGCTGCGCATTGAGGCTTTCGATCTCGGCATTCTGCGCAGCAATATCGTTCTGTTTATCGCTTATGCGGTTTTCGTAATAAGCTATCTGTTCATCCACCGCTCCGTAGGCAAGCTTTGCTTTGGCATTGAACTGGCGCAGTCCGCTCTCGTATTCGGCCTGCCCCTTGTCAAGCTCTGCCTTTGCCGCGTCAAGCTCTGCCTGCTTTTGATCGATAACGGATGAATCACCCATCATCCTTTCTGCGTTCTCGATCTCCTTACGCGCCTTTTCGAGCTGAGCCTCGGTGTCGCTCTTTTTCTGCACATACTCTGCGTAGCCGGCATCGTAATCCGCCTTGGCTGCATCGTACTGCGCCTTGCCGTCCTCATACTGCTTTTTTGCATCATCAAGCTGCGACATTGCGTCATCAATGATAGCGTCACGCCGTATCACGGCGCGCTCGGACATGAATTTTTCAAGCCCGTCAACATATTTCTGCGTGCTCTGCTCGTACTCATCGGAGTAAACATAGCCCTCGGACTCGACGCAGACATAGATATCCGTGTAGTAATCCGTCGAAAAGCCGTCCGCCGGGATATAGATATAGCCCTTCACGCTTCCGTTTCCGAGCGTGCTCGAGCCGCGCTCCATATTGATATACAAAACGCTGTCTGTAAGCCCGACGATCGTATACTCGTCATACGCAAAGGTATCAAAGGTCTGCTCGCTGTTATCCTTTGAGAGCTTTATCGTGCTTCCGATATCCTTTTCCGAATACATGTTTGGGTCTGCAAGGCACTCATTTGCCTTCTCGGGCATGCGGCCGGACTTGAGGTCTATGAGATTCACCTTTTCGGGTATGCTCTGCGCCATCATTATGAGGTTATCCTCGTCGGCGGTATTAAACAGGAAATCCGCCCCGACAGCGCCCTCGGCAAGCTTCACCCCGTCAAGCTTCTTGACTTCGGCAATATCTTCGTCGGTAAGTCCGAGAGTTGAGACAAGTCGGAAATCATAAAAATTAGTCTCGTGCGTGTAGTTATTATAGGTTTCGAGAAAATCGGGACGCGACAGGCGCAGACCGACAAACAGACCTGCCCCCAACGCTATTATCGCGAATATCGCAAGATAGCGTCCGAGGCTGCTGCTGATCTCTCGTTTTGTGAGCTTAATGATGGATTTGTTCATCGCTTTACCACTCTATGTCTTCAATGGGGGTCGGGTGCGCGTTCAGGCTTACGTCGGTGACTACGCCGCTTTTCACGGAAACCACCCTGTCCGCCATTGCGGTGAGCGCCTGGTTGTGGGTTATGATAACAACGGTCATGCCGTTTTTGCGGCCGCAATCCTGCAAAAGCTGGAGCACCGCCTTGCCGGTGTTATAGTCAAGCGCGCCGGTCGGCTCGTCGCAGAGCATTAGCTTCGGATTTTTCGCCAGAGCACGGGCTATCGCAACGCGCTGCTGCTCACCGCCGGAAAGCTGAGCCGGGAAATTCTGCGCCCTGTCGTGCAGGCCGACAAGGTCTATGACCTCCGCAGCGTCCATTGGGTTTTTGCATATCTGCGCGGCAAGCTCAACGTTTTCAATGGCTGTGAGGTTCTGAACAAGGTTATAAAACTGGAACACAAAGCCCACATCATAACGGCGATAGGTCGTAAGTTCGTTTGCGTTATACGAGGATATTTCTTTCCCATCGAGCACAACGCGGCCGGATGTAAGGCTGTCCATACCGCCGAGGATATTCAGAAGCGTAGTTTTTCCTGCGCCCGATGCGCCGACAATAACGCATATTTCGCCCTTTTCGATCTCAAAAGTCGCATCCTTGAGTGCTTCGATGCTCACCTCGCCCATGTGATATGTCTTTTTAACTTTTTCAAATTCAACGTACGCCATAGCCTGCCTGCCTTAAATATATTTATTAGATATATTATACTAAACGTCTATACTCTTTGCAACAAAAAACCGTGGTCTCCCACGGTTTTTTAACATATTATTCAACGATTTTATATAAGACTGAGCACCTTGCATGCCTGCTCGCGCGTTGCAAACGATTTCGGATAATAGCTGAAGCTTCCGTCGGCGTTCTGCTTTCCGCATATTATGCCTGCGCGCTGGAGCGCCGTGACATAATCGACTGCGTACTTTGATATCTGCGCACTGTCGGCAAAGGTAACAGCCGGCGTGTCGTCGGACAGCTTTATGCCGGCATAGTCGGCATAGCGGCAGATTATGGCCGCCATCTGCTCGCGCGTTATGTTGTCATTCGGCTTGAAGGTTGCCGAATCAATGCCGAGTACGATGCCGTTATTTGCAGCCCACTCGACATACGGCGCAAAAACGCTCTTATCGCTGACATCTGTGAAGCGGCACTTTGCGTAAGCGCTCGTATCCACGCCGTCAAGGCAGGCGAGCATTTTCACAAACTCTGCGCGCGTAACGTTGCCGGTCGGGTCAAATATGCTGTCCGAGCGGCCGTTTACAACGCCGAGCTGATACATCTTGAGGATGTAATCATACGACCAGCGATCCTTCGCAACATCAGTGAATGACATCGTCTTGCCGATAGGTTCTTCGGCCGGAGTGCTGCTGCCATAGGTACTCGTAACCCTGCTTATAAGCTCCATGTACAGGTGCCGGGTATTTGAAACGGTGTTTGAAAGAATGCCGCCGATGATGCTAAGATGATCATACGGCTGAGTCGGGAAGACATTCCATATACCCTTCGCATAGCTTTCCTTGTTGTATCCGTCGCAGATAACAAAGCCCTGACTTCCGTCGGACTTTTCGCACTTGAGCTTGCTGTTTACAGGATACAGGCCGGACACGACGTTTACCATGCCGTCGTTAGGCAGCCACGTTCTGTCGATATAAACGCCGCCGGCAGTATATTTGTCATAATACTTACCAATCATCGCGGCAAAGGGCTTAAGCAGCGCAAACACGGATGAGTCGGGCACTTCGTTTCCGCTCACGCTGCTCGGGTGCGTTGCGTCGCCGCAGACGGAGAAGTAATAAACATTGTTCTGCATCTCTATCCCGTCGTTTATCTTCAGCGCATTGTCTATGGTGAGGTCGTATATTGCATTGTCATTATGACTCATGAAGTTGCTGCTGTTGAGGACTCGGATGAGATACTGCATATCAGTCTCGCTGTCCTTGCGGTAAATTCCGAAGTGCTCAAGCTGGAGATCGTACACACCCTTAAGCTTGGTAAGGCCGAGAGCTGCGCCGAAATTATAGATTGCATCGGTTACCACCTTGGTCGAAACATCGCAGGTTTCGATAAACGTGGTTCCGTTGTGCGGCGCAGCAACCGCCGTGAGCGAATACACCCAGTTGCCCTTGTCGCCCTCAAACAGCGGAGATACCTTTGTGCCTGCCGCCTTTGCGGCCGCGACCTCTTCCGCGCTGCCGTTTGCAAGCAGCTCGAGGAACAGGCGCGTCGTCGCGCCGCCGAAGCTGTGTCCGATAAGGTTAATCTTCTTCTGCGCGCTCCAGCCCTCAAAAAGCGGCTTTTAGTAGGTTATGCCGTAGCGATCGTGACCCTTGGCCGCCGAGTGCGCAGCGCCGTAGTCAACCGTTCCGCCGACAAGCTGCGCATAAAGCTCGCACGCTCTGTCCCAAGCGCCGGAGAGAGGTCCGACCTGAGCGGCATAGCTCTCGTAGCCCTTTGAGTTCAGATACTTCATGAGATTGCCCGTTGTCATGCCCCAATACGGCATGATCGGATCGAGCATCGATCTTTCGCCCCAGCCCATAAGTCCGTGGACAAAAACGAACGGATAGTCATCCTCCGGGTTCCCCTCGGCCGATGCCGCTGCCGGCAACAGGCTGCAAAGCAGCAGCACCGCAAGCAGAAGGCTCAGAAGCTTTTTTGACTTTTTCATTTTTTCTCCCCCTTGTTTAAATATTTTCCAGCGCAGTGTATAAAGCTTTTGCATTGATATTACCATATTATGAGTTGCCGGTCAACTGTTTGCCTGCATTATTAGCGACGCAGTATTTTTGCTTGCATATTTTCTCCCATTGGTGTAAAATAATTTGCACATCAAAATAATTGCGGATGTCGTCTAATGGCAGGGCCCCAGCTTCCCAAGCTGGCGACGCGGGTTCGATTCCCGTCATCCGCTCCAAATACAGCAAAATCCCGAAGTTGTTGAAACTTCGGGATTTTCTTTGTCTATCAATGATTTGCGGCGATCTATTCTTTTCCGGGGATGGTGAAAATGCCGGATTCGACAAGCTCCTTGAGGCCCTTATGCGACTCATACATGACGAGAAGCCGGCTCTCGATCACCGCCCACTTTTCCTCGATCTCGGCATCGGCAGCCGCCAAACGCTTGCTCGCAACATCCTCTGCCTCGGCTATTATCTGCTCTGCCTGCTTCTGAACATCGGAAAAAGCAGCCTCGGCCTGCTCATCGCGCTTTTTCATGTTCTCAAGATATGTATCGACCGTGAGCTGCGCCGCTTCAAACAAACCGCTGACCTTTGCGGCAGCCTCGGCAAGATTGCCGCTCTCGCTTACCTTGATCTCATATCCGTCGAGCTTCGCCTGAAGCTCCGCTACCTGAGATTTAAGCTTTTCTATCTCCTGCTCCTGATCGTGCATTACCATCATCATTTCGTTCTTTGAAAGATTCATCGATTCGTTTCTCATAGTTCCTCTCCTTAGCTATAAAATGTCATTACCATCGGTTAACATGATATCATCCAAAGCATCACATTTCAACACAAATGTATCAAAAAGGCGCGGCTAAAAGCCGCGCCTTAAACCATGCTTTATTTTGCCGTGATCCCTTTGCTGAACGCGCGGAACATGAATGCCGCGACTTCACAGCGGGTGCAGGTCGCACCGGGCGCAAACTGCGTTGCCGTTTTGCCGGTGGTAACGCCGTTTTCAACGGCCCAAAGCACTGCTTTGTAGTAGAATGCATTTGCATCCACATCGTTGAAACCGCAGCTCATATTCTTGGGTGCAGGCTCGCCGGCATAGCGCCAGAGGAAGGTGACAAACTGGGCGCGCGTAACGGTTGCGTTCGGCGAGAAGTGCGTAGCGTCCGTGCCCTTGGTTATGCCGTTTTCAACAGCCCAGAGGATAGCGTCATAGCAGTATGCATAGGAATTGGTCTTCGGAACATCCGAAAACTGCTGTACGCTGCCGCTCGGCTCGGGTCTGCCTGCTGCGCGCCAGAGGAATGTCACGACCTGTGCGCGTGTGCACGATGCTTTGGGTGCAAAGTGGCTTTCATCCTTGCCGTTAGTTACCTGCGGCGTGTTGTAGTATGCCCACATAACGGCGCTGTAGAACCAGTCGGTGCCGTTTACATCATAAAACGGATTTGAAAAGCGCATATTGCACTTTTCGCACACGCCGTACTTGATAATATGTCCGGTTTTCACGGTCTCGTTATCAGTATAGCTGTCCTTGCAGCTCGAGCAGGTGTGCTTGGTGTAGCCGTTCTGGGTGCAGGTCGGTGCGGTCACGACTGCGTCATATCTGTGAGCGCCAAGCTCACCGTAGGCATCGCCGCATTCGTCGCAGACGGCCTTTTCGGTGCAGGTGGCCGTGCCGCCGGTGTGGGCGGTCTTGCGGCTGAGCTCATACCACTTTTCGTTTATCTCAAAGCCTGCCGAGTTCAGCTCGTCTCTGAGATCCTCCAGTGTCTTTCCGCAGCGCTGGCAGCCGAGCCAATGATATGTATCGTCGCTGCAATGGTCAATATCCTTGATCTTTATCATTCCGATGATATGATCGAGGTCAAATGTGCCGTCGCGGATCATCTGGACGATCTGCGGCGTGCTAAGGCCGATGGTCTTGGCAAGCAGCTTCAGATTATCCTGGCTTATTTTTCCGACCAGATCGGTGCCGGGGTGCAGATCGTGGCCGGTGCATTTATCGACGAGGTCATCCTTTGTGATGAGTATGCTTGCGCGCTCATCCTTGTACATATTGCCGCACTTTTTGCAGCGATAGTAATCTATCGTGCCGTCCTCGGTGCAGGTCTTGGGCGTGCCCTTGACAAGCTCGATATCCTTGCAGCCGCCTGCGCACTGGGCGGAATAATAGCTGCCTTTTTCAATAAACGCGCCGCAGTCCTTGCAGTATTTATCTCCGGTGTAGCCCTGAGTTGTTTCGGTTGCCTTTACTTCATTTCTGAGCTCGAAATTCACATGGGTGTTGGGGTCAAGCTCGCCGTAGCTTGCGCCACACTTAGCGCACTTGGCCTGAGCCTTGCAGCTGGCCGTGCCGCCGCTGTGGGAGCTTGTGCCCGTGGTAGTACCGCAAACTCTGCACTTCTGATAGTGCACGCCTGCGACCTCGTCGGCCACCCAGTAATAATCATGGTCGTTTTTCGACGTGGAGACCTTGGCCAATGTTGTTTTGACCGTTCCGGCAGCGTCAGAGTAATACTCTTTGCAGCCGGAGCAGTACCAATATTCTATGTTGCCTTTTTCGGTGCAGGTCGCTGCCTTTGAGGGGAAGTGCTCAAGATCGGTGTGCTTGGTTTTGTCTTTTGTCAGGCCGTTATCGAGCTTTGCTTTAGTGGTCTGATTTGTGCAGGCCGCATCGGTGAAATACGAGCCGCAATCCTCGCAATACCAGTACTCAATATGCGGATCGCAGGTGCCGTCCGTATTGGGCTGGTGATCAAGGTTTTCGTGCTTGCAAGCGGAGGGATCGGGATCCACCGTGCCGCCGGTGACTGTGAGGGTTGCAGCATCACTGATTTTATAAGCTAAATCCTTGCTTCCGCTAAGCGAAAGCTCTCCGCAATAGGCGATGCATTTAAACTTTTTACCGTTATGCGCCGCAGTGACATTATCAATTGTGTACGTTTCCCCCTCAGGGAGCGGCAGTAGAGTCATGATTTTTGCAATATCCTTAAGGCTTAGCTTTCCGTCATTCCCTATTTCAGTTGCATCAATCCACAAGTATTTGATGTCCTTTGAAAGCAGCGTGCTTGATTCCGCACTTGCCGTAAATGTTGCAGTCTCTCCAACAGCGACGGTAACATCTTCCGGCTGCTCGGTAAACGTGATCGTAACCTTGTCCGTGCTGTCTCCGCCGCCGATAATATCTCCAATATCCACCGCAAACGCGCTCATAGGCACGAGCGAAACGAGCATCAGAGCTACCATCAGCAAACTGATAATGCGTTTTTTCATTATGTTCCTCCTAAGTTTTGATTTCTCCACCGTGCCGCTTTCGCGGCTGTATACACAGCAATTATACTATTTCGTCAGTTTAATGGCAAGTAATTCATTTCCGTTATTTTAAACAGTAATGCACGGCCGATTTGGTATAGTTTGACCTCTGCATAAGCTCCGCGTCCCCGTCATATATATTGACTATGTGAGTTTGGGGAGTGGTGCATGTGTACACTAATATTGAAGAGCGCGCCTGCGATCTTGCCGAGTACATAATCGAAAACAAGGCAACGGTGAGAGCCGCCGCAAAGCAGTTTAACATCTCAAAAAGCACCGTACACAAGGATCTCACCGAGAGGCTGAAAACGGTTAGCCCGGCACTGTATCATCAGGTGCGCGAGCTGCTTGATATCAATAAGGCCGAGCGGCATATCCGCGGCGGCATGGCCACACGCAGAAAATATAAGGGCGCAGATGCGTAGAAATTGCAGGCAGGCATAAAATGCAACTGACATTTTATTGCTAAGCTCGCCGCGCATTTATATCCAGTTTTAAACAATCCTCGAAGAGGCTGCTGTCTCAATCGGGGATTGTTCTTTTTTCTCCTCCGATTGACTTATTTGCCGGCAGGAAATATAATGTTAATTAAACAACAAAAAGGAGAAGACACTATGAACATTTTATCGCTGCTCAACAGTGCACCTATGTACGCCATATGCGGCGGCATTATCGCATTCGTAGCCGTTGTGTGCGCCGTGTTTATGGTTCGCGCCTACCGCGCCGGACTTGCCATGGGCATCGACCGCGTTAAGCTAAAGCGTGCGATCACCTCGAGCGCAACATTTTCGCTTCTGCCCAGCGTGGGCATTCTTCTGGGCGTTATCGCCCTGTCGGGCAGCCTCGGCACTCCATGGCCGTGGCTGAGGCTTTCGGTCATCGGCGCGCTGCACTATGAAACGCAGGTGGCGCAGGCCGCGGCCGAGCAGGTCGGCATGTCCTCCCTCTCCGCTGCAGAAATGACTCCCTCGGGCTTTGCTACGATCGCGCTGCTGATGAGCGTGTGCATCATGTGGGGTATGGTGCTTTCGATTTTCTTCAACAAACGCTATCTCGGCAAGCTAGGCGGCGGCAGAAAAGGCTCGGGCGGCACAGGCTTTGGCGACACCGCAATGACCGCGATGTTTATCGGTCTTGTGTCGGCATACATCGGCAGCTACATAGGCGGCTTTGTCTCCGGCGGCGGTCTGTTTTCGTTCTCGGGCAGCTTTATGCCGCTGATAGTGGTGGTCGTATCCGGCCTTGTGATGGCAGGATTTATATACCTTGCCGAGAAAAAGAAGCTTGCCTGGGTCGAAAGCTTCTCGATCGCCGGAAGCATGCTTATCGGCATGGCCGCGGCGGTCGTGGTCAAGCTATTTATGTAAGGAGGCGCACAATGAACAACAATTACTTTGAAAGCTATAATAAGCGCACGCACGTTATCGGCCGCATAAGCTCGGCAATAGTGCTCGTCATGCTTGTAGGTGCTCCGTTTCTCATCGGCAAGGTGCTCGGTGCGATGCCCGATATCGGCGCTGCCGGAAAGGCGTTTTTGTCCGTCGGCCTTGTGTGGACGGTCAGCAGCGTGGTCGAATTTCTTGTTTACACCCCGATGCTCGGCGCAGGCGGCGGCTATCTTGCATTTATAACGGGCAACCTCATCAACATGAAGATCCCCTGCGCGGTGAACGCGCGCGACATCGTCGGTGCAAAGACCGGCACGCCCGAAAACGAGATCGTGTCCACCCTGTCGATCGCCACCTCGTCGCTGGTTACGATAATCGTGCTGGCGCTCGGCGTTGCGCTGCTCGTTCCGCTTCAGCCGGTGCTGCAAAGCCCGACCCTTCAGCCGGCGTTTGAAAACGTCGTGCCTGCGCTGTTCGGAGCAATGGCATATAAATATTTCCGCGGCAACATGAAGATCGCCGCAGCGCCGCTTATCGTTATGAGCATTCTGTTTATCCTCGTGCCCTCGCTCACGGGCTCGACAAGTTTCATGATAATCCCTGCCGGTGCGCTCGCCATCGGCATAGCATATAAATTTTACAGGAAAGCCGGTGCTTGATAATGAAAAAATCACTGTTTTTGATCCCGGCCGCGGCGGCGCTTTCGCTGCCTGCCGCAGCAGTTGTGCGCACGGTTTTGACGCCGAACAAGTGCTCGGACTACGCAGCGCCCGAAGCCGGCGACTACGCCCTTGAGCTTGCGCGCAAGCTGTCGGAAATGGTGCGGTACGAGACGGTATCGCACGCGAACGTTGCCGAGGTTGAGAAATTTCTCGGCTTCCACAAGGTTCTCGAAAGGCTGTTTCCGCTTGTGCATGAAAAGCTTGAAAAAACCGTCATTGACGGCAATCTGCTGTTCAAATGGAAGGGCACGGGCGACGGCATGCCGATACTGCTCATGAGCCATCAGGACGTAGTCCCTGCCGAGGGAAAATGGGAGCACGAGCCGTTTTCCGGCGATATCGCCGACGGCAAGGTCTGGGGGCGCGGAACTTCCGACACCAAGGCCTCGGTCATGGCGTTTTTCCAGGCGGTAGAGGAGCTTCTGAAGGAGGGCTACACGCCCAAGTGCGACGTATACCTCGCCTCGTCCTGCACGGAGGAGTGGGCCGGCGACGGCGCACCGAAGATCGTGAAAGAGCTTCAGCGCCGCGGCGTTGAGCTGTTCCTCGTCTGCGACGAGGGCGGCGGCATAATCTCCGAGCCGATCGGCGGCGTTAAGGGCAATTTTGCCATGGTCGGCGTTTTTGAAAAAGGCAAGGGCGACGTTAAGTTCACCGCGCGCTCATCCGGCGGCCATGCAAGCGCTCCGGCAAAAAACACGCCTATAGCACGGCTTGCCGCATTCGTTAACGACGTCGAGACGCACAACTATTTCCGCCGCGAATTTCCGCCCGAGGTCGCCGCGATGTTCAAAAGCCTCGCGCCGTATGCAGCGTTTCCGCTGAAGCTCGTCATGGGCAACCTGTGGCTGTTTGCGCCGGTGCTCAAGCCCGTTCTCGGCAGGATCAGCGCGCAGGCCGGAGCAATGCTGCAGACGACCATCGCGTTCACGATGCAGTCCGGCTCCGACGCATGCAACGTTCTTCCGCAGGAAGCGACGGTCAGCGCGAACATGCGCTTCATTCCGCATCAGGGCGAAAAGGAAAGCCTTGAGATCATCCGCAAGATCGCGGAAAAGCACGGACTTGAGACCGAGGTCATCCACTCGAACGACTACACCCCGGCAGTCGATATAAACGGAGCTGCGTTCCGCCAGGTTGAGGCCGTCATAAACGAGACCTTCCCCGGACTTCCGGTCAGCCCCTACGTCATGACCGGTGCTACCGACGCGCAGTTTTATCAGCCGGTGTGCAAAAGCTGCATCCGCTTTGCGCCTGTGATCTATGGTCCCGAGCAGATGAAGGGCATGCACGGTCTGAATGAAAACATTGAATACAACTGCCTGCCCGGTGCCGTGAGCTTTTACAAAAATCTCATCCGCGCGCAGGAGACTCGCTAACAAAAAAGGCCGCCGATGGCCGGGTGGTCGTAAAACAGTAAATCCTCCGTATGGTTCAGATCATACGGAGGATTTGTTTAAGCTGACGAGAGCCGAACCCATATCGCCTGTCGGCGCGCCCTTCCGGCTATTTTCGCCTTTTTTGCTTTGATGGGCGCCAGCCCACCTGCATCAAAGAAAGCCGAAAATATCTCGAAAAGCACAGCCGACAGGTGCTCGCAGTTTTGCCGGAGCAGATTTTTGCTCAGGCAAGGCAAAGCTTGAAGAGAATACTGTCGTATTGTCAAGAGCTTTAACGCAGCATGGGCGGAAATCTGCCCGTCAAAACCGATACGTGTTCGACTCTCGTCAGCTTAACCACCGCAAAGGACGGCTTTTTTTGATGAAAACTCCACTTATGATGATAATAAATCCGGCCGCAGGCAAGGGCGGCTTCAAAAGGTCGCTGCCGGATGCGCTGCGGCTGCTGTCGGACGCAGGGTACGCCGTGAGCCTGTATTTCACCGAGTGCCGCGGCCACGCGACCGAGCTTGCCACGCAGTATGCCGGCGCGTTTCCGTATCTGCTCGTTCTGGGCGGCGACGGCACGCTTGCCGAGGCCATCGCCGGGCTTATGCCGCTTGCAGAGCGTCCGAAGGTGGGCTATATTCCAATAGGCACGGCAAACGATGTTGCGCGCACCATCGGCCTGCCGAAAAACGACATTCTGGCCGGCGCGCAGCATTTTATTGACGGCACACCCCACGAATTTGACGAGGGCCGGCGCGACGGCGGATATTTCAACTATGTCGCGGCCTTCGGCGCGTTCACCGAGGTCAGCTACGCAACGCCGCAGGAGGCAAAAAAGCAGCTGGGCGAGGCGGCGTATCTGCTGGGCGCGGTCAAGAGCCTTTCAACTCTCAAAAGCCGCCATGTGACCGTCGAGTACGATGGCGGCTGCATCGAGGGCGAGTTTTTGTACGGCAGCATGTCAAACTCCTACTCCGTCGCCGGTCTGATCGACCTGCCGCGCGACGAGATAAAGCTCGGCGACGGACTGCACGAGCTTGTGCTCGTAAAAAAGCTGCCGAACGCGGCGGCCATGGCAAACCTCGCGGCAAAGGTGCTCAGCCACGATCTGAGCAGCGAGTATATCATCCTCAGGCACACGAAAAAGGCGCGCTTTATCTTCGATGAGCCGGAGACATGGACCTTCGACGGCGAAAACGGCGGCGCGCACAGCGATATAAGCTTTGAAAACTGTCCGCAGGCGATTGCTCTGATTTATTAGAATTAATAAATCAGAGAATTAATAGTGAATGATGAATAATGAATAATTAATGTGTGCGCCTACGGCGCAGATTCTTAATTGCGCATTCACATTGTGCCGATACGGTTTTTGCGGTGTCCCGACCGGTGGGTGCCGACGAAAGCATAACACTCTGATTTATTAATTTGTGTTTGCCTAACGGCAAATGATTAAAATAACACCTCATCCGTCACCAAAGGTGACACCTTCCCCTCAAGCTCCGCAAGGGGAAGGCAATTGAGTGCGGAGCAAAAACTCAGCATCGCACTCGCGTTACGCGAAACGTTATGGTTTCTGCCAATGCCCCGAACCGGGCAAGCGCAAAACGTAGCTTGCACTACTGGATCGCGTAGCATTCACGGTTTCCTCCGCAGTCCCGAACCGGGCACCAATATAAATGTATAGGAGCAGCGCTAAAGCGCCACTAAAAAGATGGATTATAGGAATTTTAGATTGAGCAAATTGAATACCGATGAGTTTCGGCATGTCAAGCTGCTGCTGTTCTGGCCGCTGTTCGGCATAATGTTCTCGTTCGTCGAGCGGTTTTACAATGTCGGCTCGTACTACGTCATGCACTGCGCGTTTGACGACGCCATACCATTCTGCGAATGGTTCCTTATACCATATCTGTTTTGGTTTGTGTACCTGATAGGCACATTGGTGTATACCTTCTTCTTCGACGTTCCGGCGTTTAAGCGGATGATGCGCTTTATCATCTGCACCTACACGATAACGATGGTCATTTACCTGCTGTTCCCGACATGCCAGAATTTGCGGCCGGAGGTGTTTCCGCGCAACAATGCGCTGACGCGGTTCATCGGCTGGTTCTATACCTTTGACACGAACACGAACGTCTGCCCGTCGATACACGTTCTCGGCTCGGTCGCGGCGATGTACGGCCTGCTCGACTGCCGGAAGCTGCAAAAGCCGTGGGTCAAATTCACCGTGTGCGTAATAGCGCTGCTCATCTGCGCATCCACGGTGTTCATGAAGCAGCACTCGATCCTCGACGTGCTCGCAGCCGTGCCGCTGTGCCTCCTCGGCCACTATCTGTGCTATCAGCGCGCAGACGAGCCGAGCACTGCCGCCGTGCATTAAAAAAGTCCGTCCCAAGAAGGCCGGCTGACACAAGAAAACACACGCCCAAAATGGCGGAGCAAGCACGAATGTCTTCGTTGCGACGGCTTGGTATACACAAAGTATGCCTGCGCCGCCGCGCCTTGACCTCGCACTTGCTCCGTCATTTTTGGTGCTTTGCAGTTTTGAAGCTGCGATTTTTGTTCCTGCAAGGACAAAGCCACAGAGCATTACTGACGTATTCTCAAGGCTTTGGACACCTCAGGGCGAAAAAGATCTTTTCAAAACCGTATGTTTTCTTGCGTCAACCGGCCTGGGGCGGATTTTTTGCTGTTATTTAAGCGTTATGCCGAGGAACGCGGCGCACTTGCCGTCGGCGCGGCGGGCGCCGAGAATGAAGCCCGTGTCGGTGCGCTTTTTGAAAATTTTAAGCTCCTCGCCTTCCATGCAGGCGGTTATGTAGCGCGCCTCCATGGTCTTGACAGGCATGGACGCGACCTCGTCGGCTGTGAAGCAGTCGAGGAACGCACGGACATAGGCGACGTTATTCATATGGCGGCCTATATCAATACTTGATGTGCGCACGGTGAAGGTATAGACCTCGTCGTCATCGGTAAACTCATCGCGGAAGCGGCAGAGCTTGCCGCCGCAGGCGACATAGTCCTGAAATTCAAAGTCATCGGGGAACCCGAACTCTGAAAAGCGTACAAAGCCCGTTTCGCGGTTTAATACAACCCACTCGGTAAGCCCCTCGGCGATCTGCTTATCGCCGACAAAAATATCATAGCCTCGGTAGCCGCGCACGGCGTTGGGCTTTGCAGGATTTACCCAAGTCGAAATGGTCAGCATGTCCATTAAATTCGCATCACTGTAAAAATCGATCTTTGAGTGCGTCGCCACCCAGTAGCAATCGCGCTCGGCGAGCGCCGCGGTGCCGTTGCCGATGGCTTCGGCGTGCAGGCTGGCGGCATTCTGGAACAGCATAAACGCAGCAGGCGGCTGCATTTTCGGCTGCTTGCCGCACATATCCGGCGTCAGCGGCTGAGCAAAAGAGAACTTCTTCATTTTTGTCCCTCCATGTAACCATACAAGTGTACGATTATATTATACCACTCTCAGCGCAGCATGGAGTGAAGCATTTGTTAACAAAAAATTAAAAAGCTCTAAGGATTTCTCCTTAGAGTTTTTTGCATCTATAGGTGTTTACAGCGCGGCGCCGAGTGCCTTGCACTTTGCAAGCGCCTGAGCATCGGGCTCGCCGTTGCAGATGACGCTGTCGTGAACGAGGTTAATGCCGGCTGCGCGGCAGTCGTCCTCCCAGATCTGCATCCAGTCGCCGTCGCCCCAGCCGTAGGAGCCGAAAAGCGCGACCTTTTTGCCGGCAAGGCGGCTCTTTACGCCATCGAACATAGGCTCGAATTCCGATTCCTCAAGCGCCTCTGCACCCATTGCCGGGCAGCCGAAGGCTATTGCGTCAAACTCGTCGGCCTTTGCCGCAGAGAACTCGGACGCGGTGAAAAGCTCCGCGCCGGCCGCTTCGGCGACTGCCTTTGCCATGGCCTCGGTGTTGCCGGTGCCGCTCCAGTATACAACTGCTTTTTTCATGTTTAAATTCGTCCTTTCACTGTATGATCTCATCGAGAGCCTTGCCGAGGCTGCGGAGAGTGCAGCTCTCGAAGCTTTCAAACTTTTTTCTTGCCGCGTCCACGTCGCCGTATACCTTCCAGCAGCCGATGAGCTTGAAGCCGGAGGCGCGGTTTTCTATGAAGCCGCGCACGTCCTCGGGCGGATAGCCGAGGAACAGGCCGACCTCGTGGGGAAAATCGGCATTGTTTCTGAGCCTGCCTATGAGGCAGCTCAGGCAGCTTTCGGCGCGGCTGCATTTGCCGTAGCCGCACTCGCGCAGGATATCCTGCGCCGCGCTGTCGGCAAGATCGCGCCGCAGCGCCTCGGGGCGATAGAGATATAAAAGTACGCGGCTTTGCATAAACCGCATGGGCACGATGCGCAGTCCCCTCGGAACGAGCACGGCGTTGAGCCGCCGCAGCTCGGCCGTGACTTCCTCGCGGCTTTCGTACTCGGCGGAAAACATATTCGCGGTTTTAAGCCCCGCAAGCGTCGGCGCGCACTGCGAAACTACCAATTCGTCGCTCATTTTATCCTCCACATCACAAAGCCCCGGCGTTGTGATGCCTCGTCAAAATTCTACACTATATCCTATCGTTTCACTGTGTATTTATTATGCCATAAAAAACGGAGCCTTATCCGCTCCAAAATGAATGAACAAGGCTCCAAACAGACATATTTGATTTTGCTCTTTTCTGCCCCAATTTTAACGCCGCACGAACACAGAAGTACGTCATCCGTGGCGATGGATTTTGCGTTCAGGCAAGGCGAAGCTCGACGGGAATACTTTGTGTATTTCCAAGGGGTTTAACGAAGCACGAACACAGAAGCACGTCACCCGTGGCGATGGATTTTGCGTTCAGGCAAGGCAAACCCCGATGGGAATACTTTGTGTATTTCCAAGGGGTTTAACGATGCATGAACACAAAAGACACGTCACGGCAGCAGGTTGCGCATGCTGCGAAGCCCAATACCCAATGTCGATATGTTGTGCAGAAGGGCAGAGGTCGAAGGCGGAAGAACGCCGGCGACGCCGAGGACGATGAGTCCGGTGTTGAAGGAAATGATGAAGCGATAGTTTGCGTGAATGCGCTGCATGAGGCCGTCGGAAATGCGCTTGAGGGTGACGAGACTCTCAAGATCGTCCGAGCAGATGGTGACGTCGGCGATCTCGCGCGCGATGGCCGCGCCGTCGGACATTGCAATGCCTGCGTCGGCCTCGCTGAGCGCCGGCGAATCGTTCACGCCGTCGCCGATCATGATGACCTTGCGCCCCTTTTCGTGCTCGGCGCGGATGAACGCGGCCTTGTCCTCGGGCAGCACCTCGGCGTAGTATTCGTCAACGCCGGCATATTTTGCAACGGCAGCTGCGGTGCGCTCGCTGTCGCCGGTCATCATGACAAGCTTATCAAGCCCCAGCGCACGCAGGGAATCCATAACGCCACGCACCTCGCTGCGCAGGGGATCGGCGATGCAGATGACCGCCGCCAAAACGCCGCTTATCGCAAGGTAAAGGTGCGAATGCTGCGTGGGGAGCGAGGCGAACTTATCCTGCTCATCATCCGGCACAGTGCAGCCCTCGTCCTCGAAAACGAAGTGGTGGCTGCCGAGGACGACCTTTTGGCCGTCAACGGTGCTGTGGATGCCGTGGGCAACGACGTATTCGACCTTGGAGTGGCGCTCGTCGTGGTTCAGGCCGCGGCGGATCGCTTCGTTTACGACGGCGTTTGCTATCGAGTGCGGATAGTGCTCCTCAAGGCAGGCGGCGAGGCAGAGCATCTCGTCCTGCTCGTGTCCGCCGAAGGTTATGATATCGGCGACCTCGGGGCTTGCGTGGGTGAGCGTGCCGGTTTTGTCGAAAACGACGGTGTCGGCCTTGGCGATGGCCTCAAGGAACTTGCCGCCCTTGACGGAGATGCCGTTTGCGCCGCTCTCGCGCATGGCGGAAAGCACCGCTATCGGCATGGAAAGCTTCAGCGCGCAGGAGAAATCGACCATGAGTATGGCAAGCGCCTTGGTCGGATTGCGCGTTATCAGCCAGGTCAGCGCCGTTGCGCCGAGGCTGTACGGCACGAGCCTGTCGGCAAGGTGGTACGCCTGCGACTCGGTGTCGCTCTTGAGCTTTTCCGAGTCCTCGATCATGTGAACGATCCTGTCATAGCGGCCGCTGCCAAGGCTTTTTTCGACCCTTACGACGCACTCGCCCTCTTCGACGACCGTTCCGCCGTAGACATAGCTGCCGACCTCCTTGCGAACGGGCATGCTCTCGCCGGTCATGGACGACTGGTTTACCGCAGCAGAGCCGGAAACGAGCTTGCCGTCAAGCGGTATCATGCTGCCCATGCGCACGATGATATCGTCGCCGACATTGACATCTGAGATGTTTTTAAGCTCCTCGGTATCGCCGGACTTGACCCACACCTTGTCAACATTCAGGCTCATGGTGCGCGCAAGATCGTCAACGGACTTTTTGTGCGTCCACTCCTCGAGGATATCGCCTATCTTGAGCATGAACATTATTGACGACGCGGTGTCGGTATCGCCGCGCAGGACGGAAACGGTTATGGCCGTTGCGTCCAGAACGGCAACGTCGAGCCGCTTATGCCACAGCGATTTTACGCCGCGCGCAAAATACTGCGAGCATTTTGCAACGCAGATAGCTGCGCGCCACGGTACAGGCAGGAATGCCTGTTTAAGTACCCTGCGCATCACGACGCCGGCGAGCTTATCCTGATATTCGCAGTTTAGCTCGCGGCCGGTGGGCTTGGGTTCGGTTATGCCGCAGGTTTCAAACGAAAAGCCTGCAAGCGCCGAAACAACGGCTGTGCGTTCGGAGTATTCAACGACAACGTCGCAGTTGCGGTCGAACACCTTGACGCTTTTGACTCCGGCGACAGCGCCGAGATATTCCTCAACGATGTCGGCCTGCTTTAGGCTCATGCGCGGCAGGGAAAGGCGCACGCGCATTCTGCCATCAATTTCGCTGAGAATTCTGCATTTCATTACTCTGCCTCGGTTGTCTCGATGACGGCCGCTGCCTCTTCCTCGGCGCGGCGAGTGTTGATGCTCTTTGCTCCGGCGTAGATATCCTCGCAGTCGCAGCGGATATCGTCAGCGGTCTGCATTACGCAGTCCTTTGCGCGAAGAACGGCGGCGGTGACGTGGGTGTAAAGCGTTTTTGCGTCGCGGCTTCTGAGGATCTTGATGCCGGCGGTGCCGAACAGCACGCCGTAGCCGAACATTTTTGCGGTGTCTTCAATGTGGAACTTCATGATTTTTTGTCTCCTTTTATCTTTTTATCTATTTGCAGCTCACCCGGCGTTGCGGTACTCGGTCGGGCTCATGCCGACGGTATCGCGGAACGCCTTGGCAAACTTGCTGCCGTTATCATAGCCGTAACGCCCGGCTATCTCCATGATGCTCATTTCCGAGCGCCGGAGATCGGCCGCGGCGCACTGCATTTTCTGTGCGCGGATGTAAGAATAAACGGACTCGCCGTAAACCGCGCGGAAGCAGGACTTCAGCGCCGACTGCGATATATGGAAGCTGTTTGACAGCTCCTCGAGCGTTATGCGCCTGTCCATATTCGCGGAAAGATACGCGCCGATGCGCTTTGCAAGCTCGACCTGCGTGTTTGATATCCTGCGCTCGGCAAGGGCGGAGCTGTCCAGCTCCATTGCGCTCAAAAACAGCAGAAGCTCAAGGATCTTGACCTTGAAATAGCCCTTGCGTATGCTCTCGGGCACACTGTAAAGCTCGGAGAAGATGTGCTCAATGGCCTGCGACGAGCGCGCGACAAAGCACTGCCCCTGCGGGCAGAATTTTTCGCGCAGCGCATCCGGCTGAACGTTGACGTCGGCCAGAAAGCAGGACAGGCAGCGCGGCGCGTCCTTACCGTTTATGCGGATCGTCACGCCCTCGTAGCTCCCGGTCGGGAAGCTTGAATGGGATATCGCCCCGTCGGATAGGCTTATTGACAGGTCGCCCGGCGCGAGGTAGAAAAAGTCCGCGCCGATCCTGCACTCCATGCGCCCCGAGCGACAGTGGTGGATCTCAAGCAGCGTCTTATCCTCCTCGGGTCGGAAATCGTGCTCATAAAGGCTTATATCGTTGTAAATAAGCTCGATGCCGGGAAAAACGTTGTAGCTTGTTACGCTGTAGCTGCCATCGGCGCCGGAATATGCTTCAGTTTTGCTTTGCATCGTGGAAATCCGCTTTCATAAGAGTGTAAACACCAAGATCGTTTATTGCCTTGCGCAGGGTGTCCTCATCGACGGGGGCTTTCATGAGAACATCCACCCGGCCTGCGCCGGAGTTTGCCTTTGCCCACACGCCGTCGATCGCATTGAAGGCGTTTTCAACGCGCGTTTCGCAGGCCGCGCACATCATGCCGTCAACGGTGAGGGTCGCCGCGTAAGGATAGTGCGCCTTGTTTTTATCCGCGACCTTTACCTTTTTGGCCGTGTCTCCGCCCGCTCCGCAGCAGCCGGCGGCGAGCTTTTTTGCGTAGCTTTTAATCACAAGCACGGCAAAAGCTATGAGAATAATACCGAAAATAACGTATTGCATAAATATCACTCCATATTCTTCAGTGCCTGCGCCAAGGGGATCTTTCCAAGGCGTTTTGTTTGTATAAGATGAACGATGGAATATGCCGCCGCGCCGAGGCCGAGCATTGCCGGCCATATCCACGGCGCGATATAGAACGAGACCCAGCCGCTCATTTCATGCATGTAGTAGTAAAACAGCCACTTCATGATGAGCGCCGAGATCGGGATCGTCACGATGAGCGACACGCCGACGGCGATGGCCGTTGCCGAGTTATAAAGCGAGCTTATCTCGCGCGGCGTGTAGCCGAGGATCTTGAGCATGGATATGCTCTGCGCATTTTTCTCGATTATCATTTTTGAGAGCAGATACACCAAAAGCATATACAGCGCAAGCGAAAATCCGCACATGAGTGGGAACATGAAGCCCATCGAATCGTTCAGCTGATCGGCAATAACGGTGAGATCGTGCTCGGTTATAACTGTGGACACGGCCTCGGGGTCGAGATCGGTGAGCCTTTCGTTTGAAAAATAGCCGTTAAAAAAGCGCATATCGAGGTCAAAGTTCTCGTTAAAGCTCGTTTTGTCCATGAAAACGGCAAGCCCGGCGGCGTAGTCGGCGGTGCCGAACACGGTGAAGGTATACTCCCTTTCGCCGTATTTTTCGTGCAGCGTTATCTTATCGCCGGCGGAGAGACCGTACTTTTCCAAAAAGCCCTCGGATACGAGGATATTATCCCTGTGCGCCGGGAGATAAGAAAAATCGGCATATTTTGAGTCTGCCTTTATGCCGTAAACGCTGATCTCCTCATCGTCGTATTCAAGTGAGGCAAGGCAGAAGGGCTCGGCGCTTTCGTTTTCCGTAAGCGTCGGCGTCTTGAGGATGTACTGATAGTCGGCAAGCTTTGTTTCGAGCACCTCGGTCTTGAAGTTATCCAGCACCGGCGGCATGATAAGGCCGAACAGCAGCAGGATGTTTGCAAACAGGATGCCGATAAACAGCGTTATATAGGCGCTGCGGTTTTGCAGAATGACTCTCTTGCGGAAGCGCTCGGTTATGCTGCCGGCCTTGAGGCGCGGAACAAACTGCTTCTTGCGCACGCGCAGATCATGGCGCAGGAAGCTCTGCACCGGCAGGCGCATCACGCGCCAAAGCACGAGATAAACCGTCAGCGCGATGAGCACGCACGGAACGAGCGTTGTTTTCACAAACGCCTCGGCGCTCCAGACGGTAACGTAGGTCGGAAGCGAGTAGCTGTGGTAATACATCGCCGCGCACACATTTTTGAACACCGTATAGCCGAGCACATTGCCGATAACGGCGGCTATGAGCGTGACTATAACGGGCATGGCCATGTAATGGCGGATAAGCTCGCCTCTTGTATAGCCCGAGGCAAGCAGCGTTCCGACCGTGCCGGACTCCTGCTCGATCGTCGAGCGCGTGGTTATTGCAAACACAAAGCCGAGAATGACGATCACAACATACAGAAGAGTCGTCATCATTGCCTTATCGCTGCCCATATCCTCGCCGGTGAAGCTTATCGCCTGATTTTCGCTTCTCTCGACGATATCGCTTATGCCGCAGTCGGCGGCGAGAATTTCGCCAAGCTCGTCGGACTTATCGCGGCACTGTTCATCGCTGAGCGTTTTGTCGTTATTAAGCCATGCGTAGCACAGGTGAACGTTTTCGTCAATTTCGTCGAATGTCTCGGGCGTCACGACGGCGACGCAGAATTTGTTCGCGTCGAGCATCATGTCGGTGTTGTTTTTAAACAGCGCCGAATAGTCCGACAGCGCGACGGCGCCCGTTATTTTAAGCCCGGCAAGCTCATCGCCGATCGTAAGGCCGTTATTTTCAAGATACAGTCTGTCGGCGGCTATCTCGCCCTTACTCTCGGGCAGGCGGCCTTCGAGCACATCGGCCCTGTTTACCTCGCTGCGGTTTTTGAAAATGCGCACGGTGTTTTCGTTATTGAGCGTTGCTTCCTTGTAAAAAAGCTCATACACCGAAACCCCGGCAGCTTCAAGCTTTGCTTTCGTCTCGTCCGGCAGCTTATCCTCAAGGATGAAGTGGCCGCTTTCGATATTGTATTTTTCAAAGCTTTCGTCATATGCCCTGACCATGCTGCCGTCGGCGACGAGAAAGCCCGAGATAAACCCCGTTGTCAGCGTCAGGAACAAAAACAGGGCGATGTATTTGCCGATATCCTGCCGCAGCTCACGCAGCAGGCGGCGGCTTAGTGGATTTTTCAAGCGTCCGCGCCCCCTTACCAGTCCAGCTGCATTGCGCCGAGCTTCTCGGTGTTTTCCTCATCCGAGCGAATAGCGCCGTCGCGCAGGCGGATAACGCGGTCGGCCATGCGCTTTATGGCGTCGTTATGCGTGACAAGGATAACGGTGTTTCCGTATTTTTTGTTCACGCGCTCAATGAGATCGAGTATCTCCTTGGAGGTTTTGTAGTCAAGCGCGCCCGTCGGCTCGTCGCACAGCAGGATGTCGGGGTTTTTGATTATCGCCCTGCCGATGGCCGTTCGCTGCTGCTGGCCGCCGGAAAGCTGCGAGGGCACCTTGTCACGGTGCTCCCACAGGCCGAGCGTTTTGAGGATATCCTCCGTCGGCAGTGGCTTATCGGCAAGATACGCGCCGACCTCGATGTTTTCCTTGACCGTCAGGTTCGGGATGAGGTTATACGACTGGAAAACATAGCCCAGGTGCTTGCGGCGATACAGCGAAAGCTCCCTTTGGCTCATCGCGGCGATCTTCTGTCCGCCGATGCCGATGCTGCCCGAGTCGGCAGTTTCGATGCCGCCGATTATATTCAGAAGCGTCGATTTGCCGGAGCCGGACGGCCCCAGCAAGACGCATATGTGTCCTTTTTCAATGCCGCAGCTTATGCCGCGGAGAACCTCGCAGCGGCTGTCTCCGCTGCCGAAGGATTTGTGAAGATCACGGATCTCAAGATACATTAAGTGTTCCTTCCGCGCCGCATCGGGCGCACAGCTCCTCGAGCACCTGCTCGTCAATCTCCGCCACAAGGGCGCACGCTGCATTCTTTATGTCTGCCGCAGGCGGCAGGGTGCGCGCGAGCGTCGCGGCGACTGCGCTGTAATAGCGCCGGCACTGCTGCGTAAGCTCAACTCCGTAGCCTGTCAGGTGCGCTATGCCAAGCTCATCCTTCGTCAGGATCTCGGCGTCTTTTAAATTGTTGAGCATCGTGTGCGCGCTCGGTTTTTTGATGTTGAGATATCGCGCAACGTCGGTCGTCCTTATTCCGCCGGCGCCCTTGAGCGCATCGAGGGCGAGAAGATATCGAACCACCGAGGCGGAAACCGCAAGCTTGGGGTTAGTCATTGCTTACTCCTGTTTGTAAAACCGGGAGGTGCAGAAGGGAATTACTGCACCTCCCGTCAGAATTTTAGGTGTTCTGATGCTTCAGGTTTTTTACATCCCTGAGGGCGCTGCCGCCGCAGGCGGAGCCGCCGTGGCATTTTCCGGCCATGGCACAGGCTCCGCAGCCGCCGCATTTTGCGCCGCAGGAGGATATGCCTGCTTTCTTATCCCTGACGATCGACCGGATTATGAGCGCCACGATGACGATAAGTCCGGCGGTTATCAGTATAGTTCCGATATTTTCAGCCAACCATTCCAGCATTGCTTATTCCTCCTTTGAAAATTATTCGTTAAGTTATGTTGCTGTTGCTTATTTTACGCCTACGGTTGCTTCCTTAGTGTTGAGGGTCTCAGCTTCCTTGTAGGGACGGAAGAGCATGTAGATCATAAGTGCCAGGATCGCGACTGCGAAGATCAGGCCGATGACGTTGGTCTTGCCGACGAAAACGCTGCCGAACTGATTGATCATCAGGGCGATGCAGTAAGCAAAGCCGCACTGATAGCCGATGGCAAACCAGGTCCAGCCACGGTTGTTCATCTCGCGCTTGATAGCGCCGATTGCTGCAAAGCAGGGAGCGCACAGGAGGTTGAACACGAGGAAGGAGTAAGCGGTTATGCCGGTGAAGGCTGCTGCGATGTTCTGGTAAACGGTGCCGTCGCCGCCGCCGTAGAGGATGCCGAGAGTGCCGACGATGTTCTCCTTTGCGACAAGGCCGGTGATGGATGCGACGGTTGCCTGCCAGTTGCCCCAGCCGAGCGGGCTGAAGATCCAGGCGATCGCGTTGCCGATCTTAGCAAGGATGGAGGAGTCGATCTGATCCTCGGAGAGCATCTGGAACGTACCGTCAACCCAGCCGAAGTAGGTGGTGAACCATACGAAGATGGTAGAGAGCAGGATGATAGTACCGGCCTTCTTGATGAAGGACCAGCCGCGCTCCCACATGGAGCGGAGAACGTTGCCGAGGGTGGGCATGTGGTATGCCGGAAGCTCCATAACGAAGGGAGCCGGGTCGCCTGCAAAGCGCTTTGTCTTCTTGAGCATGATGCCCGAGCAGATGATAGCCGCCATGCCGATGAAGTATGCGGAGGTGGATACCCATGCGCTGCCGCCGAACAGTGCGCCGGCGATCATTGCAATGAACGGAACCTTTGCGCCGCAGGGGATGAAGGTCGTGGTCATGATCGTCATGCGGCGGTCACGCTCGTTTTCGATGGTACGGGAAGCCATGACACCCGGAACGCCGCAGCCGACGCCGATGAGCATGGGGATGAAGCTCTTGCCGGAGAGGCCGAACTTGCGGAACACACGGTCAAGAACGAAGGCGATACGCGCCATGTAGCCGCAGGCCTCGAGGAAGGCGAGCATGAGGAACAGGACGAGCATCTGGGGAACGAAGCCGAGGACCGCGCCGACACCGGCTACGATACCGTCGTTGATAAGGCCGCTGAGCCAGGGTGCCGCGTTTGCAGCGTCAAGGCCGTTGCCGACGAGAACGGGGATGCCCGGTACCCAAACGCCGTAATCAGCAGGATCGGGAGCGTCAAAGCCGTTTTCCTCGAGGTAGGCAACTGCATCAACATAGGTCATCTGGACAACGTCGTCCATCTTGTCAGCGCCTTCGGGAAGTGCGTCATAATAAGCAGTCATGGTGTTGATCGCGAGGGTCTCTTCATCCTCGACGTCAACGGTTGCGGTCTTGTCGGTGGTCTGGAGAGCCTTCATATCGGCAAGCAGTGCGTCTGCGTCGAAGTCGTCTGCTTCAACGTCAACGTCCTCGCCGAGGAACGCGCTGACTGCCTGGATAGCTGCGGTGTATTCGTCGTTTGCGTCGTTATAGTCGGCAGAGCCGATGCCCAGCAGGTGCCAGCCGTCGCCGAACACGCCGTCGTTTGCCCAGTCGGTTGCAGGTGCGCCGACGGCGACCATTGCGACCCAGTAGACAAGGAACATGACTACCGCGAAGATCGGCAGGCCCAGCCAACGGTTGGTGACGATCTTATCTATCTTGTCGGAAGCGGTGAGCTTGCCGGCGTTTTTCTTCTTGTAGCATGCCTTGATGATGGATGCTATGTAGAGGTAGCGCTCGTTGGTGATGATGCTCTCGGCATCGTCGTCAAGCTCATCCTCGGCGGCCTTGATGTCCGCGTCGATGTGCTGCATGATCTCGGGCTTGATGGCGAGCTTTGCAAGCACCTTGTCATCGTGCTCGAAGATCTTGATTGCGTACCAGCGCTGCTGCTCTTCGGGCAGCTCGTGCAGGACGGCCTCCTCGATGTGAGCGATTGCGTGCTCGACAACGCCGGAGAACGAGTGCATGGGGATGGTCTTGCCGTTTTTCGCGGCATCGACCGCAGCTGAAGCGGCTTCGGAAACACCGTCGCCCTTGAGCGCGGAGATCTCCATGACCTTGCAGCCGAGCTGACGGGACAGCTCCTTGATGTTTATAACGTCGCCGTTCTTGCGGACGATATCCATCATGTTGACCGCAACGACAACGGGGATGCCAAGCTCGGTGAGCTGAGTGGTCAGATAAAGGTTACGCTCGAGGTTGGTGCCGTCGATGATGTTGAGTATCGCATCGGGGCGCTCGCCGAGCAGGAAGTTACGCGCGACGACCTCCTCAAGGGTGTATGGGGAAAGCGAATAGATGCCCGGAAGGTCAACGACCGTTACGCCGTCAAACTTCTTGAGCTTGCCTTCTTTTTTCTCAACGGTGACGCCGGGCCAGTTGCCGACGAACTGGTTCGAGCCGGTCAGCGCGTTGAAAAGTGTGGTCTTACCACAGTTCGGGTTGCCAGCAAGGGCAATTTTGATGTTCTTTTCCATTATTCCACCTCGATCTTTTCTGCATCTGCCTTGCGCAGAGAAAGCTCATAGCCGCGGACGGTGAGCTCAATGGGATCGCCCAGGGGAGCGACCTTGCGGACATAGACCTCGGCGCCTTTGGTAATTCCCATGTCCATGATGCGGCGCTTTATCGCGCCCTCGCCATGGAGCTTCTTGACGGTCACGGTCTCGCCGATCTTAACGTCTCTCAGAGTCTTCATGTTTCTGCTCCTCACACATATATTTTCTGAGCCATTTCCGCGCTTATTGCGATCCTGGCTTCTTTTACCTTGACGATGACATTCTCGCCAACGGCAGTTAAGACTTTTACATCGCCCCCGACAACAAAGCCGAGGTTTTCGAGGTGCTTCTTCACCTCAGGCTTGCCGGCGATACGCTGGATGGTGTTATCCTCGCCGACTGCCGCTAATGTTAAAGGCATCATTCTATATCCTTTCTCCTTTTTGATTAGCGTCTGCTAACCGTGGGGCCAAACTAAAGTTAGCTCTCGCTAACTGCCATGAATAATAGCACTTATTTTGCCATTGTCAAGCCCCTGTCACAAGGTTTGGTGACTTGCACAATTAGTTAGCGCCTGCTAACCGCTAAAATTGTGCATAATATCCCACCCATCTTGTAGGGATTAAGTCTTTCCTTGAATTTATTTAAGTGTTGTGCTATATTTTATATTGTATTATTGTAAGCATTGGAGAAGATCAAATGAATTTGCAGGAATCGGGCGAAATGTATCTTGAAACGATCTACGTTTTGTCCCAAAAATATAAGGATGTGCGCGCGATAGACGTCGGCGAGTACATGGGCTATTCCAAGCCGAGCGTCAGCCGTGCGGTCGGGCTGCTCAAAAACGGCGGCTATCTTGTTTCCGACGAGATGGGGCATCTGAGCCTCACAGAGGCCGGCGTCGAGGTCGCCGCGAAGATATACGAGCGCCACACACTGCTGACCCGATATCTCGAGCTGCTCGGCGTCAGCGCCGAGACCGCGGCCGAGGATGCGTGCAAGATGGAGCACATCATAAGCGATGAGTCGTTCCACGCAATAAAGGAGCATGTCTCGGCAATGGAAAAAATGCGCCCGGCTGAGTAACTTCGCCCGTTTGGAGCAGGAGAGAGCCGTTTTGGAGCTGAAATCCTATCGCGGAAGTAGTAAATTAAAATCACAAAAAGCCTCCATCAATTATGTGATAAGCCCCCGGCGGCGGTTCAGGACGCCGTCGGGAAAAAATCAACACAGTGCGAGCTTTTGTTCACATCTACACCTCTCTTCTTTAATTATGGAAAAAACACGAACGACTATGGTCGTTCGTGTTTTTTTAGTGGCGCATTGGGGCACCTACGGATACATATATATTGCGGTAGCCCGGTGTCGAGGGTGCGTGCAAAACCATGGCTACCTCGCACAACGTGAATGCGGCAAAGGCTTTTGTTGCCCGGTTCGAGGGCGCGGAGAAAACTGTGGCTGCCTCGCGCAACGTAAGTGCGTTGCTGAATTTTAGGACGCACCGCCCTTTGCCTTCCCCTGCGGAGCTTGAGGGGAAGGTGTCACCTTTGGTGACGGATGAGGTGTCATTAAATCTGCGGTGCTAACCGCAACATTTTTTCAGAAGCGCATTTACAATGTGCCGATACATTTTTTGCGTCAGCCCGACCGATGGTTTCCGACTAAACCGTTACACACGGAACGGGCAAGCCCGTTCCCGACAAGCGACCTTTGGCCGCAGTGAAGAGGTAGGTAATAGTGAATAGGTGTGGTGTGCGCAAGCGCACGTATTTTGATTTCATTCGCCCTCCGGGCGAATACCTAACTTTTTCACTTTTACCTTTTACTTATTACTTCGCAGACACAGTCTGCGCTGCCGGGCTGCCAGAGATAGATGTATTGGTAGGTGCTCCAAAGCGCCACTAAAAAAACTCCTGCACCGGGCGGCGCAGGAGTTTTTTCAGTCTCTGAGGGAGACGATTTTATTATACAGCGTGTCGGAGCGCTCGAGGAAAAACAGGACGAGCGTCTGCACGCACAGCATAATGCCGAACTGCCCGAGTCGCGTCAGGAACAGCGGGCCGAGCGGTGGGCCGAACACGAGCGAGATCATCGTCGTGTTGAGGATTAGCGAAACGACAAGGCCGTTCACGAGCGCCGTAAGTATGCAGCCGGAAAGCTTCAGACGCTTTTTATACAGCGCAGCGCCGAGGATCGCGCCGCCGATGGCGGCCGTGACGGTGAAGCCGGGGAAATACGCCCCCGTCGGGAACAGAAGCGAGCCGACAAGATCGCCCAGCCCGGCGCAGAGCGCCGCCCAGCCGGGGCCGTAGAGCATGCCGCAGACCATCACCGCGGCAAAGCCGAGGCCGATCTTCGTCAGCGGCATGTTAAGCGCAAGTACGTGCGTGAATATTACGTCGAAGGCGATGAGCATTGCGCTTATCGCGATTTTTTTCGTGCTAATTTTCATTGACACCTCTTAAAATCAGGGAAGAAGTCCGACAGCGGCGCTGCCGGCTGAGAACACGGCGATCGCGTTGACCGACATGTGGAAGAATACGCTCGTCCAGATCGAGCCCGAGCGCTCGTAGATCCTGCACAGGACTACCGCCGCCGGGATATACTGTATCGCAAGCAGCAGATAGCTTGCGTCCCACAGCAGCACGGCGTACTGCCAGACGTGGTAAAGGCAGAACATCACGATCGACGCTGCGTAGGCCGCGACGCGGCTTTTTTGATGCAGGCCGCAGAAAATTCCGCCGCGGAAGATGCTCTCCTCGACGATGGGCGCGAGGAAAACTGTCATTGCGATGATGATGCCGCGGTCGGCGCTGAGCATGGTGCTTATGGTCTGCTCGTTGAGGTTGTCGGTGTTTATGTCAAGCACCTTGAGCGCATACATTGCTATCATGCCGAGCGCGATATACGCGACCCAGCCGAGCGCAAAGCTCGTCAGGCACCTGCCCGGCGCGTCAACAAGCCCGTCGAAGCTGCGGCGCAGGAACTTGCCCAAAAACAGCGCAACAAGCAGCAGACTCAGCGCATAGTAGATAAAATTCATCTGCGATGCTCCCAAAAGGTCGGGCTTTGCCGCCATCAGCAGGCTCAGCGCGATCGGGAACACCGCCATGTGGAGCACTAAAAGTATCATTGCGCTCCAAAACTCGGATTTTTTCAGACTGTCGCGCATCAGCCCCTCGCTTTCTGCTGAAGCTCGCTGAGCAGATTCAGCGCCTCGAGCGGTGTGAGTGAATTTATGTCCGTGCTGCGCAGAATGCGCCCGACCTCGTCGGTGCCTGCGTCAACAAGGCTTATCTGATCGTCCTTTTCCGGCTTTTTCGCCTTCGGCGACGCGGCCTCGGCCTCGAACTGCCTGAGATAGGTCTTGGCCTTGGAAACGACCTTGTCCGGAACTCCGGCAAGCTTTGCGACCTCGATGCCGTAGCTGTCGTCGGCCGCACCGGGCACGATCTTGCGCAGGAAAACAAGGCTGTCGCCCTGCTTTTTCGCGCTTATGGAATAGTTATGCACGCCCTCGACGCTGCCCTCAAGCGCGGCCAGCTCATGATAATGCGTTGCGAACATCGTCTTTGCGCCAAGCTTCTTCTTATCCGCGCAGTATTCCAGAACCGCGCGCGCTATCGCCATGCCGTCATAAGTCGAGGTGCCGCGGCCGATCTCGTCGAGGATCAGCAAACTCTGCCCCGTCGCGTGGCTGAGAATATTCGCGACCTCGCTCATCTCGAGCATGAAGGTCGATTGGCCCGACGCAAGGTCGTCCGACGCGCCGATGCGCGTGAACACGCGGTCAACGACGCCGATGACGGCGCTTTTTGCCGGAACGAACGAGCCTATCTGCGCCATGAGCGTTATGAGCGCGGTCTGGCGCATGTAGGTGCTCTTGCCGGCCATGTTCGGCCCGGTGACGATGGCGACGCGGTTCCCCTCGCAGTTTAGCTGCGTGTCGTTCGGAACAAAGGCAATATCGCTGAGCGTCTGCTCGACGACCGGGTGCCGCCCCTCGCGGATGATAAGCTCGCCAGAGGCATCGACCTCCGGCATGCAGTAGTCATTGCGCACGGCGACCTCCGCAAAGGCGCACAGCACGTCAAGCTGCGCTATCGCCTCGGCGGTTGCCTGGACCTTCGCCACCTGCTCGGCTATCGTGCTGCACAGGTCCATGAAAAAGTCGTATTCCAGCTGCTTTATCTTGTCCGAAGCGGTCAGGAGCGTCGTTTCAAGCTCCTTCAGCTCCGGGGTGAAGTAGCGCTCGTTTGAAACAAGCGTCTGCTTGCGTATGTAGTTATCGGGGATCTTGACGTCGCCTGCGGATTTCGGCACGTCGATGTAGTAGCCGAACACCTTGTTGTAGCCGATCTTGAGCTTTTTGATGCCGGTGCGGATGCGCTCCTTGGCCTCAAGCTCCGCGACTGCCTGCGCGCCGTTATCGCGGATATTGCGCAGATGATCGACCTGGTCGGAGTAGCCGGGCTTGAGTATGCCGCCCTCGCGCACGGAAAACGGGGGGTCGTCGCAGATCGCCCAGCTTATGCGCATGTGTATCTCCTCGAGCGTGTCAAGCTCGGATATCGAGCGCAGAAGCGCGCTTTTGAAGGGCTTTAAAAGCTCAACTATCCTCGGCAGCGCCGCCGCGCAGTCGCGCAGCACGATGAGGTCGCGGCCGTTTGCCGTTCCGTAAACGACGCGGCCGATGAGCCGCTGCATGTCGCCCATGCCGCGCAGAGTGTCGATAAGCTCGCCGCGCGCGACGTTGTCCTTGAAAAGCTCGTCCACGGCGCTGAGCCTGCGCTTTATAGCGATCGGGCTAAGAAGCGGCCGCTCGATCCACGCGCGCAGCTCGCGTCCGCCCATCGGCGTTTTCGTCTTATCCAGCACCCACAGAAGCGAGCCGCGCTTTTCGCCCGTGCGCAGCGATTCCGTCAGCTCCAGCGAGCGTCGCGTAGCCCAGTCAAGCTCCATGTATCTTCCGCCGGTGAACAGGTCGATGCGGCGTATGTGCGCCATGTCGGTTTTCTGCGTTTCGCTGATATACCGCAAAAGCGCTCCGGCTGCCGACACCGCCGCCGGTGCGTCGCCAAGCCCGGCCTCGTCGATCGAGGAAAGGCCGAACTGCTCGCACACGCGCGCAGCGCAGGCCATGTATTCGTAGTCGTCGCCGCCCATTTCGAGCAGGCAGCCGAGCTTTTTCTGCGCAAAGTCGGGAATGGTCTTCGTCTCGGCCGCGCCCTTGTTCATGATAAGCTCGCGCGGCGCGAAGCGGCCAAGCTCGTTGAGAACGTGGCTCAGGTTATCGCCCTCGAACGCCGCGACGCAAAATTCGCCCGTCGAGATATCGCAGAACGCCGCCGCGCACTTGCCCGATTCGTAGTACACCGCGCCCAGGTAGTTGCTCTTGCCCTCCTCGAGCATCGAAGCGTCCGTCACCGTGCCGGGGGTGATTATCCTTATAACGTCGCGCTTGACAAGGCCCTTGGCCGTCGCCGGGTCCTCTATCTGCTCGCAGATGGCGACCTTATACCCCTTGGCTATCAGCCGCGCGATATACGTCTGACAGCTGTGATACGGAACGCCGCACATAGGCGTGCGCTGCTCGGGGTCGGCGACCGACCTGTCGCGCGTGGTAAGCGCAAGGTCAAGCTCACGCGAGGCAACGCGCGCGTCCTCGTCGAACATCTCGTAGAAATCCCCGAGGCGGAAAAACAGCAGACAGTCGCTGTATTGCGACTTGATCTGCTGATATTGCATTTTCATCGGTGTAAGCTCTGCCATCTTTCCAGTAGCGCTTTAGCGCTTCTCCTATACGTTTTTTCAGTGGCGCATTAAAAGTTTACGGATACATTTATTGCGGTAGCCCGGTAACGAAACAATGGATCAAACCATAACGTTTCGCGTCCCGGAAAATTTGTGCTATATTAGTGCAAAATCTACGTCTGCACCCTTTGTCTTCCCCTGCACCCTGTAGGGAACGGATTTATCCGTTCCGCATGTTACGGTCTTGCCGGCAGCTCCCGGTCGGGACACCGCAATATCCGTATCGGCAGCAGCGTAAATGCATCTCTAAAAACGGCCTTTAAATATCGCCGTTCCTTATACAACAAAGTTTGTTTTTATTCTCGTCGATATATTTGCAAATTTGCGCGTATTCACTGTCGCCACGGATTATTCGGTCATAAAACGACTTTTGCCAAACATTAATATCCGGGTGAGTTTTATGCACCTTTCTTGCCACGCCGGCTTTATACCAGCCAATTATTTGTGACAGAGAATACGTTTTTTCGGAATTTTGAATAACGATTATTGCATGAACGTGATTCGGCATTACAACATATTTATCGATAATTACATTGTCAAAATTCTTTTCTATGTTGCAAAGCTCGTTTTCAGCAACGATCCCGATTTTGCTGAGCTTATTAACTGAGCCAAAAATGTTGCATTTTTGACTTGTGCATAGGGTTACGAAATAGTAATTGGGTGATGAATAATCGTAATTGGCCAATCTCTGCAATTTTCGATTTGGAAGATCAGAAGTCATTATATTCACCCATAGTTTTCCGACTAAATCGCGACAGGCGGAACGGATAAATCCGTTCCCTACAATGTGCGGCAGAAAATTCAGCAACGCACTTGCGTTACGCGAAACGTCACGGTTTTGCACGCACCCTCGACACCGGGCGCTAACATAACCGTATCGGTACAGACTTAATTCGCCTCTAAAAAGCCTCTGAAAACCGGGAGGGGAGGAATTTTTTCAGCTCCTCGACGGTGTTGTCGGCGTCGGAGAAATAGAAAACGCCCTTTTCGACAAACTCGGGGAATTCCTTTTTCTCCTTCTCGCTCAGCTCGTGGTCGGATACATAGCACCACCACGCCCAGCGCGTTTTGATCTTGCCGCAGCAGACGGCATCGTCCCAGTTAAGGCGATACTCGACGCTGTCCGCGCCGCCGGTGCGGAAAATTATGCCCTGCTCGGTGAAAGAGACGTTTGCCAGGCCGAAGTTCGTCTCGGAAATGAACTTTGCTGCAAACAGCCAGATCACGGAAAGCGCAACGGCTATGACGGCAATGCCGCGCACGCCCTCAAGCGCCGGAATGAAAAAGCTCAGCACCGCGACGATAACGCCCAGCGGCAGCAGCACAAGCCCGGCATAGAAAAAGCCTTTCATTATGTTCGAGGGGAAGCGCAGCGTCTGCGTGACCTGATATCTTTTGAGCTTTTCATTTTTCATTTTATTCTCCGACCTTTCCGTACAGCGCCCAGGTGTTGCCCGAGGTGATCTTTACGTCAATAAACTGCCCTATCAGCGACTTGTCGCCTGCAAGATGCACAAGGCGGCCGCCGTTTGTTCGCGATGAGAGGTTATACTCGTCCTTGCCGGTCTCGCCGTCAACGAGAACGCGCACGGTTTTGCCTATATACTCGGCGTGCTTTTCGGCGGAAACTCGGTTTGCCGCCTCCAGCAGCCTGTCAAACCTGCGCTGCTTATCCTCGCGCGTGGCCGCATCCGGCATACTCGCCGCCGGGGTGCCGACGCGCTTGGAGTAGATAAAGGTGAACATCGCGTCGTATCTCACCTCGTCGCAGAGCTTTATCGTGTCCTCAAACTCCTCGTCCGTCTCGCCGGGGAAGCCGACGATGATGTCGGTGGTTATGACGAGGTCGGGCATGTAGCTGCGCGCAAGCTTCACCTGCGCAAGATATTTTTCGGCAGTGTAGTTTCGGTTCATGGCCTTGAGCACGCGGTCGTTGCCCGACTGCACGGGCAGGTGCAGCTGATGCGCGCACTTTTCGCACTCGGCCATCGTTTTGAAGAGCTTCTCCGTTGCGTCCTTGGGGTGGCTTGTCATGAAGCGGATGAGAAACTCGCCGGGGATGTCGTTTATCATGCGGATGAGGTCTGCAAAATCAACGCCCAGACCGAGATCCTTGCCGTAGGAGTTGACGTTCTGCCCGAGCAGGGTAATGTCCTTGCAGCCGGCAGCGACAAGCTCGCGCGCCTCGGCGACGATATCCTCCGGGCGGCGTGATCTTTCGCGGCCGCGGACGTAGGGCACGACGCAGTAGGTGCAGAAATTATTGCAGCCGTACATGATCGAAAGCCAGGCCTTAACGCTGCTGTCGCGCTTTAAGGGCATGCCCTCGGCGACTGCACCGTCGCTTTTCTCGGCGGCGAAAACGCGCTTGTGGCTTGTCATGGTTTTCAGCAGCAGCTCCGGGAAGCGCCACAGCTCGTGCGGCCCGAAAACGAGATCGACCACGGGGTAGGACTTTTTTATCTTCTCGACCATGTGCTCCTGCTGCACCATGCAGCCGCACACGGCGATGATCTGCCCGGGGCGCTGCTTTTTGCTGTGGTTAAGCTGCCCGACATTGCCGAGAACGCGCATCTCCGCGTGCTCGCGCACGGCGCAGGTGTTGACGACTATGACGTCGGCCTCGAACTCGTCCTGCGTGAAGCCGTAGCCCATCTCGGCGAGGTAGCCGCGCAGCTTCTCGCTGTCGGCCTCGTTCTGCTGGCAGCCGTAGGTATCGACCATTGCAAGCGGCCGGTTTTTCTGCGAAACAAAGCTATCGTATATCTCGCGGCAGATGTCCTCCTGCCGGCGGATGGATTCAATGCTTATTTCTTTTCTTTCGTATACCATTTTTCTTTTCCCTTGCAAACAATAAAAGTACATTATATATTAACATAAATTCAGTGGAATTTTCAACACAATTAATGTATAATGGTATAATGAATTTAGTTGACGAGGTTACCGCATGACACGCATTAATATTCTTCCGCCGCTGGTGGCCGATATGATCGCCGCCGGCGAGGTCGTCGAGCGTCCGGCATCGGTGATAAAGGAGCTTATGGAAAACTCCTTCGACGCAGGCGCATCCAAGGTGACGGTCGAGTTCAAAAGCGGCGGAGCAACTTACATAAAAATAACCGACGACGGCTGCGGCATGAGTCCCGAGGACGCCGGCATTGCCTTCACCCGGCACGCAACGAGCAAGCTGCACGACGAAAAGGGCCTTGAGGCCATCGGAACGATGGGCTTTCGCGGCGAGGCGCTTGCGGCGATCGCAGCCGTCAGCCGCATTGAGCTTATAACGCGCGAAAAGGGCGCGGCCGAGGGTGTGCGCGTCTCGGTTCAGGCAGGCGATATCATCGATATGTCGCCCATCGGCTGTCCGGAGGGCACGAGCATCACCGTGCGCGATATTTTCCACAACACCCCGGCGCGGCTGAAGTTTCTCAAATCCGACCGCTCGGAGGCCTCGGCCTGCATATCCGCCGCTCTGCACTGCGCCCTCGGCAGACCCGAGGTCTCGGTGCGCCTAAAGCGCGACGGCGAGGAGGTTTTCTTTACCCCCGGAGACGGGCGCGAGGAATCGGCGGTGTACGCGCTTCTCGGGCGCGAAACCGCGCGCGGCATGCTGCCGGTTTCCGGCAAGGGCGAGAGCATGGCCGTAAAGGGCTTCACCTCGTCCCCGGCCTTTGGCCGCGGCAACCGCGCAAACCAGCATTTTTACTGCAACGGCAGATATATAAAATCCGTGCTGCTGCAATCGGCAGTCGAGCAGGCGTATAAAAACACGCTCCTGACCGGAAAATTCCCCTCCTGCGTTTTGTATCTGGAGCTTTCGCGCGGCGCGGTGGACGTGAACGTTCACCCGGCAAAGACCGAGGTCAAATTCTCCGACGAGAAAAAGGTTTTCGACCTTGTTTACCAGACCGTGCGCGCCTGTCTCGAGGCCGAGGAAAAGCCGATCGAGATAACGCTTTCCGAGGGCACGCGGCGCGCTGTTTCCGCCCCGAAGCCGGAGTTTTTCCGCAGCATGAGCGCCGAGGAATACCGCGCCAAGGCCGCTTCTGCGGCGGTGGCTGCAAGACCCGTTTCTTCCGCACCGGTGTCTGCGCCGAGGCACGAGGAAAGACCGGTTTTCCGCGCACCGGCGGCGTACCCGGCTCCCGAGCCGGAGCAAAAAGACCCAGTTTTGCCGAAAATCGACAAAAACCCCCTTTTTTCTCCCGCTCCCGAGCGAAAAAATGTTGAAAAATCAGTTGAAAATGTTGAAAAAATCAGCGCTCCGGCCTGCCGAGTGATCGGCGAGGCGCTGGATACCTACATCCTTGCGGAGATCGGCGACGAGCTTATGCTCATCGACAAGCACGCAGCGCACGAGCGCATGATATTTGACCGCCTCATGGCGCAGAACCGGCAGATAATGAGCCAGACGCTGCTTGCGCCGGTCATCATCCGCCCGACGGCCGAGGACGCGGAGATAATCGAGAAAAATGCCGCGCTTTTGGACGAGATGGGCTTTGAGGTCGAGCCGTTCGGCGAGGAGAGCTTTGCCGTGCGCTCGGTGCCGGACGACGTTGACGTTTCCGAGGCTGCCTCCGCGCTTGAGGAGATATGCCAGAAGCTGCGCGAGGGCGGCGAGGTCTCGGCCGAGAGCGCGCGCGACGAGATACTGCACACCGTCGCCTGCAAGGCGGCAATAAAGGCAGGACGCCGGCACGATATTGCCGAGCTTGAGCGCATCGCCTGCGCCGTTGCCTCGGGCGAGGTCAAATACTGCCCCCACGGCAGACCCGTTTCCGCGCGCCTGAGCAAAAAGCAGCTCGATAAATTCTTCAGCAGGATCGTTTGATATGGCAGAAAAAATCGTTGTTATAACAGGCCCGACGGCAACGGGCAAAACGCGCCTTTCCGTTGAGCTGGCAAAGGAATTCGGCGGCGAGATAGTCTCGGCAGACTCGATGCAGATATACCGTGGTATGGACATTGGTACGGCCAAGGTTACGCATACCGAGATGCAGGGTGTTACGCATCACATGATAGACATTGCTGACCCTACCGAGGTTTATTCCGTGTCGCGCTATGTTGAAGATGCCAATAAAGCAGTGCAGGATATATTGGCACGCGGCAGGCTGCCGATCATTGCAGGCGGCACGAATTTGTACATTGATTCGCTCATCTCGGGGCTTGACTTTGCCGAAAGGGCGGAGGATAATGCTCTGCGCGAAAGGCTCAATGCGCAGTATGACGAGCTTGGCGGCGAGGCGATGATAGCGACTCTGCGCGGCTTTGACCCGGAGCGCGCCGCAAAGCTCCACCCGGCCGACAAGCGCCGCATCGTGCGCGCAATCGAGATCTACACCCTCACCGGCGAGACGATCACCGAGCACGACGAGAAAACCAGAAAGCGCCCGAAAAAGTATGACGCGGTGAAGATAGCCCTCAGCTTTGCCGACCGCGGCATGCTGTATGACAGGATAAACGAGCGCGTCGATAAAATGGTCGCCGACGGGCTTTTCGACGAGGTAAAGGGCCTTCTCGATTCCGGCCTTTCGCCGGATAGCACCGCCATGCAGGCGATAGGCTACAAGGAACCGGCAGCGTACTTTGCCGGCGAAATTACAAAGGACGAGGCGATAGAGCTAATCAAGCTCTCCTCGCGCCGATACGCAAAGCGGCAGCTGACATGGCTGCGGCGCGACGAAACGGTCAAATGGTACCAGTGGCCGTCCTCGCCCGATTTTAATGAAGCGCGACGGTTTTCGACCGAATATTTGCACTCGTGTGGTTTATGATGCTCTTGTCCCGGCACGGGATAATCTACATAAACAGGAGCACGAAAGATGCAAAAGACACAGAATCTTCAGGACGCATTCCTCAATCAGCTTCGCCGCGAGAAGGTAAGTCTCACGGTGTTTCTCGTAAACGGATTTCAGATGCACGGCGTTATCCGCGCCTACGACGGCTTCACGGTCGTGCTCGATTCCGACGGCAGACAGCAGCTTATTTATAAGCACGCGATTTCGACGATAATTCCGCCGAAGCCCGTCGAGCTGAGCCGCGAGGAGTGAAAAAGGGTGCATCGTACCTGCGATACGCGGCGGCTGCGGTTTTTCTCGCCGCTGCCGCGTGGACGCTGGCATTTTTCATCGGCCGCGAGCAGTCGCCGGAAACGGTGAGAGCCGAGCGGGCCGAGGTCAGGATAAGCGTCGTTGCCGAGGGTACGGTCTGGCGGAGAGAAACCGTTCTTGTCTGTGACGATGACGGCGCATACCTTGCGCGCAAGCCGGGCGACAGAGTGTCCGGCGGAAGCGTCGTTGCCGTTGAGAACAGCGTGCTCGACGATTACCTGACGCACCTTGAGCTGTCCGGCGGCGCGCAGCCCGACAGGGGCGAGATGCGCGGCCTTATATACGCGCCCGAGGCCGGGATATTCAGCACCTTTGTTGACGGGCTGGAGGCGTGCTCGCTTGAGGATATAAGCTCTGCCGAGCCGTTTATTCCGCAGGGCGCGGTGGGCAAAATAGTCTCGGGCGGCTGGTATTTCATCGCCGAAACGCCGGAGACCGATAAGCTCCGCCGGGGTATGAGCGTTACGTTATCGCTCCCGGACGAGGTGAGCGCGACAGTCATTTCCGCAGAAAACGGCAAGATCGTGCTCCGCTGCCGCGACGGGCTTGAGGACGTTGTCAACACGCGCCGTGCCGCGTTGAGAATAACGATTTCCGAGGCGCAGGGGATAAAGATCCCCGACAAGGCTCTGCACCGCGACGAAAGCGGCACGTTTGTCTATGTCATGCGCGCCGGCCTTGCCGAGCGCTGCGATGTAGACATCCTGCACACCGGCGACGGATACGTTCTTGTACGCGAGGGCGAGATACGCGAAGGCATGCAGATAATTCAGTAATAAATTAAGATAAAGCTGGGATGAAAATGAGCAGTATTGCAGAAAACGTAAAAAGCATAAAGCAGCGCGTTGCCGAGGCCGCCGTCAGAAGCGGCAGAGCGCCGGAGGACGTGCGCCTTTGCGCGGCAACGAAGATGAACGACGCTTCCCGGGTGCGCGAGGCGATAGCCGCCGGGGTCGATATCTGCGGCGAGAACCGCGTGCAGGAGCTGACCGAGAAATTCGAGCAGGGCGCGTATGAGGGCTGTCCGCTGCATTTCATCGGTCATTTGCAGAAAAATAAGGTAAAATACCTTGTGGGCAAGGTACAGCTTATCGAGTCGGTCGATTGCCTCGAGCTTCTCGAGACGATAGATAAGCGCGCAAAGTCGATGGGTCTTGTGCAGAATGTGCTGCTGGAGGTGAACATCGGCGGCGAGGAGGCAAAAAGCGGCTTTGCGCCCGATGAGCTTGCCCGATGCCTGCCGCAGATGGGGCAATTTTCCTCGATTCGGGTGCGCGGACTGATGGCAATACCCCCGATTTGCGAAAAAACGGAAGAAATTCGCCCATATTTTCGCGCAATGAAGCAGCTTTTTGTTGACAATGGCGCAAAAAAATACGATAATGTCTCCATGGACTTTTTGTCCATGGGAATGAGCGCGGATTTTGAGACCGCGATAGAGGAAGGCGCGAACATAGTCCGCGTCGGCACCGGCATTTTCGGAGCAAGACACTACTAAGCGCAAAGGAGGATGTGCAATGGCATGGTTAGATAACATTCGCAACGCTATGCACCCTTACGATGATGATTATATAGAAAACGAAGAGCGCGCCGCCGAGGAGGAGTTTGCAGACCAGCAGGACGATATCCCGGCAGACGAAAGCTTTGAGGATAAGCAGCCGCGCCCCGTGTTTTCGCGGCGCGAGCCGAAGCCCCAGCCGAGCTACAGTGCTCCGGCGCAGGAAAAGCAGAAGATGAAGCTCAAGTTCGTGCATCCCGAGCAGTTCGATGAGGCCGCCGAAATTGCCGACAGTCTCCGCGCACATCAGGCGGTGCTCATGAATCTTGAGATGACCGAGACGGACACTGCGCGCAGATTGCTCGACTTTTTGTCCGGCGCGGCATATGCTCTGGGCGGCAGGGTCATGCGCGTTTCCGCGCAGGCGTATATAATTGCGCCGACCAATGTCGATCTCGTCGGCGATGCGGTCGCCGATTTTGAAAGCGCAGGGCTTTATTTCTAAACAAACAGCAAGTACTGAAAGGTGGATTTTAAGATATGACTACTCCTCAGGAGATCCGTGAAAAAAGCTTTGACAAGGCCAGAAGTATGTTCGGCGGTTACGATATGGCGACCATCGACGAATATCTCGAGGAACTTGCAAACGACTTTGAAGCTCTGCAGAAGGAGAATGTTGTCCTCAAGAGCAAGATGAAGGTTCTTGTTGACAAGATTGAAGAGTACCGCACCAACGAAAGCGCCCTCAATCAGGCCATTCTCTCGGCGCAGAAGCTCAGCGTTCAGATCGAAAACGACGCAAGAACGCGCAGTGCGAACATCGTCGCGGAGGCCGAGGCCAAGGCTGCGGCACTGCTGGGCAATATCGACGACAGGATTGCCCAGGAGGAATCCCGCCTTCAGGCTGCCAAGCTCAGCTCGGCAAAATTCTTCGACAGCGCCCGTGAGCTGTGCCAGAAGCAGCTTCAGACGCTCGATACCATCATGAAGGCCGCAAACCCCGAAGCGCTCAAGACCGAGGCTATACGAATACCGAAGGAGCAGCCCGCTCCCGTTTCCGAACCCACTCCCGCGGATTCCGGCAACACTCAGGTATTCAACTTTATAAAAGACGAGATCTGAGTTTTTGCCGAAGCAGACGCTTCGGCTATCGGCATTTGGCGAGTTAAAGGCGTGCGGAAACAACTGCGCGCCTTTTTTTGTTTTTCCTGCGGAAAAACAAAAAAATTAATAGTGAATAATGAACGATGAATAATTTAGGTATTCGCCCGGAGGGCGAATGAAATTTAAATCCGTGCGCTTGCGCACACATTGGCTATCAGCTAACTGCTATCAGCTGTCAGCTTGCGGCGAAGCCGCCCGGTTTATGCCGCACCCTCGATACCGGGCAACTGCAAATTAAGTATAGGTAGGTGCAGTAATGCGCCAGAGGAATGCAAAAAAACCGGTTTAGTCGGAACGTCCGATACCGGGACACCAATATAAACGTATAGGTACAGACTAAATTCGTAACTAAAAATGGAGGATAAATTTATGGCACAGAAGTATGACGCAACACTCAATCTCCCCAAGACCGAGTTCCCGATGCGTGCGGGCCTGCCCAAGCGCGAGCCGGAGATGCTCAAGCACTGGGAGGAGATGGACATCTACAACGAGATGCTTAAAAAGAACGAGGGCAAGCCCCTGTTCAACCTTCACGACGGCCCTCCGTTCTCCAACGGTGCTCTGCACATGGGTCACGCGCTGAACAAATCCATCAAAGACTTCATCACGCGCACCTACGCAATGCGCGGCTACTATACGCCGTACATCCCCGGCTGGGATAACCACGGCATGCCCATCGAGTCTGCCATCATCAAGGAGCAGAAGCTCAACCACAAGGCAATGAGCATCGCCGACTTCCGCTCGGCCTGCCACGCCTACGCCGACCACTACATCGACGTGCAGCGCGAGGGCTTCAAGCGCATGGGTGTCATCGGCGATTGGGAGCACCCGTACAAGACCATGGATCCCGGCTTCGAGGCCATGGAAACGCGCGTGTTCGGCAAGATGTATAAAAACGGCCACATCTACAAGGGCCTCAAGCCCGTTTACTGGTGCGCCCACGACGAGACCGCACTGGCCGAGGCCGAGATCGAATACAAGGACGATCCCTGCACGACCGTTTACGTCAAGTTCCCCATGCACGACGATCTGGGCAAGCTCGGCAATCTGGACAAATCCAAGCTCTTCTTCGTCATCTGGACTACTACCATCTGGACCCTGCCCGGCAACCTCGCCATCGCTCTGCACCCGTCGGAGAGCTACGTCATCGTAAAGGCTCCCAACGGCGAGATGTACATCATGGCCGAGGCACTGACCAAGAAGGTCATGGGTCTGGGCGGCTTCGAGGACTATGAGATCATCGAGCGTCACGAGGGCGCGTTCTTCGAGAACATGCTCGCAGACCATCCCTTCCTGCCCAAGACCAGCCGCCTTGTTCTGGCCGACTACGTCACCATGGACTCCGGCACCGGCTGCGTCCACACCGCTCCCGGCTTCGGCGCGGACGACTACGTCACCTGCAAGCGCTACGGCATGGACATGGTCGTTCCCGTCAACGATCAGGGCAAGCACACCGACTATGCCGGCAAGTACGCCGGAATGGGCACCGACGAAAGTAACCCCGTCATCCTCAACGACATGAAGGAGAGCGGCATGCTCTTCGCATCCGAGGATATCATCCACAGCTATCCGCATTGCTGGAGATGCAAGCACCCGATCATCTTCCGCGCAACTCCGCAGTGGTTCTGCTCGGTCGATTCCTTCAAGGATGAGGCCACCGGCGCATGCGAGGACGTCCGCTGGGTCCCGGCATGGGGCAAGGACAGAATGAGAAGCATGATCCTTGAGCGCACCGACTGGTGCATCTCGCGTCAGCGCCGCTGGGGTCTGCCCATCCCCGTTTTCTACTGCAACGACTGCGGCAAGCCCGTCTGCACCGACGAGAGCATCGAGTCCGTCGCCAAGATCTATGAAACCGAAGGCTCGAACGCATGGTTCGAGCGCGAAGCGGCTGAGCTTCTGCCCGAAGGCTTCACCTGCCCCCACTGCGGCGGCAAGCACTTCACCAAAGAGACCGACACCCTCGACGGCTGGTTCGACTCCGGCTCGACCCACTATGCCGCAATGGAGCGCGATCAGGGCTTCTGGCCTGCAACGATGTACATCGAGGGTCTTGACCAGTATCGCGGCTGGTTCCAGTCCTCGCTGCTGGTAGCGGTCGGCGCACTCGGCCGCGGCGCACCGTTCAAAGAATGCGTCACCCACGGCTGGACCGTTGACGGCGAGGGCAGAGCAATGCACAAGTCCCTCGGCAACGGCATGGATCCTGCCGAGATCTTCAACAAATACGGCGCAGACCTCCTGCGTCTGTGGGCAGGCTCGTCGGATTACCACGTCGATGTCCGCTGCTCGGACGAGATCTTCAAGCAGCTCAGCCAGAACTACCTCAAGTTCCGCAACACCGCGCGCTACTGTCTGGGCAACCTCGACGGCTTCGACGCAAACGACCTCGTCAAGCCCGAGGACATGCTCGAGCTTGATAAGTGGGCGCTGACCAGACTCAACAAGCTCATCGAGAAGGCCTTCGCCGCATATGACGAGTACGAGTTCCACGTCGTTTCCCACCTTATCAACGACTTCTGCGTCGTCGAGCTTTCAAACTTCTACCTCGATATCATCAAGGACAGACTCTATTGCTCCGGCAAGAACAGCCTCGAGCGCCGCAGCGCCCAGACCGCACTGTTCCTGATCCTCGATACCCTGACCAAGATGTTCGCGCCCATCCTCGCCTTCACCTGCGATGAGATCTGGCTTGCTATGCCCCACCGCAGCTCGGACGATGCGCGCAACGTCGTGCTCAACGAGATGAACAAGCCCTTTGCCGAGTACGCGCTCGACGATGCCGAGATGGCAAAGTGGGATGCGCTGATCTCCGTCAGAAACGACGTCAACGGCGTTCTTGAAAAAGCACGCGCCGACAAGCGCATCGGCAAGCCCCTCGAGGCTTCCGTCACCCTGCGCGCTTCAGGCGAGAGCAAGGCAGTGCTCGACAAGATCTCCGATATGGATCTTAAGGAACTGCTGATCGTCTCCGAGTGCCTGATCGCAGAGGACGATGCCGCCGACGCAGACGCCGTCACCGCCGCCGGCTCGTACAATCCCGGCCTGACCGTCTCCGTCAAGGAGGCCGAAGGCACCAAGTGCCCGCGCTGCTGGATGCACTCCAAGGACGCAGACCCCGAAACCGGCCTCTGCCCTCGCTGCAAAGGAGTTTTAGAGGCGAATTGACACACCTACGGATACGGTGATTGCAGGTTGCCCGGTTCGGAACATTGGAATAAACCGTGACTGCCACGCGCTACGTAAATGCGGTGTTGGTTTTTGCACCGCACGCCGTAGGCGCTACATTATTGCTATATGTACTAAATTAGTCGGCACAAAAATCTATAGTCGTAAGGGCGGCCATTGGCCGCCCTTTCGTTATTGTTTTGCCTGCACTCACCGGTCGGGCAACCGCAATAACCGTATCGGTACCGGCGTTGATGCGCCTCTGAAAAAACGGCCATTGGCCGCCCTTTCGTTGCGGTTTCGCCTGCACCCACCGGTCGGGCAACCGCAATAACCGTATCAGTACCGGCGTTGATGCGCTATTAAAAAGGTGCAGCCAACGGCTGCACACCATAATTATTCACTATTAATTATTCATCATTCATTATTCATTGGGGCGGTCACAGACC
>OLWK01000056.1_pt1 | contig 73302 bp, 70 predicted proteins | sample 1674141 | NCBI WGS metagenome assembly OLWK01 (sample SAMEA103958148, study PRJEB25191) | human gut metagenome | reverse complement strand
AAAATATAAGTTATATATAAGTGATACTGGATTGTTTGTGACATTGGCATTTTGGGATAAGGATTTTACGGAAAATATCATATACCAGAAACTGCTTAATGATAAATTATCTGCTAATCTGGGATATGTATATGAAAATTTGATTGCGCAAATGCTTCGTGCTTCAGGCAACAAACTGTTTTACTATACTTTTCCTAAAGATGATACCCATTCTTATGAAGTTGACTTTCTCTTGTCAAGAGGCAACAAACTTTGCCCTATTGAAGTAAAATCGTCCGGATATAAGACTCATGCGTCGTTAGATGCTTTCTGTCTTAAATATTCAGATAGAATAAGTCAGCCATATCTACTTTATACGAAGGATTTTCATAAAGACGGGAATGTATTGCTAATGCCAATTTATATGACTCCATTGCTATAAATCTCAAAGGCGGATGCCCAAGACTCTCCATCTTGCACATCCGCCTTTGCCTATACTCATTCTATGAAGCTACTTCTTCACTCCGTATATCTCATAGTCCTTCTTTCGTCTTTCTACTATTGGAGGATTCTTCCCGTCATAGTACATATCAAACCATGTTGACGATTCTTTTGGTTTCATACTATCACTCAGCACAAAATGTTTGCCGTCCAATGACCGTTGCTGTATGTAATAATGGTATTTTCTATATGCCGTCTTGACAAATACCTCTCTTGATCCCAGGAAGCAAATGTCATCGTACATCCTTATCTCTGCTCTTCTGTAAGTTTCACCATTGTTTCTTCCACGTCTCATATACACTCCACCGATCTTCAGGAAATCCATGAAACCAATGGTGACAAATTTTGGCTTACGGGTTAAGCAGGTCATATTCTCCAAATATACCCAGTATTCCTTGCCTTGCTCCGTGAAATGAAGCAGGGCGTTGTCCTGCAGCTCTGCAAACTCATACGTCTGTTCCGGCTTTTCCATTGGTTTGTACAGTTCTGTACGTACAAGGTATTTGCCTTCTCTGTTCTGAACTATTCTTATACCGTATGCCTGGGGGTATATCTTAGCATAACTGCCTAATGACTCCCATTTATCCAGCCAATTTCTTCTATAGTATACTTGATAATTATTCTTCGTGACGCAGGTAACTCTCAGATTGGCAGGTTCTTTATAGTCAGCTAACTGTGTTCTGCATTCGATGTAATCTATTTTTATTTCTGGTCTGAAAAACCTTATATATTGTTTCTTTTCCTCTTCAAACTGCTTGACTTCTTCTTCCCATGTGTTTCTCTTTTCTACTAATTCTTCAGCTGTCATAGGATGCAACATGGTATCCCAAGCCTTGCGCCAAGCCAAACCTCCTTGCTCGTCTTCCCAAATCGACAGGTCTTCTATTTTCTCCTTGAACATGTATAGTCTGTCTGGCTCTGATGGCTGCACAAAGAAATTGCGAAACCGCAGCCCTTCGTCTGTCCCATTGTCCAACGCATTCCGCAATACAAAACTGTTCTCGTCCATCTGACGTGTCTTTACCCTCGGATAGAGGCGCAACCCGTCTGTAGTGGAAAACTCCATAAAGCCATGTTTCTCGATTCTCGGTCGCTTGAAGTATCGTATTCCATTACGCAAGTCCATCCATGGACGTTCTCTGTCTATCTTCCGTCGAGAATACAGCTTGGCTATTCCGTATGCTTTCAGTTCTACCTTATTATATTCACAGGGTAGCACTTCCTTACCGTCCTTATCCACAACACCCGACAGACCTTCCTTGTTGCTGACTATCTCGTAGCCGTATGCTTCCTCCAAGTCCATACGTTGCCCCTCATGTGTCATCACGGTGATTAACTCTGTTCGTGCGTCCGAAGTGATTCTCTCTTGTTCGTTACAAATAGAATAGGCTATGTTATATGGTCCTTCCACTTCCTCTGTCAGAATGCCTTTACCAGCGACACGTCCCTCAAACATGGCTTGCCAGTCTCTGTCGTCTGACGGCAGTCCAAACAAACGATACAGCCCGACATTGTCCAATATCAAGCAATACTTCTTGCCCTCAAACACACGCATACCACGTCCTACTTGCTGCAGGTACTTCGCCAACGACAGTGTGGGTCTTGCCAACTGGATAAACTCTACATCGGGACAGTCAAAACCTTCACCAAACAAATCGACATTCACCAACACTTGTATGTTATTTGTTTGCGCCAATGGAGTATCAGTCTTATCCGTACTATCAGCCTTATTGCTAACATCTGTATCTAACGGCTTAGTAAGGCTCAAAGAGGCATAGTTAGGCTTACTATCAATGCTTGTCCCCTTAAACCTTTCAATGATAGCCTTTCTTTCTTCAAGTGGTGTCTTGCTGCTTATCGCCACTGCATTTATGCCATGCTGTCTGTATGCTTCTGCGATATGCTCCGCATGGGCTATGTCTATGGCGTAAGTGATGCCTTTCTTGTTTGCTGCATATCTTGTCACCGTATCGCAAAGCCTCTCAATACTTGGCTGCACATTCATTTTCTCACTCATCTCTCTCAGCGAGAAGTCTCCGTCGGCGCCTCGTTTCTTCAGCGAGTTCACCAAGCGCCAGTCCTCGCTGTCCTCTCTGATGGACATATAGTCGTACAGCGATAACCACCCATCGGCAATAAACTTCTTTGCTGACCACGACTGCAGCAGCACGTCAAACAAATCGGTGAACCCTCGTCTGGTCAGTCGGCATGGCGTGGCTGTCAGTCCCAGTTTTTTCGATTCAGGAAAAGCATCCATCACTTCCTTGTAGGTCTTCGCCACGGCATGATGCGCCTCGTCGATTACTATCAATGATGGAATTTCCTCCATTTCTTGATAGTGTCTCGACAGCCATTGTATCGACATTACTTTTATGCGAGAATCATCCAATAAGAGGGAATGTGTAGTGCCAGAAGTGGAGGAGCTATTCATCATGGTTTCAAGCGTTTCTCTTATCTGTTCTACCAATTCACGCCGATGTACCACAATCCACACACACGGATTCTTCACTTTCCCCTTTTCGTTTTTCACTACTTCGGTCAGTAGCACAGTTTTTCCCGTACCTGTCGGCATCTGCACCATCACGGATTGACACGACCGAAAAGCCGCCTCAATCCGTTCACTCATTTCTCTTTGATAGTCGTATAGCTGAATATCCTTCATATCAGTATCTCCTCGGCAAATATGCTGAGGGTATCTCTTTCATTTTTCGTGGATTCTTTCCCCATACGTCCTGCAACTTCAGATACCATTGTCTTCCTTTGTTGTACTCGCCCTCCACGTAGTACACCTTGTCTGGTTCCTCCTGCAATATCACATATTGTTCCATAAACAGGAACATTCTATTGTTCACGGCACATCCCCAATCGCGCAGCGGTATGCCGGCGAGTTTCTTGTTCTTATAGAAATAGTAGTTGTAACCTACCTTCAGCAGTTCTACAAATCCCATACGTTCCACCTGCGGACACTTGTCAAACTCTTGCATGGTATATAGGTTTACCCATGTTGTCTTCTTTTCTCCTTCAAACACTACCTCTGCTATATTGTCATCGGAGAGCTTTACCTTCTCCAGTCCTCTTAGGATGATGTGATTGTTGTTGTTGCTGATGGCATACTCGTTGCGCATGAAATGCTCACAGACGTATGCGTCCTTGCTGTTGAACTCCTTTCCTTTGTTCTTGTTTACACCATAATAGACGTATGTCACCATATAGTACTCGCCATTCACTTCCTGCTGTATGCTGCCTTTCTGCTGCTTGCGCTTCTCGCCTGTTATGTAGGTAGGTTCTTCTACGGGTATTTCGGTCAACTGGTTGTCGTTGTTTTCACACGGATAGAAGTACTGCTTGACGATGCCTGTGGCACGTTCACTCCATGGATTTCTCCTGCCGACATACTCCATGCGCTCACTTCTTTCATGCAGCGCATAGTAGCGTGTCACGCCATCCACCGTTCGGTATACCATTCTCCATCCCAAACGCACATCATTGGTGGTCTTGTAGATGCCTTGCTTTTCTATCGTTCGGATATAGATTCCATCACCGATATATCCACATTCCGTCTTGCGCAAGTTGCGTATCGTGTGGTACATACCTGCCAACTCCTGCATCTGTGCCTGTACTCTGGGTGCGTCATGACGTGCTATCACCACCATGGTATCGTTGTCCATGTCCATCCGTTCTCTCTTCTGACCGCTGTAGCATGCTCCAATGGTTGTCAAAGCAAAGTCTTTTGCCATATTCACCTCGCCCATGCCGCTCTGGTTGCCAAGGAACATCGCTGTCCAGTTCCATTCCGTGGTGGGAAGTCCAAACAGTCGGTACAGTCCGACATTGTCCAGGATGATGCAACATTCCTTGCTATTCGCCACACGCAGACCACGTCCTACCATCTGTAGGTATTTCGCCAACGACAGTGTGGGTCTTGCCAACTGGATGAACTCTACATCGGGACAGTCGAAGCCTTCACCGAACAAGTCCACATTCACCAATACCTGAATGTTGACCATTTGTTCTGTTGCCGTACCTGTCTTATCAGTCTGACCACAATTTTCCGTACTCAATAGTTTGTTATCAGCATCATTCTTCCTCTCCATCGGCATAGAAAGGCTCAAAGAGGCATAGTTAGGCTTACTATCAATGCTTGTTCCCTTAAACTTCTCTATGATGCTCTTTCTTTCTGCCAACGGTGTCTTACTGCTTATCGCCACGGCCTCTATTCCTTGCTCACGATAATACGCTGCAATATGCTCTGCATGTTCTATATTGATGGCATACACGATGCCTTTCTTTCCTGATGCAAAATCCTTTATAGTCTGATACAACCGCCCAATGGATGGCTTGCAGTCCAACACATCCTGCATCTCTGCAATGCTATAATCTCCGTCGGTGGCTCGTTTTGACATTCTGTCAATCTTCTTCTGGTCTTCACTGCTCGGATTAAGCGACACATAATCGAAGTCTGACAGATAACCGTCTTTGATAAAGTGGGAAATGGAGTGGGAAGTAAGCAGTATTTCAAACAAATCGGTGAAGCCTCGCTTGTTGAGTCGGCAAGGGGTGGCTGTCACTCCGAGTTTCTTTGCCTCTGGATAGGCATTCATCATCTCGGCATAGGTCTTTGCCAGGGCATGATGTGCCTCGTCTATCACAATGAGTGATGGTCTTTCCTCCAGCTCTTGATAGTGTCTCGACAGCCACTGTATAGATAAAACTTCTATAACGTTTGATTTTTCTCTTTCGGCATCAAGAGAAGTTCCTAATCGTCTTTCAAGTGTTTCCTTTATCTGTTCTACCAATTCACGCCTATGTACCACAATCCATACACATGGATTCTTCACTCTTCGTTCTTCTCTCTTCACTACTTCCGAAATCAGGACGGTCTTTCCTGTTCCAGTAGGCATCTGTACCATCACAGATTGGTGCGTTCTAAACGCATCCTCTATCTGCCGTAACATATCCTTCTGGTATTCGTACAACTGTATTTCTTTTCTCATTTGTGTCTTTTCCACAAATTATTATCTACGCATCAAATCAATTTCATGCGCTTTATCTCTTCCATGTTTTCCTTGATGAACTCACTGACTTTCTTGCCGTTGTTCGGGTATATCACGGTTATTTGGATGCTGTCATCCAGCGCCCCATATACCTCGTCCATCAATTTATTGAATGGGCTATCCTTACATATATCTGGCAACCATAGTATCACGTCTCCACGCTTTACGGTTACATGATAGTCCTTTATCAGATAGTGTCCAACCAATTCCCTTATCTTCTTTTCTATTTCAACATTATTCATAAAATATCATAGATATATTTGATTCATTCGATATTCAGAGTTTTGAGGTTATGAGACTTGTACTGTTTGCAAGCCCCAACGGTTTTTATTTTGTTTTCCGAGTGGCACATCGTGCCACAGCTTTGCATTCAGATAAAACAGTCGAGATTTCACTCTCGTAAGGCTTTAGCTGGATGTAAAGCAAGTCGAAGACTCGAAAAACAGATACGGGGTTTATCTCGGTTTTTGTCTAAATTCCACCTTGCAGCAGCTTTTGTCTAAAGACCACCCAGTAGCAGTTTTTTGTCATCCAACACCCACTGCCCTCTAAAAGGGCAAAGCCCCTCTCGGCACTCCATAATCCGTACAACTCTCCATTCCCTCAATCTCTTTCCACGCCTCATGCAAATAAACATTCACATCCTCAGGCAGTTTTCCTTCTTTCGCCAATCGTTCAAACTCCTCCACCATGTCTCTTATGGCATATTCAGGACTATACATATCATCAAAATACTCCCAGTGCCTGTCTATCACGAAGTGTCTACACATGGATTTGGTCAGCTGCAGGAACATCAATGCTGCCGCCTGGTATTCTCCAACGGCAAGCAACTTCTCGATATTCTTGTTCTCTTCCAACATCAGCTGCCAGATGCTATAACAGTCCCAATCCACATTTCTTCTGTTGAAGATATGCTGTTCATAGTCCTTGTTCAATGGTATCAACGACTTAGCTTCTTTCTCTGCCTCCAGTATCTGACGCTCTTTCTCCCGTCGTCTCCGTTCAGCCTCTCTTGCAGCGCGTTCTTCTTCGTCATTCATCTCTCGCTCGATCTTCACAGGTTCTCCCGTGAATTTCTTGCTTGGTGCCAACATCTGTATATTGTTCTGCACTCGTTTGAAGTCATCAAACCGTGACAGATGCGTAAAGATATAGGTGAAGACCTTTTCTCGCTTCTCCTCGTTGTTCCATGCTGCCACACTGTCTACCAATGCAGCAAAGCTCGCATATATCAGTTTGCCGATACGTAGTTTGTATTCATTTAGATAATCTCTAATGTCATCCCTATATATCAGCAATGGCAGATGTTCGCATAATCCCATGGCAATGGCATAAGCTGCGTCTGGTCGTCCTTTTGCCAACACTGCTGGTATCGATTTCTTCTCCCAACGCTCCAAAAGTCGTAGCATATACATGAAGTCGTCCTTATCATCAGGGAAGAAGGTCACCACTTGTTGGAAGTACTTGGCGTATGCTTCCTCCAGGTCTATATACAATCCCTTGGGCACATAGTCTATCTTTGGACGTTCCATACAACTTCTACGTCTGCGCTCCTCGGCTGCTTCATCCAGCTTTTTCTGATGGACAAGGCGTTCTTCTTCATTTTTACGAACCGCTTCCAACTCTTCTTGGAACTCTTCCGTCTGCATAGTCTCTGCACTTAGCAGCTTACTTATCTGCTTTGATAGGTATCTGCTCCATGCCTGATAATTACTTTCATCCACGCAATCGGGGCAGGGTATACCACTCATGCTCCATGTATTCTCAGACAGGTAGAAAATCATGCTGTATCTTTTCTTTTTGCTCATATTCTAAGTTCTTTACCAAATTGAAAGAGATAGAAAATTTTGATTTGACACAAACCATAAAAAAAAAACGATAGTTGGCAAACCCTATGGGTTAAATCTATTTGTTTAAGGTTAGCTTTACGAGAGTAAACTCTCGACATCTACCCTTAAACAAATAGATTGGTGCAGCAAAGCAGCACTTGCCAACAATCGGGCGATAAACAGAAAGAACAATAGGAACACATTCTCAAACTATATACCGCATGTATTATCAATGCGTACTTTACAAGTCCCAACGGTTTATCTCGGTTTATTGCCAGTTTGTTTTTCTGTATTCTGTTTACAACCGCATGTGTTATCAATGTTCACTTTGCAAGCCCCAACGGTTTATCCCGGTTTATTGCCAGTTTGTTTTTCTGAGTGGCGTGTGCGCCACTACTGATGTGGGGCGGACTTTCCGTCGAGAGTTTATTCTCGTTAGGGAAGTGCGAACCACAGCAGTAAGCCGAAGGCTCAGAAAAACAAACAGGTGTTTTTACTCCGTTTTTGTCAAAGCCCACCCAGTAGTATGTTTTTATCGGTTTTTGTTTTTATCCATCTCCAACAAGTATTCAAACCCAAACACAAACGTGTCTCTCTTTACATCCCCATACAGAAAATCCTCGAAACTGGTAAATGATGACTGAAACATCTGCCCATACAGCATATTGATCGTGTTAATATGCCAAACCATAGCATTTCTATATCGTTGCTCTGTACGCTTGTCTTTCATGACAAGTGTCAGGATATGGCATACTGTCTCCAATAGAAACTCATAATACGAGCAATGACTCTCTCTGTCTGGCTCAAAGTAATCCACATCTTTACAGTGTAACCTTGCAAGTCGTTCAAGAAGATAAAAAGCATTTCCTGCCGCATCCTCATTCTTGCCTTCTTCATATTGCTTCATAAAGACTTCAAGCAATGGAACATATGCCATAGCAGCCTTTTTACTATCATTCCACATGTTCGGTTCTATCCAAGCCTTGTCTATTTCCTCACGCATGGTAGGTGTTAACCCTATAAAATTGTAGTTCTTCCATGACTTCACCGTGCGCATGGCAGCAGAATGTCACTCTCCACAACATATTTACAGCAGTCTATGGCTTCTGACCAATAGGTCAGATAGCGGATTAGTACATCATGAGGCAATGCCTTCAGCTCTTCTACGACTTTCTGTATTTTCTTGTCTACAACGTAAATATTCGGTATCCCCTCATATTTCCGATACGCATATGAGTTTTAGCCCTCCACCAGCTAATACCAGTGGAGGTTATACCTTAATTTGACTAGATTCTAAATTCATTTTTATTGTTCTTCATCTTCCCAAAATTCAGGAAGAAGAGTATAAAGCATATTCTTTGGCGTTGTCTTTATGTTTTTCAACACATGACAGAGCCAACGCTCAGGATTTTTATTCAGCACCTTACAAGCTCCAAACAATGAGTACATCATCGCTGCTCGCTTGCAAGCATCCGTCAGCTGGAAGAATTAGTGTCACACCATCGGGATAGCTCAATTTTAGATAAGGATTGCGATGGTTGCGAACATTTGCAGACTCACGCATCTCATTTGCCTCATTGTCACCGATTACAACCTCAGTAGTTTTTCACATAGTATTTGTCAAGATACTCAGCAATCATTTTCTTGATGCCGTCCTTGATCACCTCATCCGCAATATAAGAATGACCCATCACAAGCCTCATTTCCCCTAACAGACAGCAAGTCCTTCTCTATCTTCCTCCAGTCCAAGTCTGGCTCTCCGAATCGCTTGCCCAACACACCAACATGTGCAAAGCAAGCCTCCACCATTTCCTTATAGTTTCCTCGCTCAGACTTCCTATATTTCTCCACCAAGGCAGTGGCAAAGTTATCGTGGGTATAAGAAAACAATATCACAAAGCTTTGCAGCTCCTTACACGTAATCTTCGAGAGTACCTTATCTATTTTGTCAAAATCTGTATTTGTATTCATAATTTTATGCCAATTCTCTATGTCTTATAAAATCAATGGATGTGTAATTTTATAAGCATCTTCCAATAGCTGTCTGTACATTTCATTACTATGACTTCTCTGAAGTTGTACCTTTAACCGAATTGCTTGAACATACTCCATATCTTTAAACAAAGCAATAAAAATGCTTAATACAAAATTCGTAATGTCTGGAGTAAATATTCTACCATCAATAAGTCTTATTGTCGCTTCTTCCACTGCAGAAACTGGTTTGAAACGTTCAATATTTTCAACTAAAACTGGCAAAACTTGCTTTTTTGTTGTCGCATCCAAAAATGGAATTTTAAAGATGTGGTCACTTGTTATTTCACATCCTAAATATTTTAATCCGAAAATATAGTCATCTATTTCTTGTAGGGAATCTGTTCTTGTTAAAGCAAGCCAATTTGTTACAGACATAGCGCAGAAGTTGTTGGGACAATATGTCATTATTGACATAACCCAATCCTCAGAAATTAACACCCTATTTTTATTTAGTGTAAGCATCGTCGAATCTAAAAACATTCGGTGTGTAACACTAACAATATCTTTGGTATCATGATTCAATATTTCTTTATTGCTTTCTACAGAACAATTTAACGTTACCCATTCTAATAATGATCTTAATTTAGAAACAAATGGTGATTCTTCAAGTTTACCATTACTTGTTTCTATCGTCAAATTGGCTAATACTTTTGGTTCTATAAAAGAAGAAATTCCTTTCTTCTCTGCAGACAGAGTTTTTTGTATAGCAGTTTCAATGGACTTAGGAAGTATAAATTTATTTGTGAATTTTAGATTAAATCTAACAGATAATTCCTGCATAAGAATCAAACCACTAAAATCCAACACAGGCTGCAAACTTGCAATATCAATTTTAGAGTTCTGCAACTTTGCCATAATGATATTTCTTGGCAAAGAACATATTATAAAATCACCAAAAATTTTATTATACAAATTAGCCACCAATGATGATTCCTCAACTAGTCCATATAATGTAGTTTCTCCATTTTTATATTTTTCAACAGCTTCATTCCATGCTTTTTTATAGTCCTCGTCAGTTCCTGACAATTTTCCCAAATTCGCCAAAATACCATCGCCGCTTTCTAAATCTTCAATTGTAAATGAACGTATAGATTTGCTTTTATGCTCATGTATCTCTTTCATTATTTCCATATAGAGCTTGTGGTATTTATTAAATATCGCCAACACCTCTACATGCTGCAAATGATTAAATAATTCAATATCAATACTATCACCTGGTCTTTTCCCTATCAGAATGTCATATTGTGAACAAAGTAAGATTTCCAAATATTTTTTTTGCCCATCAATATCAACCATTACATAGCTTCCTGTTTTAATAACATCATACTGCTTATGTACTAAGTTGCCAATTTCCTTGTTCATTGACGCTTGATAATAGTAGTCACGAAGTTCCTGAGAAATGCCAACTTCTACCTGTGAATATAGAAAGTCCAGAGCCTCAATATACATGTCTACCAACAAATAGACATTAAATATATTTTTGATAGAACTTACATTGTCAAAAACATATTCTTTGAGATGAGGATAAAATTGTGCAATATCATCCATCTTTTTGTTATTATATAGAGCCATGAGATGATGTTCTACAAACACCCCTGTTCGTTTTGAGTTATTCATCATCATCGTGGTTATTTCAAGAGACTTGCCAAAATCTTCCAATTTTTCTGCCATCTGGAGTTCACAGAGTAAAGTTTCTTCTGTTTGGCTTCCATTTTTCCTCACCTTTTCACAAAAATCATATAATTTTGTTCCATAGCGTTGTTCCTTACGTAAAAGATTAAAATAGATGAAAGTTCGAATGTCGAAATAATGATAATCCACAATAGGCTCTATGATATTAATCGCAGAATCTACTCCAACATACTTCTCAAAAATCATGGCAATATAAGGCTTCAGTATATTAGGGATTTCATTAATATGCTTATTCAGATAGTCCATATCAACATTTTTTTCAGCAAAGAATAAAGCTACAGCAACCACGCATCTTTTCTTTACATCATCCTCAAAATGGAGTTTCGGAACAAAATCAAAAACATCAGAATTATAATACTGGATACAAGATAGAAGAATTGCTAATAAATTGTCTTCGATGTGTTCGTTAGCCGATATTATAAGAGAAAATATTTCCTTAATCGTTTCAGTTTGCCCTAATTGAAATGCAAATTTTAATCTATACCCTAAAATGTTCAAACTTACAGCAGTCACAGAATTTCCAAGAAAATCTACAGCCTCTTTCATTTTATGCTCAGATACAAGCATTGAAGCTACTGCAATAAAATATAAATCCTTATTTTGAGGAGAGTAAGAATAGCTTTTTATTTTATCTATCCAAAGAGGACTATGGTCATGAATATATGCTACCCATGCATGAATAAAGTCTAAATCAGGAAATATCTTTCCAAGCTCTGTCTTAGCCTGCAATCGTAGATACTTCTCTGTCTCATCATATAATTCTTTAGACACTTTGACCTCTTTCATGTTCTTCCCTTCGGGACCAATCATCCATTCATTTAGGAAACGAGTCTGTAACACACTAAATTGTAAAAACCAAAGAGGTATGTTATCCAAGGTAAGTTCTTTCAATTCTCCAAGAATATAATTCTCAAAATCCAATTTCCCAGGATTGAAATGCTTACCTTCATCTAATAACAAAAGATTGGCGAGTAATTCTTGATTGGCTTTCAATTCTACAGGTAGATTATCATAAGTATCAAAAGGATTTTCCGATGACAGAATCGTCGGAATTATTGTCCAAATGCTATTGCAATTCCGTTCTTTAAGTTGTTCAATAATTACAAAAGCCTTATCATACTCACCATTTTTACAAAAACAAAATATTTTTGCTATGGCTACATCTTGATCAAACAACTGCGCCTTCTCCATTGCCTGATAAGCATTATTAAAAGCATTCAATGCTTTTTTCTCATTAGCATACCGCATACATCTTCCGATATTGTATTCCAATTGCATCAATAGAGGAAAATCCACAAATTTCTCTTGCAAGACCAACACTTTCAATTTTTCCAATATGCCATCAGCAGTCTTTATATGAAGTGATTTTATAGAATCTTGTAATTGAGGAATAAGCGACTTTGTAATACTTGTATTTGACAATCTATTAAGTGCAGCCTCAAGCTTTCTACCGTTTGACTCTGCTGTATTTTTAATACTAGACAAGGTCTCATCAGAAGGGATTTGTAATTTCTTCCTTTCATACAGAATGTAAATGCAATAAGCAAAAGTAAGTAGTAATGCTAATATAACGCAAGTAATATCTATCCAATCATTCCCCCAATCAAGGCTTGCCCAAATATCTCCGTTTTTAGTATTCCAATTTACCTTAAAACATAATTTTAAAATCGGGTTGGCAGCAGCAATCGCACCAAAAGTGGAAAAATATATAATCGTTATTTTCCTAACAGTTGTTACAAAATAATATCGGAAAATAGGCGACCCTATATGTTCCCATATCCACGGCATTCTTTTTTCCAACCATTTTGGCTTTGACAGATAGAGAACAGCTAAAATACATAAAAATAAGATTATTATAAGAATTTGGATCATGACTATCAAGTTTTTTATTAAGCAAATATTTGAAAGAAGTTTTCAAATCCATTTATTTCTTAGTTTTTCCAAAAACTGATTCCAATCGCAATATTCCCAATCGTTTCATGGGACTTACAACAGTACCAAGTTCATTAATGATGCGTTCATATTCCACAATTAACTGGATTGCATCTGCTAAATGCAAGTTTTCCGTTGTATTTATTTGCGTACAAACATCTTCATCTCGATGGGCATCTATCTTGTTTCTTACGCTTGTAAGAGAATCTTTATTGTCTTCTTTTAATTTTGTCAATTCTTTTCTAACATCTTTGAATAAAGAGATGTCATAACTTGGAAACTCACTATTAACGAATTTCATTAGCTTACCTGTGCTATCAACTAACTTCTTTGAAGTCTCATAAATGGCAGTATAGACTGATTTGATAGCGTCATATATTATCCATTCATCAACATCTGAAGACAATACCTTTGTATATCTTTTTATTTCGATACTTGCCATTTGAATAAGTCCCAAGGTGTTTCAAATAACAAGATTATCTTTGAAAGCTCTTTTTTTGGCATTCCAAACAGCCATATTAGAAATGGAAGCTTTTTCCAATGCTTTATTACATCTTTCTATATTGCTTTTGCAATGTTTTATACCTTTGACTATTTCTTCCAAACAATTTTGTTCATATTGAAGCATTGCTTCAAGATTACGACTAAGTTCCTCTTTATTCTCTCTAATTCGCCCTTGAAGAAATAAATCCAATTCACTTTTCTTGTATTTCATAATAACTTTTTTCATTGTTTACTTTTCCCCAGAAAAACTATCCAACTTTACCCATTCACGACTTTCTTCATTGTTGCAAAACAAAACAATACTTGCCTTTTTAGTCTTACAACTTTTATATACCAAGCCATCAACATGTCGTCCTTGTTTGTCAGTAAACATCCACCTCAAATATTCCGTGAATATCTGTGACGGTACGTATTCTATTGCCTCTTTTGCTTCTTTCAGAAGAGGTTGGGTAATATCCTTATGGAATGATTTCAGGAAGGCAATTCCTTCCCATTTGTCCATCCATATCGAAACATCTGTTGGCAGTGCAGTCAAATCAACCACAGTAATTTCTCGCATTGTTTTGAACTCTCCAATGACCAATACTTTCTCATCTGTCGACTTTATACTTTCGGATATAGCTGTTTCCTTATCAAACGCACCGTAAAACATAGATACACCAGCCGGACTCATACGGCATTGTCCTGCGGAAGTATCAGGAGCAGAGGTTATATCTTTAAAACCGAAAGATTTGTCAAGCTCTTTGTCGAGACTACGAGTCCGATACAATGTTGTTCCTATAGGTATTTGATGAAGAACACCATCAGTATGCAGGATGACATCATTCAATTCTTCAAGGATATTGTCAGAACCATTTACTTTAGGCATCGCCAAAAACGTAAATCGCCTTGAATGTTTTACCATATCGGCAAATCTCTTCCACTGCAATTCCATTTCCTCGTTCCACCATAGCTCAAAAGGGTTTTTCTTAATCCACATATTATCTTCAAATAGATGGTCTATGTCATCATTCAGACTGTCACAATCCGTATGTAGTCCCAAGTCTTCCATCATCTCTGAAGTGTCTTCATATATCTCCGCATTCTCAGGAACAGCAAAGCATCCTGCTCGTTTTATACCAGGAATCTGCTCCTCTTCATCGTCAAAATATGAACTCGCCAAAGGCAGGCACTCAGAATCAACATCATTAAAGTAAACCGATATTGTCATTCCTATATGGTCTGCCAAATCGCTCATGTCAATGACCGTTTCATTGTGTCCACAATATGAACATACACCAGTTTCACCATACTTTTTTATATAGCCATTCAGATATTTATCCTCAAAATGTTGCGAACATACATATTTTTCTCCTCTTCCAAGAAAATCATACCCATGCTCTTCCATTTCCATCATAAGTGCTTTCACTCTTCCCATAGCGCTGTAAAACTTTTTTACTCATCCAAAATTTGGTGTCTTTTAGCAAAAGACAATTTGATTTCCCAAATTTGTTTGATTAACCATGTCCGTTGTATGATTTTAGTATCTTTTGTCTTGTGAAAAGCAGATATAGAATATTCTTTCTTTTCAGTCTCTTCATCAAATCCATCTCTTTCACTTCCATCTTCACAATTTACTTTATCAGAATATATCGTGGTGTATGGTTCTATTTCAGGGAAGTATTCTTCTCGGATATTGTTGAACAGATGAAATTCTTCAACTAAATGTTTGAATTTGTTCTCATCCATTTCAAGGCAATTGAAGAACAATATCAAAAGTTCAAAGCAAGATAATTGAGCTCGAAAGATGGAAGCATATCCTTCTCTTTCATCATCGTCAATTAGCTTGCTGGTCTTTACGTACTTTACAATTCTATAAGCATACCGAAAATAATGGTCCAACGTTCCGTCAAAGAAATTTTTTCGAATATCTTCCATTGATATATCAGAACTAACCTCTACCAACCTTTTTAAGCCTTGAACTACTTGACCATTGTCATCATTTACTGGCTTATAAAGGTATAAGTATCTGAAAATTTCTCTACCATGGATTTCTTGCTCATTTTGGGGTGTGGTAACTATGGATTCGGTTTCATTTGATGGATATAGAGAACTTTGTAAAGGTATAGAATTTTTTCTTCTCTCCTGTACTTTATACACAAGGTGTGAAACAATCTCTTCAAATGTAGAAGTCATATTGAAGAATACATTCTCAAATTGGCTTTTCCTTGCAAGCTGTTCATTTTTATTATCTTTTCTGTTTTGTATAACGAATGTTACCACTACTGCAGCAAAAGCTAATAATGAGAAGCAGGCATTCATAAGTCCTGCACTATCTCCAAATGTTCCCATGCATGCACCAAAATCACAATGTACTCCTAACAGTGAACGATGGGTATATAATAATGGTGTAACATATAGAATCAATGCCAAGGCAGCTAATCCTGTAAATATGACACCAAGTAAGATTGAAATCAAATATTTCATTATGCGTAATTAATGGGGTTGAAAATATTTTTTGTATTCTTCTTTTTGTGGCACGTTCAAAAGAAGGTCTTTTAATTTGCCTGCATCTTTGCCGCCAAATTCTATTTTTTTACAAAAGTCCATCCAATAGTCAGTAGGATTGCTATATATATAAGACAGTTCTTCTATCGTGAATGTTGGATGTTCTTTTTTTACAATAGCTATATCATTATCTTCTAGTTCCTTTTCTATTTTTCCCTGATTATCATTAGGATTTTGCCGCAGATTTCTTTCTAATGCAGCCTGTGAAACTTCTTTGCTTTCCAAAATTTGCTGAGCTCTGAGTGCTAAGATGTCATTGTGTGGTCTTAGAGTTTCTCCTTGTTGAAATTTATTAAATATCCTTTGCGATATGGCATTGTCATGCTTAAAAACAAATCCTACTGTGAATTGGTGATCTTTGAAATCGACATCCTTTGGTAAATTGATTGCAAATTCTTTTTGCAAACCAGGTCTTACAAATGGTTGCAGTCCAACAGTCGATAATCCTGGTATAAGTCCAAATGGAGCCATTAAGTTAAATACGTAGAGTATACCAGTCTTTGTGTTATCATAATTGTCTATCGGTTTATATTTTTGTTCTGTTTCATCAAATTCAGTCACTGCAAAGAATGAGGCTATTTTAATGTCAGATGTCAATGATAATAATTGTGTAGGAAAGCCATATGACATAGCTATTCCATACGGATTATACATTCTTAATCTGAACCTGTCCGTTAGGTGAATGCCGTCTCTAAATAACTGGTATATTGGATGCGAATTCATCAACAATTCAAATTCATTTCTCTTGACGTTCTCAACAGTGCATCTGTCTTTCCAATTCCTTGAAAATACCGACTTGCATGTTGGATGTACATATGATTCTCCTCTAAATAATGCTTTGCTAAATCCGATATTTGGCTTCAACGAATACCTTCCACTCATCAATCTAGTGACAACAAAACAATCTCGCCTTTGCACCAAGCACTCCAAAGGGTTCAAATGCAAAACAGGCTGCTGTGCCAAAGCATAATTCAAATTATCTACCAACTCGTCAAGAGTTGGTAGATTGTTGTATTCTGTACTGTAAATCATATTCTTAATAGTCTTGCTAATTTCTAAGGCTTTGTACCTCAAACTCGTCTCTAAAAGCGATGATTTGAGCTGTCGCAGATAATAGTAGTTCCTTCTTAAAAGAGAATTCTTCAATTTCTAACTTTTCTATTGCCTCCTTTATATCTGCAAAATTCCATAGGATATAGCTATTGAAAGCTCGGCTTTATAAAAGTTTTTTTCATGCTTATTATTAAACGGCTGAACTTTTTCTTATAATTATCTATTTCTTCTTCAGGGGCAACCAATACTTGGTAAACAAGGGTGTAGTATTCAATCAACAAGCTGTCAAAAAACTTCTCCAGTTTCTATATTATAATTATAAGTATCAAACGGATCAAGCGAATGAATAGTCATAACATCCTGTTTTGTATTACCAAGCGCAATTCGTAACAAGTTTAATAAAACAATAGATGAATTCATGTTCATTGAATGTTTTGTAAATTAGCATAGCCCACTAAAAATGAGGCTATGTCTTTTTTACGATCAATCATGTCATCCTCACATTCTTATTCAAAAAGTCTAATCATTTTTATACTTTTTAAAATAAACCCATGTTTATTCCTTAAAGTATCCCTTTAAGCCCTAGCAGTTTCGCTGCCATCCTCACCATACGCCCCATCCTTAGCCTCGAATATCACGCTCGGCTCTATTACTTCCACCGTGTGCCATGCACCTTTTGGTATCTGGCATCCATACTTTGCCCCTGTTGGGCAAAAATGAATGCGTTGCACCTCGCGATACTCTACTTTTCGTGTCACATCCTGTGCATCCATACCCATAGGCATAGCATCGGATGAAGACTTCTCGTATGTCACAACCTCCTCATATATCACTACATCTAACTTGCCACATAGACAGATTACCGACTCTGTTGTGTCTTCATGACGATGAATAGGTACAACCGTTCCAGGAAGCAATGCAATCAGCATACGCTGGCTAGTATCAGCCGATGACGTGCACAAATCGAAACTCTGACGCAATCTCGGATTCATCGTGGCTTGTTCAAAGAGCTTGCCTAAAAAGTCTTTATCAAATTCCATAGTCATTAATCATTTGGTAGGTGATGTGCCTTTCTTGGAACAAACAAATATTTGCAGAATTGCCAAATGGCAGACATTAATCTTTTCATCGTTCTGTGACAATAACCTTGAATGTCTCGAAGATAAGTTTGATGTCGTACCAGAACGAACTGTTCTTCACGTACTCCAAGTACAACTTTATCTTTTCCTGCATAATCACATGGATATAGTAATCCTCAGGATCCTCAGCCTTCTCCATCAGTTCGTTCTCGTTGCGGAACTTGATACTTGCAGGATCTGTGATACCAGGACGAACATCCAATACGTGCATCTGTTCAGGAGTCCAATGGTTCACATAATGACGCACCTCAGGACGAGGACCAACCAAACTCATATCTCCAATAAACACGTTTATAAGTTGGGGAAGTTCATCAAATTTATATTTACGGATATAATATCCCGAACGTGTCACACGAGGATCACGACCACCAATAGTCACTAATGAACCCTTGTCTGCTCCTACACGCATAGAACGGAACTTGAATATTCTGAAATCCTTGTTTCCACGTCCTACACGCACCTGTCTATAAAACACGGGACCTTTAGAATCAAATTTAATCCAAATAGACAATATTATAAACAATGGGCTTAAAACAATTAATCCACAACCAGAAGCAACTATGTCAAATAATCTTTTCATACTTTTAGGGTAAGAAAAACCTGAAGATAAAGATATTTTCTTCATCTCCAGGCCTTTGATAATTAATGATTACAATTCAGATACTATCTCTACGAAATTCTCTATCACATACTCCAAATCCTCGTCTGTCATCTTTGTGTTCAACGGCAGAGTAACCTCATTAACAAACATATTATAAGCGTTAGGAAAATCTTTAATGTCGAAGCCCAACTTCTTATAGGCCGTCATCATGGGAAGTGGTTTGTAGTGAACATTTGTAGCAATGCCACGTTCCGCCATCTTTTCTATCACCTTGTTTGTTTCCTCACGAGTCTTACCCAACAGACGGACCAAATACAAGTGTCCCGATGAAGTATGCTCCTCGTCATAATGGTTCAGCACAGCCACGTTCAAGGGTTTCAAAGCCTCATCATAACGCTCAATCATCTTGCGTCTGCGCTCCAACATTCCATTATAACGCTGCATCTGCACCAGTCCTATGGCAGCCACAACATCCGTCATGTTGCACTTATACCATGTGCCGATAATGTCATACTCCCAAGCTCCGAGCTTAGTCTTAGCCAAAGCATCCTTGTTCTGACCATGCAGACTCAACAGCTGTGCCTTGCGGTAAAGATTCTCATTCCAAGTCTCTCCCTCAATCTCAGGCACACCACTAAATGTATTATCCACATTCTTGTCCAAGTCCTTCACCACCTTCTCATTACCGAAAGGCAGGTTCCACGACAAGGCACCACCCTCAGCAGTAGTAAAGTTCTTCACAGCATGGAAAGAAAAAGACGAGAAGTCGGCAATTGCTCCCACCATCTTTCCCTTACGTGATGCACCAAAGGCATGGGCAGCATCGCAACAAATGGCTACACGTCCAAGCATCTTCTGCAAGTCGGTCTTAGGAGTAAACATCTCATTCTTGCCTTCCACAATACTATACAGTCTGTCGTAGTCGCAAGGAATACCAGCCAAGTCAACAGGAATAATCGCCTTAGTATTAGGAGTAATAGCCTTCTCCACTGCCTCATAGTCCATCTCAAGGCAATCCTTCTGCACATCCACAAACACTAACTTGGCACCCACATGCTCCACAATAGAAGCACTTGCTGTATAGGTATAGGCAGGCACAATCACCTCGTCGCCCTCACCAACGCCCAACAGTCTAAGAGCCATTTCACCACAAGCAGTTTGCGAGTTAAGGCATACAGCCTTCTGCACACCCACAAACTCAGCAACTTCTTTCTCTAGCTTCTTTGTGCGTGGTCCAGTTGTAATCCAACCAGACAAAATAGCATCACGCACTTCTGCAGCCTCAGCCTCCGTCATATCAGGCGGAGAGAAAGGCACATTACGCAATTTCATTGTCATAATATGATTATAAAATGTTTAATTGATTAAATTATTTATTTAGATAAGTTCAATTCTACTATCTTTATTGCTGAAATTCAATACTTTACAGACGAGCAAGAAAATACGTCATCCAAACATCCATAAGGTTTGAGTGTAAATAAAATTTATGAGTAATTCATGGATAATTTATGGAAATTCGTGTTTAAAAATGACACGATAGTCTATTGTAAAGGCGGTAAATATTATAATGTCTATTTACGATTCCACACACTCTTTTTTCCCCACTTCCAATTCACCCAAGAGCGAATTCTCAACAAGAATCCCATTAAGTGATTTTCTTTGCTATACACCAACTGATACTTCCAACGGTTCTTGAAGTATCGTTTTATCTTACTTGGCAAAGAATGTACATCCACAGATGTTGGATTTAGAATTTCAGCTAATATCCGTTCTTCTATATCCTTATACCTTGGCCAGTCAGGGAAACAATCAGAAGGAATACCAATATGGTCCATACATATTCCATTCAAGCAGCATAGGAATTTGAAATAACCTCCTTCAATAGCCAATGCCTTAACCTTCTCCCAATCTATCTGATTAGTATCAGAGTTAAGGTTTGCATTTTTCACCACCAAAGCATAGTCAACTATTTGCCTTAGATTAGCTCCACCATACACAAAGTGTCCAGCAAAATGTAAGGGTAAAAAAACAACATTAAACATTGTAGAAGGTAACCAACATCCAGATTCCTCATCAAGATGAAGATTTCTTTCAAGGTCATCCTTTAAGAACTCTTCCACCTTCAATAGCGAGAGGTGTTCTTGCTCACAAATCATAGAAGCGTGGTTCTCTACGTGAAAGCCATTAATGCTATATACACTATGCTTCTCCTCATTCTGTTTTACTTCAATGCCCTTCTCCTTTATCAGTTCATCAGCATACTGCCCTTTTCCACAGAAGTAAACATCCAAATCACCACTCCCTCGATGTTTAGGAATAGGATATAACTTCGACAGACCATATCCCTTCATCAACACCATCTTCAAGCCATGTTTAGAGAAGAAGGAAGCAAGTTCTTTTATGAACACCTTCTGACGTTCATACTCTTTCTCTAACGTCATTACACTGCCAATCCACTTTATCAATACATTTCGTGGTGGCATAGCCCCATTAGATTTTAATTTATCAAGAGCATCTAAACATAATCCAAGAACCGATTGCTGTCCTGCTATCCGCATCAGCTTAAACCAATCGTTTTCGGATAGTGAAGAAAATAAAGTTGAATCTGTAGGTTGAGTGTTTAGACTATAATGTAGGAGTAATAAAATACGTTTACGATTCATTTGTATCATTTCAATCTTCTTCCAGTGAAGAAACCTACTATCGTACCCCAGCCATACGAGATATGCACACAGAAGAACATTATGAATAATGGTAACAGATATTTCCAACCATGTTCTTTAGCGGCCATTACAGAAGCCAATAAGTCACATATAAAATACAAGCACAAACCAGCTAATAAAGCAAAGAAGAAAGGCAACCATACGAATGACAATAACACACCACATATAATACCTGCCACAAACAATAGAGGCACAAGATGACGTAAGCCTATAGATTCTCTGTCTACATAAAACAAATGACCTATAGATTCTCCGTTGGCATACATCTGCTTGCATGATGTGCGTAAAGTAGGACGAGCATAATATGAACTCACAATCTCAGGGTCAAAGTATACTTTATACCCAGCTTTGCGGATACGAGAATTGTATTCATTGTCTTCTGCACGAGGAAGGTCTTCACGCATACCTCCTACATTATCAAACACATAACGAGGGAAAGCGCCAAATGGAACAGTATCAACATAATCAGGCTTCATTCCAACCCTGAAAGCCGAACCACCAATACCAAAGCGAGAATAGTTCAAAATGGCATTAGTCTTTGCCCATAAACTTTTGTTAAAAGGAAGAATTATACAACGTCCCCCCACATTACCTCTTGCATTATCTGCTTCCAATCCTTTAATACACTTTTCTATATAATCTTTATTATATAATGCATGGGCATCCAAACGCACTATATAAGGAGCATCAGATGACTTTACACCTATATTAAAAGCAATTGATTGTATTCTACCTGGATTATTGAGGAAACGTATATTCTGATATTTACGTTTATACTCCTCCACGATATCCTTTGTTCTATCCTTACTTCCACCATCAACCACCATCACATCCATATCTGCGAACGGATATGACTGACTAATAACGGAATCAAGACAACGGGCTATAAACTTCTCCTCGTTTAAGGTAGGGATAACTACTGCTACTTTATAATTCATATTTCAACGTTTTCCTAATAATAATCTGATTTTATGCTGTAAACTCACTGGAATAGAACTCCAAATCAAGTATGACAATTTGAAATCGTGTTTCTTCCAATACTGATTAACATCTGCCCAATTCTTTCTCTTTCTCCATTCAGAAAGGATAACACTACGTTTATCAGTATGCCTTGACGGATGATTCAGTGGCTCATTACCGTCTTTTATGTCTTCATATGATACAGAATATTGCTCTATACCACAAGATTCAACAACTGTTTTTCCTCTATCCGAATTGACTAAAAGACAGGATACACCTTTCTCTATATCTATTTTTTCTTTTAAATCTGCCCTTCTTCCTACAATGCCCCAAAAGTCACCAAGAGTTATATCTGCACCACGTTCAGGTTTTGCATAAGGACATTCATAGCAGGAATCTCTACAAGTCTCTCCCTCAAGGAAATAAGTCATATACGAAGCCAAACGATGATTTATCTTCTTTACACTACCGTCTTTATAGACTATCAAATTGTTGTAAGTCCAACCCTGGCCTTTATCCCTAAATAAGAAGTCCTTTATCGAGGCTTTATTGTAAAGTTCCAACGAGGAATGAAACATCTTAACATTAGGAACACCATGACAGATTACCTCAATAGTTAGCAGATTCTCATTACTCTTTGTATATCTCTTAACAGCAGCCACTTGGCAAGGAGTTCCTGAAAAGAGAACTTTTCTTCCTGACTTTATAACATCTTTTACCGATTTATAGATGCCATTTGTATCACTCTGAACATATTTCGACCCATACATTCTACGCAACTCTTTGACATCGTCTGTAAGAATATGACGTGGATTAAGGTCAGCATCGATAATACAACCTGCAACCATCCAGCCTTTAGAAATAAGATGCTCTGCTATAGCTGCAAATACTCCACCAGACGACGACAATTTTATTTTGTCCTTATCCGAACGAACAGCAGCAGAAGTTGTCATTGGAGTTATCGTTTCTGTCGGATGCACTATTACACATTGTCTTGAGCACAGCCCACAATCAATGCAAGTAGAATCGTCTATAAGAGGTCTTTTATATCCAAGAGAATCCTCAGACATAGTTATGCACCTTTTGGGGCACACATTTTCGCAAAGACCACAACCTGAACATTCTTTGCTTTCAAAATCTGTTACTCTTTGTTTTTCGAAAACCTTTTTCATCATAATGGTTCTAATTTTTATTCCATCATTTTTTACGACAAGACATTACAGACTCTTGTAAATACCTCTTTGCTATTTCCCTTTCAGCAGTTAGTATCTCATCAGAATGTGTAAAGTCTAAGTTTATCTCTGTATTTGCTTCTTCACTTGGTTCATATCTCTCCATCAGTCCAATTTTCTTCAATAAAGAGATCACACGGCTACTCTGCGAATGTGCGGCACCATAATTTCTATCAAATACAAAGAAAGGAGTATGCAAGTTTATTGAGAAGGCTGTACCGTGAAAAGAGTCGGTAACAACAGCTACAGCATTATCTACCAAACTTAGAAACTCAAGTGGACCTGTTGGCACTACGTTTGTGGCATAACTCATATCCTCATGTTCATAAGGAATGGCTATAACGTCACATTGGTATTTCTTTTTGAGATTGTTTATACAACACTTTGCTTGTCGAGATGGAGCATCAAGGAAATATGCTAATATGTATTTATTCTTTTTTTTCTGTATCTCAAGTTTCTTCCTCCATGTCTCTCCATTCAGCAGTAGTGTTGGATCAAGAAGATGTAGGGCATCTCTACCACACAGTTCCTTTATTAACTTTACGCCACTATCCTCTCTAACAGAAAGATGTTTTACCTCTGAAATCCACTTTCTTAGTTTCTTCTCGTTATATTTTGCCACAAAGTCATGTCCCATACTTGTGGCAAATGATATACGTTTATCTTTTGGAGCAAATCTAAGATAATACATAGGGTCGACATAAAGCGTTGTAGGATTCCACAATTGGTCACTTCCTGCAACACAAGCGACGGAATCCTTTGCCTCCTTTTGCAACTCCGACCATCCCATTCTCTTAGGTTGTAGATATTTTTCTTCAAATTCAGTGAACCTTTTTACTGAATCACCTATCAAGGTTTTCTGATATGAACTTTTGTATGCTTTTAGTGTTTTTGTGTCAACAGTAAGCAACGTTCTCCATAGTATTGTGAATAATTTACCCAATCTTATATCACGTCCTTTAACTATGCTTTTTCTTGCTACCAATTCACACTCACACCCCAATTCTTCTATTATGGATTTTGTTGCAAACGTCTGCAATGACGACCCATAATTATAACCTGAAAAAAGGGTTGTTAATAATATCTTGTTCATTATATGTTTCTTTAAAAATCCTCTAAAGTAATATCAGGAGCATAAGTTGTTTCTATTTTATTTCCATACAACAAGAAGCCATCAATATGTGCGAATTCTTTTAGAACAAACTCGGCATCATCCCAAAACAGATCGGCCAATTATTGTGTATGTTCTTTGGTTATCTGATTCCGTTATCATTACGATAATCCTTTATGGTTTCATAGATGTCTTCTATTAAGATCTTCATTTTATAACTTTATTATGTTTGCATGCAATTAAGGGTATATCTGAGAAGCTCATATCTGAAAATTAACGAAGAGCTCCTAATAATCTTGTTATAAAAAAAAGCAACGAATATTTCTGAGGCTTTCTCAAATATATAGAGATGTAGGCTTTTATCATATTCATTTTATTTGCTATAATTTCCCTTTTTGTCTTACTTCTTGTACAAGCACTATTTTCTCTGAACCTACGGTAATATATAGCATCTTTAGATGTAAAAGACACTTTGTCTATTTTATCAGAAATTAAGAACATAAACAAGCTATCTTCTCCATTCTTAAATCTCACGTCGTACCTCCTATCATGTATGAAGCTCATTGGAATGAGCTTCATACATGGTCCGGAAAAGAAATTCCGGGCCATGGATGACAAATTTTTACATTTATGTTTACAAATGTAGTCATATGCTTTTGTAATACTATATGGCAATTGTTTTTCAATATCTCTATCATTGAAAGCATAAGGATAACACAACGAAACAGTATCAGGAGTCGCCTTTTCATATAATTCTTTCAGATATGCAGTGGAAATAAGGTCATCATCATCAATGAACGTCACATATTCTCCCTTTGCATTATCAAGGGCAATATTGCGAGCATTAGAAACTCCGCCAGTATCTATCTGAAAGAACTGTACGTTCAGATCTTTGTGCTTTGAAAGCCAATCTAATATTTGGGTATTATACGGCTCATTGCAACCATTCAACACAAGCACAAGTTCATAATCAGACTTTGGAAAAGTTTGATTATATATAGAATCCAAACACTCCCACAAATATGCCTGTGGCTTATATGTGGGAACAATAACAGAAATTTTCATACTTTAGATTTATAAACTTCAATGTATTTTTTTGCAACCTCAGAGATTCGAAATTTGCTAAATACTTCCAAGCACTTTTGTTTCATATCCTTTATCTCTATATCAGTACAAGAAACAAAAGACTTTAATGCTTTATAATATTCCTCTTCACTTGAATCAGTAGATAAAAATCCATTCACACCATTGGTTATAACTTCTGGTATACCACCTACAGGAGAGCATATAGGGATACATCCAGCGGCCAATGCTTCTAACAAAGTAACTGGCATTCCTTCCCATATAGAGGGCAAACAAAAAGCGTCTGCCTCAGAAAGCAAATCACGCACATCGTTCCGTTCACCCAAATAAATAATGCGTTCATTTAAATATGGTTCTATTTCTGACCATATTAGCAGATCCTGTTTTTGCCCAGCAATTAGTAATACAACATCATCTCCTTCACTGATGAGTCTATTAAAAGCCTTTACTAAAACGACTTGATTTTTAGGTTCAGAAATTCTGCCAGGGTGAAGGAATAACTTAGTTTTATCTGTTTTTCTATACTCAATAAGTTTACTTACATTATTTTGTGCGATATAATCTGGAATACCATTATATATCAATGTACTATCCAAACCATAATATGCCGCAAAAGACCGTTTTGATTCTTTAGATATAGTAACAGGGTGGATATAGTCTTTTTGAAATGCATATTTCTTTATTCTAATGAAACGCTTATCCCAAATAGTATTTTCTTTTGCTGCATCAGAATGTATTGTATATACAAACTTCACACGTTTATGCAACATAAAAACAGCCAAAGCATAATAATAGAAGAATCCATGAATATGCACAACATCATAATGCCCATCCCTTATACATCTATATATATCGAAGACTTCTTTAATAGAAAAACCTGGTATTTTTTTCCCTAATGATATACGATGTACAGATGAAGACAATTTTTTCTCAAATACATCTTCTTTCTTTGGTTCAAAGATTGTGCATAAAGTTACGTCATGAACCTTAGCCATTTCATTCACTAAGCCACAAATCATGGCTTCAATACCGCCCCCAGCCATAGAGGGATGAATATGTAATATTTTCATTTCTTTTCTAATCTACTTCTTATTAGTTTTGATGGATTTCCTCCAATTATGGAGTATTCAGGGAAATCTTTACAAAGTAAACAACAGGCGCCTATTACGGATCCTTTAGCGACATGGCGACCTGGTGTAAATGTAACGTCACGTCCTATCCATACATCATCTTCAATTATAGTTCGACCTTTTGTTACAAAACCTTGTCTGTTCATTGGAATTGACAAGTCATCTATTTTGTGATTCTGAGATAAAATATAACAATTAGCCCCCATCATTACATCTTTACCAATACATATATCACTTGGGACCATAGAATTGATTCCCAAACCACTATTGTCGCCAAGTTCAACCAATCTTCCAGAACCAAAACACGCGCCCTTTTCGATGTTTACATTCTTTCCACAATATTTAAAAATTCGTCTGCAAAGCATAAAACGAATTCTCCGACTTACCCCCCCATTAATATATTTTGTGACTTTGGAAGATGGCGTGCAATACCATAGTACAAAGCCAAAGAGATGATTTGCATTATACTAAAATCTTTTCCTAAAATTTTCATTGTTGTATTTGTTTAAATTTATAATAAGTTTCACTATAAGAGGCCAGCAATATAAAAAATCCAATCAGCCATAAATCCACATAAAATACATAGAAGAAGTTATCAAATAAATATATTAGCCCGCAAATTAAAAACACTAAATACGCCTTATCGCGATATGTTCTCATTCTGTTCCATTGTTTTTTTATAAACATAAGTAAAAGAGTTACATAAATGAGAAATCCAAAGACACCTGTATTTGCAAATAATTCTGTGTATGTACAATGAGAAAAATGCCTGTTGAATGAATACCTAACATAATTCCCAGGGCCAACCCCCATGACCGGATGTTCAAATCCAACTTTTATAGCATCTTGCATCAACACCACCCTAACATCATCTTTTGCATCTTGTTCTGAACGAACTTTAAGAAAACTATTGTCATACGCATCTGCTATTTTGTCTATACTTGAAATACATATGACAGAAGCAATTAAAATAAATACAACTTTCCGCTTTGCGCTTGTTCCTTTAATATATCTGATATAAGTTAATAATGTCAAAAGCGGCAATTGTATTATAAGAACTTGCCGTGATGCTGTAAACAATGCTACAATAAAGGATATTATGTACATTGCCAAAAAGCAGATTCTAAATACACGTACAACAGAATCCTTTTTTACTAAAAAAGTATTTCCTAATTCGTATAATGCAAACGTAACGAAGAATGTATAGTAGGCAATCGTGTTTGCGTTCAACTTCTCGTCGTTCAATCTATCCTTTGATGTATCAAATCCTTCTATTAATATATGATTGTTGGCATATATTAGGGCCTGTATGAATAAAATTATAAATATACCATACAGCCAAGGTATGCAACGTTTGTTTTTTGAAAGATTCGCTAATGTAACAGAAAATACGAATACTCCTAACAGGTTTTTCATTTGATAGTTAGCCTCTTGTATATACGTAGCACCGATATATGTAAAAGCAATCCACAAAATGAGATAAAATAAATACTTTACATATTTATTTGTTTTTATACTATTTCCAACAGAAAAGCTAAGAATAAAGCTTAATGGAATTGCACCATATAATGCAATAGGATTTAAACTATCATTCAGACTTACAGATGCTGCAAAATATAATAGTATGATGCAAATTGTTTCTATTTTATTCATGAGAGTTTAATATGAGTTATATCAACTGTTCATACAAAGCGATTATCAATATGCTCTGTTTCTCTTTCGAGGGTATAAATGGACCATAGTGAGAAAGACACGGATTTTCTCAGATGCCGATATGTATTTTGATAAAAGAACTTGTTTGTTTAGTCCTAAAAACATATTATTCCAAATATTATAGTATTGTTTATCATACACAATTGGATAAAGCACAGATCTTATAAAATTTTTATATACGACAAGTGCATCTTTGTATTCGTCATCCAGTTTCTTATTTTTAATAAAGTTCATCACTATGGTTGTATTGCATGAAAGCTGATTAAATTTACTTATACAACTATCTCTTGTACAAACTTTTGTTATGGATTCAGAATTATAAAAATATTGGTAATAAGGCTTGTTTATATATGATAACGTTTTACAATTCCATAATAATTGTATTGTTGTTACCATATCTTCTCCCATAGCACCTTTGGGGTATTCAATGTTGGAATAAGCTTTTCTTTTGAAAAGCTTATTCCAAAGAGACCATGGATCTCTTTGGAAAAGACATTTTTCTATTAACTGTCCAGGAGATTTGGCGTGACACGCATTTATAGTTTTAATAACTGATGTACCATTTGTTACAACGTAGTCACACACGACAACATCTGCATCTTCTTCAATGGCTTTATTGTACATTTGTTGATACATGTCTAGCTCAACCCAATCATCACTGTCACAATGCGCTATATAATCACTTGTCGCCAACTTGATTCCATATCTACGTACATTTGGCAAACCGCTATTCTGAGACATTTTTTCAATACGTACATTTTTATGCTCTTTATTTAAGCGTGGTTGATATTCTTTAATAATATTTTCAAGAATGGCTATAGATTTGTCTGGAGAACAATCATCCACAAAAATATATTCGATATCATCCAATGTTTGCTCAAACAAACTGCGAGCACAACGTTCTATATATTTCTCAACTCCATAAACAGGAATAATAACACTTACTTTTGGCATACGACAATATTTATATTTTACCTATGATAAAGTTTTTTGTAATTTAGCTAATTGCTGTTTATTTTTCAACAATATAGATTTCATCTTGTTGATAACTCTTTTCCAAATAGGAACAGGAACGTATAGTCTACAACCATATTTCCTCATAAAGTCACACGGACTCAGCTTTATCAACTCATTATATATGAAGTCTCTCTCTTTGGGTCTCGCATCTGGGCGAATCAAATTATGATTATCTATGATAGCATCTTCATATGTCTTTTCTTCAAAATAAAGTTGATTCTTTATTTTGTCAAACATTGCCTTGCCTTTTTCTGTATTTGTCATTACCATGGACACTCCCATTGATACCTTCCCTTCAAACGGTGTCTTTCCTGACAATATTCCCCAAAAGTCACAAATAGTGCAATATCCTTGGCGATGCTCACCAGTAAAATGACAATTATAGCAAGACTCTCTATGAATCCATCCATTTAGATATGCACAAATATAACTGTGTTTCTCGCGAGGTATATCCCAAGATTTTCCATCTTTAGGTTTTACTGAATTCGTGAAATACACAGAATTATTTTGGTTACGGAAATAATAATTCTCATATTCTTGTTTATCTGAAACTCCTATAACTTTCAGATACGATTTAAAAAGTCGAGGAGAAGGAACACCATGACAAACCAAATCTATCGTAAAAAGATTTTGGTATTCTTTTCCAAGATACGAGCGCAATCCTGCAACTTGACAAGGCGTACCAAGGAAAAACACCTGTTTGTCTTCCAACAAAAGTTTTCTAATATTTTTATAGATTTGTCCTGGTTCACTTTGTACATACTTAGATCCTCTGAGCTGTTTTAAATCTTCTTTGCAAGTAGACGTTTTTATTTTTAGATTCAAGTTTTCGTCAAAGGCAGACGCACATACAACACCATTTTCTAATTGGTAGAAATAATTGGCAAAGGCAGAAAACAATCCCCCAGATGCGCTCTTTTGATGTTGCTCTTTATTCAGATTGTATGCTGCATATATCTTTTTATGCGTTTCCTCAAATTGTGGTATGTTAATAACAGGGCACTTCTTTGTGCAGAGATTACAATCAATACATTTACTCTCGTTCACAACAGGAATAAGAAAACCTTCTTTATCCTCTTGCATAGTTATTGCACCATGTGCACAACTATTATAACAAGCTGCACATCCAGTGCAATTTTCCCTATTTGGTAAGTTTTGTTGCATTTGCCAAAGCTGTAGTTAAATATTTTATTGAATGTTGTCTATAAGCATTAAGCTTTTCAGATATTTGTTTCCAATTCTGAATTTCGAATGTAGAAGGAGAAGGAAGCGGATCACCGACATGGATAAACCGATTTTCAGCTCCAATTAATTTTAGTAAACTTTCCTGTCGTTCATCTTTTACACCCTTTGGGAATAAAGAATAAAAATCCTTTTGAAAATTAACAGAGAAAGCTGCTCCATGGAAAGAAGAGGAAATTATAAAAGAGGCATTCTTAAACAGATTTATTATTTCTCTTGGTCCATAACTTCTGAAAGACTTGTATTTGAAATCAAGCCAATAACGTCCTGTTTCATCCAATATTACAACCTTCTTATTCAAGTGCTTCTGTATATGCCTAATAAGTTTGGTAGCATAAGGATAAGGGTTGGCCGTGTACGTTAATATATAACAGAGTATATAATCATCCTTAATTATCGGCTCGTCATCAAAAATCTTTCCCCACTCTTCACCAGACAATAATAAAGTTGGGTCGCATGTGCATTGGGATTCTTTCCCACAAATATCCCTTACCATAGCAACACCCGATTGCTCACGCAACGAAATACTACCATATTGGTTAAGCAAAGGACACATATACTCTTTCTCCTCTTCTGTTAATGACGTTGTTCCAAAACTTGCAGAGAATGCAACTTTAGGAACATCGTTAATAAAATCAAGAAAGTAAGTATTATCCCTGCACATATAACGTGGATTCCAAACCTGATCACTTCCAGTCAAGTATATGTCATACCTTGGTGGATTCTCATGCAACGACTGTATAGTTGGATAGAGTGGAGTTTCTATCAATAGTTTTTTTCTTTCCTTCTGAAACAACATTTGTTTCTTCTGAGCGTTTTTCTTCATACATGTGCGAGCATATAATGCTAACTTTAGCCGCATAGCTAAATTCTGTTTGCAAGCCGCATATGGAGATTTCTTCTGATACTCAGAAAAATGGTATTCATTTGGATACTTATAGTTTATTATAGAAGTTTTATACCCAAGTCTTTCAATAACAGTTTGAGTGGCAAAAGCTTGGAGCAACGAACCAAAATTGTTTATCGCATGAATAGTTGCAATTCCTACTGTTTTCATTTTTTTATTCCTACTTTGTTTAATACTTTAATTGCCGCATTTTTTATCATAAAACGCTCAGACTTATTCATTCCTACTACCAATATAACAACACCGGATATTATCCAAGAAATCACAACGGTTAAAACTAACCGTATGAAACCATTTACAGTAATCAAATTATAAACTGAATTGCTTAGAACATAAGACAGAGCAACCACTATTAATGCAATTCCTAAAACCTTCGTCGTAAAGTCCTTTACGGGGAAAGATATATAACGATTAAGCATGAAAAGTCTTATAAGCAAACTTGCAAATGAGATTATAATAGCTATTTCAATTGTCATTTCAGGCTTAGCCCCAAGTTTCAATGCTATATAAGAAATAGGTAAATTCATTATAAGCAATCCTCCTACAATGATCTGGTACCACTTTACCTTGCCAACAGCTAACAAGCACGTGATAACTGGCGATGAGAGTGATTCTATCATCATTAGGATAAATGTAAGCCGAATGAATGAAACGGTATGCTCTGGCACATCTACCAACCATAGTTGAAGAATAAATTCTATATCTATAAAAAGGGGCAAAGCCAAAAAGAAATATAAAAACATCGAGAACTTAGCACCTCTTTGCACTAGCATAAACAGATTATCAAAATCTCTCTGAGCATAATATTTGGTAATTTGCGGATTCATTGCAACCTGAAAGTTTGTTATGAATCCTTGCACAGCACCTGTTACTTGAGTCGTTACGCCTCGTGCTGCATTGACCACTGTTCCAAAAAATATATTTATCAGAATATTAACACCTTGTTCCTTTGATACATAAGACAGTGCTCCAATTGTATTCCATCCAAAAAACGATAACATTTGTGACATTTTTTCTTTATCGTACCTGTATTTATTATGAGTACATTCTTCAAAATGTCGTTTACAATATACGGTATAACATATTCTCATAATGACAGCAACAACCATCAGCAAGACAGAATATGCAATCAATTTATCTACGGATGTTGGCAACTGTAACAACAAAACAGCAATGCCCAATTTAGAGAAAATATCTATCAAGCTAAATCCTGCAAATACTGACATTTTTTCATGAGCAATTAGGGTAGCATTATAACTTACACTTATAATCGTTATAAACAACGATATTACAGCAACTTGAAACACCCATATTGCTGCAGTCAATCTTCCATCGGGGATTGTTAAATGATTAAACAACAGCCACATTCCTATTATTTCTATAGCTACAAGCGTTATTAAGGCTATTAACCATAGAATGATTTGTGATGTAACAAATGTCCTTCTTAATTCATCTATGTTACCTTGTCCTATAGCATACGACATAAATCGCTGGGCTGCCGTTGACATAGTACCACTCATAAAGGAGAACATTGTTACAACGCCACCTACTACATTATATATACCATAGTCACTGATACCTAAGGCATTAAGAATAACTCTTGATGTATATAGTTGCACTACAAGGGACAGCAACATTCTCATATAGAGATACAGCGTATTCTTCGCTATCCGTTTATTGTTATTTGATGTTTGATTTGTCATTGAAATGTGTTATATATTTAATCTTATTTATAGGTCTTATATTATAAATTTTGTTCTGTTATATTGGGAATGTATCTATGTGCCTTCGCCTCAAAAACTACTCCCATCTCATCCGTTGCTTCCAATGAATGATAACGTTCTTGCTCTATCCACACACCAGGTGTTTCACTTCCCGCTTTCATTACTACCATTTCTGTTTCATTGCCTTGTTCATCATAGAAACGCTCAATGGCAGAACCATAAATACACACAACAACTTCGGAAGTGTCGGTATGGCGATGAATGGCAGACTTAGTCCCTGGCAACAGGACATTAAGCATGCGTTGTCCGTCCTCGTCCTCGGAGTCACGTAGGTCGTAGTGCATACGTAAGCGAGGACTTTTAGCAGCCTTAGCTGCTGTTTGCTCGAAAAGTTGTCTATCTAATTTCATAACGTGATGGAGTGTAGGATTAACATTAATTCCCGTTGATAGCATTTGCCACTAATGCTCCTACTTTTTACCAACTGTATTTATAACTTCCTGACCAATTGCGCCAGCAGTACCTAATATTAAATTTTCTGTTTCCATATGAACTGTTTTTAAATTAAACTTATAATAAAAACGACCTATAAGAAGTGTTGGTGATTGTTTTCATCCTTTTGTATTTTTATGTCGTCAAATCTTATAAATCCATATCAATTTTTTCACCTACTGTTCCTAAATATGCGTTTATATCAATTGCCGGCACTGTACCTATTAATTTTAGGTATTGCACAAGCTGTAAGAAAAAAGTAAAAATTGAGTTCTCTGGATGTTTGTTGAAATTTATATTCTTTACTTTACGGGAATCATAAAGATCACATATTGCTTTTGTTTCTGTTCCTTTGAATTCAGCGAAACTCTTGTCATATTCTATATAAAAGCTGTATTTATCAGCACAACAACAAAGGTCAAGGCTTTGCATACCTGTGAGTTTTTTTAGATTCTCCTCTATTGTGTTGGTTTGCTCATAGCTGCTTGTTGAAGATAAAATTCCGCCTAAAATAGGACTTAGTGGACGAGCTGGGTATGTACAACCAGTACATATCATCGGAATAGAGGTGCGTTTCAGTTTTCTTACGCTTTCTATTTTCTGACCTGCATACTCTATGTTGTTATTGATGTCTTGCTTTACCTCAAATACAGCATATACCCCTTCTGCTGGAATGTATTTAAATCCATCGTGGTTGAATATGAATGGAGTGTAGAAAACATCATACAATACTATGTCTATCTGTTGGCTTACATTTCCCTCATGATCTATGACCATCGCCTTGTCAACATTATACCGCTTAGGCAAATATGTACGGAAGAACTCTATCCATTTATCTTCCGTAGCATCTCCTTTGCTCCCTTGATGACGAATGGCGAATCTATTGATGTTCAATGCGGCATTCATTTCAATCTGTAAGCCAGCGAACATTTCTTTCAAATCTATCATACTTTCAAATTTCAATAATATACCTTTGTCGTATAAGTAAGCACTACTATCTGTTATACAACTATCATTTAATGAGATTATAAACAATAATGGAGTTGCCAATGCTACATTCTTATCATTGGCTATACACAGCATTGCTTGGTAATCAGTATAGCTATATTGTGTTGTTCCTTTCGGATGTGTATGCCATTCACCCAAATAGGTAAGTCCTTCCTCTGCAAGTTTTTTCCATGTTTGCTCCATACCATTCGTTTCACGCATGAATGACGCATGGGTACTTTCCGTTTTAGAAGGCATAACCAAACGTTCTACTATAGCTTCGTGACTATCTTCGGAAATGCGCCCTGCAAACATTCCACCTGTTTCATTGGGGAAAGAAGCAAAGGCTTTGCTATACATCTCGTCCAAAATGTCTTGGCTGATTTTTAGCGAGAGGTTTCTTGAGGCAATAATGTATTTCATAAGCGGTTGATAAGCATGCCATCCTGTGTTTCTGAAACATAAAAGCTACTTTCTGGCTCGATTGCTGTCAACATCCCTATAATATGTTTCAAGGCTAATTGGAGTTTTGCCGCAATATCATTGTAAGAAGCTTTGAATGTCGGGCTCCAACATCCAGTAGGGTAAAACATATCCAACGTATCAGATTTGATAATCTGCGTAAATATGAATTTGACAGTTTCTGTGATATTGTTTCCCATTGCACAAACAAGCTCGTTGGCATGATTGCTAATAGATATATTGATAAGTTTGGATCTGAGATTCAATTTGTCAAGCACATACATCATACCATCGTCGGTGCTACAATCAAAGATTATGTCATATCTGTTCAATATTTCTTGTATGGCATTCTTTGTTTCATCGTTATCCATTGTTAGCTTTATCCAGGAATCTAAAGCCTTTGGAGATATTTCGCATTGTACAAATGGAGATATAGACTGTAAGATGCTACTTAACTCATAAGATTTGTCAGAAATACCAGAAAGAAAATCATATTCAGATCGGCAGACATTGCCAGGCTCCTTTAAGTCCACGTCATACAAACCAAGATACTTGGATCCACTCCGTGCAAGTGTTTTGGCAACCATACTTCCAATAGCACCTATGCCGATGATCAGAATTTTCTTTTCTGCTAACGAAGAAGGCAAGCAGCCTCTTCCAAAGAAATAATCATAGGAACAGTTGTATGAGGATGCCCAATCTATCAAAGTCTTTGTATACAAATGGTTGATGATAGGTCGCCCTCCGCACTTCACTTTCTCCGACTTTATTGGAAAATCATCCGCTTTGAGCATAGCAACCTGCCAACGCATTTCCCCATTAGGGATTTTATAGCCACAAAACAAAGGAACTCTTTGAGCTTCTTCTTTATTTAGCGAACGCTTGTAAAGAAATTGCATTTGACTCCATGAGAATAAGGAGGACATATCATTATACAACTCCAACACAAATTTGTCGTATAGGGAAGGAGCTTGTTCCAAGAAACAATAAATTCCCTCGAAGCGCATTTGCTTTTTATTACTTTTTCCCCATTGGCAGACATATTCTTCTCCACTTATCTTACTATGAAAGGTATTTGCCAAGAATGTGTCCATTCGCTTCCCATCATGTACACCAGGCACGAGCATTGTTAAGTCAACTGTGCCATAGTCATTCTTGGGAAACTCTTTGTTCGTATCTGTATAGAGAAAATTATAATAGATGTCCCCAATGAGATTATGAGCAACCACAAGTTCTTCATAATGTTCATCCTTTTCCTTTCTCACATAATACTTGTCAACCCATTCTTTTAGGCGTAATATATCTATCTTGAATTGTTCCTTAGGATTTTCGACTTTAGGGGTATGCAAGCAAAGAAAGCCTGAGCGCATAATATGAGGATATGCAATCAGAGAAGTATTGAAAAAGTAGATAGACTCGCTATTATCCACTTTAAATGGATAAAACGGAGCGATACGGACTTCCCATTGCAGGGAAGGTTGCCCTTCTTCTGTTTGAACATCAATGAGAAATGTTTTGTAGGAATTGTTCTCCTTAATATCTCCTTTCAGTTCAACAAAGGAATGGCTGTCAATAACTTCTTTAATAGCTTTCTCTTCTATCATCTTTATCCAAATCTCTGAGGACTCTGTGGATAAGATACACCACTGAACCCTTCTTTTTGCTTGTAACCGTCGTCTTGTTTTTCCTCATATTTCTCATTTTTCGGGAAATAATAAGGCAGGAATGTCTCATCATTAGTCTCAATGTTTCTGAGCATATTGTCCATATCACTCTTCAAAGACTGTCGTTTATATGAGTCCATGGAGGCTACAACGTCATTGTTGCCATTTCCTGGGTCATAAAGATGAAAACTATCTTTCGTGATGTTATCACGGATGTATTGCATTGTGGCCTTCAAATCTTCCCATAATCCGCCTGAGTCTTTTCCATTAAGAGCTTTTATTGTAATCAACTCTAATAGAAACGACTTATAGTCTTTGTCCTTATGCTTCTTCCATATCTTTAAAAGTCTAATAACTTTGCGTTCAGTATTCTTTCCGCTAATATGCTCAATCTGCTTGCTGATGTTTGTTTTTGTACACGTTCCCTTTTTAAATCCCCAAAGATCTTCATTGAAACAAAGGTTTAGGTCCTTTGTTTCAGTGTAATCATCATCAGATAACTCTCGACCAGGTACTACATCTATTTGAATTGGAAGTTCATCACCGTCCTCTTTGGGAAATTCCAAACCGATTGACACTTTTTGTTTTCTAACGACACTACCATACTTCTCGGTTAATGTATGATAAACATCATCGAACATATTTTGCAGTGTGTCAAAAGCATCATGTTTGAAAGGCTCTACAACATCCATATCAAACTTAATGTTTGTGGCTGTATGTTTTGCCATACTTCCAGAATTGAATGCCGTATATTTTTTTCACCATAGTGTTCAGACATGACTTCTTTAATTTCATCACGCTTGTCTTTTACTTTTTTAACAAACTTTTCAATGTGGCGCAATTTGTGGGTGTGCAGCACTTCACCTAAATATTTATTTCTATCAATACTCATATTTCTATTTTTATATCGTTTGTATATGCGATTACTTGATTATTTCTTTCTTCTATTGTTCAAGGGGCTATAGAGATATTGTCTTTTTCCAACGTGTCTCTATAGCGTAAAACATCAGATTATCTTGCTCACACTCACCCCATCAATAGCTCTCTGATAGATTTCTTTTACCATTCCCATTGACGGAACAACAGATAGGTTGCAACGAGTAGCAATTCTTTTAAAGGCTCTCATCACATTCTGTCGCACCCTTTTCACCTCGCAATCCGCCATTTGCATATCTGTTGATTTGATGAAAGGGAATAAGAATTCTGAATCAGAGGGGTAGCGGTCTGCGATTTCCTGCATGGCTGCATCCCATTGTACGGTTATACGTGGCAATCCTGGTATTTGTGAGATGTATGTTAATGTGAATCCTTTGATGTCGGTTTTCTTGATGTTTGCCAAATCTGTAAAACTGATGCCTCTGCCGTAGATGCAAAAGAAGAACATATCACGGGCAAAAGTTTGTGGTATGGAATCAGACAGGTCGGCATAACGCATTCTACGTAATTCATCAACTGACAGCAATTCACGTTCTTTTTTGGCTGGCAAAGCAACTCTTACGCCTTTCAGTAATTTAAGTTTTGGAACAATTCCTTCTTTTACTGCAATATTATATACCGAACTGATTTGGTATAGATAGAGTCGAGTTGTTGATTGTTTACGCCCTTTGGTATTCAACCATTCCTCGAATTTTACCATAAGTTCTGGAGTCAATTCGTTTAATGACAATTCCTCTTTACCCAAGAAGTTGACAAAGCAACGGAGTGCCATCTCACGATTGTGAGCAGCCTCAAAGTGACCTTCTTCTTTGTCTTTTTCTATTTTTCGACGAAAATATGCGAAGAAATCGGTTCCCATTTTTACTTCTCTACGATGACTAATATAAACTATTCAAACAGATAGCCGTAGTTGTTTTGCAACGCCTCAAATTCTGTTTCGCAGCGATTATGCAGTTCTTTGTCGCTGTCCTTGAATATCTTTATAACTTTCTCGATCTCTTCCTTTACGGTTCTTCCAGCTTCAAAGATTGGTCTCAGTTCGTCCTTGAAATAGTCGATGAAAGGAGCATAGTAGTAGCCTATCTCTTCTATCATAAAATAGAAGGTGTCATAGGCATCTTTCAGATCCAATTTCTTGTCTCTTACATCTGCAAGAGTTTGAAGACGGAGTATTTCTATATTTTCTACTTGAGCAGACACCTCTTGGGCGGTCTTCACTTGATGAAAGTATCGATCGATAAAGGCGTTGCGCTCATGCAGGTTGCGCTTGTAGAACAGCTCGCGCTCTTTTTTGTCTGCCTCGTTCTTATTTACTTCTTCGAACCGTTCGGCATGTACACCAGATAGAGCTACAGCCATTCCACCGACATCCATGACGAGCTTGCGGTCTCGGGCTATGCGGATTACATAACCTTCGAGTCCGGCATATTCACCAGTTACGATACGAAGTAGGGTACGGTTCTTGGAATAATAAACAAAAGGACGAAGAAGGAAACGGAGACGCTCTGGCTCGGTTTCTGCCACACGCATGAATGGCTCCATCTGGTTGCAAGGTATAGTGGCTACTTTTCCAGTACTACAATTCTTACAGAGTTTATATGGTTTTATGTTTTTATCTAAGTAGTCTTGTAATATTTCTGGGTCACCTTGCAAGAATATCAGTCCACTTACAGAAGGAGTTTCTACTTCGCGCATTCCGCCTCTGTTCCTGTGTCGGGGGACATATTTTATGGTCTTATGCACAAAATGGGTTACTCCATCTTTCTTTAGCTGTTCTTCTATCGACTTTACTTTTTGGTTGTGTACAAAAAGATAACTCCATGAAGTGCAATTATCTTTATCGTCATTACTTGGAACCACTTCGGGAATGAATTCGTTTTCTTTCTCAGTCTCAGTTTCCTTGTTCACCTGCGAACACTTCTTTATCGCTGAACCAGTCAATTCGTCTGGCTCAGAAACGTGTGTGCCCTCTGGAAATCCTTTGCTTTCAGTTGCCTGAAAACTCTTTATTTCGTCGGCTGTAGACTGAGAAACCGTGCAATCCTGCTCCATAACCTCTCCGCTACTTTATGTCACTGTTGGCTGTCATCACCTGGGATGACAATGCCAATTTTACAACAACATTGTTCATAAAATCATACTATCTGTGTGTATGTTTGTCCAGTTATGGGATTCAATGTTTTACAAATCAAATGTGCTGATTGTGCCGCATTTTCACCTCATAGTGGCTTTGTGTCTCTATCCGTTCATCCGTATTTTGTACGTCAAAATACGGAACGTGCTGCAAAGGTACATTTTTTCTTGCATTTATTATCATCTTCTCCCGAAAATCTTCCGCCATTTTGCGATTTTACGTAGAAATGTTTAATAAATCTACCATATCAGCACCATAAAACGCCTTGATTTTCAGTCCCAATTCGGTTCATCCGTATTTTGACGTACAAAATACGGATGAGAGACATTCATTTGTTAAACATTTCGGTTCTGGCTTTTAACTGAATAATTTTTATTTTTTGCACCAATACGACTCTTTTCTCTTCTGTATACGATTTTGCGAATAATTTTGGTTACCTTTGTATTCTAATACAATTACATTAGCATGAGCAACGAAATTACCATAAGAGAAATAGACACAGACCATCTTGGCAAATTGATATATTGCATTCGTGGAACCCGCGTTATGCTTGATATGGATTTGGCTGATATTTATGGCTATAGTACAAAAGACTTTAATCGCCAAGTCAAAAATAATATAGAGAAGTTTGATCAAGATTTCATGTTTCAACTGACCGACGAAGAGTATGAAAACTTGAGGTGCAAAAATTCCACCTCAAGTTGGGGTGGTCGTAGATACAATCCATATGCTTTTACAGAACAAGGTATCTATATGCTTATGACTGTATTGAAGGGGCCGTTGGCCACCAAACAAAGCAAAACTCTAATTCGCATTTTCAAGCAAATGAAGGATTATGTTATAGACAATCAATCTTTGCTTGGGCAACGAGAGTTTCTGCAATTATCTTTGCAGACCACTCAGAATACCCACGATTTGCTCGAACTGCGCAATTCTTTATCCGCAGTCGATGATAAGGTCGCAGAAATAATAGATACTTTAGGTACTGTCGTTACAAAGTCAGAGTTGGCTAATGTCATGCTTGATTTTGGCAGTCCTTCAATAAGACGTGGATGGCTCATACTTAATGGGCAGCCTGTAGAATCTGATTTGGCATATCAACAAATATATTCGTCTGCAAAGAACACAATACTTGTGATAGACAATTATATTGGTCTGAAAACTTTGGTATTGCTCAAAAATGTTTCAACTAATATAAAAATCACCATTGTTTCAGACAATGTAGGCAACCGCTTGCATCAAACAGAATTTGACGACTTTATTCGCGAATATCCTCTCAGCATTTCATTCAAAAGGGCTGGTGGTATATTTCATGATAGGTATATCGTCATTGATTACAATACAGACAATGAGCAAATTTACCATTGTGGCGCATCCTCTAAAGATGGGGGCAATAAGGTTACAACAATTACCGCAGTGGCGGACAATGCTATATATCATCCTATTATAGATAGCATTGCCAACAACCAGGAGTTTCAGTTGTCCTAATGTAACCTAGAATGTATATTCTATATATCCATATCGCAAACTTCGATTTTCAGATGTTCTCCATCGGACACAAAGTGGACAATCTTTCAATTCTGTTGGAAAATTGGAAATTCCAGAGACGGTATTGGAGAAATTACTACAGAATGCTTTGGTTCATGCCGATTTGCTAAAGACTGCTGCAATTCGTCTTCTTGTGTTTAACGACCGTGTGGAGATTATCAATTCTGGCTGCATCATGGGTGGACATAGCATAGAGGAGGTGATGCACGGCAATTCTTTTGCACGAAATCCTCTCATGGCAAATTTCTGCGCCAAGACAATGCCGTATCGCGGATTGGGGTCAGGCATTCCTCGTGTATTGTCAGAGGATAGCCATGTCAAATTTATAGATAGTAAAGATGGAAACCTGTTTACAGTTTGCATTTATCGTGTCCTTGCAGAAAAACACAATGAGACTGAAATCATCGGCTGTGATTTGGCAAGGAGTAAAACGGAAAAAGCAAGGAGTGGTGATTTCTTGGCAAGGAGTAAAGACAAAAAAGCAAGGAGTATAGGGGAAAAAGCAGTAAGTAAAGAAGAATTACTCCTTGCCTTTTGTTCTGAACCGAGAAGCTTGTCTGAAATTAGTGAATTTCTTAAATTGAAGGAGAAGTATAAGATGAAGAAAAAACTTATAGACCCACTATTGGGCAAGTCTCTCCGCATGACAGAACCAAACTCTCCTATCTAATAGCCGACACAAAAATATGTTATTATTACGTGAGTTCGAAATAAAATCAAAAAATAGCAAGTTGTCCGTCATTGACAAAATTCACGTCAATGGCGGGCTTCTTTTCAAAAAAACAGTATGCCGCGATAGCCGACAAGGAGTTGGCTATAAAGTTATTGAATGAACGATGTCTTGAGTGTTCAATCTGTGCTATGTTCTTCAGTTCGTCATTGACCGTTTCAATCAAGGCTCTTTTTCTGAGCAGAATCTTGTCAGCGACACTCATCAGTGAGTTCTTCATATTATTTTTAACTTTAGTGACAAGCTGTATGCCATTAAGGAAGAGGTTCTCAAATAAAGCCTGACCGATATATCCTTTGTCTGCGCATAGTTTTCCTTTGATGTTTTCCAGAAACTTGCCTTGTTTCAACGGTTCCCGGTCATCCACGTTTCCAGGCGTGAACATGAAATTGAGTATCTCTCCTTTGTCATTGATTATCAGATGTAGCTTGAATCCGAAGAACCATCCCATAGAACATTTCCCACGCTCGGCAAGTCCTTTAAATGTCTTATGAATCAGGATTCTTTGGTTACGACATACACGCAAGGGAGTGGAGTCGACGAAACTGATACCGGTACAGGTTCCCAGCAGGACTTTTTTGATGAAGATGGTCAGGGGAAGTAATACTTCCTTCTCCAGTTCCACAAAACGGTTATAGGAAACCTGACGCGGAAAAAGGTGTTTCAGATGTTTGCAGACATACTCCTTGTAGTAATGTTTGAAACAACGGAAACCACCGGAGTGGAACAGGATTAAAATAACCATAATCTCGGCATCACTCATACGGTTGGGTTTATTACGATGCCTGGTCTTCTTGTCCTCAATCATATATTTTTCCTGTTGCAAAGCAAATTCCTTGCAAAAATCATCGGCCATATAATAAATCTCTGTAATTTTAGACTCCGGAAACATAGTGGTAATCGTTTAAATCTTATAATTCGGCACTATAAATTTAATACTTTTATCGCTATGTTCCTAATTATCACTGAAATATATTTATTCTTATTTCGAACTCACGTTATTATTGGTAACGATGATTAGGACTGTCATTATTCTTATCGTTATGTTGCCTTCTTTTTACTGGGATTTGTATTCAGTAAAAAGAAGGCAACATGCTATTTTTTGCTTATTTTCCGTATTATTTTCTTGTTTGCCTCGTTGATTTTCGACACATCAATGGAGTTCAGATACACTTGCGTTGTCTTTATGGAGTTATGCCCCATGCCCTCGCTGATTATTGGAATGGGTATGTCCATGTCTCTCGCTATGCTTGCCCATGTATGCCGTGCGGTATATGTGGTGAGTGGCATTTTCAACCCTGTAATTTCACCTATCTTCTTTAAATTATAGTTGATGTTCTCCAACATACGATGATATTGTTTTTGTTCGGTTCCGTCATCTTGCTGAATAATAGGAAGAAGATAGGGACTGGCGGAATTTATTTGTGCGTATCGGTCGATTATTTCTTGCGCCTCTTTTACCCATTCCACCGTCAGATATTGGTTGGTCTTCTTGCGGCTATAAGCCAACATTTTATTTTTCAAGTCCTTCTTCCGCAGATAGGCGATGTCGACGAACGGCATTCCTCGCATATAGAAACTGAACATAAACACGTCACGGGCTAAGGCTATAGACGTACCTTCAGGCAATTGCAGCGTGGCTATGGCTCTCATCTATTTTTCGCTGATGGCTCGTTTGGTGGTTTTGACGTATGACAGACGCACATGACTGAACAGATTGCTGTCTATCCTCACTCCTTCATCGGTTGCCTTATATAATAAGGTGCATAGTGTACGCAGATAGCAGCTTATACTGTTCTGCTTCAACCTTCTGTCTTTGAGCCATGCCTCATAACACTCCATCATGTCTGGAGTAAGTTCGTCGAAGGTCAAGTCTTTGCCTTCACGAAACTCTTTGAACCGCCGATAGGCATTAGAGTATGTCATGGCTGTCCCTTGCCGTTTCATCTGCTCTTTCTTCGCTACCTGTTCTTGTAGAAACATAAAGACGGTCTTTTGTGTCTTGCTTTTATTGAATGCATAGCACAGTTCATTTATAGTGACATTCTTATGCTGGTTTCCCATTTCCACGATAATGCTGTCCCATTGCTTCAACTCCCAATTTATTTGGCTCTGCATCTTTTCTAATTCAGCCTTTCGTTCGCTGTTTGGCGGAATCTGCACTTCGCCTGCCTTTTCGTCCCATTCACATGGGTATACATGATACCCAGTGCTTATCCACTTCACTTTTCGCTTGTGTATCACCTGATAATACAGCGTTCCCTCTGTCTCGGGTACTGACGACGGACGGAATTTCAATTTTATTGTTGCCATTAAATGTTTGTTTTTACGGGTTATTACTACCTATAAATAAGGTCTTGTCCTAACTATATTGTCGGAACAAGACCTTATTTATGTTTTCCGAGTGACAGCACAGTTTCGCAAGCCCCAACGGTTTTTATTCCGTTTACGACCAGATGTATTCTCAAAGCGCAGTTTGTGGGTCTCACTGGTTTTTATTCTGTTTATCGCCGTATTTGTTTTTATCGGTTTTTGTCTACTTCCACCTACTGACTTAGTCGGTTTTTGTCTAAAGCCCACCCTGCAGCACCCAACCATATTCAGGGTTCATACAACAGCCTAAGCTCCGTATTCCGTCTTCTTCTTATCGAAGCAATAACCTTTCCTTTCCATCTGCAGAAGTCCAAATACTCCCTTTCTATATCCCTTTCTCCACGCTCTATCTTCTGCAACAATCGGCTTTTACGGAACGTTCTTCTATCTCCAAGCACTTTATACGGTCCCACATTGTAAGCAAGTACCGCTAATAACAACGAATCCTTCCCATACTTGCGGAACATTCCGCAAAAGGTTCTCAGGTCATTTCGTAGCAGCGAGTCTGCTTGCTCCAATGTCAGGTTTTTCTTGAAGTTCTCATGTGGTTGCATACAATGTCCCCATCCTATATAGGGGTAGTTGCGCTTGATGTCGTGCCAACCTTCATAGAACTTGATGCAGCGTACCGCACGTTCAAAAAGAGGGAAACGAAATATTCCCAAGTCCGATTGGCTCTGTACTGTAGTCTGTGCCTGGTGATACAGGCACAGACTACAGTACAGAGCCACCATTATCGTTTTTCTTATCCTGTTCATGTCATTACTCTTATCATCTGTTATCTCCGCACCTTTGGCTTAGTCTGCCCTAAAAGGCTTAGTAAGGCTCAATGACAAAGACTGCATTTACTTCACCTTATACCTCTGTATCGTATTTATCATCGACTTCACATCCTCTCCAACTTGCACGAAATTCTTATATAGGATGCGTTCCCGTTCGTCTCTTGACTTAAATGTGTAGAACTTAGGCAACGCCACATAACCTTCTTCTTCTTTTTTGATGTCTGCCATATTGAAATCCGTTTTGCAATAGAACTTACTGGTCTTAAACTCCTCACTCTCTTGTATGTTCATACTGCCACCGCGTCCTGTCTTGGTTTTCACAAAGTCACGTGCTGTCTGTCCACATATCCATCCTGTCGGCATATCCGAGATTTTCGAGGCTGGCACCAGACTGTCCATATTCTCATTGAGATTGATGCTTGACTTGTCACGGTCGATGGTCACGCCTTTCTTCAACTGCACCACCTTACCGAAGATGTCCGAGGACAACCATTCCAAGGTTTCCTTGCTTCGTGCAGAACCGCTCACAACATTTCCCACTGTGGTAATAATCTTCTGCATTCCGACTTTCCCGTAGTCGGCTTCCAATTGTGGCAATTCCTGAAAACCTAACGTAACGCTCACTTTGTTGCTTCGAGCCGTACCTATTAGTCGGTCTATCTTGTGGAAATACAAGGTGGGCAACTCGTCTACGATGATGCTTGTCGGGATATTCTTGCCTTGCCCGGTATTCACTCTCGTCACCAGTCGATTGAGGATTAGGGCGTTCAATGCTCCAATAATGCTTTCCATTTCGGGGTCGTTGGCTATCAGCAGATAACTGGGGCTCTTGGGGTCGCTGACTTTCAGGTCGAAGTCATCTCCATCTTTATGGAATATCCAGTAGCTTTCCTTTGTGGCGAGTCTGGAGGTGTACACACGTAACGTACCTATCATACCTTCCAACTGTTCCATTGCACGATTTTTCAATGCCGTCTGGAACGGACCGAGCAATGGGGCCACCTCGTTGTCTGTTTCCAATACCTCAAAGATGGTTTGGTAACTTTCGTTCAAGAAGGAAAGGATATGGGGCATATCACTGTACTTGCCCAGCCAATAGGCAGGTTCCACTTCGTTCCCCATCTTGTCGAATACCCTTCCTGTGGGTATCATACGCAGCGTTTGTTTATCCTGCACCTTCTCTGCTATCAGCATATTGCCGTCCTTGTCGTATGGTTCTTTCTCCCAGTTACAGAAGAAGTAGATACATGCCGCCAAGAAGTTCACTGCTGATGTTTGAAAGAACTGGTCACTGCCGCCACCGCCTTCTTTCTTGCCTTTCTGCAACGACTCCAACAAGGTTTCTGCCGTTTCACTCGCTGCTGCCAAATTATTGATATACTTCAACTGGATAGGGTTCACTCTTCTTGAATACTCCACGTCCACGAAGTTGATCATATTGAATTTCATACCCTTTGGCATCTTGCTGTCCTTGGCATTTTTGTTCTTCAGATAATGGTAATACAGCTTCGTCGCAAGTGTCGGAAACTTATAGTCGTACAAGACGACCGCAAAACCTTTCTCACTGTGCTGCCTGATGAATGGTTCGATGATGGAGAAAGTCTTACCAGAGCCTGGTGTTCCCACCACCCATGTACCTCTAAAGGGATTGACAATGTTTACCCATCCCTTTCTAAACTTACCCTTATAATAGTAGCGCATGGGGATATTCACACTATAGTCATTGGTCTGCAAGTCCTTGCATTGTTCAAAAGACTCATTCTCGAAATTAAAACGGTCTTTCAACAGTCCTTCCTTCAAGAACTTGCTGATGTTATCCAAAGCGATATGCACCAATACTACACCAATAATGGATGTTCCCATATATAATAAGGTGTTCAGCGAGAAAATATACACTCGCATTTCCATTGGTGTATTGAACAGCCAGACGGATAACACAATGAAGCCTACGCCACTTACCAATGGATAAAGCACCTGTTTCCGTGCATCAAACTCCAGATGCTTCTTGTTTCTCGTACCTACACAAGTTATGCACACCAACAGAAGGGTGGCAATCTTGCTATATGCCATATTTCCATCCTGGTATATCATCCACTGCTTGATACGACTATGCAAATCGCATACGATGCTTCCCATCGGGCTTGGGTCTATGGCATATTCAAAGAACTCCATCAGCACGGAGATATAAATCACCGCTCTGAATATCTTGTAAAACCCTTGTAACTCCTTACTTTCTTCCATAAACCTCCCTTTCAATCATTCAGCGTAATTATCGGTCTCGCTCTATGCGCCTGTATCTTTGGCGTTTCCTGCATGGCTCCACTTCCTAAAGAGTAGAGCCATGCCTTGGCTGTCTGTTGTCCTTTCACTTCTGTCGATGTCCAATACCAACAGTCATTGGTCTCATCTGGTAATGGGTCTCCACCGCATTTCTCGATGATGGGGTTCACTACAGCCTTGGCAGCATACAGCAGTCGCATTTGTGCCACACTCGGGATATAGGCACTCTATCCGTATCTCCAAATGTCGAAAACTTTCTCTGCCAAAGGAGAAAAGGTATCGGTCGTACCATATAAGGCGAAGGTATTGGTGTTTCCATCATAAGCTGTCAAATCTGCTGACGTGCCTTGTGTCACACCGATACTATCTGCAAAGGATTCTGGAGCTATATCCCATAGATAAACGGCATAACCGTTTCCTTCCACATCTTCTCGTTGATTGATATGGAATACTACGGCTATGGCTTGTTTTCCCGACTTCTCATAGTCTGCATACGACATGACCTTGCCATCCGTACACAGAATATGGCAGGGCTTCATTGCTGTATCTGGGAAATCACGATGTGCATCACAGGCTACCAACAGCACAGCCATCAGCACACCTATTATATAATGTGTATATCTTCGTTTCATCATTTGTCTTTCTTTGGTTTCACCTTCTTTCTTACTTTACTGGCAGTTTCACACCTAATACGACACCTGTTCTGAATAGGTCTTCACCTTTTATCATTATGTCACCCTTCACTTGCCAATAGAGTTTCCAACCTCCTCGCAGCGTGTAGTTGTGCTCATAACCGAAATGTGCGTCTCCCAAGAAATCCTTGGTGTCACTTCCAGCCGAAGCTCCGATACGTAGGTTGCCATGATGGTTACGTCCTCTGGTCACGCATGGCTTATAGGCAATACCGAAACCATAGCTTCTATAGTTTCTCCAAAAGGAGTCAGGACATACGTGGTCACAAGACTTGCACTCATTCCACTTGATATAGCCATTGGCGAAATACTCCCACGCATTGTGGTATTTTGTCTCATGCTCATAGGATAGGGTCATATCCAATCCTCGCTCATAGAGCGCACCAACACCTACTGATATTCTGTCGCTATTGGTTTGCGCTTTTATCGTTGAAGCAGTGGCAATCAATGCCACTGCCATCATTATGCTCTTCATTTTCATTATTCTTCCTCCAACATTACCGCATTAAACGAGTCTGCCGACAGCACATCTTCATAGTCTATGCTCACACTGATGTTGCGTCCGCTTATCTGGTTCTCCGTCATTTCGATGGTCAGCACCTTGTCGTTGGGGAAGGTCATCTTTTTCAGCACCATGACATTTCGGTAGCCGTACTTGAAACTTTTATTACCTTGCAACATCAACTCTGGTGTCAGTTCTACGACTTGTGCATTGGTGGCTTTCGACAGTTTTTTGTCTGCCAATTTCACACGTATCTCATCGATGTCAAAGCGTATGTTTGTTTTATTCTCTACGGAAAAGTCAATGAAGAAGTAGTCGCCTACTGCATATATGTTATTCATGCGCATCACCATTCGATGCGCCTTGCTTACCACATTTCTGAATTTTGCTGGTAAGTTCCACACTTTCCATGCATAGCGTGTCATGTCTTCTGTGGACATACTCACTGCTGGGTTGTTATAGGCGGTTTTCTCCTGCTTGCGTATTTCCTTGTCTGTTACAGCTTCCTTTAGCCGTGTCGTATAGAGTAGGGCATATTGTGTACGGTAGCGTTCTGTTACTATGGTTACAATCGCCAACACATCTCCGTCTGCATGACCGCCTTCCTTTGGCTTCAGTCTGATGGTGTTATTGATGGGCTGGTCTCCCACTACCTTATCTGTAGAAATGTCTACAAAACGTATCGGTTCACTTGCCGTGATAACTGTGGTCACTTCCTCATTGACTGTCAGTTGTTCCAACTCTTGATACGTTTCTTGCGCTTGCATGGTCATAGTCGCCATTAGTCCAGCTACTGCCAAACCTATTCTCTGAATGATTTTCATATTCACGTGTTGTTACTTTTTGGTTTCCTTTGAATTGATGATATACACAAATGTCCCGTACTTCAGCTTCACCTTATTCTTTTTGATCGCCTTGCCGATGGCATTGCTGGTTTTCTGATAGGCATTCTGCATGGCTTGCATTCCCCATTGCGAGAAACTGCTGCCTGTGCCGGATGTGTTCATGCTTATATTGCCACTCACAGCTCCACTTGCCACGTCTTTGGTTGTCTCTCTGAACTGGCTACTCGGCACATATAGTCCTTCCAATCCATCGGTGTCATATAGCGACAAGCTGACTTTCACCAGTTCATCATCTACCATGATACTGCTGATGCTGCCTTTTACTCGTTGCGAAGCGAAACCGCTCATTGTGGCATATAGGTAAGAACCTCGTTTCACTACATGCTCATTGATTTCCACATCATCCAACAGTCGCAAGCGTACTCTCGATCCATCCGTTGCCTTCACGTTTTCATCAATGATGGCTTTTATCAACTTTGGCTCCTGCTCATTTTGGGCAAGGGTATTGAAATAGTCTGATGTAGTCCTCACCTTTTTCACCATCTCACTTGGCTTTTCCTCATCCGATGGTTTGTTCACGGCATTTGGGTCGGTTGAAATCTTCCCCGAAAGCTCCACTAATGCTTGATTGCTTCCATTTGGATTATTCGTTCCGTTGATGGCTGCTGACTCACCATGTTCCGTATTGCCGCCACCTGCACTTGTCTGTCCTCTCAATCGTGCTTCCGCGAGGGCCTTCTCCAACTCCGCCATTGCTTCTTTCTCACGCGTTTTGGCATCGGCTGCTTCTGCTTGTGCCTTGTTTTTCTCTTGCTCATCAAGCAGGGCAATGTCGTTTTCTGTATATTTTGATTCATATTGTTCCTGGTTTTCTTCTGGGGTGTCTCGTTCGATGTTGTCCACAGCGGTGTAATCACCAATCTTCCCCCATGCCTTGGTCATATTCTCATACTTGCCTCCGATACCGTCTCCCTTTGTCTTTGCTCCGGGCAGTTCGGGGTTCAAGTATTCTGTGGTTTGCATACTCTTGTCCGTCACTTCTGCTTTTTCAGCATTGAACAAGTCATAGATGAAATACGAGGCTCCCAACAATGGAAAGTAGAGTATGGCAGGAAGCATATACTTCGGTTGTCTAAAGTTTATCTTTTCTGTTATCTTCATTGCCTTGTCTGTTTATTGGTTCTACTTCTTGTTCACGCTCCCTGTCCACCTTTTCTTTATGATGTTCCAACGCTTTGTGTCGTTCTCTCAGGAGACTGTCTTGCATTTCTGTCGCTGTCCGTTGATTGGGCTTGTGATTGTACACTACTGCCAGTCGATAGATGTTCCATGCAAAACTGCCTACCACAAATCCGAACACTATCACCAGGAACGCAGTTCGGTGTCTGTCTGCAAATCGCTGTATGTTTGCTGCAAACTTGTCTATATGCAGCGTCTCCGCAAACTTACGTCCAGCCTTCACTTCTCGCTCATACCGCTCTTTATATTTCGGATCGTCCTTGTCGGGCATTTTCTCCCCGAATATCATTCGCTTGATGTTCATTGTCGTATGTCATTTCTTAGTCTAATACGTACTCTTTGTCTTCTGCTCAATATCCTTATTCAACAGCGTTCTCCAGTTTGTTATCAATAGTCCATGTGGATTATTGTCCGTTCTCGGCACTCGCTTCAATTGTCCTGCTGTCACCAGTTCTCGTGTCAGGATATTGCTGCGTCGCTCAATGCGCTGTCGTCCGTAGTAGGTGAACTCCATATTCTCCTTGTTGAACTTGATGCTGTCACAGAATATCGAAATCACGGCACTTGTACCTAAGATATTCGAATAGAAACCTTTCTCTTTCAATGTGTTGTACTGCGCCAATCCTGTCTCGTCCACCAGATACATGGCTTTCTCCATCGTGTATTTGATGTATTTGTCGTCAGGTGCCAGTGTAAAGAAGTAGTGATGAAACATCTCTACATGACTCTTGGCTTCCACATCAAGGGTCTCATCCATCGTTGTACGGTTTACCAATATGGGGACGTTGCCATCCAGTACATATACTTTCTGCTGGGCATCTGTCACCATACATCTTGCTGTCCATACACTCGACACGCTGATGATGATACAACCAATCAAGAAGGCGGTACAGACAATGCCCACCAACTTGATTTTGTTTTCTAAGTTCTTGATTACCATAGCTTACTTCTTGCTTTTCTTCTGCAACTGCATATACTCTCTGTACAGCATCGGCATAATCTCCAGTCGCAGTTCTTCCACCAGATTCTCATAGTAGCAGTTGAACACCTTGATGTAGATGCCCTGCATGGCAATCTCATACCAAACCCACCACAGTTCCTTCTCACGCTTGCGTCTGTTCTTGCAGAGCTTCGCCTTGTGCAATCGGCTGCTCAGGTATTCCACCATCGGCACTACATACTCGTCCTCCTCGTCAAACCCTTCGTCCATCTCCTCAAACATCGGATCAATGGGATGTCGTTTGTTCAACAGCACGTTGTTCATTCGTTCGTTGGCAAATGCCACGAACTGCTCGTTTTCAAGCCACTTCTCAATCTTCAGTTCCAACTCTGTCATCTTGTTATTTTCCATAATTCGTTTTCTTTATTGTTTTATGTCGTTGTTTTTACATTATCTTGCTCATTGCTCCAGATGCCGTCATCTTAGCCTGCTGAGCCACGCCTTCACCAAAATTCCTTGTTGAGAATGCTGTGTCTCCCTCAGGAATCATCCAAGCTGCCAAATCAGGAACGAGGTTAAGGCATTTCAAAGCCACTATACTTGCTGCCATCAGATAACCTGCCGAGAAGAAAGCATTTTGCAGATAGGCTGCCATTGTCTGTTCACTGGCTGTGATGGCTGTAAGGTTCTCCACTTGTATGGACAGAACGATGTCAAACAGCAGCAATACATAGAATCCGACGAAGTACAGCATAGCTCCGTAGAAATGCACGGTCAGATAGCGTGTCAGCCATTTTGCCCAGGCTCCTTCCCATTTCGATAGCAGGGAAAATGCCCATTGTATCGGTCCGAAAATCGTGAGCATTCCGAGCAAAATTTGTTGGCAGTATATCGTTGCCCACCAACCGATTCTGAACACTATCAATGCTATCAACATCACCAGTTTGTCGATACCTACCACAGCTCCTGCTGTCAATGAGGTAAACCACAGCTTGGATGCATCGGTTTCCATGTTCGTCACTTCGTCCACTCCTGCATTTTCCATTGTCGCTTCTATTAGGTTGGGGTCCGAGGTTCCTTTGTGCGCCACGTCTGCCTGGGCTTGGATATGGGTGTACATCGTGTCTCGTACATAGACGAGTTGCTGCACTTCCTCAAACTTGTCACTGATTTGTGTCGCCTCCGAACTGTATAGGTCATGAGTGTAACTGCCGATGCAGTTGGGTATATAGGATAGAAAATCCAATACGCACCAACTGCTGCCGCTATTTGTCATGTTTGTATCTGCCGGTGGATACCACCAACAGAGTATCACTGAAATGACCAATGGTTTGAAGAGTTTCATCACATCCAATGGCTCATGCTTCACCATCATTTTGTACGCCATACCTGCCGCTACGATGATTGAGAACAGCGCAGCCAATGCCATACTCATTTGCAAAATCCACCAAAATGGCCCCTGTGAACCAGTGAATGTGGCATCACACAGGAACTCGTTGGTCTGGAATATCACGTCATCTATATCTTCTTCAAGGAGATTGATGCCGAAGTCGGATAATATATTACTGTTGTCTGCCATATGCGTTTTACTCTAAATCGTTGCTATTTCTTGTCTCGTTTGGGGCGTTTTTGTCCCTCGCTGCCTTTTTCGCCCATTCCATTTTGGGCAAGATGCCCTCTTTCTTCAGTATGTCATAGAGAAACAGTCGTCCTTTCTGTGTCCACTTGGTGTTAAGTGTGGTACATGGCACTCCTTCGTTGGTCATAAAATGGATGGTCTCGCTGCTCACATAACATTTGTCCTTATATTCGGCATACAATATCCATTGCTCACCAACCTTGTATTGGATGCGTAGTCCGTGCAGTAATTTGTTCATTCGTTGTCCTGACATACCATAGTCCTGCGCTATTTGGGTGATGGTCATGGTACTGGTGGATGATAATATCAAGTCCAGATAACTCACTTTCTTCTCCATTTCTCCGATGATTTGTTTCTGTGCCTCGCATTGTTGTTCCGCTTCCAACCGCTTCGCCTTTTCCTCTTTCAACGTCGTTGCCAACTGTATTAAAAAGTCGGGCTCAGCGATGGCTCGCTCCAATGTGTCTTTGGTCATATACACCCCGTGCTTGCGGATGGTTGGCAATACCTCTGATGTCACCCATTTGCGGAATCGTTTTGCTTCCGGCTTTCTGCTGTCAAGGATTACATCATACAGTCCATCTTCTGTAATGAAGTTCACAACTCGTTGTCTTCCAAGGCTATCAGAGATAACCTCGGTTGAAACGATGTTATCTCCAAGCCGTTCTTTCACATGCCAAGACTTCAATCCCAACATCTTGCACACATCACTCAAACAGAACAATGGTGCATCAGGTGTTCCCATAATGCGTATCGTACCTAACTCCTCATTGTTGAAAATCTGAATATTATTATCCATGTTGTATTTTGTTTTATCGTTTGTCTAATGGCTTAGTCCTCCCAAGAAGGCCCCAAATGGTTTACCCTATAAAAGACATTTATCTTTTTACTGCCTCGTTCCATCTGCTCTTTGCCTCGCTCACAATGCTTCCTTTATGCAACGTCCTTTCATGTGTTGCCGTAAGCAAGGTGTTGGTGCGTGATGCACTATGCAGTCGCACAAGGTAGCGCAACAGTGTTTCGTTCTGCCTTACCACATCATCATAGATGCGTAGGTATTCTTTCTTTCGCTGTGCATTGGGCATATAGGCATCTTTTGTGGCATTGATGGCGCAGTTGTACATATTGTAATACTCTGTCCAGCGTAGCTTTTCATTGGCTGTGCCACCAACGAACATTACACGGTCTATGTTCTGTTTTAACCTTGCCATTGCCGCTTCTATCTTATTGCCTTCGGCTGTCCACGCCAAGTCTATTTGTCTATCTGCCACATTCAATGCTTCTATTGCAGCTCTGCTTGTCAGTGCAGAGTCTATATTCTCCGCATATGCCACCTGATTATAGGCGTTCAGACCTGCAACTGTACGATAGGTCAGCTTATTCTTGCTTGCTGCCGACTTTTTGTAGTTCTTGTGAAATGTCCAGTAGTATAGTTCTGGAGTCAGTGAACCTCCTCCTGTCTCCATTACCATTATCTGGTTCTTTTTCGCTGGATCGTGATTATATGTCACGCTCTGGGCGTATGCTGTTGTTGCAGCAGCTCCAACCACCCAAATTGCCAACATCTTTATATGTCTTATCTGTCCCATTTGCATTTGCTATTTATTTTATTCTTTACCCAGTTTTCCTGCCTTCCGCCACCGTCCAAACGCATCATCCAATATCTCTGCCTTGGTCTTTGTCCGATACACTTTCTCTTTCCAATATCCCATGCGCACCTGCACATACCGCCAAGTCTCAATATAGGCTCTGTTCAAATGCCTTTCGATATTGTCCAACGAATTGTTGACTGCTTCCAATACCATTATCAAATCTGAGGTGGAACAAGCTGCAGCTCCTGTAGCATACAGCACCAAATCGTTCACACTCTTGTATAGCTGTTCTCCATCTGCTGCTATTTGCTTGATGGCTCTAGCATTGATGGATAATAGCATGGTGTCGGCAAGGGCTATATGTTTGCGCTTCACCAATTTTCTGTTGAAGTCTTCTAATAACCGTTTGTAGTCGCTAATCCGTTCACTCACATTCTCGTAGGTGCTTTTTACGTTCAGTACGGTGCGCAACGACTGGTACATCACGTCTATCACATCAAACGCCCTGGTGTATTTGTCCAATTCCACATTCAGTGTCTTGTATTCACCTGTCTCTTTCTGGCTATAGTCGTGCAGTATTTGGTTGCTGTATTCCAATGTACTTCGTGCCAAGAGCAGACTACGCTGTTTCTTGTGGTCATTGATATAGGCTTCCACACTCGACACGTCAAAGCCCCATTGGGCTCTTGCTGCATTGGGTAGCAGTGTCAATAGCATTACTATCATCAAAGTCGTCCTCATCCACTTGCCTCCTTTCTGCCTCTGGCTCCATTGATCCAACGCTCATAGCATTCTTCCAATATGGTCTGTCTGCGTCCCATGTTATCGTCAATCTCAGGTAATGCACTTTTTAGTACATCTATGATGCTCCGCTTGTAGTGCATCATCTTTTCCAGCGATACCAAGTCAGCGTAAATCTTTGTGATACGGCTGTCCACTTCTCGTGCTATCTCCAGTCGGTCACTCGACCACAACAGATGTTTAACATCGCTGTTGGTTTGCTCTTCCATCGGGTCACTCTTGGCATATTCGGTGGTTATCTTGCACGATGGATATTCCCTTGCTATCTCGGATATTCTACGATTCACTTCATCGGCTTTTTCTTGCTCTGACTTGCTTCTGTCGAGTGTCATCACGTCTACCACACTGGTATTGGTGTATTCCGATGTCAAGTCCCATGCTATCTGCATGATGGCACGGTGTACCTTTACACCAAGTACTATCTTGGGCTTTCTCGCTATCGACAATGTTGCTTTGAAGGTAACGATGCCGTTGATGTTTGGAACGGTTGCCTTACGTGTATATACGTAGCCATTCCACACTCCTTTGTCCTGCCAAGTGAGGTTATAGGCTGTCTTGCAATCGTTCATGATGGCTGGAATGTGATAGTAGTCATCGGTTGCCACGTCATTGTCCTTGCTTGCTTCTTCCTTGGCTTTTGCTATTTCTTGCTGCTTTTGTCGCCATGTCGCCAACTCCACATTCAGTTTGTCTATCTGGACTTTGTTGGCATTATATTGTTGGCGATAGATGGCAGCATCTTCTACACTGGAATTGGCTATCTTGCGAAGCAACTCCTTGTTTTCTGCTTCCAATTGACCTATCTGCACTTGCAACACTGTCACCTTACTGTCCGCTTCTTGCTGCATTTTGGCAAACTCCGACAAATCCAAATTGCTTTCCGTTACGGTTGTTCTCATTGCGCATTCCTTGCTGTGTGCATTGAGCGACTTGCCACATTCGCTACATTTGTATTGCGTTGTTCCTTGTCCCAAGGTCACACCGTCTGAGCATGTCACGCTTATGGTTACACTCTCGCATCCTTTCAGCTTGGCTGCATCGGTTGCCTGATAGTAGTTGCGTGTGTCGCTACCTATATAATAGGTGTAGCCTTCTTCATTGTCGTTCAGTTCCGACAGACGTGCTTGCAGTTGCGCCTTGAAGGTGTTTAAGTCCATTGAATAGGAGTCGAACACGTCCTCATAGACAGTTTCTTCTCTGTTCCAACTTTTTGTAACCGTGATGTGATAAGCGAATGCCTTTTGCTTCTGCTTTTTCTTTTTACTGATGATATAGCTGCTTAACCTATAGCTTATATTATAGTTATATCCGTCATTCAGATTGTTCAGCTGCTGCACCTTGACTCGTGACCATCCGGCATGGTTCTCAGAGTTTTGCAGAATGGCTTCTCTCTGATTCCCGTCTGGATAGAAGTCGGGATCTTTGGTACTTATCCTATACCAGTGGTCGCCTTTCAATATGCTATTGTCGTCCGTCGGAGGATTATACTCCACAAGTGTTTCGGATCCTCTGTCCCTACGGTAGATATACCAGCGTTGGGTGTAGTACTGTCCATTTGCCTCACTCATATAGTCGGTTATCCACGACGTGAGATTGTAGTCGGCGATATTGAACAATCCGGCTACATTGTCTTTTCCGCCTACCATACCCAATAAGGTGTTGCCCACATCTTTGTCAAATTGCTCAAACAGGTCGTTATAGCTATTGTATATGTCTATGACCTTGCCCACCTTGCCGTTAAACACTTCTTTGAACGCACTTTTCTGCAACAGTGCGTCACCGATATTGGTCATGCCTGATGTGGCAAGTCCCACTCCCATATTGTATAGGTTGTCGATGTCTGCCGTCAGATTGTCCACCGTGAAGTTTCCCGGTACTTTCGCAAAATCATTCAGCATCCCTTTCCAGTCTACATAGCCGATGTCCGACAATTTCAGTATGGCTGCTATCTCTTTGTTGATTTCCAGAAACTGTATGTCTGCAAATGTCAAAGTGGAATTGGTGACGACACTTTCAAACTGCATACACAGATTCTTGGTGTCATCGCATACCTTTACCAGATAACTTCCCCAATACAAAGCGGTCTGAGGAGAGTGGAGCATCATCTTCGAAACTGTCCATATCTTTGGCATTATCTTATGACTCACCATATTGTAGATGCGCTTATAATAGTAGTTCTCCGTACTGCTGTTCCACAATCCCAAGTCGGTCATTGCCTTGCGTTCCAAAAACTTGCTGGCGAATATCCCTGCTGCCGCCAACTCTGCTGCATTGTAGTGCTTCAAGATTGCACCTACCTGCTCGCTGTAATAGCCTTCTGCCACGGCTTCCGCTCCGAAAGCTGTAGCCATTGCTGCCACTGTTTCCTTGTCGTAGTTCATGCTGTGAAACTGTGCACAGACTTTATTGGTCCATACACAGATTGTCAGCATGATGATTAGAAGTCGTTTCATTCGTTGCTATTGTTTTGTTTATAATAACACTGACATGTCAGCGTCTTTGTTTTGCAGTTTCCCCAGACCACCATTATCGTCCATAGCACAGAAAGGCATAAGGAGGCTTAGAAGGGCTTACCCTTAGAAGAGTTATCTATATTCAGCACTTGTCCTGCTTCGTTCACTTTTTGGGCGAAAGCCAAAGACTTGCTGATGCCACTTGCATCCCAATCCCTGCAATATGCTTCGATGGCTTGCTGATGATTGCATCCTAACTTTCGTTTGTACAGTTTCAATGCTTCCTTCTCAGCTCGCTCCGTGGTATAGGTCATGTAGCACTCATGCGGTTCCTCTACGCCATACACGGCACTGGTCTGTCCACGACGGATGAATACCTCTCGGAAGAACGCACGTCCTTCCTTGTTGTCAAGTCGGTTAATCGTAAAAATCTTCTTGCAGTCCACATCCGTCAGACCGAGTATTGTCTTGATGGTATCAAAACGCTCCCTGAACTTGCTTTGGTCAAGCAACATCACCACGTCGGAGTTGTTGATGATGGCTTCTTTCACGATTTCGCTGCCGATAATGTCTTGTATCTCCTGAGTCACCACACCTACACTGGCCCAGAATTTACGGGCGGTCTTGTACAGATACTTGATGTACTCTGCCATCATGGGCGATGCGATGGCTTTCCATGCCTCCTCGATGATGAGCATCTTGCGGTTTTTCTTGATACGCATCTTTTGCAGGAACACGTCCATGATGATAAGTGTGACAAGAGGGAAGAGTAGCGGGTCGTCCTTGATACTGTCGATTTCAAACACTATGAAGGTCTCATCGAACAGACTGCTGTCCATGTTCTCGTTGAGTGTCAACTCGTGACTGCCTCCTTTGTAGAACTCTTTCAACAGATAGTTGTAGGATGCCAAGTCGATTCCTCGCAGTCCGTTCTCATCACAGATTTCTGGTATGCGCCTTGTACTGAACTCATAGAAGCTGTTGAAACACAAACGACCAATACTGTCTTTTCCAAAGTGTGCCTCGTAATACTCGTTGATGACTTGCTCAATGAGTTTGTCTTCTGTCTTTGTTACCGTACCTTGACTGCCTTTCCAAATCAGCATGACAAGATTTTTCAAGAATCCCAATTTCTCGATGTTCCATTCTTCTCTCTTGATTTGGAAAGGATTCATCGTGATGGGATGCTCTTCGGTATACGAGATATATTTGCCGTTGAAGTATTCACACAGTCCTTCATACGAATTACCAGTATCCACTAACACGATGTCAGTATTCTGCTCATGGGCTTGGCGTACCATGGAATTGACGTAAAAACTCTTGCCGCTGCCTGAAGGTCCGAGCACAAAGAAATTGCTGTTGTCTGTCAACTTGTTCTTGCCTTCCTTTCCCGATATGTCGATGGCTACTGGCACACCCTGTCGGTCGGTATAGTACACTTTGAAAGGTGTGTCCTCGCTATGTACTATCTTCTCCTTGTACATCATACTGACGGCTGCATCCGATAGGGTGAGGAAACGGTCGTAGTCTTCGCTCATTCCGAAGCAGTTGCCAGGGAATGAGTTTACGAACAGTTCCAGTTGGTTGTATGCTCGTTTGGATATGTGGATGCCCATGCGCCCGAATGCGTTTTCTATATGGTTCGTACACTTTTGAATATCTACATTGGGTGCCACGGTCACAATAATATTATAATGTGTATAGACGAGTTGTTTGTTTTCTCTCGCTATCACGTCCTGCACTCGCTTGATGTCTTCCACTGCAATCAGGTTGCTTGGGTTGGGCATCGAGGCATGGCGGTTTTTCTTCTTGTCCAATACAGCCAACTCTTTCTTTTGGTTGGGCATGAAGATGATTTGGTTGTACACCACCGACTGCACTCCTGGTATATTGTCTACTACCGATAGTAGGTCTACTGGCATACTGGTGTTGTTTACTTCCATATTGGTATATGGACGGATGACACTGGGTAGATTGGCGCAGTCCACATCTACCAGACTGTACACTTTACAACGTCTGTCGCCCATGCCAATGGTCTCTTCATCCACCTTGAAGCCAGTCATACTTATGGTCTTGTCCCGAAAGTTCATGGCAAAGAAGCGGTCTACATATTCCTGTGTCTCTTGCTTGCCGAGGAAGGATGCCTTTAATCCAGCATCTTTCAACTGGTCATGTACCTTGCGAACCTTTACCATGAAGTCGCGCCACTTCTTATGGTCAAAAGAAAACAGACTGCTCTTCTTGTTTTCTTGGGTGATGGTCAGATAGGTGCTGCTGTCTGTGTATTCACGTCCTTCGTAATAGCGGAAGTAGGCTTCCGACAAGAACTCATGCTTGTCAGTGCTCTCGTCCTTAAACTGTTTGCGTGTAAACACGTCTTGCTTGTGGATGGCATAGCCTTCGCCCAAGGTCTGACAGATAGCGGTGAAGAGTTGGGTGAACTCATAGTAGCTGTCAATGTTGGCGGAGTATTTCTGCACCGGATTTTCCATGCGCAGTATGGCAGAGTAGTCACCGTTCTTGGTATACACCACGCCGATACCGTCCACTTCCTCCACCGAGAAGTAGATGTCCTCGAATATCTTTTTCCGTTTGCCTCCAGTACCGAAGGCATATACGGATGTTGCCATGCCGATACATAGTGCAATGAAAAACAAGATGACGTATAGTATCATTTCTTTCCTTTCTGATTATTCGTTATTCTCTCTGTGGCTGTTCTTTTGCATTTCCTTCCCATGTTTTGTTCTCAGGAAGCAACAAATAAAGGTAGACTCACTCTTTCGTCGGAGCGAACCTACCTCTGTCAATATGCAATCAACCCAACAACTCTCATGATGGTTCTTCTTTTGATTTCCTTATCAGAAGCTCTTGCTATGGGCGTAGATATACACTCCTTGGTCGCTCTTCTTGGTATGCAGTCCCTTCCGCTGTTTGAGGAAAATGAGGGCAGCACCTGCGGAAATGGCAAATACAAGCACCACGAGCCCTACAACGAATCCCAACAAACAGTAAGCGATGATGAAACCTACAATGGCTCCACCTGCCGTACCTGCCGCCCAATAGATATAGCGTCCTTGGAATCCCATGAATTCAAGCGGTTTTTGCAATCCCTTGAACACGGGGAAGTCCGCATAGCGTTCTTCTTTATCTGCGTCCATAACAATAGTTTCTTTGCGTTATCACTCTCTTTTTGACAATCTCACTTCTTTCTGTTGTTCGGATTATGTGTCATTATCCGATACCGAAGAACAGAGGCAATGCCTGGGCTGCTGCAATCAGGAAGATACATGCGCCAACGACCATCATAATCTTCTTCTTGACGTCCTGCTCCTCGTTGTTCATGCTGATGTACACCGAGATAGCACCCACTACAGCTACTACACCTGCGATGGCATAGCACAATTTCACCACAATGGGCACATACTTGGCGATTTCCTCCGTTACCTGCGTCAACGCTGTCGTGCCAGCTGTGTAGTCACCTGCCGAGTTCTGCGCCATTGCTGCACCACAACCCACCAAGAGCATAAGCGCCATTGCCTTTAAACGTCCAGAAGACATCACATTCTTTGCCTTCTTCTTCAAATACAAATAATTCTTTGTCTTGTTAAACATTCTGTTTCCTTTTGTTTGTTAATCGTTACTTTTTATATACTCGTCTGCAGTTGAGTCTGTTGTTATCCTAAAATCTATTGACCTGTCTGATACCGTTATCCTAAATCTAACACCTACCATATCTGATACCCGAAGAATGCCGGAAACACGATAGAAGCTCCAATGATGAACAGACATGCGCCTACTAACATCATAATGGATTTCGTCACTCCGTCTTCTCCTGCGTTTATCTTGATATATATCTGCAATGCTGATATGACCGCTACTATGGCTGCTATGGCATAGAGCAGATAGAGCACATACAGCATCATTGTCACCACGTAGTCGTGCATGCTTGCCAGTGCGTCCGCTCCCCAACTATAGTTCACACCACCACACTTGGCACTTGCTCGAATGGGGATGCCCAACACCAATGCGGACAAAGCCCAATGAAATCGTTTCATTTTCATAGTTCATTCTTCACCATTTGCCATTTTAGCTTCGGATCTCGCATAATCATTGCCGTGTATAGTTCTTTGTCGGTCAGTGGGTTGGACATATACGTTTCCGTTTCTTCCAACTGTTCCTCCATCTTTGCTTTCAATTTCTCAAAAGCACTCTCTTTGTCTGTATCATCTGATTCTCCAGATGAAACATTTGCTTCATTGCCGACATAGCCTCCATTCACTCTGTCGGATTCTTCCTGTCCTGCTTCGGCAATGTTATCATTGTAGCCATTCTGCTTATTCGCAGCTTCTCCCACACCATAGTCTGCCACCGCATCCACCTGTGTGTCATAGCTGTTTCCACCAATACTGAATCCTCCGTTGTTTTCTTCTACGGTGATGCTTTCCTCTGCATCAGCCATATTGCTAACGTCAAATACTTCCTCCGTTGTCTTGGCATCATCCTTCTTGCCATAGAGGTCTTTGGTGACAATAACAGCGTAGTAGATGATATATACCGCTGTCAATACAAGTACGAATATCAAGTATGAACTCATTTCTTTTAAGTTTGATTATACATTGTTGTTTCTATTGTCTCTTTTCGTTTTCTCAGACTACCCAACAAGCAATTCTCATATATGATGTAATTGGCTTGCATGGTTAGGAAAGGCAGCACATGCCCACAGATAAAATATCTCTTTTGTCCATGCCGTTTGGTTGTGCGCCTTTCCGAAAACGATTGCAAAGAAACTCCGAAAGATTGGGATAAAAGAAAAACAGCCCCATCGAGGACTGTTTCTTAACATCAATTGTAGATAAAAACAAAATCAAACTTGATTTTCATACTTTAAAACGTATGGCAGTGTGACAATGCCTTATTTGAATAATGACATTGTCCATGTCGGTTATAGATGTCTTATAATGTGCTTTTCAACCTCTAAAAGGATAGACGATACGGATATAAACAAAAAGACGGATCCCATCGAATAGTGATGAAACCCGTTTTGTCTTTTTATAGTGCATATCGAAGCGAAAGGTGCATTCGTACACACTTCTTTCATGGTGCAAAGGTACTCATTTTAGAAACGAATAATCCTTGCACCAACCTTTCTTATATAAACCTATTCAACTCTTCAACAAGTTTGAATACCGTTGTTGAAGATACAGCTTGCGATGGCGGTGTACTGCCGAACTCTGCCAATATCTTTCTTGCTCTTGATATGGCTTCTGGCTGATATGGCAACAACATTCCATAGATTCTTGTTGTGAAGTTGTCCTTCTTGCTATACTTTACTTTCATCTGCTGGCTAAGCATTTGCTCGTAATCATTTCGATGGATGTAGCCACGATATATATTGAAATGCAGCAAGAACCAATACTCAAATGCTTGATTGCTATATGCTACCTGAAATCCATTGGACTCTGCCAAGCGTATAGCTTCGTTGAAGTCGTGGTTTGAGAAATCGTCCTTGTCAAATACTACCCAATATTGATCGAAATTATGACCTTTTCGCCGTTCCTCGTTTCTGACAATTAAGGCTTCTTGAACTAGTTTGATGGTATTCAGTCCTTTTCCCAATGCCTTTACTGAAGCAGATGTCAGACGAAAAGCGTTGAAATAATCTGGTTCTGTATTTACGCCTTCGCAGATAATCAAGAACGATTGCTTGATGTCTCTGTAATTGGAATGGCGTTTCAGACTTCGTTCCTGTCTCGGATTATATCTTGCCATTGTCAATCCTCCTCATTTACAAACAACTTGGAAAAATCACCTATAATGGGCGTTCCTCCATACTTGCCTTCAAGATATTCTTTCTCAAAAGACGCATTGTTTCTTACTTTGTAGTCTGCAAGAGAATACAGTTTGGTTGCACCGTATGTGTCTTTTTGTGTAAACCACACTTGGTCTCTCCGCAATATTTTTGCACTCAGGATATTTGTGTCGTGGATGGTGAATATCAGCTGGGCATGATGCGGATTGGTTGCTTTCGAATTGAACAACTCAATGATTTTACTTGTCAACTTGGGATGCATCTTGCTGTCTATCTCGTCTATCACCAGGCGTTTACCATTGTCCAAGGCATTTATGATGGGATAGGCTAACTGAAAATACTTTACCGTTCCCTCTGACTCGTTGCTTTCAAACGGAAACGAAACGGTCTGCGTCTCTCTTCCATCGTCATCATATTGCACATGACTACTGACTACTTCGTCATTCACCTTATATATATCCTCTATACCCAAATCGGCAAATCGCGAGAAATCGACAATGCGCTTCCGTATCTTGGGATCATCCAACTTGACAGCAGCTCGTTTCCACATCACTTCATCATCATGACTGGTGATGATTGACGTGTCGTTCAGCCAGTTCACGATGCTGACAGCAGTCTCATCATTGAATTGTGCCGCAACAGAAACAAGCAGTGCATTGTCGCGCACCATCTTATTGGCGATAAGGTTTTTCGCAATCGCACAAGAAGGATGAACATTGTATGTATCTTCCTCACGATACAATAACTCCACTTCTTTTGCACGCTTCTTGTTGTTTCTACGATACAGCCACTCCTTATGCACCTTGTTGCTGTCAACCTCAAACCCATATCGGAAGATATATGCTGTATTGCAAAACACGATTTCAAATACTGACGGCTCTTTGGCAGTCGCAGCATTGAGCATAAAACTCTCTACATTCAAGGTCTCGCCAGCTTGTAGCTCCTTCATGGAGTTTATAACAAGCCATTTGAATGTTGAGAACGCTTTTGCAAAATTGGATTTACCTGACGCATTTGCACCATAAATGGCGGCTCCATGAAGTACTGCAGGGATAGCGTCACCCATTTCCGTCATAGAGTCTGTTTCTGGTATCGCTGTCTCCTTCAAATTAGTGGTCACCAAAGAGAGGGTAGACAGTTCCTTAAATGACAAATAATTGCCTACTGAAAACTGTACAATCATAAAGATAACCTTTGAATATGTAATATTTTTGCAAATATACTGGTTTTCTTCTGAAAATGCAAGAGTTTGTCGTTTTATTACTTTATTCATAATGACTTTTTTATCTGTAAACAATGTTCAATGAGGGCCCAATGTTCAATTTCACTGAACAAAGACCCTTTATTGAACAAACTTCCAAACATTCCTACCGCTTTTTCCCTCGCAGTAAGTCATTCAGATCCTTATACTCACAATACCTTGCCGACTCATCCTTAACCTTTTCCCTGAACAGTCCGACAAATGTCTCCACTGTCTTTTGCCCGGCAATGTCGTTATCGAGATAACAGTGGATTTCTTTGTATGGTTCCAGATAATCCATGGACTTTCTCAGGTTGGCAACGGAGTTCATCACTAACACATCAACCATGCTATCTACACAGATTTCCATATTGCCTTTCTTGCGCAATGTTATATACGACAGAAAATCCATAAAGCCTTCAAAAACACATATATGTTCCTGAGTCATTCCGTTGGTATGATAAAAGACAGAAACATCCTTGTTCTTGATACATCCCTTGTAATAGGGATTGCGTACCTCAAAACCACCAGACTTGTTTGGAAATGCGATAGCAAAATATTTCTTATTTCTCAATGTATAGTGAATCTCCTTGCAGAAAGCTGTAGCGATTCCAATATCAACACCTCTTGATTGGAGATAGGATGTTAGGGCGTAGTTTCTTAGCGGCATCACTCGCAAATCAATCATATCATCTTCTACGCTTGTATACGATGGACGCACCTCTTGCTTTTTCTCTTTTACCAGACCATTGCTGTCACGTTCTATCATAGTCAGAACGGTATGTATGTCATTGGTATTATACATACGTTTGCCCAGCTCTATCAAATCACCGCCTTCAGCAATTCCAAAGTCATACCATTCATGGAGATTGTTATTTACTACAAACGATGGTGTTTTCTCTTCACGCAATGGTGAGCGGTACCAATATTGCCCTCTTCGGATTTTGGCATGGGTATATCCCATATTTTCAAGATAATCCACTATACTTATTTTCTTAGCTTCTGAAATATCCATTACTATTACTTGCTTTTTATTCCATATTTACTACTTGTCAATCACTTTGTTTGCTTCACTTACTATAGGCATACCCATAAAGTAAACGAAAATCCGAAGTGTTTTCAGATAGATTACTCTGTACACCATCCTATGGACTTCATATTCCAAATTCACTTTATTTGCTTTATCCTCTATAGGCACACCTATAAAGTAAACCAAAATCTGAAGTCTTTTTAAACTCGCTGCGTCTTGTCACATATAGTCTTTTTGGGGACTTCAAAAACGCTTCATTTACTTCATCCTCTATAGGCACACCCGTAAAGTAAAGTGTTTGCTAAAGTGTTTTATTCGTCTTCCTCAAACAGTTGTACATTTGTCGGAACTTCTCCATAATAGAACATCTTGTCGTATCGCTTCACCAACTTCAAGTCGTTCATTAAGTACTGCAACACTTTCACCATCACGCTTCGCCCTCGCTTGAACCCTATAGCCTCGTATGCAGGTATCATTGCCTGAATGGTTTTCTCAAAGCCCTTGATAGGCTTACTAGCAAAGGCAGATGTCAAAGCCTCTTCATGCTGTTCTATGGTTAGGTCTGTATATTTGAGCGGTGCGCTTTTGCCATGTTCGTCCTCAGAACTATCATAATCGGTTGCCAGTTCTGGCAATCCCTGTTCGTTTACAGTGAATGCAAACGGCTTGAACTCTTTCTCTCTGATGTGCAGCGCCTTTACCTCACTGATGTTTGGGTTATTGGTATTTTTGCTGATAACAAGCACTGTTTCTGCTTTGTTGTTCATTTCGGTTCCGATATGCCCACGCACATTATTGTCCCCCTTGTTCAAATGAAGAACGCAATGAATATGGATGTTGTGTTTTGACGACCATTCCATCATCTTGTTGATTACTTCTACCGATTCAGCAGCATTGTTGATGTCAAGGAGCAAGTCTCTGATTCCATCAATGATTACTAGTCCATATCCTTCGTTATGGCTCAGTGCATAGTCAATAACCTCAATCCTTACGGCAGGTGTGTACTCTCTCAGACAGATGAAGTCAAGGTTCTCGTTGTCCGTAGCTGTTGAGAGTCCTGCCAATTTCAGAATACGTTCCAATACATTGTGGCAATGGTAGCGGCTCTGCTCCGTATCGACATAGAGGATGCGGCGTTTGCCCTCTGGCAGACTTGCATGGTAGTTCAACACTTGACCATTCGCCAATGATGCTGCAACCAATGCTGAGACGTTAAAAGTCTTCTTCGCTTTCGCCTTACCTGTCGAAGCACTGAAATTACCCAAAGTCGCTATTGTTGAGTTATCTATCCATATTATCTGCGGCGGCGTACTATAGGTATCGGTCGCCTTTATCAGTGCGTCCTTCAAAATCTGTGACAGACGCACATTCTGTAGCTCTTCGTTGATTATCATGTAGCTGTTCTCTTTACTGCTTGTTTCGTTTGGAGTAGCGTACCCTCGCAAAATAAGGCACACGCTTGTTCTTCTTCTGTTCTTCTTCTGATGCTGCATTGACTTCTTCACGTCCCATGCCACAGCCTTCATCACCAATGAGATTTCCCAATGTAGGCACGTTGTTCTGTTTGAGCCAGGCATCCAGTTCCGTCTTGTCAAAGTATAGCATCTTGCCTCGTGGCTTGTAGTGCGGTATTTCCTTACTTGATGTCAGTTTATACAGCAGACTTTCCGAAATGCCGAGATAAACACACGCCTCCATAAAGGTCAATACGTTCTTGGTTGTGTAGATATTCTCCTCTAATAGAGTCAGACGTTCCAATAGTCCCTCTATAGGCTCCAACTTTTGGAGCAATGTTTCTATGGCGGTCACTCTGTCATTGAGTCGTTCCATAAAAGTTGTTCGGTTGTTCAACATCGTTGTGCTCTTATTTTGTTTGTTCGTAAATGTGGAAGCGTCCTTCCGTTAGCTGCATGCTTTCGGGGTGCAAAGGTATAGTGGCTATGAGGACGATGAAAGAAAAAGACCTTGACAAGTGCCAATTGTAATGGTACCTGTCATGGTCTTCCTTTCACTTACTATACGTTACTGCCGGTTTTCATCTGTTTGGCTATGATCGTTCTCGTAAATATGATGCGTATACTCAACTACGAACACCCTTTCCTTTGTCACAGAAAGTCTCATACATACTTACCCTTATTATATAGAGGGGCGTAGCGTTGTTATTACCCTTATCTCATCCTCTATGCGCTTACTTGTTGGCGTAGGTTTTCTTTTTATGTCAGATAGTGCACTCGACAGGGTTGTTGCACTTATTGGCTTGCCGGTCTTTCTTGACAGCAGATGTCCACCGTTCTCCATTGCTTTCTTCCAGTTCCAACCAATGAGGTTACCTTCCAGTAGGGCATTGAATAGCACAGCTACATTACGGGTGTTCTCTACTTTAAGGCTGAAATTACTTTTACATTCCAACAGGGATTGTATGTCGTCAATCGATACCTCTGATACACAAAACAGATGATTCGTATTTGCGCAGTGGGCAATGCGAACCATCTGTTCTTTGGTCAGGTGACAATCGAAAGATAGCGGACGCTTCGTTTCTGAAACGTCCTCATGAGACATGATGTTTGGTGGAGGGGCATCTGTCGTATCAAAGACGTTTTTAATTTTTATGCAGTCCTCCAATGTGAATGCGTCACTGTTGAATAGATGTTGTGCGAGGTCATGGCGTTCCATCAGAATGCGCTTGGCAATGTTGTGATTTCTCCTGTGCACATTCTTGCAACCCACCTTGTTGCAGTTCACATGTTTGTGGCTGCAAGCAAAGTCCTCAACAAAGCGTTGGTGTGTCTTTACACCGTTTGTTACTTCATTCCGATAGCCAAATCTTGCTGCCAGAAGAATAGTCCATAATCCGTGCAATTCGTCCTTGTCGTTCACGAAATGTCTGTGTACTGTTTGCCATTTCTCAAAAAGAGAGATGACCGCCAAATTTTGTGGTCATTGTTCAATTAATTATGATGTGATGTAATTACGCAAAAAACTCTGACCACTGATGTAGCCAGAGTCTTGCGTTTGATTGTAAAATTCCGTATTATGTCGTGTCTCATAGTTACCTAATCGAATAGACCGTTAACTAAATTAACAGCCTCGTCCTTCTTTTTGTTAACGATTTTGGCGTATACCTGCGTCATTCTCACGTCTACATGCCCTAATAATTTGGATGTTGTGTACAAATCCGCTCCAAGTGTCAGCATCATTGTGGCAAACGTGTGTCGGGCTGTGTGCACAATTTAAGCAAAAGCAACGGAAAGTGAAGATGAAAGAAATGAACTGCAAGTGGTTGAGAATGAGCAATATTTCATAATTCTGCCAATTGGCTGCAAAGCAAAGTCGAGCAGGATATTGAGTTATTTCAGTTACCAAACCGTTAGCGGTCAGTTACCGAAACCAACACTGCTAACGAGGTGAAAAACAAATAGTTTGTCACCAGTGTTTGTTGCACTGTTCTGCACAACTTTCAATGACAGAGAATGCTTACTGATTGATTATTTTTGCAAACTAAAAAAGTAAGCAGATGAAAGTTGAAAAATTCAAGGTGCTGCTCTACCTTAAAAAGAGCGGATTGGACAAGAACGGTAAGGCTCCCATCATGGGACGCATCACCCTCAACCGAACAATGGCGCAGTTCGGTTGCAAGTTGTCATGTACGCCAAAGTTATGGAATCCACGTGAGAGCAGACTTGACGGCAAGAGCAAGGAGGCTTTGGAAGTGAACGCCAAGATTGACAAGCTGTTGCTGGCAATAAACTCAGCCTACGAGTCACTTGTGGAGCGCAAGACGGATTTTGACGCAAAGGCGATAAAGGATCTGTTTCAATGCAGTGCAGACACTCAGATGACCTTGTTGAAGCAGCTTGACGCCATCATTGCGGACATTGAGTCAAGAATCGGCATCGACTACAAGAAAGGCACGCTGCCAAACTACCAGTACACTCGCCTGACATTGGGATTGTTCGTCAAGAAGCGTTATGGAACTGACGATGTGGCATTCGGTGAGCTTGACGAGCAGTTTATCCGTGAGTACATGGACTTTTGCTTGGACGAGAGAGGTCTTGCACTTGATACAGTCCGCCACTATCTCGCCATCTTGAAGAAGACCTGCCGAATAGCTTTCAAGGCAGGACACTCCGAGCGTTATCATTTTATGCACTTCAAGCTACCTCAAAAGAAAGAGAATCCACCAAAGGCATTGACACGTGAGGACTTCCTGAAAATTCGTGACCTCGAAATACCAGAGCGAAGAAAATCGTTGGCTTTGACCCGTGACCTTTTTCTTTTCGCCTGCTATACAGGCACAGCTTATGCCGATACTGTTTCTATCACGGAAGAAAACCTCTTTCGTGATGAGGAGGGTAGCCTTTGGCTGAAATACCACAGAAAGAAGAACAAGATGCTTGCACGTGTGAAGTTACTGCCAGAGGCGCTTGCCATGTTGGATAAATACAAAGACCCGACAAGACCTACTCTTTTACCGCCACAGGAATTTCGAGTGCTGAGAGGTAACATGAAAAGTCTCCGAGTACTATCTGGCATAAGTATGGATTTGGTCTATCATGTTGGACGGCACAGTTTCGCATCGCTCGTTACGCTCGAAGAAGGTGTTCCGATAGAGACTATCAGCAGAATGCTTGGTCACAACAACATTCAGACCACGCAAATCTATGCACGTGTCACCCCGAAAAAGCTATTTGAGGATATGGACAAGTTCATCGAAGCTAACAAGGACTTCAAGTTTGTCCTGTAATATTATCACAAAATAAGAAAGGAACATAACAATGAGAAGTACATACAAGCAGTTTTATTATATCAACCGTGGCAGAGTAAAGGCAGACGGAACCACATCTATATTTTGCCGTATCACGATTGACGGCAAAGTGTCAGCCATAGCAACAGGTCTTTACTGTGCTCCCGAAGAATGGGACACGAAAAAAGGTGAAGCCAAGAATGCAAGAGTGAACGGACTACTGCAAGCGTTCAGACAAAGAATTGACGAAGCCTACGAGCAGGCAACAAAGGAAAAGGGCATCGTTACCGCCGAGATTCTGAAGAATGTTATTGTTGATGCAAATACTATCCCGATGACATTGCTTGCCACTGGCGAGGAGGAGCGTGAACGCCTTAGGCTGCGCTCTATCCGTATTAACTCAACATCTTCTTATCGCCAATCTAAGACATCGCAGCTAAACTTGCGAGAGTTCATCGGGTTACGAGGAATGAATGACATTGCATTTGAAGATTTGACTGAGGAATTTGGCAAATCTTATAAGTTGTTCTTGATTGGCAAAGGGTATAGTGCATCCAATACGAACCATAATCTTTGTTGGCTGCAACGCTTGGTTTATATCGCTGTTGACAGAGGTCTGCTGAAATTCAATCCATTGGAAGATGTCGGATATGAAAAGAAAGGCTCACCAAAGCGTAGACATATATCCAGAAATGACTTGCTGCTCATTATGGAGACTCCTATGGAAGATAAGGCTTTGGAGTTGGCACGAAGAATGTTTGTTTTCTCCAGCCTTACAGGTTTGGCTTATGTCGATTTACGTAACCTGTATCCACACCATATCGGGATGACGGCAGACGGTAGAAAATACATCCGTGAGAAAAGAGCAAAGACCAACAACGAAGCGTTCATTCCCTTGCACCCGATAGCTGAACAAATAATGTCGCTATACAATACAGCGGATGATAGCAAACCTGTTTTCCCTCTTTCTTCACGTGATTCCATGTGGTTTGAATTTCATTCACTCGGTGTGGCTTTGGGTATCAATGAGAACCTTACCGCACATGTTGCAAGACATACATTCGGAGTAAACATGGTTACTTCGGGCATATCAATGGAAAGCATTGCCAAGATGATGGGACATTCCAATCTGCGAAGCACCCAAATCTATGCCGTTATCACCGATAACAAGATTTCCATAGACATGGACAAACTGATGCAACGCAGAAAAACAAAAGAAACTGACCAGAATAAAAATAAGGAGGACGAAAAATGAACAGAGGAGTTATAACTATCAGCGAGAGCGGAACGGTATCCATGCCGACCGATACAGTATGGATGACCATGCAGGAGATTGCCGACATGTATAATGTGTTCGGCTGCTATGTGCGCAAGGCTGTCAAGGCTGTATTCAAGGACGGCATTCTGAAAGAGCAGGGTGTACGCCGTCATGTCAGGAAGAACGACCGCATCAGCTATGATGTGTTTAGCCTTGAACTCGTCATTGCGGTAGCCTTCCGTATTGACAGCATTGAGAGCAGAGCCTTTCGGGAGTTCATTATGCAGTCCGTCATCGGCAGACAGACAAGCCGCACTAAACTGGTCTGTATCCTTACAGAGAATGCAATGGCATAGACCTGCCATAAAGCAACGTTCCTTGGAGGCTTTGCGCCTCCAGCCACTTGGGCGAACCACCGCAGTG
>OLWK01000041.1_pt1 | contig 89255 bp, 62 predicted proteins | sample 1674141 | NCBI WGS metagenome assembly OLWK01 (sample SAMEA103958148, study PRJEB25191) | human gut metagenome | reverse complement strand
ATCAAATAAGAATCAAGTATGATTATTCATTGATTATCATACTTGAATTATAAATAAGCATAAATGTAAGCTCCAAGAATGAGCGATATTCTTGTAATGGCCGCATTCCTATATATTTTGGGCGTATAGGTCAAATTGCAGGATACTTTAGACCTACTTTTTCTCTATAGGTCAAATTGCAGGATGAAAAATCGCCTTCCCAATGCGGTCCTATTCCACATTGTCGCTATCTTTGTAAAGCGGTCTGAAGCGTAGTGAAGCTCTGCAGGGGTGCAACTTCATGAGGAATAGGACCGCGCACAACGAAAGGCATAAGCCATTAGCAGGATTCTTCACTTGAGGGGCCCTGCTTTCTTATGCCATGAGTTGCTGCCAATGCCAAGAAAAACTCACTAATGAGTCGCTTGCGACTCATCTCCGTCATACCGCTATGTACGTTCAGCCTTTTCTTCAGATTGGTAAAAGTTCCCTCTATCTTGTTGTTCGTATTTGGCATGCCTTCACAATTTTCTTTTTGAAACGTAAAGAGGTATGGCATATAGAAATCCAAGCTGTGCATCGCAGAACGCAAGCGCTTGTGAGTATAGCTTCTTTTTCCACATTTCAGCAGAGAGCGCTTTACAAGCGTGTCTTTCCATTTTTCTTTCCACTGGGCATAGTTGATCTTGAAGTCCCTCCCAGAGGAAACAGTCAACGTGTCCAATAGACCCTTAAGTTCTCGCGCAGCCTTAAGCCTTGGATTCTGTGTGAGATAACGTCTGATTACCTGCTTCATGTGAAACTGGCACATTTGTATCTGATAGTCAGAGAAGAGGGTAAAGAGGCTTTTCTTGCCGTCTATGACAATACCAAAGATCGTATAGCCACGTTCCTCTATGCTTCTTATCTGCTGCCTCATAGCCGCTTGCCGTTTCGTTCTCGATAAAGGCAAGATTGAGGGGAAAGCCACTATGATCGTCTAATGCTAGCAAAACACCCCAGCTGCGCCCCCAGTAAGTTGCGTCCATATGGACATAACCACGACCTTCAATGGTTGGCTGTTCCCAACTTTTGCTGATATCTTTCAGTCGACGCTTGATTGTTGATTCACTTACGCCAAAGCGATACGAGAGTTCCGAAATGGTTTGTTTGCCTTCCATGTACAAATTCCATATCTCATCATTTGAGGGAATTGTGGAGTTACGGAACTGATAACCGCAAGCTTGGCATTTGTATGTTGGAACTCCTTTACGCTTACCGTTCTTTACTGTTTGCGCGGAGCCACATACAGGACATTTGCTTTTGTGTATTTGAATGATTTCTTATTATTTTCAAATGCTTGTAAATGTAGTGTATATAAGGCTTCGCGCTATATGCTATCCTGCAATTTGACCTATAGGTCCAGATTTATTAAACATTTCTACGTGAAATCGCAAAATGGTGGAAGATTTTCGGGAGAAGATGATAATAAATGCAAGAAAAAATGTACCTTTGTAGCACGTTCCGTATTTTGACGTGCAAAATACGGATGAACGGATAGAGACACCAAGCCAAATGAGAGGGTAAAGCCAGAACTATTGACACTCCTCTCAGACTGGACAAACATACAGTTTAATAGTATGATTTTATGAACAATGTTATTGTAAATCTGGCACAGTCATCCCAGGTGATGACAGCCAACAGTGACATAAAGTAGATAAGAAAATGACGCAGGTCAGCTCACTTTCTTCTTCTACAGCCGACGTAAACGACATGTGTAACAACAAGCGTTTACCAAAGGGCATCCACGTTATTCGGTCTGATGAAAAATCGGCTCGAAAAGTAGAAGGAATGTCCGATAGTGAAGAAGAAGGAACGCCATGGGGATATCTCTTTATCCAACATTTTGCGGCAGAAAAATTTGAAAAAACACTTGAAACCGTCAAGTTGGAAGGCGATTTCAAACCTAATTGTTTTATCCATCGTACCATCACTTATAAGCGTAAACCAAATGGCAAAGGCGTTATGAAAGAAGAAAAGCCAAGTGTCAGCGGTCTTGTATTTTTGCAAGGAGAGACAGACAAACTTAAAGTCTTTCTCCAAAAAAACTTTCCACGATACCACCTTGTAAACAATTGTATGGATGGAACCCCAGCTTCCATTAAAGACAGCGTAATGCGCCCCTTTATGCAAGTGATGGAATCAGAACCAGAACGTATTACTTTCTTGCGTGATCCATTTGTGAAGTTTGCCAAAGACCATGTAAAGCTTCGCGTATTAACAGGAATCATGGCAGGACAAGTGGGCTATGTAGTGCGTATATTGAAAAATCGTCAACTCGTTATGGACTTCGGTGGCTATGCAGTAGCTATCAACGATGTGCATAATGAGGATTTTGAAATAGCAGAATAATCCACTCACCATTATTTTTCACAAGATGAAAAATGATTTCTTTACGTATTCTTGTCGAAAAATAGAAAAAGACAAAGTAGCTGGCAGATGTGATGTCGCCAATAACCGTGGTGCGGCACTCAAATGCCTGTCCAAATTCTTAGGCAAAGAAGAATTGACGTCCGGCGAACTATCACCAGAAATGATGACACAGTTCAAAGGATGGCTAAAAAGCAATGACGCAAGGAATCAACCGTCCGTCTCTATTTGTACCAGATTCATACCCTATACAAAGAAGCGGAGAAAGAAGCCATTGCCCCACATCTGCCGTTGTTGAGTGTCATAAAGTTGCCATTGCCATCCAAACAGAAGTGCGAGTTGCTTACGGAGGAAGAATTGCGCAGAATGCGTTATGCCGACCTGTCAGACTCCATGTCACAGACATTTGCCCGTGACATGTTCTTCTTCAGTATCTATTGTCGAGGAATAAGCTTTGCGGATTTGGCCCATATAAGAAAAAGCGCCATCAAAGGTTTCACACTCACTTACACATCACAAGTGCTCGCCCCCCCATTGTCACGGTGCAATGGGACACTGCCATGCAAGCAATAGCCGACCGCTATCCTTTAGTCACCGACTATCTATTTCCTATTATCAAATCCGATGACAAGTTAATGGTAAGTCGAGAAATCGGAAGGGTTCGTGAAAATATAACAAAAGCCTTGAAACTAATCGCTACACGTTGCAATCTGTCCGTAGTACCCTCCTTGAAAATGACCAAGGATATCTATCAGCGTGCGATTGACAATGTAAGTGTGAGCAAAATAATTTAGGATTTTAAAATAATTAAATAATAAAAACTATGAGCATTTTTGCAGGTAAGACTCTTATGATTACTGGTGGAACTGGTTCCTTTGGTAATGCAGTATTGAATCGTTTCCTTCGTACAGACATTGGTGAGATTCGTATTTTCTCACGTGATGAGAAGAAACAGGATGACATGCGCCATGAATATCAGGTAAAATATCCCGATGTTGCCAACAAGATTAAATTCTTCATCGGTGACGTACGTGATTTGCAGTCATGCCGCAACGCTATGCCAGGTGTTGATTATATCTTCCATGCCGCAGCTTTGAAGCAGGTACCCAGTTGCGAGTTCTTCCCGATGGAGGCAGTGAAAACCAATGTTATCGGTACGGACAATGTGCTTACTGCCGCCATTGAGGCTGGTGTAGGTGCCGTTATCTGCCTCTCTACCGACAAGGCCGCTTATCCAATCAACGCCATGGGCATCACCAAGGCTATTGAGGAAAAGATTGCTGTGGCAAAGAGTCGTTATTCAGGTAAGACCAAGATTTGCTGCACACGTTATGGTAACGTGATGTGCTCACGTGGTTCTGTAATACCTTTGTGGATTGATCAGATTCGCAATGGCAACCCAATCACATTGACCGAGCCAAAGATGACACGCTTTATTATGTCATTGGAAGAGGCTGTTGACCTCGTTCTCTTTGCTTTCGAGCATGGTCAGAACGGTGATATCCTCGTTCAGAAGGCTCCTGCTTGTACTATCCAAACTCAGGCAGAGGCTGTATGTGAGCTGTTCGGTGGCAAGAAAGAAGAAATCAAGGTTATCGGCATTCGTCATGGTGAGAAGATGTACGAGACATTGCTCACCAAGGAAGAGTGTGCCAAGGCAGAGGACATGGGTGACTTCTATCGTGTGCCTGCTGATAACCGTGGTTTGAACTACGACAAGTTCTTTAAGGAAGGAGACACCAAGCGTGCTGAAATCGAAGAGTTTAACTCAGACAACACCTGCCGTCTGAACCTTGAGGAAACAAAGGCAAAGATTGGCGCTTTGGAGTACATTAAGAAAGAGTTGAGTGGCGAGGGTAACTTCGTGCAGTAAACGTAACGAACACAGACTTCAATAGTTTTACGAACACAGATATAACAGATCTAACAGATATTTTTCAATTTGTGTTATTCGTGTTCGGAAAGAGAATAGTGGCATTATTATATCCGTGTAATCTGTGTTCGAAAATTAGTAGATAGCTTTGGATTAGTGTTATCTGCGCAATCTGTGTTCAAAATATAAACGACATGCGTATATTAGTAACTGGAGCCAAAGGTTTTGTAGGCAAAAATCTTTGCGCTCAACTCAACAATATAAAGTTCGGCAAGGCACGCTGTTACGGAGGCCTCACCATAGACGAGGTCTTCGAGTACGACCTCGACTCTACACCCGAGCAGCTTGACCAATGGTGCAAGGAATGCGACTTTGTGCTCAACCTTGCAGGCGTGAACCGTCCAAAGGATAACGACGAGTTTATGAAGGGCAACTTCGGTTTCGCCTCTACTTTGCTCGACACCCTTAAGGCTCACGGTAACAACTGCCCCGTTATGCTTTCAAGCTCACAGCAAGCATCCTTAACAGGACGTTTTGGTAACAGCGAGTATGGCAGAAGCAAGAAAGCCGGTGAGGATTTATTCCTTGAGTATGGCAATGAGACAGGGGCCAAAGTATTGGTATATCGCTTCCCAAATCTCTATGGCAAATGGTGTCGTCCCAACTATAATAGTGCCGTAGCCACATTCTGCAACAACATTGCTAATGACCTTCCCATCATAGTCAACGACCCAAGTGTAGAACTTGAACTTCTTTATATCGACGACCTTGTTGACGAAATGATTCACGCATTGAAGGGTGAGGAACATTATTGTGAATTTGAGGGACTTGAAGTACTTCCTTCAGCAGAAGGCAAGTACTGCTATTGCCCTATTACACACAAGGCTACTCTTGGTGAAATCGTAGACTTGCTCCATAAGTTTGCCGATATGCCCAAGACATTGATGATTCCAGAAATCCCTGCCGACTCATTTGCAAAGCGTCTCTATAGCACCTTCTTGAGCTACTTGCCAAAAGAAAAAGCCATCTTTGATTTAAAGATGAACGTAGACCCACGTGGTTCATTCACAGAATTGGTACACACTCTCAACTGCGGACAAGTAAGCATCAATATCTCCAAGCCAGGCATTACCAAAGGTGAGCATTGGCACAACACCAAGTGGGAACAGTTTATTGTTGTAGCAGGTCACGGATTGATTCAACTCCGCAAGGAAGGCACAGATGAAGTGTTGAACTACGAAGTGAGTGGCGACAAAATACAATCAGTCATCATGCTCCCTGGCTACACCCACAACATCATCAACCTCTCCGACACAGAAGACTTAGTAACAGTGATGTATTGCAACGAAATCTTCGACCCCAATAAGCCAGATACCTACTTTGATAAAGTAGAAAGATAACGAACACAGATATAACAGATTAAACAGATATAGTAAAATGTAAAAGCATTTCAAATCAAGCGTGAGTATAACAGGTCTTATCTGTATTCGCGATTACTAAATGAAAACTATCGAACAAAAAGAGAGACAGCATTAAATCTGTATAATCTGTTCTATCTGTGTTCGAAAAAAATAGTGTTATATGAACAAGCAACCCAAATTCGATTATTCAGATATAAAATTTAAGGATAATGGCAAACTAAAGCTCATTATCGTTGTCGGCACCCGTCCAGAGATTATCCGTCTCGCTGCCGTTATCAACAAATGCCGCCAGTATTTTGACGTTATTCTCGCCCACACAGGCCAGAACTACGACTACAACCTCAACGGAATTTTCTTCCGTGACCTCAAGCTTGCAGAACCCGAAGTGTATATGGATGCCGTAGGCGATGACTTAGGTGCCACATGCGGTAACATCATCAACTGCTCTTACAAGCTCTTTGCCCAGACAAAGCCCGATGGTGTATTGGTGTTGGGCGATACCAACTCATGTCTTAGCGTTATCGGTGCCAAGCGTCTGCATATTCCTATCTTCCATATGGAAGCAGGAAACCGTTGCAAGGACGAGTGTCTTCCCGAAGAAACCAACCGCCGTATCGTTGATATTATCAGCGACGTAAACATGGCATACTCAGAGCATGCAAGAAGATACCTTGCTGACTGTGGCTTGCCTAAGGAGCGCACTTATGTTACAGGCTCACCTATGGCAGAAGTTCTCCACAACAACCTTGCAGAAATCGAAGCCAGCGATGTACACCAGCGTCTTGGCTTGGAGAAGGGCAAGTATATCCTCCTTTCCGCTCACCGTGAAGAGAACATCGACACCGAGAAGAACTTCCTTTCTCTCTTCAATGCTATAAACCACATGGCAGAGAAATACGACATGCCAATTCTTTATAGCTGTCATCCCCGTTCACGCAACCGTCTCGCAGCATCAGGTTTCCAGCTCGACCCACGTGTCATCCAGCATGAGCCTTTAGGCTTCCATGATTACAACTGCTTGCAGATGAACGCCTTTGCTGTAGTAAGCGACTCAGGTACACTCCCAGAGGAGTCAAGTTTCTTCACCTCAGTAGGTCATCCTTTCCCTGCCATCTGCACCCGCACCAGTACGGAACGTCCTGAGGCTATCGACAAGGGTGACTTTATTATTGCTGGTATCGACGAGAAGTCATTGCTCCAAGCAGTAGACACCGCCGTAGAACTTTGTCGTGACGGACAGCACGGCATACCAGTGCCTGATTATGTAGATGAGAATGTATCAACAAAGGTTGTGAAAATCGTACAGTCATACGTTGGTATAGTCAATAAAATGGTTTGGCGTAAATTTTAATTGGCTATGTTCAATTATAGCTCTGTTTGAAGGCTTTGAAAACCCTATATTATGGTTTAGTGCGTTACTACGCTTTGTGGGTAATGTCTATATGATAATAAAGAAACTAACGAATTTTATAGGAGGAAAGATTATGAAAATAAAAATAATTAATACAAGTTCGACAGCAGGTGTAGTAGAAATACTACTCATGGTGGGCAATCTGGGAGTTGAAAGTCCTAACATGGCTTTGAACAGAGTAGATGCTCCCGCCACGAAAGGGCTATAACTTTCAATATGGTCAGCTGTTGTACAGGTAGTTCTGCAAAAAAATGTGGTTCGATACCACCAACAGCTACGAATAAAAACTAAATCAAAAATATATGCGTGATTTTAAAGACATTAAAGTCGCCGTGGCTGGCACAGGCTACGTCGGCCTGAGTATTGCGACCCTTCTGTCGCAGCACCATCATGTAACTGCGGTAGATGTAATTCCTGAAAAGGTAGAAAAACTAAACAATAAGATTTCACCCATTCAAGATGATTATATCGAGAAGTATTTGGCTGAAAAGCCATTGAACCTTGTAGCCACTCTTGATGGCAAATCAGCTTATGCTGATGCCGACTTTGTGGTTATCGCAGCCCCTACCAATTATGATCCTGTAAAGAACTACTTCGACACAACCCATGTAGAAGAGGTTATAGACCTGGTATTGGAGGTAAATCCCGATGCCATCATGGTCATTAAGTCAACCATTCCTGTTGGTTACACTCGCAACCTCTATTTGAAATATGCACAGAAAGGAGTAAAGAAATTCAACCTCCTTTTCTCTCCAGAGTTCCTTCGTGAGAGCAAAGCTCTTTACGACAACCTCTACCCAAGCCGTATTATCGTTGGTTATCCCAAGATTATCAATAAGCCCGAGTTTGAAGCAGAGAATAAGGCTATCGAATCGGTAACAGATGCTGATATGTTGGTAGAAGCAGCTAAGACTTTTGCAGCACTTTTGCAAGAAGGCGCCATTAAGGAAAACATCGACACCTTATTTATGGGTATGAAAGAAGCAGAAGCCGTTAAGCTCTTTGCCAATACATACCTTGCACTCCGTGTAAGCTACTTCAACGAACTCGATACTTACGCAGAAGTTAAAGGTCTCGACTCAAAGGCAATCATCGAGGGGGTAGGTCTTGATCCCCGTATCGGTACACACTACAACAACCCTTCATTCGGTTACGGAGGCTACTGCTTGCCAAAGGACACAAAGCAACTTCTCGCAAACTATCAGGATGTTCCACAGAATATGATGTCTGCTATTGTTGAGTCAAACCGCACGCGCAAGGATTACATCGCTGATGCTGTATTGCGCAAGGCAGGATGGTATGATTATTCAAGTAACAACCAATTCGGAATAGAGCCCAACAATTGTGTGATTGGTGTATATCGCTTAACAATGAAGTCAAATTCAGATAATTTTCGTCAGTCAGCCATCCAAGGTATTATGAAGCGTATAAAGGCAAAGGGCGCAGATGTGATTATTTATGAGCCAACACTTGAAGACGGTACAACATTCTTTGGATCTCGTGTAATCAACAATTTGGAAAAATTTAAAGCAAACAGTCATGCAATTATCGCAAATCGCTATGATGCATGTCTTGATGAGGTGAAAGACAAGGTGTATACACGTGATATATTTAGAAGAGACTAAAAAGCGCATACTCATAAATGATTTCCTATAAAATGAAAGTAGTACAGATAAATGCTGTTTATGAGTACAGCAGTACAGGACGGACAACTACCGAAATGCATGAATACCTTTGTGAAAAGGGAATTGACTCATACGTTTTTTGTACGAATTATTCAAATTCTAAGAAAAATGTATTCAAATTTAGCAGTGGGTTAGATATGAAAATTCATTCCGTTCTATCCAGGATATTGGGAATGCAGGGGATGTTTTCATATTTTTCAACAAAGAAATTATTAGCTAAGCTAGAACAAATAAAGCCAGATGTTGTTCATTTAAGGGTGCTGCATAGTAATTGCATAAATCTTCCATTGTTGCTCCGTTATTTGGCAAAACATAATATTGCTACAGTCTTGACATTACATGATTGTTGGTATTTTACAGGACATTGTTGTTATTTTGTTGATTCAAAATGTTGTAAATGGAAGACAGGATGTGGTGGCTGCCCAGATTTGAAAAATTGGAACAAGAGCCTTTTTTTTGATAACTCAGCCAAATTATTAGCTCTTAAAAAAGAACTATTCGGAAATATAAAGAATTTAGCTGTAGTTGGTGTATCAGATTGGGTTACTGATTTTATTAAAGATTCGATATTAAAAGACGCAAAAATTGTCAAACGTATATATAATTGGATTGATATTCCTAAGTTTACGCCTCGAGATACAAAAGCAATAAGGGAAAGCATAGGATTTGACGATAAAGATTTTGTCGTTTTGGGCGTGGCTCAAATATGGTCACCTTCAAAAGGATTGGACAGTTTTATCAAACTTGCAAAACAATGTCCAGACATAAAAATTGCTATAGTAGGAAAAGTTTTGCAAACAGATTTACCTGCCAATATAATTCTATTAGGAGTTGTGTCTGACACACAAAAACTGATAGATTATTATTCTATGGCAGATGTGTTCTTTAATCCATCGTTAAGAGAAACTTTTGGAAAGGTCACAATAGAGGCAATGGCTGCTGGTACGCCTGCGATAGTGTATAGAGCAACCGCTTCACCTGAACTGATAAAAGATGGATGTGGACATATTGTTGAAATTAATGATATTAATTCTGTTGTCAACGTATTGCAAGAGATTGAAAATAAAGGAAAAGGCTATTATAGTGAAAACTGTAGAGCTTATGTTTTTGAGGCCTTCAATAGAAATGTCTTAATGGGAAAACACCTCTCGTTATATAATCAAATTATTTCTCGAAATTAAGTATGCTATTAAGAAAGTTATTTAGACCGATATACCTGTATTTTTTATTTGTTGCATTCTTTTTCATACAAGTAATGAATGGATTTAATGAAACAAATAGTTTCTCGCAAACACGAATTTTGCCTATAGTTATAATATTAATATTAGGATGGTATTAGAAACGAGTTAAAGTACAAAAAACATTTGGTAGATTTGCTACATTATTAGCTGTCTATATGTCTTGTGTCGCAATTTTACAAATGGGTTTTTCTGTATCGGTAATTTCAAGTATTATTTCATTTGCCTTTTGGGTACTTGTTTTACATCAAGTTAAAGGTATGAAAATTAATGATTTTGACATTGGTGTTATTTCTATTATTATGGCTATTGCTTGTAATATGTGTGCAATAACATATTCTTATAATTTTGTACGATGGAGGTTTGAACTGGATCATGACACAAGAGTAGGCGCCGTTAATTCTATTTATTATATTTTAACAATGTTGCCATTTGTCTTCTATCTAAAAAAATGGTGGCTTACATTAGCATTATCGATTATGCCACTATATGCATTCATTGTATCTGGGAAAACGACTTGTTTGTTATGTGGCACATTAATAATATCATATAATATGTGGCACAATATATCAAAACTAAGATGGAGTTCTAAAATAGCTTTCTTTATCGGGCTATGTTGTTGCTTGACATTAGCTGTAAAGAATGTTGACTTTTCTCTTATGAATTCTGACATAAGCGATGATTTTGACTCTGGAGGCAATGGGCGATCTGAAATTGCATTAAAAGTAATGAGATTATTAGAGCAAGAAGACAATCCGATGTTCTTGATATTTGGGCATGGAGTAAATTCTATATCAGCAAAAATTGGCATAGGAGGACATAATGATTATTTGGAACTATTGTTCTGTTATGGAATAATTGGACTACTATTGTTCCTAGGTTTCTGGAAAGAATTACTAAACGGATTAAAATGGTTTTACAAAGAGTCTGATATCAAAGCAGGCTTCATAGTCTCATTAATTGTATTGTTTTTCTCTTCTTTTGCAAGCAAATTATTGGCAACTCAAATAGGAATGTTGTCTTTAAGTCTTTTTTGGGGGGTAACATATGCATATAAAAATTCGACAATAAATAAAGTATGAAAATAGCATTAATAACAGCTTCGCCTCGACCAATACCTGCGACACAAGGAGGGGCGACACAAACAATGATGACTCATCTAATAGATGTTAATGAAGAAGTCAAAGAACATGATTTTTTTGTTTTTAGTTATTACGAAAAAGAAGCTGAAAGGGAAGCACAAAAATACAAACACAGTAAATTCTTTTTTTATGCCCCATGCAATATTGTAGATACAGCATATAGTTATTTTTATAGGCTTTTACGAAAATTATCATCAGAAAGGATATATGTACGTGAGCGCTTTACCAAATGGTGTGCTTCTATCATAAATAATAGCAACTTTGATGTAGTTATTCTTGAAGGAAATTGCTTTCAAGTTGAATATATGCGTAAACTTATACATACAAGAATAATTTTGCATATGCATATAGACAGGCTTAATGTGGAGTTGAAAGCTTCCAAGCGAATGATTGAGGTTTCAGATGGAATATTTGCGATAAGCGAATTTTGTAAGAAACGAATGATGGAAGTAGTTCCTTCTGCTGAGAATAAAATCCATGTTGTCAAAAACACAATAGATGTAGATAAATTCACATATATGGGGGATGTAGTTAGGAATAGAATAAGAAAACAATTTGGAGTAAAAGATAACCAAAAAGTAATATCATATTGTGGTAGAATAGATTCTAACAAAGGAGTTCTGGAATTGATAAAGGCTATACGATTATTAGATGACCCAAATTTGCATTTGCTTATTATAGGAAGCAGTGTATATAAAGGAAGTAAGAAAACATCGTATTGCAAAAAGGTAGAAGAAGAAGCGTCAAAGATAAGAGGTGGTCACACTCTCACTGGATATGTGTCACAATCAGAGCTACCCAATTATGTGTCTGGAAGCGATTTAGCCACAGTGCCATCACTGTGTCTGGAAGCGGCAGGTAATGTGACGATTGAGGCGTTATCTTGTGGTATACCAGTTGTCGCATCAGGTCAAGGGGGGATTCCAGAATATGCAGATGTTTCTGCATGTCGTATTGTGCCATTTAATGAAAACTTTGTAGAGGGTTTGGCAACACAGATACATGATGTGCTCTATAACAAAGATGTCTATCTGAAATTAAAGAGTAATGCAAGAAGCGTTGCAGTACAATATGACAAACATCATTATTACATAAAATTTTGTAATGCAGTAAAAAAAGTTGTAGTACGATGAAAATAGGTATAATAACGTTTCATACAGCATTAAATTATGGTGCTGTACTTCAGACATATGCAACATATACGATATTAATTAAAATGGGGAATGATGTCGAAATTATTAATTATCATGCCCCTTTTAATGAAAAAAGATTTGCACCAAAGGGAATGAAGTATTTCTTTAATATAAGGAATATAGCAAACATTCTTTTGCATAATAGTTATCAACATTTCAACAAGAGTGTGTTTAATCAGTTTATAACAAACCACTTAAAAACTACGATTCCCTATTATGATGCAAGCGAATTATTTAAGCTAAATGAAGTTTTTGATACATTCATAAGTGGGAGTGATCAAGTATGGAATTTAGCATGTACAGAAGGGGATGATACATATTATCTGCCTTTTGTTGATGATTTAAAAAAACGTAATGCTTATGCTGTTAGCTTAGGGTATAATCAAGTGCCAGAAAATATGAAAGTCATTTATGCAAAATTAATAAATGGCTTTAATAATATATCTGTTCGCGAAAAAGCGGGAGTTAGGATAGTGAAAGAGTTAACGGATAAGGATGCCACATTAGTGTTAGACCCGACATTATTACTCAGCCGTAGCCAATGGAAAAAAATTGCTGATTTTTCTAAAGTTCCAATGGGTAGATACCTATTGATGTACTTGATGTCAGAAGATAAAGCTCTTATAAAATTTGCCAAAGAGTTTGCAAAAAGGAAAGACTTGCAAATTATATATATAAATCAACGCGCATTTCATATGAAAGGGGCTGTAAATATAAAGGATATTACCCCCGAACAATGGATTGGATTATTCCTTCGTGCGGATACAATAGTCACAAATTCTTTTCATGGTTTAGTATTTTCTATAAACTTTCACAAATTATTTTATACGAAATATATTCCTAATTCAATCTCCAATAGTCGGTTGGAAACAATTCTTGACTTACTTTCATTACACAATCGGCGATTGGGAAGTTCTACTTATGATGTTAATTCTGAAATAGATTACGTAAGTGTTGATCTTGAATTGCAAGAGTTGAGGAAGCACTCAATTTTATATCTAAAAAAAATTATCGATGATGGAAATTAAAAATTTAGTTAGTATTATAATACCCATTTACAATGGAGAAAAATGGTTAGTTAATGCTGTAAGTAGTGCATTATCGCAGACATATACGAATATCGAGGTTTTATTGGTAGACGACGGGTCAACAGATAATTCCCTTGAATTATGTCGTTCATTTCAAAGTGATAACAGGATACGTGTGATACATAAAACAAATGGAGGACAAGCCAGTGCAAGAAATGTTGGACTTCAAGAAGCGAAAGGTGAATATATACAATTTTTAGACTGTGATGATACTTTGGTAAACAACACAATAGAAACTGCATTGAACTATATGGGGAAAGATGTAGATATGGTGCTGTATGGATTTAATATATTCAACAAATCTCTTCTACTTCGCACTCCACATACAGAACGTCTGTCTTATAGAGGGGAATATGAAATATTCAGGAAATGGTCATATTTCATAGCTTCCCCATGTAATAAATTATACCGAAAATCTTATATAAAATACCCATTTCAAGAAGATTGCGTGTATGGAGAAGATGGCATTTTCAATTATTCCAATTTATCATCCAAAACGCAAGTTGAATGCATAGAGAATTGTTTATATAATGTAAATTTAGATAATCCACAATCTGTAAATAAGCGTTACAGGCAAGGTAGATTAAAGGATACTGTAAATTCAATAGAAATGCGTCTAACAAAAATTTCAAGCATATTCGGTATAAAAAAATGCAACAAGATTATTTATCTGATTGTATGAAAATATTGTGCTATACTATTAGATTGGTTGAAAGAAACTGTAATTATCGCCAATTTAATAGTGAAATAAATAGCGTAATCTATAACAATAAAAAGTGTGTTGGATTGTTACAAATGCCAATGGGGGGGTAAATTGGCATAATTCAATAATGTTATTTTTATTACAAAAGCAAAGCAATAAATTATTATTTCTGTTTGCAAACATATTGAATATAAGAAAGTGATATGAAAGTGTTGATTGCATTGCATGTTTGTAGGCAGGCTTTATGAACGACAAAAAATGAATAATACATCAAGAATAAAAAGTTCTGTAAAAAATGTGGGAATAGGATCGGCTCTACAGATATTCGCCTTATTGTTATCCTTTATAACTCGTTCTATATTTTTAAAGTTATTAGGAATAGAATATTTATCCGTTGATGGATTATTTGGAAATATTCTTACAATTCTCAACTTTACAGAATTAGGTATTGGCGGTGCGATAATGTATAGCCTCTATAAACCTATTGCTGAAAATGATTATGAAAAAATAGGTGCGCTAATGAACTTGTTTAGACAAGCTTATCGTTATATAGCTTGTACGATTCTAGTTCTTGGACTTTGTGTGATACCATTTTTGACATCAATAATAAAGGATGTACCACAGGTGCAAGAAAGTTTATCTCTTTTGTATGTACTTTTTCTTTTAAATACTGTTTGTACTTATATTTATGGATACAAAAAATCGTTGCTAATTGCAGACCAAAAGAATTATGTTGTATTGATAATATATCAAATTGTACATACGTGTCAGATAGCAATGCAAATAGTGATATTGTTTATTTCGCATAATTACATACTATATTTATTGATTTTAATATGTTGTACGTTAGCGAATAATATAATCTGTACGAATTACGTCAATAAAAAATACAATTGGTTGCAACAATATCTTGGTAATAAAATCACAAAAGGCGAACGCAAGGCGATATTTAGTAATATAAAATCTATAGCCTTTTACAAATTTGGTGCAGTAATATTAAATGGTACTAATAATATCGTGATTTCTGCTTTTATAAAGACTACGCTCGTGGGATTTTGTTCGAACTATATGTTAGTTATTAATTCTATTACGACGATAATAAACCAAGGAATGTCAGGATTGATGGCAAGTGTCGGAAACTATAATGTAAAAGCATCTAATGAAGAGAATGAAAAAATATTTGAGCAATTAGACTTTATAATGTTTACTTTCCTAAGTTTTATTTGTGTTGGACTTTGCTTTTTTCTAAATGACTTCATTGTTTTATGGCTTGGCAATAATTATGTACTATCAGATGGCTTCGTCTTTACTTTGGTTTTGTCTTTTTATGTGCTAATGATAAACACCATACCATCAACGTTTAGAGTAGCGATGGGAATGTTTAAAAAAGCGAGGTTTTTCCCTTTCGCAGCCGCAATAATAAATCTTGTGTTATCAATAGTTTTTGCAAAATTGTTTGGACTTTTAGGAGTCTTTTGTGCTAATATTATTGCACGTTTTCTTTGCTATACTATGGTTGATGCCACATTATTATATACCAATAAGTTTAATAAGAGCATACTGACATATATTAAAACATATCTTATGCGCATTGCATATTGTATGCTTGTTTTAGGGACTACAATGGCATTGGATTTATTTACAAAAAACTTGACATCAGAAATTGTACATATTATATTGATAAAACCTATAATATTTATACTTACATTTATAATAACGTATCTTCTGTTTTGGTCTCGTAATGAGAATTTTGGAAGAGTTTATGCTAAGATAATAAAAGGAAAATAATGAAAATATTATTGATCACATCAGAAGAGTGGAATGATTACGTTTATGGCAATGGCGTGTTGACCAACTGGTTTACTGGTTTTGATGCTGAGTTTGCTCAAATATATACAAGTCCTGGATTGCCAAATAACAATGTGTGTAGCAAGTACTTTCAAATAGATGAAAGACAAATGGTGAAATCACTTTATTCAAAAAATAAAGGTGGTCGCAAAATTATAAAAACAACTAACGAGCAAGAGAAAGACGCTACTAAGTATAATGCGCAGCGCCAAGGAATATATGGCTTATTCAAAAAACTTTCTATGTGGATGCGCACCCCTGTTGTTATGCTTCAGGATCTAATTTGGGAAGTTGGTAAATATGATAAAGACGCATTGCGGGAATTTGTAAAAAAGTTTAATCCAGATGTGGTATTTTGTCCACAACTAGGGACCCCTAAGATGTGGCGTTTGGAACTCTTGGTTAAGAGTATGACTAATGCACCTTTTGTCGCATTCACAGCTGATGATGAAGCTTCATATAAACAATACAGTTTGTCTCCTTTATTCTGGTTGAGAAGATGGTATTGCCATAAAGGGCTGAAACACGCAGTAAAGATGTTTTCATATTATTATATGTTTTCTGCAGAACAAGCTCAAGACTATACCAATGAATATGGTGTTCCAACTTCTACCTTATATAAATGTGGTGATTTCTCTAATGAGTTTGTAAAGAAGTCAGTTGGCTCTCCCATTCGTCTTGTATACGCAGGTCGTCTCTATTGTAATCGTTGGAAGACATTGGCTGAGATAGGCAAGGCATTGCATGAGATAAATAAGCATGGCGAACGAATGGTGCTTGATATATATACACAAGAGGCTCTGACCAATGAGCAGCGTAAGGCTCTTTGCCCAGAAAACTCGGTATATATGAAGGGTAGCGTAAATCCACAACAACTGAAAGAGGTGTATCGCAATGCTGATATAGCTCTGCATGTTGAGTCGATGGACAAGAAAAACCGTTTGGCTACGCGCGTTTCGTTTTCAACAAAGATTATTGACTTGATGGCCTCCACTTGTGCGATACTTGCCGTTTGTTGGAATCGGCATTGTGGTTATCAATATTTGCGTGATAATGATGCAGCATTCTGTGTAGATAACTATTCTGATATTCTTCCTATGTTACAACGTATCGTTGATAATCCTTCACTTGTACAAAATTATGCTCAAAAAGCTTATGAGTGTGGACGTAAAAATCACACTCGTAAGAAAATACAGAAACAGATTAGAGAAAAGTTTGAAGAACTAATTGCTAAAAGACAAGCAAATGAATAATGAACCATTAGTATCTATAATTGTTCCCTGCTATAAGGTTGAACAATACTTGCCGAATTGTATTGAGAGTATCCTCTGCCAATCGTACACGAACTGGGAACTTATTCTTGTTGATGATGGGTCGCCTGATAATTGTGGTAATATATGTGATGATTATGCCGCAAAGGACAATCGTATCAAGGTTGTGCATAAACAAAATGCTGGACTTTCGTCTGCTCGCAATGCAGGAATGAAGGTCATGACAGGAGATTATGTTACGTTTCTTGATAGTGACGACTTTTTGCATAAAGATGCTTTGCACATCCTTGTGAAGCATGCTAAGAAACATGATGCACAAATCGTGCAATGCAATTTCGTAAGAGGTAGTGAAACAGTGTTCCCAGACTGGAGCAATCAAGAAAAAGTTGATGTATACGACAACCATACAGTGTTTACTAAGTTTGCAGCTAAAATCATTGTGTGTGGAAAATTGTATAAGCGTGAGTTGCTGGATGATATCACAATGCCAGAAGGTATAATAAACGAAGACGATTGGACTACGTGGAAGATATATTATAAGGCTAAAACTATTGTTGTAACTGGTCGTCCACTTTATTACTATACGATTAATCCTAACAGCATCATGAGTACTGCCAAGAAGAAGCCTGATACCACCTATTATGGAGCATACGATGAGCGTATTTCATTCTTTCATGAAAAGAAAGAGAAAGATTTGGAGGACGTGTCACGTTTACAGTTCTGTAAGTCATTACTGCTATCTTACTCAAATAAACAGTTGACAAAAGAACAACGCGACGAGATAAATAGTAGATTCAAGACAAATTGGCAAACATTAAGAAAGTCGTCTGTCGTGCCGCCTATTTTGAAGATACTTTTCTTCGGCTTTACAATTTGCCCAGGACTTGCCTCTAAAGCTGCTATAGCTAAAACGGGGGGGGTAAAAAGTAGAGTATCTATTATCGTTCCTTGTTATAAGGTTGACAAGTATCTCGTTAATTGTATCGAAAGCATATTGCATCAATCTTATACGAACTGGGAACTCATTCTTGTTGATGATGGGTCGCCTGACCGTAGCGGAGAGATTGCAGATGAATATGCAAGACGGGATGCACGAATTAAGGTGATACACAAAACTAATGCAGGTGTGGCCGCTGCTCGAAATTCTGCCATCGACATCGCTACTGGTGAGTATATATCCTTCCTTGATGGTGACGACTTTTTACATCGTGACTACATAAAAGACTTATTGGCTATAGCAAGTGAAAACAAAGCAGATATTGTCCAATGTGATTATGTTAGAGGTAAAGATACTACATTTCCACCTTATAAAGGCGCAGAAGTATTAAATACATATAATTCACATGATATTTTTGTCGCTGACGTTGCTAAAATTATTGTGTGGGGGAAACTCATAAAAAGCGATATACTGAAAGCAATAATGATTCCAGAAGGACGATATTTTGAAGATGATCTTGTAACATGGAGGTGGTATTATGCTGCTAATAAAATAGTTGTGACCTCTAAGCCATATTACTATTATACGGAGAATGATGATAGTCAGATGGCGCACCACAAAAAGCAACCAAATCTTAGTTTTGTTGAAGCTTATGATGAACGTATTGCCTTTTTCAAAGAAACGGAAGATAAAGATATGGAGGCATGCAGCCATAGACAACTTTGCAAGTCTTTGCTTATGATGTATGGTAATAAACTTTTAACTCCTTACCAACGCACGTTGGTATTAAACCATTATCGTCAGAGTTGGCATTGTTTAAAAAGTTCTTCAATCTTAAACCTAAAGTTACATATCCTTTTTATGGCATTTAATGTGATGCCATATATAATTTCACGGCTAATAAATATAGCCATTCGTTAAAAAATAATATGATAAGAAAATTATTGCAATGCTTGACAGACACATCTGACGGTGGTAAACATTTGCCTTGGATTACACGTCGCGTTATGGCATGGCTGTCTGGTTTTGATACTGATAAATATTGGCATAGACAGTTCATTGTAGCCAATCCTAAGGCTAAAGTAAATCCACTGCTAAAAGCATATTATCTATTATGGATAAAACGTGTGGATAGTAAGCATAACTGTTCTTTCGGAACTTCATTCAATAAGGGTATGCGAGCAATTACCCCCCCCTATTTGCCTCATGGTCCTAATGGCATTATCGTTGGCAGTGATGCAAAAATAGGCAGAGGTTGTATTATATATCATCAAGTTACAATAGCTGGTGGTGGTGTGGTAATAGGTGACTATGTGGAATTAGGAGCTGGAGCAAAGGTTTTGCCTAACGTAAAAATAGGCAATCATGTGCATGTTGGTGCTAATTGTGTAGTGGTAGAGGACATTCCAGACTATGCTACTGTAGTGTTACAAAAACCAAGAATCATTGAAAAGACGAATTAATTTATGAAACTCATTCATGTGTTTTCGATATTTGGCACTGCTGAAAGTTTTTTTGATGGGCAGTTCAAGTATCTTACAGATCAAGGATATGAAATAGTTGTGGTGTCGAGTGATGCACCTAACACGGATGCGTTCTGCAAGCGTAACGGTGTGCGATTCGTACCATTAAATATCCCTCGTAGCGTATCGCCAATGGCGATAGTTAAAGCTGTAAAAAGTATTTGTTCACTTATACGTAAGGAAAAGGCGGATGCTGTGTTTGGGCATACACCAGTCGGAGCTTTGTGTGCCATGATTGCAGCAAGATTGTGTGGCGTTAAGAATCGTGTGTATTATCGTCATGGATTGATATATACCACAATGAAAGGATTAAAACACACGATATTTAAGGCAGAAGAAAAGTTTGTTGCATCACTTGCTACAAGTGTGATTAATGTAAGTCATTCTTTATCAAAACTTGCAGTGGCGGATGGTTTAAACAAAGCCGAGAAGCAGTTTGTTATAGGTCATGGTACTTGTGGCGGTATTGATGCACATAATATATTTAATCCATCGTTGGTCGATGCAGATAAACTCGCGGAACTCAAGGATAAGTATGGATTGAAAGATGTTGATATAATATTCGGATTCTGTGGACGCATCTGTATTGATAAAGGTATCCCAGAACTTGTGGATGCATTTGAGTTGTTTCAACAACAACATGTAGATATAAAGTCAAAGATGTTTTTTATCGGTGATTTAGATATTAGGGATGGAATTTCAGAGGAAAAGAAACGACAGATAGAAAGCAATAAAGATATTGTGATTTCTGGATATATCGATAAGTCTGACATTCCTTACTATTATTCACTGCTTGACGTTTTTGTCTTTCCCTCTCATCGCGAGGGTTTTGGAATGTGCGTTGTTGAAGCTTCTGCAATGGAAAAGCCAATACTTGACAGTCGTGCACATGGATGTGTGGATGCTATTGTCGAACACGAAACTGGCGAATACATTAATCTTTCTGCAGATGGAATATGCAAAGGAATGGAACAGATGCTTGATGAAGAGTTACGTGGAAAGCTTGGCAAGAGTGGTCGTAAACGAGTACTTGAATGGTATGATTTTCAAGTGATGTGGCCGTTGGTAAGTGATTTGTACAAGAAAACATTAAGATAATCTAAGATGCTAAATAAGAATGTGTCTAATTTGTTGGCATTGACAAAATCCACCTTAACAAATTCCACATCATCTCTGCCAACAGATAACATCAACTGGCAATCTCTATACCCACTCGCCATTCACCAGGGCATCTCTGCTATTTTGCTTGATGCCATCGGGCTTTTGCCATCTGGGACGCGCCCTCCTAAGCCGATGTTGCTGCAATGGATTGGGCAGTCGACGATGATGGAGAGGATGTATGTGAGACATTGGGAGCGGATTGGTGAATTGGCTGACTTCTATAAGCAGCAGGGGATAAGGATGCTGCTGCTTAAAGGGTATGGATGCAGCCTGTGTTATCCGAAGCCCGAGCATCGACCTACGGGAGATATTGATGTGTATCTGTTTGGCAAGAAGGATGAGGCTGATGCTTTGATAGAGAAGGAGCTTGGCGTTAAGGTGCATCGTGAATACCACAAACATTCTACATTCAATTATGGTGGGGTGGAGGTGGAGAACCATGCCAAGTTTATTGATGATGTGTCGCATAAGAGTAACATCAGGTTTGAGCAGATTCTGATGTCGGTATTGGATAAGAAGGAGTGTTTGCCGAGCCCGATAGACAACGTATTGCTTTCTTCGCCCACGTTCAATGCCTTGTTTTTGTTGCGCCATACTGGTGAACACTTCGCCTCGAATGAGATAACACTTCGGCACGTGCTTGATGTGGGGACATTCTTCCATAGGTATCATTCCAAAATTGATTGGGCTTTAGTATTCAAAGTGTATAAGGAAGAACGTATGCTACGGTTTTTTAATGCCATTGCCACTATTTGTGTGGACCATCTCGGTATAGATGCCGCCAGCTTTGCCTCTGCCGACAAACAGTATACATATCAATCGGACACTGCTCTTGCCGACCGTGTCCTTTCTGATATCTTCGAGAAGAAAGATGTACTGCCAATGACTACCACTGGCATAGATACTATAGGCAAGAAGCTGAAGTATGCCATAGACAAAAGCCACCGTTGGTGGCATAACCGTTGGAAGTACCAACTAGTGTATAACGAAAACCTTGTAGAATCGTTTTGGTGGTTGGCGAGGAATAGGATTAAATAAAATGTTGAATTTTGAATGTTAAGTTTTGAATTGTGCGCAAGCGCATTTTGAATTGTTTTATGTTATATACAATTGCACATTTTTTGAGAGACCAGATGCCTTGGTTATGGGATTTGGTAGATATAGTTAATTCTTTTTTATTCCGTATAAGATATGGAAGTAAACTATATTTGGTAGAGAACGAGATCTGCATGAATGGGTACTTGAAAAGCCAGTTGGCTGAAGACTATGATATTTTACCTATTCGTGAGGTTCAAACAAATGATTTGGTAGAATTCTTTGCTTGCCAACCTACGGAAGCATATAGATTTTTCAAACCTCATGGCTTTGACTTAAAATCCATAAAGAAGCTTCAGAATAATTATGCTTTCCTTGGTTATGTTTTGAAGGATGTAACGAATAATAAGATAGTTGGCTATTGTTTTAATCGTTCCTTCTTTCATGGCAAAGGATTTCGTGGGCGTATGGTAGATGTTAATTATCGTGGTAAAGGACTTGGCACTACGATGAACCGCCTTTTGAACAAAGTCGGTTTTGGAATAGGCTTACGATTGTTTGAGACGGTTTCGAAAGACAATGTAGCCTCATATAGAAGTGCAATTAGTGCAAGTTCCTTTCGGGTCATTGAAGAATTGCCTCATAATGAATTGTATTTAGAAATAATTAATGATATGAAACAGAATAATATAAACAAAAATCTTATCGGGGGGTAAATCCCACGTAGTTATGTTGCAGCCACTCTTTGTTGCTAATAATACACAAGGAAGGAGGGCTGCATAATGACACAATGTGATGTGATTTTGACATACTGTTGGAATAGAGTAGGTTACACAATATTGAAGTCGCTGCATAGGAAGGGCCTTAAAGTATGGGCTGCTGATACGAGCAAGAAAAACATTTGTTCAATGTCAAAGTTCTGTACTGGTAGCTTTACTTATCCAGACCCATTTAAAGAGGAAGACGCATTTATCAAGGTACTGAAAGAAAAAATAGAAGAGCTACAGCCTAAGGTGCTGATGCCTACGCATGACGAGAGTGTAGTTATTATGCGCCATCGTGATGAGTTTCCGAAGAATCTTATAATTCCATATGAGAGTGCAGAAAAACTACTCATGCTTGCTAACAAGGCTGAAAGTACTGAAGTAGCTCGTAAGGCTGGTGTGTCTGTTCCTGAAGTTTATTTGTCGGCTGAAGAAGTGAAACGTTATCCTGTTGTCTTTAAAACAGTTATTGGCAATTCTGCCAAGGGTGTATATTTTCCCAAGAACAAGGAAGAATTGCTTAAGCTGATGGAGGAATATAAGAATGAAGAAACTCTTCTGCAAGAATGGATTGGCGGTACAGACTATAGTGTGGACTGTGTGCGTTGGGATGGGTTCTGCAAGATGTCGGTGTATCATGCTCTTGTTACAAAGACTGATGGTGGTGGTACAACTACACAACGAGAGATAGTAGACATGCCACAGCTTGAAGCCGAAGCGAAAAAGCTTATGGATGCGGTTGATTTCAAAGGTGTTTGTGGTATGGATTTCCGTTATGATCCTAAAACAAATAAAATAGCATATATTGAGACTAATGCCCGATTTACTGGTGGATTGGCAACACCAGTTGCTGCTGGCTTTGACATTCCTTGGGTTATGTATAAATTGTCAACAGGAGGCAAGTATGAAGAGCCTATTAATGTGCGCATTGGCACACGTACAAAATGGATTCTTGGTGATGTTATCACATTGGTTGGCAGAATATTGAAATTGAAATGGAATCCAAAGGAAATGAAACGTGTATTTTCATTCAGTGGTTTTGATGCATTTGATGATTTCAGTAAGGATGATAAGAAGGCTATCCTTGGAGAATTCGGATATTATTTTGAGAAATTGATTAAGAATGGTAAATTAAACCCATAATTATGATATATTTATATAGATTTATGTGTCGCATCCAAAAATGGTTGCTGACTCGTCGAGGATGGAATTTGGGCCGTAATGTACAAATTTCTTTTCATGGAGTAAAAAAAATGGGGGGGGTAAAATATTCTGTGAGGATAATGTATGCATAAATGCAGAGACATTGTTAATAGCCTCTTCAAACATTTATATAGGAAAGAACAGTACTTTGGCTTATCGGACATTGTTAACGACAAATGCGAACCCCAATGCTCCATATAGCTTGTTAAGCAAGGTGTATCCTCCTATACATAAAGACATTTGGATAGGTTCAAACGTGTGGATAGGTGCGGGAGTTATTGTGTTGCCTGGGTGTAGAATAGGTAATAATTGTGTCGTAGCAGCAGGGGCAGTTGTTTGTCGTGATATACCAGATAATGTTATGGTAGCTGGAGTGCCGGCAAAGATAAAGAAAAAAATAGAATTGTAATTTCGTGATGTTATGTAAGCACTCAAATTAGGGCTTAAATTAGAAAGAAGTATATTCGCTGCTGAAACATTGAATTATGTACAGCAGTGAAGATTTGGGACATTTTAGATAAGAGGTGAGCAAAGCAAGCTCGTTTGAACTTTGTCATTACAAGAACATTTATAAAATAGTTGATAAACAAGTGAATTTTTTAACAGTGTTTCCGTCAAGCCAAATGAACAGAGCAAAGCTCGCTTTAGCTATGTTATGGCGAGGAAATGTATAGAGCTCAATATATAGGCACTTGCAAAAGTTTCTAAACAAAGGGCATTGCCCTAAATTTAACATTAACATTTCTTGTTATGAATAGAGGGTCAGAATGGAGAGTTTGGGATTTACATTTTCATACTCCAGCATCTTATGACTATAAAAACAAATCTATATCCAACGAGGAGTTAATTCTTGGTTTGGCAAAAGCTGGTGTTTCTGTAGTTGCTATTACGGATCATCATGTGATAGATGTACCAAGAATTCATGAACTTCAAGAAATAGGTAAAAAACATGGAGTTTATGTATTGCCTGGTATAGAGTTTTGTTCAGAACTAGGTGGCTCTGAGTCAATACATTTTATTGGTATTTTCTCAGAAAATGCAGATTTGAACAGTATATGGACTAAAATACAAGGTACATGTAATTTAACCAATGCCGATATTGAAACCAAAGGATATGAACGTGTTTGTTGTGAATTTGTTAAAACATCTAATTTTATTCTAAGTTTAGGAGGTTTGATAACAGTTCATGCAGGAAACAAATCAAATTCTTTAGAGTGTATAAAGAATAATCTTTTGGTGAAACAAGAATTGAAGCAAGACATACTTTCTAAGTTTCATCCAATGTTGGAAATAGGAAAACCAGATGATGCCGTAGGATATAAAAAATATGTTTTCCCAGATATAAAATTTTCTTTGCCTATTATAATATGTTCAGATAATCATGATATAAAAAACTATCATGTTAAGGAAAAAATGTGGATTAAGGCTGATCCGACTTTTGAAGGTTTAAAACAAGTTTTATATGAACCATTAGAAAGAACGAAAATTCAGCAGATTAAACCTGACGATAAAAATATATATCAGGTTATTGACAGTGTGACTTTGGCAGAAGATGGTTTCTGGAGAGGTCATATATTGTTGAATCCTAATTTAAATACTATAATAGGTGGCCGTTCTACTGGAAAATCGACTTTACTTAAAGCCATTGCTGCTAAACATGGATGTAAAGAAACAGAACAAGATGCTTTTATTAAGAGCCATCTACATGGTGTTTCTATCCAATGGAAAGATGGAACAGATCAATTAGGTAGGGAGATTGATTATTTTAAGCAGAGCTATATGCATGATATTGCATCAGATGAAGTTAAAACAAACGAATTGATTGAAAGTATAATTCGAAATAATGATAAGTCAGAAATCATATCTACTTATTATTCTGATGTTAATTCAAAATCTAAAGAACTTACGGAGCAGATATTTTCTATGTTTCAACTGACTAAAGAATTTAACTCGAAAAAAGCAGAATTGTCCTCACTTGGTAAGAGGGAAGGTGTTGTTCAACAAATTGTTATTTTGAAAGAACAAATTTCTGAAATACAAAAAGGAAGTTCTATTTCTGAGGATGAATTGCGAGTGTTTAATGATCAGGTTAATCTGGTAAAGACTTATGCGCATGAGATCGAGTTGGCAGAGAATGATTTAAAAATATTAGATAAAGCTCTTGTTGTCACTCCTTTTAATAATTATGAAGAATTTTGTAATTTATCTGGTCTATCATTTAGATTAAATCAGGTGGATTTATTGCGTGAAATTAAGAATATAAAGTTGAGTGCTGAGAATAATTTGATTTCTTTAATAAGAAAATATAACGATGAAACGATAAAAGCAAAAGTCGATTTAGAAAATAAAATTGCTCAAATCAAAGCATCTGATTCCTATAAGCATGGTATCCAATTCATAGAAGGGAATAAAGAAATGAAGGATATCCAAGGAAAATTATTAGAGGAAGAGAAAAAATTAAATTCTATAGATAAATTGGTTGCTTCAATAAATAATCATAAATCTAAATTAAATAGCCAATTGGAAGCAATTGTGTTATTGCATTCTTCCTTTAAATCCATTGCAAGTGATATTTGTAATAATTTAGTTGTTAGTTATGATGGCCTTGTAATTAATGTTATACCTAAGTTTAAATCAGATGAATTTAGAGCGTTTATTGAGAATAGACTGAATCAAAGAGGTGCTGAACGTCAGCAATATATTGCTAGTATTCTTAATAATTATGATGAAAATAACAAAAATTATGCTCAAGATATATTAAAGCGTCTTTTGAAGGGTGAACTACTTCTTAAAAATGGTTATGATTTTTTGAACGTTGCTACTGAATTATTAGCAAAGAGTTGGTATAGTCTAAACTATGAACTGACTTATCAAAATGATAAGTTCAAGGAAATGTCTGAAGGTAAACAGGCCTTTGTTATTTTAAAGTTATTACTAGAATTCAGTGATAAAAAGTGTCCAATTTTGATTGATCAACCTGAGGATAGTTTGGATAATAGAGCTATATACAACGAATTGGTAGAGTATATTAAAAAGAAGAAAAAAGAAAGACAGATTATACTTGTCACACATAACTCCAATGTTGTAGTTAGTGCTGATGCTGAAAATGTTATTGTTGCGAATCAAGAAGGAACTGATTCTCATAATAGCGATGGCTTTCGTTTTCAATATGTTAATGGCTCGTTGGAATTTACTAGAACAAAAAAGAAAGAAGAGAATGTTATTTTATTTTCTCAGGGAATTCGTGAACATGTTTGTGATATTCTAGAGGGTGGTAAAACTGCATTTGAAAAACGTGAATTAAAATACGGTTTTAGAAGACCATAATAAATAGCTTTATATAAACTTGATTATGATATTCAAAAGACTCTTTGACATTGTTGCGTCCCTATTGGGACTGCTTTTGATTTGGTGGATATTCCCCATAGTTGCGTTTTTAATCCATAAGAAGATGCCGGGTGGTCCGGCTTTCTTCTGTCAGAAGAGAGTGGGAAAGGATGGTAAGTTGTTTACTTGTCATAAGTTCCGTTCTATGACGGTGAAGCATTCTGGTTCTTCTGTTTCGGTGGCGGGTGATAGTAGAATTACTCCGTTTGGTGCTAAACTTAGACATTATAAGATTGATGAGCTACCGGAACTGTGGGATGTATTGATAGGCAATATGTCGTTTGTCGGTCCACGTCCTGATGTGCCTGGATATGCGGATAAGCTGCAAGGGGATGATAGGGATGTTTTGAAACTGCGTCCTGGCATTACTGGTCCTGCTACATTGAAGTACAGATTGGAAGACGAAATGATTTTGGACTTTATGAAGGATTTCAGAAACATGAATTACCGTGAATTGACCACGAATTATCCGCAATTTAATATCTCTGAGAACATTCACGCTGAACTCTCGGCTAAGAGTGACCAGGAAGTGGCGGTATGGTATAACGATAATGTTATCTATCCTGATAAGGTTAGACTGAACTGCTATTATTATCGCCACTACTCGTTCTGGAAGGATATTGAAATGATATTCGCAACAGTGTTAGGATTTAAGGTGAAGTTTGCAGGAGAAAAAGTATAGTATTTCAGGTTAATGACCAAATGCAAATATTGAAACTTTCAATAACCATATTAGATATAAAATGTAATAAATATGAAGCGATACAGAGATTGTGTAGTGCATTTTAATAATGCAAAGCAGGTTACTTCATTTATGAAGTCGTTAAAATCGAAGGCTTTATCTCTGAATATTGAAGCTGTTGAAAATGGCTCTTCCGTAGTAGGACGTGATATTGGTAGCTTGGATTTTCGGATTAAGTCAGACAAGTTACCTTTATCGAGAGTTATCATTTTGGCATATAGAGGTCCAAGGCCAAGAATAGAGGTCGCTAATATCATTCCTACGCAAGCAAGTGGTGTTACCAATCTTAACGTGTCAACATACAATGAGATACTCGATATATTCATAGAAAAGATATTGTCTCATGTATGTAAAGATTTTGATGTAAAATATGAAAGTAATGATGAGCATTATTCAATAAAAGAATATATACCAAAATCTTTCGAAAAGTTAGACTTATGGCTTAAAGGATTCCCTCTTTCATGCCATCCTATGGATGAAGCACGTTGGTTCGATTTTATTGTAGCGCTTGTTAAAAATGAAGAAGAACTTAGTATTTCAACTTTCGAAGAATATATTGTCGAAACTCAAAAAACTTGGACGAGAAATGATATAGAATGTTTTTCTGAGAAATTGGAGTATAGTATAAGACTACTCAAACATTACATTAATGGAGATAGCTAATTTTGTAGTTACTTTAATTTCTATTGTCGTGACAGTCGTAGGAATTGCATTCTCTTACTATGCAATGATATCTGCAAAAGACGCTTCAATGAATTCAAAGAAAGCCTTGGAATTGGTTGACAATTTTGATGTGTTTGCATTTGTAAGGCAATTTGACAATGCTGTAAAAGATCTATTATTAAAAACTCAATCACCTTCATGGACGAAAGGGAAAAGTGAGAACGAAATAACAAACATATCTGCACCATTACTAAGTATAATACTGGATTTCAATCAAATATATTCGAAACTGAACTTAAGTAAATTAGAAATAGAGACATTGACTAGAGATGTTGAAGGAGTTAGGTCTGCTTTAAAAAAGTTGTCAAATGTACAAGACAACAAACTTTATCTATCTACAATAGATAAGAATTGTTCTTCGATAAGCAAAGTGATGAATAGCTATTTGCAGAAAATAAAGGTTAAAACCTTAAATGACGAATAGTGTTAATCATATTAGAAAAGATTTTACATTATAACATAAGAGGTCCTTTGACATACATATTTGAAGATGATGAACGAACATGTTATAAATCAATTTGGTGACAAGCCTATATATGTAGAACGTAATATAGGCTCTATTTATGTGGGCAATTATGTTGCCAATTCGAGCGAAGCCTTTGCAGACCAATCGTTTGAATTGCAAAATTATGCGCCTAAAATAGACCCTCCGATACAGCGTGATGAGGTGAAATATATCTTAGACTGGATAGCCGAAGACACATTTACAGAAAAGCCCAACAGAGTTGCTTTACTCTATGGTAGTGCTGGGGTAGGCAAGTCAGTTGTCATGCATGAAGTTTTGCTGAAGATTCAACAGAAGGCTGATTATTTGGTCCTTGGTCTAAAAATAGACCAGATTGAGTTTGTTGATAGTGAATGTTTAAGGGAATGTATGCACCTTGCCAAACCTATTGTTTCTATAATAAGAGACATGGCGAAAGAGAAGAAGCGAGTGGTCTTGCTTATTGACCAAATAGACGCGCTTTCTTTGTCTTTGTCATCTAACCGTACTCCGCTACGTTCTATATTGAAATTGATAGAACAAGTGAGGCTCGTGCCTCATGTCCGTATTGTATTGTCTTGTAGACCATACGACTTGGAATACGACCCTATTTTAAATGACTTGAAAATACCGGTAAAATGGGAAATTAAGACATTGGATGCTGACAAAGTGAAAAATATCCTAAGTGTGCATGGACAAGAGACAGACATAGGTAAACATTTAATTGACTTCTTGGGCAATCCTTTGTATCTATATTTATACTTAAAGGTAATTCCGTATGGAAAGCTAAGGTATCCAATTACAGCAGAAGTCCTCTATAATGAGTTGTGGCGAATTTATATTACTGATATTGATGAAAACAAAATAACAAGGAAATCATTACTGGATTTTCTTGATGTAATGACAAACGCGATGTATGAGCGTCAGGAATTATCCATACATCAACGGGAGATAGAGAGTAATTATATTACAGAGATGAGATATATGCTCTCAGTCGGATTGTTATTACAAACTTCAAATGGGCGTGTACAGTTCTTTCATCAAACAATGTTTGATTATGTATATGCCAGAAGATTTGTGGAAAAAGGTTGTAATTTACTTGAGAAGCTATCTTCTCAACATCAAGGATTGTTCTCACGTGCTGCAGTAAAAAGCATACTTACGTTTTTGAGAGAGACAAATCCTACATTATACATACGTTACATTGATAGTTTGTTGTATGATAAAAAGGATGACGGATCAGACAAATTCCGTTTCCACTTAAAATCGTTGGCATTAAGCAATATGACATTCTTTGATAGGCCAAAGGATGAAGAAATGCTGCTCATCAAGAGGAAAATTTATAATGACAGCCTTTATATGGGCGTAATTTTTGAATCTGTACATACAGGTATATGGCTTAGTGTAATTTGGAATATTATCGAAGACAAAGGAGGATGGCCTACTCTGACGAAGGAATATAAAGAATATGTAATGACCATGTGCAACAGAACATTGTGGTCTGATGCAGATAAAATCTTGGATATAGCCTTTAAGATTCTCAGCTATGGTGATGAAGGAGATAGAAGTCTTGTTGCCAGTTTAGTTGACCGCTACCAATATATAGATTGTGATGCTAAACGTTTAATAACGTTATACGACAAATTACGTCTAAGAGATAATACTTCTGGAGGAATAAGCCTTCTTAAGAGTATTGTGTTAAAATCTCCCGAATTTGCCTGTGACGTATTTAAGGAAAAAATTGAAAAACATATAGAACAAAAAGAAAAGCCGTCATTTCAAACCGTAGCTCTTGATCATGAAGAAGAGAATATCCTTGAAAATATGGAGGCAAACCATCATGACATTGCCATAAGGTTGTATGTTGATTTGTTGGAAATTATATATAATGCGACTGGGTTTAACATTCCAAATTCAGAAATATCATATTCATTGGAGTTCTCGCATTTCCAACGTGTGTCAAATGGATGTTTGTATAGAGATTTTACAAAAGATGTTACCAATCGGCTAATAGATGACTTCTTAAAAAATATAGATACAGAAGAAACGCAAGCATATCTTGATAAGTTTAGTCGCAGTACCCATGAAGGTTTTGTTTTCGTTTCTTTATATGTGTATACGCAACGTCCTGAAAAATTTTTCAACGAAATATATTCCATAATAACACAAAGGCATGTATTGGCAGATGCTCCATGTTGGGTGGAGTACCAAGCATTGGAGGCATTGAAGGCTTCGTTTCAGTATATGTCTACAGAGCAACAAGAAAATATTGTTCATTTGGCTGAAACATTAACAGACAAAGGAGAAAATCACATATTCGACAAGGATACCATAAAAAGAAGGATGTCATGTAGCTCTCCATTCCCAATATTAGACATTGATATACATAGAGGCAGGGTGCTGCGTGCCTTGCCAATAGACTTCTTAATACATCATAATTGGAATGCTTACCAAGAGAGATTGAGAATAGAGAGAAAATTTGTTTATAATAAGAATGGCGTGATAAGTTATCCACGCCTTGAAAATGAACAACCATACCGAAGTTCTACAATGTGCGGATGGACTTCGGTTGGAGCGAAAAAGGCCGAGAAAATGAGTTGTAAGTCGTGGTATAAATCCATGACCAAATATACAGACAACAGACATGATACAGATTGGAACCGTCCATCATTAATGGGGCAATGCCAATTGTTCAGAAGTGAAATATGTAAAAATACGGATAAATATTTAGATTTTCTAAAAGATATTGTCACTGACAGTAGCATTTCATTCGCATATGTAGAGACAGGAATGAATGGTCTGTTGGATGCAAAAAAGTATCAAGACGCAGAGTATATATTTTCTTGCATTGTAAAGGAAATCGAAGAAGATGTTAATTCCTCACACAGAGATTTTGATATACATTCTTTCCTTTTTGCTATTGATGCCTTTATTAAGGGTGGTTATTTACCAAAAGTAGTATTTGACTTTTTGTGCAATGCTGTTGTGAATGTAGAAGAGAGCGAGACAGTCAATGAACCAATAGAACAAAGAGACATATACAATACAGCCATTAATCAAACAAGAGGACACGCTGCACGACTGTTGGTGGAATGCAGTGAATTTGAAGAATACAAGGATGCCATATTTACTACATTAGAAAGAATAGCAACAACAGCATCCGTGTATACTCGTTCTGCAATTCTGCTTGATATGGCTATATTGAATCATTTGGACATAGATAGAAATGTAAAATTGTTTAAATTACTGATGCATGATTATGATGTACGACTAATGTCAATGCCGATACACAACTATAATCCATTGGTATATTTTATTAACTATGCCGTGGATGACTTGACTGAGTTCTTCGCACATGCAACGGAAAAATTCAAATGCTATAGAGAACAGGTAATTGTTTTATGGCTTGCATGGACACATAATAATCATCGTGAAGACATTAAGCATTTTCTTGATAAGATGTGTAAAAGTAATTGCCAAGAGGCAAGACTTTCTCTTGTGGAATTTTTGAGCCATCAAGATAAAGACTTGGATGAAGATGCTGTGACATATATTACATCTTTTATGACTGACCAATATGATTCACCTGAACTGGGGGAACAATGTGACATGATGTTTCATTATGCAAAAAGTTGGTCTGACAATCACAAACATTTGATAGCTAAAGTATATGTGGAATCTCCGCTCTGTGTTTATGAAAACAAAGGATTTATAAAGTTTTTAGCAGGTTATGCTACCGTAGAGCCTGTGAAAACATTATTTTGGTTAGAACAAATACTATCAAAGAAACAGCCAAAGGATTTCGGTATGTGGAATCTCGTAACGGATGTTCTGATACAATCTTACAATGGTATTCAGTCTTTTAACGATAAAGAATATCAAGGGGTGTTGGAGAAAGCCATGGACATGATGGATCAATTAATGATGAGTAAGGATAATAGATTCCTAATTACTCAATTTATTAACAAAATAGATGAAGAGTAAGCAAAGTCAATTGACTCACCTTGGAGATGTCTTGCAAAAGTTGAAGTCGGGATTGTATCTTGTAGATACGGAACTTGATGAAAATAAAATAATGTACTTAAGCAAAGGCAAATCTGCAATATTACTATTGTATAGAGAGATGGAATTATGTTCTTTCAAATATGAAGAACTTGCCAAAATGAATTATGCCGTTACTCACCGTGGGATAAAGAGAATAGTTCTTTCTAAACTTAAAGATATCAGCAATTAAGTATGTGACAAACTCGTCACGCAGATAAAATTAAATTCTACTTACAATATGGGAAACAGAAAATATAAAGTTCATATAACTTATAAGCACAATGACACTCATAAGTCTGGCATTGAGGCAATAAAAGTAGGCTTAGATACTCATAAAATACCATATTCAATAGATGAATACGATATCCTTTACAGGGACAATATTCAAGAATATGAGGATGAAATCGGGATGTCGAATATGGTAATAATGTTTATAATACCAGAGTACCTAAAGTCTTTGGATTGTATGTATGAGATGACACAATTATTCAAAAATGGAAATGTACGCCAAAGGGTATTTCCTGTTGTTGATATGGGTGATGTTCCCCGTAATGGGGATGGGCTAACTCAAATTAAGAAATATTGGCAGAATGAAAAATCCAGGAAACTGGATATTGTTCACAATGAACATGGAAATTCAGGTTTCCTCTTAGAGGAAATAGTGAAGATTGACAATATTCTCAAGACATTAGATGATTTTTGGAAATATGTTGTTCATACTAATACTGGAAGCTATGAAGATATGATTGCAAATAATGCTGAAGCCTTGATAAAAGCAATGAAAAAGGATATGAACATGTCTTCTTTTGCTGACACAGGTAACTTTACACCATCATATGCAACGGAACCTGAAAAACCAAGACGTATTGTACATCAAGGTGACAAGGGTGTGTATGTAGAGAAAAACGAAGGAATAATAAATATTAGTTAAAATCAATAAAGCAATGGAAGAAAGAAAAACAATTTACTTGTGCCTTGCCCATATGAGTGAGGCTGGTTTGGAACAGAAATATGTGAAGGAGGCCTTCGATACCAACTGGGTGGTACCAATGGGACCGAATGTGAATGCCTTCGAAAAAGATTTAGAGGCGTTCGCCAACAGTAAGAGTGATGGTACAGAGCCGCTTGACCGTAAGGTGGTTTGTCTGTCGGCTGGTACTGCTGCCGTTCACTTGGCTTTGATTGGCTGTGGCGTGAAGGCTGGTGATGAAGTATTGGTGCAGAGTTTCACATTCTGCGCTTCGAGTCATCCTATTACATATCTTGGTGCCAAGCCAGTGTTTGTAGGTTCTGAGGGTGAAACATGGAACATGGATCCTGTTTTGTTGGAAAAGGCTATCCTCGACCGTAAGGAGAAGACTGGCAAATATCCTAAGGCTATAGTGCCCGTGGCTCTGTATGGTATGCCTTACCGCATTGATGAGATTATGGCTATTGCCGACAAGTATGGTATTCCTGTGGTAGAGGATGCAGCCGAGGGTATGGGCTCACGCTTTGATGGACAAGTGTTGGGTACATTCGGCAAATATGGTGTGCTGTCGTTCAACGGCAACAAGATGATTACTACTTCGGGAGGCGGTGCACTAATTTGTCGCAGTGCAGAAGACGCAAACAATGTGATGTGGTATGCTACACAGGCTCGCGATGCTTATCCTTACTACCAGCATACGGCTATCGGCTACAACTATCGTATGTCGAACGTGTGTGCTGGTATCGGTCGCGGTCAGATGACTGTCCTCAATGACCATATTGCCCATCATAAACATGTGCAATCACTCTATGAGGAACTTTTAAAGGACGTACCAGGTGTACATATCCACAAGCACCCTGCCGACAAACGCTATGATGCCAACTTCTGGCTTTGCGCTGCCACTTTGGATGCGGATGTGAAGATTCAAGGTCTGGAGAACGCATACAAGGAAGTTATCAAGACTGCCGTAGGTGGTGCAGCAGGTGTAATCCATGCCGTTGATTCAGCAACAACCGACTGTCAGCCTAACGAAAATGTAGAGGCATTGCGTGTGTTCATGCTTGGCAAGAAGATTGAATGCCGTCCAGTATGGAAGCCGATGCACAAACAACCCGTGTATGAGGGTGCTCCTGTATATACCAATGGTATTGAAGAAGAACTCTTCAAGGTAGGCTTCTGTCTACCAGCTGGTCCGTATGTGACTGATGATGATGTGAAGTATATTGTAGAAAGCATCAAGGAAGCAATCGTAAGATAAACAATAGGTAGATGAGCGATTAATGGATATTATGTGCTGGCTGCATATATGTCTGTTAATCGCTCATTCGTATAAAAACTATACGCATGATGAGAAACTTTATAGTAACAATTTGGAAGTTGATTTCATCGAATGCCATCACGACTCGGCAAACTTCAAACAAGTTTGGTTTGCTCTCACTGCTTTGGCAATTCTGTTCTTTCCTTTTTGTACCTCGTAAAGCGAACAGATTACCTAATGACTAACGATAATGGAAATAAACAAAGAATTTTTAGGCAAGCTCTTTGAACAGGCTGTAGAAAATCCGCGCTTGCGTCAGAGCTACGACTTACGTACATCGTCAGATGATAACTCGCAACGTATTCTGAACGCATTGCTGCCAGGAACCGTTGTTCCTATTCATAGACATCCAAATAGCAATGAGAATGTATTGCTGTTGTGTGGTAAACTTGTAGAAATTATTTATGATGAAAATGGCAAGGAGAAAGAACGCATCCATCTTGACCCTACCATTGGAAATTATGGCTGTGTGATACCTCCTGGTGCCTGGCATACTGTTGAGGTATTGGATCCATCTGTAATTTATGAGGCAAAGGACGGAAAATATGGAGAAGATGGAAGTGAAACATTTGATGCTTTCAAAGCAAAGGAAGCGGAAAACAAGACAACTCCTACATTCTCCAACAGTTTTGGCGACCTTAGAAAGAATATCGAGTATTTGATTGGCATGGAACGTCAATCAGGTAGAATGGATGAGATAACTCCTATTTATGTATCTCGTATGCTGAATGTGCCTTTGAAAGAGGTGGAGGAAATGATGAAAGAGTTATGATGGAATTAGCAAATTCAGATTTTTGTAGCGAAACATACTAAAAATATGGTGATTGTCTTTATGGCTGACTGTAATCCCAACAATCTACCTACTTACGAAATTCATAATGGGAATCAAATATAGAAGTGTGAAAGGAAATGATACTATAAATGTCGTACTTTTTGGGGATAAACATAGATGTGCAAATTATTTGGAGTTGGTAAATTCTGAGGTTGAGTAGTAAAAATCATAATGAATACTGTGGATAAGGAAAAAGAATTGAATGACTATATTCGTGAGTGGATTGATGCACGATATTGTGATTGGAGTGCATTTTATCATGATGTACAAATAAACGAAAGAAGCGGCATATATCTACTAAATGAAGGTGGTGAATTATTTGATTATTTGTCCAATATTGTAGCTAACACAGGGCTATTCAGAAAATATATAACTAATTGATTTTCAATGTAAATATTATTTTGTAACTTTACAATATCCCCCCCGATGGGCCCATCACGGGTCAATTCGAGGGTAAAACTTAAAAAATGATAGACCGTGAAGTTACAAAATTTATCTGAAATACAACCGTTGTTGTCATTTACTGAATTCGATTTTCAGCAAAAATATTTGGAGAGTTTCAAACTGAGTGAACTCGGACGCATCCATACACAACTTCCACTCAAGGAATTGGCGGAAAAACTGGCAGATGTCTTCCCAAGGGAACACTCACAAGGCAAGAAACATTTGTTCCCTCCTGAGGGTGAAGTGTCCTCATGTTTCTCAAGGCCTATACAGGTTTGTCTGATGACGGGCTGATAGAATTGTTCAATGGCAGTATCCATATGCAGCTATTCTGCGGGGTGTTGATTGATCCTTAAAATCCAATCAAAAACGGCAAGGTTGTAAGTGCCATTCGCAATCGCCTGGCCAGATGTGTAAATATCAAAGAATTGCAGGCAATCCTTTATGACAAATGGGCCCCAAAGCTTGCGAACAAAGATTTGTGCCTGACTGATGCCACCTGTTATGAATGCCACTTGCGCTATCCTATAGACGTGAAGTTGCTTTGGGAAAGTAGCGCGTGACAGCACACGCTACTTTCAAGGATTTGCAAAGAATTTGGAGAAAGAAAACCGCGAAACAAATGTTACATGTTTTGCGCGTAAAGGGCCGAAGCCTAAAGATGAAGATGCCGACCTCCATACAACCAGACGGATAATTGGCAATCTTCGCGCTACGGTTATGGAGGAGAGTTTTGGCAATCAAAAGCTACATTATGGTGTGGGACGAATAGCTGCACGTAACCAATTCTGTGAAACCTTGCTCCTCTTCTTTGGCATCCATATGGCTAACGCGGCTACACTTGCTGCACGAGAACTTGCAAAGGAAGAAGTTCTGAAAAAAAGAAAAACAGCCTGACAACGTCCTCCATATCCTTTTTATATTCCGACTAATGGTCGGAATGAATTGTTATGCACTAATGTTGAGAACTCATGGCCTTCGGGATTGTCATGAATGCAAAATTCGGGTTCTGTGCCGATATTCGGTACATTTATAGCAATATCGAATCAAATGGCTTTCTGAGAAGATGGCATTAACTGAATAGCCCTAAATTACGAAAATAAATATAATGAAATACCACTCTTATTCCACTTTTGTAGTTACTGGTTGTAAATCGCTGATATTATAAAATATGAAAATAAGAACGCAAAAGTGATTGTAACAAAATAAAGCATTATGATTCGTTGGTTACATATTTCGGACTTGCATTTAAATGATTGTAATTTCTCATCGGCAAGACTTCGTGATGAACTTCCCTCTTTTTTGAGGAATAAAAGGATGAAGTGTGACTATGTGTTTTGTACAGGAGACATTCGCTCTGCTAATGTCAGTCCCAATTCTTTTACAGAAGACATGGCTGATTATATGAGAAATATTTGTCATGCTGTTGGCGTTCCGATAGAACGATTGTTTATTGTTCCAGGGAATCATGATGTAAACATCTTTGCTGAAGGGAGAGAAGATGCCATTAAACATATAGTTCCATATGATGGATACTATAAACCAGATATTGGACATATTGATACTGTTGACTTAGAGAAATTACAATCAGGTAAAGAGAATTTCGTAGCTTTCTTATCAGAATTGTATGATACAGATCGTATAGATTTGTATAAAGATAGCTATAATCCTCATTTTTCTATTGAAACACCTGATTTTAATGTATTGCATGTTGATTCGACATTGGTCTATTCCAAAAGTGGTAAAGCAACTGATTTATTAGTGGGATTGGAAAAACTCTATACTGTCGTCCGTAAGTTGAACCAAGAAAAGCCAACAATCTTACTAACTCACTATCCGATTACTTCTTTATTGCAAGACGAGAGAAAATTATTATCGAATGTTTTGCAAAAGAATAATGTAAGACTTTGGCTTGCAGGTCATGAACATGATCATAACTTGCAAAAGATGAAATATCTTGATTCTTTACAATCAGGCGAGTTACATTATGAGACGGATGCGAATGCCACTATATTGAATGGAGAATACGATTCCGAAAACTATCAATGCCGTGTATGTGCATATACATGGTTCCCAGAAGGATGGGCAGAGTATCCAATTATTGATTTGGATGGTGAAGAGGTTGGTGTATACGAATTTCAACTTAAGCCGGTAGGCATTGAAGGGCATTCGAAAGAACTGATTGCATGCCAAAAGGCAAACTCGTATTTCTACAATCGTATGCCTAATAAGGTTGAACGGAATTTGATTCCTAAAATTCATTCGGAAGGCACGTATGAAACCATATCTACGCTTCTGAGTATGGCTTGGAATACGAATTGTCCTCATATTGTTCTTTTGGCAGATGGCGGTATGGGAAAGACCACGATGTTATTGGACTATTGTAAAACAACAAATTCTCCTACCTTATATGTATCAGCGGAACAACTTGCAAGTATGGGAATGGACATAATCAAATACTGTGCAAGATGTGTTTTCAAAGGTGATATTGACTTGTTGGAAAAATGTTTAACACAAAAACATCGCCAACCAACACTGACCATGTTCATTGATGGAATGAATGAAGTAGATGGAAATTCAGAACGAAAATTCATACAGGAGATACAACGTCTCAGTTTCTTAGATGGAGTTCAAATTCTTATATCTTCCCGTTCCGATTTTACAGTTAGGTATAGTTTGCCAACATTTAGAAAATCTGAGCTATGCGCATTGAGCAAAACAGAAATCAAGGATTTTTTCTCGGAAGAGGAATGGAACAATATTGTAAAATCCGAAGTATTGACACAATTGTTGAGCAATCCGATGATGGTGACAATTTACAAGGAGATTTGCTCCGTTGTAAATGACTCTAAGAATCTCCATTTCTTGAATTGGAGATTTCCCATAATGTGTGAAGCAGACTTGTTTCATAACTATTATGTGGCACAGCAAGCTCTATTGACATTGCGCGGTCAAGTAGATGGCTATAAGATGCTATTGTCGCAGGTTTGCATTGATGAGATATTGCCCAATATAGCATATTGCTATGAATCTTCGTTCAGAATGAACATAGAGGATGAAGAGTTTCGTAAGCTATTGACAGGCATGCTTGATAATGTTGTTATTGAAAATGTAGCAATCCATGCGATACGTCAATATTATAGGGAAGCATCAGAGCTGTCTTTAGAGCCATATCAGGTGATTGATTTTCTTACACAAGAAATGCGTCTCCTTTACATGAATCAGGGAACAACAGCCTTCCCGCACCAAATGTTTCGTGATTATCTCTCTGCAAAGTATATTGTAAAACAAACGAACATCAAGAAGGATGTTTTGGCTTTATGGAATGAGCGTCCAATACCATTCTCTATAATATCCAATATCCGACAACTAGATAAGCAATACTGGCACCATACAGCCCAATGTGTGCGTCAGAAAGCAGCTAAAATTGCAAATGTTTCTGTTTTAGTTCAAAATCTGTTCGATGCATTTCCTTCAAGCAATAAAGATAATGTTGCTGACTTTTCAGAATTGGACTTGAGAAATGTAAAATTGCCGAATAGCGCTTTGCAGACATCGAGAATATTTTTGAGAGATGCAATAATTGATAATGTAACGTTGGGTATCAGTATGGGTATGCCAATCTGTCATAAGCATCTTACATTATCATCTGATAAGGAGTTTTTGGCGACATGGGCAGATAAGAGAATATATGTCTTCTCATTACGACAATCTACAGCTCCTTATGTTTTTGATTTCGAACGAGATTTGTCAAAAATGGTTTTTGTAGAAAACCGTTTGTTTGTGTTGTCTGGTAAATTATATGTGTTCGTATATAAAAATAGTTGGGTATTTTCTGGAGAGATAGGTCAAGAGGATGGAATATGTCACAAACTAAAGTCTATCATCGTAGGCAATAATGCAGTCCATCTATATTATCCTAACCGTGAGGTTATTTATAGCCTTACAGATTTTACACGCAAGACAATAAATCAAGGAAAGGACAAATATTTGAATCCAGTGCAAGGTCATGACATCTCAATATTAAATAGATATGAGAAAAAGCAATTTGACAAAAGCCACGGAGAAATTGATAAAGTTGGTGATGAGAATTTTTGTGCTATTTCTTATGCGGACGGCCGCTTGATATTGGAGCATGAGAATGAAACTATAGGTATACTTGCAAGAGGAAAGGCCAGATTGAAAGATGCTACAATATCAGGTGATGGAAGCAAAGCCATTACACTTAGTTACGAAGTTTTTGGAGGACGTAGGCGTGTACAACTTTGGAACTTAAGTAATGGCAGTAAATTGGAAGAGTTGACTTGCCCGAGTAATGTTGATAGTATTCATCTTTCGGAAAACGGAGATTGGATGTTAGGCAAAATGTTTCGTCATGGCACATGGGTGTATGATGTAAGACTGCATAAAGAACAAGTTTTTGAAGAATACTTCCTTTCAAGCAATCGTGGTAAAATTTTTTGTAAAGATGATTGTGTTGTAAGAAAAGAGGAAGGAAAGGTATTCTTGTATAATCTGAGAACAGGAAAGAGCAGTATTATAGATAGTCCCGTTGCTGATCCAAGTTTGATATGCATACTTAGAGATAATTCTATTGCTGCTGTCAACAATAAAGGGAATGTCGCAAAAATACGCAGTTTCAGAGATCAATCTTTATTGACTTTCAATGGTGGATATTCTACAATAGAAAGCATAGGACTGTTTGAGGAGCAGCCATTTATAGCGGTAGCGTTGGCTAACGGAAATTTAGATATGTATCATACGGGAAATGGCGCTGTTCTGAGACACTTACAATTACCAAATAAAAACTCAATGATGGTTGTGCATCCACAAAAGACAATCATTGTAGAATCGGATGGGCATCATATATTAAAGACCCATTATTACTTTGAAAAGTATTCTTATGGCAAGAGAATGGGATGGTGGAAAGAACACCCTTATCATGGACCTAAGAATATAATAGATGGAGATATCTTGGATATAGGCTTTAATGTGCAGAATAATCAAATAGTTGCAGTGTTGTCTAATGGTCGAATTATGTTTTGTTCTGATGATTGGACTGATTACAAATATTCATTTTATATCATTACTGCATTCGATGTGGCAGCATACGACTTTAGTGAGGTTCAGTGTTCTGAAGAATTAAAGGACGTTTTACGTAGAAATAAAGCGTTGTGATGAGTAGCATTAAACAACTTGCATGCTGCTTTCGATGAGCTGAAGTAAGTGGTCAGACTAAAGTGTAGATAATAAATCAAGTAATGATATTCTAAAAATCAGTATGATATATATCTTAGGGATATTCAGAAAATATATAACTAATAATAACGCCATTCATTGGAGCCCCCGTAAGTATTTTGACGACATGTATAGTCCTGAATATGCGATAGAAGACATTATAGAGGAATTGAAGAAATTGGCAACACAAGGCAAGTTGCCAGAAGCCGTGAAAACCTATCTCCATGAGGCATGGAAAGAGATAGAGGAAATGGAGAGTTGTACAGATTATGGCGTTCCAAGAAGAGAACTGCCATTTTAGATTATTTCGATTATCTGATTACATTATGCGAAAAGCAAAATTTGGATATATAAAGGATGGGAATTATATCTGTATAGGTGACAATATGCATGGGATATATAAGACCTACGATGATATGCGTTTTAACTGGCAGTTAGTCAGTCAGACAGAAGATGACATAACAAAGTACTATCTGCTGAACAATAACACAGAGGCCATTGTGTACGTAGGACGAAAAGACCCGTGGTCGCCACTGGCTGTCGGCACCAAGGAGCAATATCTCTATATGGATAATGCGCAAGGTTCGATGCAGGAGGTGACAACCGATGAAAGAGAATATATCACAGGTAAGAAGCGCAAGCAGGAGAGCTTCAGCATCTATAAAACCATCAATGGAGAAGAATGCCTTGTGACATACGCCTATTACGCTATCAACAAGAACAGAGGAAAGGAATACAATAGTAAGGACGCATACGTCTGTGAACATTATCTGACGGGCGAATATGCCATCAGCAACAATGACCACCATATCATTCTGGAAGGATTGAAGCGCGTTAAACTCTCAGATGACAATATCGCAGAGGTCGTGTTCTCTGGAGAAGACAAAACCACATGGGTAAATCTGTACACCATGCAGGAGTTTGATGAGCGTCCGGTGGTAGAGAAAATGGGATTCATGGACATGCTGAGAGTTGGCTATAACTACTATTTCTATAAAAACAGAGATATGGCAGGCATCCCGATGCACCATCGAGATTGTGTGGCAAACGACAAGGTGTTCCAGTTCTTAGACCAGTATTTGATACTGCGCTCCCAACCCGATAAAGTGTACTATATATCTGGAGAACGCCGTGGAAAAGAACAGTGGTATCTGATATTGGTTGACATCACCAATGCCAATTCAAAAAATCGTAAAGAAATACCCTCGATGTGGCTGCCGAGACGAAGCTGATCGGTTGCCGATAAAGAAACTCATAGCCGGCAATGCCGTTCGATGTACTTCAAAGGCGGATGCTCAAGACTTTCCATCTTGAACATCCGCCTTTGAGCGTTTTTATAAAAGAGTTTTAGGGTGGTTGAGGGAGGATATATTTGGAAATTAAGTGCAGGTGGGGGGCGTTTGTTGCCGTAACATCAAGTTCACTCTTTATGTCTTTCGTTGGAGGACTCATATTTGTCAGCGCCTCTGCTCCCAGACGCAACCGTCTCTGCTCCCAGATTCGGTCGCGTCTGCTCCCAGATTCGGTCGCGTCTGCTCCCAGATTCGGATGCGTCTGCTCCCACGTTCGCTGACAAGCCTTAGGATAGGGCTGAGGGAGTGGGGAGAACGGGGGAGAGAATATGGCTGGCGCTTCAAATGTTTGCTACGTGTTCGTGGCCCTCACTTTGCGAGCAAAGTGAGCTACAGTGCTTCGCCGCAGGGTGGCGTTCCTTTCCGTTTTCGCTTATCTATATAAATGAATCAGCCCAGTCTTTGGCTGAAGACTGGGCTGAAATATTATCAGAGGTTTGTTTCGCGAATTATCAGTGGATGGCAATTTCTGCAAATCCCATTGGTTCGCCGGCGTTGATCATGCGCGTGGCTTTAAGGCGGATGTAGCGCGTGATGACGGGGGTGAAGAAGAGCGACTGTAGCGTCGGGTTGTTGCGGATGTTGGAAAACTCGCCTTGGCTGATCATCTTTCCTTCCTTGTCGGAGGGCGCGGCGATGGCCGTCAGCTCATAATGGCTGATGAGGCCCTTGGGCTGTTCCGACTGGTCGGGGAGGTAATGGAACGATGAAATAGTGCGCTCCTGGCCGAGGTCGATGACGAGTTCATCGCCGTCGATGAAGCAATTGGTGCGTTCGTTGCGGTCGGCCGCCGCCTTGGCCTTGTCGGCTTCCTGATTGATGAAGGAATAGGGCAGGGTGGTGGCAATCTGCGACGTTGACGGCAGCACCTGATCGGCATTTTCTCCTGCATCATAAACGCCGAGATTGTTGATGCACAATGGGCCGCGAGAATCTGTGAAGCGCACGCGGATGCCCTTCGAGGTGACACTCTTGAAGCGAAGCAGGCGCTTATAGCCAATGGTGGTGGTCTCTTCGTTGAGCGATACGGGCAACCATTGTTTGCCGTCTTGGTATTCCACGACGAACGACTTGACGCGCTGTCCCAATGGAATATATTCTTGGAGCATCATGCGGTTCATGCGTTGCGGTTGGCGGAACTGATAGGTGACGGTGGCCGTGTTTGTGCCGTCGGCAGTGGCCCAATAGGTGTCGTAATCATTGTCGGTCATGGCCGCCGTTGAAAAGCGCTTTCCGCGTGTGTTCGTGGCTTTGGCCTTCATGCCGGCAATGAGGTTGGTCTTGAAATCATTGTCGATGATTTCGCGGAACTTCACGGCGTTGGTGGAGTCGATGGGGTGGATGAGGCCATCGCGGTTGACAGGGAAGTTGAGCAGCATCGTGCCGTTGTGTCCCACGCTGCGATAGTAGATGTCGGCCAGCTGTTGCGGACTTTTCACTTGGTTGTCTTGCTGCGCATGGTAGAACCATCCTGGACGGATGGATACGTCGCATTCTGAAGGCGTCCATTGGTCGCCGTCGGCGTGGCCATATTGCAGTTCGTAGTGTTTCGGATAGCCCGGATAAACCGTGTTCTTTCGCAGGAATGCCCAGTTGGTGGCGCCAGCGATGCCGCGTTCGTTGCCCACCCAGCGGCATCCAGGACCGCCGTCGGAAAACATGACGGCCTTGGGCTGCAGACTGTCGCAGAGTGCCTGTATGTTTTCAAATTTATAGTAGGTGCGTCGGTCGATGGTGCGTCGGTCGTTGGCACCGCCATACCATCCGTCGCCACCGTTGGCACCGTCGAACCAAATTTCAAACACTTCGCCGTAGTTGCTCAGGAGGTCGCGTATTTGAGCGTAATAATAGTCGAGATAGGCCGGTGTTCCGTAATCGGCGCGGTTGCGGTCCCAGGGCGAGATATAGACGGCGAACTTCATGCCCTGCTTTTTGCAGGCTTCTTGCAGTTCGCGCACCACGTCGCCTTTCCCGCCGCGGAAGGGCGAGTGGGCCACGTTGTAGTCCGTTCCCTTGAAGGGCCACAGGCAGAAACCGTCGTGGTGTTTCGCCGTGAAGATGACGCCCTTCATGCCGGCGGCCTTCAGCGTTGCCACCCACTGGTTGCAGTCGAGGCGTGTGGGATTAAACGTTTCCGCTGGTGTGTCGCCGTAGCCCCATTCGCGGTCGTTGAACGTGTTGAGGCCGAAATGGATGAAGGCGTAGGTCTCCATCTTCTGCCAGTCGACCTGTCGCTGTTCAGGCAACGGGAGGATGGGCGTCGGCGCGTTGTTGGTTTTCTGGGCGCCCAATGGCATCAGGCTCCCCGTTGTCAGGAGCATGGCGCAGGCCAGCGAGCGGACATTTCTTAAGGAATGCTTGTTGGTCATGTCGTTGTCAGTTTTGTGGAAAATATTTGTTCACTATTAATAAGTAGGTGTTCAAAAATAATGTTTAGCACCTACTTATTAATGGTCAAATTATATAGTCAAAATCATTTCGATTTATACGACACCTTCTCGTTGTGGTTGTCGTCGTAGATGACCTTCTTCAGTTCTTCGGCGCTGAGGGAAACCGCGTCGCGTGTCAGTTCTGGCACGTTGTAGCTCTTCAGGAGCAGTGTGTTTTGTTCTGGGTCTTCCTGCGGCAGGAGAAACGCCTTATGGTCTTTCCCGTTGCGGTCGAAATAGGCGATGTAGGCGCGGGAATAGTTGTTGTCGCCGCGTCGTGATGCCACAACGAGCCAGCGTCCGTTGCTGCTCCACGCATGATAGCTGTCGGAGCCGTCGCTGCTTGCCTGACTGAGTTTTCTCACTTCGCCCGTCTTGAGGTCCTTCACATAGAGGTCCGACGTGGTGTGCCAGATGTGGAACTGTCCGAAGTCGCCAAGAGAAAACAATACGTAGCGTCCGTCGGGGCTGATGCGCGGCAGAGTGGCACTCTTGCCGATGGCGGCGCAGTCCATCTCGACAACGGGTTGGCCGAAGGAGCGCGTCTGTTCGTCAAAAGTGAGGCTCATCAAGTTGTAGCGCAGACTGTCGTAGAGGCTCGTGACGGCGTTCTGTCGCGTCGGGGTGTCCGTTCCCTTAAATTGTGGCACATAAGCCGAGGTGTAGTAGAGTTTCTTGCCGTCGGGCGCCCAGCAGGGGAAAGTTTCGAGGTGGTCGTCGGTTTTCAGGATGTTGGTCAGCGTGCCTTTGTCGCCATCGAAAAACACGAGGTCGGAACCGAAGTCCATCACCTCCACCTTCTGTCGGTCGTCGATGTGGAACGCTTGTCCCGTTTGGTTGGAAGAGAATACCACCCAGTTGCGCGTGGGATGCCAAGTGGGGTAGACCGTTGACGAGAGAATCGAGTCACACTTCATGTTCCATTTCTTCGCCTTGCCGTTTTCAACGATGATGGTGCCGCCGTGGGCGCTACGCACATGGAAGAGCATACGCTTCGTGGTGTATGCCTGGAAATTGTGGCAGTTCACGCAGTGGTTTTGCAGCGAGTCGTACGAGCGGTTGTTTTCGTAGATGGGCGTCTGCGTGAAGTTCGTCAGGTTGCGCTGGTAAAGTCCCATTTGGCGATAGAGCTCGTAGCTCGGTTCAATCAGACGGTAAGAAAGATATTCATCGATGGGCTCAGCCACGTGGAGCTGGTAGGCGGGATGTTCCAGCCATTGTCCGTCGCGGTGGGAATAGAGCGTCACGCTGAGCGTCTTTCCTGCGTTTTCGTTGAGCAGGGCGTGCCAAGCCTCCGTGTTAAACATCAGTTTGCCATCTTCGCCAGCTGCCGCCGTGATTTCTCCGTCCTTTTCCCCTTTGATGCAAGCCGCGAACTCATCGCCGTCGCTCTTTATCTGCACGTTGAGCGGTGCGATGTTTTGCGGGATATAGATGTCGCGGTATTCCGGGAAAATGTCGGCCGCTTCCTGTGTCGGCGTGGCGTTGTCAGGCACCCTTACCTCGCTTCCGCACGATGCCGTTAGCAAGGCGGCCAGCGCCACAGCCGCTATGGTTTTGAGATTGATTGCCATGATTCTTTATGGATTTTTTTGAGTGTTAGTTGACGGCCGTCTGTGTGTGTTGTTTCACCTGGGCCTGGTCGTTGTTTTCGCAATAATAATAATAGAGGTACGTTCCCACCCAGTCGGCTGCCAGCGCGGTGCGCAACTTGTGGTTGTATTCATCGCGGATTTTCAGTTTCTCCGCCTCGCTCTTCCCTTCCGAAACGCGTTTGCGCTCGTCGAGAATTGGTTTGGCTTCCGTGATGAACGCCGTGAACGTCGGTGCCTGCATGCTGACGATGTTGCCAAATTCCACATCAACTGAGGGGTCCTTCGTGCTCATAATCGTGACGGCCTGCTGCAATGATTGCGGCAACTGTCCGCCGTGTTTCTGGGCATAGACGCGGATGAGCGGCATCGCCGCTTCGAGTTCCTTGGAATAAAGGCGGGCGGCGATGGCCGTTTCGAGCGAGGCATCGGTGCCGCGCAGGAGCCCTGCGTTGTAGCCGAGGAACGTCGGGGTGCGGTAGTTTTGTTCAAAATTGTGTTCCTGCGGTTGCAGCGCCAACACCTTGTGGAGTTCCTCGTCGGCATCAACCCGTTCGCTGTTGCCAATCATCGGTTCGTATTTCTCAATGAATGCCTCTTGAAATGGCACCTTCTTAAGGATGGTCATATATTTTTCTGCCAACACCGTTTCGTTGTTGAGGATGGCGCAGATGGCCATGCGCTTTAGATTGTAGAGCGTCGGGCCGTAGAGCACCGTATAATCCATCGCACAACGATAGGCCGTGTTGATGAGTCCTGCATAGAAACTGCAGTCGCCCGTGAAGATGGTGTATTCCTCGTTGCCGTCGTGGCGCTCGAGGCGCATCTCGGGGAAGTCGTAAGGAATGTCAAACTGGCGCTCCAGAAGTTGGCCTGTCTGCACGAGTCCGATGGCATAGTAGGCGGCAACGGAGCGTGTTGGGCGCTCGAGGTCGTGAGCATCGTCGACCATGCCTTCAAAATCGCCGTCCATCATGCGCATCTGCATGCGTGCCGTCAGAATCTCCGCCTTGTTCCATTGCAGCGCCGTGGCCGAAAGGGCGGCGGTGAGCACCACGGGAACCATCCAGCCCCAGGCGCGTTTCGCCTTGGCAGCGTCGGCCGTAGCTTCGCATTTCTTTCGTCCCCATGAGAAGCGGCCCGCCAAGGCCAGCAGGGCAGCGGCCATGAGCACGGCAACCGGAATGATGAACAGCAGCGAAGGCTCGCTCTTGTAATAGAGGTTCAGTCCGCGACAGATCATCCACAACACGACGCCCCCCGGCACCAAAGCCGACACGCCACGCCAACGGCGCGGGATGCAGAGCGCCTTGTCGGCCAGAACGGCAGTGAGCGTCAGGATGAGGCTCAGCAGCGCGGCCCCCACGTAGAGGTTGCTCATGCTGCAGAGCAACCAGCGGCCCCAACAATAGACGGTGCCCCAGGACTGCGATGTCAGGAAAGCCATCTGCGTGCTGTCGTTGGTGATGAAATTAGTTTCGGCGGTGCGGCGAAGCATGTCGCCGTAGACGCATGTTGAAAAAACATAGAAGCCGGCAAACGTGAGCAGATAGGCCCACGGCAGGCGATGGAGCAGGGAGCTTTTTCCCAGCTCTTTGCCCGATGCAGCAACAGCCGGCTCACTGGCCGGCTGTGCTTGGATTTTGTGTTTTTTGGTCATAAGTAAGTATTCAAAATAATATTGCCTTTCGGCATTATTAAACGAGATTATACAGAGTGGGTAATTTTATCTGACAACCACCTTCTGCTTGCCAACGATATATACGCCAGCATTCAGGCCTTCCACCTTCGTGATGGGCTGGTCGAGAGAAACCGTGCGCACGAGCTGTCCGCCGAGCGAATAAATCTTCACGTTACACGTCTTGTTCGTTTCGATGACGATGCAGCGGTTGCCGCCTGTGGCCGTGAAGAATGCCTCGTTGGCGGTCGGCGTCTGTATGCCGTCGACAACAGGAGAGTAGTTGTATTGCTTGTCGAGAAATTCCAGGCGGTCGGCAATCCATTGCTTGATATAGTCAACGTCGCCGAGGATGTCCGTGTGGTATCCATTCCAGCGGTTTTGCTCGCGCACATCGGCGCCACTCTCCCGGAAGAGGTCGCCATAGTCGAGGAAGCGGTTGGTCAAACTCTCTTCGCTGAATTGCTTCGTGCGAAGTTCGGCATAGCGTGCCTTCAAGTCGTTAAACCAATTCCACTTCGAACTGTGGAACAGTCGGTAGAAGAGCGTGTGCGTGCCGTGTTCATATTGCGTGATGAACTGCGTGAAATTCTGCGCCGCCTTCGTGTATGACTTCGATCCGTCCCATCGGATGCCCCATGTGCCGTCGAGGTCCCACGGCGTGATGCCAATCATCTTAGCGCATTTCTGCGCCTTCTGGTCGTAGTTGAAGAAAAACATGTTCTTGCCGTGGTTGTCTGTGGCCAACATGAGTTCGATGAAGAGGAAATAGTCGCGCACGACAGGATAGTCGAAATAATTCTTCACTTCCTCGTCAAACACATAATCGTCGGTCGTTGCCACGAAGTTCACCGCGTTCCAGAGCGGTCCCCAGTCAATCTTCTGCTTCTCCCAGTCGGGATATTTGATTTCGTAGCTGGCCCACGTTTCCTGCTTCAGATTGTTGTTGTATCCGCGCGGTGAGCGTCCGGGATAAGAAGTTGAGCCCAGGTCGTGGCCCATAAACACCTCGTAGCTCCATTGCGACGATTTGTAGAGCGAACCGTGAATCGTGTCGCCGACGGCCTCCGTTGTTTCCGTTGCCGGCTTTGCGTCCACCGATTTCTTCAGTCTCAGCTGCTTGCGGTCCATCTTCTCCGTCATGCAGTAGAGTCCGTGGTAGCGTCCGTTGAGAAACACCTCCACAAATCTTCCGCGCGTTCCCGTTTTCGCTTTCTTCTCCCATCCGTTGCGGCGGTGGTAAGGCAGCGTGGCGAAATCGTTCCAGAGATCGGTCGAGACGCGGTTGCGCATGCAGGCCCCGTCGATATACATGGCGTCGAGAATCCAGTTGTTGTCATTCCTCAGTCCGAAATATTCGCGGTCAACCGAGTTGCCCTTGCTGTCGATGAGTTTAACGGCATAGCTCTTCTTCGGGTATCCCTGTGCCGAGGCGCCGCGGTAGCGGAATTTCGCCACGAACGTCGAGTCATATCCCGCGATGTCTGGGTCTGTCACGCGGAGTGTGCCCTTGTTGTAGTACTTGCCGTTGCAGGTTGACACCCTGATTTCAACGATGGGCAGAAACGTCATGTTGAGCGGCACTGTGGCCACTTCCTTGTCGTCCTTCAAGATGGTCATCATGTAAGCCTTTTCGCCGCTCGCGTTCTGAATCTCGATGATGCCTTCCGCGTTGGGCGTCTCGCCATCGATGGACAGTTCATATTTTCCGTCGTCCTTTGCCCACTTCACTTCCACCTTCGCCGTGAGCCTTCCCGTTTCGCGCGTCTGCTGAGAGAGCGAGAGGTAATACTGCTTCGCTGTGGAATCATACGTCAAGTCCTTGCCGTTCATGCGCAGCGAGTCGACATACGCTGGGAAGCCCTCCGTTGGGCGTTCGCCGTTGAAACTGATGCCCTGCTCGATGAGGTGGTTATAGTGGCGCTTGTCTGAAGAATAAAACACGAAAGTCGAGCCGTTGTCAACACTGTATAATCCCACGGCGCGGTATCCGTTGAGCTTATAGTCGTTCCAGTAGAGATACTGGCTCTGGTAATAGTTCGTTTCCGGCAAATTGTCCTTCTTCGCGATGGTATATCCCGAGTTCTCGTCCGTTTCCGAGAATCCGAAGCTCCACACGTTTTCGCCCGTCGTTCCGCTTGCGAGCGTCAGCCCCGTGTTTCCGTTGTTGTAATAAGTGTAGTAGGTCGACACGTATTTCTTGTCCTGCGTATAGACGTTCACGCCCGAGCCGCAGGCCGTGAAATAAAACTTCGTGCTGTTTTCTTCGCTCTGCGTCAGTTCGTTGTCTGGCGCATAGACAAATTGTCCCGAGCGCACATTGCGGATGCGGTAGAGAATCGGGTCGTTCACGTTCGTCGTGACCACCACCGGCATCGCCAGTCCCGTCCGTTCCCAATATTCTCCTTGTTTGTTCACGCCGCTCAGTCCGCTCAGCGCGTCTTCGTCTCCCGTCGTTCCCCCCGTGTTGACCACCTGGTTGCCCTGTTCGTCATAGAGTTGGAAGAACCCATTGTCGGTGCTTGCCGAAGAATACGTGCCGAGCAAGTAAGAACCATCCGTGCGGAGGTTGAAATATTGCCCCGGTGCCCCAGCATTTTCAATGATGAGCATGCCCGTTGTCGTCTCCGTCAGCGTCCAAACGGCGTAGTTGTCGTCGGCCGTATTAGAGAGCTGTATGCCCTTAGCTGTGTATTGTCCTGCGTCGTTCGTCAGTTTCCCGCTTTTGTACACCATATACTGCCCCGTCGCGGCATTCTTCATCGTGAAACCCGCGCCCTTGACAGAGAGCACCCACCAGGCATCTTCGGGCACCGCCTCCAGATTCGTGGCATAATAGAGAAATGCTGCGGCGTCGTGCTTCTCTCCGAGCACAACACATCCGTTGTCATATCTCTGGCAGGTGATGCGGTATTTCGCGCCGTCTTTGATGGTCGTGACGGCCTGCGAAACCATCGCCAGGCATAAAAGAGAGAATAAGAGTAAAAATCTTTTCATTTATTTGAGTATGAAGGTTGTAGATTCTTATGCTGCCCCTGAAGGTCGGGTGTTCAAAATTTAGAAAAATTAAGTAGATGGAGATTGTGCGGAAAAAGCCTTGTCTGCGGCCCTGGGCGGGCTGAAAGCCCAACAAGTCCAGAGCCCAGGGCATCGCCCTGGGTGCCGTGTTCCCATTCCCTACGCCCTGTAAGGGCAAAAGTAAAAGCCAACCGTTCGCCCATACTTTTGCCCTTACAGGGCGTAGGCGTTTATGCATTGATACCCAGTGCGTTGCCCTGGGCTGAGGACTGACTGCCCTTTCAGGGCGCTCCTTTTGCGCTTTGTTCGTTTTATCATGTGCGTATGCTTTGCCACTTTTTTATTTGGCTCAAAATCGCACAGAGATTTTTCTGTATTTTTGACACCCAACCTTGGCGGTTTCAGTTTCAGGGCGTTAAGTTACGAAAATAAGGCAGAGCGACAAAGGGAATGGCGGGAAAATGTGAACGCGCCGCCGAATCTTACCGCGTTTTGTCGCATTCTATAAAATAATTATCAACACCTATTTATCACCAAACCGCCACCTTCTTTCCCCCCACCAGATAGATGCCAGGCGCAAGTCCGTCCACCTGCATCAGCGACCGGGAGAGATTAACGGTTTGCACCAATCGTCCGCTCATGTTATGGATTCTGACCATTGTCGGCTTCGTGGCGTGGAGCGTGATGCAACCCCTTCCCCCTGTGGCGTCAACAAACGAGTCGTTGGTCAACGGTTGTTGTATGCCGTTGATGATAGGCGAGTAATCATATTGTTGGTCAAGATGTTGGATGCGTTTCTCAATCCATTCCTTGACATATCCGAGGCTGTCGGCGATGCTCTTGTGCTGAGCTCCCCACCGTTGCGCCTCGCGTTTGTCGGCACCGCTCTGCGAAAGCAAGTCACCATAGTCGAGAAAACGGCCGATGAGACTTTCGGCAGACACCCCCTCGTTGCGCCATTCTGCGTAACGCGCCTTCAAGTCCCTGGTCCAGTTCCATCTGATGCTCCTGTTCAGACGATAGAAGAGCGTGTGATGCAACATGTATTCCGCATAATCGTTGTCGGGCGTCGTCGTTTCGTCTTTCTTGCTGTCCCAGGTGCTGCCCCAGGTAGCATCAAGGTCCCAGGGCGTGAGCCCCAACATTTTGCTGCATTCAGAACCCCTCTGGTCGTAGTTGAAGTAATACATATTCTTGCCGCCGTTGTCCTTTGCCAAGATAATTTCCGCGAAGAGATAATAGTCGCGAAGGACGGGGTAGTCAAAAAACGCATCCACCTCCTCATCAAAAGCTTCATCGTTGGCCGTTGCCACGAAGTTGACCGCGTTCCAGAGCGGCCCCCAGTCAATTCGTTCCTTTTCCCAGTCGGGATATTTAATTTCATATCCAGCCCATCCTTCCCGTTTCAAGTTGTTATAGTAGGCCGAGGGCGCTTTCTGTGGATAAGTGTTGGCCTCGAAATCATGCCCCATAAACACCTCATACGTCCAGTTGACAGCCTTGTAGAGCGTGCTGTGGATGGTGTCGAGCGACAGGTACGCGCCATTCTCATCCCTCTTTGCCGCCACAAATTTCTTCAGCTTCAGTTGCTTGCGGTCAATTTTCTCCGTCATGCAGTAGAGTCCGTGGTAGCGTCCGTTGCAGATGACCTCCACAAACCTTCCCCGCGTTCCCGTCTTAGCCTTCTTCTCCCATCCCTTTCGGCGGTGGTAAGGCTGCGTGGCGATGTCGTTCCAGAGGTCGGTCGACACGCGGTTGCGCATACACACATAGTCGTTATACATGGCGTCGAGAATCCAGTTGTTGTCATTCCTCAGTCCGAAAAACTCATGGTCGAGCGAGTTGCCATCGGCGTCATACAATTTCACGGCGAAACTCTTCTTCGGATACATCGTTGACGACGCGCCGCGGTAGCGAAATCCCGCATTCAAGACGGCGTCATATCCCGCTTGGTTGGGGTCGGTCACGCGCAGTGTCCCCCTGACGTAAGTGTCTGTGTTGCATTTTTTTTGCGCTGACCTCAACGACAGGCAGAAACGTCATGTTGAGCGGTGCCGAGGCCACAATCTCCTCGCCATTTCTGAGGATATCAATCGTGGCAGGCATTTCGCAGTCAATGTTTTTGAGGCAGAGGCTTCCATCGTTGCCAACGACTTGTTCGCAGATGCGCAACGAGAGCCCTTCGGCATTCCCTGCCCACTTCACTTCAACCATCGTTGCCAAGCGTCCGCTTTCGCGCACTATGTCGGGGAGCGGGAGAAAAAACTCTTTGTTATAAGCATCGTAGGGGAGGTCCTTACCGCCCACGCGCAACGAGTCGACGAAGGCCCATAGCCCGTCGGTTGGCCGCACCTCATCCTCGCCGCCTGCCGTGATGGCTGGCGCTCCCTTCTCGTCATACAATTGGAAAAAACTATTTTCGGAGCCCGCCGAATCATACGTTCCCAGCAAGAAAGAACCATCCATGCGCAGATTGAAAAACTGGCCCGTCTGTCCCGCATTTTCAATCGTGGCAAACCCCTTGTCGTTTGGCTCAATCATCCAGACCGCGAAATCATCCTTTGCCGCATCGGAGAGCTGTATGCCCTTGGCCGTGTACAATCCAGCCTCGTTCTTCACCTTCCCTTCCTTGTACACCATAAACTCTCCCGTGGCCGCATTTCTGAACGTATATCCGCCGCCGCGTTTCGAAACCACCCACCAGGCATCGGTGGGCACCTCCGCCCCTTCCGTGTTGTAAAATAGCAGCGGCGCCTTGTCGTGCCGCTCTCCGAGAACGAGACATCCTGTTGCATACTTCTGGCAGACGATGCGGTATTTCCCGCCGTCTTTAATGCCCACTGCTGCCATCAAAACGAGCGGCAGAGAGAGAAGCAAGGAGAGGAGAAATATTTTTTTCATGGTGTTGAAATTGAATGGGTTTTTAGTAATAATAGTCCACTACTAAGCAACTGCGGGGGCGCAACAACAAGCAAAACGTACGCCAGCCGCCGACATGCTGCAAAGGTACAAAAATATACTTATAAAGCATTTGCGGCCCGCCATTCCTTATATATACCTACACCATAATATATACATACACATACACAAAATATATATACACACACACCTACACATTATATATAATATATTCATACCCACATCTGATGACCCCTCCGCCGCCGTCCCGATGTCGCCTTGTGCGGGCCTAACCACGCAAGGAAGAAAATATTGAAAAATGGCGATTGCCCAGGATTCCTTCGCTGCGTAATTTTGCACCATCAAAAATCCCCAATATGCCCATTCTTCAGAAACAGATATTGTCAGCATTCACACTGGTCGTTGCCGCCTCTGCCGCCGCACAATCTCCGAAGCCCGCCATCACGGGCTTCGTGGTCGACGCGCAGACAAAGCAACCCCTCGTTGGGGCCGTGGTGCGCGTGTCGGGAGCCTCCGTCTCCCCCACAGCCGTCACCGATGCGCAGGGGCGCTTTGCCGCCAGGGCAGCGGCCGGTGTTGAAGCTGATATTTCCTATATGGGCTATGCCACGCAGCGCGTCAAACTCTCCGCTGGTACCACCTACGCGCTGCTTCCGAAAGCTCACCAGCTCAATGGCGTGGTGGTTACGGCAACAGAGTCCGTTGGCCTGACGAGTGCCTCCACCATAGCTCGCCATGCCATGCAGCATCTTCAGCCCTCCTCTTTTGCCGATATCCTCGAACTCCTGCCGGGAGGCTACTCACGTGACCCTCAGCTATCTTCCCCCAGCACCATACACCTACGCGAAGTTCCCATTTCCAGTAGCGACTATCAGACCTCAGCCCTCGGCACCGCCTTCGTAATCGACGGGGCGCGTGTTAGCACAAATGCCAACATGCAATATGTGGCGGGCGCCACCGACAGCCGCGCCCTCTCGCGCGACTTCACCGACCAGGGCGTCGACATGCGCAGCCTCTCCACCGATGACATCGAGCGTGTGGAAGTGGTGCGCGGCATCCCTTCCGTGGAATATGGCGACTTGACGAGCGGCGTGGTGAAAATCACGCGGCGCAAGGGCGGCCATGCCCTCTCTGCCCGCTTCAAGGCCGACATGAACTCCAAACTCTTTCATGCCGCCAAGGGGCTTGAATGGAAGCCCCGCCAGCTCGCCCTCAATGTCAGTGCTGATTATCTCATCAGCAGGGCCGACCCCCGAAATCTGCTTGAAAACTATTCGCGCCTCACGCTCTCCGCCCGTCTACACAAGAAAAACTCCCTGCGGCGCTATCAGTCGGCATGGAGCCTAAATGTGGACTACGGCGGTTCGTTTGATAAAGACAAAGTCGACCCCGAACTTAACTACGGTGGTGTCGACCGCTTTTCGCAGCAGTTCAACCGCTTTTCCTCCGATGCCTCTTGGACGCTCACTGCCCGCAAAAGCGAACGCCTTTGGCTGAAAACGCTCGACATTTCCGCTGCCTTTTCTGCCGAGGCAGACCGCACCAGTCGTACGCGCCTCGTGCAACTCGACCGCCAGACACCAGCATCTTTGGCGAGGGAAGACGGTGAACACGATGCTGTGCTCATCACGCCCAACACCTACACCGCCACCCAGCTCGTGGAGGGGCTGCCCGTGAGCGCCTATACCAAAATCGCCGCCACCATCGCGCCTCCCTCCGTAAGTTTGGCCGCGGCATCACTGAGAGTGGGCGTCGATTGGCAGTTCGACAAAAACTACGGTCGCGGCCAGGTCTTCAACCCCCTGCAGCCGCTTTACCCCTCCGCCTCCTTGCGCTCGAGAGCCTATAGCGCCATCCCCGCCTCGCATCAGGGCGGCCTCTTTGCCGAAATCAGTGCTAGCCGCCCCCTCGGCAATTTTCGTGCCGACATCCAAGGCGGCGTGCGTGCCTCCTCCCTCTTCAATCTGCCAAAGAATCGTCTGCTCCACGGCCGCGTCTATGCCGACCCCCGCCTCAACCTCGGCTTGACTTTGCCGCCCCTCGAAATCTCAGGGCGCGACCTTACGTTGAGACTGACGGGCGGTGTTGGCTGGCACACGAAGATGCCTACGCTCAACCAATTATTTCCCGACAAGGCCTACCTCGACCTCGTGGAACTCAATTACTACCACGCCGTGAAGGAATACCGCCGTGTGGTGATGCAGACTTACGTGGTAGACCCCACCAACACCGCCCTGCGGCCTGCACGCAACCTCAAGTGGGAGGTGGGCATCGATGCCTCATGGTGGGGCAATCGCCTGACGTTGGCCTATTTCAAAGAAAACATGACATCGGGTTTCCGCCAGATGGCCGTCTATGCCCCCTACACCTATAAGCGTTACGATGCCTCGGCCATCGACGGCAATGCGCTTACGGGGCAGCCCGACGTGTTGGCGTTGCCTTACGACATGCAGACCGACCTGCGAGCCTATTACCTCACCGCCAACGGCAGTCAGGAACTCAAACGTGGGGTGGAATTTACGCTTTCCACGCGGCGCGTTCCCGTTGTCAACACCCGCCTGACCGTCACCGGCGCGTGGTTTAAAACCGAATATCGCAATTCGCAAGACGTCATGGAGCGCCCGAGCCGTGTGGTGGGCGGCAGTCAAGTCAATGTGGTCGGTATCTACCGCGATGCCGACGGATACATCCGCGAGATGACCAACACCAACTTCACCTTCGATACCGACATTCCCTCTTTGCGCCTGGGCATTTCGCTCTCGGCCCAATGCATGTGGCTGACAGCCAACCAGAGCATGCCGAAGGAAAACCGTCCCCTGCGCTATATGGACGCTTCGGGCATGGTGCACGACTTCACGGATGTCGATGCTGCCAACCCCTCCCTCAGTTTTCTCGTGCGCACCTACAACCCCTCGCTCTACGATCGCCAGACCGTTCCCTTTTCCATGAACGTGAATCTCAAGGCCACCAAGCGCCTGATGAACGACCGCCTGATGCTGGCGCTCTTTGTCAACAAACTTTGGGATGCGCATCCTGATTATGTGAGAAACAATTTCAAGATACGCCGTTACGTCACGCCCTATTTCGGCTTGGAAGTGAATATGAATATCTGAGGCGGCCGCATAGTCGGTTCGTCTCCAACAGGAGGAAGTGCAGAAAAACGTGGTCCGAAGGAAAACGTTTGGAAGGCCGTCCCCACACTCAAAAATTCAGAAATCATGCTGACAAATGTTTTATTGAAAAGCTGCTGGGTTGCTTTGGCCCTGCTGGTTGTTTGCATTCCCATTCTGTTTGTAGCCTGCCAGAAATCCAATGACGACTACTATGCTGAAGCCCGTGTGCGCCTCGTTTTGCCCGACAGCCTCCGTTTGGAAAAACTGCAAGGCACCGTCCGCCTGACGAATCTCAACAACAAGCAGTCGTTCACCACCTCCACCTTCCAGGCTGGCGAAGCCTCGCTCGAAGTGTTTCGAGGCGTGTATGCCGTCGACGTGGAAGGCTCCGTGCGCTATGTAGCACCCGATGGCACAAAACAAACAGCCAATTTCCGTGCCAGCACTCCTTATATAAAGGTGCTCGACCATCCGTCGCTCGTCAGTCTGGACATCATTCTCATGTGAGCCACAGCAAACAGGTCGTCGCCATCTCTTAAACAAATCCCCCCATTCCGCGACATAATGAACACCCCACTTTCAACGTGCCTCCGTCTTTTGATATTCCTCATCGCCACCGTAAAATCCCTTGCGGCGTTAGCAGACGTAAGAGGCATCGACACCCTTTCTCTGGCAGAGCACACCGATGCTTATCTCGACGCCTTGAAGCCCGTCGATGGCAATCCCGCGCTGGAAGTCCACCGCTATGCCACCAGTCTGTCGCGCATTGCAGCAACAGCCGAGAACCACCATGCCGCCCGTCCCTTCTTCCACCAGTTGGGCCAGGGACAGAAAACGCTGCTTTTCGCGGCCGACTCCCATTTGCGTCTCTCAGCGAACACGGCCGTTTGGGGGCTTGCTGAATATGCAGCGGGAGAACGTCGGCGCGTGAAATGGAACTCCACGGCCGATTTCCTCTTGCTCTATCCCTATGTGATGGCCGACACCCTGGGAGGCGACCTCACGTTTGAGCGTTACGCTTTCAAGGCCGGGTGGGCTTCGGTCTGGAAGAAAATAAAAATCGGTGCCGAGGCCCACTTCCGTGCCGAACACGAATACCGCACGACCGACCCGCGTCCGCGCAACATCGTGACCGACCTCACGCTGCGTTTCGGCGCATCAGCCCCTTTGCTGGCGTCCCATGAATTGGGACTGACTGGCGGCTTGCGCTTCTATAAGCAGACAAACAACGTGGCATTCCTTCGTGAGGCCGGCGTGATACCCGAATACCACATGCTCGGATTGGGGATGGACTATAAACGCTTCTCCGGCAACAACGCCTCTGCCTATTATAAGGCCACGGGATGCGAAGTTGGCATTGACCTCGTGCCGACGGGTAAAAGCGGACTGATGTTCTCCACACAGTATGCCTATACCCCCTACCATCGCATTCTCCCCAATCTCAACGCCCTGCCCATCTCGGTGCTCGGCGTCCAGACGCTGAAGGGCGAGGTGGGGTGGAGGCAGGGCCAGCGCGATGGCTGGCTGCTGAAAGCGGCGGTCTGCCATGAACGACGAACGGGCAACGAGCAGATAGCAGGCAGTTCCAGTTCAACGGAATACCGCATCGTCGACGAACTGACCACCTATCGCGCACGGGCCACCACCCTTCAAGCCTCGGCCCTCTACGCGCAACAGCGCGACCACACCTCTTGGAACGTGGCCCTCTCGGCGGGCATCATGGACCATGCTGCGCACTATGTGTTCCCAGAACGCCGCCTCTCCTTCTCAAAAGCCACGGTGGAGGCCAAAAGCCAGTGGCAGCGCCTGCTTCCTCGCCGCAATCTGCTCTCCGTGAACCTCTCTGCGGCTTACCATGCCGCCCTCTCGTCGGCCATGCAGATGCCATACGTCACGATGAGCGATGCCAACATCGCTTTGATGAACCACACCTTCGCCTCCGCCTCTGCCAGTTACGTCCTCTCGCAGGCCGTTTTGCGTTGGGCCATGCCTCTCCGTCGCCATTTCCTTTTCATCGAACTCGGAGGAACGCTGGCGGCCAACGATGCCGACAACCGCGCCTGGTCGCAGCGCTTGTCCGTCGGCGTGGAGCTTTGAGGAAATGTGCAATATATAGATTATACATCTTCGAATGATACATCTTCCCCCCTTGATTTATGAATATTCTAAAATACCTAAACCAAAAAAATATGAAATCAAGAAAACTTCTGTCCTTGACCGCACTCTGTGCGCTTGGCATGTCTTTCGCGGCATGCAGTTCCGATGACCCCGTCATTAATACCCCCGAAACGGTGGGCTTCGCCCTGTCGCTCGATATGCCGCTTAATGTCAATTCCCCCAAACTGACCGCCGCCAAGGCCGTGCTGACAAATGTGAGCACCAAAGAGCAGTTCGTGACCAACAATTTTCGTCTGAACGGCAGTCAGTACACCGACACTTTGACCCTGCCCATCGGCGTCTATAATGTGGCCGTCGAAGGCCAGATTGCTTATGCCTTCGATGATTCCACAACGGTGACCTCCAGCGTGAAAACCACCAGCGACAACCTCGTCGTTTCAAAATCAAATCTCGTTCAGGGAAAGACGCTCGCTTTGAACACCTATCATGCGCAAGACGGCCTGGTGCTCTCAGAAATCTTCTTCTCTGGCACGCTGACGCCCGAGGGCAAGCAATACAGCGACGACCAGTACATCAAGATTGCCAACAATTCCGATTCTGTGCTCTATCTCGACGGTCTGGCTTTCGTGGAGAGCGATTTCCTGACGGCCATCAAACACGATTATAAACCCAACATTCTCGACAAGGCCATGACGGTGGATGCCGTCTATATGTTCCCTGGCAGCGGGCGCGACTATCCCATTCAGCCGGGCAAAGAAGTCGTGGTGGCCATCAATGCCATCAACCATAAGGAGTTCAACAGCAAGTCGATCGACCTCTCATCGGCCAACTTTGAAATCTACGATGAAAGCAGCAATCCCAATTTCTCAGACACCGACAACCCCAACGTGCCCAACCTCATCAATTGGTATGACTATTCCGCCAGCTATTTCGCCATGCACAACCGTGGCTTCAAAGCCTATGCCATCTGCCGTCCAACGGTTGATGCCCAAACGTTCATCAAAAACTATAAGTACACCTACACCTATCTCTTCACCTTCGGAGAATATGCCTTCGACATGGACGGCGAAGCCTTCAAAATTCCCAACGATTGGATCATCGATGCCGTCAATCTGAGCGTTGCGAGCGAATACAAGTGGAACGTGACCAGTTCGGCGCTCGATGCCGGTTGGGCACATTGCGGCAGCGTCGACAAAGACCAGTCGCGCTATGGCAAAGCCGTCGTGCGTAAAAAGCAGAACGGAAAATGGGTTGACACCAACAATTCAACCAACGATTTCGAAAGCGATGCCCAGCCAACGCTTTTTAAGTAATGACCATTACTTAAGTAACTTGCTTGTAAATAAGGAAAAAGCAGGGGGGAGGCGTAACGTCGGAGACAAGACCGGCAACCTCCCTTCCTCCCAATCAAAAATATGAAACTCAGAAAAAATCTCTGTCTCTTGGCCGCCGCCTTTTCAGCGGCCGCCTTGCAGGCCCAGCAGTTGCCCTTAGACCCCCTCGTGAGAAGGGGCACACTGCCCAACGGTCTCACCTATTACATCGCCCACAACGCCCAGACACCGCAGGTGGCCGATTTTTATATCGCCCAGCGCGTCGGCTCCATTCTTGAAGAGCCCCGTCAGCGCGGATTGGCCCATTTTCTCGAGCACATGGCCTTCAACGGCTCGAAGCATTTCCCCGGTGGCGACAATGGACCAACCATCGTGAAGTGGTGTGAGAGCGTCGGCATCAAGTTCGGTGCCAACCTCAATGCCTACACCAGTGTGGAGCAAACCGTTTACAACATCTCCTCAGCCCCCGTGGTGCGTGAAGGCGTGGTCGACACCTGCCTGCTCATTTTGAGCGACTGGAGTCACGACCTCAACCTCTCTCCAACGGAAATCGACAAAGAGCGCGGCGTGGTGCGTGAAGAATGGCGCACGCGGCGGGCCGGCATGGCCATTCAGCGCCTCATGGAAGGCGCCATGCCGAAGGTCTATGCCGGGTCGAAATATGCCGACTGCATGCCCATCGGCAACATCGACGTCATCAACCATTTCCCCTACCAGGACCTCCGCGACTATTACGAGAAATGGTACCGCCCCGACCTTCAGGCCATCATCGTTGTTGGCGACATTGATGTCGACCGCGTCGAGCAGAAAATCAAAGACCTCTTCTCTCACATTCCCGCCGCTTCGAATCCCGCCGAGCGTCTTTCCTATCCCGTGCCCGACAACAAAAAGATGATTGTCTACACTGCGGTCGACGCCGAGCAGCCAACGGTCAACTTCACGCTCTATATGAAGCGCGACGCCACGCCGCTCTCCGAGCGAAACACGCGCCAGAACTATGCCGACGGCTATAAGGCCGACCTCATTCGCCAGATGCTCAACGACCGTCTCTCCGCCATTCTGAAACAGGAAAACCCCGCCTTCATCTCGGCCTCCGTGCGCGATGGCTCCTTCTTCCTGGCCGCCACCAAAGATGCCTTCAACGTTTTTGTCATGTGCCGACCCGAAGATGTCTTGGGGGGCATCTCGGCCGTAATGGCTGAAACAGAAAGAGCCCGCTGCCACGGCTTCACGGCCTCGGAGCTCAGCCGCGCCAAGGCAGAGCAGTTGCGCTATGCCAAAAACGCCTATGAGGAGCGCAACAACCGCCGCAACGGAAGCATCGTCGGCGCCTGTGTGAGCCATTTCACGAGCGGTAGCGAAATGCTTTCGCCCGAAGACGAATGGCAGCTTATAAAAGAACTCGATGCCTCTGTGACCCTGGCCGACGTGAATGCCGCCGTTCGCGAAATCATCACCGACAAAAATCAAGTCGTCACGCTCTACGGTCCCGACAAACCCTCCTTCAAGATGCCTTCAGAAAAAGCCATCGTCAAAGCCGTCGAATCGGCTCAGAAGGCCAATCATGCCCCCTACGAAGAACCCTCGTTGCCCAGTTCGCTCATGGCGCAGACCCCGAAGGCTGGCAGCATCGTGAGCGAAACTCCCGCTGCACATGGCTATACGCTCCTGACTCTCTCCAACGGCATGAAAGTCTACGTGCGTCCGACAACCTTTGAAGCCGACGAAGTCAATGTTCGCCTTTTCAGTCTGGGCGGCCGTTCGCTCTATCCCAACGAAGACGTGCCCAGTCTGAGCTATCTTGCGTCGGTCATCGGCGCCAGCGGCGTGGGGCAGTTTGACGAACTCTCGCTCGAAAAAATGCTGGCGGGCCACACCGTGAGCGTCTCGCCCTATGTCTCAGAAGAGACCGAGGGCATCTCCGCCACCTCTTCGCGGGCCGACCTTCCCTTGCTTATGCAACTGACCCACCTCTATTTCACGCAGCCGCGCCGCGATGAAAAAGCATTCAGAAGTTTGATGAATCGCCAACGCGCCCTCCTGGCCAACCGCAATGCCAGTCCGAACGTCACCTATAGCGACTCCCTGCGTGCCATTCTCTATGCCGACCCCGCGCGGCAGCGCCCCATGACGGCCGAGCGCCTTGAGGAAGTCAGCCTCGATCGCATCATGCAGATTTATCGTGAACGCTTTGCCGATGCCGCCGACTTCATCGCCATCATCAACGGCAACGTCTCCATCGACTCCCTGCGCCCCTTGCTCGCCACCTATCTGGCCTCTCTTCCCGCCACCCACAGCGTCGAGACCGTAGGTCCTTACGACCCCGCCCTCCGTGCCGCCAAGGAAACCCACCGTTTCGTGCGGCCGCAGGCCACGGCATCGTCAACAACGAGCATCTTCCTCACGGCCTCCTTGCCTTACACGCCCGACAACGACCTGCGCCTTGACGCCCTTTGCCAGGTGCTCCGCATGGTCTACACCGAACAAGTGCGCGAGGAAAAAGGCGGCACCTACGGTGTGAGCGTGAGCGGCGATTTCCAGCGCTATCCCGAAGAGGGTGCGATGATGAAAATCAGTTTCCGAACGGACCCCGACAAATATGACGAACTCATTCCGCTCATCTACAACGCCTTGCAGGAAATGGCCGACAAAGGTCCACAGCAGGAGAAGCTCGACAAGGTGAAGGCCTACGAACTGAAAACCTACGGACAGGTGGAAATCATGAACGACTATTGGCAGGAGGTGATGTACAATCAACTCTTCAACGGCATTGACCTCGACAAAGACTATAAGGCACGCGTGCAGGCCCTCACCTCTGACGACCTGCGCCAGCTCGCCCGCCAGATTCTCCAGCAAAACCGCTGCATTGAAGTGACGATGTCTTCGAAATAAAGACCGCCCCTGTTTACTTATCAACGACTCAACGTGTGACCTCGGCGCCCTTGGCGCCCATATTCAGAGAAAACTCCCCACGCGGCAGCCCCTCAAAGGCTGTGGCGGCGGGGAGTTTTCGTGTGTCGGCAGTAGGGGAGGGAGAGAGAAACGGAGTAGCCAATGGATTTGTTATGAAACAAGTTCTGCTTTTATCTGGCCCGCATCATCGTCTGTTGCGGCGCCAGCATTGTAGCTCACTTTGCTCGCAAAGTGAGGGCCACGAACACGTATCGAATATGTCCAGCGCTCTGGGGGCGCTGGACTTTCTGGATTTTTAGCCGTTGTTTTGCCGCCGCGATATTCGTCCCCCCTCACTTTGCGAGCAAAGTGAGCTACAGTGCTTCGCCTCAGGGCTTCGCCGAATGTCCGCGCAGCGCCGCTTGTTGCTATGCCTATCCTCGATGTGCTTTACAAGTCGTCTACTCGCGGCCGGAGGTAGCACGGCTCGCGGCCGAAGGTAGCTCGACTCGCGGCCGAAGGTAGTGCTGCTCGCGGCCGCGAGTAGCCAACATCTAATACTCCCCAGTGAAGTAGCCCATCCCTCACTTTTTTTCTTCACAACTTTTTACCCCCTCTCAACCCAATTTAGCGTCCTTCTCCCTTGGTTTTGTAAAATCGCGTCGGTTGCGTTGCCTGTTTTTCTTTGTGTCAGTGTTTGTTGCCGCGCCGTCGCCCTCGTTGTATAGGTTGGAAATATTAAAAAAGCCGTTACCACGCCTTTGACATCGAAATTTATTATAAAATTGCAGCGTATTTATCTAAACTTAAAGAGTTTGTTGATGAATGCAGGTGGCAAACGCCTCGGAAAGTCCCCCTCGGGGGTCTCGGACGTAGGTCCCGCTCCCCTTGTGTAGCCCACGGAAGGGGATGCCGCCAAGCGTAGGCCACGAAGAAGAAAAGAGAAAATACAAACCATTGATATCAACAACACTATGTTTGAAGTAAATCATCAGTCACCCACCAGTCTGGGCGCCCAGCCAACGGCCGACGCCACGACGCGCCTGAGTATTCAGGCACGCAGCTGGCGGCAGTATCTGGTTTCAGCAGCCCTGTTGGCAGCCCTCTTTGGAGCGCCCGCAGCGGTTCCCACCGCGGCGCAGGTGCGCCCGAAAAGCGCAACGCAGCAGCAGGCACGCCCTGTGGGCGGTAAGCGCATCATCAGGGGTACGGTCAAGGACGATGCCGGCCACCCGCTCATTAGCGCACACGTGCGCGTGAAGGGCGCGGGACGCGGAAGCGTGACGAACGCCAACGGCCAGTTCTCGCTCCAGGTGCCCAATGGGAAGGTCACCATCGAAGCCTCGTACATCGGCATGAAGCCGCGCACCCTCGTCATCCCCGCAGGAACGGGCAACCTCGTGCGCGACATCATGCTCTCGGAAGGAGGAACGACGCTCGGAGAGGCCGTGATCACCAACGGATACCAGAAAATCGACCCGAGAAACAACACGGCGGCCATCACCAGCGTGAAGATGGACGACATCCTCATGCCGAACATGACCACCGTTGATATGGCGCTCGAAGGACGCATCCCAGACCTCGTCTTCACCAACAACTCGGGAGAGGCGGGAGCGACGGGACGTGTGCGCGTGCGCGGAACTTCAACGATCGTTGGTAACCGTGAGCCGCTATGGGTGCTCGACGGATTTGTGTTGCAAGACCCCGTGGACGTTAGCACGGAGCAACTCAACGACCCCGACTATATCAACTATATCGGTAACGCCATTTCGGGTATCAACCCGGAAGACATCGAACGTATCGATGTCTTGAGAGATGCGGCGGCAACGGCCATCTATGGTACGAGAGCCTCCAATGGTGTGATTGTCGTGACAACGAAGAAAGGTAAGGTGGGTCCGCCCTCCATACGCTATTCGGGACAGACGACCATCACACGCCGCCCGCACTACACCGACAGCAACATCAAGCTGATGAACTCGCAGGAGCGCGTGCAGTTTGGCAAGGACCTCTGCTCGCTCCACTATGCCTTCCCGAAGAACATGCCGCTCGTGGGCTACGAAGGTGCGTTCTATCGCTACCAGACGGCGCAGACCAACTATCAGGAGTTTCTCAACGAGGTGCGCCATTATGAGACGGTCAACACCGACTGGTTTGACATCCTGACGGAAAACGCCGTGACGCAGCAGCATTCGCTTTCTATCTCCGGCGGTTCCGACGCCACGCGCTATTATGCCTCTGTGGGCTACATGCGGCAGAACGACGTTATCAAGACGCAATATGTTGACCGCTACACCATGTCCATGAACCTCATGACGAAGTTCTCAAAGAGCTTCAGTGCCAACTTGCGCATCAATGGCAATGTGCAGAAGAAAAACCACGTGCCGTCGGAAGTGGGTGTCATGGACTATGCTTACCAAACGACGCGTGCCCTGCCGTGTTTCAACCCCGACGGCACCTATTATTACTATCAGCGCCACGCCTATTCCGTTGGCAACAGCCAGAAGAACTCACGTCTCTACAACTATAACATCCTCAACGAAATCGACAACTCGTCGAGCCTCTACAACGGCAACACCATCTCGGTCAACGGCGACCTCAACTATCGCCTCGGAAAAATCGCCGACTTCACGGCGGCTGCTTCTTACAGCCGCAGCTCAACGGCGCAGTCGAGCTGGTTTGGCGAGTCGACCAACTATGTGGCCATCCTCAAAAACGGCGAGGCATCAGAGAAGCCGATGGAGGGCGAAACGGGACTTTGCGAACTGCCTTATGGCGGCGTGTACAACACGAGCAACACGATCTCTGAGAACATGACGGGACGCTTGCAGGCCAACCTTCATTATCTCACGCCCGACCGTCGCCACCAGATGAATGCCACGGCGGGATATGAAGTCAACGTGTCGAGAAGTTCGGCCGTTTCCGACAACACGCGCGGATATTTCAAAGACCGCGGCATGAAGTACATGTCGATGACGGGCGACGACCTCTCGGCCTTCCCGCTCTATAAAAACTGGCTCGCTGCGGGACACCGCACGCTGACGGAGGGAAAGACAAACACGTTGAGCGGATATCTCAGCACGTCGTACACTTTCAACGATATGGCCACCATCGGATTGACGGGACGTTTCGATGCCTCCAACCGATTTGGCAGCCGCAGCAACGAGAAGTTTAACCCGGTTTGGACCATGTCGGGAAGCTGGAACATCCGACGCACCTTCTGGGGCGACCCGTTTGCCTACAAGGAGAACGACAAGGAAGACGTGCTCAACGACTGGAAATTCCGCATTTCTTATGGCTACACGGGTAACATGCTCGACGGACAGACGCCCGACTTGCTCTTGAAGCTCGGTACGCTCGACACGTATTACGGCGAAAACGTTTCCTACGTTTCTTCGCTCCCCAACCCAGAACTGAAATGGGAGAAGACGAGCGACCTCAACATGGGTACGGAGGCTTCGCTCTTCGACAACCGACTGACGTTCTCCGTTGACTTCTGGTGGAGACACACAACGGACGCCATCACGGGCATCAACGTCTCGACCATCAACGGCGTGAAGACGTTCCACATGAACAGCGGAACGCTCAACAACCATGGTTTCTCCTTCCAGCTGAGCGGATACCCCATCAAGAATAAGGACTGGCAGCTCTATCTCTCAACGACTTATTCATGGTCGACCAACAAGGTGACGACGAGCACGAGCGACACCTACACGATTGACGATTACCGGAACGGAACGGCTGTTGTCAACGGCAAGTCGATTGGCACGTTCTGGTCTTATCAGTTCCTCGGACTGAACCCCAACAACGGTACGCCGATGTTCGACGATTATGAAGACCGCAAACACCTGCTTGCTGGTCTCGCCCTGGGCGATGTTGTGCAGCGCGTGATGGTGGAGAGCGGCAACCGCGACCCGAAATTCACGGGTAACCTCTACGCCACACTGACGTGGAAGCAGCTCTCGCTCCGAACGAATTTCAACTACCGCATTGGCTCGAAGGTGCGTCTCTTTAAACTCTATTCGCCTATCATCTCGGGCGTTTCTTCCGACAAGAATGTGCGCCACGAGTTTGTTGATCGCTGGCGCACGCCGGGCGACGAGAAGTTCACGAACATCCCTGTGCTCCTCAGCCCGAGCGACCCTGTCTATCAGCATTATGCACAACACTGGAGCAACGGACTGGAGGCGAAGCTCGACAACATCCAGGCTTTCGCATCGAGCATCTGGGACATGTATGATCTCTCAGACCTCCGCGTTGTGCCAGGAGACTATCTCCGCTTGAGCAACATGTCGCTCTCTTACAACTTTAAGGCATATCAGCTGAAGCGCACGCCGCTCAAATCGCTGCGCATTGACTTCTCAATGACCAACGTCTTCACCATCGCGTCGGGCAAGCTCCACGGACAGTCGCCAACGCAGGCTGGATTTGCCTCGGTCAACCTCTCTGAGCGCCCGGCTTACACCATCGGTCTCAATGTTTCATTCTGAGGTTGAAACTGTTGGAAATATGCACATTTAAGTAGGTGGTCAAAATTAGTTCAAACTGGTTTTTCCCCTGCTTTGATACTATAAAATATTTTTGAATACCTACTTATAATATAGGAATCAAACAATGAGAAAGATATTATTACCGATGCTCATGGCTGGCGTTGTCTCCTTTGCGGGATGCGACGACTTCCTGAGCGAATATTCGCAAGACCAGATTGTGGCCAAGAAGGTGCAGGACCTCGACGAACTGCTCCTGGGCGACGGCTATCTGCAAAGCAGCGCCATCGCCAGCGGCCCGAGCATCACGAATCCGGCAGGATTCTTCAACATCATTGACGACGACAGCAACACGGGACGTGACATCGACACGCTGAGCGAGCGCTCAACGTTTGTTGGCAAGGCGTGGGTGCAGTCGCTCATCGGCATGTATGGCTATTTCGGATGGCAGCAGGATGTCGGTACGAACTACGACGGAACGGTCGTCAGCGACGACGCCGCCACGTGGGACAAGCTCTACAAGCATATCAACGTGGTCAACGTGATGCTCAATGAAATCAAAGACCTCCCGCATGCTACCGACAAGGATTTGGCCGATTTCTATCGCGTGCAGGGTGAGGCCCACTTCATCCGTGCGCAGATGTATTTCACGCTCGTCAACCTCTATGCCAATATGTATGAGGAGAGCAACTGCGAAACGAAATTGGGCGTGCCTCTGAAGCTGACACCCAACGTGGAGTTTAAATTCAAACGCGCCAGCATCAAGGCCATCTACGACCAGATCATCGACGACCTCACGAAGGCTGAGGACTTCCTTACGAAGAGTCCGCAAAATTCTGCACACTATCTCCACCGCGCTTCAGTGGAGGCGGTCGACGTGCTCTTCAGTCGCGTGTATCTCTACATGCAGAAATGGGATTTGGCCGCAGAAAAGGCTCAGAAGGTGATGAAGAGCCAGAATTTCTATCTGGCATCGCTCTCGTCGTTGGGTCCCAACGCGACGTATCTGACGAGCGAAAACAGCGACGTGATTTTCTCGCAGGGATCGAACAACCTCTCTTCAACGTATGTCTTCACGGGACGCCCTGGCGACTATTGCGTATCGAAGGACCTCTACGACCTCTATGACGACAAAGACCGCCGCAAGAGCTGCTTCTTTGGCACGTACAACAACGACAGCCTCTCCATGGTTCATTGCGACAGCATCATGCTCAAGGGCAAATATGAACGCGGAAACAGCCTGCGTGCCCACGTGTCGGATTGCTTCACGCTGCGTGTTTCTGAGGCCTACCTCAACCGCATGGAGGCGCTGGCCATGATGGGCGGCGAGCATGAGGCCGAGGCCAACGATTTGCTCAACAAATTCCGCGCTGAGCGCATCGACGGTTATGTGGCGCAGAATTATGCGGGCGAAGAACTCGTCAACCAGATTCGCACGGAGCGCCGCAAGGAACTTTGCTTTGAGGGACACCGCTGGTTCGACCTCCGACGCTATGCCGTTTGCGAGAAATATCCTTACACGAAGACCCTCGTTCACGTTTACAACGTCTGCAACGACTACGGATGGAAATACCCTTACACGCTGGTGCTCCCTCCCAACGATCCCTCTTACACGTTTGCCATTCCGAAATCGGTCATCGACTTCTTCACCGACGGTTCGATGCCCACTAATCCGCGATATAAGCGCGACCCGCTGGAAGGCAAAAAGAAATAATTTCATGATTTCAGAAAAGAGAATATGTATATGACAACAAGTAAAATGAAATATGTGTGCCTCTGGCTCTTCGCGCTCGGCTTCTTGGCCGCTTGCAGCGATAGCGAAGACACGTTGTCGAACAGCATCGACTTCAGTTCGCCCTATGAGCTGAAAGACAATCCCGACAGCCCAGTCGACCACGAACGCTATCTCATCTACAAGGAGTATGGCGTGCCTGTGTTCTTCAACGACACCGTGGGCAACGTGGTGACGGGAAAAGACCTGCAGGGCAACGATATTGTGAAGACGGAGACCATCGACCTCAACTGGAGCTTCCAGTCGCACGACGGCAAGAGTGTGAAATATTCCTACACCTACTATAAGACCGACGAGGAGAAGATGAAGGCGCTTGAGTTTGCAAGGGCTTATCTCTCGAAGGCCAGTGTCAAGATGCGCCCCTTCTGCATGCTCTTGGCCGACACGGTGAAGCAAAATAGCACTTCCCTTAGCTATCGCGACGGATTTCGCTGCCTGCTGGTTACACACACCAGCAGCTACGACGAGTTTCAGCGCGACTCCGTTGCCAACCAGATTCTGCAGAGCATGGTGCTCTCGCGCGTGAAACTCAATAGCAACCTCGTTTCGCGCTTCGGAGAAGTTTCAAACCGCGACAAGTTCTACGGACGCCCCTGGGTTAACGATGGGGTCAACGGTGGATTGGGTTGCGTTTGGGAAATCAAGCACGAGGGTATGTACTGGAAGCCCATGAAGCTCTTTGATGAGGGCGTGGCAGAGGATTACATCGCTTTCTCCTTCAAAACCCACGTGACAACGGTGGAGGAATTTGAAGCCGAGCGGGCCTCCATCATCCGCCAGATCGGAAAATACGGCTTTATCTGCGGCAACACCGACTATCGCGGACAGCTCGACCACGTGCAGAGTCCGGGAAGCATCTCGCAAGACCTGACGTTCTACGTGCAGACGATGATGAACACGGGACGGGCCGAATTTATGAAGCGTTACGGCGAATCGCCGCTGGTCAAGAAAAAGTTTGACATTCTGGCCGATTACATCGAAAACGAATTACTCATCGACCTCAACTACTAAAACAACCCTCTCGAAAATGAACAAGATAATGAAAAAGTGGGGAACGGCGGTCTTCACCGCCTTGACGCTCTGCCTCGGCTTCAGCGCTTGCGCCGATGATGACGCCATCACGCTCAACACGGCTTCAATCAAAGAGGCACCCGATTTTGTTGACGCACGCGACGGACATGTTTACCATTGCATCCAGATCGGCGACCAAATCTGGACCACGGAAAACCTGGCATACATGCTCCCGCTGGCCTCTGCCGATGGATGCGTGACCTGGGACGAGAAGCAGGACATCGACCCCGATAGCCTCGTGGTGGACACCGCCAACATCGTGGTGGTCATCTCCGATGAGAAATATAAGGAAATCTATGACGGCGTTGTCAACGACCCTGGCCACGACTGGCCAACGGAGGTGGGCACCGACTCGTTGCAGTTCCATCTCATGTTCAACAACTTCTACGGCGAAATGTTTACGCAGGAGCAGTTCACCAACGTGTTTGTCAACGACCCCGTGATGGCGCCTTTCGGCAAACTCTTGCTGGAGCGCCTGGAAGTGCAGCGCCTCGTTGAACGTCAAGACTACATCGACCGCCTGACGGAATATAAGAAGCAAATTCCGCTCAAGCATTATGCAGCAGCTGAAAAAGCCAACGGCGGATATGTGGCCGAAAACGGATTCCTCTACACCTACGAGGGGGCACTCAAGGCGGTGCCTAAGGAAGGCGGATGGCGATTGCCATCGGACGCCGACTGGAAGAAACTCGAGATGACGCTCGGCATGCCCGCGTCGGAAGTTGACAACATGGAAGCATGGCGCGGACAGACCCTCGGCGACGCCCTCAAAGCTGGAGGGGCAACAGGCTTCAATGCGCTCTTCTCTGGTTGCAACGGCTATCAGCGTACGCAGGAAGACCTCTTCATCAAAAAAGAAGAAGGCGCGTATTTCTGGTCATCTGACAAGGGCTCATACACCGCGAAGGAGGATGCTGGTGAAGACGAGAAAGGCGATGAAGACGGAAAGGTCAACGTCGTCTACGAAACGGGCATCATCCGCCAGCTCGCCATCTATTCTTCAGGCATCTGGAGAGGAACAACGCGACTGGAAAACGGATACCGCGGTATGGCATACAGCGTGCGCCTCGTCAGAGATGCTAAGTAATGGAAAACAGTTTTTAGACTAAATGGTGGTTCTAAAAATTCCGATTTAAATTTTCTAATTTAGAACCATCCTATAAAAAAGGCACGTCTCGACGCCCGTCCCAGGGAGGGGGCGTGCCTTTCTCATGGAGAATAAATACACAAAACAACAAACCAACTATGTCATCATTCAATCTCAAAAGAGCACTCCCGCTGCTCTTCGCCGCTGCCATCGCCACTGGCGCATCGGCACAGGTGGAACTGCCGAAGTGTGAAACCGCTCGCGTCTATGGCGACACGGCGCGTCTCTCCGTCATGAAGTATGTCGGCACAATGGAAGAGGCGCAGGCCCTTTCTAAGAAAACAAAGAAACCCATCTTCTTCAATTGCTACGTCTCTTGGGCCACCACCTGTGTGGCTATGGACCAGTACGTGTTCAGCAACCAGGCGTTTGCCAAGACGATGGATAAGAAATTCGTCAACCTCATCGTTGATATGCGCAGCAAAGAAGGCCGCGAACTGGCTAAGAAATATGGCGTGCGCAGCTATGCCTACTATCTCGTGCTCGACGCTCAGGGCAACGTGCTCCAGCGCATTCAGGGTGGCAGCAAGCTCCCCGATTTTCTCCAAAACCTGGAACTCGCACTCAGCCCGAAGACTTCGCTCGCTGGCACGGAGGCTAAATACAAAAGCGGAAAATATTCGCGACAGGAACTCTTTAACTACCTCAACGCTCTGCGCGTGGCAGGACTTGATTCCACATGGCGCGCCGTCGCTCCAGAATACATGAAGGGGATGGCGTGGGCCGACTATGCGAAGAAGGGCAACTGGATGTTCACGAGCGTCTATCGCAACCGCAATAATGAGTTCTATCCTTATTTCCTCAACAACAAGCAGGCGTTTCTCGCCAACAACGAATTGTTGCAGGTCAACAACAAATTCGAGTCGATGCTCACGCCGGCGCTCCTCAGCTATGCTTGTGGCGACGTAGCCTACGACAAGGCCGACGTTGAAAGCTATCGACGCGACCTCCACACCTTCAATATGCCGGATTCTTGCGCCTGCCTCGTACTCTGCGACATCGCCGATTTGCGCGGACAGGGACGCATCGCCGACCTCATCAACTATATGAAGACCTCTGGCCGCTACCTCGATAAATATTACGGCATCCGCGCCAACATCGAGCAGACGTTTAAATTCCCCAATGCCACGGCAGAGGAGAAAAAGGCGCTCCTCGCTTATTTGCAGGAAGCCGTTAAGCGCGAAGAAGGCACCAAGGTGGGCATGCGCCTGCGCAGCTTCGTCGAGTCGTTGGCCAATGCTGGCAAGGGCATTACGTTTGCAACAGGAACGGTTGCCGACATCCTTGCCAAGGCCAAGGCTGAGGGCAAAATGGTGTTCCTCGATTGCTACACCACTTGGTGCGGTCCTTGCCGCATGATGGCTAACACCATCTTCACCAAAAACGAGGTGGGAGAATATTTTAATAAGCATTTCGTTTCCTACAAGCTCGACATGGAGCGCGGGGAAGGTCCAGCACTGGGCAAGAAATATGGCGTGAAGGCTTTCCCGACTATGCTCTTCATGGACGCTGAGGGCAACGTTCGTCACACCATTGTCGGCTCGAAGTCGGCCAACGAGCTCATCGAGGAAGCCAAGACTGCCTTGAAGAAATGATTTTCCGCAAGGACGGAAAGGGGCGGGCATACCGAAACAAACCTCGGATTCTCGCACTCTTCTGAAATTTCCTTGAACAACAAAACAGGGCGCTCTGATAGAAAAATCAGAGCGCCCTGCTTGTTGTTTTCAGAGAATGTAGCCCGTTTGCATTTGTACTTCAACCCCTCTTCTCACTCTCCCATTTTGAAAAGTGGCGAGCTGGCCAAAGCTGTCATGGAGGGGTAGAGCAGGTCGGCCCCTGCGTCGAGCAGGATTTGGTCGTTGAGCGGGCCCGTGTTGACGGCAATGGTGAAGATGTTGGCGGCCACGCCAGCCTGTACACCCAGCGGTGCGTTTTCAACGACGATGGCCTCCCAGGGGTTCACGCCCGCCTTTTTCAGTCCCATCAGATAAGGCTCCGGATGGGGTTTTCCGTGATGTACGTCCTTGCTCGACACGACAAGCTCGGAATGGAAGAAGCCAGGATAGCCCGTTTCAAGGCGTTCGAGAAGCGATTTCTGTCCGCTGCCCGTCACGACAACGATGGTCAGGCCGAGCGATTGAACCAGGCGAAGAACGTCTTCAGCGCCTTCCATCTTCGGTGCTTCGGGACAGGCGTTGAAGAGGCGGCATTTCTCCTTGTAGATCTGCTGGATTTCTTCGGGCGTCGCGTTGCGTTTCCAATAGCGCTGCGTGAGGATGTTGATGGTGGCGTTTCCCGTGCGCCCCTCATGCAGAAAAGCATCCTCTGGCGACATGTCCAGGCCAAACTCCGTGCAGACCTGTGCCCATGAGCGGGCATGGTTGGGCATGGAATCGAAGAGCACGCCGTCCATGTCAAACAAGACGGCACGGGGACGGAAATCCGCAAATCCCGTGCGCTCCTTATAAGCGGCAACGGCTGCCGCTACAACCTCACGGGAGGATGCGGCGGCAGTCGTTGTTGAATGGTTTTCGTTTGTCATATCGCTTAGCATGAGCCGAGACGTTCACGGATGGCTTTGCTCTCAGCCTCGTAGCCTGGTTTGTTGAGCAAGGCAAACATGTTTTTCTTGTAGGCTTCTACACCTGGCTGGTTGAAGGGGTTCACGCCCAAAACGAGACCGCTGATGCCGCAGGCGCGTTCAAAGAAATAGATGAGCTGTCCGAGATAGTAGGCGTTGAGCTCTGGCATGACGAGGCGCAGGTTGGGCACGCCGCCATCAACGTGTGCCAGCTGTGTGCCGAGTTCTGCCATCTTGTTGACCTCGTCCACGCGCTTGCCCTCGAGGAAGTTCAGGCCGTCGAGGTTCTCCTCGTCGTGTGGGAAATGGAGCGTGTGGGCCGGCTGTTCAACAGAAAGCACGGTCTCGAAGATGGTGCGTTCGCCGTCCTGAATCCATTGGCCCATAGAGTGGAGGTCTGTCGTGAAGTCGACAGAGGCAGGGAAGATGCCCTTGCCGTCCTTGCCTTCGCTCTCACCGTAGAGCTGCTTCCACCATTCGCTCATGAAATGGAGCTTCGGCTGGAAGTTGGCCAAGATTTCGATTTTCTTTCCAGCGCGGTGGATGGCGTTGCGAACGGCGGCATATTGGGCGGCGATGTTTTCCTCGAAGGGAACATCGGTGCCAGTGGCTTTTTCCATGTCGGCAGCACCCTTCACGAGCTGGTCGATGTCGAAGCCAGCGCAGGCGATGGGAAGCAGGCCGACGGGGGTGAGAACGCTGAAGCGTCCGCCCACGTTGTCGGGGATGATGAAACTCTTGTAGCCTTCCTTGTTGGCGGTCAGACGGGCAGCACCCTTCTTGGCGTCGGTGATGGCAACGATGACCTTACGAGCCATTTCTTTGCCGCGCTGTTCTTCACATTGCTTCTTGAGCAGGCGGAAGGCCAGGGCCGTTTCGGTGGTGGTGCCGCTCTTTGAAATGTTGATGACGCCGAATTTGCGCGTCTTCAGATATTCGCAGAGTTCAGAGAGATAGTCTTCGCCGATGTTGTTGCCTGCGAAAAGGATGACGGGGTTGCTGCCGTTGTTGGTCAGCCACTCGAAACTGTTGCCGAGGGCCTCAATCACGGCGCGGGCGCCCAAATAGCTGCCGCCGATGCCTGCCACAACGATCGTGTCGCAGTTTTCGCGGAGCGTCTGGGCCGTTGCCTTCAAGTCGGCCAAGTGTTCAGCAGAGATGCTGCTTGGCAGATGGAGCCAACCCAAGAAATCGTTTCCGGCGCATGTGCCAGCTTCAAGGGCTTTCTGGGCTGATTCAACTTCGGGGCGCAATGCTTCAACGGCGCCTGCAGGCAGGAACTGGGCTGCCTTTTCTGATTCCAAACGGATATTGTTTGCCATAATTTATACAGATGATTTTGTTTTGTTCTTGATTTTCTCGACAAAGTTACGGCAAGGCGTGGAGAAGGCAAAATATTTTCCTTTTTTTTACCGTTACTTTATCCCATTGATGCCTCGTTTGACTGATTTGAGAGACAAAATGGGTCCTGCCGCTTCGCCGCCCGAGGGCGTATGATTGCTGGTGGCCAAAAAAGCCTGGCCGTACTTGGCCGTTTCTCTGATTTAATTGCTACCTTTACACTGATTTTTTAAACGCCTATCATTATGAACCAAATATCAGACTCTTTCAACGGCTTGATGAAGGAAATTTCAGAACGCCGTTCCGTTCGCCGATACACTGACGCGCCTGTTGACGACCAGTTGCTGAACCGCTTGCTCGAGGTTGCGGGACACACGCAGACTATGGGAAATTTGCAACTCTACAGCGTTGTTGTGACGCGCTCGGAAGAAAAGAAACGCCAGTTGGCTCCAGCTCATTTCAACCAGCCGATGGTGACGCAGGCCCCCGTGGTGCTCACTTTCTGTGCCGACTATTGCCGAACGACGGCCTGGTGTGAGCAACGTAAAGCCACGCCGGGGTATGGCAATTTCCTTTCGTTTGTCAATGCGGCGACCGATGCACTGCTCTTTTGCCAGAATTTTTGCACCCTGGCCGAAGCAGCGGGGCTGGGCCTCTGCTTTCTCGGCACAACGATTTACCAGCCTTTGCAAATCATCAGTGCGCTACAGTTGCCGAAACTCGTCATGCCCGTTGCCACCATCACGTTGGGATGGCCCGATGAGACGCCTGCAACCAGCGACCGCCTGCCGCTGACGGCCATTGTGCATGAGGAGACCTACAAGGCGCCGACCGCAGAGAGCATCGACCGCGATTATGCCCTGAAGGAAAGTTTGCCAGAGAACAAGGCCTTTGTGGAGGTCAATAAGAAGGAGACACTGGCACAGGTGTTTGCCGATGTGCGTTACACCAAAAAAGACTGCGAGGCCATGAGCGTGGAATTGCTCAAGGCTCTGAAACAACAGGGGTTTGTAAGTTAGTAATGGTAAAAAAATAACTTGACCAATTTTGTGGAGTAAGGAGTTATTTCCTATGCCCTGTCTTTTTGCCGTTTTTGAAATTTGTCATCGGTCACATAGCCCGCTATGCTCCCTCTTCCAAATTCCAAAACCAACAAAAATACAGGTCAAAATTTCCCAACTTATTCTTTCACAATTACTTATAGGAAAAATGAAAAGCGAAATGAAGGGGGCGGACGTTTCAAGGAGACGTCGCGCCCTCAAGAAATGGTGGCCACGCTTAGTGGCCATTTTTTGCATCCTGTTTGTTTGGTGGCACGTGTTCCGCCCCGTCACCTTCAGACAGACGGCTTCTGCAACCTGCCTGGTGGAGGCCCGTATGTGGTATGTGGCAGAAAACGGCGCTGGCGATTCCGTCTGCATCGCTGTGACAGACGGACACACCACAGACGCGGAAGGGCGCCTTTGCCATGTCGACACGGCATGCGTCTCGGGCGTGTTTGTCTCAGAAAACGGGCGGTTGGTGGTTCCAGCTTCCGTTTTTCTCCAGGCAGCCGACAGTCTGTCCACCGACTCCGTCCGCTCCCTTCTCTTGAAAGAAAAAGAGCGCCTTGGCGTGTTGGCTGGCGAGCAGAAAGAGGCCGTCAAAGAATTGGAATATTATGCCCGCACCCATTCCGTGGTCGACGACGGATACAACGATGTCATGCGTTACGGCAGTGGGGTGAAAGCCAGGCAGAAAGAAGTCGACTCGTTGCGTTGCCTCATAGATTCCGTTTTAGCTGGGAAGTATTTAAAGGTGCATCTGCGCCACGAAACCTCTGTCGCGTTTGCCGAAGTGCGAGGATGGATTGCGCCAGGGAAAGCGGAAGTCAGGCGGCAACGGATGGCGGCAACGTGCATCAGGAAAAACAAGCAACTGGCGTTGTTGCAAACGGCAAACGGGAGATTACCGCAAAATGCGTCGTTCGTCTCCTTATATAATAAAGGGGAGGAAACGCGGTTTCGCGTGGGCTATATGAAGGGCAGGGCATTGCCCGACTTGCTGCCCGAAAACGTGGGCAGAAAAATGCCGCAGGAGGTCACCGAAGGCCTGTTGCAGATTGACAAACGTGGCGATGCCGTTGGTCTGACGGTTGGCGGACGCTCATGCCCGTGGCTGGCGGTGCGCAAATTCTGCTTGGACGGCGGTGGGCTGGCGTGGTTTTCTGGTGATGTCTGGATGGCCGTGTGCCAGATGTTGCTGCCTGTCAACGACCGTGTGCAACCCCTCCAAGACACTCTTTCCGAGTGGCCGCAAAATATCTGGCGGCGACGGACGGAAAACCGTTATTTCCAAGTCACGACCGATTCGACAGGTCTGTTTGCCGGACGGATGGCGGAAGGCAGCGCCTGTGGCGTTGGATTCAAACGCTATGCCGATGGTGGGGAATATTACGGAATTTTTGAGAAAGGCATGCGCCAGGGAGTTGGCACCTACACCGACACCTTGCAACGCGTCTATACCGGAGTGTGGACAGCCGACACCTTGCCGCAGGGCCAACTGCAAGACGGCGTCGCGCGATATTCCGGCATGTTTAATGCCAAATTGCAGCGCCACGGAGCGGGCATCTGTCACATTGCTGGACAGAGCTACTATTGCGGGCAATGGGACAGCGACCGCCGGCAGGGCTTCGGCTTTGCCGTGGGCGAGCGCCACATGGTGAGGGCCGGCATTTGGAAGAAAAACAATTTCCGAGGCGAGCAGATGGTCTATACCTCCGACCGCGTTTATGGCATCGACATCTCGCGCTATCAGCATGAAATCGGACGAAAACGCTATGGCATCGACTGGAAACGCCTGCGCATCACGCGCCTCGGCGTGGCCAATACGGCCCGCATCCGTGGCGAGCAGAACTATCCCGTCACCTTCGTTTACGTGAAGGCCACAGAAGGCACCACTTCGTCCAACCGTTATTATGCTGCCGACATCGCCGCTGCACGCCGCTGCGGATTGCGCGTCGGGGCCTATCATTTCTTCTCGACACGCACCCCCGGAGCGATCCAGGCCCGCCATTTCATCAAAACGGCTCGACTGAAACGGGGAGACCTCCCCCCCGTGCTCGACGTGGAACCCTCCGACAGGCAGATAGAGGCTATGGGCGGCCGTCGTGCCCTCTTCCGCGAAATGGCAGCCTGGCTGAAAGTCGTACAGGCCCATTGCGGCACAATGCCCATCCTATATATCAGCCAAACCTTCGTCAACAAATACATGGTTGACGCCCCCGCTGCCCTCCTGCGTTATCAAGTGTGGATTGCACGCTATGGTGAATACAAACCCTACGTACACCTTCTCCTCTGGCAACTCTCGCCCTACGGACGCGTGGCCGGAATACAGGGAGAAGTTGACATCAACGTCTTCAATGGCTCCCGCAAGCAATTCCAACGCTTCGCAGCGGCAAATGGCGTGCGCTGAAATCTGCGGCGCGGCGGGCAAAGGCAAGGACAGCGCCGCCATTTGCGGCAAAAAACAAAAAGGCGGCCAAATTTCTTGCAAATAAAAGCCATATTTCAAGGTTTGTTCGTATTTTTGTAGGTGAAAGGGCCGCGTTTGGCAACTGTATTTGCAACCAGCGCCATATAATACAGAATATATGCGCCCTCCGCTCACACAAGCAGACAAAATTAACACAATAAAATAACGACATACCATGACGTTAATCAAATCTATCTCAGGTTTCCGCGGCACCATCGGTGGCAAGCCGGGAGACACCCTCAATCCAATTGACATTGCAAAGTCAGTATCAGCTTACGCAAGCCTTCGCGAGCGCGTAGTTGGTCCGTATCGTCGCAAAATCGTAGTCGGCCGTGATGCCCGTATTTCAGGCGAAATGGTTTCACACGTTGTTTGTGGCACCCTCATGGGTATGGGCTTCGATGTGCTCAACATCGGCTTGGCTTCAACTCCAACAACTGAATTGGCGGTTACTATGGAACGCGCCTGTGGCGGTATCATCATCACGGCCAGCCACAACCCACGTCAATGGAACGCTCTGAAGTTTCTCAACGAGCACGGCGAGTTCCTTCCTCCTAAAGAGGCCCAGGAAGTAGTTCAGCTGGCACGCTCTTGCGACTTCAGCTTTGCAGACGTAGACAACCTCGGTTGCTACACCAAAAACTTCTATTTCGACCAGCGCCACATCGACCTCGTCAAATATCTCGAGCTCGTTGACGTAGAGGCCATCCGTAAGGCCAACTTCCGTGTGGCCATCGACACAGTCAACTCCGTTGGCGGCATCATCCTCCCGAAACTCCTCGGACAGCTCGGCGTCACTCAGGTGACAGGCTTGAACACTGAGCCGACTGGCGATTTCGCACACAACCCAGAGCCTTTGAAGGAACACCTTTCAGACATCCGCAACCTCATGCGTAAGGGACACCACGACGTTGGTTTCGTTGTTGACCCAGATGTCGACCGCTTGGCGCTCGTTTGTGAAGACGGCAGCATGTTTGGCGAAGAATACACGCTCGTTGCCGTTGCCGACTATGTGCTCCAGCACACACCGGGTAACACTGTTTCCAACCTCTCTTCAACCCGCGCCCTCCGCGATGTCACAGAGAAATATGGCTGCACCTATACGCCAGCAGCCGTTGGCGAAGTCAACGTTGTGACGAAGATGAAGGAAACAGGCGCCGTTATTGGTGGCGAAGGAAACGGCGGAGTCATCTATCCTGCCGCACACTATGGCCGCGACGCATTGGTTGGTATCGCCTTGCTCTTGACCTACATGGCCAAGACCAAGATGAAGGCCACCGAGCTTCGTGACTCCTTCCCGAAATATTGCATTGCCAAGAACCGCATCGACCTCGACCCGAAGACCGATATCTACGCTATCCTCCAGAAAGTTAAGGATCTCTACAAAGACCAGATGATCACGGATATCGATGGCGTCAAAATCGACTTCCCCGACAAGTGGGTTCATTTGCGCAAATCAAACACTGAACCGATCATTCGCGTATATTCTGAAGCATCCACCATGGACGAAGCCGATGCTCTCGGCAAGCAGATCATGGACGTTGTGTATAGCATGACAAAAGAATAATTCTTGGGGATTTCCCCATAACACCATCAGGTTCAAACGCGTTTGCTGCCCCAACAAAAAAGGTGGCAAGCACGTTTGAACCGTTTTTCATTAAAAGGAAGGGCAGATAAACACAGCAAGCAAATCTCTGAAAATCCTGTCAGAAACATAAGTAATGCGCTTGGCAGATTCAGACCACCCCGCTCGTCATCACACACCTCCCAAACAACACACTAAACATGGAAAAGAAAAAAATATTGATGTTTCTTCCGACCCTCTTCCCCGCCATCGCTGGCGCACAAGGGCACTACAACATCGTCTATATCATGACCGACGACCATACGGCGCAAATGATGAGTTGTTACGACAAGCGCTACATCAGTACGCCAAATCTCGACCGCATTGCCGCCGACGGTGTGCGCTTCGTCAATAGCTATGTGGCCAACTCCCTCTCTGGTCCCAGCCGCGCCTGTATGCTGACGGGAAAACATTCACACAAAAACGGATTCACCAACAACGAACACGGCATCTTCGACGGCTCGCAGCAGACCATGCCAAAGCTCCTTCAGAAGGCAGGATACCAAACGGCATTAATTGGGAAATGGCACCTCGTCAGCACGCCGACGGGATTCGACTATTACGACTACCTCCCTGCGCAGGGCAACTATTACAACCCCGACTTCATCAACATGAAGGGAGAGACCTATCAGGAGAAGGGCTACCTCACCAATATTATTACCGACAAGGCCATCGACTGGTTGGAAAACAAGCGCGACAAAAACAAACCCTTCCTCTTGCTCATACACCACAAGGCCTGCCACCGCAACTGGTTGCCAGAATTGAAATATCTGCACGAATACGAAGACCAGACGTTCCCCCTTCCCTCCACCTTCTACGACAACTATGAAGGCCGCGTTGCTGCCGGAGCGCAAGAAATGGAAATCGGCAAACACATGGACATCATCTACGACACGAAGATGTATCGTCCAGGCCTCAATACGCCGCTAACGGAGAACTATCTCAACATGGTGGGCCGCATGGACAGCAAAGAACGTGCAGAATACGACCATTTCTACGACTCCCTTTCAACCGACTTCTGGCAACGTCATCTCGAAGGCAAGCAGCTCGCCGAATTTAAATATCAGCGCTATATGCGCGACTATGCCAAAGTGGTCAAAACGCTCGACGACAACGTTGGCCGCACGCTCGACTATTTGCGCGATGCCGGTTTGATGGACTCCACCCTCGTGGTCTACACCTCCGACCAGGGCTTCTATATGGGCGAGCACGGATGGTTCGACAAGCGCTTTATGTATGAGGAATCATACAGCACCCCGCTCGTCATGCACCTCCCGAAGGGCTTCAACGCCAAGGGCGACATCAAGGAAATGGTGCAGAACATTGACTATGCGCCAACCTTCCTCGCTCTCGCCGGCGCACCGATTCCCGACGACATACAAGGCAAGTCGCTCCTCCCGCTTTTGAAGGGGCAGCACCCGAAAAACTGGCGTAAGAGCCTTTACTACCACTATTACGAATATCCCGCGGAGCACAGCGTGAAGCGCCATTATGGTGTCAGCACAGCCGACGGATGGAAACTCATCCACTTCTACAACGACATCAACGAGTGGGAGCTCTACAACTTGAACACCGACCCTGAAGAGTTGCACAATCTCTACGGAAAGAAGGGTTATGAGGCTGTCACCAAGCGTTTGATGAAGGAGCTTGTCAAGCTCCAGAAGCAGTACGACGACCAAGACGCTTTGAAGTTCAACAATATGTAATGGCAATCTAAGCAGTGGAGAAAAAGACAGGCCGTTCTGTTTTTTCCCCATTACTTACCATTGCTAAATGGGGGCGTTCTGAAAAACGCTGCATTCAGACCACACACCAAAAAAAAGGAAGCCCCGGCACAATGCTGGGGCTTCCTTTTTTGATGAGATGGGATAGGGGAGGAGCAAAGCTCTTTTCTAAAACGCACCCCAAAATTAATTTTAATTGTGGACCAGGAGGGGATTGAACCCTCGTCCAAACAAGGAAATAACAAGCTTTCTACATGCTTATCTTTGCTTTGAGGTTTTCGTGTCGCAACAAGGCCAAAGCCACCCGCGCTGCAACCTTATCTTCTAAGTGTTTCGCCACGCTTGCGAAGCCAAGACGTGACTATTCCCGATATAATAGCACCGCTGAATCAAGACGCTTCGGAAAAAGAGCTCTTGAGCGATGTCTCGTTCCAACAATCGTTAGTCGGAATTAAGCTGATGTACTATATTTCGATCAAGCAGCGAGAGCGTAGTTGTTTTCGCCAATTAAATTTTTGAAAGCCGAGATTATAGTGCCCACCTTCAGGCGCACTGCATGCTTACCTGCCATTTCTACCTGCTGTCAAATCCAGTCTGGCCCGAAATGTTTGGTTCGCAAATTTACGGGTTTATTTTTTACGGGCAAAATTTTTACGTCAATTTTTTTTACGGTGTTTACGATAAGTGGGGTGGGCCGTGGGCGGACAGAAGCTGGGGCTTTCAATCCGCCGCCTGGGCTTCTTGCTTCTTTGCTTTCGCAAGAGGTCTCAGGGGTTTCTCTGGAACCGATGCGTTTTCATGGATGGCTTTCGCCTCCTTCGTATATCTGACAAGCAAGCATAGACACTATCTTTTCGAGATAGACCTTGTCCGTCTCGTCAAAGGTGTTCAATTCGCAACTATCGATGTCTAACACGCCTTTCACCTCGCCGCCCGCCATTATCGGCACGACGATTTCGGAGCGTGAAGAAGAACTGCAAGCGATGTGGCCCGGGAAAGCGTCAACGTCGGGAACCACCAGCGTTTGGCGTTTGGCCCAGGCGGTTCCGCAAACGCCACGGCCCTGGCGGATGCGATAGCAGGCCACGTCGCCTTGGAAGGGGCCTAAGTGCAGATGGTCGCCGTCGACCACGTAGAAGCCGACCCAGAAAAAGGAGAAGGCTTGGCGGATGGCGGCGGCGACGTTGGCCATGACGCTGATTTCGCGGCGCTCTCCTGAGATGAGCGTGGCGATGTCTTCTATGAGCTGTTCGTAGCGCGTCTGCTTGTTGGCCGTCGGCATGGTTTGTATTTCGAATGACATGAGCTTGGGGATGTTAGAGGGGTGTTTGGAAAAACGGTTTGGAGGACGCAAGCGAAAATGGCTGGTGCTTCATCTTTTGCACAACTCCCAGAATGCCACGGCAGAGGCAGCGGCCACGTTGAGGGAGTCCACTCCGTGTGCCATGGGAATCTTGACCACATAGTCGGTGCTTTCAATCACCTCGCGTGTGAGTCCGTCGCCCTCGGTGCCCATGACGATGGCCAGCCGCGGTTCTGCTTTCAGACGGGGGCTGTCGAGCGGGATGGACTGGTTGCAAAGTGCCATAGAGACGGTTTTGAAACCAAGTTTGCCCAATGACGAGACGGGCGCTTCGAGCCACGTCCACGGAAGAAGGAAAACGGAGCCCATGGAGACGCGAACGGCGCGGCGGTTGAGCGGGTCGCACGAGGTCGTCGTTAGCAACACGGCGTCGATGCCCAATGCGGCGGCGGAACGGAAGATGGCGCCGATGTTGGTGGTGTCGACCACGCTGTCGATGACCACGATGCGGCGGGCGCTCTGGCAAACATTTTCAACGCTGGGCGGGGTGGGGCGGCGCATGGCGCAAAGCACTCCGCGCGTGAGCGTATAGCCCGTGAGGTTAGTAAGCAGTTCTCGCGGCCCTGTGTAGACGGGGATGTCTCCGCAGGCAGCAACGATGTCGGCAGCGTCGCCCTTGATGTGGCGTTCTTCGCAAAGAAGAGCCAATGGTTGGCATCCTGCGCTGATTGCCACGCGGATGACCTTCGGGCTCTCAGCGATGAAGATGCCTTTCTCGGGATCCAGGCGGTTGCGCAGTTGGGCTTCCGTCAGTGTGGAAAAGAGTTCAACGCCCGGCGTTTGCAACGAATCTATATGTATGACTGGCATTGGCGTGGAGGATGACAGTAATGGCTGGAACGCGTTCCAGCCATTACTAAGAGGTTTGTCAGAATTATTGTTTCGTAAATTCAAAGTGTTTGAAGAACACTTTCTGTTCCTGGCCGCTGATATTGGTCAGTCGCAGTTTGGATGCCTTCATGCCGCTCAGTTCGCCCGCCGTGTGGATGACAGGGTCGTCGGCTTTGTAGTGGAGCAGACTGACATTCTTCCAGGCTCCGTCAACGAAGAGTTCCAGTTTGAAGTTCTTCGCCATGTCGTTGACGCCAAAATTGAACGCCATGCCCTGGAAGGTGATGTCGCGGTCGCCTTCAATCACAAATTCGCCGCCAGCCTGCCAGTTGATGACTTCGAGTGCTGGCGTCACGTTTACCTGGTTTCCGCGCATCGTGACAGGCAGCAGCGCCAGCTGGCTGACAGTGCTCGACACCTTAAACGGATTGTATTCAGCCACATTGCTGAGGGCGGTGGCATTCTTGGCGTTGTAGCTGTCAACGGCCAATGAGAAAAGTTTGTTGAGCGTTGGGAGCATCACCTTGGTGGCCACTTTGATGCCGGGTTGCAGCGGATGGCGAACGTTGGAATTTTCCAACTGATACATCTGTTCCTGCAAGGAGCGGGCCTGCTGATAATAGCCATTGAAGCCGGGGAAGGCATCTGCCGACTTACTGTCTTTGGCCATATAGAGACGGCAGACAGCCTGGCCATATTCAGCCACGTTCTTGCCCTGCAACAGCCACGGACGTAATTCGCGAACGAGTTCGGCATTAGATTTGTCGCAAAGCAAGAGGTCGCAAGAAACGCCCAATTGCTCCAGTTTTTCGCTCAACTGGCGGATGGTTTCTGCTGAAGGTTTTCCGTTGTTCACGTCGGCGGCAAGTTCCTTCAGTTCTTCACCCTCTTCGCGGCGGAAGCCATGACCGTTCTTTCCGAGGTCTTTGTTGTAAAGGGCAAAGGTGCGGAGTGCCTGCGCGTTGTCGGGAAGAAGTTCTTTGATGGCCTTTTCCCAATCCTTCTTGAAGTCGTATGCCTTCATGTTCCACGTATAGTCGGCAACGCCATAGAGGGCGATTTTCGACGCTTCGGCGTGTTCCATCGGGTTCGACACGAAACCAGAAAGTTTGTCGGCAATGTCCAAATCGTTGCCGTATGTTGGAGCCAGCGTGATGTGGTCGCGCACGAAGTCGGTCACTGGGAAATTCCACCAGATATAGGCCTTGCGCTCAATGCGCTCGTTGACCCAGTCGGTGCCTTCTTTGTCGATGCAATGAACCACGGTGTTGCCCGTCCACATGATGTTGATGCTCTTGTTGAGTTTGGAGCCCAGCGTGCGCAGATAGCCCTTCTTCTCGTTGACCCAAGATCGGTTGTATTCCGTTGGGCACATCATGAGCGACGCGACATCGGGTTTCTTTTGAATGAAGTTGTCGTCAACATAGTTGAGCAGTTCGGCCTGCTTGTCGGCCTTGGTGCCTTCTCCCCAGATGTCGTCGAAGAACACGGCAAAGGCCCGCACTCCCAGTTTGTACATCTGCTCAAGTTTGGCCACCAAGGCATCGCGGTCTTCGTTGTTCCATTTGATGTCAACGCCCGGATGGATGGCCCAGTAGAAGCTCACGCCGTTGCGCTTGGCATGTTCTGCCAATTCCTTGATGCGCAGGCCTTCCTTCTCGGGATATGGCACACGCCAATGTCCACGGTGGTAAGGGTCGTCTTTCGGACCATATATATATACGTTCATCTTGTGGCGGCCGTAGAAGTCAAACTGGCTTAGGCGTGCCTCATGGCTCCAGGGAGTGCCGTAGAAACCCTCAATAACGCCGCGGAACGGCACGTCGGGCCAGTCGGTCACCGTGCAAACCTCCAAATTCCCTTCAGACATTGAGGCCAGGAGAGTCTGGACACCGTAGTACAATCCGTTTTCATCGCGGCCCACAATCACTGCGCCTTTTTTGCTGATGCTCAAATAATATCCTTCGGCATGCTTCGGCACGAGTTTGTCGTATTTCTTGGTGGCCTTGTCGCCAACGACACCGATGGTTACGGTGTAAACGCCTTTTGCCTGCACGCTGCAGTTTTCAGTCAGGGTCTTGGCAGCCGTTGAGCTGCTGCGGCCTTTGTCTGAGAAAATCTTGATGGTTTTCGGGGCATCGAAAAGCATGCCGCCTTCTGCCTTCACCTGTTGCGGAACTGGATTGACAAGGGCTATTTGGGCTTGCATCCCTGCGGAGAAGCAGGAAAGGACGAAGCCGACTGTGAGAAGTGTTTTCTTCATGGGAGAATCGTCTTGTTGGATGAATAAAAATTTACCTACAAACTTACGTTTTTTTTGTCATATATGCAAGGCGTAATGGGGGGAAGCCAGAAAAATCCCTTTTAAATACTACCTAACACTCTCCCGCTCTCGCTTCATTTTCTTATTATTTTTGTATATTTTAATTCTACATGACAATTGCATGTGGTAAAAATAGCGTGGAATATTAAACAAAATTTTTGCCGATGAAAACTTTTTTGTACATTTGCCTCGTGAGAAAACATTTCTTTAAATACGCCATAGGGATGCAGATGCTGTTGCAGTTGGTTTCATGTAACGACGAGCTGCACTGCATAATGCCGTCAGACGTTGGGCTCCGCGCTGGCGACCTCGTGTTTCGCAGAGGCGGCAGTTTGTCAAGCCGTGCAGTGGTCATGGCCGACACCGACAAGGGATATTCCCATATTGGCATGGTGGTTGATTCGGCAGGAAAGGCCATGATTGTACATGCCGTGCCATACGAGCCAGACTTCAAAGGCGATTTTGACCGTGTGAAACTTGAGACGCCGCAACGTTTCTTTTTGAGCGACCGTGCCATTGTTGGCGAAGTGCGGCGGCTGGAAGATTGGAGATTGGCAAAACGGGCCTCTCTCAAAGCTTTGGCCTACTACAAGCGCCATACGGCTTTCGATCACGACTACAACACGAACGATTCCACCAAGGTCTATTGCACCGAATTGGTGTTGAGGGCTTACCGCGAAGCGGGACTTCCTCTGAGAGATGTGCGAACGCGACACATCACCCTCCCGACAGCCACTTACGACTGCATATTGCCCTCGGCCTTCCAGCAGCATACGCTCTTCAAGCAAGTGCGGGCGTTCTGACCGCGCAACATGTGTTGTTTTGGCATCGGAAATCGAAGAACGCCTTTAGTGTAGGGTGTTCAAAATCAAGAAAAGTCTCTGTGCGGTTTTTTGCCAAACAACAAGTGGCAAAGCATGCGCACATGATAAACGAACAAAGCGCGAAAA
>OLWK01000011.1_pt1 | contig 193745 bp, 278 predicted proteins | sample 1674141 | NCBI WGS metagenome assembly OLWK01 (sample SAMEA103958148, study PRJEB25191) | human gut metagenome | reverse complement strand
ATATGTTGGCTATTAGTTAAAATAGATTAAAAAAAAACAAAGATGAAGATTTTAGAAGATTCTATCACTGTGGATGGTCATATTCTTCACAGAATAGAAGCCATGTGTTTTGGTAATTTTATTATCAAACCAGGTACCAAGTGTGGTTGGATTGAGAGTGAAAGCAACCTGGGTGAAACTGCCTGGGTTGCTGACAATGCTATGGTCTACGATGACGCTGTTGTTAGTGACCATGCTGTTATCTACGGCAATGCTATTGTCAAGAACTGCGCAAAGGTGTATGGTTATGCGAAAATAGGCCATCGTTCGTGACCATGCTAAAATTTTCGGGAATGCGAGAGTTATAGGTGAAGCTATCGTTAGTGATGAAGCTGTTGTCTTTAACTCTGCCACTATTATGGAATCTGCTATTGTTAGTGATAAGGCAAGGGTGCTGTTGTTACTGATGAAGCCACCATTTGTGGTGAGGTTGTTATTGGTGGAAATGCCAACATTAGCGACAGTGCCACTGTTTACGGTAAGGTTATGGATTATGCCATGGTAATGATCGTGTTAACAAGAATGCGAGGATTAGCAATCATGCCATAATCTATAACAATGCTTGTATAAATGGTAAAGTAGGCGACAGTGCTGTTTGTTGTTTACGGATCCGTGAAAGGCAGCTGTACTCTTGGCTCCGATGTCATTATTGGCGAAGACGTGGATTTTGACTGCAGTGTCAGCATCTCTGAAAAACTAGCACTGGAAAGCAACGATGATTTTGTATATGTTCGTTGTGGTTCTGGCAAGTTCTTGTATGTCAAATCAAAAGACCGGTTTTTCGGGGAATTCCCAAATAGGGATGAATCTGAGAGAATTAAAAAGATAATAAAAACGATATGAAGGCTTTAAGAAATTCAGGTTATAGATACCTGAAGTATAGAATCTATGGTAAGCCATTGGGTTATGGTATATTGGGCGCTTACGTGTCCGATAATGCCATAACCCTTTCGCTTATTATAAAGTAACAGGGAATCTGGAAGAGTGCAGAACGCGAGTTTCACGATTATCAATCTTGTGTTGATGCCATCAAGGATTACGAGGCTGAGATTTTTGATAAGTCTCCTATCGCTTTCCAGATGAACAAAGACGTGAGATATGATTTCGAGGAAAATCCAAATGTTAATTGTGAGATATGAAAAGATTCATTATAAAAAACGCAGACGGGACTCAGCAGTACGTGATGCCTGCTGTACATGATACAAGGAAGAAAGCTGAGGAAACTTTGATGGGTTACATCCATAGCCGCAACAAATTTACTGAGGAATACTTGTCTTTGTTTGACTTCATTATTGAAGTAGAAAAATGTGATGAACCAAGTAAAATCATTCCAGACTTTGAACAAGCAAAACAGGTCATAGGCTCTGCCGAATTTGTTCTTGCAAAAGAGTCTTTTTGTTTTCGCGATGTTGAGATTAATTACAAACACCTGGCGTCTTTGATTGCCATAAACCAATTATTTAACATTGCTGAAGCATGGAATAAGTTGGATGAGTTCGTGCCTAATCTCTCGAATAGTTCTCAAAAGAAATGGTTTCCATGGTTTAAATATAGCAAGAATACCGAAAGATTTGTGTATGCTGGCGTAAGTTGTTCGCCAGTAAGTATTACTGCAGATTTTGGTATTCATGTCTGTTTCAAATCACGTGAACGCGCACAACAATTTGGAATGCAATTTGTTGATTTATTCGACAAAGCGTTCCAGTAACAAGAATAAGTTATGAAAAAGTTTTTTATCGTATATAAAGACGGCAGTATGCAGACTCTGATGCCTGCTATACACGATACGCGCAAGAAAGCCGAGGAAACCTTGATAGATTATGTTCATCATCACAACAAGAGATCAGATTGTTTTCTGTCTGTGTTTGATTTCGCTATTGAAGAAAAGGATAGTGAAGTCTCAAGTTTTGAAGAAGCAAAGCAGATTGTGGGCTCCGCAAATTTTGTTCTTGCAAGGGAGTCGCTCCGTTTTTCGGATATCGAACTCAATATGGGTCATATTGGAGCATTGATTGCCCTAAACGAGCTATTCACTATTGCGCAGGCATGGAATAAAGAGGATAATTTTGTTCCCGATTTTGCAAATTACGAACAAGCCAAATGGTATCCATTCTTTAAGTATCGCAATGGTGGTATACGGTTTGATTGCGCGTTTGTAGTTTATGCAACTGGTAGCGTGAGTGCATGTTTTGGTTTCCGGCTCTGTTTTAAGACCCGGGAACGTGCGGAAGACAATTTGTTGATCTTTACAATCAAGTATTTTTGTTATGAGATACAAAATAACTGATGAGACCCTCAAGATGGGAGATCTCACACTGCATAGGATCGAAGCCACCGAAGGCTTCAGTGTTGGCGATCATTTCGTCATACCTGGAGACAAAGGTGGCTGGATTGAGAAGGAGTCAAACCTTCAAGAGAACGCATGGGTAGATGGTGATGGTATGGTCTATGGTAATGCTGTCGTTACTGGTAATGCTAGGATATTTGAAAATGGCACTATTCGTGACAATGCTAAAGTCTATGGCAATGCTATTGTCAGGGGTTGTTCTAAGGTTATGGATAATGCCTGCATATGTCAGAATGCCCAGGTTTCTGGCTATACTATCATAAGAAATGACGCTATAATATCTGGCAATGCCAAGGTCATAAATTGCGCTGAAGTTTCTAACAGTGCGCGTGTGTGTGGTCATGCTCTCGTCAGTTCAAACGCCAAAGTCAGTGATAATGCCATTGTATGTAGTAATGCCATGGTTCGTGGTCATGCAAAGATTAGAGGATATGCTGAAGTAAGTGGTGATGCTCTTGTTAGCTATGCAATAATCAGTGATCACGCTATCGTTACTGATTCTGCTAAGATCGGACAGAATTGCACCATTATGGACTATGCTTTCATTGGTGGCTCTGCGAGGTTGGAAGAGGTAACTGTCAAAGGATTCGTAAAGTTTGACCTGCCTGTCACTATTAATAGGCATGTAACCTTGTTTGATTCTAATGATTTCGTAAGTTTTACATCGCATGGTGAAACTTGTGTTTACATTAAATCAACCAAGGAGTGGTTTCCTGCTCCACCTTCGATTATTAAAAATTTAACAGCGTTATGATATACAAGTTTACAGGTGAAACAAAAAGAGTAGATGGCCACGTCCTTCATAGGATAGTGGCCACTTGTGATTTTAGGGCTGCTAATCTTGACATCTTAAATGGGCATGTAGGTGGCTGGATCGAAAAGAGGGATAACCTCCAAGGTGAAGCTTGGGTAGATGATGACGCTATGATTTATGATGATGCCGTAGTCACTGGGAATGCATTTGTATGTCATAATGCAAAAGTATACAACCGCGCGACTGTTGACGGCAATGCTTACATTGGTGGCCATGCTCTTGTTTGTGGTTCTTCTGTCGTCTCATGTGATGCAGTAGTTCTTCATGATGCTCAAATTATCAGCGCTTGCTTAAATGATCATGCGCATGTTACACACAAAGCTATCGTGTCAAATGGTGCTGAATTGTATGGAAACGCAACTGTATGTGATAATGCAAGAGTTCATGGCGCTAATCTATTTGATCATGTTATTATACAAGACAACGCTGAGATTGGCCCAGGTTCTGAAATATTCGGTGATATCACACTCGGTAGTGATGTTAAGATAACCGGCTATATAGGACGCGATGCTGTTATAAAGACAAAAGTATGATGTGTGTAGTCATTACTATTGTAGCGCTCACGTTTTTTGGGTGTTATCTAGTTATTCGTATTGATAATAAGCTTAGAAAATAGAAAACATGCTAGTTTCATTTGTTATAGCAATTGTTTTGCTGGAGTTCTACCTATTGATTAATATGGAGGACGAACTGAGAAAATGAGAAAGTTAAAGATCGGGAACATGCGTTCCTTTGCTCGTGATGACTGGTGGCTTCATGAGTCTAACAAATACAAACCGGTTTCTGCGGAGGAAGAGGCAAGCCTCAGTAGGGATAAGTTGATAGAGCACAACCTCCGCTTCGCTATTAGCGTTGCCAAGCAGTATGCCTATACAAACATCCCTATTGAGGACCTCATCCAATACGCGAATATCGGGCTTGTAAAAGCTGCTGATCTATGGGATCCCACGCGTGGATTCAAGTTCATCAGCTATGCTGTCTGGTGGATCAGGCAAACTATCATGGCGAATGTCAAAAATTCTATTGTTAGTATGCCTGTTAACCAGTGGCGAGCTCTTAATGTAGAACATAGAGAGCTCGAAAAGAAAAGTCAGAAGGATGAATTCCTTTATGACTCTTGTGTCCCAAGAAAGGTTGGCTTTGAGGATTGGATGGTTGGTTCCTATGAAGAAGAAAAAGGGACTATGTACACCTTCGAGCAGTTGATTTCCAAGCTTACAAAAAGAGAGCAGGATATCATCAGGAAAAGGTATGTAGACAACCGTACCCAATGCGACATTGCCGAGAGTATGGGATGCACACGTGAGAATGTGAGAAGTATTGAGTCAAAAGCTTTAAGAAAGCTTAGGCGAATGTTAAAACATCGAGATTTGTAAAAAATCGGCAAACTGCCGTTTTCATATTTTCATTCATTTCATTTCATTCATTTATTCATTAATTTCAAAAACATTACTAAAATGAAAGTAAGAGATTTGAAGAGCCTGTTGGCAGGCGTAGACGAGAACCTTGAGGTTGGTATCAGCTACTGGGACTTTACCCTTTTCTTGAAGGGCGCCGGAGTCAAGAATGACATGTTCCATCTTGAGTTTGGAGATACAAGACCAGAGGCTCTTGAGTATGCACCAACTCCTGGATCTGAAGTTTCGACCGCTACAACAACGACCAACATCAACAGACACGAGACAGAGGATGATGCGCCCGTTCCAGAGGATGAAGAACAGCCTATCCCTGATTCTGCAGAGTACACCATCGGTGCTTTGACTACTGTATCAGATCCCAACGGCAATGAGATCAAGTGCTGGCCTATCAGCAACTCCGCCGGCCTGGTTGGCTACCTTCGCAAGAAGGATCTGCTCCAGGAGCGTACAGCTAGTGAGGCAGCATCTCGTAATACAGCATTCAGATACTGGAAGCTGGTGAGCAATCACGAGATTGCTTTGCTCAGAACTATCAGGAAGTTTATCGCTGATGAGCTCAGTGTGAACGCCAGTCTGTGGACTACTGAAGGTACACTGTTCGGTGAGGCCGAAACAAACGTCGCACCTTTGGTTTATTTTCCTGAGGTATAACTAAGGATGCCCTCCTTCGGGAGGGCTCCTTTTTTTAAAAAAAAGAAAGATGATTCACACTGTAGAAATCAAACGTGGCGATGATGTCCTTGACACAATCCACGTATTAGACACTCCTATAGCGAATGTTATAATCTGCCAGGAAGCGAGCCATTTTTTCGCAGGGTTTACAGCTCTACCTTGGGAGGAATACATCGAAAAAATCGACGGTATCATCGTAACAGTAGATGGCGAGTTTTTCGGAGACTCTGGGCCTTTCTTTGTTACGAAAGAACAATATGAAGATTTCAAAAAGAAAATAAGATGATCACAGTTTTAAGTTTCCGAAAAAGTGATGGTCGCACTGAGACTATCAGCATCCAGTCTAACGGGATCAACCTGGCAACTATGATTCAGGATGCCGTGACAAGACTGGTAGACTTCAAGACGTTAAACAAGAAGTCAGAAGTGAAAGCAGGAGACCATGGGCACTTGACCTATGAGTCTGAGGAGTTTATTGTAAATGCCACGTACTGATGTATTACATACTAGCAACAGGCAATGACAATAAAGTCTACGAGGATCCACACGCAGTTAATGCTATGTATAACAGGGCAGAATCCGCCACATTGTACAAAGTAAGCGATCAGGGAGATATGGAAGTTATCAAAAGTAAATAACCACAAAAATCAAAAAACGATGTTAAAAGGTTTAGAACGTATGAAGTTGAGGTGCAACGGGTTGCGCTTCACCGTAAAGGAAGAGGCCAAGATCGTGGTTTGCTCTGGTGATTTTGTTTGCCGGCAGACTGGCAAGAACTACCACGTCCACGCAGTGGCAAAAACAGATGATGTTGATGCTTTTGACGAGGCAATAGGTAAGCGCCTGGCTCGTGCTCGTTGTGAGCATAAGGCATATATGCGGTTCAGGAATGATATCCGCAATATGCAGAGAGAAGCCAAGCGGCATTTGGAGATTATCACAAACACGTTGGACATGGTATGCCTACATCGGCTGCCAGTTCAAAGGGGATATATCAAGTCTTTGACTAGAAAATGATCTATTTGATTGGCTTGTTGCTGTTGATTATAACAATAGCAATAGATCCAAATGATGAGGTATGAACAAAGGCGAGATTTATCAGAATGGCTTCTACCTGATGGTGGGGGCCATTCTCGGTATTATTGGGGCCTGTACCTTTAACTCTGTGACTACACAGCAAGAGGTCCTAATAAAAACCGAGGTAAAAAGGGACACGATCGTTGCCATGAGACCAGAGCTTAACGAGCAGAACCTGAAGGAAAAGCTCGCGAGATTGCCACACCATGACGTTGTGTTTAAACAGGCAAAGCTTGAGTCGAGACTTGGCAAGTCAAAAGTATACAAGAGAACAAACAACTTATTTGGCTTGAGAAAGAACGGAGCCTATCGATCTTATGATCACTGGACGGAATGCGTGGATGATTACGAACGCCTCATCTCGTCCAGATACAAAGGCGGGTGTTATTACACCTTTCTCGAGAGAATAGGCTATGCAGAAGATCCAAATTACATTTCTAAATTAAAAATGATATGAAATATAAGAAGCTTGTTGAAAAACTGAAAATGGCTCAAAATTGCCCGAATTAGAAAAGGCTGCTCTCACTCGTCCGGGATCAGTCAAGCAGCGAACGATATGATAACGTACCTGTTATTATCTAATGATAGCAAGAGTTGCTACGCTTTAGATATAACATGGGAAAATGGGAAGACTTGTTGCCGGATGAATGTCGACACCATCGCAACAGATATGACGATAAATGAGGTGAGAGCTAACAACTCAATGATGCGAGAGTGCGTTGAGGGTATGCTTTGTCCTATTTCCATTATAGAAACCACAATCTATTTTGGAGGTCATGCTTATTTCATCCAGGACGGCACCATCTACCAGAACGATAAACAATTTGTGGGTCCTTGGTTCAAGTTGGGTGATATGCTGAATAATTGGATGGAAAAGCGACCGTTCACTATAACCCCAAACGGCAACATGTTTCAACTTGTAGTTGGTGACACTTCAGAAGTCAAGGCGGAGAAGAGGGTATGCATAAACGGATCGTTTTATGAAACCATCGACTTTGACCTTGCCAAGTCTCTCCCATGTTATACTAAGTTTATGACATTCCCAATTCCTGAAAATGACGGTCGGTTTATTCCATATTGTCACAATAGGGTTGAACTCTTGCGTGTATTGCACAACATCAATAACTATGAAGACGTAGACATGCGAGACTATAAATTCGAGAATGGCAAATGGGAGATAACAGAACGCGTGCTTTCGCGACTGTATGAAAGAGTCATCGGTTCTTCGGAAGTGTCAAATGTTGAAGACATTAAAAAAGTCATAAGATTTTTAGATAATGTTTAAGCTGTATCTATTATCTCAGGATAATACCGAGATGTACAAGGCATACGTAACCTTCAATAATGACAGAACTAATGTCGACATTTATAGGTGTCAGAATGTGTTAAGCTTCACTGAAGTTTTACAACGCAATAGCGAAGTCAAATGTCTTGAAAGGATACTGTGCCCTATTTACTTCTACGTTAGTCATTGGGCTTTTGGGGGCTATAATTATGAAATTTCACATGGTAATACTTATAAAAGTAGAATCACTGGACCTCCCTGTTGGACGGCTGCACAGAACATAGCGACAGAAGCTTCTAAGTTTCTCGCCTCTCTCCCGATTCGCATAACAGCGCAGAAAGCAGACTGGCCAGATGAACGCACTTTCTACTGCTTGAATATGATAGAGGCAGACGGGCGCGCAATAACTAGGACGTCATTTCCTGTTAAGTTAGCGAATGGTTATCTCACTCTGGATTTTAAAATTCCAGGAGGATACGATGACCTTATCGAGCTCTTCGATCTTGAACCTATGGATGACGGAATCATTCCGGCATGCAAAGGTGAGGATAAGCTCCATGCCCTGCTCAAAATATTAAACTCAAGAACTGAGCAAGACATCAAACGTTACCGTGAAGTGCTGACTAAACAGTTGAAGAATGGCAAGTGGATCATTATCTCGCCAAATCCGCGTGATCTGATCGCTAACGATATCTATAAACTGTATAGTGAGATTGTCGGCTATCCTGTGAAGAGGGGAATATCTCCTGAAGTAAACACCAAAGAAGATTTGGATAAAATTATCACATATTTGAAAAATGCCAAAATATTATCCCGGTAAATATTCGACCGACTTATCTAACCATATCATAGACTATCTAGGGTATCAGGCAGATAAGGAACTCGAGTACGCCAAACCTGAACAGTTGGAGGTTGTCAAAAAGACAGCCGACATACTTAAAGAGATCGCGCTCCAGTGTCGAGACATCAACCCTATCGTCTTTGCAATAGCGAGGATGAAAAGGAAGGATAAGATCCTAAGGATCGACAAGGAGACAGGAGAGAAAAAGTACATCAAAGTCTGGAAGAAGGAGATTTTCCCACCCGGAAACTCCGGACGTCTTACTCTTCTTGATAAGGGCAGAATTGCCTGGACAAAAGACGAAATCATCCAGGAGAACAATCATGAGTATTTTTACAAGCCATAAAGTTAGATAATTATGTCGAAATGTTATCCAGGTAAATATTCAAGAATTTTGGCTGACCGTATCATGGGTTATTTAAGGTTTCAGTCAGACCAAGAACTTGAATGTGCCAAACCAGAGCAAATCGAACTTATCAAATGCGTCATGAGTACTCTCAGGCAAATTGCTGATCGGTGTCGAGATATTGATCCTGTTATCTTTGCTATTGCGAGGATGAAAAGAAAAGGAAAAATTCTCAGGATTAACAAAGCTACAGGAGAAAGAAGGTATATCAAAATTTTAGAAAAAGAAATCTTTCCTCCTGGTGATTCTGGGAGAATCACTCTTTCTGATAAAGGTAAAATTACCTGGACAAAAGATGAGATTATCCAAGAAAATAATCATGAATACCTTTACAAGCCGTGAAGTACTACACAGGAGATAGAGTCTCGCAAACCTGGTTTGAGTGGTGTGTCCGTAGTTTGAGATTCGGGTCTTGTAAACCTGAGTCTTGCCCAAACTGCAAGACATATCACGCAGCCAATGAGAAAGTCAAAAAATTGTTAAAAAGTTATATCAAAAGACAGTATGCAGGAAATGATTGTTTTGAACGAGAAGATGTTGAAAGATGAAGCCGAAGAGCTTAACAGATACATTTCTCGTTTTGGCGCGTTCTGGGCGAGTTAAATTCTTCTGGTGAACAATTACATCAGAAAGACAAGATCGTCGCTCTACGAGCCAGCAAATGGCAAAAATCAGGTGCTGAGAGATGAAAAACGTATATGAGATTAAAGGTAAGGGGTTTATTATTGGTGATTACCCTGCCTGTAACAGTGACAAATGGCTGATGATTGACGCCACAGCTTTCAATGATACCAACGTCAAAAAGGCGTTGGTATATGGAGAGGTTGTCGTGTATCTTGGTAGTGTTAAAGAGGTAATCGGAAGACACAAACGGCAGATGCACGAGATAAGGCGATACACAAAGGCCATATTGAGAAGATCATAGACTAACGAGATCATATTTTGTTAATATGAAATTCTTAGGATATGACGGACAACTACCCTATGGGTACTGCAGACGACCCCAAGGCTCCATGGAACCAGAAAGAGGAACCTTTTAAAAGTGTAGATGTGGCAGTGGTTGCTGTAATGACCAAATACTGCACACTATGGAACAGAGGCGAGAGTCTGGAAGAAAGCTATTCAAATTCCGAGTATTCGATACAGGATATGTTGGATATGCTCAAAATCTACGTTGAAAAAGACGTGGATAATAAAAACAGAAGTGCTATCCTTTCATCTATCGATGGATGGTATACGGAAACAGTAACGATAGAATAAAAAAAACAAGAAATGGAAAGATTCAATGGAAAGCTTGTGAGACTTTATGAAGTCCACGGGGAATTCGCAGAGCTTCTATGTTATATGCGCGTAAAGCGTGCGTTTAATAAAGAAGACAAGTCCGATGATGTCGTCCTCGATGGAATCATTGTCTCATTCGAGCTTAACAAAAACACCGGACGATTGGTTCTCGACACAAAGAAAGCGTCGACATGTAAGACCTTCGCTGAGTATGAAGAGCTGCAAGTGATCAGTGAGTCAGAACTTGCTGGTATAGCTCAGGCTTGCTTTGATGTTGCACTGTATAAAGCTGGTGTCATATCATGAGCAGTTATTTCACGATCTCCCTCAGGCCAAAAAGGTCTGAGGGGGACCTGTCGCTTGTTTCTTATTCAAGAGTGTCGGAAGTCTATGATGAACTTTACGAGGGAACCACAGACAGCCAGGGCGAATTGACTAAGGAAAAGATCGATGGGATTGTTAGCAATCTGGAGGCTAAGATATCCAGAGATAAAGATCAACTGCATAAGTATCACGAACTAGCAAAAAGCAACACAGAATATGCCGAGGATTATATTTCTTTTGGCGAGTATGTCGATAATGAAATCGAGACACTCAACAAAATTAAGACAATCCAGGACATAGTGCATGATACCTATGATGGTTATAATAGTTTCGAATCTGTTAATTGGAAAATAGAATGAAAGCAAAATATAAGTATGGAGACATTGTCTCCTTTAAAGTTGATAATGAAAAGATGCAGGGCATCGTGTACATAGTGGACCACAATGGCACATTTGAACAAAACACCTATCCATCTTATGACATTATGGTGAACCACATGTTGTACAAGCACATCACGGAACCGTGTGTGTCTCTTGTTCTTGCTTCACCGTTTCATAATTCCAGGTATGTATTCGATGAGGATTTCGCTAATCGTCTCCTTTGTCTGGCTGAGAATGCTAAGGATAACGCAGTCTCAGGATTTGCTAACGAGATGATAGAAAAGGCAAAAATCTTGATTGAATACCAAAAACTCGCAAAGTATGGTGACCTGTAATTTTTACATCCCACTATCTGATACGAATAAATACCTCAAAATTGACTATCTCAATGCTCGTTATAGCGTAATAGCCAACGATCTTAATTTTGATCTTTTTAGTGATATAAACAAGGGAAATTTTGCAGCTTATTAACACGATTATGGCATAGCTCCTATTATCTCCATAAATAAAAACGGAGATGTTAATATAGGCAACGAGATATTCAATAGCATCTGGCATAATGTGCCTGGCTCTGCCCGTGATCTTTTTGGTTGGGAATGGACAGATGAAAGGTTCGGTGAGTATATAGTGGAGAGAATACGCCAGCTGGTTTTTGTACCAGCTGGTTCTCGTGATGATTTCAGACTTTGGATTGGTGATAACAGTGGACGTGTGTGCATTACTCATTTCATGGATAAGGTAACACTGATACCTATGGATGATGTTTTTCCTTCTTGCATATGGAATCATTATCATATAGCACGGCAGAAGATATCGCAGCTTATTGGTCACAAATTCAATAGCTATGCATTTCCACTTTGTCCTAATGAAGAGACAATCTACAAGATCATTGACTACATAAACGAGAACTATAAGTCAGGGGCTACAACCTCTGCATCTATTGATACAGTCACGATTGGCCGCAAACAGTACGAGATAAAGCAAACAAAAAAAGGTATGTATTACCTGGCAGATTTCCCTGCTGAGCATCGTGTTCTTCTCAAGTCCTATATCATCGCCCTTTTTCCTGGAAAAAGATTCGTGGGAATATTCCCAGAGTTTGAGACAAAAACAGAATTGTTAAAATTTGTTAGCAGAATAAAAGATGATAGAAGATTTTCTGAAAAAAAAGATAGGTGATATAACCGGCTTTGAAATATTCTTCAGATTTGGAGCTGGAGCTTGGTTTCGATTTAATCTTGTAACTGGGGAACATGAACTAGTCAATCGCGCTGATCATTGGGAAGAGGCAAATGATTTTGCTATGCGATATTACAAATATCGGTTCCTAATAGATCCGCCTATCCGCATCATTGGTGACAACAAGATACTGATGCCAAATTTCGAATACGACACAGTAAGGAAAAAGTACAAGATAACACTGTACGATTGTGAAGAGCAAGATTTTACAGTCTATGATTTATTTAAGCATCTACGTCGTCGTATAATGCGTCGTGTCTTTGTTCCTGTTCAATATTGCCAGTTTATCATGAACTTTGGAAATCATCATGTGATAGCTGAGATCACGGAAACTCCACGATGGTTTCAAATAGTATGTGATAACGATATGATACCTAATATGCTGGAATATTACAGGATAAGAGAAACACCGCCTAATGTTCAAATCGTGGATGGTTCAATGATTATAGGCGAGGCTCTTGAGGATATCCTGGAATTTATTAACCAGGTAAACGCTAATCGTTATAACATCGTAGATGTTGACATACCAAATAATGGTTTGACTTTCTCAATCGAAGATGATAACATTATCATCAACGGAGAGAAGTTTGAGATCAGAAAAGGCAGGATGTCAAAGTTCTATGTGCGTGGATTTGATGAAAACACCAGTCATAAGATTGCGGAGTTTTTCAAGCAACAGTATCCAGACAAACGCACGACGGGAGTATTCCCAGAGTTTAAAACGAGAGAGGATTTAATAGATTTTATTTTGAAATTAAAAGATGACTCAAATATATTTGAAAACATATCGTAGATTACATGTCTATGATATAGAAACTGAGAAAGTCGAAATCTTCACTGGAAGGTTATCAGACGGGGTAACAATTCGAGAGGACAAAAACAGACTTGCACCAATAAGTCCCTATATTGAGAATGTTATATCTATCTTTGGTGTGAAGTGTGCCCTTGCTGTGAGTTATAGAACAAAGGATGGAATGCGGATCAATGTACCTAGATCAAGTGCTCCGATCCGGTATCTATTCAATAAAACAGACGGCGATCCGTACATTAACACTATCGACTTTATCCGTAAACTTCAAGGTATTTTAAAGTACTCGTCGAAGTATTACAAATTCATTGGCTCAACTTCCATGGTAGGAAATGGTCAACAATTCTTCAATTTAGCTAACAGAGAAGATATCAGATCAGCCAACATAAGGTACAACTATGACCAAATAAAAAATCCGTTCTGCAATTATATGCGGAAGAATTTGGTGAATATATGGCTCGAGAGTATATCGGGTGCAATAGACAATCTTCATTTTAGGAATTTCATGACATGGTATATTCTGGAAGGAAATGTTCCTGAAGATCTGGAAATTGTCAAAACATGCCTCGGTATGTATTACATAAAATCACAGCGAGGAGTTGACCCATTCCAAGGCATACAAAACAAGTATGATTTCGTATCTGCAATTGTAGGATACAAAGTAAGAAAAGGCATCTCTCCAGAAGTAAGAACTGAAGAAGATGCCAAAGCAGTCATTGAACGTTTAAATTGTAGATAATGGGATTTTTTATAGCTTATGATAAAATTTACCTCGCAGAGAGCAACGGGAGAATTACTTCTCTCTTGGATATCGACGAGATAGATTTTCCGTGTACGTTCATAAATAACGAAATGAATTCATACGATGAACTCAAACAGGTATTGATAAATGAGAACATAAGCCGGCTCTTTAAGTATCAGCGAACGATGGGACACAAGCCAGTTTTGGAAATTGCGACCACCAACAAGCGTAGTAGGTTCACGATTTCGTTTTATGATCAAGTGATCTATGAGGAATTTGAAGATGGAACTGTTGCAGTTGCAAACAATCTAAGCAAGGCCGTTAGGGAAGTTTTGAACTCTACCGATACTATTTTTACAAAGTATCAAACGCTCCTTGGAATGTTGCCTATTAAAACGATAGGGAAATATATATTCAGACTTGGGCGAAATGAAAATCTTAATCGTTCTATGAATGGTATGATTTACAGATACGGTGAAGCATTCTATCTTGTAGGCAGCAGGCTGACAGATTTTTTTGATGAGGCCGTTATCACTCAGCTGCTTCTCAAAAATCAGCTCAACTATACTGACGACGGTATCTTTAAGTCCAAAATAGCCAGCGTCTACACCACAATATCTTTTATGAATTTTATCCAAAAACTCAATTCGTCTATCTATCTTATTAATAGAGAAAAGATTGAGTTGAACGGAGACCAAATCATATATGGAGGCAATAAGCTTTCAATTAAGCAATCTCCGACGAACAACAAGTGGTTCATTGCTGGTCCTTTTGATCTTATCCTTAACATGTTCGGAGCAGAAACTCGAGCTGAACTCGATGAGTATATTTCAAAACAGATAGGAAAGAAAAGAAGGAATGGTGTATTCCCAAATTGTGATTCGAGGGATGAAATAATAAAACTTGTAGAATCATTACGAGATGAGTAAATACAAAAATGCGACTCAAAGGAAGAAGTTATGAAACTTTTAAATGAAATAACAAAATGCCTAACTTAATTCCTAACTTAAAATATTGGTATTATTCCAAGAAGTCTAAGCATCTCATCAAACTTGGGTTCTCATCTACCGATGATTGGGCTGTTACTCTTATAAGTTTTCCTTTTACTTATTCAACATCTTGTGAGTTTTATAAGTTCGAGACAGAACGAGACCTCGTCTTCTTCTGCAACGAGCACAACCGCGAAGTGGCGAAAAAGTACAATGAAATCTACAAGATTAAACCGCCATATCTTCTTCGGACACACCTGGATTATACGGGAGAGAATGTGGTATGCTTATTCGTTTATAAAGGGCGCGCGTTCACGTTCAAGGATATGCAGCCTATACCAGATTTGAATATTGAGATTTGGAATCCAAAAGATAATGCGCCTATCTATGGCTTCTTTAATGAGTGCGATGACGAGTTATTCGATGTTGCTTTTCTCTTAAAGCTCCACAAGTTCGCTTTGGAAAACATGATCTTTACACCAGAGATAACACTCGATGGCAAAGTAGATTTCAATGTCAAGGTTGAAAACCAAGTGTACCACGCAATAGTTCACGGTGGTTATTATCCAGGAAAGTCATATTTTCTTCACTTTTGTAAGATAAGTAATGATGTAGTCTTTAAGTATTATAAAATACCAGACAAGACTATTTCAGACTTATTTTCTGTTAGAGAAGGATTATGGCCATACTCCGACGAGAAGACGCTTTACGCTATTATTGATTTCGTAAATGAATCAAGATATGCGAACTTTTTATCTCAGAAAATAAGCATCAAGGATAACGTCATCACTTGCCAGTTTGGAATGTTTACCATAGAACAGAACAAAAAGGGGAAGTGGTATCTCAAAGAAGACATCGATGGTATACTTCACATGTTCAATCTTGGCACTGCTGCTGAGTTAAAAGTATATGTGAACAATATTCTTGGTGTAAAAAGAAGAGCTGGCGTCTTCCCTGAGTGTGAGACGAAGGAGGAAGTTATAAAGCTTTTAAACAAGGTAACAGAATGAATACATTAAAATACTGGTATTATTCCAAGAAGCAAAAGACATTTGCTTTTCTTGGATTCCCGTCTATTGATGATTCACATATCTCACGTGTACAATTTCCAATTACTATTTCTGATTCTTCTGGGCCTCACAGGTTCACTAACGAGAATGCACTTGTTTCTTATTGTGCTGAGCACAACCGACAAGTAGAGAAAGAGTACGAGGAAACATTCAAAATAGAACCTCCATATCTCTTACAGCCATATATTGATTACGATGGCAGTATGACGTATTATGTTTATTACAGAGATCGTGAGCTTATATTTGAAGATATGCATGTCATTCCTAAGCTTAACAAAGACATTTGGAATACTGTGGAAGATGCTCCTATTTACGAATTCCTTAGAAGGCACCGCGGTAAACTGTTTGATTCTGCGATGATGATACAGTTTCACAAGTTCGCACTGGAGAATGAAGTATTCTCTCCATGTCATGCGACCTTTGGACGTGTTAGGTTTGCAGTGAAGCTAGGGGATCGCATAAGTATTGCAGAAGTTTGTGGGCGTCTTAGCAGAGAAGACCCTTGCTTCTTGAATTTTGACAGCAAAGCAGAGTCAAACAAAGAGGTTTTCAAGTATTACAACATATCACGAGAATATCTTTCCGATCTCTTCCACATCGATACAACAGGAGATTGGCCGTACTCTGCAAAACAAATAGTGTATGACATCATCAATTACATAAACAGTACAAAATACGCGAACTGTTCGATACCTCATGGAATAATTATTCAAGGCAATGTTGTCAAGTATCAATCTGCAACATTTACCATGGAGCAAACTAAAAACTCAAAGTGGTATTTGTGCGGTGATATTAATAGCATCCTTGAAATGTTCGGGCTCGATAGCAAAGATAAGCTGAGAACATACGTGAATAGTATTCTCGGAGAGAAGAAAAGATCCGGAATATTTCCTGAGTGTGAAACAAGAGAGGAAATCAAGAAACTCATAACATCAATAACAATATGAGCAATTTTGCATATTATGTATATAACGACATCAATAATTGTGTTTATAGTCTTGATCTTTTAAGTGAGACAGTAACCAAGTCACTTGATTTTTGGATTAATGCTCAGACTGGATATCATTTTTTCCATGGAACATTTAATTCAAAACCCGAGCTTTTGAGATGTCTGAATGATATGAACCAGGCAACGGCTAATTCATACACTAAGACATTTTTGATAGATCCGCCGTATTACGTAAAGCAGTCATGGCAGCCAGTAACGAACATATTGTCAACTCGTATAACAGCCTATAATATGGTCTGTACATTCATTTCAGCAGGAGGAGGTCCTACTGGTTGTGAAAATGGCACGGAGTTCGAGAAGTTCCTTTTTATGAATAGAGAAAAGCGTTTCGATATTTATTATCTTACACGCATTCATAAGTTTCTTATCAAATCTAAAATTGTTAAACCAGTTGTGAATAATGGGAGACCATTGCCTAGGAAACTTGACGATATACTGTTCAATGTTGCCCTTGGTACTGGTGATACAACAACAGCAAGGATTGATAAATTCGGTGGTTTTTTTCTCAACCTCAAAGGTTGCACTAATGATCAGATCTTCAAGACTTATGGAATTGAAAAAGCAAGTCTTCAAAGATTCCTGACTAAGCCAATGGTTACTACTCAGTATTGGCCAGAGGACACGCTGGATTCATTGGCTAAGATTGTTAACTATATCAACAACAACTTCTACGCTTTTCACGGTCCGAAAACAACATTGTCAATTTCTGGTAATGAGATTATGTTTTTCGGAACTTCTCTTTTCGTTTCACAATTAAAGAATGGCAAGTGGTACATCAAAGGTGATATGGAAAAGATATGTCAGCTGTTTGGTGTATCCACTTGTGTAGAGCTTAGGCGTTTTATTGATAGAACACTTGGGGAGAAAATACGCCATGGTGTATTCCCCGAGTGTGATTCGAGAGATGAGATTTTTAAATTACTAGATAAAGTGAAAAAATGAACACGGATAATGTATATTATCTTTTCTATGATCAAATAAATCAAGAATTGATAAAGCTGGAACTGCTAAAACTTCCTAACTCACCAAACAAAACATGTTTCGTGACTTTCCCGTTTGTGCTCAATGGTAAATATGCGCACAATGGTCAGGACTTGGTTAACTTAGTTAACGAGTATAACGGAAGAGTTTGCAACAGGTATCATGATGAGTACAAGATCAAGCCGCCGTATTTCATAAAATATACATATGATCAAATCGGACGTGTTGGTGTTTCCATATTCTACAAGAAAGAACATCTCTTGTTTTATGATAATGAGATAAGCAATCCTGACGATTATCCTGTTATTGATTCTTTCGTTTCCAAACATAAATCTCTGCCATTCTGCGGTGTCTATATGAAGAAACTTCACGAGTTTATTATGGATAACCAAATCGTGCGCCCAGATCCAAAACCAGGAGGCACTTATTTCAATGTTGTGATAAAGGGTAAGATTTACAAGGCTTATATTTGTAAAGAAAGCACCGATAATTGTTTTCTCTCTTTCCCATTAATAAGAAACAGATATGTCTTTGATTGTTACAATATAGGTGAGGAAGAAGTGCTGAATGTTCTTGGCATCAATGAGTGGAAAGGTGATTGGCCTGAGACATCAGAAAGAAAAGTATATGTTCTGCTTGATTATATCAACGAGAACCGTATGGCTGGACCTGTTATCGACAGGTTAAAGATAGACGGCAATAAGATCGTCACATCTTTCGCTGAGTTCGAAATAAAGCAAACGAAGACTGGCAAGTGGTATATTCGGGGAAATATTGAGCAGGTATGCTTGTTGTTTAAAGTTTCTAATATTACGGAACTCAAACATCTTGTTAACAAGATAATTGGCAACAAGATACGGCACGGTGTCTTTCCGGAATGTGATTCGAGAGAAGAGGTTACAAAACTTTTAAAAACAATTAGAGATGACAGATGAGTTTTATTATCTTTTTTACGACCGTATAAACGGAAAGATAATCAGATTAGATTTGTTTAACGCTAACCTGTCGATAGACGACGCTATTTTTGTGACGTTTCCATTGACAATTGGTGGAAGGCTTACACATAATGATGGCGAAGCAGTGATGGCGATCAATAAACACAACCAAAGAACATATAAACGATATATTGAGAAGCTTAAAATCAGACCTCCGTACTATATCGAAAATGTGCTTGGTGTTTGTTGTATGATCAACGCTCTTGTAACTTACAAAGGAAGGTCGCTCTTGCTTAAAGAGTACATGCTTGTCGATGAGTATAATGATGTCGCTCCATTCTTTGCTAAATATGACTATGCGAAGTTTAACATCTATTATATGATAGGGCTTCACAAGTATATCTTGGACAATCAGATCATATGTCCTTCCCGATATAATAGCGGAAGGTTTTGCGTCATGATACTTGACAAATGCTATATTGCGAATGTTGTAGTTTCACTAGATCATTGCTTCCTTAACATACAAAGTATATCAAACGGAGCAGTCTTCAATCATTATAAAATAGGGAAAGCAAAAGTCCTTGAAGTACTCGGGATAGACAAATGGTACGGAGACTGGCCAGAGACTACCGAAGACAAGGTGTACGAGTTAATCAACTATATCAACGAGTGCAGAAACTCAAGCACTAATCCTGATAAAGTTGAGATAAGTGGAAATGAAATCATCACAGATTTTGCTAGGCTTGAAATAAAGCAAAGCAAAAACGGTAAATGGTATATCAGCGGCTCGCTCGAGAATATATTGAAATTGTTTCATATTGATGACCAAGTCGAGTTGAAGCAAATGGTCAATAACCTTTTCGGATCTAAGCGACGCGCTGGTGTATTCCCTGAACTTGATTCTCGTGATGATGTTATTAAACTAATCAAAGCAACGCAACATGAATAGAGAAACTGATTTCTTTTATCTATTTTACAATAGAACCAACAAATACTTGGTGCAGTTGGATCTGTTGAGTAATTACTCGGAGAACATATCTTGTCGAACAGCAGATGGCGATAAGTACAAGCTATATGGCAAGTATTTCAAAGCAGAGAGTGAGTTTATCCAAGCTGTTAGTGATTTCAATGTGTCGATGGCTCAAAAGTATTTTAGCAAGTTCAAGATTCTTGCACCGTATAGATTAGAGTGTCAGCTCCAATTCTATATAAATGGATGGGAAGACTACAACATATACATCTCAACCAATGATAGATGCTATTATTTCACTTATGGCAAGGAAACACCTGCAAACTCTATAGAATTTGCACGTATTCGTAATATAGAGCCGGGGACTTTCAATCTTCGCTATATGTTGAACCTCCACACTGCTCTTTTGAACTCTGTGGTGTTCAGGGCTGGATATGACAGGGGCAAGTTCTGTTACACTGTAAACTGTGGAGAAAATTCTTTCTGTGCTCATGTTGCTAAGTCGAGAGTAAGAGCTGGCTACTATTTCCTAGATTTTAGTCCTAATATTCCGAACAATTATGTCTTCGAGTATTACAACGTTAATAGGCAAAACATCAAGGATCTCTTGACTGTGGACTCCTGGACTGGGAAATGGCCCGAGGATGTCGAGTCGACAATCTACGCGATCATGCAGTATATGAACAAAACATATATTGCAAATGCCAATTTTAGTTTTGGGATAGATGACGATGCTGTCATGTTCAACGGTACCAGATACCCATTCAAACAAGCAAAGAAGGGAGGCTGGTTCTTGTCTGGCAATATTGAGAAGATACTTCAGATGTTCGGTCTTGATAGCGTCGACTCATTACGTAAGACAGCGAAGCTATATCTTGGAGCAAAGAACAGACCGGGAGTTTTCCCAGAATGCGACACAAAAGAAGAGTTGATAAACTTGATTAAAATGTTCAAAGATGGAGAGCGAAAATTCAAAATGTCCGGTTTTTCTGTACTTCGATCCATGCGGTCGGATGATCTATAAGTTTCCGCTTATCTGGACAACTGACATAGAACATATAAAATTCGAGATACTTATCGAAGAACTCGGATCAAGTACTGTATGGTTTCGTGGTGTAAAATATGAGAACACGGATGAACTCTTGCGTTTTATATCAAAAGAGAACGAGAAGACGCGTAAAAAGTATAGAGAGAAATATGGCATCTTCCCGCCATACGTTATTACTCAATGTACTTTTAGAACGACTTATTCAATTTGTATTAGAACGCACAATTGCGAAAACTATGCTGTGTTTTTATTTGAAGATGGGTCAAATCTTCCTGAGTGTATTGTAAAGGGAGAAGTTCCTGTTTTTCGCAATGCAGAAATTAAAGCTAGCGATAGGTTTAATATTAAAACACTCATCAAGTTGCATAACTCCATCGTCTCAAATTGCGTAGTACGTCCTGCGACTTATTCGGATTGTTGCGATAGGTATGTTGCAAAAATAAACGGCACGCTTTATGATGCTAGGATTGTTAGAGTTGCTGATAATACTTTCTATTTACAGTTTTTCACGATTCCCAGCATAAAACTTTTTAAGTATTATAACATAAAGCTTGCAGAATACGAGCCTCTTATATCTCATGACTTCCGTTTGATAGATGGCTATATCCCTGCGGATAATAAAGAGCACATCCTAAAAATTCTTGACTTCATCAATAGTAAGCGCTGTGCTATGGAGTATGCATCGTTTACTATCAAAAGCGATACTATCCTAAGCAATGGGTGTATGTTCAAGATAGTCCAAACGCCAACTGGCAAGTGGTACATAAAGGGCAAGAGTGACGACTTCCCTAAGGTGTTCAAGTGCTCAAGTATGGAGGAGATCAGAGAGTTTGCGATCAAGCTATTCGGACGAAGGATTACTGGAGTATTCCCAGAGTGCAACACCAGGGAAGAGTTGTTAACTTTAATCGAGAAGATGAAGAAATGATAATCCAACTTTTAGAAGAACCGACTTATCTATACTTTGACCAGATGGTGATGAAAGTCTACCAGCTGCCAATAATGTGTACGACACAGTTGCCGGCTGTTGAAGTTTACAACGTACGACATCCTCAAGGCACCATGTCAATGCGCGAACGAGAGGTTGACCTCTGGTTTCAAGATGCGCATTACAACACAATCGGTGATCTCTTGAAGTATATAAACAAGAGAAACGAGAGAATGTTCAAGTATTACGTTGAGAAATTCGGAATTTCTCCTGCTTACTTTTTGGACCAAGAAGCTGATGCGGACAATGTAGTCATTACCACTATTGTAACACATTTTGATTCTTACCATTTTGAATGCGATGGTCGGATAGATTATGAAATAATAGAGAAGACTATTCCCGTTTTCAGTTATGCAGACATCAAGGAAGACGACCGTTTTGGCGCAGAAGTTTTGGTGAAGATGCACAACTCCATCATCAAAAATCAGGTGATAAAACCCAGTATATACAAGAACGTCTACACCGTAAAAATGGGCGATTTGTTTGCGAAAGCAACAATCAAGACGATAGATATCGGTAGGGTGCCTGGCTATCATTTGCATTTTCTATCTCATCATGATAGGATTATTTTTGATTATTATCACATACGATATTCTGACTTTGCTTATGTGATCCCTGATACCAAATTGAGTAATGGGATACCTGTTGGTCCAGAAAAGGATATCAGAAGGCTCATCAATTATATCAATATGACATATTGCGTTTGTGAGGGCTCAAAGTTTAGTGTGAATGATAATATTATCATCTGCAATAAGCACAAGCTTGAAATTACACAAACGAGAAGTGGCAAATGGTATATCAAGGGTGATGCTTTACTCGCTTTTGGGTTAGATAGTATGGAGGTAATCAGAAAGGCTGCGTCTGATCTCTTTGGTAAAAAGAGGATGAACGGAGTATTCCCGGAATGCGATTCCAAGGAAGACCTCCTGCGACTCGTTGAAGTTCTCAGAAAATACAGGTGAGATTTCGGATTTTAACAAACCGATTTATTGATTTATGTCAAGAAATTTTCAAGCGATTTGCTTTTTAGGATTTTAAATAGTATTATTGAAACGCTAACAAAAAAAAAGTAATGCTATGAGAAAAATTAAAAATGCTATCAAATGGGTTTCTAGGCGTATGTCTACGAATTCCTACTGGCTTCCAACGGGAACCTTCCCGTGCTGAAGCCAGCAGCAAAGATTAATTTTTAATGGTACGAGACATTTTTATCAAAACATGTGAGGATGGTATCGATGATTTGATATCAATCCCCGATACAGCGGAGATATATGAACAGTTCCAATATGCCGATGGATCCTTTGAGTATATAATCGTTGACGATTACAACAGCGAGAATATATCCCAAATGATGAAATACCGCAACGATTATGATGTTATATCTTACAATAACACATACGTCATGATCATTGTTAACGCCATCGATATCGCAGGGTGCGATATAAAGAAGGAACAGTTCAAATTTCCAACTGCCTATGTTCGGTTTTATAAAGAGAACCCGCACATATGGGAACTAGCAAAAGGACGGTTTGGTGTTGACCTGTCAGGGATGGATGAGTACACGGACGAGCAACTGGAGTTTCTAAAAGACAACGTCACATTTGATATTGCCTTTATGAAAATCAGGAAGTCTTCCGATGTGCATTTCCTCGTTGATAAGGTACACATAAAAACAAAAAGTGGATCTCCAAAGTTTGCTGTAGAGTATAAAAAGATCGGGTTTTGTTCCGCTTTCGATACTCAGTACGACCTGACCGGGGTTTCAAGTAAGGCTGACACTGTCTATTCTGAATTTTGTACAAAAGAAGAATATGATGATGCGCTATGCCGAGTGTTGACAGTCTTGGGAGTTAAGAAGTTTGAGGTATGATGAAATTGATATGCCATGGTTATTCACGTAACGCGTTGGTTATCTCTTTCTACCTAGACGGAAAAAACATCATGAAAGGGATCTATATCTTCGAGATGGAAGCTTTCAAGGTTCTCCAGATGTCAGACGTATGCGTTGAGGTATATAAAGAAATCATGGATGCTTTAGTAAAAGATGGCTTTTTCGAAAATAGGTTCCGGATATTGTGCAAAGATAGAACTTTAAAACAAAAAATCAGGGAGTATGAGCGAGAAAAATCTGATAGAGCAAAGGCAAGAAGCAAACTTGCGCTTGCTGGAGATTATTCAGGATTATTTGGAGAAGTACCCAAGCTTACGCTTCGGCCAGGCATTGGTCAACCTTAACATACTTGAACCAACAGACAACACGGCCGTTGTAAAAGATCCATATTACGACGAACCGACGGCAATGTTGGATAGAATAAAACAAGAATGAAAGTATATCGAATACAACAGAAGAATTTTAATTCCATAACACAGTCAACACTCAGTGTAGAAGATGGGACAAAGTTTCAATTTATACCAACAGGGAAAGAGGACATGTACAATGTCGCCTATATCACTGATGGTAGTAAAGAGAACATCATAAGGTGTAAAAGGTTAGTGAACTCTTTTCAGTTTCTCCTTCCTTGTGATAGGCTTCTTATCATTCTCAAGGACTTCATGGGCAAGCCGTTCGAGGAATCGGCGGAGATAAAGATCAATGATTTCTATCTCTCTTGTTTTCCAAAGGGGCACCCAGAAAGACCGCTTGAGTTCTATCATGTGCTTGATTTTACAGGAACCGCGTTCAAGGTAATACGTGTAAGGATAACGGATCCATTAAACAAGATATATAATCCTCGGATTGAGTACACAACAATCGCACCGCTTACTTTATTCAGAAGCCAGACGGGAATAGCTAGAGGTCCAGAAACTGCGCTGTTTACTGACTTCATGAAGAAAGAAGATTTCGAGCGTTATATGGATATCGTAACCCTTACATTGAAAGGAGACACCAATCGTTTAATGAAAAATGAAATACTTTACAATTCAGGAGCTGACTAATTCATAGACAGCTAAAGCAAAGGGTCTTGATAATACTCCGGACCCACAGCAGGAGCACAATCTCCGCAGGCTTATCGAGGAGCTGCTCGATCCATTACGTGAAGCTTGGGGTAAACCGATAAAGGTAACCTCCGGGTTCCGTGGTTTCGCACTTAATAAATGCGTTAAAGGATCGAAAAGTTCGGCTCATTGTATAGGAGCAGCTGCGGATCTTGTACCTGTAGATGGGAAGATGCCACAATTCAAAAGATTCGTGAGAGACTGGTTGACTGAAAACAATATCAAGTTTGACCAGTATATAGATGAGAGAAGTGGAAATAGTGAGTGGGTACATCTGGGACTTATCAACCAGTCAGGAAGACAGAGGAGACAATTTCTGATGTATCGCAACAAGACGTATGTATCATTGAAGGATATATGTTAAAAATCGGAACGCATGATTCAGCGACAGGCGAGAAAGCCATGTCGTGGTGGATGAAGCTCTTGACTCCTTTTTGGAAGACACAGAGCAAGACAATCAGAGAACAGTATGAGGCAGGCTGTCGTATGTTTGACATCAGAGTCAAGAAGGTAGGCCGCGAGTATTACTGCGCTCATGGTTTGTTTGTGACAGAGAAGACAGCGCACGAGATCTTCACAGAGCTTGACAATCTCGGGGGATGCTATGTTGCTGTCACTTGGGAAGGAAAAATGACAACAGACGAGGAGAAGGCTTGTTTCAAAAGTTGGTATCAGAGAGTAAGGAAGAAGTACAAGAACACATTCTGGGGACCTCTCGCTACTAAGTACGGAAAGAAAGGGCTAAAGGTTAGCTGGATCAATCTCTACGTAGGTGATAAGTTCGAAGAGAATGTGCAAGGATTCTATCCTCTCGATGGTCGTAATATCTGGACATATATTTTCCCCGTTCCTTATGTAATTAATAAAATATACAAGAGCCCGTTCAAGTTCAACGAAGACTACTTCGTGCTTGTCGATTTCTTGTAATTGTATAACCAAATTTAAAAAACTTATGAAAAAGTTATTTCTTGCTTTCGCAGTGATGGCTGTTCTCGCTGCATGCGGTGGCCATAAGGCCGAAAGCGCAAGTAGTGTTAACGATTCGACAGCTGACAGCGTGACAATTGTTGACTCTCTGGTGATTGACACAACCCTTATTGACAGCGTAAACTAAAAAGTAAAGCCCGGGTATCACTCGGGCTATTTTCGTATTATGGCAAAAACAGAAAAAGAACCCGTCAAAGAGTACGGAAAGAAAGAGCAGCAATCAGCAGTGGCTCAGTACAATAATCAGGATTGGCTATTTGATGAGTAGAAAGAGAAGAAACAATTTCACAAGTCTCGAACTTGACAAACGCAAGTATGTCGTAGTGGATGAAGAAGACGGGAGCATATCCATCTATAACATCACACCGCGATATCATATCTGCATTGTCAATTATAAGTCGAAAGACCAGGAGTACGCGCGAAATTGTATCATGGAAACTTTAGACTATTTGAAAAGAGACATATGAGAAGAGTGAGACATTTAACCGTTAGAAGCCGCAATGTATCATGTCGGCCTCTACGAGAGTTAGAGGTTCCCGTTCGTACTCTGTACAGAATGGGAAGTGCCACACCAATTGAACGAATCTTTCGTTCCCCTTTACGTTATCTTGAGATAAACACGGCCCATGGCTGTCTTATCTCTGGTGATAAGATAAAGATGAAAAGAGCTTTCAATGAGTGTGGCGTACATACTGCTGAATGGTTCATCGCTCATAATAGAGTCGATGCCAAAGGTAAGGTGCAGCGTTGGCTTCCAACCTGGGGTGTCATCATCGCAAAGAGGTTAAACTCATCGGGTGGTCGTGGTATCTATCTTATACGAAGTGTTGGAGACTTGGACCAGATCCACGACGATATCACGAAGTATATTTTCGAGAGGTATTACAACTACACGAAAGAGTACCGCGTGCATGTCAGCAAATTCGGATGTTTCTATACATCAAGAAAGATGTTGAGAAATACCGCAACTGTGAGATGGCACAGACATTCTGAAAACTCCGTTTTCATAAATGAAGAAAACCCGATGTTTGATAAGCCGACTAACTGGGACGAGATAGTCGCCGATTGTATCAAAGCCCTCAAGCATATGCAGCTTGACATTGCAGCGTTCGATGTTAAGTGCACAAGAGACGGGCGCTTTATACTCTTGGAGAGTAATTCCGCACCAGCACTTGGTGAGCAGGGCATCGAGAAATATAAAAACGAATTAAAGAAAATCATAAACGATAAATTAAGATGAGTGAGTTCGGTTATACAAACTATCACACAATTTACAAGAGTGTTGGAGATGTTGATCATGCGATGGGTGAGGATTCTTGTTTTCATACCATCACCAAGGATTCAGGTTTGAAGATGATGAACAATGTGATTACCGTGCGGTTCTATGCTACCATTGACTACATACGGGACAATCAAAACAACAACTATTGCCCGTTTAGCGAGGACGAGATCCGCCAGTATCTGCACATTATCCAGACTTACAGACCCTTTGAGTTCAAGCTTGACACATGTTTCGGAATTGCAGACGATATAGAGAATAGCGACGACGACTACGACGATGATGTTGAGTACAAGTACTATGAGCTTGAGTTGAAGATCAACGACTCGGTACTCTGGAACAAGTTTATCCTGAAGATGGTCCGTCCGTTATATGAATATCCGTTCAACTTCGCACTTCGCGATACCTTCAAAATGATGACTATCCCGAAATTCAGAGAGTACGGACTGTTCAATATCTATATGATGGTCGGCTATATCTTTAAGACTACTAGATACATCTCAGTTTGTGATGATCAGTTTGTTTGTTCTTGCTATCGGAACATCCCGCAATTTATGAAGAAGGCAGACCTTATCAAGCGCATTGAGAGTATGAGCCAGGCACATTTGGCAGGAGAAACAAGAACTCCTGAATTCAATAATGTTGTCCCATATTCTGAAAGTGATAGCGGCGACTTCGGCGACTGGCTCGACAATCGATACTTCGACACAACAGAAGTGAGAGAAGCGGAGTACTGGTTCGACGAGGAGATGTTCGAGGAGAGAGTGGAAATTTATTCTGAACTTATAGAAAGATTTGTGAAGTAATGAGAAAATTGTATTGTGTAGGATGGGGCAGAAGCTATGCCAACTGGTTTCGTGATGTTGAACTGACCGGAGATTTTGAGACTCCTAAGTTTCAAATCGAAGATGCGGATATTGTCCTCTTTACTGGCGGTGAGGATGTGAGCCCTTATCTTTATGGTAAGACTCCACATCCTACGAGTTATTGGACAACATCAAGAGACGAGATGGAAGTTGAAGCTTTCAAGCGTATACGTCCCGATGCTCTGGCATACGGCACGTGTCGTGGCCTGCAACTGCTTAATGTTATGAATGGCGGCATCCTATGTCAGGATGTTACCGATCATTGGTGTTCCGGTACGCATGGGATACACAACGACACCGAGTCGTACCGTATTACATCGCTGCATCATCAGATGGTGTATCCTTTCGATCTCAATCCTGACTATTATGACATTCTGTTTTGGAGCACTCCACGTAGTAAGCATTACGAAGGGGACGGGATCGATCCGACACTCTACCACAAGTTTGGTGAGCCTGAGATTGTGCTTTATCACAAGCCAGGACTGCCCAAGTGTCTTGGAGTGCAAGGACACCCTGAGATGATGTCGCCCAATAGCCCGGTGGTGAACATGTTGAATAACTTAATAGATGACATTCTTAAAAAATAAAAAGATGGATTTAAACTTTTCTGAAAAACTTTATGAGCTTCTCGGCTCTGGTGTTAGTTCACGTTACAATTTTAACAACTTCCTTGATGACGATGAACCCGATGATAACTTCGGAGAATTCCTGGAGAAGGTGAAGATCGGATCCGATCCTGAGCTGTTTATCATAAACACAAAGACAGGATCTGTTGTGTCTTCTATCGGATTGATACCTGGAGTAAAGGGTGCGCCTTGGGTGGACGAGTCGTGGGTCAAAGGTTATGGCCTGGAGACTGACAACATCCTTGCGGAGTTCAATATTCCACCCGCTACATCTTGTGAGGCTTTTGTCAACAGCATGGAGTTCATGAAGGATTACATAGACAAGTTTGTTAAGTCTAAGAATCCAGATCTTGGTATCGCACACAAGGCAAGTGCAATGGTACCAGACGATCAGCTCCAGAGTGAAGAGGCGAAGCTTTTCGGTTATTGAATAGCCGTCCCTGGGAGTAATCCCAAGGATTATTATCGCGCAAAAACGAAGAAGAGAAATCGATTTCGTGCTAATCTAAAAGAACTAAAAGCTTTTGGACAGTGTAGAGCGTAGCGAGTGAAAAGATATAATCTCGCCAAGAGTGCGCGACTCCCTATTTAGGGATGAATACGTACGCCGAACTGCAAAATGCAGAAGTTAAGATAAAAAGCTTAACGATAACAAAATTGTGTTCAGTCGACTACAACGCATACACAGAAAACGCAAACCCGAAACCTTGCGGAGAAGCTACGAATCTGAGATCGACAGGTTGTCACATTCATGTTTCATATCCACGCAAATCTCAAGTAAAGAGTATAAACTTGGTTAAGTATATGGACGTATTCGTAGGTATACCTTCTGTGATTCTTGATGCAGGAGAGGATGCAGTAAAACGTCGTGAACTGTACGGAAAGGCTGGATGTTTCAGGCTAACCAGGTATGGGCTCGAATACAGGCCCTTGTCTGGTAAGTTCCTGGCAAACACAGATCTTGAAGAGTTTATGTACAAGGCAACACTTCACGCCCTCGGCGCTTGGTTCTATGATTATAGACTCCCAAGTGCTGATGATGTTCAGCGTTGCATCAATACAGGAGACGTTAATCTCGCAACCCAACTCATCAATGACTATAAACTTGTTTAACTTTTAGAAAAGAAAGAGAGGCCTATTATTTGTGGCATTTTTGGATACATAAAGTCTAAACCAGAACCGTTTGACTTTATGGAGTTCTGCACTTTAGGAGTGCATAACGATACAAGAGGAAAGGATTCTGTCGGTATTTATATCGATGGACAAACTGAGTATTATTGTGAGGGTAAGAACAATAGCCTGTTCTCGGAGTTTATCTCCAAGAGCAGGCTATTGCAGTCTGTAGAGGTTGCACAAGTTGCATATGGTCATGACCGTGCAGCTTCCATTGGCACCGTATCTATTGAGACTGCACAGCCCGTAGTGTTAAAAGAAGATGACAAGATTACATATGTGCTTATGCACAATGGCACCATCTATAATTATGAGGATCTAGCCAAAAAGTATATTCCGGATGTGGATATCAAGGGGATGACTGATTCCCAGGTTATGGCGCGCATATTCTACAAAGCAGGATATGATGCACTCAATGAATATATCGGTGGTGCCGTGTTTGCCATTATCGATTACCGCGGAGAAAAGCCAAAGTATCTGTTCTGGCAAGGGCACAGTAAGAACACACAGTATTCACAAACAAGCCAGCAGGAAGAGCGCCCGCTGTTCTTCTTGAAGAGTAAAGGTGAGATGATGTTTTCATCTCTTGATACATATCTCGATGCATTCAGGAGACAATCAACAAAGTTGGTGCCGACTCCTAACTTGCTGATAGAGTATGACCCAGAGACTGAGGAGTTTATCTCACTTGAAGAGTATGACAGGAAGAATTGCTTTCAGACTAAGCCATACGTCGCAACCACTACCACGTATTACGGAAACAACAACTATGGGAGTAGTACGGGTAATTATAGCCATAGCACTAATCGCGGCACTTCTTGCTATTCAAGCGGTTATGTAAACACAGACACGCACACCGGACAATGTCGCAGAGGCGCAAGTCTTCTGCATGGCAGCTATAACATCAGCACCTATGGCAACATATCGGAAAGCGCCAACCAGAACGGATCGAATTATATGACTATGTGGTTCTTCAATGGTATACTCATGAAGAACGAGCAAGCATTCGTATATCTCACAAAGTTCTGCAAGGAGTGCGGCATTAGTATTGATGAGTGTTTCAAATGGTATGACGACTTGGTTTATTATCTCTCGCCTTATCCTTATCGCGAGAAGAAGATCGGAGGTATTCCCTTCATGTTCAAGACCAATGATCCCGCAGGCGGTGAAGAGTACACAGGAGATGTACTTTATCCGTTTTCTACATACTCCAAGCGATATGTTCATGGTTCCTATGTATCAACAAGGACATCAACATTTGTTGAATCGCTTGAAGCGTATAACAAAACAAAAGACAATAAGTTAGATATAGACGTTTTAATGAAAGTATAAATGGCAGAAATTATTTCAGATTTTAAGAATGGCGCTCCTGTTATTGCAAGGGGGACAGAGTTTGTAGACAACAAAGTTGCACTTTTGCACGACAAGAAAAGGTCAACAAAAATGTTGGTAGAGGTCTCAGAAAAGACTCTCCCGTATATAGCATTTGCGAATACGATTGGTGCATATGTGATCAAGTCGCAGTATACCGAGGATGAGCTTTTCTATCTCATGAATACTATGGGAACCGGCAGTTTCCCGTATACATTCGAGAGGCGATACGAAGCTATGGACAGCTTCAACCTCTTCAATGGTCATGAGGTAATAGAGAAGGATATCGAATTTGAGCTGGCTAAGTTCATGCCTTACACTTTTGGTATTGAGTACGAAACGTCTATGGGATATATTCCTCAGGATGTTTGTTTCAGAAATGGTCTCATCCCTTTGAGGGATGGGTCCATCTCTGGCTTGGAGTATTCAACAACCGTGATGCAGGGAAACGATGGGCTCAACCTCGTCTATCAGCAGCTTGAAGCTTTGCGCAAGTTTACCTATTTCAACAAGGAGTGTTCCCTTCATGTTCATATGGGAGGCTATCCTATTGATCCTATGGCGATCTATGCCTTATATAGAGTTTGTTATTTCTTGCAGGAAGAGATGGCAGAGTTCTTGCCCGACTGGACTTTCGAGACTTCCAAGTATAAGAAGAGCGGGAAGGACTATTGCCATAAGCTCGCAAACTACAAGACATTTGGCGAGCTCTATGAGAATATCGCACAGCAGAAGTTCATGGGAAGCCTGGAACAGCCACATCCAAGAGATGAGGAGAGAAGCCACAAGTGGGATTGCACAAGCAGATATACATGTGTAAACTTGTTGAATCTCATGTGTTATGACAAGTGCAAGACTGTAGAGTTCCGATTCCTGCGTCCTACTTATAACTTCAAGAAGATCTATTACTGGCTCGCAATCTTCAATGCCATACTCAAGTATAGCGAAGACCTCTTCGCCAAGAGTGACAAGACAGAGAAGGGTATCGAGCAGTTGATCTATGACGACAACACTTCTATCTATCTGATTGCCAGTTCGGTTTATCCCAAACCTTTGGCAGATAAGATTGAGGATTTCGTCAACAAGCTGTATGTAGCAGTAGGTAATCAGAGAACAAACGGTGATCTCTATGGCAAAGATACGGCTATTGAGGATGCCATTATCGGGACCAGGTTATGAACGAGTCAGATTTTATTGAGAGAGAATTAAACCTTTTAATGGACGAAATGTCCAACTTACATATTAACGAATTTAATTTTGACGATTATGCCGAAGAAGAAGAAGAATCAGCAGCCAGTGAGTCAGCCAGTACAGATAGCGAATGTGTATGTGGAGAGAGTAGAGAGTTATGTCTCGAGGGATCCGAGTGTTTGGACGAAGACCTTGAAGGAGAAGAAGATTTTGAAGACACAGAGGAGGATCCACAAGCATTCCTTGAAGAGTAAGACATCCGCTCCATGGAGAGAGATTCCAGTATACGGAAAAGTTATTCTGTACTTGAAGCCTGGACCTCTTGACAAGGAGAATTTCAAATCTACCGTTTCATTCAAGTGTGGACAAGCTGATATTCCGGAGATCGTGAACAAGAGGAGCAAACAGCTCATCAAGTACTTCTGGAATGGTCGCACTTACTTCCCGGGCGAGTTTCCATTTTGGCATTGATTATGTACAAATACAAGATCACTATAAGTATGGAAAACTACGGGTCAATCTATACTATGAGTGAAATCATCGTCAGATCAAACATCAAATACGAAGATGAACTCGAGGAAATAGATGATGACCAGAGTATCGTGAAGTATATAAAAACAAGAGAAAGAATTTATGAATAAAGAAATCGTTCAGTATTATACTGATAAGTTCAAGGATTTCAAGGGAAATGAGCGATCGTTTTGCATCGCTCTTGTATCAAGACCTGTGAAGTTAGCGAAGGAATTTCGTGATGTTGTCGCTGGTTTTGCTATCTGCCACGAGCAGGACGAGTTCTCGCCTGAGGTTGGGAAGAAAATTGCATATAACAAAGCTATCAGCGGTGACCAGAAACTCACCATGGTTTGCCATGGGTCAATGATGACATGCGAAATAGGTGAGTTGATACTCAAGACTCTTGCCAAGTATTTCATCAGCAACCCAGAGTTTCAAATCAGCGGATACCTCGATATGCAAAAAGCATATGAGAAGGCCAAAGAGACCGAGAGTCAGGAAAAGGAACTCACCAGTGTAGAACTTGATACTCTTCATTACCTTAGATCATTGGACGAAGATAAGCTGAAGCTAATGATCAAATTGGTAAATGAAAAATAAATCGCTCAAAATCGCCGTGGTGGTGTTGGTTCTTATCAACATCGCCATGACGTTTACCTTGCATCTTGCATATACCAAGCGGAAGGTTGAACCAAAAACAGATACATTGTATATCACACGTGATATGCTGATAGAAAAGATCGACACGATTCGGGATTCAATAATAAGAATAGATGAAAAATTTCGGGCTGATTATGATGTTATTATTAGCCAGCCTGTCGATTCCGACTACCTGTTTTTCACAAGGTATTTGCAAGGACAGTTTGGTGATGATAACGGCGAAGCAACTAAAGCAAACTAACATTATATTCCTCGAACACAGAAGGCTCAAAGAACGAGACTCTGCCATGATCAAACAAATTGACGAGATGGATAGATTGCTTGCTGTTTATAACAGCATCGATTCCATAAACAAGCAGCAGTTGTCAAGTTTCAAAAAGCAAATAGAAGATCAGAACAAGACCATAGATGATATAAGTTCTAAACTGATCAAGAGCAAGAAGAAAAACAGACGAAAGAATTTCGTTCTTGGAGTTCTGAGCGTTGCTCTTGTTTCTATTTTTGCGTTCGTTCGATGATATGTTATGCGCAGTTAGTGGCTAAGGAGACAGACTATGCGGATTATACCACATATGTCTTTCGAGTTTTAGATGAAGTTATAATAAATGAGATTAAATCTCTTTATGTTATGTGTGTCCAATGGCCGAATTGGCAACAGGACAAGATAGAACTTGGCGACAAGGGATATCTAAAATATAAAGAGGTGAGAGCAGGAGTAGATGAGTGGTATGATGGGACTGCGCACAATTTCTATAAATACAGCAACGTGGTCTTTGAAAAATTTGTGAAGTGCGAAGCCCTGAATACCAAAGAGGTTTTATTATAATGAACAAAACAGTTATGACAATTATGGAAAACAAGCTGAACAGCGCGAAAGAGTCTCGTAATGATGTAGTGAATACAGAAGCACAGGATATTACAAAATTCGTGTGGAAGGGACAGAAGGAAGATGTCGAAGGTGTACAATATCAGGGAGAGATTAGAATGGTTGACGCGTCTGATGAACAGCTATCCATATTTTACAAGCATTGCCAGTCGATGCTGTACAATACAGATTCTAACAATCCGGGAAGGACAGTTTTGATTAAGATGATCCAGGAAGATCGCGAGAAGTGTAACGCTGAGCTGTATATGCGTTACCTTGATGGGACCTATCTTCCCGATGAGAAGAGAGCAAGATATCCTCGATTTATGTATCTTTCTGATCTCAATAAATACCTCAGCCGCAACACCGACAAATACGCGCCTGGTAGTTATGACAAGATTGAGATTTCAGAATTTACCGAAGGGATACCTGTTGAATTCTCTAACTTAAAAATATCAATGGTTAAGGATGCCTGTGAAGGTGTGCTTGGTAAAATCCATAAAAAGCCTATCACTCTGACGTTCCTGACGCGAATGGGAATTTGGCTTTCTCCTGATGAGATGCGAGATCTTACAGAGAAAAATCCGAAAACTGGAAAGGTTCGTGATCGCATGGAAGTTATCCGTGAGAGGCTGGGATTGAAGCAGACAATTCGTCTGCATGTAAATGAGACAGGGCTCACATATAAGGAGTTTATGTCTATGGTGACGTTAAAGGAACAGACATTCAACAACCTCACAACTAATCAGCTTATCATTCTGAGGGAGAAGATCCTTTTCCGTGTGGAAAATATGATCAGCTATCAGATTGATTTCTGGATGAATAAGATGAGAGAGTTGGAGCTTGTCGCAAATTCTCATGGTTGGAGCTTTGAAAAGGAAGACTAATGACAAGAAGTGAGAGACAGGAATTGTGCGTTGACAATTGGATACGCGCAGGAGGACGGGCCGCCATCGTGGGCAGCACTGGCTTCGGAAAAACACGAGTCGCTATCCTGGCAATTAAGCGCGTCCTTACAAAATATCCTGACTTCAAAACTCTTGTGGTTGTCCCTTCTACAAACCTAAAAGACCAATGGGAAGAAAACCTAAGACAATGGAATCTTGAAAAGTCATGTGTCGTTCGTGTGATTAATACGGTTATCATGCATAGGTGGAAATGTGATATTCTTATCATAGATGAGTTACATCTCATACCTAGCGAGAACCGCATCAGTGTATTCAACAAGGTCGAGTATAAACTCGTGCTCGGCCTTACCGCAACCTATGAAAGGCTAGATGGCAGGGAGTCATTACTGGATCGATACTGTCCAGTATGTGATGAAATAACAATGTCAGATGTTATAGCTAACCACTGGGTGGCAGACTATGTTGAATATGAGGTTCTCATAGATGTGGATAATCTCAGCGAGTACGAGGAAATACAAAGAAAGTGGACTCAACATTTCGAGTTCTTCTCGTTTGATTTCCAGCTTATGATGAAAATGAATGGGCCAGAAGGTTTTAAGTGCAGGCAAGAGTTCGCAAAAGCTCTATGTACTAAACCCGCGCAGTATAAAGAGATGCTGAAAACTGTAACGCTCCACGCTATAGGAGCAATGCAAGCAATGCAACAGAAGAAAGCATTTCTGAATAACCATTCAAAAAAGATCGAGCTCACACGAAAGATAATCGAAGCACGACCTAATGCGAAGATTATAACCTTCTCAAACAATATAAAGATGGCGGAAGCTATCGGTATTGGTGGAGTGGTTAGTGGTAAAGAATCGAAGAAGAAGAACCGGACAACACTTGAAGAATTCGCCAAAGCAGATAGTGGAGTTGTTAATAGCAGCAAACTATTAGTAGCTGGCGCGGATATTCCAGGTGTTAATTGTCTTATCATCCTCGGGCACGATTCAAGCACTACAAGAGCAACGCAAGCAAGAGGTCGAGGCATACGTGTTGAAGGTGATAAGTTCACAGAAATTTTTAATCTTGTTATCAATGATACGCAAGAAACGAAATGGTGTGAATCAGCCCACAAGAATTCTGAAATGGTCAGGATTGATGAGGCTAATCTTGAAAAGGTTTTGAAGCATGAGCCTTTCGAAACCTATAAGAGACCACTCGAAAAGTTTAACTATAGATTTTGACAAGATGATAACAGAAAGAATGCTTGAGCTTTTGATATTACAGAACATACTTCAAAAAGGAGTAGGTCGTGAATATAGAGAGAGCAAAATGTGGGATAGGTACCACAAATTAAAAGCAGAATTCCTAAAACCATACCGTATTTAAACCATAGACTCCAAATACGGGGACTAGATCAGCACATCAAACTTTAAACAAATCAACCAGTGCTGACTTATACTTTAACATTTGAAAACGAGCTCGCAGCGATGCGACGCTATGGAATAACACCAGACGAGTTATATATTGCGCGTTTGATCCTGATGTGTAAAGATTCAAGCATAGGTGTCAACTATATGAATCAATACCTCGAGACATCAGAAGACGCAAGAAAGATAGTTCGTCCAGTGTTAAAGAACTTACAAGAAAAGGGAATCATTCTCAAATCTTTCGATCCAGAACAGGAGAAGATTGTTCCAGCAGATATACCGTTCAATAAAAACGCGACTAAGTTTTTCTATCGTGCAGCGTTTGACATGGGAAAAGAACTTTTCGATGTTTATCCCAAGTATGCAATAATAGACGGAAACTGCGTTTCTATTTCCGGTGTCAGCAAGCGGTTCAACTCTCAAGAAGACGCATTCAATTTCTACGGTCGAGAGATTAGATGGAACCCAGAAACTCACAACCATATTGTAGAGATTACAAAATGGGCAGCTGAGAATACAAGAATGATAAACTGCGTGTTCAGTAGTTATATTATCGACCATAGGTGGGAATTCATTGAGTCGATGAGAAACGGCGAACAGGGCAACGTTAATTTTGACACAATCCGTATGCTCTAATGGTCGTTGATTCACTACTTGCACAAATAGAAAATGGACGAGCTGGTCATAGCCAAGGGATAAGTATGGGCCTGCCTAAATTGGAGGGCATCATTGACGGAGTAACCAGACAAACATATAGCATTGTTTTCGGCCAAAGTTCGACAGGTAAAAATATATATTTTTAACACTTCTAGTTAAAGCAAAAATACTATAATTGTGATTATTAACATAAAACAATTATGGTATGGACAAAAATGATGTATTACAAGAATGCGTTGAATTGTATTTAACTGGTGAATATACATTCACACAACTACAAAAAGAAAAGGGAATTTATAAAAATAAAATTATCCAAAAATTAAGAGATCTTGGTTATACAATTTTGAAAGGATACAAACCAGACTTGGTTATTAATTTAAAAAAAGCAGAAGACGAATTCATTAAATTATATCCCAATATAACTTTGAAGGAATTATCTGAAAAGTTTGGTGTTGCTCGTTCTACATTATCATCTCATTTTAAAAAAATGGGATATAAAATAACGAACCCAACCCAACAAATATTGTTTGACGAAAATATTTTTGATGTAATTGATACAGAAGAAAAAGCATATTGGCTTGGCTTCATTTATGCTGATGGTAGTATATCTTACAACAACAGATTTGAATTAAGTTTGTCAACACATGATATTGATCATTTGCACAAATTTAATAAATTTATGAATCATCAAAATGACAATGTTAAAGTTAGTGATATAAAACTAAACGGGAAAACATATTCTAGATGTAGGTGGTTTGTTTCCAATAAACATTTATGGAATACATTAAACAATATTGGATGTGTTCAACGAAAATCATTAATCTTAACTTTCCCAAATGAAGAAATATTTGCAGATAAAAAATTAATTAAATATTTTATTCAAGGATATTTTGATGGTGATGGATGTGTAAGTTATGCAACAAAAAAGCATGATAAATTAACTGTTTCAATTTTGGGAACTGAACAGTTTCTGAATAAACTGCAAACATATTTGCCAATTGAGAATATACACAGACTAGGATATAATAACAAAAAGAAGAACCAAATAACTCGTGTCCTTTCTTTTGTCGGTGGTTCTGCTTTGACGTTTTTGGATTTTATATATAACAATACGCCGATTTTTTTAACTAGAAAATACGAAAAGTATAAGGAATTTTGCCGTCTGTATGAGTAATTATGCAGATCATCAGCCAACAATATCGGTAGAGGCACAAGCTGATCCCGAGATAATTGATTGAGTAATATCAACCAAAATTGTACAGCGTAGGAAGTGAACCTTTGCAAAAAGAATATAACCTTCCCAAGAGTGTTGGCCTCCCATTTTGGGGGAATATGTACGCGGGACTTAATTATAAGATGTGCGAATAAAAAATCGTACGATAACAAAACGAAAACTTCATTGGCCATTTATGCTTATGTTTATCGTCCATGCATGGAACATTTAGAAGACGAAGATTTTCACGTGATATATTACTCGCTAGAAATCAGCGCCGAATTACTAATGGCGAAACTATTATCCATTTATATCTTCGAGAAGTATCACGTAGAACTCTCAACGAAAGATATTCTATCACGTACAAAAGGCGGACTTTTGTCTGATGAATATTTCCATATCGTCGAAGAATGTATTCCATGGCTGCGAAGAATAGAAAATATGATTACGATTTTCGATGGCTCTTTGAATGCTCAGACTTTATATTCGACGCTCGTAAATGAGCTAGCAAAAGCTGGGCAGTTCGTGGAGGAAGAGGGAAGGAAAAAATACATCCCTAATAATCCCAAACAAATTGTCGTCGTGGTTATTGATCATATGAATCTATTAACACATACAATGGGGCGAACAATCAAACAAGAGATTGACCTAGCAAGTCAACAACTCGTTGGCCTCAGGAATATGTGCGGAATCTCACCTGTTGCTATCATGCAGGCAAACAGGGACTCTATGTCTATGTCTCGCCGTGACATGTTAGGCTCTGGCGACTGTAGGATTTCAGATATCCGAGACAGTGCTGGCCCCTCACAAGACGCGGAAATAGTTATCGGTATATATAACCCGTTTAGGGATAAGATCGCTAACTATAGAGGCTATGACATCAAACAATTGCAGGATGTATTCCGAAGTATCACCGTATTGAAAAATCGATATGGAGAATCAGAAGTTGCGGATTGCATTTGTTTCTACGGTAAGATCGGGATGTTTGTTGAACCACCAACACCCGACAAGATTTACGATTACAGTAAGTTCCAAAGTCCGTTGTGGACATTGGAACCAAAACAAGATGAAGAAGATGAAGATGATAAACCTAAAACTTTAAACTTTACGTTATGAGCGTAGTATTGCCAACAAAGAAAGTAGCAGCTGAAACCCAGGATCCAAAGAACCTTATCATTTACGGAGCGCCCAAGGTCAACACTGGCCGTTTATACCAGTGATGGTATAAATTATTATTGAACAAAAACGGGGAATGTTATGAAGCCAAACAGGAATCTATACACATTTGATTTTTTAAAATCATGTTCTGACTATATAATGGAAGGCCATAATTTAAAAGAGACATCTTTAAAATTTAATATAAATTATGGAACTCTTAAAACAAATTTAACTAAATATGGTTTAAGAACACCGAATAGGAAAATTAAAGATTTTAATAAGAAGTCAATAGATTATTTTGATATTATAGATTCACATGACAAGGCTTATCTTCTTGGTTTAATTATGTCGGATGGGTTTATTTATAAAAACGCCTATTCATATACGTTAGGTTTGACGTTGCAATTGCAGGACGAATACATAGTTGAATCGTTTAAAAATGCAATTCAAAACTCAGCAAAGTTGCACCATTATAAAAATTCTGTAAGTTGCAAAATACAATGTACAAAAGCTGATATCGACCAATTGAATAAATTAAATGTCTATATTGGAAAGTCTAATTTGGATTATAAAATTCCAGATATCAAAGATGAATTTTTTAACTCTTTTGTTAGAGGATACTTTGATGGAGATGGCTGTATAACAATTAAAAAGACAGGATATTCTATTGTCTCGATTTGCTGCAATTCATTTGTATTTTTAGAATCACTAAAAACCAAACTCTTATCTTTGGACTTGTTTTCTAATATTACAATAAAAGAAGAGAAAGGTAAACGTAAACAGCCGTTGTATATTTTGTATTTTTATAGATTGCGTGATCAGAAAAAATTTGGTGAATATATATATGAAAATTCCGATTTGAAATTAATCAGGAAATATGAAAAATTTAAACAAATCCCGTGTTAACATTTTTAAAAATGTAATGTAACGCATAGCTGAAAAGCCACGAGTGTTCAACATCCATATCTCAATGGATGAATAGATATGCTAATCATACCATAATGGGTTTAGGATAAAAAGCCTAATTTGATGATGCGGGAAAACGACTCTGTTAGCAGAACTACCCGAGTCTTTATTGATAGATACAGAGGGTGGTTCTTCTTATGTATCAGCAGTAAAAGTAAAAGCAACAACGATTCCGGAATTAACGGAAGTATGCAAGGCTATCTTGGATGCTGGCAAACCATATAAATTTCTTATTCTCGATACCATCACAGCACTCGAAGAAATGTGTAAGCCATTGGCAGCTAAGTTGTATATGTCAACACCAATGGGTAAGAATTACACAGGAGGAGCTGAGGGAATTCTTAATCTGCCGCAAGGCGCGGGTTGGGGGTATTTCAGGCAGGCTATCGAGAAAGTTATTGATATGGTTTCAAAGTGTTCCGAGAACTTGGTGATCGTAGGACATGTAAAGGATAAGGCTATCGTAGATGCCGAAGGAAAGGAAGCTGGCAGCATTAAAGATTTCGACCTAAGTGGTAAAACTGGTCGAATACTTGCAGCTAAGTCAGACGGAATCGGATTTTGCCATAGAGACAAAGATTCTAACCTTTGCATTAACTTTGAAAACGACGGTCTGGTTACCGCTGGTGCTCGTCCTAAGCACTTGGCCAATAAGGATATCATAGTTGCAGAAAACAATGGTGACGGAACGTTCACCTCTCATTGGGAAAGAATATTCCCTTCTTTGAAAGCATGATTTTGAATTATATTTTCTCTATCGACACTGACACGATGGAGTTTACAATTAGAGATGCTGAAGCTCCAAAGAATGCAGTAAGCGTAAAGCTTCCTGTTTCTGAAGAGCCAAAGCTTGTATTGAGCGATAATAAGTTCACATTGAACGATGAGGCTATACGTCTCTTACGTGTCAGTGTGGGCGATAAGATCGCTATAGTGTTTGATTCAATCGGTAGGCCCATGATCGGGTCTGCCGATTTCTTACACATAGACGGAGGGAACAAGTTGACTAAATCAAAGACTGTATCTTTCCGTGGAAAGATGAATGGGCAGCTTGCCAAGTTTGGTAATGAGTTCATTATTAAGGAAGACAGCGAAGGTATAGGAGTCCTTACTTCCAACGGTGAGCCTATCGAAGTTATCGAGGAAGCGGTACATGATGAAGAGCCGCCAGAGAAAACCGACAACTCTATAGCTACCGATCTTTTTGATCTTGTAGGAAGTGATGACGATTTCACCATGAGTTCGTTTGATTTTTCTTTTAAATGACTAAACCTTTTATGTTTAGGTTAGTCTTATCATTGAGTATAAACAAAAAAACAGTTTAAATTATGTTGGATTTTTCAATTAACAGTAGTGTTTCACCAGTATCAAACAGTATTAAGCAGCTCGCACCTTTTGCAATCTATGACGTAAAATATGAGAAAAGTGAGATCGTAGAGTTTGACGGAAAGAAAGACCCAAGCCAGCACTATAAGACGCTTCGTGTTCGGTTTAGTAATGCTGACGGATATTACGAGGAAACAATTTTCTTTCCTACTCCTGCTGATGCTGAGAGAAGGAAGTTTGAAAACTCCGATGGAACAACTCGCGAGATGCCAAGCAACTGGGAGAGAACCAAGTTCTTCATGGCTCAGGTCATGGAGGTTTTGAATCCCGACGGATATAAGAAGTTCTGTGAGGCAAGTTCCAAGTTTAAGGATTTCGAGATGATGGCCAACGCATTCATCAAGGTCCTCGAGCCCGCAGTTGGTAAGGAGACAAAGCTGAAGCTCATGGGTCGTACTGATGCCAACGGCAACGTACATGCTGTGCTTCCAAATTTCTTGAACATCAGCAAGGAAGGCCAGCTTTATGTATCTACAAACTTCATTGGTGACCGTGTGTTCTTCTCTACCTATGAGGAGGGCCAAGTTCAGAAGTTCAAGAACGCCAAGCCTACAGCTATGCCTGACCTTGCAGCTGATCCGCTCGCAATCACACCGAAGGCTGAGGAAGCTAAGAAAGACGACGTGATCGATCTTGACAGTTTGCTTTCATAATATTGTGGTTTTATTTTAGGGAGGGGTTCGCCCCTCCCTTTTTAATATTATCATTGTCAAAATCATGATATTATGGCACTTGACTTTGAAATAGAACCAATCCTGAACAAGGACTTCTTGCTTGGGCATTATACCGAGGAAACGTATATGTCCTACTATACGGGTCTACCTATTAAGAAGGGCCTGTTTCTCTCTCCGCTTCGTGAGGATAGGAAACCATCAGTCGCTTTTTACAGAACGAGTAATGGACAACTTATCTATAAGGATTTCGGAGACAATACACACGTTAGCTTTATCGGGCTTGTGATGAAGATGTATTCGTTGAGTTATTACCAAGCGATACGAAAGATTGCCGAAGACTTTGGACTTGTAAAAAGAAAGAGTCAGGAAGCAATAAAACCGATTAAGGTAATCAATACAAGATTTGAAGAATCAAAGCCTTCAATTATAAATGTTGAAGTGCAGGATTTCACAGATCGGGATATTGCATGGTGGGGACAATATAACATAAGCGTTGAACTGCTGCAAAAGTTCCATGTCTATTCTTGCAAGTATGTCTTCCTAAACTCTAGAGTATTTGCTGAATGTACGGATAAAAACCCGATCTATGGGTATTATTTCGGAAAGAAAAACGGAGAGGAGAAATGGAAGATATACATGCCAAAGAGGACTGAATGGAAATGGATTTGCAACACAGGAAACGAAACGATACAAGGATATCGTGAGCTTCCGCCTCGTGGAAATGTTTGTGTCATTACGAAATCTTTAAAAGATGTATTGTGTCTTAGGTCGTTCGGCATCTATGCAGTCGCCCCTAACAGTGAACACTTATTCGTATCTGATGAGATACTGGAAAATCTAAAGCGTAGATTCAAGACTATCGTAGTCTTATATGATAATGACCACACCGGCATGAGGCGAACCGTAGAGATACGGCAACAACATCCTGAGTTGTTTTACGCGCTGATTCCTAAATGTTCAGGCTGTAAAGATCTATCTGATTATGTGAAAACAAACGGAGTAGAAAAAGCTAAAAGTTTAATCAATGAGTACGTTAAACACATCAGGAGTTCCAAATAGTTTCTTTGGTCATACAATCAGAGCGACGCAAAAACAGCTTGAGCTATTGCTTGGATTTGATCATAATACAAGCAAAGACGGAAAAAGTCGGTGCATCTGGCATAAGACAATCGACGATATGCCTTTTTGTGTGTATGATTGGAAGACGGAAGCAGAGCCAGACGAAACTATAGACTGGCACATTGGAGCAAGAAACGAAGAAGAAAGCGAAAAGATATATGAGATATTACAAATATTTTTAAATAATGACAAAAAGAACAGTTAAAGGATTACCATAACATGGCGCACTTTCTATTATCAACAACTTTCTCCCAGAGCCTATAAAAATAAAAGTAGATATTCCGATAGAATAGCCAAAAATAATATAGGGTACTGAAAAGCCATCAACTGAAACTAGAACTAGAAGTAAAATAGAACGCGACCATAGAAATTTCGGATGGCCTGGGTTAGGAGAAGCCATATATTCTAAGCACAAAGGATTAATTCCATCTATTTTTGAAGCAACGGCATTACCAGCCACAATAGCAGGGATAACTACAGCTACTATTCCAACAATAACTGCAGTAACAACTGGTACTATTGGTTCTGTTATTGCTCCATATGCAGCTAAACCTATTACAACATTTATAGATGACGATGACAATAAACATATGGTAGACAACGTTGCGAATTATGTTGGTGGATTTGCTGGCGGAGTTGCTGGAAGTAAAATTACAAATAATATAACCATTAAAGATGCAGCACATCAAACGAAAGAGTTAGCTTTAGATACAAAAAGTATTGTAAATACTATACGCAAAAGTAGGAAACCACTAAATATAGACATTGACCCAAGAACAACAAAAATAGAAACAGGTTCAGAGTCACGTGTATATATAGATAGGGAAAAACCAAATGTAATAAAAGAAAATATTAGTGCATAGGCTAAAACAAAATTTGATTTAATTAAATCTGTTTTGTAGCATGATAGAGCAAAACGAATTCCGTATATGGTCACAGAGAAATATATAGGATATTCTAAAAATGATGGAAAATATGTTCCTATATATAAACAAAAACAATTATCTTATGACGATATAAGTAAATCGTATTTTGACGGGTATGAAATACAAGATGCAAAATTAAATAAATTAGGTATAAGAAAATTAAATTTTGACGAAATACAAAAAGTTCCAGGCGCAATGAAAGTATTAGAGAGTTCTATTGACCCAGAACACACTGTGTACGCTTTTTAGGAAATGCCGTTGTATTCTGGGATAGAAGGATATCCTCAATCGCACGTTTATACAGATGGGCGATATTATTATGTCGACATGCGTCCAGGTAATTTTGCAATATCAAAATCACCGTCTGGTAATTCTACTATCCAATATATAGATGGTAACAGAATAAAAGTTGGAGCAACAAAAATAAATGGTTTTGAATTTGACAGTAATACAAATAAATTCAATCCGGATGAAGATATGTGGCAATTTTACAAAGAAAATTGGAATAAAAAATTTCGCTGATATGGATAATATTAATTATCTTTTAACCGAGAAAAATAAATTTATATATTTAAATAAAAAAATTTACATAGAAACATATAAAGGATTTAGAGAAATTGATAAAAATATACTTTCAGTAGAGATTGTAAATTTATTATCGAATAAACAATGCACAAGATATTTGTGTAAAAAAAAATATAATGATTTATTGCATTCTTATTTTAATATTAATTTAAAAATTAACAACTATACAATAACTGATGTAAACTATAATAACACAGTTAATTTTTTAAAAGATAATATTTATTTCCAATTAGAACGCTATGAAATAAATGATTTTTTTTTGGGAAACAATTATGTTTAAGATAAGAAAAATCGATCGCTCGCAAGAAGACAATATTAAAATAAATAAAAATAATAAACAGAAATCTATATTTTGTTTATTTATTCAGAAAATTTTAAATTTGATAATGTAAAAACTAATGAATTATGAGACCACCTTTTTTTAAACCATCATGTAAAGACACATCGTGTAAGGTAACATTCCCCGATGGTCACACATAGGAATTTGAGACAATTGAACAGGCAGCAGAAGTAACTGGTGTATCACTCGCAGCATTGAAGAAACGCTGCAAGTATCCAGGGAAGGAAACGAAAGACGGGATACTTTGCGAGTATCTCAACCCTGCTATGCTCCGCAAGGTTCGTAATAAAGCGAACAGAAGTAAAGGCTGCTCTTTCGAGCGTGATATCATCAATAGACTCAAAGAGGAAGGATTCGAGGAATGCGTATCCTCTCGTCAGTACTCCCGAGCTATGGATAAGGCAAAGATTGATGTATGCGATCCAAGCGGTAAGCTCCCGGTATATATTCAAGCGAAGTATACAACAAGCACTCCGCAGTATACAAAGATCAAGAACGCCTGCCCATTTGATGATAAGCCTTTCGTGACTATCTGGAAGCAGGCAACCAAAGACGGAAGCAACAGTCCCGGAACGATTGCGATGTTAGACTATGAGTTTTTTATTCAACTTTTAAAAAGTTTTGTCAAGGATGATTGCAATAATAGCAGTATATGATAACACTAACGGTCACATATACGTACAAAAGTTAGGACAGTTTGACCACGTAGACAATGAGAAAGCACAGGAAGCCGTGCGGAATTTCCTTGTTGATAACTACTGGGCACGAGAGTTTGCACAAAAGGCAAAAATGCATAGCTACGACTATGATGAACTAATTGAAGACGCAGCATGCGATGGAGTTATAATTGGTGGAATACAATATCTTTAATATGAGAATAACGGCTATGATACTTGTCATTTTTACTGTTGTTGGTGTGTTGATTTTTGCTTTGTTAAGTTTCAGAACTTTCGAGTTTGAAACATTCGTCCCGTACGAATACAGGCTTTGTGCTGATGAGGCATATAACACAGACAAGATCGATGTCGCTAATGATTACATGCAATCAACGGTCAAGATTTTCAAAGATAAGATAACTATCACGGATTACTACAGCAACAAATCCGAGTATGGTGCCATTATCAGAAACGGGAAAATCAAAGAAGACCGAGCAGTATTTGAAGATTGCGATTTCCCCGATCTTCTTATGGTTAAAAATGGCAACGGGGATATTGAGTGTTTAGTAAACGATAAACCATTCATGTACTTTTATTGTAAATGATAAAGATAGGGCTAGATTTAGATGATACCATAAACTATTGGTACGACGTGTACGTCAAGAGGTTTGGCATACCAAAATCTGATAGTGAGATTACGCATAATGTCTGGAATGTGCTAAGGCATGACCAGGAATTTTGGGAGACCCTGCCAGTCAAGAATAGGCTGGTAGGGTTTGTTCCGGAATTGTATTGTACATCTCGAGTAAACAACAAGAGATGGACGAGAAACTGGTTGAAGAAAAACGATTTTCCGAATAAGCCGATATATCAGCGTTTTGGTTTTGGGTTATCCAAAGCGCCATTGATAAAGGGAAGGGTTGACGTCTTTATTGACGACAGCCCTTTTAATGTTTTCGACCTAAACAAAAAAGGTATCCCTTGTTTGATGTTGACAACCCCAGCGAATGCTCACATATGTTTTGATTATAGAATAGAAAGTTTAAACTATGAAGAAATCAAAATCCAATATGAAAAAATTATTCAATAAATTGAAAAAGGGTTTCTCTTTCAATTTGTTTTTTCTCATTACTTGGACCATATTGATTTGTGTAATTGTGCCGCTTTGTGGTAGATGTGAGAACACACAAGAAGACTATGGCGAAGATTTAACGATTGATTTTTAAATTTTTCATTCTTTCTTTAGTCTAATTTTAAGATAACAAATTAAAAAGATGATTATTATGAAACAAAAAGTATATATGAAATGCCTAGGCAGGAAGGAAAAACAGACATTTTTGTCAACGACTTATTGCGTAAGTCAGGGATCAGTCTCTCATCACAAGATGCAGATATAAATATTGACCTGAGGGATGCATTGCAAACTGCATCCAAGAACGGAACAGGTAATGTAGGCTATCCTGATTATTGCGGAATTGTCAACGGATATGTTTTCGTCATAGAAGACAAGGCGAGTGTTTATGATCACGCCAAGTATCTTGACGATAAAGAGACAGAACTTGATATGTCCCAGCAAGCCATCAAGAAGTACGCACTCAATGGTGCTGTTCATTATGCCATCAAGATAATGGCAAGCGCACCATATGAGCAACTGTTTGGATTCGGAGTTTCCGGAAATGAAGATGGGTATCGTATCACTCCGTTCTTTCTGAGATCGAGAGAAACGAAACCTATGATTCTTGAACCGGTCAATGATTTCAACTCATTCTCTCATAGCAATATCGGGACATATTATTGCATGAATGTTTTGAAAGAGGAGATTGATGTGGATAAGAGTGTCTCAGAAGTTAGGCGTGATGCCGCAGCTTTACATGAGCACTTCCGGAATTATGGATCTCTGACTACCGAACAAAAGCCAGGTATTGTTTCCGGTATTTTGATTGCATTAACAGAAACGGAATCCGGGAATCTGAACATTCAATCATTGACTGGAGACTCTGAAAATACCGATGGTGAGAAAATCATGTTGGCAATTAAAACAGCACTCAAGAGACGAAGGATTGAAAACTCAACTATTCTCAACCAGTACTCGTTTATAAGTACAAACGTACAAATCAATTCTATAAATGCAAACCTTGGGAAAACTCCCTTGAGGTATTTTGTTGAGTTGATTTACGACTATGTTTTCAAAAACATAAAGTATAAGTCAACTACCGATGATTTAGTTGGCAAGTTCTACAATGAATTTGTCTCTTACTCTGGAGGAGATGGTCAAACTTTAGGCATCATTTTGACACCTACACATATCACGGAATTGTTCTGCGATCTTGTAAATCTCAAACCTGACGATAGTGTATTTGATCCATGTTGTGGAACTGGTGGCTTCTTGGTTGCAGCTTTACATAGAATGATCGAAGGATGCGATAAGTCAGACGTAGAAATTCGGCGGATAAAGAACCACTCACTTTTTGGAATAGAGATGCAGGACTATATGTACAGCATCGCATTTTCAAATCTATATTTGAGAGAGTGCAACACAAAAAACTTATTGTGCAATAGTTTCTTTAAAGTTAAGGCTAACGACTTAGGAAGTAAAGGCTTTAGTGTTGGGATGATCAATCCGCCATATTCTCAAGGATCATCAAAGAATCCGGAACTCTATGAAATTAATTTCATATTGAGAATGATGGATTGTTTGGCGCCAGGAGGAAGAGGAATCGCAATTGTTCCACAATCTACAATGTCCGGAAATTCAAAAGCAGAACTAAAAACAAAACGCTTGCTTCTTGAACGCCACACATTAGAGGGAGTGATTACATTGAATACTCAAACTTTCTTTGGTGTTGGAGTTAATCCTTGTATCTGTGTCTTTACCGCAGGAATACCACACAGAAAAGATAAACTTGTCAAGTTTATCGATTTCTCTGATGATGGATATGTTGTGGAAATGAAGCAGGGATTGGTTGCTTCACATTCAGCTAAAGAGAAAAAGAAACATATTCTACAAATCTGGAATGAAGAAATAGAGGACGAATCAATATGCACTAAATGCTCTATAGAATTCAATGATGATTGGATATATAATGCTCAAAAGAGAATAAAACCAAAGTTAATGGATGAATTATTCAATCCATATGTTAAAGATCTGATGGATATAATTTAAAATTTAAAATTATGTTATCAATTAAAAATTTGAATTTAAAGTCATTTGTGCTTGGCGATATTTTTGAAATAAAAAGTTTAAAATCAATTGATAAAAATAAACTTCGAAATGAAACTGGTAATATTCCATATGTTACACAAACTGCACTGAATAAAGGAATTACAAAATATGTTTGCGATCATGGCATAGAAAAGCTAAATAGTGGGAATTGTATTTCTATTGGAGTTGATACTCAAACAGTTTTTTATCAAGAAAAAGATTTTTATGCTTGTGAGAAAATGGTTTGTCTTTGTAGAACTGAATTCAATAAATATAACACTTGTTTTATTATTCCAATTTTAGTACAAATTCTAAAACAAAAATTTAGTTATGGTTACAAATCATCTTTGACAAGAATTTCAAAACTAGAAATCTCACTTCCTGTTACATCTTCCGGGAAGTTAGATTGGGATATGATGGAGACATACATCAAAGACAGAATGGCTTATGTTAAACAGCAAGAGAAGGAAGAACTAAAAAAGAAAATCGAAGAATTAGAGGTTTGTGTTTTGCCAAAACCGAATATCCCAAGGCCAACAATAGCTGGAAAAGCTACCGCTGATTTCTCACTTGGACAAATCTTTCCAACTATCACACGAGGAATTCAAATCTCAAAACGAAACCGTAAGCCAGGAACTCTTCCGTACATTTCGGCATCATTGCTAAATCATGGTGAGGCTGATTTTGTATCCGTGGATGAAAAATATATCTATAAAGATTGCCTGACTGTTCCGTTTATTGGTGGTGAGAATTGCACATTTTATCATGATGGAGAATTTGTGCCAAGTTCAGATGTTGCAGTATTACAGAATGAAAATTTCGACAAACATATTTATGTATTTTTGATTGGAATTTTAAATGTTATAATGCAAAAGTATAGCTTCGGATATAAGGCTTCCCTTGAACGATTACAAAAACAAACGATCCCTCTTCCCATCATTTCCGACGGAAAGCCAGACTGGGAATTTATGTCTGACTATATAAAGACACAATCTCAAATTGTATTTGAGGAAGAACTGAAACGACTAAAATCTAAACTCGATGAGTGATATTGATTTTTCTAAGATTAGAGTGAGTCCTATAATGGACTCACTCGTGATTGATAAGATAACGGATGAGGTATACTTCAGCGAGAAATACGCGGATTATATCAGCAACAGTAGGCTTAAGCTTATCAATCCAGACCAAGGCGGAAGTCCTGAACAATATTTCGAAGGATTTTCTGGAATTTATTCAGACGCTCTGATTCAAGGTTCGGCTGTCCACGAGTTAGTACTCCAGCCCGAATATTTCGAATTAGTCGAAACAATAAACCGGCCAACAGGAAAACCCGGGTTCATTTCAGATATTGTTTACAAGAAAACCGTTTTGCCAACAGGCGAGGAGCTCATAGCGGCTGCCAAAGAGGTTGATTACTACGGCGGAAATCTCAACGCTATACAGATGAAAGAGTTGAAAGCCAAAGTGTTGCCATACTGTGAACAGAGAATGAATTATGAGGCAAGGTATACAGGAGATAAAGAGCTTATCTTTCTCGGTGAAGCGATGAGAGAAAAGGTCAAAGCCTGTGTTTCTAACCTCTTAGGAAATGCCGAGATCTATTCACTCCTTCATCCTACCGGGTTATTGACAAATCCCATATCAGAGAATGAGCAAGCTATCCTTGTTGATCTAGATGTTGATGTAGAAGGTCATGAGCCGATAGTGTTAAAGCTAAAAGCAAAACTGGATAACTTCACGATAGATAAAGAGAATAACAAACTCATCATCAACGATATCAAAACACACGGTCGAAAGATCGGAGAATTTGGTGATGCTGTCAACAACTGGCGATATATGAGAGAGATGGCAGTGTATGCCACACTGCTAAATCTTGTGGCTCAAAAGTTCTATGGTATGAATAGAACAGACATCGAGGCTAACTTCTTAGTTGTCTCTACTATTCCGCCGTATTACACGAAAGTCCACAGGTTGCGCAGGGAAGATTTCCTGATTGGTGTTGAAGAGTTTCAAAGATTATTAAAAATGGTTGCATATTATACATGCTATGGAATATGAAGATAAAAAACTTGAGTATATCGAACGTTTCGGTTTAGGATATATTGGTCCTGATATAGAGAAACGTTTTGTACTAATAGGTCTTGTGTGTTATCTTACACATAAGGCAAGAGAGAAGAACCCATCGACTACGTGTTTGGAAATTATCCAGGCTTTAAACAAAAAGTTCTGGATCGAGGAAAGTTTACAGGAGAGGATTGCAATTATCTCAGAAGACTTTATGTACGGATGCACGAAATTTTCCACATTCGGTATTAAACCTTCCGAGATAATTAACACTCTAAAAGATATAATCGATGAGATGTTGCCATTTTAAGATCAAAAAGTAAAATGAAAATACGCGATGAATGTTGTACACAGTCGGAGAGTTCACTAGAAAAACGGTGAGCGGATACAATGAAGGCGAGGCATTCTCGAAGTTGCCGTTTATGGTAGTTGGGAGTGCCACGCAAGCATTCAACAAATGGAAAGAGAACTATAAGCACCCTATGAATGAAATGGCCGAAAACCAGTTTATGCTTGACTATCTTGCCAAGATGTCAAAGAATGCGCCAGGTATCGGCTACTCAATCCTTATAGACAAACCACATCAAGACACACGAGTCAGACCCTGGAAGTTTACAAGTATCCCAGGGTATAAGAGACTAACACGTAGAAAGTTAGAGGATGTGATCCAGGTCATAGGATACGATAAGGAAGGGCACACCTTCCTTTTGGGCGAGCTTAAAGGACACTATAAAGACGCCATGAAGGTAGCACGTCAAGCATTCGCTGACGGCTTCAAAGGACACATCGAAGGACGTCATATCTACCGAGTACCTCAGGATTGCGTCGAGCTTTGCTTTGCTGCTGATTATGCACCTAGCAAATTTGCCAATGAGGGAATCTGGATTTGTTTTGGCATTGTTAATAAACCAATAGTGGAGAAAGAAGAAAAATGAACAGACCGGAGGTTTACGTTGTGCTTGTTGGAGACGGAGAAGACAAGCACGTGCATTGTGTGGCAAAAGGCCCACAGATAGCCAAGAGAATCCAAGCAGAGTTGCAAGAATCCCAGAATTTCGATGGATTGCCATATAGTAAATGGTACGCTCTACAGTATAGATTAAATTCTTTCTATTCGGAGAATAATTTGACAGATGAAGATTTGGACAGTACAGAGGGTGAGCTTATCCATAAGTATATCGACAAGACAATTGACATAGACCTTTGGAATAAAGCCACCGAATACTACCAAGACACAGACCCAGATGTTGTTGAAATTGTAAAAACTGAAATGTTTAATCGCTGATGGAAATCGAAATGAAAGATCTGCTCGAAGGGCAGTCAACAATTATTAGAGGAAAAGAGTTTAACGAGACAAAGGCATATGTTCAGCCTTTTATTGATAGATTCAAAAGTGAGACGGATGATTTCCGAATACGTGTCATTTCACCTTCGCAACTTTCAGTATCTGCTGATGGGACAGTAAACCAAGTATATAATCGCGTACTCATTGAGGCGGTTATTCCTACTGCTTTTGATATCGCTGATGTTGTAGGTATGACCTATGCGCTGGATGTTAGGTATCCTGTCGTCAAGTTCTTCAAGGGAGTCAAGGATAACCTGGAAGGTGGGCAGTTGTACATTGATAACACAAACAATATAGTCTACGGAGACATTACACCAGATACTCCTATTGATTACTCTATTCTTGATAGACTCATTGCAAAAGAGGTGAAGACTAATGAGTGGATGGAGAGTTTGAAGACTAAGGATTTCGATGCATCCAATGATAATGTCAACTATACACTCGGGCAATGGGTACGTTTTGCATTGAATATAGAGAGAAGTACAGACTACGGAACAATAAAAATAGGATATGCTGATATCGTCTCCGGATACAAATATCTTTTCGAGACACGAGACAGTAATTACTACAAAGGGCTTGGAGTTCATACCGATTATTTCAACATCTTCTCAGCTATGAGTGATGTGATCTACAACGGCAAAGACATCGTAAATATTCCAGAAAAAACCGTATTATTGAAACAGATATTGTCAATTTGAACTAGCGGGGATTTCCCCGCTTTTTTGGTCTATATATGTTTAATTTTAAATAATACGAGTTATGAAAGTAAAAAAGAGGAATGGAGAATTGCAGGATTTTGACTTCAATAAAATTCGGTGTGCCGTTATGAAAGCCTTTGAGGAGTGCGGTGTTCAGTTGTCGAAATATGAAGAGAAGGACCTATTCGAGTCTATAGAAGACAAGATCCCGGATTTGGAGAAAAACGGAGTAGTTGATCTTGAGGATATACAAAACTTGAATGAAAGCCAGCTGATGTTCTGGGGATATTATGACGTAGCTAAGGCGTATATCATATACCGGTATAATAGGGCGCTATTGAGAAAAGAAAACAGCACTGACCAATCAGTCGCTCAACTGATCGATGGGACCAATGAATACTGGAATAAGGAAAACGCAAACAAGAGAGCAGAGCGTACAAGTACACAGCGTGACTATGTGGCAGGCATTACATCAACAGATGTGGCACGTCGTTTGATATTGCCAGAGGATGTGATAAAGGCGCACGATGAGGGCATTATCCATTTTCATGATATCGATTATCTTATCCATAAAGGGGAGACAAATTGCAGCCTTATCAATTTGCAGGACATGCTTGATAATGGCACAGTTATCAATGACATCAAGATCGAAAGCCCGCATCGTTTCCTTACAGCATGCACCATAGCAACCCAGATAATCATGGGAGTAGCATCCAATCAATACGGCGGTTGTACTATAAGCATTGCACACCTTGCACCTTATCTTAGAAAGTCGAAAAAGTACTATCAGAAAAAGTATCCAGAACAAGCGAATCTGTTATACAAAAAAGAGCTTGAAGATGGAGTCCAGACTTTCAACTATCAAGTAAACAGTATGTCAGCATCAACTGGCCAGTCGCCGTTCTTGACTGTACATATCGATCTTGAGGAAATCCCGGAATATACGCAAGAGATCTATGAGATTGCGATGGAGTTTTTGAGTCAGAGAATTTTAGGATTCAAAAATAAACTCGGTATTTATATAACACCGACATTTCCAAAAATCATCGTTGTCCTCAGAGATAAGTATTTCGAAAAAGACGTTGACGAGAAGACTAAGGCTTTTATTCATAAGTGCGCAGAATGCACGGCGTTGCGTATGGTTCCGGATTATATGTCCGAGAAGCTTATGATGAAGTACAAGGGCGCAATCGTTCCAGCGATGGGCTGTAGATCGCTACTGAAGCCTATATGGATAGATGGAAAACTCAAACTTTGGGGCAGGTTCAACCTTGGAGTTTGTACTCTTAACCTTCCACATGTTGCCTATTCGTCAGGTGGAGATTTTGATAAGTTCTGGGAATTGATGGACGAGCGCACAGAGCTCATACGTAAGGCTCAGCTTGTACGTGTCAATAGAATTGCAAACTCTACAACTGATGTTGCACCGCTTCTTTGGCAGCACGGAGCATTCGCTAGATTACCTGAGCATACAAAGCTTAGCCAAATAATCTATGGCGGTTATGCATCCATTAGTCTTGGGTATGCTGGACTTTATGAATGCGTAAAGATTATGACAGGAGAAAGCCAGAGTGGAAACGAAGGCTATAAGTTCGCCGAGCAAGTCATGGCTTATCTTGATAATAAGACCAAGAAGTGGGCAGAACTTGATAATCTCGGATGGAGTGTTTACGGAACTCCCATCGAGTCGACTACCTGGAAGTTTGCAAAGTCTTTGAAGAAGTTCGGATATGATCGTGAATACATCACGAATAGCATCCATATCCCAGTCTTTGAAAACATCGATCCATTTAAGAAATTAGAGATTGAGGGGAAGCTTCAGGTATACAGCACAGGCGGTAATGTGAATTACATAGAGAGCGCCAACATGCGAAAGAATCCTGACGCTATTATCGATGTTATGAAGGCTATAAATGACCACTGCCTCTATGCTGAGATAAACGGGAAAAATGATTTCTGTGAAGCTTGCGGATCTACAGAAGAGCAGCAGCTCGACGATAACGGAAATTGGTTCTGCCCTGTGTGTGGATGTACCGACTCATCCAAGCTATACCATCCTCGCCGAATCTGTGGATATATCCAAGTCGGCGATGTAAATAAAGGTAGAGCTGGAGATATCAAAAACCGTTTTGTACATTTAGACAATAGAACATATGAACAGGTATAACCAAATCAGAGATCTTGATATTTCAAACGGTCCAGGTTGTCGTGTTTCCATCTTCCTCCAAGGTTGTCCTATTCACTGTTCCGGGTGTTTCAACTCTGAACTTTGGGATTTTAACGGAGGCCGGGAGGTGAACGATGAAACACTTGATACCATCCGCTCTTTGGTAAACAGGCCGTATATTAAAGGCTTGTCTATTCTTGGAGGGGAGCCGTTGTGTGAAGAGAACCTGCAAACTGTCGCTGCACTATGTGATATAGTCAAGGCGATCCCAGACAAGACAGTCTGGGTTTATACAGGCTACAACTACGAAGGCTTTAATGAAGGCCAGAAACAAGCGATAGATAAAGCAGACGTAATAGTAGATGGGAAATTTGAAAAAGGTCTGTATAATCATGACCTTATTTTTAAAGGTAGTAAGAACCAGCGAATCATCGACTGGCAGAAAACGAAAAATGAAAATCGAATCATTCTCGTGAGTGATTACGCGGAGTGATAACTAACAGCGGGCGCCTATAACGGGTGCCCGTTTCTATTTTAAAGATTAACCATTTAAAAGATCAGAAGATTATGAGAATATACAGAAACAAACAATATGACATTCCAGGAGTATATAGAGAACCGTTTAGAAAGTCGCGCGTTAATGAACTATGAAGATCTGGTGTTAGGATTAGATAATGCACGCGTTAAGAAATTAGCATCTAACAGATATAAGCGTGATAGTTTGCTTTTAAACAGTAAGACGCAAGAGGAATATATAGCCGAAGTTTTGACTCGTATATCACAAAAGGACGCCTTCACTTGTACGTCATACGTCAAGCGTCCACTTCAGCAGAACGAGGCAGAGCTTGCACAGTTTGATTTTATCCGTGAAAACCTGGATGATTTTGATATGGAATTTACAAAGCTAAACACTACCGGCTACTCGGTAGATGATGATGGAGATATTGTGAGCGGATCACGTCCGAGTACACACACCATAGACTTCCAGTTTTCCGGATCCTATCTGTATTATGTATATGCAAAATATACCAGCTGCTACAATGAAGCACAGATGGACGACTTGCTACATTTTGCAGAACGAGCACAACACAACAGAGAGAGAAACGTAAAGTTTATATTTCTCCTTGACGGTTCTTTTTATAGTAAGAAAACAAAAACACATAGTAAATATTGCGGAGAAACAAGACTCGAGTATTTCAAGCATCAATACGGAAGTCGAAAATTCATAATAGGAACATCTGATGATGTAGTTAAAAAGATCGCGAGATTAGAAACTAGAAAATGTAATTTTCAACTTTAAACCTTTAATGATTTAAATAGTCAAAACAAAAGATGACATAATTATAAACTAGAAATTCTTTTTCATGGAAAAAGTAAAACTAGGAGAACAGCAAGCGCAAGCATTGGAAGAGATCCGTGAGTTTCTACTCGGTGATGATTTTGCTTTTTGTTTGTATGGCAGCGCAGGAACTGGCAAGTCCTTTATGGTCAAGCAGATTATAAAACTTGTGAGCAGTATGAAGAAACAGTATTGCCTGGTTGCCCCTACACACAAAGCCGCGCTCGTGATGCGAGCATACACCGGAGAACGTGCTGATACTCTACACTACTTGTTGGCTTTATCTCCAAACCTTGAGATTTTGAAGCTCGACCTTAACCAGTTAGAGTTTCAGAGTAAAAGCTCAGAATTTATACCAATCAAGGGCGTTGTTATCTGTGATGAAGCGTCTATGATAAATGACGACCTGTACGATATCCTTATTGAGAAATGCTCGGAACTTAACACAAAGGTGATATTCTGCGGAGATATCAAGCAGTTGCAGCCTGTGGAAGGTCGCAACTATTCAAAGGTCTTCCAACTGAAAAACAGATTCGAGCTTACTAAAATCTACCGGCAAAAAGACGGGTCGGCCATAGCACCTTTGCTTCTTGAATTAAGAAATGACGTGATAGGCGACATTGAGACGAAGGAATCAGAGCATGGCAGCTTGTATGTATACGACGATATCAAAGAATACGCCGACCAAATGGTGCGGTGTTTTAAGGAAGGAATAGAACGCCAAGATGTGTTGTATGCAAAAGCGCTGGCCTATACCAACAACAGAGTTGCAGAGTATAACCGCGTAATGCATCAGCTCGTCTTTGGAAAAGCTCCATATTACAAAGGTGAGATATTGACAGCCTACAGCAATTTCAGCGGAAAGAGAACTAAGTTTTTCAACAGCATGGATTATATCATCGCTGAGGAACCTATAACAACTGAGGCGTATATTAAGGATCTTAGAGAAACATTCCTCGTTCACATGTTGACATTAAAGGATCCACTATCCGGATTTTCTGATATTGTGTACATGATGGATAAAAACAACGACGAGGAAAAATTCGATATGTTAGCAGCAGAAGTTGAAGGAATTCGTGTGAAAGCTTTAAACTCTACGGGAAAAAGGAAGTCTATGTTTTGGAGTATGTATTTTAGACTTACTGAAACGTTTGTTTTGCCACTTGATCTTTATTACGAAGGTCGTATGGTTATGAAAAAAGGGCTCGATTATGGCTATGCTATAACAGTCCACAAATCGCAGGGGTCGTCTATCTCCAAAACCTTTGTAGATCTGAGAGATATAAGAAAGCAGAAGATAAGAGACGAACTAAGACAGCTAGAGTATGTGGCATTGTCTCGTGCGTCTGGTGATGTTTTTATTTATGAATAACCTATGGTAAAAATCGATGTCGTGTTTGCTGATCCGAAAGAGATCACTGATGACGAGATGTCTCGTCTTGTTGATGATGAAGTCGTACACTATGAAATAATAGACGGCGGAAGTCTTCGAGGTATTCCCAAGATGGCAAAGTTGAAGAGTCTGACAGCTGCGAAGAAAACACCATTTGCGGTTGTATACAATCCAGATAAGAGCATCAAGAGGGTTTACTATAGGGAAGAACACCAAAAGCCCATATCTAAGATGCTTAGAAATATCGAGTTCGAGAAATACAGAAGGACGGGATTTTATGAAGGAATACCCAGAAATTACAATGATGAATTTTTTAAACAGCGAATCATGGAGTTAGAGGTAAACATCAAGAAGTTAGACGAGCGTGCAGTGTTGCCAAAGTATGAAACAGCAGGGGCTGCATGCATGGATTTGGTACCTGTGAGTGTAGAATATAAAGAAGACATCGACTGCTGGGTTTATCATTCCGGTTTAAGCTTCGAGATTCCTGTGGGATTTTTTATGTCGATACAACCACGAAGTAGTAGTAGGAAGAGCGACGCATATATGCCAAACACACCCGGCATAGTGGATTCAGATTTTAGGGGGGAGGTTGTCGCCTGTTATAAAAACAGAGACCCAAATAACAAAAAGCCACCTTTTGAACTTAACGGTAAAGGTGTGGCTCAAATCATGATCCTACCATATCCTCGTATTATATGGCGTGAGGTTGACAAACTCACAGATACAGAACGAGGTGTTGGAGGTTTTGGATCAACAGACAATAAGTCATGAACATCATAGATCGTTTAGCAGCTGCTACTCTCTGCTCTAAACCTAGGGCAGAGAGTGCTTTGAAATCAAGCACAAGCTACGAGGAGGCAGTCAAACTTGTCAGATTATTACAAAAACAAGATGCGATGAATTTAGACTGTGAATGAATAATGTGTGAGAAAAATCGTAATCAAACAGCTGTACACAAATGTTGATGATCAGCTGAGAAGGTATTTTCTGGATATACGCAGGATACCAGTAATGACTCCGGAAGAGGAGAAGGAGCTAATAGCTCGATTGCCTGATCCAGAAGCAAGAGAGAGGTTGATAAATGCGAATCTGAGATTTGTTGTTAGTATAGCCAAGATTTACCAAGGGAACGGTTTGGAACTTATGGACCTTATCTCCCGAGGAAATCTTGGCCTTTGTAAATCTGTAGAGTATTACAACAAAGACTACAACGTTAAATTTCTAAGCTATGCGGGATGGTGGATCAAGCAGGCCATCATTAACGGTTTAAGTGAAGACGTTAAGCCTGTTGTAGCTCCGAATGTTATAAGGCATGTGTTCAGTAAAATCAAGCGTATCGTGAACGAGTACTTCGCGCAACACGGCACAGAACCAGACCAGGAGTACGTGATGGAACACGCGAAGATTACACCCTCTGAATACAACCGGGCTATGATGTGTTTTGTATCTTTCGCTTCTCTTAGTGATACAGCAGGAAGTGATGAGCATGATAAAAGAGAGATAGGTGAGACGTTGGTTGCGGATGATGCGACTTTTGAAGACGATATGGATAACCAGGGAACAAGTGAAGCCATACGCGACATGATGGCTGATTTACCTTGGCGTGAAAGGATGATCATCAAATATTCGTTCGGCTTTGATTGTCAGGCATTACCCGTTTCCAAAATCGCTAAGCTCATCAGTATAACACCTGAGAGAGTGAGACAAATAAAAGCAAAAGTGTTGGCAGAATTCAAAGAAAAAATAAGACGCGATGGATTATGACGTTGGAAATTTATGATCTTCAAGCCTATCCAAACTACATTGTTTTCACTGGATATAGACCAAAGACTGACGAGTGGTTTATATATAGGATAGGCGAAGGGATTAACGAATACGAGGCTCTCATGGAACATTTGGAGAGCGGGCTTTTAATGGTAGGGTTTGACAATATTTATCACGATTGGCAGATTCTACAAAATATGCTTGACTGTCGGAAGATGTTTCAAGGAAGCAATGGAACCAGTATCTGCGGGCAGATGATGCTAAGGATCACAGGAATGAAAGATGGAACTATTGAGACAATCCCAGAGTTCAGGTTTACAGTTAGACAGATCGATCTATTCCGCATGTGGCACCTGTACAATAAGAACAGGCGCGCAACGTTGAATGATATAAAGTTCAGCTGCAGAATGTCGAAGATCTACACGTTGCCATATAGCTACGACTCTTTTATAGCGGATAAGGAACCAGTGGATGTATACAGCAAAAATAACGTCGAAGCTATCCATCGGTTCTTTCTTACTACTATCGGACGAGATGATTATCCTATATACAAAGGGATCAACAAAATCGCGTTCCGTGAAGAGTTAAGAAAAGAGTATGGTGTGCAGTGTCTGAATACTGCCGATGCTGTACTTGGGAAAAAGATGATCCTGGTTTTGTATTCAAAAGCTGTAGGCTTACCTATTGCTGAGATACGAGAGATGAAAACAGCAAGGGATACAATAAACCTTGGGTCCTGTATTCCCTGGTTCTGTAATGTAAAGACACCAGAGTTTACCAATGTATTGGATACATGGAAAAAGACAGTGATAAAATCAGACACAGAGAACGACATAAAGATTCCCGCAATCTTTCATGATACTCAGTTTGTTTTTACATTAGGAGGTTTGCACTCAGTAGCCAAGCCTGGAATCTATGAATCAGATAATGATTTCGTGATTATGGACTATGACGTGCAATCCCTGTATCCTTCGCTTGGCAGACTTCTTGAACTCTACCCTGAACATCTTGGCCCAGTCTTTACCAAGCTCTACTCTAAGTTTCTAGATCTGAAACTTGAAGAAGCAAAGAAAGAGAACCCGGACAAAGCAAAGATCGGACTTCTCAAACTCGTTTTGAATGCTATATATGGAAACAGTAATGAGCCAAAATCATTTCTGTATGATCCATTGTACACATACAAAACAACAATAGCAGGGCAAGTATTCACTGCTATGTGGTGTGAGATGCTGGTGACTATATGCCCAAATATAGAATTCATATCCGTAAATACAGACGGTATATGTTGTAAGATTCCAAGGGACAAACAGGAGCTGATACTTAGATTGAATGATAAGATATACGGAAAGTTTGGCTTTCTTATAAGTGTTGAAGAATACGAGCGGTTGATAGTTAAGGATGTCAATAACTATATCGCAATCTATCCAGGAAGCACACGAGAGAATGAACACGTGAAACTCAGGGGATGTTTTGATACTTCCCCTGACTATTACGGGGATACCTCAAAACGTGCCATTCCAAAGGCTCTGAAGGAGTTTTTCGTCTACGGTGTACCAATCGATGAATCGATAAAAAACAACCCCGATGTCTATGATTTCTGTTTGAAGATTAAACCTTTAACTGGTGGCTCTGTCCTATATAGGACAATACAGCACGCACAAATAGAAACAAAGAATCTAGGAGAGTTTGCTAGGTATTACATCACGAAGTCAGGGCCCGGTTCTATTCTCAGAGTGTCAGAGTCAGGAACACAGACGCTAGTTCATCCTGGGAAATCTTGCGCTCTCTTCAATTTGAATTGGGGAGAAAAGCCTATGATAGATTACAGCTTCTATATTTCCGAAGCGAATAAAATAAAAGATTCAGTAGTTAGTTCACAACTTACTTTATTCTGATGACAACAATTTCTAATGTTAAGGTTTATGATTTGGAGGAGAGTGTGATAGCAGCACGGAACGCTATGAGGCTTACACATCCTGAGTATACAGAGGAAGAATTCAATAAGTCGCTCGAAAGGGCGGTGAAGCTTACAGATAGCGGAATAAAAACAGGCATCAGTTGCCATAGCAACTATCTTGTAGGGATACGTGTGTCATTTGATATAACATATCCGCAATACCTGACCCCAGAGATGCAACGCTATCATTTCTTTGATATCGTCAGCAGTTCTTCCAAGATGCACAGGTTGTGCAAAATGAACCTTTCGAAATGTTGCAACAAATACGTTGACCCGGAGATTATAAGGATTGAGCAAAAGAAGATCGACGCATATAATATAACAATGAAGAACGAGCCAAATAATCCCGACCTGTTGGAATTGTGGCAAGATGAAGCTTACCGCCTGTTTATGGAAATGGTGAGCAATTGCCCACTTGGGCTTGAATTGTTTATGCGTGTATCTACAAACTATAAGCAGCTCCAGACTATCTATTTCCAGCGTAAACACCATAAGCTGAAAGAAGACTGGGGGGCTATATGTGAGATGATCGAGAATTTACCACATTCTGAACTAATAATTGGATCACATGGTACAGATAGCAAGGGACAAGTCGGGGCGTCTTGTGATAGGGTTAGACCTCAAAAGACACCAAATCTATAAATCAAAACAAGAGCTGAAAGATACACCTTATGGCATGAGAGAGTGCTGGGTTATTGATGAAGCAAAGCCCCTAGAACCTAAGGAATGGATAGGTTCAAAAATGGTATTCCCCAAAAACGAGGAATATTTCAGTGAAAAAATTAAAAGTTTAACTTGGGACGATGAGCCCATAAATTTGTAAAAAAAAATGAAAACAAGAATTGTAGCACTTCTGCTAGCCTGGTTTTGTGGGTTCATAGGATTCCATGATTATTACCTTGACAGAAACCTTGCTGGACAAATTAAAGTGGGGATTTTTATAGCCTCATTTTTATGTAGCCTTTCATCATTCGAGTTTTTTAATGTTATCAGTATTATAGGTTTCGCTAGTGTTATTTTATGGACACTTATCGATTTCTTTAAACTGACAGGCTTAACAGATGAAGAATTTAATAAACTTTATAATGAATAAACATGGAACAATCGAAGGATTATTTGCGCGGATATTCTGACGGTATGGCAGACGCTCATGAAACTATACTCAACCAGAGTTTGGCTTCAAGAATTAAAATGCTCGTAACAAACACGTTGCTTTTATGCATGTCTATTTCAATTGTCATATTATTTGGCTCGATTGTGTACTATATAATGATGGAGATTTTATGATTTGATAGATGCTTCTTGTGTACCTATAACGGTGCACTTGAAGCATCTATCATTTAATTATATTTCACCATGAAAAAAGAAAAAGAAATAATAGAGTTTTTTGAAGGACTCAAACCATTCAAAACAATTGATAACATCCCGAATATTCCAATTGTAGAAAGTGAGATATACAACAATTGTATTGTTCCAAACCTGATAAGATGTGGAGCAATACCAAAGGAAAAACTGATTACAGGAAAACGGTATGAAGGTGCTTGTAGGAATGCAAGCGAAGCAGAATGGGATGGGAAAAAGTTCATATATAAAAGGTATAAATTTGGAGATGTATATGATGAAAATATCAATCATTTCCAAGACGATGATGGATATGATTTGTTTGTGCCACTAAAAGAAATAGAAAACTAACAGGATAAAAATTCTTATATATGGTAAATGTAAAACCTTTTATCAAATGGGTTGGCGGTAAAAGCCAACTTATTGAACAATTGGATGCCCAACTTCCAGCTGACTTTGAAAGTTTGGAAGATGTCACATATATAGAGCCTTTTGTAGGTGGTGGAGCTATGCTTTTCTATATGCTTCAACATTATCCAAACATTAACCATGCAATCATCAATGACATCAATCCAGACTTAACAACTTGTTATCGTACAGTTCGTGATAATCCAAATGAATTAATTGCGTCATTACAAGACATTGAAAATACATATCTCTCTCTTAATACAGAAGAAGCAAGAAAGGAGTTCTTCATGGTTGTAAGAAATAGATACAACGAAAAGAATCTTGATCCAATAGAGAACACAACAAAATTTTTCTTTCTCAATAAAACTTGTTTTAATGGGTTGTATAGAGTAAATAAGAAGGGCTTATTTAATGTTCCTTTTGGAAGATACTCCAATCCGACAATTTGTAATCCTGAAACGATATTAAAAGATAGTGAGTTGTTGCAAAGAGTGAAAATATTAAACGGCGATTTTGAAGAGACATTTAAATATGCACAAGGCAATACTTTGTTTTATTTCGATCCGCCATATCGTCCACTGAATGATACATCAAGTTTTAATAATTATACAAAAGAAGCTTTTAATGATGACGCACAGATTCGCTTAAAAAAATATTGCGACCGAATTAATGATGCAGGTTTCAAATTTATGCTCAGTAATTCTGATGGTAAAAGTGTAAATGGAGAAGATAATTTTTTTGATGTGCTATATGCTGCATATCAAATAGAAAGAGTGTTGGCATCAAGAAGTATTAACTCAAATCCAAACAAACGAGGTGAGCTTACAGAAATATTAGTTCGCAATTATGCTGACACAAAAAATAACACTAGGTTGCAAATAATAGATTAGAGCAAATGTTGTATTTGTTGAATATATAAATAAGATTATGTACTTTATAACCGCTAATAAATATGTATAGTAAATATCATGAACAAAGATTTTGATAAGTTCATGTCCCAACTTCAAGAGACAAATCAGACGCTGGATTTCTTTTGTGATTTCGATAAAATTGCAGACAATATTGATAACATAAAATTGAGTCTTTGTATGCTCAATAGTCTGATTGGTGCTACTGATTTACGTAAAAGTGTAGAAATAATATGGAACAGGGATAGTTCAGCATTCCGCATTATGGATATTCTTATTGCAGTAAGAGGAAAGAAAGTTATTTTAAACTCTGCTGGTAAATGTGTCATTCTTGACAGACTGTTTACAAGTGTAGATGGTATTATGGAGTATCTTGAAGGCACAGGACTTGCCAATATTTTCCGCGAGAAACGTATCAATAATTTAGTTGATTATGTTTCTGAAATAGAGGTTGGTCTTGATAGTAATGCTAGAAAGAATCGCAGTGGTAATGTAATGGAAGAAATGATTGCTGATATTTTGAAAAAGCATGACATAACATTTCGTCAAAAAGTGTGTTCAACAGAATGGCCAGATATTCAGAACATTCTTGGGAATGATGAAAAAGAATTTGATTTTGTTATTACGACCGATACCAAAACGTATGTTGTTGAAGTGAATTTCTACAATAGTGGAGGCAGCAAACTTAATGAAATTGCTCGCTCTTATTCTGATATCGGTCCAAAAATAAATTCTGTACCAGGTTTTGAATTCGTATGGATTACTGATGGAGTAGGATGGAAATCCGCCAGAAACAAACTTAAAGAAGCATATAATATTATCCCAAGTATTTATAATCTTGTAAGTATCGAGGATTTTATTAAAGAAGTTAAAGAACAATAAATTATTAAAGATAACACTATTAGATTAAACCATCCGCTAGATTTCTTGTCATACATTAAAAGCTTAACAATATGAAAATAATCTATAACCGATTTATTCCGTTTAAGGGATTCATGGCGATCAATCTATTCGGTGTTTTGTTTGTCCGTAAGGAATACGAAGATGATATGAACGAGCACGCAGAAGTCAAGAATATTGTAATAAATCACGAATCAATCCATACCGCGCAAATGCGGGAGTTGTGGTTTATCGGGTTCTATCTTATGTATATTTTCTACTATCTCTTTCTTTTAGCTAAGACTGGGAACGCGAGAACTGCATATCGAAAAATCCCATTCGAGGCTGAAGCGTACGCTAACGAAAGACAAGCTGACTATCTCGCAACACGTGAGAGGTTTGCATTTAAACATTACAAAGTATGACGAAAATCAAAGTCATGGCATTAAGCGATATGCATGGTATGCTGCCAGATCTTAGAGATCACCCTGTCGACCTTGTACTTATAGCAGGAGACATAGCGCCGGAATATACGGATTACAACACAGATATCGCGATCTCTTGGTACACTCGCGAGTTCTACAGATGGTGTAAGAGCTACGTATCGGCACAGAAGGTGTTTTTTATCCTTGGATCGCATGATCATGCACTCGAAAATTTCTATCCTATGTTGTGGGAGACATTCCACAGCAACGAGATGAAAGTCCAATTTTTACATAACGAGATCAAGATTTTCAGAAAAGAAGGTCGCGAGTTATCGGTATATGGTACTGAGTATAACCTCAACAATGGCAACCACTCGTTCAGCAAAACAGATAGAGAACTTAACAAGATCTATATGAAAAACAACGAGTTTGTTGATATAGTCCTGAGTCATGAGGCACCGTATGGTTTCAGTGATACGAATAACCAGACAGAAGCCGCAGGATATCAAGGAGTACATCATGGAAGTCAAGCGTTGAGAAGATACATCCAGAGAATGGAGCCTGAGGTGGTAATACATGGGAAATATCACTCGGCAACACATTTTAAGGAAAAGCTACAAGATACCGATATCTACAATGTTTGCCTCATGGATGAGAACCATGAGCTGACTTTTAAACCTTTAATTTTTGAAATATGAACAATTTCAATTGGCAGTCTTTCCTTCGTGATAACAATGAACTTTTCAAGTACAAGCAAGAGGTAAAATTTCCAGCTAGCGATTATGATATCGATAAGGAAGCAGCAGATCTGGATGTTAAAGAAATTACCCGAATCTGCAATCATGCCTTGGTCGATTTCTTGAAAAAGCAAGCAAAAACAGGAGATGCTGGAACTTTTAATTCCGCAACAGAAACAGGAGATGATGAACCACGTAGTACTATGATTAAGTCAGATACAGATGGTGTTGTAAACAAGGAGCCAAAAGAAAATATGGATAACTTAGTCGACCATGCCGGTATATGTGCCGAACTTACGAACACATACAGAAAGAAGAACGCAGATTACGGAAACTCTTTTTCTAGAGCAGTAGAAAAATACGGCCTCGTCTCTGCACTTACAAGAATAAGCGACAAGTTTAATAGACTCGAAAGTCTTATTCTTCATAAGGAGCAAGAAGTAAAGGATGAATCAGTACAGGATACCCTCCTCGATCTTGCCAACTATTGCATAATGACAGTAATGGAAATAAGAAAAAATGGAATCAATTGATTTGGGTTTGCCTTCTGGCAATCTATGGTGTGAAATAAACCTTGGAGCTGAGAAGATAGGAGAGAATGGTAAATGGGCAGCATGGGGAGGCCTTGAACTTCATGGCGATAAAGAAGTCGAAGAGTTCACTATGTTTTCCAATGATGGCCATGACTATAGGCTCGCAGAAAATAACATCATAACAAAGTATAATCTGGACGATCACCTTGAAAAGTTAGAACCAGAGGATGATATAGCAACTCAGCTATTAGGTCATGAGTTCTCAATTCCAGGAAAAGATGATTTCCAGGAGTTAATAGAAAATACAGAGTTCAGTATTGCGACATTCAACAATTACAGATGTGCTAAACTGAAGAGTAAAATAAACAATGCGGAAATATATTTCCCAGTTCCCGGATGGTGCGCTAACGGAAAGGTAGAGTACCCAGGAGAAGGTGGGATCTATATGACGGCTGATTTAACACCTAACCCGATGAAAGCCTACGTGGCAGTCGTTGATGGAGGAAACGGAGAAATGACCATTTCCGGATCTGGTCTACGTTTGTTAGGTGTACAAGTTAGAGCAATAAAAAGAAAAATCAATGAAACTTAAAGTATTCAATGGGTCTGAGGTGTTCTTCACCTCAGATACCCATTTTGACCACGAGGCTATTATCTGGCTATGCAACCGTCCGTTTACATGTGTCGAGGAGATGAACGACAAGCTTATCGAAAATTGGAATGCTACAGTCGGACCAGGTGATACAGTGTTCCATCTTGGCGATTTCTCAATGAAAGGTACGCAGCGAATACTACACATAAGGGAGTATCTAAACGGTAAGATTCACCTGATACTTGGTAATCATGATATTCCAAAAATAAACCTGGCATCTCCTATACAGGATGTGTTTGAGTCAATAACAGAGCAGCAAAGCATCATGATTGACGGCATCAAAATCATACTGAATCACTACCCGTTTCTTTGTTTTCCTGGACAGTATAACCCGCATATGTGGCAATTGTTCGGGCATGTACACACAAGAGAAAACAACACGGGATGTGATAGGGACAGATTGAAATATCTTTTCCCTACACAATATGACGTAGGAGTTGACAATAACGACTACCGACCGGTTAGCTGGGCTGTGGTAAAAAAGAAAATAGAAAAGCAAATAGCAGAGTATGACAAAGAAAGAAAAGCTGGAAAATGTGGCTAATATAGTACTCTCAGCTGGAGCGATAGTTTCACTGTTAGCTGGAGCCAAAGCGATAAGCTGCTTGCTGTTTGGCTTAGTTCTGTTTATGGTAAACACAAAGTGGTTAATATTTAAAATGAAAAATAAACTATGGTAGAAAAAATAAAAGAAGCGTTTGGCTGGCTTATCCTATTCGTATTTAATATGCTCGGTGTTGGATGGTCTATTCTTGGAATAGATATTCTGGCAATATCGCAAGCGATTAGCCTTTTGATTGCTATGATCTTTTTGATTGTAGGCGTATCTACGGGTTATGTTTTAGCTCTTGCTCTTGCAGGGCTTTTTGGTGCTGCGAACATTCTTTCATCACTCGCATTTTTCGGATTTGTGTTTTACGTTGAAGGTGAAACATTGAAGAAAATAAAAGAGGAATTTTTCTGCTAATATATGAAAACAATAATAAGAGAGATTGAGATATTGTTCATGTGTTTTGTTTCCAGTATGACAGGGATCGCGTTTTTTTGAAGTAAACGCAAAGTTCATTAGAAGCATTCAGTGTTTCATTTTTATCTTTGGATTGATGTGTATTTTAGCTGGATGGAGATTTGAGGAATTAGGAATTTATCTCTTATTGGTCAACCTGGCAATTGCAGCTATCCATACTTTAATTTTTGAAATTACTTATATAATAAAAGCGAGAGATGGAAAAGAAAATGTACCAAGTATTTAGTCTTGACATGTCATTCCAGCCATTCGAGACAGAAGAGCACCTGATAGGTGCAGAGTCAGCGGATGACCTGATAGAGCATTTGCACGACGTATTCCCTGATCAAACATACATCGTAGAACGCGAGGACTGGATGGAAGATGAGGATTGGGAAGAAGTGCTCGAAATGGAAGAGTGCGAACCAGGGACTGAGAAAGTGCTGCCTGGAATTTCCGAGGAAAAAGAAGCGGAAATCAGGGAGTCTATGGAAGGACATTTCCCAAGAGTTAAACTTGTCAATGGATTATTTAGCGATAAGAAATACGTAATTTTATATACAGATTATCATATAGAATAAAATGGAAAGATGTAATATGTTTAAGTGCGCAATGGCTTTTCTTTGGAGTTTGTTCATTGCATTTTTTATTTTACTTTGACTGACATCGTGCGAGTATGACCAAGTAATAACTCCAGATAGTGAGGTAGTCCAAATTAGGTTTGATTATAGCTTGCCGTTTACTGCTGGTACAAGAAGTGTTGAAGCACAAGATGTTTATGACGAATATTATGAGCAGCAAATTTTGACGAGAAAATTGACACCAAAGAATTTTGAGTTAACATTAAACAATGATTTTGGAGAGCAATATTCAATCAATGGATTTTGGGAAAAAGATAACTCTTTATGTCCAAAAATTGGCAGCTATAGAGTAAGAGGTACAAGCAAACCTAAAATTAACTCTATGCTATCTGATACTGTCTCTTTAAAATTTGACGCAGAAATAGAAATAACAAAAAATCAAACAGAGATAATTATCCCAGCGTCATATTCTAATTGCTTATTATTATTTAAAGATGAAAATATTAAATCAATATATGGTTATTGTACAGAAGGCCGAAATGTGCAATTCGAACCACACGACGGATTGTTTGGTATATATTTAAATCCGAATCCAAATAATAGTTATAGTGATAAAAAATATAATAGATTAGAAATCACATTTAATGATAATAAGCAATATATAATTTATTATGATGATTATGGTTTCGAAGTTGGTAAATATTATTATTTTAATTTAGCGACAATGGGATTTGATCTCCCTAAAATGGAAAATGGAAATGGTTAAATGGCACGAAGAATAGTGAAACGTACATACGCAGATGAAAGATCTAAGTATGTAATACAAACAAATCGAATTTTTGGATTCATACCTATCCCATGGTGGATGGAAGAATTTGATGAAGATGAATTTGAACCTAAAATATATTATACACTAGACGAAGCGATGGACGCTTTGAATTCTTCAACACTTGTAAAATCAGAAGTAATAAAAACACGTAAATAAAATATAAGGGGGTGGTGAGTATCTGGGAAAATCCAGATATTCATCACCCCCTTTTTTTTTAAAATATTATTATTGTCTAAAATATTAAAAAATCATGGGAGATAAAGCAAAGAAAGTAAGAACGAGCATGGCGTCAAGAGGCCCAAGCTCAAGGTGTAATACTAAACAGTGCGCATAGTTTTCAAATGGTGAATTGAGAGATGCTGGTTTTAAAGTTTACGGCAATGCGTGGAATCTATCCGGGACAAAAGACGTTATCAATGGATATAGAGAAACAGACGGCTCAAATGATAAACCATTCAATGAGGCAGAATACAACAAAATGAATGCACAAGCTGCCAAGTATATATATGACAATCTAAATACTCAAGACTTAGATACAAACAAAGTCTATACTGTGAACATGTTTCACCCTTCAAGCACATTCAAAAAGCGAGCATATGATGAAAGCCGAAGAAGGACGTATGGCACACATACAGGTATATTGTCGTATGATCCAGGAACACAAGGTGGACATGGAGCTAGCAAATGGTATGTGACACATAATGAAGGCGGACATGTAAAGAGAGAACCATTTTCTACTATGCAATATTCTGGGAAAAATGGAATTCCAACAACTGGGTCATATGTCACACAGATATCAGAACCTCTTGAAAATAGAAATATTTTTGAAAGATTCCTTGATAAATTAAGAAGTATGATTGGATTATATGAAAATGGTGGTAAGATATAGAAAAGAATAATTCGTAGGAATTTTTTATATGATTATAAATAAGAAAAGGACAAGTAGGAGAATATCCTATTTGTCCTTTTTTTTTACTTTTCTCTTTCGTTTCTAAAAATGTCTGGTTTGATAGCATCAAATGCTGGCTTGAATTGTCGAGATGCAGAGAATGTATTGATACATCCATCCCAGAAATCTTCATCACCAGTTGCAATTTTTAACCAATTAGATACTTGTTTACCAGTCCATTCAAATGCAAATGGTGTCCAGTTTGTGATTGGCGTACCGATTGAATCCATGAAATTAAAATCAAAAGACGCATTCCTTAATGAAGCAATTGCAATATTAGCTGCAGACAAACCAAGTCCTGCCATAAAATCATCAGATTTTTTGTTTTCATTCATGGCATCTTTCAACCATTCTCTAAGAAATCCTGAGATAATAGTTCCAAATAATATCCACATCATCAAATCTGTTGTGATCTGTTTGATGTTAGACCTGAAACGCTCGCGTACATCCTTGTTGGAATTATACCACATTGAAGAAAAACCTTCTTGAATAGATCCTGTGTCATACATTGACTTTGCCATTGTAGATAACTGAAGCATCACTCCTTCTCTCCAATCCCCTACCCATTTGTATACAGGATATCCCGTGTCTTCTGTTACTGGTTCAAGATCACGGCGTACATTGTTATCTTTGTCAACTTGATAGTATAACTTTTCACCTGTTTCTGGTTTTTCTATCTATTTATAGTGTCCTTGCAAAGTAACGCCACCAGGAGCAAGGAATAAGTTTTTCTTACCAGACCAATACGTCCTGAATTGCATCCACATTGAGCCAATAAGAGTTGACTATATCAATGATTTTTTTTCATGGGAATAATATCCGTAGATATTATCCGCTAAAGATTTCATACTCTCTGCTTGTTTATTTGTATAAGCTCTAGGTAGTGGTTTGAATTTCCCTGGTTCACGTACCCATGGATTTCCATTTTCATCTTTAACTCCTTCAAGTTCAAACTACTCGGCCATTACATCATACAGCGCTTTTTGGTGCTTGTACATTGGATCCGATGTGTGCCCGTTTACTAATAAAGTGAATCGCTTATCTGCTTTGAAATCATATTTCAATACGCCATCAACTAATTTGTGAGCATCAAGACATCCGTCAGCTTCCATCTATGACCCAAAGATAATGCAACGATTATAGTAATCAGGACGAGAAGAAAACTTCATCAAGAAATTTGTAAAGTTATGAATTCCAAATCTGTCTGATTTAATCTTGTCGCCATATGTGTTCATATCCATATCATTTAATCCATATAATTCATTGATTTTCATGAATAATGTTGGATGAGATGAATCTCTAAACATATCTGCATACACTAATTTTGCAGCTTTAGTCATATTATGAAATGTGAATGATTGATTTCCATCTGGCTATGTAATAAACAAACGAATATCTGTGAATAATCCCTGCAACATCTGATAGAAAAACTACACCGGAGATAACGCCAAAGTAGCTAGAGATGCAGCATAACGCAATGAAGTTAATTTCTCAGCCACGCCTTGGTATCTTGGATCAATAATAGATTGGTTGAAAATTTTATTCATCACATACTCTTTCAGGTACTGCCTATCATTTTTAAAACCAGAAGGATCATTTTGTAATGCAGCAGACATTGTTAAATGAATCATTGCTGCTTTAATCATTGGGAAAACACTATCCATATTTTCTTTCATAGAATATGCAAGATCATGTTTTATTACCAATGTCTCAAGGTTATGCTCTATGTTAGCAATGCCACCCATATCAGCGATTCGTTTAATTCTATCAGGACTTTCGTCATTAGCAACATTGAATCGGTTGATCATATGGTAGAAATTTTCATTTGCCTATTGCTGTTTTAAATCTTTACTAGCTTCAAATACACCTTCAGCTTTCATTCTTGCCTATTCCAATGCATACTTAGGATTTAAATATCTAAATATTTCTTTGATATTAGACAATAAGCCCTTTTGAGAATGTTTTGAACTTTCTGATGCAACTTCAAGGGGAACACGAAAATATCGAATATCATGTTCATCTCTCATCTTTTGAAGTTCAGATTCTGTATAATTACTATACCTGTTGTGATTTATCTCATTCAATACAAATTCAAGAAAATCGCGCTCTTCCTAAGTATCTAATGTGTTAGGATTAACAAAAATAAAATCTCCGTCTGGAGTGTGTTGCGTCATATTTGCATATAGATCTGTTTGGTTTCCCAACGTGTGAGTTTGTAAACTTCCAAATCCCTTTGCCTTTTTAAGATTTTCAACAAGCTTACTTATCTTAATCATCTTACGTTGCATATCATCTCGAGTTAGCTGATATGCTTGTGTGACCATTTTAGTAATAGTATTTAGAGTTTCGCTTGAAAGATTTCCGGGGTTATCTGTATATGTTCCAGATATTCCTTTTGTTAATATATTCGTACTTTCTAACCATTTAGAATGATCCCTGAGCTATTGTCTGAATTTGATTCCTCTTTTATCTGCTAAAGCAATGATAACCTGATTATATAACTGCATATGTTTCTTTTGTAAATTTGAATCTTTTACACTTTCTGTATCAGCAGCAAAATCATCTTCAAGCCTTTTTCTTAATTTTTCAAGTTCTCGAATTTGTTGCTCTGGATTTTCAATTGCGTCATAAAAAGAATTGAGCGCATCTGTATATCCTGCAAATTGATAAATTTCTCCTTTGAAACCACTTGCTTTTCCTTCCTACATTATACTCTTAAAAGTATTAAATGCAAGCTGATATTTTGATGCAAGTTGTATATTCCCATTTTTAAAATTATCAACTTCAATTGGATCAATATCATTCAATGCCTTCCAGTTATACGCAAGTTCTTCATTGGATAGTGCTATACCCTAAGCTGATCCTGGATTCATTACTTCGATACCTGTAACTTTTACATCACCAACATCACCAAGAGCATTCAACAATAGCATTGTTTCTATGATTTCAATATTACCAATTGTTGCTTCAGCAATAAGAGAGTCAGCTTGAGACTAAAAATACACATCATCTCGTCCAATACCAGCACAAAGGTTTTTCATAATATCAAAATTCTTTCCTTTGTTGCTTTCTGCTTCCTGGAATGTTTTTGCATTATACAAGCCATAGTCAAGATTTTGTGTGGAAATTCTTTTGATATCCAATTCGTTTGTTATAACATTACGCAACATGATAACACCAAACTACTCGGCTGCATCGCAATCAACAACTTCCCATTGTTTATTGCAATACTTTGCAAATCGCTCTTTGAACCAAGTTGCAGATAATCCGTGATGATTTGCTGATGCACTTGGGAATTTTACTTCTGATGTTTCATTTTCAATTCCCTCTTTTAATGCTGCAACAGTTGCATCATATTTTATCATTCGAAGGTTTCTGTCATCTTCAATGTATTTCTTAACCTAAGCCATCAGCGTTGCTTCTGCATCAGGTCCTGCTTTAACAACAAAAGTCTTTCCAGAACCTCCTCCATATGTATATGAAAGGTTGCCATCTTTATTTGGTGTAAATCCACCAGCTTCGTTTATTTTATCCCTTAGCCATTTGTCGTCAACCTTTCTTCTATCTGAATATGTGGGAAATAATCTTGCCATTCTATCTTTTACCTTTGTTAGAATCTGATCTGCTGGTATTGATATGCTATATTTGAATGGCAAAATTTCATTCAAGTTTGCTTGTGTCTTTTCATTAGTTAACTATACAGTGATATCTCGCAGTCCCTCAGTTTTACAATTTTCAAATGAGAATTCGTCTGTTGTTTCATCTAAATGAAAGCCGTCCATCTAAATAGGTAAAACATAAGCTTTCTTGTCTTTCATGCGCAAGCCTAAATCGGACAACATTCTCTGATATAAACCAATCTGATGGAACACTGTAATTTGTTTTGCGTTTGAATAATCAGAGAAAGCATGAATAGATGTTTTATAATCCACAATGTGTGTTTGTCCGTGTTTATCAACAACTACTAAGTCAGCAATACCGTAGAGTTGTTGCGTGCATTTTGATGCACCAATATGCGATTTGGCTGTCAAAGGCATCTCGGTATAAAATGTCAATGGACCCTACAACGAACTATTCAACTAATCATAGAATGTTTTTGCAATATCAATAACCTGTGAAATCTGATCTAAAGATACACGTTTTGCATTCTCCGGTTTTAACATTCCGTGTATTTTACGACGGTCTGCATCTGGATTTGCGCCTAATGTCTACAGCCTTATCTTATATTCTTCGCTCTCGCCAGATACTTTCTAAAATAACAGTTGCAAAATTTCATGGATAGCAGTTCCGGTATACGCTTGTTCTTTCCATTTCCTTGTTATTCTTTTTCTGTAATCTTTGAATGTTGCATCATCTCCTTTTGCTAATTTATGAGTTGTGCCATCATCTCCTGGACCAAACAAATATTCAGCAACATCTTTTGAATATTCACCTTTTTCGAATTTTTCACGAAGATTTTTCCACAGATTATCAGAATTGAATTCAGGGACCATATGATCTCCATTGATATTTCGAACAGCACCTAGAAATTTATTCACACCAGTATAAGGAGCAACTTCACCATTCAGAAGGTTTCCATCATCATCGAATTCAGCCCTAGTTGAATGCATGAACGCATTCATCTTTTTACGTAATTCGTATGTCTCTTCACCATGTTTTTTTATCAGTTCGTCCGCTTTTATTTGCTGTTCACTAATACTGAAAACAAGATCTTTGTATTTAGCATACAATTCACCTTTCTACATCAAAAAATCTTCAAGTTCAAGTTCAGATGTAAAAGGATTAATTCTTCCTTTTATATAATAAACACATGCCATTAGTCACACACCTCCTTTAATTGTCCAGATTTAAGCATTGCTGATTTCATATTGTTTAACTTTCTATGTATAGAACTATCTTCTAATGGAAAAGAATTCACTGATGTCATCTTTGATGAATTAACCAAATCGGCAATTTGTTTCAATGAATATTTTCCAATATCCTATAGTTTAAGATCTCGTATTCCAAAAGAACCTTCTAGCATTGTATCTATCATTCTATTGACCTGGAATTGAACTTGGTATGCGATATCAGGATCTATAGAATCAAATACAGATTTTTGGCCAGTTATAAATTTAGAATATTCAGTCACAAAGATTTCTTCATTTATATCATTTCTTGATCTGTTAAGATATGTGCGCGCCATTTTCTAATAATTAGGAAGCTATTCGGATAAAGATATGAGTTGCATATAAAGTTCCGGCTTTGCAAACCTTAGCTATCCAATAAGCATGTGGGACAATTCATGTATAGGAGAATCAACAGAATAGTTGTTCATGTTTATATATATTTGTCCATTTAGAATGAATGCTTTTGGATTTGGATCTACTGCTATCACATCTTTAAACATTGGATCATTATGCAAATCATGTAAGTATACCTATTTGAAATGTATACCATATAAAGTTGCAAGTTTACCAAATGCTGTATCAAGCACAATTTTAGAATTAACTTCTTCATCAGGTTTGTACCTAATTTCAAAGTTGTTGTTGTATTTACTTGGACGGTGTGATATATTAACAATTGATGTTTTATTTAAAGGTAAAATATCAAATTCCAAATCATTATATGTATCTTGAGTGTTTAATAATATAACAGCCTCATCAACAGTGTCAACCTGAAATTTATCTGTCAGTTTAGATGTTTCTATCGTATTGTTTTTTCGTAGCTCTAAAAATTCACGAGCATGCTCAGTAGTATCAGATCCATCTATTTCTGCTGGAGTCGGCCATCTGCCATTATGCTTGTCAGCATAGTCGATTATTTCTGCTTCAAGAAATAAATCAGAGAGACCGGTCCTCTCACTCAAGGACCGGTACTCATAACTTTTTTTATTTATACATGCATTCATTTTCAACAACCATTTTGTTTTTTCTTTTCTTGGGCTTTTATTACTTTAATCAGTGTATCTCTACTAATTGTTGCCGTCTTTTTGTTTCTGCTTATTATGATCGGATTATTTCTTCCTTTTAACTGCTCAGCTGGAATTTTACGAACCCCATCAGAGAATTCAATTTCAAAAGAACTTAATTTTCCTGCATTAAATTGTACAGAAATCCTTGGATAGTATCTTCGTTTTTTGCCATCTTCCTATTGTTCTATTTCTTCGTCTGGACGTTTTCCAAGTTCAATTAATCTTCTACTATCGCCTATTTCTTCAAGGTTAATATTCTCAGAATCATTTTCTGGTTTATTCATATCTATTTTTTTCTTGTCAAACGTCAGCTTCTTTTCTCCATTTTCATATGTAATCTTTACAGCGCCATAACCAAAAGTGTATGATGATTCCATTACATCATTACGATTTCTGACATCATAGATTTTGTGATAACCATATTTGTCTTGATCTGCGGCATAAATAATGATGAGATCTTCGCCATTTGGACCTGTGAATTTTACACGATTTGATTTTTGCAAAGAACCAGTTCTGAAGTACTAGGTATCAACTTTGGACCTTATCTCCTCAAAATTAGAATCATACCAATTTGCCCTTCTGGTTTCTTCCGTGTATTCGAAATCATATGGTACATCGTAGTATTCATCTTCATCGTAGTAACTGTTTCCTTTTTTAGAAAAAGCATCCATGTTTCTCAATGTTGTCCACTATCCAGTATGTGGATTACGTTTTCTGACATATCCACTATTTGCTGTTTTTGCACTAAAGATAGGAACAACATAAGGAAGAACATCTTCTACTTTTATGTCAGCCGTATTGTATCCAACAGTGTAGCGATCGCCATGCTTATCTGCTTCAGCAATGAATTTCTCAAGTTCAGAGATTATTCTTGAATTAGAAGAATCAACCAATTTTGTGAAAGTATTTTCACCTAAATTTCTACGCTAGGCAATTATATTATAATATGCAAAAATATCATGTATAGGAATACCTCCATATGCAACAGTGCTCAATCTCATGTATGCATTGACATATTTGTCAAATATGTGTTGATCTATTTTCTCTCTTGGAGAGAGATTGATTGTCGGAATAGAGTAGTACAACTCTTCATTATGTGAAACCGTTTTGTTTGACGATACAACACCAAGACCTGCAACAAACTCATTTCCTGAGAATTGTGCTTTCAAATATGGGATAACATCCTACTCAACCCAAGCTCTAAACGATGCATTGTTGATATCAGAACCAAGTACCAACTCAATGTCACCTTCCGTCTATATAGAATTGCCATCCTAATCAAAAACGATTCCGCCTTTTGGAATCTTAAACTTCTAGTTCTTTGAAATAAGGAACTCATCAAGCATAAGATCGTCATAGAATTGTCTCAATCCTTTAATTATGTCTGCATCAGACACAGACGATAATTTCAATTGAGTCTTTACTTTTTTGTAATTATCCAATCCAAAGCGATACTTTGCAGATCTCAAACTTGCTCTAGTGGAAACTGTCAATGCCTTTAAGAATCCGTAGACATCCTCTTTTCCAAAAATAATTGCAAGAGAATTGAATGCAACTTTTTTGTTTTCAAAATCTTTAATTGCTTTATCTCTTGCTTCTTTATTGAAAACAAACTGTTCCAGATCGATAGCATTATCAACACCAAGCATTTCTTCAAGAGAAATCAGCATTCTATCTGACTAATCTTCTTTGTTTTTAAGACCTTGGTTCAAGCTTAGAATCTGACCAAGAGTTTTCATTTCCTGCGCTCCTTCGAAAAGTTTTTTGAAATCTTCGAACTACTGTTTGTACGTATTAATTACTTCTGCTTGAGTCACGTATGTGATTAATTCATCAATAGCATAGCAAACTTTTGCACTGAAATCTGTACGTCCAGATCCTTTTCGTGCTTCTATATATTTAGCTTTTAGTTCATTCAAGAAAGCGATTTTCTTCTCAGGTGTATCATCTTGATTTTTAGACATTACAGCTTTTTTCAATACTTCTTCACCTCCTGCTAACTTACACAACTCTTGATATACAGTTTTCTCTGTTCTCTCTCCATTTTGAGACATGAAATTGTATTTGCGTTTTAAATACTTCCATGGTCCTTGTTCCAGGTAACTAAATACGCCGAATAATGTATTGAAAGAATCAGTCTGATCAGTGAAGCTATTCGCCTGTAAGATCTATATAGCAAGATCTCCAATTGGCCCCATTATGATCTTTGTAAGTGTATCAACTGGAACTCCAATCGTTACACCAAAGATATACATACCTAATGTTGCAGGATTTGCATTCAGCTTGTTCAAACTTAAATCCTTGGCATTATCCACAGACAAACTCAATAATGCACTAACAGCAAGAGCAGGATCATTCTATACTCCTGCATCAAGCAATTTTCTCAGCAATTGTGCATTTAGTGTATTTGGAGATTTTGGTCTTACGTCAGAAGGCAGGCCATAATGTCTCCCGTTTATTGTTATATTAAAATACAGAGAATTTTGTCTCGGATCTTGATCCGAATTCATTATCAAATCATAGTAGTACTATATAGCAGACAATGCTTTCAATCCAACAGCAGCAATAGAAATACAATCCTTACCAACTTGGTACTCAACAATACCATTTGCTTTTAATGTTACAGAACCAGGCTGTCTGTATTCAATATCGTTTTTCTTAGATGTATCTGCAATTTCATTCCATTCATCCTTACAACTATCAATAGGCGTTCTTGATTCAATCATATTCGCAGGATCTTTTGATACTTCTATCATGGATGATATCACGATATTGTTTGCAATCTATCTTTGTACATGTGGAGATTTGATCCTTCTCAAATACAAATTGTGTTTATTGAAAATATACAGTAATGAATTATTGAATTTTTTAATTAATTCTTCATCAGAAATGCCTCTTGTACTATCAACAAAGCCGTACTATTCTAATGTATCACGCAGATCTTTTGTGTCTGAAGTGTTTAGTTTTATTAACTTTGGTACAGTCTTCAACAATGCTATAATACTTGGAATGTTGACTTTCTTATCTAATTCAAAGAAGATATGTTTCTTGTCAGATGGTTTGAATAACCCACCAAACTATTTGAAATAAGTAAGAGCTTCATTTGCACTCGTTCCATCCAAGTATTCAGTGTCATCATTAGAAGACTACATGTCATTTTCACGAATCTTATACTCGACAGATGATGGAGCAGGAATTCTTCTTGACTGCTGAATTTCCTCGTATGTACCATATTTTGCATACGGTGACCACAAATACAGCTTCCCTCCTTTATCAACAGAATATGTAGCTAATGATACAGTATCAATATCATAATCAGAACCTTGTAACCAAATCTGATCAGTAGATACGAATGCATTATTCACGTCACTGTCTACAAATCCAACCACACGCATGGGCATGAAAGAGTGCTGACACTATGCAGGAATACGAGATGCTACAATATCAAGTGTTGTTTTAAAAGATGCATACATTCTCAATCCTTCTGTTCTGAACTTTTCCAGTAAAAATTTCGAAGAGCTGCTAGATATAGATTTCAAATAATCTTTAAATACCTCTTTGATTTGTGCGCTCTCGCTGCTGTCTTTCAATTCATCTATTATATTGTTAAGCTATTCATTTGTTCCTGATTCATATACAGAAAAACAATGATCAATATATCGATCTATATTTGCATCATCTACATTGTTGCCCAAAGTTATATAGCTATATTTGATATTATCCAAATAAAGCTCTGGATTATCTGTGACTATAATCTTCTGACCGTACAAGTCATCCACAATAATGTTATCATCATTTCCAATTTGGAATAATTCTGCACCATTATCACTCAGCAAGATTCTGTTTCCGTTTATATCTATAGTTGTGCGTGGAGATGTTTCGTGTACACCTTTGAGTTTCTTGGCATTAGCTTTGCTAATAATATAAAAATGTTCTCCTGTGATATTTTTGAGACATATATCATACAAATTCTTGGAAAGGATACCGTTCCAGTTATCCATTAATCTTTTGCCAAAAAATCCTAAATAATTGATATCATTAGTTGGTGTTTCGTTTTCTATGAAAGATTTAGATTCATAAGAATCCAAAATATTAGATACTGAATCGCCTGCTTTTAATCCGTAAACAGTTGCCATAACTTTTGGCATCACAACTTCATATGGTTCACATTCAACTGTTGATCTATCTACATCAACTTCTTGTCCGTTTATTTTTACACGAGTCCGATTTGCAACAATCTGCCTCAAGATCTCTTTTTGTAAATAGAAAAATTCTGGTGTAAGTTCAAGGATTTTCCCATTGATAGTTAATTTACGTTCACCTGTTTTTCCAAGTACATAATTCACCCAGTCGCGAACTCTATCACAATATGCGATTGTATTATCAAAACCATCACATAATTTGTCAAATTCAGACAACAAATCCGCAGTGTTTTGCGATAAATTATTCAAATCATGCTGTGATTCAATCCTAAGTTTAGAATCAATTTCTTTTATAACTTTATTGAATCTTTCCTTGTCAGAGATTACTCCATAATCAATACCTACTGTTTTGATTCCAAATGATATCAACTCATCAAATGCTGACTAATCTGAGGATTTATTTTTTTTAATTATTGATTTCAGTTTGAATAAATTGCGGATTGAATCAATATCCATAAGCTGGAACTTATTTCCAGAAGTATCTTGGAATGTATAGTTTATACTTGACAACTCGTGTCCAGCATTAGCAACCTCTATGACTTTAGAAATTTTACCTTCGTTAATCTATTCGGTTAGAGCAATATAATCTTCTGCTGATGTAAGCTTTTGAACTTTAATTCTAGCACGATCATATATCTATCTTGCTTTTTCCTTAACTTGTTCATTCGTCAAATCTTTATTGAAATGTTTTTGTAATGCTTCATAAATTGAAAGTTCAACATATTCATTGAATGTTTGATCAGGCTCTCCGAATATTTCAAAAACATCTTTTAAATTCTATAAATCAAGTAAAATTTGAGACCCTTCTATTCTGACACCTTCCTTTATATTTTTTCTTGTATCTCGAATTCTTATGATATCAAAATCATTGTATTTGGTAACATTCTCGTCGTATCTCCATAAGTTGGGTATAATTTTGTATGTCTTACCAATACGAATTCGTGATGTATCTATCTTCTTGAGTTTTGAATCAGGTGCTAAATTAATGCCATTCTCTTGCATATATTGTTGCGATTTCATTTGTGAAATATCAGCAACATTTACATTATTTGTTGGTTTTACCTTTACAACTATATCTCCTGGATTAGCATCAATTGAATCACCAAATTTCTATTCTATAAGTTCATCCTTACCGATAGCATAGACAATTGGATCTTCAAGAATTTCGTATTCAATATCATTTGCATCATACAGCAAATCACCTTTTCTGAAATCAAAACGATCATTGCTATCTTTGAAATTGAATGACACAATCATCGTGTTATCTTCGCTGTTCTATTTGAATGATTGAAGGCCTTTGACATTATATTTACGTGGAACTTTTACAGGTCGTTTCTATTCCAAGAAATGATTGTTTTTCTCTTGTAAATTTTCACGAAGTGGGTTGTTATCACTGCGCATAATAACAGCAATATTTTTTGCTCTAGTCAATGCGGTATACATCAGCTTGGATTTAACGTCATCTGTTGTCCGTTTGTTATGCATAATGTCATCATGCTGAATAAGGACAACATCATAAGTAGAACCTTGCGCTTTATGTACTGTTGTTGCATAAGAAAGTCCAACATCAACAGCATCATTGTCTTTCATCCATTTTTTTAATCCTGGATTATTTTCTATAAAACGCTAGCCAAATTGCATTTCAGGTATTACAGTCAAAGAAACCGTATTGCCATTTGATAGCTCTACCTATATCTCCTACGTGTGGAATGAGCGCTCTGCATTATCTTTCCCAATCTATGCCTTTTGAGATACTGGATCTGATACACTGACAATTTTGCCCTCCATGGAATTTTCAACAATCTCTGTGGTTTGTTTCATTACGACAAACTCACCAATTCCATATTGATTCTTTTTGTATCCTAAATAGTCGTGTATCTTATTATTGAATCTATTTACCTCATTATTAGTATATGCAAGTATTTTGATAGCGCTCACATTTCCGGCCTGTACAGATTCTTTTATGAATTTAAGTGTCTAATCATTTAGATCTAAATTGCTAGAGTAGACTGCACCACTTTCATTTTCATTTGTAATATTTGGAGAAGTTATCCCGGGAACATTATCGTAGAATCTTTCCGCATATCTCAAAATCGGATTTTCACTAGACCCTTGTCTCATATTCTGTTCAAGAGCAAATCTTTGTTTTACAAGATTTGGACCTACATTTGGGCTGAGATACATGTCCGGCTCTCGCATTTCAGAATCAAATATTGTGTAGTTATTAAACAAATCGTCTTCTAATGCTGGCAACTGACCTTTGTCTCCAAGTAATAACAAAATAGAACCTGGTTTCATTTGCAACCTGATCATATCAATCTGCGAATTGCTTAACATGGAAATCTCATCCAATACAACAATATCTGCATTTTTGATTGGTGCTTGTTTACCAATATGTGTATAATCAAATACTCCATCTGCATTTGGCTTTATTCCAAGCATCTATGCAAAACTCAAAGATTTGTAACTTGAATATCGCCCATGCTTAATACTCTCTGATATATTGGAAGAGATTATATTTTTAGCTTTATGACTTAATGCTCCAACAATCAAATTCGCCTATGATGTTATCCTCATTGGCAAATTGCGCAATATTGCATCCACAGTTGATGTCTTACCTGTTCCTGCTTTTCCATCAATTACGATTGTTGAAACTTTTGTTGATTCATCACCAAAGTTTTCCGTGATCAGTTTGATTGATTCGCGTACAGCCTCAGACTGTTTTTTGTTTAACTGAAAACCATTTGATATGATACTATCAGATACACTTTCATCAGTAGGATTTAGTTCAATATTGTCGTTGAATTTATTAGAGAAATTTTCACGTCCTTCTTGTGCATCTACATACATCATGGAAACTTCTGGATCTATGAATGTACGTCTCTCTCTAGTACCTTGCTTTGTTATATCTATTTTTGACATAACGGAGTTTTGACCGCCGAGATATGTAATGCCATCGATACTATCAATTGCTTGTACAATAGCGTCTTTTGCTTTAGTATAGTTGTCTAGACGTTCTTTCTTACTCTTTGTTGTATCTGCAACTATTGCGAATTTAGATTTTAAATCTTCTGAAATGCCAGCAATTAAATGGTTTTCAAATTTATATCCATCCTCGCTTATATCTTTTGGACTTCTTGCTATACCTTCAAGTAAATTCAACAAATCATATAATTCATTGGCATCTTTTACAGATTCTTGACGACCGAAACAATATGCAGTATTTTCAACATCTGTCTTTACTGAGTACAAAACGGGATCAATTCCATTCGGCGACATGTCCCAATTCGACTTATCAAGCTTGCCTTCATGTATTGCTGCACAAATAGCTGATTGATCAAATGTGTCTTCAGTAGAATGAGTTGAGAGCATTATCTTCTTATTCACCTATTGAAGCATTTGATATAAAGAAGAAGGAACATAATATTCCCATGTCTGTCCGGCCATTGCCAGCTCTTGCTTTATAAATGGTGCATTTATAACCTCTTGAGAATTAGATATTGCAAAGAAATTTTGTCCAGCTATGCGTATTGGCACGATGATAGCATCATTGCCAAAGACCTTTTTAACATCTTCAACAGTGCCAAGTGCCCCATCTTTTGAAAGCGATTCGTCATCACTACCGATTAGCAGAAGAGCTCCATCTCGTATTGCCAATTTCCCTTCGTCTATGATTGTTTTGTTTATCTCTTGCTTCGGCTTGCTCTTTGGATTCAATGTGCAAATCAGTACAATATCACCATTTTGATACTATGAACAGTTGACTACATCTGGATCTTGTTTTAGTGCCATTGTAACACTGCGCTCAGACAAATAATTTTTTTCGCTATTTTCCGTAGATGGCAAATATCCTATATATTTGTTTGATATCTAAGCCATGACATTGAGCTGTTCAAAATCTTTTTGTATTTCCTGTTTCTTTGAAAATACAGGCTCGAGATTCGCTGTCTAAAATTCATACGCCCAAGATACATTCTCCAAAAGTTCTGCAAGTATTCTTGCAAGGCTTCTGTTCGCTGGCTATCCATCATATATTACTTTTGATGTATCTTTTGCCATCATGTCTTTATAAGCAAGAATAAGTTTCGGATTTTGATATGCCCACAATTCATATAATGGTTTCAAAAATGTCTCGTATTCTTCTTCTCTATATTCTGATGGCTTAGTATTTGTTGCTTCGCTATAATCATCTATTATTTGTTTGATTGATTTACCTGAAATATCTTGCAAAGAATCTTTTTTCGCTGTAGATCGTGGTGACCTCTTTGTAAATACAGGCTCTTTTCCTGGTTTTTTAGGCTCTTCGCCAGTTTGAGTTTCTTCCCATTTCTAATATTTAGCTTTTGCTTTCTCCCATTTAGCATGTGCATCTTCAAATTCCTTGTGCTCTTTTATATATGCATCATGTCTTTTGTTGAATGATTCAATTGCTTTTCTTTGCTTTTCTTCATAGAATCCTTGAAGCTTTTGAAATATAGTGTCTGGCAAATAAGTTCCTGGTTTAAATGTTGCATTTGCTGGTAATAATGCACCAAAAGATGTCTAGAAACTAAAGTATTCGCCAGTTGGTAAATCTTCCGACCAGCGGTCCTTTGCCGGTCTATCATCAAATACAAATGTTTTTTCACGATATATACATTTACCTCCATTGATCACAGCCCAATCTTGATTAAGATGTTTTGCACTCATTACAGCAGCATATCCAATACCAGATTGTCCATCAGATAAGATCCTGATTTTTTGATCTCCTATGCTAGTTGTTATACCTTGTATAATTCCAACAAATGTTCTATTGAAATCTGATTGCTGTATGAATTTGCTCTTGAACTTAGTAATATCATCGCCTATTATACAAATATTTCTTTTGTCTGTTGTATTAGCAGCCCTGATATTTTCAACAATAGTTTCGATTGTATTATTGATGAAACTCTAATTCCCAAGATCTGTGTCAGATATTTCTATTATATGCAAAAGTTTCTTTTCCCCTTTTGCTTTTTTATTTGCTGCATCTATGCGTTGCTGTAAATTAAGAATATCCTTTTGGTTTTTATCTTTTGTGAACACGTAAATCTCATCAGATTCTACCATCAACTATTGATATAGCTATGAACGTCTCCCTTGTTCTAAGAATGTAAAATGCTCATCAAATTTTTCCCCATCAGTTTTCTCTTGTGTCTACTCTTCGCTTTTCTGCAACACATTCCGTTCCATTTTTGGAATTATTATCTTTGATTTATCTTCTGAAAATGCATAAGCATCAGCAATACTCTAATCATTTGCAAGACCATCAGCAGCATCATGCTCGCTATTACCTTCAATAACATCCAAGAATCCATATTCTCTGAACATCTCATAGGTTTTGAGATTATCCTTGCTAACTTCAGAATTTGCAAATCTTATATCCTTGCCAATAGGAACAGCATTCGTAATAGCTGAGAATAAGCTTGAAAGCTATTCTTCTGTCAATCCGTTTGTGTCTATATTGAATATGATATCATATTCATTTGTCTAGAAATTGTATGTCAAATCTATATATCCATCATGGCCGTTTATACTATAGCGTGTAGCATCTACGTTCATGTGTTCTCCGTCAGCGTTTGATGCGGAAAGTGTGATTTGTTTGATATCTACATCTGTATTTCTATGCAAATCAAAAGCGGCATCTTGATCATATGAATTTTGTAAAGCGTTTATTTCTGAATCAAAATCAGAGAAGTCTTTTTTTAGTTTACCATTACCGTAAACGAGTACACAGTTATATGATGGAGTTAATACACTCAATGCTCCAGATATCTTGTGCTTGATACCTTGCTTTGTGAGTATTGATGCAATAGATGATATAGCTTGTCTATATATAGATTTTGCACTGAATGGAATTTCCAATTCAGCATAATCAATAACCTAGCCATGCCTTTCTTTATCCAATATTTCCTGGGCATACTGCTTTGCTCTATCTGTTTTGCCTGCTCTATTTGCTAATGTCTTTATGAGGCTCTTGTTTATAGCAGCATAGAATTCTTTTGTAGCAGCAGCCACTTCCTTTTCAGTAGATTTCGGATCAAGCATTTTCTCAAATGGAACAATGAAATCTCGTGTTCCAATTTTATTCAAAGAATATAGGGCTTTGTACAAATTCTGTGCAACATCAAATGTGAATCCTCTAAATGCACATGCATTCATCACCTGCGTCATCATAGAAAGCTCAGCCTCGTCTGCTTGATGCTCCTTATCAAGCTGTATTCCAAACTGAGTTGTCAAGAAGTATGACCAGTTTAATTTAGCATTTTCATCGTTATATACAGTGTTTGGATTCATGTTGCACTGGAACATCTTAACAGCCCCTTCAGTTGGCATATAGTGTATATTTGCATGTTTAAGAACCTAATAGAAATATTTGACATTATCACCATCTTGTATTTTTACAAAATCAAGCTCATTGTCAGTCGGATCAAGTTGATCTTTAACAACACCTATATCATTTGCCATGTCAGCAATCATCTGTATGGACCGCTCTGAGAGAACAAGCTTGCCTTCTGTATTCTTTGAATACGAATTTTCTCCTCCGAAAATTTCCCAAAGTGTGTAGTTGTTGTCAATTTTAACAGCTTCACCTGTCGGCATGTTTTTGATAAGATTTCCATAAGCATCAACCTACTGCAGCTTTACGTAGTACATATTGATGCCAGGAGCTTTTTCAAGAGAAACACGATAAAATTCTCCATTCTCTTTTTTATATACAGGTCTCGTAGAAAAATCTATACGATTGCCTTCTATTGTCTTAGTAATATCTCCGTCCCATTCAGTACCATCTGGATTTATCCATTTCAAAGATGCGCTCATCCTGAACAGATTACGATATACGCTTGAACCACGCATGTTTTCATTATTCAATGGGAATGCGGCTGTCTTTATCATTCCAGCACACATGAGCCTCTCATTATAATAATGAGCATACGGTTTCTTTGTCTAGCCTACTCTAGCACTGGCAAGTGAATTGTTTTCCCAATATACTTGCATTGGATTTATAAATGTCGCACCATCAAACGGTTTTACTCTATCAGTTTGACCCAAGTTGTTAAAAGCGAGTGCATATATGTCTTGAATTAATGCTGACCTTGCACGAGTTGTTATGCCATTCCTCTGTCCAAGCTGGGAACTTTCCATTGCTGCTGTAAGTGATACATTACGTTTTGTTTGAGCAAGATAACGCAGCGATTCAGTTGCCATTATCTTTTCACGTTCTGTAATTGCGGAAGTCTTTCCTTTAGGTATATGAGAAATAATTGATCCAACAGAGCAATGGGTATATTCAGAAGAAAGTAAATAATCCACGAGATTATACTATTCCAACAATGGATTCATCTCAACATCAAACTTCCCGTCTTTCAAAAATTCCTTTTCTGTTACGTTCGGATCAAGCAAATAGAGATCTGTGTAATTTTTTATATCGTAAATTTTACCGTCTTTTTTAATTTTTGCAATAATCATCTGGCCAGAATTCTCATCATACCAGAATATTCCTTCTTTCTGACGGATTGCATCAAAACGAGCCTTGAGATCAACAATTTCCGGATTATTCCCTCTTGCCTCTTTCACTGCTGCTGATTGTCCGTTTGTCGCAAATGTAAGACTTAGGTCTATTGCAAAATTATTTTGCAATAAATCCCAGACAGTTTTCTTGTTTTTATAATTAAAGAATTCATCTGTAGTATAAAAATCAGATAGGTTGATCGGTGTCAATCCTACATTGCCAATCTGTGCATTAAGATTCTCGACATAGTCTTTGTTGAACCTGTACAACAAAGAAATGATTGTGTCGTTGAACTTAATATTTTCATTTTTATCAAATGTGCAATCTACCTAATTATATAATTCTGCAGGGTTCACTCTTCCATTATCTTCGGTATTATACCACAGCAAAGCTTTATCAAACAACTATTTGTGTGTATTGATTCCTATTTCTTTCAATCGTCCAGCATTTTCATTGAACCAATTATAGAAAGACTAAAATCCAGATAATGCATGCGGTTCGTTTGCGTTAAAATTAAATTGAGGAATTCTCCATTTGCCAACATATTTGTTTATGACGGTAAAAAAACCATTGCTGCTGTTCACGAAATCTTCTGAGATATTTTCATACACCCTTCTGTATTGCAAACCAATTTCATCGCGTATAACTCGAAGCAATGTGTCTTTTTTCTACTATGTACTCATGTTTTGATTATTCAACATCTTATACATAGTTTGATTATTATCCAATTTGAATAGAGCAAGATTGAATATCGCTGTGTTCACTTCATTTTTATCTGAGTTTGTTGTTGGGAGTATACCGATAACACCATCACCAAAAATATCTTTGCTAGTCGATCCTGTTGTTAAGTTTTGGCTAGATGATTTTTTCATTAGTCCAGATATGAACTGATACAAAAATCCTCCATATATAAATTCAGCCGTGTTGAATTTTACGGTTCGTTTGCCTTTCTGTGCATACGAATAGCTTTCAAGATTCTTGGCAACGCCAACAAACAATCCTGGCATTTTGACAAAAGCAGAATCTTTTGTTGCTGAATCTTCTTTTGTACATTGCAGCTCGACCTATTCCTAAATACTACCAAGTAATCTGCTCATGCTATATGGTGAATATGCTGATCCATTTCCAGATTTCACGATTGATGGCATATTCATTTCTTTCACAGCAAACACAGCTCGTGCTATTCTTATAAATTCAGGAGCCATCGTTGGAGTTATCAAAGAAAAACTTTTTCCTAATAACTCCGGTGCATCATTACTTGGGAAATATTTTTCAACTAATGCAACTCTGTCATCACGTGTTTTTTTATTTGATAAACCTGTCTGTAGCTAATCCTTCAATATGGCATTTGCTTTTATTTGATTAGCAAATAAAAACAGGTCTTTGACAGCATCAAAATCACTTCCAGATCCCTTGTATTTTTTGAAAAGGTAATCATTATATCCAAACCCAAGACAAGTCTGATTCGATACAAATCGCTTCAATATTCCCATAACATTACCAGCATCTTTGCTTGGAAGATTACCGAAGAAATCCTTCACACTCTAATCAGATAATACAACCAGGCCTGAATCTGTGTTTAATAAAGTTATCGTAGGCTTTTTTGGATTTTTTGTGTCTGTTTTTACGGTAATTTTATACCCGTCTCCTGTAATCCAATATGTGATTTTGTTTGGATTCTTTTCGTCAACCTACGCATTATGTCCTTCAACTGATAATTTTAAAGCATGAGATCCGTTGATATTGTTTTCAAGCCTAATTTTCAAATTATCAAATTCTTGATCAAAAAGATATCTGACTCTAGTTCTTCCTCTTCTGTCTGTATAATATTGTGTGATTGCATTTTTATATATAGTTGCAGCGTTCTGCGTAAAATTATACAGAATGTTACGGTTCACATCGAGATGATACAAAGAATCACTTTCTGAGGAAAATATGCCTCTATAAATAGAGAACAATTTGTCTTTCTTTTCTTTTGTATCATACCCATACTGTGCAAACAACTATTTGATTATCTCTTCATTTTGAAATTTAGTATTATTTAATAATTCCAAAACATACCGTATGTTGTTTTCCATGTCAAGTTTCATTGATGTGATACAACGCCGTAATGTTTTGTGTTTTTCAACATATGCTTGTGTTTCTTTACTAAGGCCAAGATCGGATATTTTCGCGCTAAACAATCCATCAGTTCCTATTTCTACATCAGCGCCTGGAGATAATGCCATTGTTTTAATGTCTGCAATTACAGTTGCAAAATCAGAATAACTCAAATACAAATCTGACTTTGCTTTTTTAGTTACAGAATCATATTCAGATGTTGTCTCGATTCCACCTTTTACAATGTAGTTGATTAACTTATCAACTATAATCTCGTCTGCCTCGGCATGCGTTGTTCTGTTTGTGTGACTTTTATTTGCCAAAGCATATGCCATATATCCGTTGTGCTGTTGCTATGTACTTGGCAACATTTCAATATCCTTTCCAAATAATATAGTCAGAAAGGAGTCAAAATTTGACAACAGGACAAATGCATTGTACGCATCAATAAATGCTTGAGCTTTCTTCCCGTTTTCAGTTTTCGGTTCACTCTCTGCAATATTAGCTTGCCTCAAAATATCTTCTGGTGTGAATTGATTGAAAAAGTCTTGCAGTCTTGTTTTGTTCAGATCAAAAAGATATGTTGGCATTAAATTGCTACTTGCATCTTTCCTGTATAATGTGCCCGTGATAGGATTTTCACTTTGACCTTTATTTGCATTATAGTACTCTACAAGAATCCCAAATTGGGATTCCTGTAAAGTTTTGAGATTATTATTCATCTAAAGTTGTGAGGTCACTGCACCGGCATTTTCTTTTCCTCCTATCGAGCCTCTATTGATGAAGCATGATTCCCAGATGTATCTTGTGAATTTATCCTCGAATCTAGACCTCAACAGATACATACCACGAAATGCATAATCAAGGAATAGCAAATTCAATTCATTATCAGCATGTTTCCCATACACACTTTTTGTAGTCTCAACATTTGATTGTGTAGTACTTGGAGTTTCTGGATCAGCAATTGCTTGTGTCACACCAGTGATTGCTCCTCTGATTATTGGACCGAAATCAAAATTGCTAAATCCTGAAGCATTTGAAAGCATTGTGTAATAAAAAGACGATTTGATTATTGGCTCTGCAAGTCCAATAAAATCATCAATATGATCTTTTATGTCTGGACTAGAATTCAAAATGTTTTCTCCAATATGTTTGCATATTGTTTGCGCCCAAGAAACAAATTTTTCTTCTGGAGTTGAATTCTATTTCATTACGTCCATAAATATGGACGTGCTGCCCATTAAAGTGGTACTAACAACAGATTTTGCTGTTTCTTCATTAAATTTACATTTATTCATATCATCAATTTTAACTTATAGAAAGGACTATTGAACAAACTCCTGTTTGATTTTCTTCAATATCTTGTTTGAGCTTTTGTGCTAGTGTTTCAAGCTGATCGACTGCAGTTTTTAAATCTATTTGCCCATTTTGAATATCTTGTATTATAGTAAGATTTTGACTAGTTAACATTCCTATAAGGATACTTACTCCTCCATCTAATCTGGTAAACGATTTTAAAATATCAATTGCCTGTATAAAGTTACTAATTTCCGTCTTGATAGAATCTTCATATTCAATTTTCTAAGTATTACCATTTTCATCAGGTATCATTTTCTCTATTATCTTTTTCCCTTGATTGCTCAAAATAGGTGTAGGAGGAGTTCCTGGCGCGCCAACAATGCTAACATTGTTCATTATTATATTTGCATCGCTACCCAACTAGACCTATACGCCACTACTTGATCCTCCTTCACTTCTAGATTCTGGATGCTTTTCAACCGAATAAGTCACACGCATTTTTCCAGTTGCCATATCAGATTCAAAATTTATGGTTAATTTATCACCATTTGAGTTTTTAAATTCAATACCCAACAATATTTCTTCATTTTCATCGCTAATTAAATCAATATCAATATCATCTGTAAATTCAAAATCTATATTTTCAAAGTTTATATTTTGATATTGCGGTATTGAATTGAAAATCGCATTCCAACTTGTAAGAGAGTGTGAGATGACTGGATACTATATAGTTTGTCCGTTTAATGTACCATTGAGATTAATGCATTTTCTAATGTTACACATAAATGTAGCCAATTGCATATTTCGAATATCATTCGGTTCTATCCTTCTTGCATTTTTCGGTGGAAATATATCAAAATCTCTATCTACTACAATGTCAAAAAAACTCTCATCACCTCCAAGGAAATGTTTTGCTACTTCAGCTTTAAATTCTTCATCAGTTAATGTTCTACTTCTACTTCTACCTCTTGATTGAGATCTCGTGTAAAAGAATGGGTGTGGCTTTCCAGTTCTTCTATCAATACTTGTGTATCCATACAAATCGTCATAGCCATTTCTTTTGTTCTATTGCTCAGCATGATCAATTGTTTCCAAAAACAAATTGTATAAATTAGTTAGGTTAACATTAAATGCTGGTGTGTCAAGTTTTCCGTATACAGTGCAAGGCCTATCTTGTAACGAGTACGTTGTAAAACCATACATATCTCTATCTTGGTCTACTAATCTAAAACCATCCTGTCTGTCTCCATTCCCTTGCTGCTTAAACTTAGCAACCGATCTCACTGCATATTCATCTCCAAGCAACGCTTTAAATGCATTAAGTCTTGTTGTGTTTATCGTGTCTGAATTATTATCATATGCTATATGATGTAATAAATCATTACATAAAGCTGTGAGTGAGTGCTATGTGGTTATATTCTGAAGTCCTTGTTTTACAGTTCGTGTGATTGTTACATTATCTATGTCGGTATAATTATAATCTCCTCTTATGGTATGTGCTATTGCATTTAATATCGTATGAGCTAATCCATGCGACGCTGTTTCCACAGTCGAGGTTGCCAATTGCCAGTTTCTTGATGCGCTCTTGTATTTTGCAATATCAGACCTATCAAGGAATTCTCTCAATCTAGTCAATCTGCCATTATCAACTTTTCCGTCAGGTCCAATGATTGCGTCTCGCAAGATCTTATATGATGAGAATTTGTTTCCAATTCTGAAATTACCAGAAGCACTGCGAGTTAATATCCCATGAAGGTTTTCACAATATTCTTCAACACTATAAAAAGGTGTGTATACATAGGCGTAGAAAACATCTTTTCTTGAATTAGAATTATTTCTCTACTCTTTAAATTTATCAATCAAATCTCCTTTTGTGTATGCAGGATTGAAAGAATACAAGACGAACGGCATACCAGGTTGAATCTCTATGTTTTGAATTTGTGATTTCAGCATTAGCATGTCTGTTTTTATACACATAGGATTAGACAAAGCTTTTACAACTTCTGTTGCGTTCATTTTATCTTCAGCCTTGAATCCCAAACGTGGATCTAACGCAGTAGATCCTCTTTCGGTTGATCTTGTATTTGACTGTGGGTTACCTATACTTGCAAGATTAGTATTTTTTGGCAAGAAAACGATGTCATGATTAGTACTGTCAAAGAACTTAAATGACTACAAAAGCCATTTTAAAGTGTTTATCTTTTTCTTGTTTTTTGCAGTATTTGCATTTGACACACTTTCTCTTGTCTCAATCTCTGTTTTTAAAATAGTCTATATATTTGTAGACTTATTATGCGTTTCGTCACCAGAGGTCAATATTCCGTCGATTTTTTTGAGAATATTATTTGGAATAGTACTTTCATCATTAAACAGATCCAAAAACTCTTGACTCTAAATCAGTGAGAATGGATTGTTTAATGTCATCATTGGTAATTCCAAGAATAGCTGTGATGTGTTTTTCCCATCTGCGTCCTCGCTCTCAATTCCAATAAATGAGACAATTTGATTTGGACTTGGTGGGATATCCATGTTTTGATTAAATTCAAGACGCTCTGCTTCGTTTCTGTTAAAGATTCCGTATCTTTGACCACTGTAGTTTGTTTGATCTTCCAATGTATTCCCATCTGGTCCATATTTCACAAATCTTGTTTTTATTGCATGATCTATGAACAGATTGCCTATTTCAGCATTAAAAACATCTTCTTTTACATTAACTCTTGTGCTATCTATTTGTATATTTTGATTTTGAACTTTTGACTTTATAAAAGCAAAAACATTTGTACATGCTGATTTGATCTATTCTTTTAGTGTATCATTATTTGTAGTACTTAAAATTGCAGCTCTAAATGGAGCAATTAGTTTGATAGCATCTTCTCTAGTAAAAAGACTACGGAATGTATCAAATACGTCTTTGTTAATGGCAAAATTGTCATATCCGCACCAATGAGCAGCGAGTTTCGCAATACCATTGATGCTGTCAATTCTATGTGAATTATGATCATAGTCGCTTTTTCTTTCTCCTGTTGTGACTATTTCCCCATTGCCATCCCAAATAGCACCTGTCTCAAATGTATTGAAACTGAAAATCAAACCTTTCAATCCGTCTGGATTATCAAAATCCACAAAATGTTTTTCTTCTTTAGATCCTGTACCACTATTGCCTGTTGGTGGTTCTTCTCCAAAGCTATCATCAAACTCATCCCAATTCACATCATCAAAAGATTCTGGTTGAATTCTTTTTTGGAGTACAAACTCATTGAAAGCATCCTGCAAAAAATCAAGTATTCTGTTATCGTATTCAATAACATCTCCATATTTATTTCCTGCCGTTTTATTTTCATCAATACTTGTATCTATGACTTCAGAAAATGCGTCAGGTTTAATTATGTTATAAATATGCAAATTACCAAATTTTGTTTTTAATGCTTGAGCTAGTGATGTAAGTTCTGGGCTAGATTTTACATAAGAATCTGCTATAAATGGAGAACCACCTATCAACAAATCCCATTTCCCGTTTGGCCTTAATATTGCACAAATCTCTGCATTACGATTGGCTCCATGTGGATCAATACCAAATCGAATTCCAAGAGTTCCGTCATCATTAATCTTTGCAATATACTTTTGCGAACCATCGCTTGCAACCCAAGGAATCGGCATGAGTTCTAATTCTTCACCATCATATTCAATTTTGATTTTTGGATCACTCTCAAATGCAGATATGGCTCCGTCGATATTGAGAACAAATGAATCTATTCCGCTATTAACGTACCCATTATTGTTTAATATATCAAAAAGCTATTCAAACGATAGTGTGTTGATATCTCCATTTTCATCAATATATTGAATAGTGTTTGCGTCTTCGTCAAAATTTAAAATAGTGATTTTTTTATCTGTAGTTGAATAAGACAATCCCTGCGTGACACTTGCCTTGAATACATCAAATGCAGAAGCAATAACTGGTGGAGGAGTTAATTTGATTAAACCTCTAGTGATTCGATCGTTAAACTCATCATAATCCATTGTGTGTTCTGTTGTCGCATCTGAGTATTTAATATCTACCTATTTTGTAGCTTTTGCTACTACATCAACAAATGTATGCTCCTCTATTGTTCCAGGTGAAGTTTCCATGTAAAATTTAACACTTGGAGTGTATCCTTTTGCTTGCATCTCGCCAAGTCTTAAAGACCTTTCGATTGCCATTTCTGCTGCATTCCACGTAGTTCTTGGAGCAGGGCCTCCTCCAGTTCCACCACTAGAGCCGGGTCCAGAACCAGATGCTGGAGATGGACCTGATCCAGGTACAGAAGTAGTTGGTCCGGTTCCAGGAGTAGGACTTCCTCCAGGTGTTGGAGATGGACCGCTGCCTGGTGTAGGACCAGAACTAGGAGTAGATCCTGGAGTAGTAGGTGCAGTAACAACTGTTCTTTCTTTGTATTCAACATCATCGCTGGCATTTGCCAATGCTGCAGTCAAAATTGCTTCTTTCTTTATTGCGTAGTTTTCAATTGCTTTTTCTGAAAGCTTTTCTAATTGATACGAAGATTCCTGTTCGCAACTCAAATTTATACGACCAGAACCATCGATTGATTGAATATTCGGATATACAGTATTCCCTGTGCTGTTCGTGAAATTTAAAATAGTAGCAATTTCAGAACGAGTTTGTGCAGTATATAGATCTTTCAAAAATGCTTTCGTGCTCTTACTTTTTCCAGATCCTACATTATCAATATTAAAATCAACAATGTAGTATTTACCTTCAGATCCTTGAGCAGATGTACCAGGATACATTTCTATTTTATCAGCATAGTGAGTTGTCAAATATTTGTACATGTCACTATTTGTGTCATTATAGATGTATCCAACTTTTTCTCCATCTGCTAATTTTGCAAACATTGAATCTATAAATTTATGGTCAGCGCCAGGATTTATTGTTTGAATAAAATCACCAATCAAACCTTCATTATCAGAATAGTAATATTTTAGTTTTACATCACCGCCAGATTTAGATTCCTGTAATGTCAAAAGCTGTTTTCCATTGATATTTTTCAGATTATTTCTTGTGCGCATTGAAAGCCCCATCTTGTAACTATGGCAAAAATTTTGACGTACAATTTCACTTTCCCATTTATACATTACACCATTCAGCTCTACATCAAATGCACCATATGACTATGACTGGTTTGTATCACCAGATATAATTACGGCAATACCGTGTCTTTCTGCAAATTTTTGTAGAAGATCAAGTTCACAACTATTGAATTGCGAAATTTCATCTATTATTATAATTTTTGGAGCATCACTTTTTGTCGATACATTAAATTTGGCGCGAAGTTCATTTTCATCATCAAGTTCAAGGTCTTCACTTTTAACATTAATTGTACCATCTTCGTTTACGCTGTATATTTCATAATCTGGTGCAACATATTTCATCAGCTATTTTTTATTCATTACATTAGCTGAATCTACACCACAATCTTCTGCAAGTTTTTGTGATTTTTCTGTAGACTTTACACTATCTGCATCATTATATCTATCTGCACCATGACAAATAATTGCGCCTTCAAGAAGATCAGGACGGTATTTCTTGATCATGCTTACAACCATAGCGTCACACGCTGTAGTTTTTCCAGTTCCAGGACCTCCTTCATTAAGCACAAAGTTTTTGTATCTGAAAAAACCAAATACATTCATGATGTATTTATCATTCTCTGGTTTCAGCAAATTTGCATATTCTCCCTTAAAATTCTTTATTGCCCTTTTATCTGCTTCTGAAAAACTAGCCCATTCTTTCATTATGGCCTTTTTGATAGCAGACTCAAACTTTGTATACATATCGCCATTGAATACAAACGCAATTTGGTTCAAAATATTTGCCTCTTGTGTTGTTATTGGGGCATATTTTGAATTTATGGATTTTCGTGTATTCAAATACATTTTGTGTAGCTTGCTTGACTTTACCGCTGCACATCTCATTAAATATGTAACAAAAGCAATAGGATCAACTTCATCCAAATTTTTTGTCAATGAATAGGTCTTGTCTTCATAAAGATTCAATTTTCTTGGCTTAATGATTCTTGTCAGTTCATCTTCTGTTAAGCTATTAAATAAATCGTAGAGTTTGTCCTCAATTTGAAGAGACTATTTTGTTATATTGATCTATTCTTCTTGGCTCGGAACTGAACTGATTCCAGAATCTAGCAATCCCTACAAAAGATTGCTTTTGTTCTCTAGAATATTTTTCAATTCCTTAAAATGAACGTTGTTTTTTATATCATCGTCATCATCGTCCAAAATCTACACAAATGTTTTCACGCCTTTGAAATTCAATCTGTGCAAATTCATTGACACTTTATCTTGTTCTTGTAATTTCTGACCTTCGTTGATATCCATAAGTGTCTTAGCAAACTAAACTTTTGCTATAAGAGCATCAACATCATTCAGAAAAACATCAGCTATATCTTTATCAATCTCCGCTAAGTCTGTCCAGTCCTCGGTACCCTATGCATGATTAATATCATTTAATGCTTTACTATATCCATATATATTTAAAATGTCAGCATTATCAACTCTTGATCCGCTGATAGCAGCACGATATATTTTTAGTAATTCCAAAGCATTATCAAATGCTTCACGCATTGTTGGATCAAATTGGACATCTCGCAAATTATGCTTTGCATTATCCATTGCTGTATATGCAGCATTTATTAATTGGAGGATATCAGTGTATTGTCCAGTCAAAGCAATTGAAAATTGTTTCAGGCTTTCAGAGATTGGAGAATTTGCCTTTTCTCGTATAGCTATTTCTGCAGCTGCGAGTTTACTCTGTAATGATGTCAATCTATCTATTACAATATCTTCGTCTTCAGGTGACAAAAATTCACCTGTTCCCTCTGTTAATTCCTTTAGTTTAGTTTTTACGCTTTCATTTAAATTTTTTAAAAATGTCAAAAGTGCAGGTTTTACTTCTGGATGTAAAAATTCCTAAGATGTAAACTTTTCAATAATTGAATCAAAATTATCGTAGAGTATGTTTTCTTGTTTATTCTAATAATCTTTTTGTTTTAGTTCTAGTTTTTCTTGTAAAGCTGGAATAGTTGGATCTGAATCATCTAATTCGGCGATTTGCTATTTGATACTATCAATTTCATCAGAAAGAGTATTCAGAAGTCCAATTTCATATCCTGATCCCTCTTGCTCTGTCAAAAATTCTTTGAGATAGTTTTGCTGAGAACCTATTGCATTCTGTGCATTTTCCATCCAGATATCTTCGCCAAGTTCCGTTGGCATATTAGACATCATGTACAGTTCATGAATCAGCTAAGTAAGACCTCCAACGGTTGCATTGTCAGCCTATGCTTTATATGCATCAGCTTGAGTTGATAAGGTATTGCTTGTTCTGCGCAATACATCAACAAACTATGTGGCAACATCATGTATTTTTTGCTTACCTTCTCCATTTTTCAATTCGTTAAACTTCGCAACAGCATCGCTAATTTCAGACTCAGTTAATTCATTGTATTTTTTACCGTACAATTTTTCTGCATATAACGGTAAAATTACAGTTGTCAACTGCCCACTCAATGCGGTATTCATTTCAAATAATGCATCTTGTATGTATTTGGCAGCGTGTTTTCCACTTACGAAATCTTGCACTTTCTTTTGTGCTTTTTCATAATCTTCAGTAAGTTTCTTCAGTTGATTTTCCTCAACTATAGTAGTTTCCTTTTTTCTTTCCGCTGCCTTTTTAGCATCTGTTTCTGGTTCGTGCGAATGTTGAAAATCATTCAATAATTTAGAAGCTTTGACTAAATCCGTACATGCTGTGTTAAATTGCTACAAGTACATTCCTGCTGTTGTTGCTTTTCTTAAAGCATAGAAACGTAAATCTTTTAACGCACTCTAATCCAAGAAACTATCGTCATCAATAGCAGCACCTTCGGCATTAAGAGTGTCAACTATCAAATCAATCTATTTTTTTACTGCATTCTTTATATCGATAGTTTGATTGTGTTTTTTATCGCCTGGTTTATAGATAATGTTGCCTTCTTCATCTGTCGTAGTTTCGAAAGTCAAGCGTTTGTTTCCAATTTGCAAATCATTGAAATCCATTTTGTCAATTGACTTTTTAAACTCAGAAACCTGTTTCGGATCTCTACATATGGTGACCAATTCCTATATAGCTGTATCATAATCAAGGGATTTCATATATCGCATACCTTGGTAGCTGGTGAATGCGTTTGTAAAACTACCGCCAACCATACCACCAAAAAATGACATGAGATATCGGTCTTTTGCATTTTCCCAGGCCCCCATCTTATGTTCATCGTCTCCCTGCAACCACTTCACTGTATTATAGCAAGATTTTGTAAAGTCAGCAGAAAGTTCCTCAACAACTTCTTCTATACCTTCGCCAAGTCCACCAGCCAATGTCGCTTTTGTCATAAGGCCAGGTGTGCCATTGGCATATTCTGCTTTTGCTATCTTTTTACCAATATTGAACAAGCGGTATATGTATTGCTTTTTGCCCTCATTTGGCAATTTCTTGATTGAACGCTCAACAAGGTCACCACCGGTGTCTTTCATATCTTGAGTGATAGCTTTAACCAAAGCCTTGTTTTTGAATTTATCAGCACGTAATTCAGGCAAGATCCATTCTCCTATTCCGGTATTTAAGATTGCAGCTTCCTGTGCGGCATATCCAATAGCAACCATTGCAGCTTCAAGATCAGTTGCTCCGGCTTCTTTTGCTTCTCCATAGGTATCTAATGTTGTGATACCGTTCATGTAGGCCTTACTAAGTACTTCGCCAACCTTTTGATATCCTTTCAGGAAAGTGTTCATGTCTCGCTCTGCATTTACTGCAGCTACAGCCAACAACTCATTTCTCGCTTTATCTGCTGAAAACTGATCAATAAATGTTCGCGATTTAGTGAGATCTTGAAAACGCCTTTCTGCAGCTGTTTTGTATGCTTTTTCTATTTCTGCCGCTTTCTTCATTTGCCTTGATTCACTAGCACCACCAATACCTTTGAAAAGAGCTGGTGCTTTCTCAAACAAGAAACGTTGTTCTTTTAGCTATGCTGCAACATCTCCTATCAGATTGATCCAGTTTTCAAGACACCAAGTGTTTTCCTGTGCATATTCACTTTTTGCCATCTGCCTGTTTAAAGACTTAGACCAACCTTCCATTGCAGATAATGTTGGACTATCACTTCCAACAAGGATCTTGCCAAGTGTTCCAAATAAGCCAACAGCTTGTGTTGCCACAGATAATCCGGCAACAGCTGGTCCAACGTATGGAATGAACATGGTACCAACCAGTGCAGCATTTTTCAATAAAGTTTTGCCAACACCATTTTCTTCAAGATTATCAGAATCAAAAAAGTCGTATTTGTTCCAATCTGAACCATCAACTGTCAAGGTATTCAATTTACTCAATACACGCCTACCGTAGATGCTTCTGCCATCAAGATTTTCATAATAGAACGTGCCATTATCATTGAGTTTCAAATCTCCTTTTTTATGTTCAATTGTCTCTCCGCTTATAGGATCCTTATGTGTTCCGTCTTCGTCCCATTGTGCAAGCACACGAGTATCAAAGAAATCAGTGAAAAAGCTATCATTTGGAGAATCATGGTAAATCGGTGCTGCGCCATTCTCAACTTCAACTGGATTTGCAAGTACTTTTTCTGCTTGCGCTATTTCATCAATTGACTTTGTCCTTTTACCAGGTTTACCAAGTTCGGCTATACTGCTAGTAATCTGATAAGGATTTGACGCTTTGACAAATTCAGAATCAAAATCATCTCTCCTTTGCTTGTCAGGTGCGAAAAAGTTATCACGATGAAATGAAACAAAATTTGAAAAATCCTATTCTTGTTCCTATGTTGCCATTACATTATACATTGACAACACATTATCATAGAATCCTTTGAATTCTTTTTCATTAAAATTTCCACTTTCTGTTTTAAAAGCCTACTGTACTAATTCGTTACTTTTGTATTCATCGTAGTCTTTTACAGTGCTATTGTCTGCAGTAATTCCAACAGTCTATAAATCCCCCATGCTAAGGGTCGGATTTACGAGCACATTAAGCAGCAAATCATTTTTCTTTTCCTCATTCATATGTCAAAGTTTTGAAGGATCAACATACCTTGCTTTTACATCATCTTTGTGTTTAGTTATCTATTGCTATGTCTCTATTCCCTACGAATATGCAGGAGGTAACTTCTCACCTGATCCAGATTGAGCAGAGAAATAGTCAACTTTGACTGGAACAAATACAGTTCCTTTATAATAGTGATCATGACCATTCCAATCGTACCAGTTATCTTCATCAAATTCAAATCCTCCGTCACCATCTTTCTCCCAATTGTTTGCTTTCTTAATTTGGGCTGTGATGTTTTTGATTCTATTATCATCATTAATCTCTTCCAAATATTGATTTTCATCAAAATCGGCATCGCCCATTGCTTTGTCATATGCTATAGCATTGATGACTCCAAATCTCCTCCATGCTCCATTCTTTATCAACTGACCAGTCTTGTCATATGCAACCGGCAATTGATGTTGCTGATATACTTGGTTGATTTCGTCGACATGCTCAGCAATCTATTCTGGACTATTCATCAAGATACCTTTTTCTCTAAGTTCCTGATCAGCTTTCGTCTTTCTTTGCATAGCATCAAAATCTGGAGCAATTTCTCCTTGCTGTGCTTTCTCTAAATCAATAGGCATATCTACAGAATGAATAACGCTGTCATTGGTCAATACTTGATTCATTGTTTCAGGATTGAGTTTTTGACCGCCAATTGATGCGTTTGTCCAATCAAGTATTCCTGTATACTGGCTTTTTGTAATATCCTATATTGTTGAAATAGCGCCATATGGTGTGCCCTCTTTTGACACAATTGGTAAATCATTACCAAAAGTTTTAATGCCATCCACGGTTTGGTTTTGAATAACAAACTAGCTTTTGTTTCCGTAGCCAAGCATCCACTATGTTGCTACATTCATATCCTCTCCATCTTTTGTTGCAGTAGCTTTTGCTCCTGGTTTATTCCCTGTTGTATCTTCTACAAGATTGCGATCAATAGTTTGTTTTAAGGATGTCGTCATTCCGACCTTCTACCCAATGATGACATTCTTGATATAATTCAGTGCTTCTTTATCACTTGCCTTTCCGCTTTTAATATGCAGCAATTGTTTTGCATTTTCTGGCAATTGGTTATAGATATAACTGATTGCTTCCTGTGCTTGCCTTGCCTATGTCTCTGTTAAAGATTTAATCTTATACAAGCCATCAACAGAAACAGACGCAATATCTTCACCATTGTATGCCTTTTCAACAAGAGCCTATAAAGCTTGCTGTCTTTGCTATGTCTTTTTTGATATGTACTGACTTGATGATTCTTCATCTTTCCCTAGACTCATCATGTACTATTTGATAAGTTTGTCAACCTGCTCTAACCCAATGCCATTGTTGACTATTTCCATCACCGTATTATCATATGCTGAATTTTTATTTTGTGCTCTATAATCCAACAGATTAGAATTTGTGTAAAGGCTATATTTGCTTGGGTCCTGCAAATATGTTTCTATCTTTATTGGTTTAGGCTCATTTTTTTCGTTACGAACAAACACATATCCTCCTTGTCCTATAGCAACCTCATTTAGGCCCTTGTTCTAGCTCACAGTCTTGTATGCTTTATCGTATTCCTGTTTGTTGAACTCCGCGCGTTTAAGGTCATGCATAGCACTAAGATATTGTGTCGATAAATCACCAGTGCTTATTCCGAGATCTTGCAAATCAAAAAACCTTGACAATCTGGAGTATATCTGTTCCATATCAGAAGGTAAACCTTTGATATTTCCAAGAAGATTCATCAAGTCCTTATTCGTAAGTTGTCCCTTGTCTTCTTTTGTTTTTGTTGTAGTATCATCGGCTTCCACTTGTCTGGATAGTCCCAAATTAACGGTCACTGGCCTATATACTGAGAACGGGGGCATTGATCCCCCGCTCTACATCTAGTTAATTTTATATATCATTTTAGGAATCGTTTAATTGCATTCAATTCATCCTTTGACAATCTATCTATTGATTTTGATAATAATTTGCAACTATCAGCTATTTGCTTTGCAAGTCTATCATTGTTGCTTTTTGATCTTTTTACATCAGTATCATCTATTTTTATACCTTTCTTTGCTTCTGGTATACCTGTAACAGTATAGCTATCAATCGATCTCTTTGTGGGTGAACCAGAACGCAAATCCATCATATTGTATAATTTCAAGCCCTTTCTCTTAGCCAATTCATTATATATATCAATTTTGTCTTGCAATCCTTCTGTTGCTTCATACTATTGCAACTGAAGCTTCCTCTTGTAGAATTCCTCAGGTGAAATATTCGGATCAAGTAGCGATTTCTTCAGCTTGTTATATTTAGGTCTGCTGTTCATCCATTGCTAGAAATTAAGTGGCATCATTATACTATCATACTTGTTCTGTGCATATTCTTTCTTTTGGCGATCTTGCGCCCAAAGCGTTCCACGCATATTTTGAATTGCACCAAGATAATTCTGCGTGCCTTCATTGTCATATGTAATATATGTTGACTTTGCCCTTGTCTTATTGTTTGCAAGTTCTGCTAATGCAGCACTGTTCTATGTCTATGTATGGAGATTATTCTGATATACATTTTGATTCAGACTGAGCTAATTTTCACCAGTCTTGTACATCCGATCATTATATATAGCATTACCCTGCATATTCATCTTACCAGCTGTACTTGCACCTTCAAGTGCTGCCGCATTGTTTATATTTGCATCAGATGACTTTGCTTTTCCAGCTTGTGATTGAATCTGTGCGCCTTGCTATTTTTGACTCTCTTGACCGAGGTAATCACCATATGTATATCGGTGCATGTTCATCGGATTCTTTAACGAAGTCCTGATGTTCAACATTTCCTGAAGTATGCGCTTGTTATTCTTTCTGTTAGAAAGATAACGACCAAATCCAAGTGCATCATATGCAAGCTTATTCATATTGCCATCAAGATAGGTTCGCGCTTTGTTGAGCCAATTACTACCTTCGCCTTCTTCATCTCCACCAGTATTGAATCCACCACCGCGTCCGGTATTTTCTCCAGTAATCTCTCCAGCTGCAGGCTTTGGTTTTCCTTCATTCATTAATGAATTAGCCTGCTCTTCTGTTAACTTCGCGATATCACCATTGGCTTTTTTATATACATATGCAGTTTCACCATTTGACAATTTAATAGGATGAACTCTTGACATCTTACCTTCAAGTGTATCCTTGTCCCACTCTGTCTTGTATCGGTCCATTCGACGCATCCAGGTTTGGGTTCCCATTGTGTCATCGATATTGTCCTGATATCCGATGTTCCAGTTTATACCTCTATTATTTGAATTTTGGCTTCTATTATAGAACATCGATCTGAACAATCGGTTGTGATCTTGTATATTCTGGTCTTTATCAGTGTTTGCACTGTATGCCGTATCTATAGTTGAGCCATCAGGCTGCACACCCCAGAAACTCCTGATCTTACTAGCATCTGTGTTGTAATGGCTTATGAAATCATCGATATTGTCAGTGTTATATGTTGTTTGATAGTATCGCTGCAAATCATCGCCTACTATATCTGCTTGTGATGTATATGCGTCATTTTTTGCAGCAGCCTGTCCAAGATCGAAATTCTTGTTGTGATCATTTGCATTCAAATCAGAATTTGCAAACTGGTTCCTATTTCTAAGATTTGCATTGCCAAGATTCTTCTATTTCCACAGATCATTATACCATGCCCAATCTTCTGGGTTCTGTACAACTTTATCTCCGTCTGCAGCCTTTAAGATGCCACCTTTAGCATTAGATGATATGGCGGTGGCATCAATATCATCTGAGGTAAAATTTACATCACGCAGAGATCTCATGCGTTCAAGAACACCACCATACTTAAATGGAGATACTGTTGTTGTACCGCCTCCAGCTGGTGTTGGTGCAGTAGTAGTTGATGGTGGCGTTGTTGGTGCAGCAGTTCCTCCAGTTGTAGCTCCGCCTGTTGTTGGTGTGGTAGTAGTACCGCCTCCTGTGGTGGGTGTCACTGCAGGTCTCGGCCTTGGACGTGTTGTTCTCGGTGCTTTTACTTTAATCTCTATTGAATCATCGGCATTCATGATTTTATCCATCAAATTGTCAAGATCAACAAATGAACCACGCTTTGCTTTCCTTATCGCATTAGCAAATTCAGCTTCAATGTCAGCTACTGTTTTACTTGTTCCGTGAACTTCTTGCAAAAGATAATTTTCTATATCGATTTTTACATCTCTGCCATTCACATCATGCAAATTTTCTGGAAGCATATCTTTCAATCTGTCAGTCACAACATCAATCTCTCCAAGAATCTGATTTTTCTCTGCTTCAGTTTTGACGGACAATTTCCCTTTTAGCTTTGTGCTTAATTTATTATTAGCTGCGGCAATCTAACTTTTAGCAGCATTTTCTGCTCTTTGTGCATTTGCTTTATTTATTGCGTCCTTTGTTTGAGCTCTACGTTCAATAAACTGTCTTGTTTTTGTATTGAGTTCATATTCACTCATATCTGGATGTTTTGTTTTCAGATTATCTCGTCTTGCTTGTGCGTATGTCTATATTTCTGCAATTTCGTCAGGATCGAAATCATAGCTTGCAACTTTTCTGGCTGTTGCTTTCTCTGCAGCTTCATCAGTACGTATAAGTCTCAACTCGTTCTGTATATCTGTATCTGTCAATGCAGAACCTGTTCCAGTTTTAGAAAACTCATCATTGTTTTTGTTTATATAATTATTGAGTTTCTGCCTTTCCGAATTTGTCAATCCGCCACGTGTAGCCTATGCTGCTTCTAAACGGTCAAATGCTGATTTGTTAGCATTATATCTATCTCTTAAAGCTCTAAACTCAGCCTCTGATACGGTAGAGCCAGCCGCTCTTGCTCTAAGCTCTGCATTATTAGACATTTCTGAACCAGCTGATGCTTTCCATGCTTCAAGCTCGCCAAGTGATTTTGCAGTATCGAATTTAGTTTGAAGCTCTGCGTTTACAAGTGCAGTATGCGTAGGATCATTCGATAATTTATAAACAGCCGTGATATCAGAATCATCAGCTGCTGCTATACCATTGCGACGTGCATAATCAGCAAGATCATTCAGTTTTGTTCTTGATGTAGTAGTAGCGTATAAATCATCAGCTATCAAATTGCCGGCTGCATCTTTAGATCCATATGTTCCAACTCTTCCTTCAATGAGTCTTTGATTTGCAATTTCTTCAGATTTCAAGCCTCTACCCATATCTTCGCGAAGCATTAATGCTATATCTATGTCATCAGCATATCTTGGCGTTGCTGAATTCGGATCAAAATTAGGATCAATCTTGCCGGAATAATATTCACGAAGTGCTTTCTGCTGTTCAGGATTAAGACCATCAAAAAGATTGTCCATGATCTTTGGACCAGCTCCTGCAGTTCCTTTCAGATATTCTTTCGCAAGTTGTGTCTTCTTATATTGAGGCTGTGGGCCATGCACTCTTTCATAATCTGCTATATAATCAAGTACTGGCTGCTTATCTTTTCTTGTTCCAAACCAATCCTGGAATTGCTTTGCATCATATGCTTTTGTTCCAGGTTTTCCAGCCTATTTTTCAATCTCTCTTTCAGTTATTATTTTGTTATCGAGCACATTATCAGTCCTTGTTCTGACTGCTCCCATGCCGCGCGACATTTCAGCATTGGTATTGAGGTAATCCATGGCCCAACCTAAACCTTTACCCAAGTATGCGCGATCAGCTGCTCTTTGGCCAACTCTCATTCTAAGATTGCGCAATCCCTCGGCAGTCTTTGGATCATAAGCGTATCCACTTCCAGTTTTTATTCCATCCAAGAATCCAACCTCATCGGTAAAGTCTCCAATCTTCGGACCGCGTTTGAAATGACTTGTCCAACCTGTTGCCTTAGTCCAACCATCAGGCATAACAACAGGAGCATTTGGATTTACACCAACAGATATATCATGAGCTTTTACTTGGCTCAATCCTTCAAATTTAGATTTGGCAGCATCAAGTCCGGCAATTTCCTATAATTCAGCAAGTTTTGTATCATATGCTGTCTTTTCTGCAGCACTCAAACTCGATATTTCGGTATCGGCAGGTTTACCGATTCCTTTCATGACTTGATCTTTGCCTATTGCATCAGCTGCCGTCTTATATGCTGAACGCATATTCTTTTGATCCTATACGCTCAGTTTTATTTCTGCTGCATTACCGTCTACATCAACCATATTCAAAACTTTTGGAGATGTAGGATCAGCATTGTTTATCAACCAATTGCCAGCATGGACATCATCACTCCAAAGTACATTTGCCTAATGTCTTGTGTTAGAGTACTACAATGCTTGTTCTGTAGTTCCTGCTTTAGCCCAAGCTTCACCGACAGCCTTATTGACACTTTCTGATGTTGCGCCTTCTGCTTTTACAGCTTTATCAAAAGCTGTCTTCATTGCTTTCTTCTGCTTAGCTGATACTTTTATCTCGTTGCCATTAGCATCAGTGAAAAGGAAACTATTGCCACGTCCTGCGCCTTCTGATGTTGATGCCATAGGCTGATAAAGACCTCTAAATGCAGCCTTCGCATTTCTACCAGGAGATAATGCAAGGATAGGATCACTGACAAACGCTGCTGCTTTTCCTGCTATATTATTGCCAAATTTAGCTGCAGCTTGTCCAGACAGTGATTTGGTACCAGTAGCAGCTCCGGAAGCCATAGAGTAATAAGCATCAAGTTCTCGCGCTTCTTCGTGAGAAAGCGTGCCTGCTTTATCCTTTGCTCTTAACTCCTTGATTCTATCGAGATTTGACAGAACATTGTAAGCACCCAAGCCTGTCATTCCGAGCTGTGCTGCTGTCTTTCCTGCTTTTACAAGACCACCACCAGGAATAAGCATCAAGCCAGTCATTCCTGCGTTTATAGCAAGGTTGCGCATCATCTCACTACGTGATACGCTATCATCCATTGCATCAGCTATTAAGTTGCCGACCGTTCCAGCTGTTCCTCCAATAGCACCTATAGCATTACCAATAACAGGAACAAAAGAAGCAATACCGCTTGCAATATCAAGGTTTGTGCTCCATTTGCGAAGAGATGAACCTTTTTGAGTTCCAGCTTTTTGCTTGCCTTTCTTTACATCTTCAACAGACATATTCCTGGCCTTAGCTTCTGCTTCGTATCTCAGTTCACGTTCTGCATCGTTCTACTGATTAGCTTGTTGCCCAAGTGCTGCAAGATCATAACCGCTAGCAGCTTTGATAATTCCACCTGTACGTAGTGCTTCAAGTTTAGCGCCATATTTAGCCCAGACATGAGCGCCTCCAGCTGATGTCCTACGACGTCTTGGATTCTTCTTTTGATATTCAGATTTTAGATACTGGTATAAAAGTGGAGTTTCTGAATCGCTCACATGTACTCTATAGAATTGTTTTGTTTTCTTGTTGTACATCAAAGCGGTTCCGTTCTCGTAGTTTATCGTTTTATTAAGATAGAAACGATCCTCATCAACAGGTGTGATATAAGAAGGATTATTTTCAAATTCCATCATGATACCACGCAAAATATTTGAGTTAGTCATTCCATTGGGGCCTAATTGGTTAGGATTGACACGTTGCCCGTTCATAACCAACTCGAGCAATTTATCTGCATATTGTGCGTTTCTCTGATCAGAAAGCCAAGATGGTGTAGAATCAGCCTCGCTAGTTCCAGAAATGCCGCTCCATTTATCATGCATTGCCTGATCCCAAGCTCTGGTATCAAGTTGCTACTCTTCATTGAATGTGTCGCCTGTCCATCCCCAGTGATTGTTTGCCCAATTCTAATAGTTTCGATTGTATGTTGCATCTCCGTATTTCCTATCTTTCCAATCTTCCGTGAATTCCTGGAGTGCTGCACGGTACTCTTCTTGAGTAATAACTCCGGCCTTGAGCTCTGCATCAAGCTCCTTCTTCTTCATCTTGAGCTGATTATTGTATGATTCCGGGTCATCATCAACTTCCTCTTCTTGACCATTACCAAGTAAACGCTCACGTAATGATCTGCCAAATCCTATAGCGTCCAATGCTGTTGCATCATTATTGTCGTATGTTCCATCTGCTAATGATGCGGCGGCTTCTGCGAGCTTCTGCTTATAATCTGCAAGATCATGGAATGCACTACCCTGAAAATCAAACGAGTCATCGTTTAGAGTTCCTGCATAATCGGTAAGCATCTGTGCAAGAGCGTTTGCTCTATTTGTATTACCACGTACTCCATTATCGTCTAATGCATCACGATCAACCCAAGATTGAAGATCTGCATCCTCATTTCCGCCATAGAATCTATTCCAGAAATATTTTCTAAGAGCGCCAAAGTTATACTTTTCTTTTTCTTTAGCTTTAGGTGCTTCATACTGAGGCGCTGATTCCAAAATCTTATCTAACAAGCCAAGACCATATGATTGCATCTTGTTATCATCTCCAAGAAATGTTCCAGAGTAGATCATACCATCGCCACGTCTCAAAGATCCATCACGCAATCCTCGCTGGATTTTTGCAGCTTCATTCAAAAACTGATTGTATTTCTTGCTGCCTCTACGAAATCCTATATGCTCAGCAAACAAAGGAATATTCTTTTCGTAAAGTTCGGCAAGCTTAGCAGCATCATATTTCCCACTTGATGTCTAAAATAATACGGGCTGCTCTTCCTCGGAAACGGGGGTCTCTACAACTACCTATTCCTTAGGCACAGATGGATCACTTCCAACTACCGTTCCGCCTGTTTGTAATTTTTTAATATATTGACTCATATTTTGCATTTAAACTAAAAAAGGAGGTATAAATTATTATATACCTCCTCCGTCCTTAAACCATTAATTTCTATTTATTACTTACGAATGTAGCCTACGAGTTTACCACCTCTGCGATATACGGGTTCACCCTGAGGAGCTTCCTGCTGGGGTGCGCCTCCGCCCTGCTGCATCATCTGGATAAACTGCACAATGCCATCGCAAGCCTGCATAGCAGCGTTGCAGTCCTGGCTCTGTAAAGCCTGAGCTGCCATCTGGCCGATCTGCATCAACATTTCCATTGGATCACCGCCACCCTGAGGTGCACCGCCCTCCTGGGGCTGCTCTGCGGGTTCCTCTTCCATGGGAGCCTCAGCGGGAGCTCCACCTTCAGCTGGTGCGTCTACAGGGCCGCCCTGCTGGAACTTCTTAACGCCCACAACGGGCACATTACGAAATCGAATATTCATATTTTATTATTGTTTAATTAAACGTTTCGAGAATTAACGCAACAATTATAATATTAAATTAGCACTTTATAAAAACTATTCCTTATTTTGCGAAGTTTTACATACTAACGGGAAAAAATATGTTATTTGCCTTTTGCCATTAATTATTTCACGCTTCTTTACATATTCTGGAAAAAATGTTTTAATTGAACTTTTTTTGTGCCACTCTAAATAATGTTCTTTAAATAAAGGCGGAAAAACATCTTCTATTTCTGAATACGTCCAGGTTGCCTTATTTGACTCACATATTATTTTGTTAATCCACTCTAAACCCTTTTTGTCGGATTTAAATATTTCTGATCGGGAATACTCACAAGCATTAAAATCTTGTTTTTTGTATTCCGTTAAAACGCTAATCGTGCTGTTGTAAATTTCAGAGATTAATTCATAATTATAAATATCTATCTTTTTTAAATTTTCATCAAAAAAGAATCTTGTGTCATACTGATTTATATAAATTGACATATAATTCATAGGCGTGGCTTTAAACCATAGAAGGTCAGTTGTTAACTGTTCATCTGTTTCATGGTTTATAACCTCCATCCTGCTTAATCCTCTTTTTTCATTTAAATTAACTTTGTCCAAAAACGTTTGTTTAGAGCAACCTAAATATCTATGTGTCTTTGTATTTAAAATAACTATGCATTCATCTTTATATTTTGAATTCCTAATTCTTCCGCAAATTTGCCGAATTTTTGTTGATATATCTAGAACTGTAGAAGCAATTTTTGTATCACATAAAATAACACACATTCCATTTTCATCATTAATGTCTACTCCTTCAAATGAACATGACGTGTAAAAGTTTAGTTTGCAAATAGGAGATGTTATTTCTTTCTTATTTTTTACTCTTGTAGTTTGATTTGTAGAACAAATAACGCGGAAGTCAGATATGCTAAGTTTATTAACAATGTATTTTATCGTTCCAACACTATTCAAAAAAATATGAATATTCCTTGTCGGATATGAATTAATAACATTTATTATTTCACGCTGTATATATGGTGTGTTTCTAATTGTAATGTTTACTTTTGTTGCATCTTCCCATTTAAATTCAATTCTATCTATACCTTCTAATTCTTTTAAAATACATTTGTCATTTAATGGAGTAGCTGTTAAAAAACACCAATTAGTGAACCGTCTAAAATTATTTAATATTCCAAGAATTGCGGAAGACCTAAAAGAGTAATCATTAAAAAGTAAATGATACTCGTCAATTAACAGAAACCAATTCGTACATTCTGGAATAGCATCCATTATTTTTCCCAGAGAGTCATATGTACCAATTATTTTTTTAAATTCTATTTGGCAATTAGCGTATTCTCTTATTTGTTGTTTTGTTATATCTCCAACAACTCCAAAATAATTTTTAGAGTTTAAGCATTTTGAAATTACCAGGTTTTTTGTTGGGACTAAAATCACACTATTTCTCTTGCATGTTAGTTCGAGAGTTGTGCCTCCACATCCTGTGATTCCTTTATTTATCATACAATGAGATGGAAGGAATTCAATAACCTCGCTTAAATACTTCTTACCGCTTTCAATTGAAATTGTTTTTGTAGACATATATCATTATTGTTTTTATTGCCACGAATTTTTATTTATATAGACTAGCCACGAATCGATCGATATGGTTTCCATGATTTTTTCGTATTGCCACGAATTTTTATTTATATAGACTAGCCACGAATCGGTCGATATGGTTGGCACGAATCTAAACAATAATAATATTTTCATCCAAAATCAAATTCCTTTTAAGCGTATATTTTCAAATTATTTCTCCCCTCTTTTTGTTCCTCCTTGGATAAGTTTCCCGTTTAAGTTTAGCCAATTCTCCGGGTTCTCTCTAGTTTGGAAATATCTGATATATTCCTCATCTGTATATTGTGTGCCGTCTTTCTTCTTATGATCCTTTGGCGGTGTATAGATCCACCTGTCCCCGTCTTGTTTCCATGCGTCTTTATTTACTCCTGGCCATGTGATATGTGGTTCTAGTTTATAGTCTCCGTTCATATGCGGCCAATTCCAGAATTTATTTTTCGGTGCTTCTTTAGCTGCTTCTACATCTTTCTTTTGCCACTCATCGTATTCATTTTCGAAAAACGTGTGATAATCATACGTTCCATCATCTACATCTATCCCTCGATCTCTTAATATATCAAGGAAAGCCTCGTATTGCTCATCTGTCTTTTTCCCTGGGAATGGATAAGCAGCTTGTACTTTTCCGCGGTATTTCTCATCATCTCCGAATATGAAACCGATGCTAGAGGGCAACCACTCGGTGGCTTTTATATAGTCCTCTTTTGTGTATGGCTTACCGTTCTCGTCAACTTGTCCCTCTGTTGGTCTTATAAACCAACCACCGTTAAATAATATAAGGTTTGGGTACCAATCATCAGGTCCCTTTTCTCCGATGTATCTAACATCGTTAGGATTAAAGGCGTAATCTTGCAACTCATCAGCTATATATGAGTTTTGCGCATTTCTGTAATTCTTGAACACTTCTGGCTCGTGTTTCTTTTTAATACTTCCGCCTTTTTTATGTTCCTCGATTTTCTCTTTATCTTCGGATTTATCAAAGTCTTTCATCTTTATGACAAAACGACCATCAACTTCACGATTGCGCATTTTCTGATACGCCTCATCTATAGCTTCTGCTGTGGGTTCTATCTCTTCAACAATAGGGAAGATGTTGGCTTTAATAGAAAAATCAACGCATAGCTGTGTCTCGCTTATTCCTCCGATCAGACTTCCGAAAAGTTCAACACCTGGAAACTCATGTATTAAATCTTTAATAGAGATATCGGGACATTCATCATATGGAGGAATGCCTACTATCGCAAGTTTTCCGCCACAATGCAAGAGTCTCATATATTTTTTGAGGTCGTAATTATATGGGATTGTTATAATTCCAAAATCAAACTTTTTCTCAAAAGACTCATCAATCTCTCCGTCCTCCTCTATCTTGGCAAACTTTACATCTACTGCACGTGCTAATTCTTCCCTATCTTCTATATCAAATGCTACAACCTGGCAGTTTATAGCTTTGAGATACTGGGCCGCCATATGGCCAAGACCACCAAAGCCTGCAACAAAAACAGTTGAACCTTCCTCTACGTTAGCCTGTCTGATAGGTGAGAATGTAGTAATACCAGCACACATGAGGGAAGGGATCTTTGGGAGATCTTCCTCTTTACAGTCTACCTTTATTGCAAAGTCTTGCTTTACTACATAACATGTAGAATATCCGCCTTGTGTTATCTCATCGTTATCATCCCAATTTTTAGCGTTGTAAGTGAGAACCATTTTCTTGCATTCCTGTTCTCTGCCGTGATCGCATACGCAACACTCACCGCATGAATTAATTATGCAGCCTATGCCTGCATAATCTCCAGCTTTGAATTTCTTGACATCCTTTCCGCAACGGATAACTTTTCCAACTATCTCATGACCAGGCACGAGTGGAAAGTTGGCTTCTCCCCAATGGTTTTCCACAGTGTGGAGATCGCTATGACAAATACCGGCATATAAAATTTCAATAAGTATATCATCATCACCAATAGCGGGACGTGTAAATTCTATCCTCTGGAAATTTTGATGTGGGCCTTGAAGACCAAAGCCTACACATTTTATTCGTTCAATATCCATTATTCATGTTGTTTATTAAATCATTTATTTTTAATGATATATTATCTGCTTTTTTATTTTGTTGTATGTTAAATATTTCTAAATAAATTATCCAGCATTTATACATGTCAATTAATTCTTGAATTGATAAATCCAGAATATTTGAAATATCAAACAAGCACCAGCAACAATCCGCATTTGGTTTATCTGTGTATATATTTATTGGGTTATAATTTACAAATTCGCATTGTTTATAAAATCTATGTGCAAGTTTATTGTCAACATAATTTCCGCCAAACTCATTGCTTGTATTTGAAAAACCGTATATGATATCTACATCACCAATTGAGCATATTAAAGTGACAACTTTATCTTTAGAGATATCGCAATTAATCATATTATGTTTTACAAAATCGCAAAATATTTCATATAAAAATAGCGCATCTTTGATTTTTATCATTAGCGGATTAACACCGTAGAATATATCACTCCACTTCCCAACTGATCCTAATATATCAAAATTATTTGATAATTTATATCCTTTTTTATTTATTCTTTTTCTTGTATTTTGCAAAACGGATAGCTAAGCATTATTCAGTATGCCAAATTTATCATTTTCTATTACAGCATCATCTCCCATTACTTTTTGTCTTTGTCAAGCTGTACGTATTCTGCATCTCTTCCATCCTGCGCGTCTAATTCTTTGAAGACATAACGCCCAAGGCTTGCGCAATATTTCTCATATTCTGGACGCTTCCGATTTTTCCACGCCCTCTTTGCTTTTGTTATTATTACCTTTGTTGATTTTCTTGACATGATACGCTGGCCGGATTTGAGCTGATACTAAGTCTCCCCATCACTTCCTAAAACTTCCATAACGTATTCATCATCATCTCCTGGAAGCTCAAGCTCATCTCCTGGTTTTACATCAGCATCTTGGCTAAGCTCTACAACAAACTGCACATCGTCTTCGTGGATAAGGTTTTCAGATAATGGTGCACCTTCTTTGACAGAGATGCATTCGAAATCTTCATTGAAAAAGCATATTTTGAGGGGTATCTCTGTGTCTTTCATCCAATAGTCAACACTACACGGCTTATTGTAGTAGAAGATCATGCCCTGATCTTTTCCAAGATAGCTAACATTTTGCAAACCTTCGGCTTTCTCCTCTTCAGTTTTAGCTTCCCAGAGGTGATAGGTGTTGTTTCCTATCTTTGCTTCTACTGTTGGCTTCTCTGGTTGCTGTTTTGGCTCTTCTTGCTTTGTTCCTTGCTATTCTTTTTGGATATTCCCGCCAGCTTTGAACAACTACATGCCATTGAATGCACGCAATACATGGTCATCATCCATAAGAGCCAAAAGCTTCTTCATGGATGAGCCGTGCTTTTTCTTGTTTTCTCTTATCTCTTTGATATCTTCGACTGTGTATTTTTTGTCAGATTTAACTGATCCGATCACATCTTTCAGCATATCAGAGAACCCGTCGGTCTCGTACGCTATATCAGGGCCTCCCATAGTTATGATGATCTCACTATTACCTCCAAGGATTTTTTCAAGTCGTGAAGGTTTGTAATCATCAAGGCCGTTTGTAAGCCCAAGAGCTTTTAATACAGAACAGATAAGGCAGTCGAGGTTATCGCTATCATTCAGAACTGCCTGAGGTTTCAGCTCCTCCTTTATTTCCTCCTCCTTCTTCGGCTCTTTCTCCTGTGGTATTGTCTCCTCCACAAGATCCTTGAATGTCTTTTTCATGATAATATGCCAAATAAAAATATTTTTTCTTTATATAATCACCATTTAATTCTCGCCTGGCTTGTGCAAACATCTCATAATAGTTGGGAATTTCCACCATATCCTGCAACTCTTCGAGTTCCATTTCTCGTATGGCTTCCATTTCCACATTCTCGAGTTGTTCTTTTGTAAGCTATGCATCGTGATATTTGGATCTCATATCAAACGCTGGGGCGTTCTCTTTTATGAATTGTTTGTATTTATACATCACAATCATCATTTCGATAGAGATCCCAAGCGCAGACTCAAACCCATAATACATATAACACGGAAGATCCACATAGTGGAACTGTACGGGGTCCCTCCATATGAAAAACTTTTTCTTTAGATTGACCCCGTATTTTATGCTTCTTTTCATACCTTGATCTGTTTGATCAATCCGACGCGGTCGTCGGTGTTCTCCATCATCTCTTCAGCGATAAGCTTACCGGCTTCAATAGCAAACTCTTGTTTCTCTTGTGCGTCATCGCTCTCGTTATACTTATCGCGCAGTTTCTCTACTTTCTCTGTGAGATCAGCGGAAAGGATCCACTCAGAATGTTCTATCTCTGCCACCTATTCCACTTGCTACCCATCTTTTGCTATCGTCACGACGGGGATGCCCTTATGTGTTATTTCACCTTTGAGGTCATCCCTCACTTCTTCGATATGGTGTTTGTCTTTATGAAGTGCACCCTCTGGCAAAAGGGACATCTGCCCTCCATTCTGGAACATATCGATCGTGTCAATGACTGGCACGTATTCTATCGGTTCCTGTTTTGCGTGTTGCTTCCTGTGGTTATATGCCACACGGTGAGCTATCTAATACTAAGATGGCAATATTCCGCCTTTCTTAGCACTCATCGGCATAGCCGACCAATCCGTACCATTCATCATATTTTGATATTGCTGGTTGTTCATATCTTGCTGATTGGCTAATGCATCCATCAGCATTTTGTTTTGGTTCATTATAGATGCCATGTTGTTTTGTAGTCTTCCAGCTGCTGCCATCTCATCATTTGCTCGGCCTAATGCTTTCCTACTAAACAGGCCATATTTCTTTCCTGACTTCTCCGCTGCATCCATGACATCATCGGCAGCTCCTGAATAAGAATCGCCACCAAGTGCCAAGGTCTAGGTGTCAGCTTCCATAGTGTCGGATTTCTTAGCTCCTAAAGCATTGATGAGCCCGAAAGGAGTAAGAGCCATAAATGACGAATCCATGAACGCATCAGTCTTGGTCATTCCCGAAGTCCCGACTCCCATAGAATGCAAGGCTTTTGTTCCCAATGCTCCGAGCTTCATAATGCCGCCTGCTATTGGGCTAATCTAACCGACAGCATCAGCAACGCCATTGTATCCTGCATCTAGTCCTGCGGACAGATTGCCATATCTTCCTTGGTAGTTATCAGGTTCAGGGAACAAACCACCTAGTGCATTTGCAGCATTGCCTATTGTTCCCCAGATAGCACCAGGAGAAGCTGCTGTTTGTTTTAATCCGCTGCCGCTGCCGGAGTTATGGTTTACAACGCTGCCTTCTTTTACGTTATTACTCATGATGCACTTTTATTATATAATGTCAAGACACCACCAACCACTGCCAGCTCATCGCCTGTATAACGGATGCGGATCTTGATGTATTTATCCTTTAATTTCATCTCTTTCCTATCGCTCCACTTCTCGAAGCTTACATCTTCTGTATTATATGTTGTGCCAAATTTATCATTCAGTATATCCAAATCAAAATCGGTAGCTTTAGCATCGTCTGGTATTGGGTTGTTTCCGAGGTTAATGATAGGCTTACTGGTAAACGGACGATCAACATATTCATTTTTCTGCATGTATGTTATCGATGGAATCTGAACGTACCAGCAATCCTCTTTGTAGTGCATATTTCCACGTATTCGGCCCTCTTTCTTCATATCGACACCTTTAACATGACACCATATCCTGAACTCATTAAGAAGCTCGTTATACACAATTTCAGATCCTGAGAGGTTCTAATAATCAAACCCTGTTTTCTTCATCAGCTAGTAGTAGCTCTCAACATCATTTGCGTCGTGAATTCTCCGATAGTATAAGGGGAACATTGTAGATTTGGATATATTCGCGCCTACATTAAGTGCGAGTTTTGGCGTTATATGTGTAAAGTCTGGGTTGTATTTGATGCGTGAACCAAGGCACAGATTATATAGCGCTTTTGTTATTTCTTGCCTATAGTACATGTTTGGTTTATCATTGCCGAGATCATAACATTCACCGATCACTTCATAATGGAATGATTCAGGCGCCGCTTTATTGCTTAGTATTCTCAGATCGTTGAAGATCTTGTGAACACTTGCATCTTTACGTACTACAAACTCAAATTCGAACGGGTGCTATGTGCCATACCAGAATGTGGGTTTGATAGTTTCCTCTGTCATAACAGCGTCGGACTGCCCATGTTTCCATAGGAAATGTGTAGCTCCTCCATCGTGTATATTAGAATGATCTAATCCCAAGATATGCCTGTTGACTTGATGATCGAGGGTTATCATACAGTTTCCGATGTTCCCGGATATTGCAGGAAGCCAAGAATAGAACGTCTGCCATCCTCCGCCTTTTGTTGCTCCATGCAGATTATAGCACAAGCTCCACATGGTATCATCACAATAAGCGGTAAAGATTACGTCGCCTTTAAACATGTTATAGTGTGATTTGATATTCACTTTGCCGATGTCTGGATTCATTCCATCCATTGGCAACGCATCATTGAGGAATGACTGAATCCTAAAATCTGAGATCATCTAAACGGTTGATCCATCACATGCCCAGATCTTCTTGGCGTTCGAATCAACACCAAAGACTCCATAAGGTGTAGATATAACACTTTCAGGCCATGTAGATCCGAAATCTTCAGATAATATTTTCGGAGTTTCCGGCAACACATTTGAGGTATTGATATATACGAATCCACCGGCTCCTTCTCCTGCAAGTGCTCGCTCATTGACTGGTACCAACATGATACCATGCTCGCATACTACCAAGAGATAACTTGCCAATGATACGATTTTTGTAATTGCTCCGTATTGATCGGTATAATCTCTATAATGATTGGCAAGGAAAACACGGTTTCCATTTTCAAAATTCCCGTTTACAAGGATATTTGAATATTGGATTCTGTTCTTATAGTAGTTATTTTCCCAGATATAGTTATTTTGATTGAAGTGTAGCCTATCACCTCCTGACTTACTGAATCCCTCGTTGTAGTTATCGGATTCTCTAAGTTTATAAGATCCGGATGGGTCTATACTGTGCAATGGGTAGAATGACCTAGCATTTCCACTATGTGCCTTTTCATCTGTCCATGCTTCATTTGTGCTTCTTATGCATATATTTCTCGATGATCTACACGGGAAAGTGACCCATGAGCCCATCTGCACAGCATTCATATCGCCAAGGTTTACATCAAGAGCAACATCTGGGTTCTTAGTCAAATCAAAACTTCTGTATTCAATCGAGAATAGCTTATTCAAAGCATTTGTGAAACACATTCCCTAAAGGATCGTGTCATTATATGGAGCGGATGAGTCATTGAAGTTTCTATTTACTCTATGAGTATACCATCCAATGAAACAATCGCCACGGTAGCAATCAATATCTCTTGTGCTTATATCTTGACTGTCTGATATTCTATAATACTGGCGTCTGTCGTTGAAGCGGGTAGTGAAATATCCGCCCATATTATCTTCGCTGTATCCTGGAATATATAAGTTGACTATCTTGTTAGCTATGTCTTGACCTCTAGATTTACCGTTTTCTTCTGTATATGGATAAAGTCCGACATATGAACCATATAATCCTCTCATCAAGTTATAGGGTTTTTGCATCGAGAGTCTACCCATCTTGTCGGTAGGAGTATATGATAAGTCGGGCCTTACCTATGCGAGGAATTTGGCACCGGCAAAACTGAATGTCTTAGTCGTCACATCTCCTGCTTTGGCAGAGAAAAACACATTGTCGTCGTGTCTTATAGAGTTCTCTTTTACTATTGCCTTTTTGTGTAAGATTGTACCGAGAGACATTCCCTCTTCAATACTCAAACCGAAAGATTTGAAGAATTTAGATGTGCTGATATCTGTGTTGTTATATTGATATAATCTTTGAACGTTGCTTTGTAAATAAGCGCTCGATGTTATTGTTTTTGCTACTAGTTCCTAACCTGTGAAAATATTATTGTAATATGGCATATTAAGTTCATAATCCGGGCAGAACATAGCAAAGCTGTTGTTCTCCATCGGGTTATAGATATAGGCCATATTGCCATAGTTTCCATTTTCCTTTTTCTTAGGATAGTCATATTTTCCGTTATATGTGCTGATATCGAACTCGTAGCCGCTCATGGTTCCATCTGTAACCAAAGCGCCAGCTTGAGATCTTGCATTGACTACTCTATCACGTATTCTCTCAGCATAACTATTTTTGGCTGAGTCAATATTTTCAATATCATCAGCACCTATCGCATAGTCTTGGAACTCGTACCATATGCCGTCCAGTTTGACCAGTAGGTTTTGGTATGGTGTGGCTGGTATGGTTCCGTCTTTATTCATCTGACCGTTTACGTGAAAAGTTGCGGTCTTATATCCGTCATTTTGTCCAACGTCAGAATATGCGCAGGCTGTCTATGCTTCAACATTATAACCTCTGCCATATGTGGATATTCCATAAATGGAAACGCTGAGGCTATACTTGTTTTTTGTTATAGATGCCGATATGGCAGAACCTTCTGCGTACTGGTAGATGATATCCTCGTTTTTATAAGCGGTAGGATTCAAGAGCGTCATATCGCTTTCGCTGTACACCTACTCTACAAATTCGAGATTTTCCTAAGTGTACGAGTCAGCAAATCCGGATTCTCCATATTCAAGACCCTTGAGCCTGTATTTATTGTATCTTGCGTCTCCGCTTCCTGTGCTCCATGTGTTATCTACGCCATACTTCATAGGTTCATCACACGCAATAGTGCAGAGCTCATTGCCGTTCGAGTCGTCGAAAATCTTAAACTCTCCCTTCTTGTCATACTGAATTCTTATTGGTGTCATAGAATCCTCTATGATTACATCAGTTGCCAAGCACTGAGCCAACGCGTAGTACCACTCATAAGCCGGCAATTTATTGCCACCTATGTTTTTTATGGTTCTCTTGCTGTCGTAGAAGTGCTGAAAATATGAAGTATAGATGTTCTGCTGTTTTACATCTTTCGCCCAATTGAAAGTGTTATGGTCAGATGTTGTAGATGGGAATATGGGGATATCTGTTGTATTCCCTAAGTGGATTATCTTATCCTATAGTTCATGTTCGTCTATTTCTTTTTCAGCCAAGAAAACGCCACCAAGTCTACACTCATTATTTCCTGCTGTGCTTCTACCGTTTAAGGTTATCATGCAGTATTGCTAGCCTGCGGAATTTTGATATCTGTAATTAAAGACTGCCAGTTTCCTTTTTTCCCAACCGTCATAGATACAGTTGCCCATCATCGAGATATCCTGGTTAAGTTCTTGCTACCACATGACCGTTATGGCACGGCTGCTGTCGCTGTCTAACTTATCAAAGAATGCGAGGACTTTATCAGGTAATGAAAACAACCTCTGATAGTATCCATTGAGAAGTACGCCCTGGCTTCCTATTTTCTAAGGATAAAAGTTGGGGTAGTCTTCGCGCCACTATGCATCCATAAACTGGAACCCTGCGCTGCAAAATGACTCGTACATATGATACGGCTTTTTGACTTTCGTATCTACTCCTCCAACATTTACATCCACCTCTTGCTCAACATTTATACTTGGAAGGAAAGACTCCTCGCATATATTCGTCGCGTATCCCTAAGCAATAAGTGTAGGAATTCGTTTCTACCTTACGAAAAAGTACCCTTTGTAATTTTCCGCATTTGGCATTTCCTGTGTAAAAGAGAAATGAACACCAACAACTTGCATAAGATCAGAGATGACAGATTCATTGATACGACAGACACCTTTGATATTGTAAGGGTACTTTTCACTGTATCTATCGCTGAAACTTACGTTAGATATACCAGATGTACAGTATGGCTTGCTTTCTTCGAGTTCGATATTCTCGAAGTTAATAGTTGGAAGTACACCCTTTGTTTTCATATCGTTTACTCCCAACACATCGAAAACAGAAGTGAAAGAGTTGTCTTTTCTTATATATACAATGCCAAAACGATAGATCTCGCCAGGATGGTATCCTGTGAACTTGTACGTGAAATCACTGTTGTAATATGAATTATTTTCTCCATCGTATGAGTAATCACTAGCCATATTGACTTTTTTATCCACTACTGCATACGGAATAATAGAGAGGCTATAATTCTTCAGTTTCTCGTATTCTTTATTTTCCTGATTTTCCTATGTAAGGTTAGCCTAAAACAAAATATTGCTAACCATAGCCTGAGATTTTACTTTATCGGCGTTGAAATACTAGACATTGATATCGTTGGTTGTTATCTGTTGCGTGTTCTCGAAGCCAGTGATAAAAATATCTGTCTTGTCATCTTCAACGTAGAACACATCGTCTATTTTATATGCTGACGTTATAAGGTTCTCGTTATTGGCAGAGCTTGCCCTAGTGTAGCATATCTTGATATATTTGATGTTGTCAGTACCAATAAGTCGAAGCTTGACGGATTTATCGGTTCGCATATTCTCCGATCCTCCGTTTATACTGAAAGGGTCTCCATCAGTTCCGATAAAGACAGGAATAACTCCGGACTCAGCTATTATATCTGACTCGTTGCCGTCTTTATCACAAGCGATAGCATAGAAAACATAATTTCCCACCATCAGCTTACCATCTGTACCAAGTCCAAGGTATGCGAAATTGACAATCTTATCCGTGTCATTATACAAAGAGGTGCTGATATCAAAAGCTGTCTCATCATATAACGGATGCCTGTTTGTGTTATTCTTGCCGAAACGGTCGATAATGTGATAAGTTCCGTCTTCCTATACAGCAAAGCCTGTGTTTATTATTCTCGGCTTATTCTTATTGTCTGTAAGTATCAAGTTGATACTTCCGTCGTAGCTATTGTCAACGTTAATCTCTACGGGATGCTATAAATCAAAACGGAAGTATTCGGTACGGAGAGGATAGCCTGTCTCATCTCCGTTTTTGTCAATCTTTCCAACATGAAGAGGTTGGTATTTATTGACGAGTTTATTTTTTGGAGCACGCCGGCCATCAAGCATGCTGTCATAATCAGGGGATGGGAAAGATCCAATCTCTCCTATCCCGTCTTTCGTAACGCTTACAATATACATAATGCGCCCGAAAGTCTTAGCTCCAATAGGTATAGCTCCATCAGGGAGCTTTGCATACTAGACGTTATTGTCTTCGTCTCTGTATGTGATCTTGGCATTACCCATATCATTTTGGAGCAGCTGCTCGTTGCCGTTGAATGTCGACATTGTGGCATTCAAAGCATCAGTGAGGATATTATCGGGAACCGTTCCGACGTTGTAATCCATAACGATCCCACCCTCGAATGTATTCTGGGCGTATTCCATATTTTATTTTTTAAAAATGTTTGTGCCTCAAACCAAAACGTACGCATAGATTGCGGTATTCGATAATCATTCGCCGCCTGGTTGTTTTTGGTCTGTACAATATCAACTGAAAACGTGAGATATGGAGTTTGAAATTCCACCATACGATCCTATGCTAAGTGAAACATTTAGGCATCTCTACACGGAAAATTCGTTTTGACTAGTGCGTGCTTATGATACACTCTTCAAGTATTCTATACAATGTGATCTTTCCAAAATCAAACTGTGTCCTGAGATGACACCTTCGTTGGTTCATGTATTTCTTGTACTTTGTAGTTCCCAAAGCGAAATAATAATAGCACGGCTCGTTGTCATCCTGTTTTTTAGCGTATTGATAATATAAAGTTCTGATCTTTTTTATCAATTTCTGCCTGTAATATGACTCATATGCTTTTTCTGTCTGTTGTACTGGGCCTATTACTATAGGATGATTATATGCCTTCTCCTACACTATCACATCGTGCCCTTTTGATATTGTCCTTGCTATCGCAGACATACCAAACGATAATATATTCATCAGATCTCTTTCCGATAGCAGTTTGTTTTTCCTTCTTACTCTTTTGACTGTGTTATAAACTTGCCTGTATTTCATGGTCATAAGTCATTCCTTCATTCAACAATTCTGCCAAAAGCTTATCGGTATCGTCGTCGAGTGTTATAATCTTCTCGAATGTCCTTGTCCCTGATTCAACATAAAAAAATGGGTAGTATGCAGTCATGGCACATTGTGCAATATCTACACCTTTGAAATATCCTTTTCGCGTCATCTCGTTAAACTGCTCGCCTTTGAATCGTTTCATGTATATTGTAATCTTGTAAGATCCAAAACGTCCGACGAACATGTTTCCGGTCATCATCACCTCTTTAACTATGTTATAGAACATATTTTGAAAAAGATTTCTGACATATCCTCCCGGATCATTAATTCCTGCAAGCTTGAGTCCAACACCTCCTAGGATTGTCTTATCTTCCCATTTCTTAGCTATCTCATCAAGATCGAAAGCATAACCGTAAGCGTTCCTATTATGGCAAGCTTTCCCGTGGTTCTTCATTTTGTGGTTGGTTTATACGATTTACCGTACAGCTTACGGTTCCAGTTTGTCTTTGCGTCAAGGATCGTATCCATCATATTCTGGTCTATCTGCTGCGGTACTCGTGCATGATCGCATTTAATTAGCCACATCTGCCTTAACTGATTCGCAATCTCCAGTAGGTTTGCATTCATGGTCGTTATGCCTTCTTTGTATTTTGTGACATATGAGACATAAACAGCCAAAGCGTCGACCTCATTATCCGTAAGGTATGGCAAACCGTCATCGTCAAGTTCCTGGCCTTCGTATAAGATATCAACTTCAGGATAGGGAAATTCAAAATATAACTTTTCACCAATCCGTGTATAATGTATCAGCTTACCTTTTGCATATGTTGGATCATGAAATATTTTCATAGCTTCAGTGTACGATTCCGTGAACATACTAGCAACATCTCCGTTGCTGTTTATTCCGTCGACGTTCTTATAGTCTTCCATCGGGATTGTCACAGCTTCTATATTCTCAACATTGCATGGCAATTCTACACTGTTATCTTCTTTGTTAACAGGCAAAACGATATGATAATATCTAACGTTTTGGTTGCCTATGTCATGGTAGCCAATAAGTGCGAGCTCTTCAAACTCGCTCTCGTCTGTAAATTCTACGCCATACAACAGGTGCGCCTGATACATGGCTTCTTTAAAATTTCTCATTATCCTTCAGCGTATGCCTGATTGTTCGGTAAAATCTGAGTCTTCATCTGTCTATAGATGTTGACCTTCTACTGAACAATTCGTTTTTGTATTTCTTCATCTATCCAAGAGTACTGATTGGCCAGGTCTTCATTGCAACATCCAAGTTCTTCCACCTGTCTCAAGTCTTTGAACATTGCGACCATTGTGATCGTCTTCATAAGTGGAGCATTGAAAACGTAGCAGTCATACATGCCATTTTCGTTTGGTGTTGTATCAATGAAGATATACGGCTTATTTTTTCCTCTTCTCTTGTATTTATGGTACAGACTCCACTATGCGATACTTGTGTAAACCTCAAATGGATTCTGTCTGTCAGGGCTTCCAACATAAGCTATCGACTTGATTCCGAAATCAGTGATGATTTGTGGAATCTCGAAATGCATGATAAGTTCGCCCTTCTTCTTATTGCTGCAAATAGGGCATCGTTCGATGTCCTTACAGTCGATGTTGATACAGTTAATAGACAATAATAAATCACGACTAGGCAATACTCCGTTCATCTGGTATTCCTTAATAACTTTTAGCCTTGTCTAGACTATCTCATCCTCTATCTATTCAATAGTCAAAGACATATTAGCGTGAGCACCGCGAAGTCCTGAGATTATGTCGTTCTGTATCCTTGATGCTAGCTTGTCGTAAATCATGATATAAAAACAAAAAAGCGGAAGGCGTTGTTGCGCCCTCCGCCTAAAACTTAAATTTTACGTTTATTAGAGAATCAATCCTTCTTCTTTGCTTTCACTACGGGCTCATGTACATAGTCAGCGGTAGTATAAGCTACTACGTTGCCCTCTTCCTTCTTAGCAAGAGCTACCTCAAAGTTGCTGGCCCCATCGGTACCAACAAAAGCCTTGATGAACTTCTCTTCTGCTACGTCTGCGGGAACCCAGAATACGTGGGTTGTCTCGCTGGTTACCTGCTGACCAACAGCACCCATACCTCCAACATGACCGCGGTGTACGGTGTAGTGGATGGTGATCTGATCGTACAGTACACCGGGACGAGGCATCTCGTCTGCCTGAGGACGCTTCCAGCGAAGGTTGGCAGCAGTGGGAAGGCGATAGTCCTTCTCGAGATTCTCGAAGGTACCGAAGCCCTCAGCGCCAGTGTAAACGCCAGATTCCTTGAGGTCAGAGATTACATCCCAGCCGCCATCCTCGTTCTCCTGTTCCAGAACAGCCTTGGTGATGCGCATGTACTCGTTAGCACATACAATAGCCTTTGCAGTCTTAGCATCAGCTGTGGGCTCTACGTCAGCAGCTGTTACGGTGCTCTTCAGACCCTCAGCAGTAAGCTTTGCGGAGAGATCTGCAGCTGTAGGAATCAAAATCTGATTGTCGAAAGTAACGTTCAGGTACTTGTTCAGATTCTTGATAAGTGTAGCCTTTACATCATCGCCAGCCTGGTCAGACTGGAATTCTACAAATACGGGGCGGCCCTTGTGAACCAAATCATTGGCAAACATGGGGTCAGCATTACCGATAGATGTGATGTAAAGAGCGAGACGGTAGTTCTCAGTGCCCAGCTGGGGCAGAGAATCCAAGTTCAGAACATCAAGATAGCCCTCGTGGCCCTTAGACCAGTAAAGACAGATGTGATGGTTAGCATCGTTGCGATATACACCCTGACGGTAAATCTCAACCTGCTTGTTAGCCTTGTCAGCGACAATCTTCTTGTAAAGGTCGCCATTCCAAAGAGTGGTACTAGTAAATTCGTACATAGTTTTTTGTGTTTTGTGGTTGTCTCTACAACCGTTAAAAATATGATCTGAGAATTAATAATCTTATGACTACGTAGCGGCAGGACTAGCTATACTCTACGAAACAGCCGCATGAGTTTGCAATCGCTGGTCACTAGCATTTTCCATTATCAGATGCACGATCTCGTTAACTATCTCATTACATCCATAGTCTGGAAATTCCAAAACTTGCGATGTATCAATCTAGCTGTCGAGCTCGTCCTGTGTTAATCTTATAGTTTGTGGTGTCTTTAAATAATCGATAACCACAGAATCCAGTTTGTATATTCGATCGTCGCCATATCGGATTTCCATCCGTGGCTTGCTGGCATTACCAAAACGATAGCCTGCTTGACGGTCAACCGTACTTGCGGAATCTGATCCGTACTGGACAGTACGGGGAAAAGAAACAATCTATCCCATACGGCAACAATTATAGTATTTTTTTTATTAAATTAAATCAAATTTCCCATTTTCTGAAATTGTGTTTTGTGCTACTGAGTCTTTACTCAACATTTCATATGTTGACATTTCTGAAACATCAAATGTTTCCCAGAAAACTCCATGATACATAGCCTCCTGATATGTTCCAAAGCTATCATTTGTTTTGCTATCTATCAATAGCTTCTAATCATGAGAATCAAAAACATGAGCACGTGCCCTAAAATCAAAAGATATTGAGCTCTATTCGCTAGTTCCATGATTGGTTGCTAAATAATTAAGCGAGAAATGATCCATATCTAATCTCTACGTTGGGACACAAACTACCTAGTTGTTTGTTGTGTCTCCATATGTTGAAAGTTCAACATATTTGTTTATGGAATTTATTTTTATAGTTGTTAGAATACTATCCGATAATCCGATACCTTCCTATAGTGATGATTTAATCATATCATCATATGAAATTTGCGGAAGTTTAGATGGTGCATATCCATATGTTTGAGATCCAGACATATCTAACCCAATACTTAAACATCCACGCATTTTTATTTCATACATAGAACCCAAACCAATTCCGCGAACTCTTATTTCTGTAGATTTAAATTTATCAACATATTTTATATATTTTTTAATATCATCTTCAGTTGACAACCCGCGCAACTTGAATGCATTAATTTCTGTGATTGTATTATTTCCTGTAAATGCATAAGCTGGTAAATCGATCAAAAGTTGCACATCTTCTATCCCAGTTTTATTTGTCAGAACAATATTTGATCCATAATTTCCAAAATCAAAATATAATGACCTAATACTTCCGTCGTATTGCTATGGGAGTTGTGAAAAATCCACATATGTCTCGCTCGTACTAGTAGCTAATCCGTTAATCTTAGAGTCAACACCGCTACAAACAACGCGTCCGTCGGCATATACTTTAAACGCTGCATTTTTGCCAACTGTACCGCCAGCAGCTCCTCCAACTCCTGTCTTCTTGCCATCTATCATTTGGTAATCTCCAACCCAGAGTACTAAATTGTCTTCTTTTGTTCCAGGTTCTTTGAATGTTTCTGACTCGCTATCACACATGCCGCCGATATATCCATTTTGAACATTTCCGTCATACTTTAGCAATATCTCACGTGCAGATATACCGTTTGCATCTATGGCGTTTGCTATCATTGTCTCGGTAATAAGTGCGCCAAACTGATCGGCTTGTTGCCAATATTCACCACTAGTTTTCGGGTTCTCTCCCATGTTATTCTTCTTTGCCTGATAGTACTTTTTCTCATACGTTATAACATCTATATACTTCAAACCTGTAGTGTTCCAGCCGTTCGCCTCATGACCGTCGATTGTATATTCCCATTCCTTTTTCGCTTCATTCCACGTTTCGACTCCATTATACTGTGATTGATAGCAGTATTTCTTGGTAGCATTCCATTCACCCAAAAAACGAATCTGTGAACCAGGCAGCCCAGGGCTTCCATTATTGCCGTCTTTTCCAGGTTTACCATCGTCTCCTTTATCGCCTTTATCGCCTTTCTAGCCAGGCAAGATAGCCGTGATTGTTTTAGTAGCAACAAGTGTAGACTTGCCATTTACCAAACAATAAACAGAAAGATTAAAGCCTTTATTTATAAGAGAAACAGCGCCATCTGGTCCGGTTGTTATATTCTGGCTACCGAAGACATTATATTTATTTTTGTATACATTATAGCTAAACGTCAGCTTGTCTTCAGAAATTGTAAGAGTGCCATTTGCTGATGCATCATTTGTTGAGTAGTCCTTGAAGTCTGTCCCGCAGGAAATAGGTGCACCATATGAATAATAACCAAAATAAAAATCGTAGTCATGATTGTCCAGATTGGCGTATCCTGTCAGCGTTCTGTTAAGTGATGCTCCTTTTAACTACGTCACTTTTCCTGCGTAAAGCCTGGTGAGCGAAACCTGCAAGGGTTCTTGTGTAGGCAACATACGGCCTAGACTATCAACAGGGAAAGAATCATAATTTAAATTTAGGACATATTGCGAGCCGTCTTTTGGGTTTATATACATCCCAACGTTTCCGTAGTCGTGAATCTGCCCATCTATCCAAAGGCAAAACTAAAGGCTGTAATTGGCAAACTTAGACTCGTCAATATCAAACGTAAGCGTGAGCTCCTTATTACTATTTCCAAGTGTAAGCTTCATATTCTATATGCCAGAGCCTACGATAGCGTTGGATGTGATAGCATCCAAGAACTAAATATGAACGCCAGAACTCAAACCTATCGTCATGCCCTTACCATAAACTGTCGTATCATTAGTAAAGGCTACCTGTTCAATCTTACCGTTGATATTTTTATTTACGTAGAACTTCACAGAATACGTGCTGGTTTCATTCTCGTCATTCTTGTCAATACCTAGGGCTGTTGTAGAACAAAGTAAATCATAAGTCTCACCGTTTACACTCTTGACACTTGTGATAATTTGCTAAACATTCCCGCTATACTCTTTGCCGTCCATCTAGAAAGATACCGAGACATTAACAGCATCATCACTGATGAGTTCCTGAAATCTATATCCTATGATCTTATAGCTACCATTTTTAGCATCTGTAAATGGCATATCATCATGGCCTTCAACAATAGCCAAAAGGCTGGAATTATTAGTGCATGCGATATTTGTAATGCGTATATTTGAAACATCACCAATGCCTCGTACGTCTGGATAGGTCGCAGTGTGCATTTTGATGTTGTTTTTAATGACTTCATCTTTTCCTGTTCCAAACCACATCTCCGGCATTGTTATGTATTCATCCGTAAGGCTTATGTCGTACTGATTGAATCCAGGACCTACAACAGCTGATTCACGGACGATACGGATTTCCTGAGACTTCACGTCGATATTGTTATCTGATACTACAACACGGATAACTTCGCCAGTCTTGAAATATTTTTCATTGTATGCTACGTCATTATATACTGCCTGTAGTGTATAATTAGCACCACCCAATGTTATTTCACTCTGAGGCCCGAATTTATAGAGTCCTTTATCACTTCCCTATTCTGTAAGCGTTATAGGTGATTTAACGTACTTATCATTTTCTATGTGAGAATAGTAAGCTCTAACCCTTGCAGTTGCTGGTATGTCATGCTTCTCGTCGTTATATGGATCAATAGCATCCACATCTATAAACAACTCAGGTATTACTCCACTCGATGGAATGTACAGACTCTCGGGTGATATCTGTATCATATAGGCAAGGCTTGACTTACTCGACTATATGCTCATCGGTAATAATCCACTCGTCGATTCGTATCTGTACGTTATGGTAAGTGCAGCATCAACGACTGTATGCATACCGGCGCCTTCGTTGAACTCTAAAAAGGCAATATAGCAACCTCTTGCAACATCGTAGCCATACGTTAATTTGTAAGTGTTGCCGTCTTGTAATAGCTGCAGTTGAAAAGCATCGCCTGGGTCTTGTTCTAACTGTTTCCCTTTATAGATAACAGAGATAGATGTTCTTGTCGCGCGCTTCAATACATCATTATCACATTCCCCGTTTGCGTTTGTCGGAACAGAGAAAAAGTTGTTCGAAGCGTAGACCTAAGTGGCTAACTATACGGGAACATCTGAACCGCCGCCGCTTTCTGTAATCTTCTGAGTCCAACCCATAGAGAAGTCTCCATTCTTGTACCACCAATACTCCTTAGGACATCCTGCTTCTTTTTCGACCGCAATAGTCAAACCAGCTGGAATCTATGACTCTGCAACGCCCAACTCCTTTGTGATCTCCTTGACAATAGTTCCATTGGTGAATGCCTCATAACTCCAAGGGCCATAGAAAGAGTTCACGTTCGGACGCAGAACACCGTCTGCCATAGACATAAACCCATAGTCAAATTGTCTTGATTCCATAGTTATGATTTTTTGAAAGTGAAAATATAGTGATTGTTCATGTATGGAATTGATGTTTTGAAATAGATATCTCTAATGTGTCCGGCATTTTTATCAACATCTTCTACGAATAAGCTTTTCACAGGCTGCCCTAAGATATCAACAACTTCAAACAAGGTATAGCCAGATGGTACTTTTATACCAAATGAGCGCTTTTTTGTAGTATCTACGATAACCTGGACACTATCACGTGTTGCGGGGATTAGTTCAGCGTTATCGTAATCGTTGTCATTTACCAGCTTCTTCTGCTCTTCTAATATGGCAAGCTTGAAATTCTTTTCTACAGGTGCAATAAAACCAGCCTACTGAACAGCAATCATAGTCGTTTTGTCTGAGTTATATTGCCAGAATTTTACATATACAGTTTTTGCTGCGTCAGTATTAGATGACACCTTTAATTTAAAAGACGCCTCTGTCTTGTTCATGATTTCCCAACCTTCCGGTAAGGTGCTAGACAAACTAAAACCTACAGCTTGCCCATTCTTATCCAGACTGTCAACGGTAAAATTCAACACTCCACCCTCTGCCGGAATATTAGCGATGTCTGGTGTAATAGTAAAACGTGAAAGATCAGCATCTGACATATAGGAATCGGTACCCTCGATAAGGTTTCCGTCCTCGTCGTATTTAAACGGATTGGTAGGCATAGATGCCGAACTATTCACATTGTGTATATAATAGTAAGGGTGACGATACTATGGCCTAGTGTATGCGTTCCTGCTGATAGTAGGGAATATGTCAGCCGTTAACCTTGTAGCACCATATTCAACATAACGCCCTGCTTCGTCACACCTATTGTTCTTGTCTGTTTTGAAAATACAGGTGCAATTCAAAATGTGTAGGTAATCATCAGGAAGGTTTACCTGATAAGTTCCACGTCTGAATGGGCTATTCCCGTATTTATCGCACTTTTCAGGCTTTAATATAGCCGTACTTTTCAACACTCGCAAGTCGTCCGAGGTCTGCTGATCCATCTCGTACGGTGTGTAGCGCTTGTTGATATACTACTATATACCCTTATTGCTTAGATAGTTAAAATCTGACAGCAGCAACGTCCCTGCGTTAACCTTATTGAGCTCTGTCAGCACATGCTCGTACAATTGCTTCGATGTCATTTTTCTCTCTTTAAACAAAAAGCCACATACACTATTCGAAAGTATATGTGGCTTTTCAAAATTGATTACTCGTTTTTGTATATTTCAGGATATGTATCCTTTCGAATTAGCTCCAAAATCGCCTTGTTAGCAGGTACCTTCATCCAGTTCAGGACAGCATCATCAGTAGCTCCAAGAACAATGTTGTCGCCGTAGATGTACAGCTTGTTCTTGTAAATGATGACATTCTTATCCTTTGCCTCAATAAACAACAAACGAAGTGAGATGTCGTCTCCTGTGTAGATCTCGATGATCTTCTCGGGATTCTTCCTCGCCTGTTCAAGCAGGAATTCCGTAACGTCTGCGTCCGGGAAGTTCTGCATGTTCTTACCAAGAAGGCGAGCCTTCAAAACTCGACCATCATAACCACGCTCATCCTCATAGATAAAGTTAAGAGCATCGCGCAAAGTGGACATCTTGCGAACCTTGTTTGCAGCTTCAAGACCTGGACGATCAACATAAAGCTCAGCGGTACCATAACGTGGGCGCTTGTTCTGCCAACCCATAGTGCCATCGATGAGATAGTTGCCGTTCTGATCCTTAGCCCAACGCTCGGGTGCAATCATGGGGTTATACTGTATAGCTTCCCACGTCGCCTTGTCTCTAGGCTTGTTAAGGTCGAAAGTTTGGCCGTCAGTAATAGTAAAGACCGCATTCTCCTTAATATAAATATTGCCACTGTTCTTTTCCTTGTCTGTAAGAATCATATCGCCCTTTGAGTCAACAGGCTTGACACACTCAGGATATTCACCAGTTGCGGGATTCTTACAAGGATTCATAAAGTACTTGCCAACCTTGCCGTATACACTTCTCAAAACGACAATGTTTGCCATAATGTCGCCGTTTTTAACGGAAGCGACAGCAGATTCTTTCTTAGCCATAATTCATTTTTTCATTTTAAAAGTAGCCACGCCGGGGACTATCCCCGGCTGGCCTATCTATGTAATGGTATAATAATCTTGGAAATCAAAAACAATAATAGTATTTATTTATTTGTTTTTGCGATACATTAGAGCTCTCTCAAGATAAAGCTGCGATAAGGATTAAACACAGCTACGCCAGAGTATCCCCATGCGATAAGCTTACTAGCGGCTACGGGGCTGCTTACTGCGCCGCCCTGGAGACCAGTCTTGCCGCCTACGCCCAGGATTTCGTTCTGGATGTAATCTCCGCCCTTCCAATTTGTTATCATGCGCTTCTTTATTCGCATCTCTGCAACTTCCGCTGCAGTTCAGACTATATCATCACTTTCATGTCGGACACTCGTGTCTGGATTATTGCTTGCACTACTCACCAGTTAGTCGTTAGCGGTTCCATGTACTCATGTGCTTCCATGGCTTCCGACGGGATTTTCTATTTAAGACGTTCCCCGTATTCATCCAATTTTTCCATTTTGCTGACATTTTGTTAGCAAAAGGCACCTCTAAGGTCGTTTCGAAGTGTAAACATGGCCGATTTTCTGACATTTTGTCAGTTAAATCTTTTAGATTATCTCTTTAATTATCCATATATTTCCACATATAACCACCAGCGCGTTTTCTATCTCCTGATAAAACAAGAGGAACGCCTGATGCTACTTTCTTTGCTTCTCTTACTGAATTATAAACTTTGATGAGTTCACCATCGCTGCCATATTGTCCAACCTTTCTGGCTACACCAACGACATACTCTCTGACTTTTTTGTCATCATTCAGGAACTCTTTGTTCCATGTACATCTGAACCGTTTATAGATTGCTCTTGATTTATTTGCGCAACGCTGGACAGTTGTAATATGACATCCTATCATATTCGCCGCTTCAGTCAAAGAGATATGAATTCTTTTCTCTCCAGTCTGTAAATCAACAACATCGACAAACTTTTTATTTTTCTCTATAAAATAGTCGTCAGGATTCACATGGTCTGATAATTCAAAAGACCATAAGTATCCGCAACTTTGGTGTTTATTAGCTGCCGCTTTTGATATATTCTGCCCAGATACACCGAAAGAATTACCAGCTTCTGCCAGAGATTCCCATGTCGTGATATACTCACCAGTTGCTGCATATTGATATATCGGAACTGGTGGCGCCAAGCTACAAGCTCCGCCGATCGCTACATTATATGTATCGTCTCGTGATATCCATTCAATATTTACCAGCTCGTGTTCTTTCTCGTATACTTCATCTCTATTTTCAAAAATGAAAAGTGTTTCTCTTCTGAAGCTCTCAGCTCCATATTTCAACACTGCTTTCTGGAATGGCGTGTCTGGATTTTTGATTCTATGCGCTGCATAAATCCCGCAGCCTAGATAACCATCGAATGTTTCCGGATCATTTGTTTGATGTACGCCGATGTATTTTTTACTGTTTACTAAATTTGTCGTAAGATATACTATGTGTTTCATATGATAATCATTCCCCGTTTCTTTGCAATACGTCATATTGACTAATCGTTGAACCTATCTCTTCATTCAAAGATCTTGGCTGCTGATTGTTCAAACACAAGAATTGTCACGCTTTGGTATCTTATGCTTCGCGAAGTTTCCAGCAATTAAAGGAATATTTGTTTTAGATTTTTCAATCAAGTCTCCTACCGCATGTTCCAATAGGAGGCTGTGTGCTGCTCTTGTCTGCTGTCAAATCAAGACAGAGAGCATAGCCTTTCTCATCATTTGTGTTAGCTATATATCACTATATAGATCAGACTATATCTTGACCTTGTCAAAGGTCGTTCCCATTTCGATTTCTCTAAGTTTTTCACTAGTCGTTAGACATCACCGCATAATTACGCAATAATAGCTCCAGATTGTCTTTTTAGACTTTCCTGGATTTAAGGAACAGATCAATGCAGCTCACGCTGCAAGGGGTCTAAGAATTAAACCGTATTCACGGCTGAAGGTACGATCAACAGCAAATGTGATGCTGTTGCCACCAAACTCATACGTATCGAAAGTTGCTCCCACCTTCACGTAGTCATTGGCCTGCTTAGACCAAAGGAAAGTGTTATCAGCGTGGAAGTGAGCCAAGAAGTCAAACAACTCGGCCTGGACTGAATGCCAGAATCTTTCGTTACCAAATCAAAACTGATTCAGACTATATCATTGACTTATAAAAAGCCAGGCTCCGTTTCCATTTGTACCCTATACTAGGTAGTCGTTGAATATCAGCGCATATTTACGCGCTGTTTACTGCTGATTAGTCGAAACTTTCCAGCAATTAGAAGCCTTTAATCGAGGAGCTTTCACTCCAAGTATCCCTAACTTGAGATAAATACGTATTTGTTACCTGTAGGCTTCTGCGCCTTTTCTCCCATCATAGACAGAACAGTACGGAATACCTCCATACTGAGCTTGTTGTATGCATACTTGGAAGCGAAGCGCTCAACCTGAGGAATAATCAAAAATATTATCACATGTTGTTTATACATGTTTCTCGCACTTCTTGTTTGTGTGAGTTTAGACTATATCTTCATCCTTCGCGGATGGATGCTGTTCGTGGGTTTCCCTAGTCGTTACACTTATCGCTCGGTATTCTCATCTCAGAGTTCACCGATTTAAGCACCTTTTCATTAATTTATCACTAAATTACGGGGCATTACTCTACCCTCACCTATATAAATCAAACTGTTATCTCTACGTCTCCATAGAGTTCAGACTATACCTTTAACTCATTTTCTTATACTTTAAAATATACGGATCACTTACCATCGGTTTTCTCAATATGCGTATCTGTTCCTCTGTTAATTCTTTCGTGGAACTATACAGCTTAACGAGATTTCCCTTCAGGTCATACTGCTCAACTTTTCGAGCAACTGGCGCGTTTGTTGCGATCCATTTATCCATTTTGTCATAAGACCATTTATAGCCTCTACATGCGCGGTTCATCTTTATTGCGCGAATAATCTTTCCTGTGCTGATGTTTGGCGTTCCCTTAGCTGCTTCTTTAATAGAATCAAAAGCTGCATCAAACTCACCTCTCAATGTGTACCGGTAAACAGGCACTGTAGTTGTCAATTCTATCGCTGACTTCTTGCCGAGTACCTTTCGTATATCCTCAGATACACGCATGAACCGGTATCCGCTACATGTTGCACGCATTGATACAGCACGAGCTATAGCATCTTTTGGTATATCAAGCTGAGCAGCAGCAGATGGAATATCACGATATGTATTGATAAGTACGCCATCCCTGTTGTACTGTGCAATAGCACCACGTGGCATGTTGGAATAAAGATCAATATCTATAGACTCATCAAAAGAGAGGTAGACATCCTTGCAGTTTGTGCGTGTATTGATACATATGATCACATGTTCTTTCGATACATGCAAATCATCAGCTGCTTCATCAACGCTATCCCACTTGCCGACATGACCACCAGAGAACGTGAACGCATTGACTCTTTGTCTCCTGCAAATACTGGGAGATGCGATCGAATTATAGTTGTCGGTTCTCTTTATAAAATCCTCGTTGACAATCAACATATAGAAATCAGTTGCATCATTGATATTGTTAAATTCTTTTAACGTTATCCTCTTGAAAGCATTGATTCCATGACGCTGCACCGCACTCTGAAGTTGTGTCTTGCTCTTGTTGTATGATTCCGGTAGATGTATATCTACACCATCGCCAAGATAACCATCAAACACTTCTGGATCATTCACCTTGTGAATACCTACGTAAATCTTGCCATTGTCAAGATTAATTGTTTCAAATACTATAAATTTCATGAGTTATTCCCCGTTTCCGCTTTCGCGTATTATAAAATTATCAGTCGTTGAACTAATACAAATCTTTACTTGTATTTAGCTGCTGGTTGTCCGTTAGAGTTTCCAGCAATTAAAGGAATCTATTTTTACTAATCTCACAATTAGCCGACCCATTTATATATAGGTCTGTTTGTGTCGGGATCGAAAATGGTAGGCTTACCATTGGCCACAATAAAAGTAGACTATATCATTAGTTTTCACTATTTCCCGTTTCCGTCAAACTTATCCTGTACTAGGTAGTCGTTGAACGAATCAAAAGAAAACTTTTGATTTCGCTGCTGATTAGTTTGTCGCTTTCCAGCAATTAGAGAAATTTTTCGTGGACGTCAATCCATCCACGTTGCACTTGTTAAAGAGAAGCAATAATTCAATATGTTGCCATATTGTTTAGACTATATTTTGAGATCTTGATATCTCTGCGCTCTTTCACTCCTTACTCTAAAAATAGATAGTCGTTGAACGTCTCGCGATATATTTCGCGATTTCGCTTCTGATTGACCACTTTCGGCTTCCCAGAAATTAAGCGCATTTTATAATGGCATCTCCTTTTAAAAAACTTAGCGGGTCATACCATTATTTCTGACATACATAAAAGACTCCATAAGGGCCTTCTCCTTCTTGTCTAATCTGTAAATTGTTTCTGACAACTTTCCGTTATCCTTACCCTGTCCGATAGAAATGAAAGTATCCTCATGTGCAGCATAGAGGCTAGAGAACGAATCATCACAACGGTGTGTGGTGATATAGTTCCGCATCTTGCTGATATTTGACTGATACTTTACATACAATTTTGTTAATCAATATGTTTCCATATTGTTCAGATTATATCTTGGTTTTTCAAACCTATTCCGTTTTAAAAATTACGTCATATTGACTAATCGTTGAACATTACGCGATAATTATCGCGTATTTGCTGCTGATTACCATTTTAAGGCTTCCAGCAATTAGAAATATTTTAAGAGGGCATATGTTGCATTTTCCCTCTTCATGCATTTCGGGCATTGCATTGCTCAAGAACCTGGTAGTCATACCAAGCTGGCAACCTGACTTGTCGAGAACCGAACTGTAGTCGTTATCGACCAAGCGAACAATCACCTTCCAGTAGTTATCACTAACGCGAACAGGACGTGCTACAACGAAGCACTGCTGACCTGTAGCGTCAATCTGGAAGATATCATACTTTTCATAGTAGCGCTCTTTGAATGCCATGGTGATCTCGCTACCGTTTGCGCCATCCTCAACGGGAACATCAGCGAACTCAATGCGCTTGATGTCATTGGTGCTAACCTCCCACTCAAAATACATTGAGTTGATGCTCTGATACTTATTCCCGGACTTGTTATCCTGGTAGAAAATGTTTCTCAGAGACTCGGTGAGGTAGGCTGCGGTGCAGTCCTCATACATACGGCTCACTACGCCGAAGAGCTCCGGCTTTGTACCAAGAATCTTGCTAAAAGACTCATAGGTTCTTGTACTGCCCATTTCAGGGTTCAGATTTCTAAAAGTTGCAACTTGCATAATTTTACTGATCAAAAAGGTTATCGCACCTTATCGATCATACATCTAAATCGTCGATCGACAAGGCTTTGTCTGTATTCTTTGCCTTGGGCTTGACCACGACTTTGCTTTCAGTTGACTTTTTAGTTCCCTTTGATATCCCCTGCTCATACCCAGCTCTGTGGGCCTGTGCAATTTGCGACTTGTAATAATCACTGATGCTATTGATGACATCCTCGCCACGAAGAGCGAACCATGCTATACGAACCAATGTATCTGGATCATTCAATGCTTTTGACATATAATTGACTCCTGCTTGGTCGTGTCCAGTGATAAATGTGTACAACTCGTTCATATCGTCTTCGGACATTGCGACGTCCAAATCTCCGATACTTGTAAAATCTTGAATTGAATTGGCGATACCACCAGCGAACTGTCTATACATCTCCTGTTGCTGTTGGGCCTCCAAAGCTGCATCTTGGCGATTACGGTCATCTTCAAGTTTCTTGTACTCATCCCTGATTCCTGCGATCTCTTTCGCGAAAAGATCGGGATCGGATGTTGCCCTATCTAAGGCAGTCGCGAGTTCGTCTTCCGTGATGTCCTTGACACGCGCCTGCATATCCAACACGTAGAGTTCCTCATCAGTCAGATCGTCTACTGTATAGTGCGGCTGCTGTGATTGCATGATCTCATCAGTAGCAGCACGCGCTCCCTGATTATGCAACATTGCTGCATACTCTGCGGGACTCATATCAGAAAGGCGTAATCTGTTTATCAAATCGATCTCATCATCATCAAGATCATCTTCATCGCGTTCTGTCTCACGAGGTCCATCTTTAAGGATTGCGAACTGTTCCTCACGGCTCAGATCGTTCCAGTCTACCTCTTCAATCTCACCATCATCATTTGCGATCTTAATCTTGCTGGGATCATCAATTCCCTTGCTCTTCAGGACATCTGTAATAACGTCCCCATCATCTGAACCTTCGCCACCATTATCTGGGTCTGGTTCACTTGTCCAACCCGAGGGAGTGGTCTGTTCTCCTCCGTTCTGCTGGTTATCTTCTCCTCCGTTGTCAAGATCACTGAGATCAACAACGTCCAAATCATCAATTGTTGCTGCCATATTATTTTATCATTAGTTCATTAATTCATCAAACAAAAAAAAGGCCCATCGGAATAGAATCCGAAAGGCCCCAAAAATATATATAAAATGAAAACAAGAATCCTGTCTCACCCGCTCTTTATAATACATTAATCTATTATACCCGCTACGTCGCCGACGGTACACCTACCTTCCACATTCGAACGAGTTTTACATATTGCCTTTTCATTATTCTGTCGCAATTATACTATTTTTTTTATTTGTTTTACATCATCTCCTCCCAATCAATAGGAACGCCCTTTTTCACTGTGTCTATATAGAATCTGCTGAATGGCATCCCGTCATATGCATCCTCATCATCTATATAGTCCTTGATATACCTGGCAAGCTATATGTCATTTTGTATTGATGACCCATAAAAATCTGAATAGGCCATGTTGGCGACGTAGACATAATCATATAACTTGTTGTGTTCAAGGGTTATATTCGCATTTTGGAGGTAGTTGTCGACGCTTGACTTATCCAGCGGGTTGATGGTAGAACCTCCCTTCTACATCATCTATACGGCAAACTCGCACATCTTGCGCGTGAAATGCCAACCATAGTATGAAAGGTATCTCTTCATTCCCGCCGGACGGTCATCATATTGGTCAAGAGTCATATCTTGAATCATAACGGGAGCGTCTTCTTGTTGGCTGATATTCCTCTCTCTCATCTTCGAGCATCTCTTTCACAGCCTTTGCCTTCTTCTCTATGCACGAGACAAACTCCATGAGTCTCTCGTAGTTGTCGCTTGTGTACTCCATGATTATCATTTTATTTTGTAGTTATCAAAGTAAGTATTTTGTCAATCTTTCCAGCTACACCATCGAACCGTTCTTCGAGACTCGTGAGCCTTTCATCTCTCTCTTTATCTCTCGCGAACTATGGATTCAGAGTTTTAAGTATCTCCTCACACTGTCCGATGTTGTTTTTATATCTATCAATATTTTCCAATGCTTGTTTTGAGTTGTGAAGTATAGCTTCCACGTCTTGCTACAGTCCCTGCTTTGTCTCGCTTATGACAATATTGCCGTTTCCATATGAGACAATAGTGTTTGAAAACGGGATGCTATTGTAGTCGATAGTGTTTCCGTCTACATTAACCCTAAGATCCAAGCATTGCTAATTTGGCATACCTCCTATCATTGGCTTTGGTGCGCTTGTATAGATTACCTCTCCTGTTTTCAGGCGTACGCCGTCGGTCTTATCTAATATATACACAACCCCGCCCTGTCTTAAAGATCCAAACATTACACAAACAAGATTATCCGGTTCGTTGTTTTATTAAAAGACAACAGATGAGTACCAGCTGCAAGAGTGGTAAGTGCTGCGTCTGCATTATTAGTAAGAGGTAGGGTTTGGTTGTTAACCTATAACTCAACACCTGTAACAGTTGCTGCCGAAGATGTCGGGATATTCACAACAATAAGCCCAGCCTAGCCAAGGAATCTGAACACATGATTTGGCAATGTGTAGATAGCATTGGTGCTAGCCGATCCTGCATCCGATAGGGTCGCTGCAACATAAGGAATCCCTCCCCTGTTACCAATATATCCAGTTACTGCCATATCAAGTCCAGAATGTAGTGGTTCCGTTGTTGTAATACTGAGAAGCTGGAACAGCCACCAGATTGGGATATTGCACAGTAGTTGTGCTTGGCTGGTTCTGCTTGATTTCTGCAAGTTCTTTCTGCAACGGTGCTATCATAGCTGCCATTGCCTGGTTCTGCTGCTCTTGACTTATCTAACTCTGGAGCCGCGTCTTTGTCTCCTGTAACTCATTGATGCGATCCTGTAAAGCTGAGTTCTGCATCTAGTCAAGCTTTGCAAGAATAGAGTTTGTATTTATTGTTGCTGTATCTTTGATACTCTGAACAGAACTTGAAATGTTGTTGTTTATTGCGCAAGTCTGAGCTTGTGTCTCGTAAGCGTTAGCACTGAATCCCTGATCCATTCCTGTCCTTAATGTTCCAATCTGGTTGCTGAGAGCATTGACAGAGTTAATGGTTGCTATCTGATTCTGATAGTTGCTGTTTGTGATAGCCTCGCGTACATTGCAGCAGCACTGGCTCATCTGCTGAGCGATAGACATGTTGCCCTACTGTACACTGTTGATAACTTGCTGACCAGTCATTCCGACCTGGCTTCCTACCTGTGTTATAGCATTCTATACCTGGTTAACTGCGGTCTGGATACTGTTGACGTCACAGTTCAGAGTAGTTGCCAACTAACCTATGGAGTTTGCGTTTCCGTGAATGGCGCTCATCAAGAGATCGCGCTCTGCTGTGCTTGCTATTGTCTCGGTTATATTGCCACGGTTATTTCCAAACCATCCATTCCCACCTATACCATAAAGGAAGAAAAGGAAGATGACCCAAATCCAATTTCCACCACCGAAACCATTTCCGTTTCCCATCATCGACAATAAGAGATTGGGATCTACCTGGCTGCCACTCCCGGCATCAGGTAACATATAAACTTTGCTGTCTGACATAATTGTTAAATTTTAAAAAGTTATACCTCGTCGCGACTATACAATGATAAGACCGGAAACTTCCAAAAGCACAACGATGCCAGAAAAAACAAATGGGACCGCATGAATAATGCGATCCCATCGTTTAATTCGTTGCCAAAATATCTTTTGACTTTTCCAGGACTACGATATCCTGGAATTTATCTATATCCTATATGTCTGATGTGTAGGCTTTCTTTGGTATAAATACATCATTTTTTGATATATCATACGGTCCAATTGATACGATCTTTTGACCATCGCCAAAAAATCTATTCAATTTGTATATATTCCAAGGGTGCAAAATCAAAACACCAATCCGAGCATAAGATATAGACAGTGCAGTTTTCAGGAAATCCTGACAATTATAAAAAACAGGAATATCGTATTCTTTCAGTATCTCCTGTGTTCCGTCTGTGCTATTATCACATACTATAACATGCTGATCTTTCAGGGAATCCAAACACTACCTAATAGTGCCTTTGTTGTTCTGCGTATAAAGCAAAACCTCTGTATTATGTCCCCATGTAAAATCAGCGTGGTGTTCGGTGTACCCGTTGGGGTTTCTTTCATGATTATATAATAGGAACTGACCATAAGGTAGAATATCTAGACCTGTTGCACAATACTTCTTGAGGTTTGTGATTATGAACTAATTTGTCATATCTCTCGGAATCTTTCCGTCTCGAATGATTGGATGATGATTGTAATAATCCAAAACAAGCAATGGAAAAAGATGTCCTTTTTTAAATCCCATGATAGCAGTTCCTATACATTCTGTGTTTTCAACTATAAATTCACGCTCCAAAAGTTCTGATCTATCAAGTAAGTCATCGAGTGGCCTAAAACATTCAACATCAGTGTCGCAATAAATGCCACCATAATCTCGAAGAATTGCAAAACGATAGTAGTCACTAAGGTATGCGTAGTTTTTCATCAGCAAAGCATCCTATACGAATTGAGGCCCTGTTGAAAAATCAAAATCTTTGTCTGTCCATATTTTAATTTCAAAGGAAGGATTGAATCTTTTAAAAGACTCAATCCTCTCTTTTTGTATATCATCAAGTGGTTTTCCACCAAAATTGATAAAGTGAAATATTTTCTCAATTGCCATATGTCTAGTCGCCGGTTCCTGACATGTCGTTTAGTCCAACGATGTCATCAATATCTCTATCATACAAGAATAAACGCCAGCCATTAAAGTTTATTAAAAAGTTCGTCTCTGTAAGAAGGAGTGAATCCTTATGAATATAAAGATCGCCACGTGGTGCAATACTTGTCATTTTTCCTTTATATGGCATATACATACCTTTTGGAATAAATAACATAGTCAGCTTTGAACCTCCAAACAAATCATCTGGGAAATTACTCAAAGGGGACAATAGCAGAAAGCGATGATCTCCTTTCCATGATGGGATGTCCTTGCGGATAGAACTGTAAAACATCGAGTTTGTGTTTGGCGTCATCTGACTACCATCTTGTGTTTTATATCTGATGACAGCATAGTTTGCACTGCTCATAAGAATAGGATTTCCTACGCTATCTTTATAAAACAGAGAAATACCCTAATTGTCGCCAATGCTATCAGGATGGTGTATTTCCTTTATCCTTTGAATAAATGGAACATATGACTTTCGTGATGTACTAAGCATTACGCGCACAGATGTCTTTTTTGTTGGGTTAATCGTCACCTTTATATATTTCATGTCAGCAGTTTTTTTGAAATCTGTCCATGAAACACACGTTGCGCTCAATGACTTAACAAGCTAAGATGAGGAGTTTAAAATAGAGCATGATTGCGGCTCGTCTCCGTATGCTTTAAAACATGTGAAAGAATACGTCTTGCCATTTTCAAGGTCAGAAATATCAGCTGTGAATGTTGCAGTGCTATACGTTCCTTTGTAGCAGTGAATCTCGCTTCCTTCTACGACACTTGAATTTCCTGTTTTTGTTTTAAAGAAAATGAGGTTGTCAGTGTTCTATCTTATCCACATCTTGCTGAAAATTTGTTTTTCTTCTACTGCCATAATTATAAAATATGCGCACCAGCCATGATGTCGTATTTATTAAGTATGCCTTGGATGCGTTCAATCTTCTTGTTCATATCACAAGATAGCTGTTTGCCTCCGACATATATATCGTGTTTCCCAACATTGATAAATAGGACGTTTGCATAGTGCTTGTTAAAAATTAATTTAAGATACAAATCATCGTCAAGTGCGAAATCTTTAATCATATCGTAGTCGATAGCATCCTCTAGAATATACGGAGGGATAAATGTCTCACCGCATCCAGTAGGAAGCAAAGAGCGAGTAGCTACACCTTGCGCACCATGAAATACTGGCCACTCTCCGTATGGTTTGATGCTTCCATTAATATCCATGGAAATCCAACGGCAACGGCCAGAGATAACACATCCCGGATTTCTTTGCCACCAGGTAAACATTCGCTGGATCATCGTGTTTTCGTATTCAACATCATCGTCTACTAACAATATGCAGCGATCGTAATATTCAGTGGCTGCATAGATCCATTTGTTATGTGGTCCCATATCATCAATAACAGGGTGGACTTCTATATCTCCAACTTTAACAAGATCAAGCAACTCCTGAGACATGTTTTTCACATCATCAACGGGAATATTCAAAATGAACTTTTCCGGTCTCATCGTCTGCCTTAGAATGCTTAAAATCGCCGTCATGGAGTTATTCATCCTTTCTCCATATGTTGCCATAGATACAACAACACCCGGCAGTCTCTCTTGCAGCTTCTCCTTATACTGTGGGAAATGTGCAGCGAGTATGTTATGAATCTCTGTGTATTTCTCCTTGTTAACATCTGCCAGGCAATCCTCTTGGTTTGTCTGGATGTCATACCTGCAGATACCGTTTTCATAAAGTGATCGGTAGCGCCTACCAGATAACACACAAAACAAAAACTGCCACGTCTCATCCGATGTAGGAGAAAGTGCCATGAATTTCTCCCTGTCAAAGAATAAAGGAGAAGTGAAAGTGTGAGCTGGGTATAAAGTGCCAGCTGCACCATTTGCCGGTTTCTGGTTTATTGTCGCAACGCCTCTGAGGTATGTATTGTCAAAATTTCTAATTTCTCGCAGGCTTCCGTCGCGTTCGATTATTACTACACTCGAAGTTTGCCCGTAAATAATATCCTCCGGGTACTTCTTATGCATCTCTATAAATTCATGTAGCCATCCTGGCCTCATTGTCATATCATCATCAACTACAAGTATGGCGTTGTCTGGGTATCGTTCGAGAGTTGGGATGAGTTTTTTATGGCTTCTTATATTGCCTTTGTCCCATATTATCTCAACGCCGAAATCCTCGCGCAAATCCTCTGGCAAATCAAGTTCCAGATTCGGGAACTCATCCTCGGACAATACAAGGACGAAATGCACATCGTCTTCTTTCTGTCCGAGGATTATATTATAAATGTCCCGAGTGGTACCTATTCGCTTTGGGTATGATGTCATACTTACGATTAGTGTATCATTGTTCATTCTTCTAAAACAAAATAAAAAACACCAGCTCTTGGTATTGTTGAATTAAATTGTGATTCTGTAACTACTTTAAACTTATCGCCCCAAGGTATGTCCGAAGTGGTAAGCTTTCTAAATGTTGCCGTTCCGGTTCCTGTCGTAGGTGCTGCAAGAACTGTATTTTGTGCTCTGTTGATATTCTTTTCATAAGCTGGAACGTTTACGAAAAGACGACCTGATCCATCACTCTCTACACCTCTGTAATCGGAAGCTCCGCTAGTTATGGGCTAAAGAGTAGGAGGTGTTGTCCCGTGCCCATACCCATGAATATCATCTTTATTTATGGATCCTGTGTAATCTTTACAAGTTCGAACTATCCCTGATGTATCACCTCCTGTAATTGGAAGGGGACTCCACTTACCTGTACCGTTATCTCCACCATTAAGCCATCGAAATGCGTTAAGACTATCATTTGTTGTTCCTGGAACAATACCAGCTACGCCTTTAGCCAATTTAGGAATATTAGCAGCATCTCCCTTTGCGCCCTTTATATTACAAACGACAACCCACTTATTGGTTCCTGTTGATTTATACACGTTGTAGGTTTTCGTGTTCAGATACATATCACCGGTTTTTGCACCAGCAACAGTTGCTGCTGTACCAGTCACAGCTGTACCTGTATGCCATGTTACAGTAGCACCAGTGTCTCCTTTCTGTCCCTTTAGATTATTAAACGTGAAAGTCGTGGTCGTTCCGCTTGTATTTGCTGTAACGCTTGGAGTTCCAACAACTCCGATATTACCACCAGCTGCTGCCTTTATGGTCGGAGTAGTTCCATTATTTCCTGGCGTTCCTTGTGGTCCCTTGATATTGCAAAGATAAACCCACTAGTTAGCAGCGGTTGCCTTATATACATTACTTGTTCCAGTATTGAGGTACATATCCCCAGCCTTAGAACCAGAAACGGTAAATGTTTTAGCAGTGGTAGAGGTGCCAGTAACAGCACCGCCAGAGAACCATGTAGCAGCAGCTCCTGTTGAACCTTTCGATCCATTCTTTACTGTTATCGTTGAGCCGTCTTTGAAAGTGTAGACATTACTGCCGCCATCTGCTGTTGAGGTCGTTGTTTGCTTTCCGCCTTTTTGAAGATAGTTTGAGAGGTCAACGGTTCCGCTGAGATTGTCCCATTTACTACCATTCCACACAACATTGTCGCCAGCTTTGATATGATTAGCTGTGTCTGCATTTGTTATGTTCCAGACATCACCAATATTATTTCCTGAAGTTGGAAGTTCGGAATAATTGGTTTTTGTGCCCTTATATCTATAGACTGCACTGATGTCTGATTTCTTGGCGTAGTCTTTGAGGTAATCAAGTATTGCGTTGGTTGTTGGTATGGTCTAATAGTAATTATCATCGTACCCTTTTATGCTACCAACGTACCCTAATTGAGAATATCTATGATTTTGTACATCATACCCACCTTCCCTTATTAACGACGTATTTGTTCCGTTATCAAAAATACAATTTGATATTGCGATAATTGAATTTGGGTCTAATTGATAAAATCCAAGCTCAGGTATATTGCCAACCATATTTATATTTGAGCATGAATCAATATGAGTACAAATTACACCAGATAGAAATATAGTATTTGAAGTTTTAATATTAATTGCTATGTTCTAAATAATAATATACGTACTATTTATAATAGATGATACCCCAAAATCGCCAACGCTTGTTAACTATCCTTTTATATGTATACAAGAAGAATTGGAAATCCATGCAACCGTTTTATTGTTAAGAGAAAGCGTTGGCATAGTAATGAAAATACTTTCATCTAATGTATGTCTATAATATAGGTTATCTGTCACAAACATTATACACGAAATGCTTATTTTTGCAGAATCAGATAACTAACAATCATATATATATAAAACAGCGTCTTCACTGCTAATTATTCCTTCTCCTCCAATCGTTCCATTCTTAATCGTAAATGTACCTGTCAACTATGTCGTCCCGCTCAACTTCAACGTGTACCCATTCAAATCTAAAACACCGGTAGCAATAGGCAGACCTGGCAAATCACTTGATGCTATAAAGTCAGCCTTTGCTTTTGGATTCTTTCCATTGAGCGCTTCGGTGATTACTTTATTCGATACTGCATTTCCTGATGTAGCGCTGAGTTTTGTGTCAATAGTCATGCCTGTCGGAATCTCTAGGGAACAAGCCTTAACCTATCCACTGCTATCTACATACACAGGTTTCGTAGGCGAACCGATCTGGGCATTTACCGCCAACTTATCCGATACCCTAGCATGTAATGTATACTGGTTACTTCCAGTTTGTATTTTTCTAATATCAGACATATTTTTTTATTTAAAATAAAAAGAGGCGGTATTACGCCACCTCTCGTATGTTAATCTAATGTAAATTACTGAACAGTAACATCGTGGGTGTGACTTCCAGTCTCGTTAGTGTTGAGAGTCTCCGATGTGCCCTTCTTGATCTTGGAAGTACCAGATACAGAAATTGTAGCCTTTGTACCGCCAAATGTAGCCTTGAGGCCAGTAGTAGCAGTGAATGTAGGAGCACTTGCAGTTGCGCCAGTATGGAGTGCAGTAACAACAGGAGAGCCAGTACCGTCCGCAGCAACTGCGCCAGTTGCATATGTAAACTCTGTAGCACCCTGAGCAAATACTGCTGTACCTACTGTAACGCTGCCAGCTCTAAGAGATGCGGCGTTGAGACCCTTGGCAGTTGTCAGGTTGTGTTTTACACTAGTCACAAACTTATTGGCAGATGTTGCGCTTGTCACGAAGTTGCCAAATGTCGGAGCTACTGTAATTGTGGGTGCACCAATAGTCAGTGCGAGTGTCTCAGTTGCATCTGTATATGTTGCATTTGTTACAACACTGCTAGAAGTTGCAGATGCATTTGTCAAAGCTTTGGATGTAGGAGCAGAAATTTCAATGCTACCAGTTGGAGCATCAACAGTTCCGCCAGTTACAAAGGTTGCAGTTCCAGTTGTAAGTGTGGGATTATTCAATGATACACTTGTCACGGCCTTGCCTGTACCAGTTACAGCCTTTGCAGTTGCAGTCTTCATCTTTGAGGTTTCACCACCATCAAGCGTGATAGTAGGAGCGCTTACTGTGCCAGAAATCTTAACTCCATCAGTAGCAGCTTTAAGAGTAACACCACCGGCGGGTGTAAATTCACCGGTAAAAGTTGTAGCTGTTCCAATATAAGTATTAACTGCTACTGTATGCTTATGTGCACCATTGTTTTTAGCTGTACCGTTCGCCTCATCCTTACCTGCCAACTTACCGTATGCATTAAGAGCATCGAGCAGGCACCACTGCTTGGTGTTAGTCTCACCTGACTTCTTCTCAATCCACACATACTCGGCCTTGTCATGTACAACCAAATCACCAACACGAATGTCAGAAGTTGTTGCCTTAGCACCGTAGATGTCGGTGGGTACCTGTGTGCCCTCATTTGTAAGGGCTACAGTTGTTATACCTTTAAATTTAAGAGTGTTAACAATCGCGTTACGAGCGACTGAGTCCTTGATGTTATAGACGGTTCCATCAAGGTTAATTTTACTAATATCTGCCATATTATTTTGAATCAGAAATAATTGTAAATACGTTATCATCACTTACTGTGAATGTATCATCCAGCAGTGTTTGTAATCTTCTATATTTCCCTTTAAACAAAATATAGATATCTCCGTTGTCCATAACCTCAAACAGATTTTTCCTGTTGGTATCAGAAGTGCCGCCTCCTATTGAGTACACGGTATGCGCTGTGCCTATTGTGCCATCAGCGTGGTCATCTGTGAACTTATCGGCGTTGTTATGCGATACGTTAAACTTTCCGCTTGCATGTTCTGCGTCATGCAGTGTTTGTGTTCCGATACCTTCTGCGAAAGACGAGGCGCCTTTTGCAGAGTTGCCAGAGTTAGCTTTTAAACTTGCAACACCTGTTCCTTTTTCAATAGGAAGATCACAAGATATTTTGACGCCTTTTTCATCAGCCGATAAAGCTACGCCATTACCAGAGATGAAATTTAAATTCGCAGCACCAGATACTGAGACGTACGGAACCTTGCCATCAACGGAATATGACGAGATTCTAGGAACGCCTCCTATCATGCTTATGCCATGCGTGAGAATATCACGCTGTGATGCGTCGGGATCTGTTATGAATACTATGGACTAATCGGAAATAGTATTTCCCGCGCCAGCTTTAAAAGTATTATATGCGGCTCTTGTGTGGAAATTTATAAACCGACTTGTCAAAGTTGTGTTTTCCATAGTATTGAGTGGTTAAATTATGCCTGTGATACCTCGGTCCACTGGAGAGTATCTGTGAAAGTCTTGAGCTGATCAGCAACAGATATACCTGTTGTGTACTCAATCTTTGTAGCGTCAAGTGTTACGGTTGCAATCTAGAGACCTTTTTCAGCGCCCTCTGTTCCAAGTGCCTTTGTGCAAGATACACCGTTAACTTTAACGATGTCGATTTTGTTATTAAGATTTGTTGCAATTTCATAAACACCATCATGCAACTCATTCAAGCCTTTGACAACCTGCTCGTTCGTGTTGTTTACAGCAGATGCCAAAGTTGCACTGTCAACATACTTGTCAGCTTCACCAACAAGCTTGTTGTTATATACTGCATACTTGTTCTGACTTGTTAGATGTGAGTCAACGCTCAAAGTAGGCGCATTAGTAACTACAAGCTTGTCGACTGCAATATTATTATTTTTTATTGAAATACCAGCACCAGCTGTAAGTTTAGCATTCTCAAGTGCTGTAATCTTACCCTCGAGGTCGGCCTTAGTAGTATTAATAGTGCCGTTGATCTCCTCGGCCTTTGCGTTGATTGCCTCATTGGTTGCGTCCTTTGTGAGATAAGTGTTAGCGTCAGCTTCGGCCATTGAGCCATGGGGAACAGTTACCGGGGTGCCTTTAACATTCAAGGTAAGCATTCCGGTGCCAGCTGTGACATCTCCAGCCTGAAGTGCAGAAGTTGCAGCTGTTACAGCAGTTGCGAGTTCAGGAGTAGATGCAACAGTGATAGTAGCAACACCAGCATCATCTGTTACAGCGCTAGCTGTTACATAACCAGTACCTGAAGCTGTGACACTCTTAACACCATGAGCTGCCACGTCTGCCTTAATAGCTTCGATTTTCTCTTTTGCAGCATCGAGTTCAGATTTAGGAGCTGCAGCGTCGGCCTTATCCAAACTTTCCTGAACAGCAGTTGCGAGATCTGCCTTGGCGATAGAACCGGGCTTGATAGTTGCCGATATCTCATTTGTGCCGCTGATTGCAAGCTGAACCTGTGCCGCGTTAGCCTATGCAGTGTAAACGTCAACAAGATCCTTGACGGCTATATAAATTGGTGATTCGTCCTGGTTTGCAATTGTGAGCTTGATATACTTATCACCTTTAACGAGGCCGGTTTCAGTTGTTGCTGTGATAACCTCACCAGACTTTACCACAAGATCCTTGGGTATATCAATGTCAATAGGTGTACCATCGGGGCCAGTGAAAGTGTAAGATTTCAGATAACCAGCGTTTGCGGTTTCTTTGGCAGCTACGCCGATATTGTTAACCTTTGTCTCTAAGGCGCTAAGACCGGGAACTTCTGCAGCAGTCAGCACTTTACCCGCTGTCACGAGACCCTTGGCGTCATACTTTACAACACTAAAATCAGTAGCAGCTGTGATAGAGTCATTTGCAACAACTGCCTTGTCTGCGGTTGCCTTAACAGCGGCAATAGCTGCTTTATTTTCGGTGTTTGCAGTCTCAAGTTTTGTAACCTTATCGGCCAGATTACCAACCTAAGCCTGAGTATTACCACCCTAGACTTTCCAGTTCTCTGCTGGAATCTTACCGTCTACAAGTGAATCAGCAAAACCAGCATCACCAGCAGGTCCGATATAAGTATAAAGCGTACCGCCAGAAGTTGCAACAGTTAAGCCAGTATAAAGTGTACATTTATCAGCACCGCCCCAAGTCGCGGGATCATAGATGTCTGTAGCCTGATCAACAACCAAACGGTCATCAAGAGGACGCGCGGTTGTAAATTTAAAAGAAACGCCAAATTCGGCCTTACTTGCATATAATTTTGCCATATTATGTCCTCCTTAATCACTATAAATTACACGGAATAAGCTATCTGCAGTTGGGGTTGCATTTATCTTGAACTGCTTGTATGCTATTTTGGTTGTACCATCTCCAATTGCAAGCTATACCTCACTCTCTGTTGCGGCTTCTGCAAACCATTGACCCAAACCGTACTTCTCAATTGTCACACTACCAAACACAGCAGGTACTGCGATGAGAGCAACGCCAGCCTTCAATGTGAGCTCGCGAGTCTGCGCATCCTTGATAGGCTGTTTTGTCAGTGTTCCAGCTGTAGCAGTGCTTGCATAGATTGAATACACAAACTTTATATACTTCTAATCTTTCACTGTGATAGGCTTAATATGGAAAGTGTCATCAACCTGAGGGTGAGGTGTAGCATTAACTAAAAGAGTCGTAGAGCTATCAGTTACTGCCTTATTCGTTGCTGTTCCCTTATTAGTCTTTACTGTGTCAGTACTTCCAGCATATGCACGCGTAGCGGTAACAGTCACAGTTGTACGTTCAAGAATCTGACCACCCCAGCTATTGCTACCATTGAGCGAGAACGTATTAGTTGCCTCTCCGCCAGTTGTGGTATATTTGCCGCTTACAGTCTTTGCAGGGCTACCAGTAGCAGCAGAAGCTGCGGGCTATGCAGGGCAAGTCTTACCAACCTCAACAGGGGATTCAAAAGTAGAGTTGAAGCTAATAGATGCATCTGTAAAATTGGGGGCATACTCAGGATAGAGCAGCATATCCAAAACTTCGTTGATGCTCTTGCCATTCAAAGATTCGGCAGTAGTGCCGGCTGCGATGCCACCAATAGCAGCGGTTGAAGCCGTAGTGTCTGCGGGTGCATACTTGCCAGTTCCGAGCTCTATTTCCTTTTTCTAAATAGCACCAGTTGTGTCAACATAGGAAGCCATAAGCTTGCCATCCTTAAATTCCACATCAGTGATGCCGCTATAGCTCTTGCCATTCATCAATAGGCATCCTGCATCCTGTGCAAAATAGATGCCATCAGCGTGAGTATTCTGACTGTATGCTGCCAGATTACCACGATAAAATTTGACTGATTTATTAGCCATATAGGTTTAATTTTTTAAAGTGTTACTTCATTCCAAATCTAATCCCCAGGTGTTGTTTCCTTGAGGACCTTGATATCTGCTTTATTTTCTTTGACGGTCTTGACAAGCTTGCCCATGTTGACAACCTCCTTATTCCCGTCTATGGTCACGATCACATCGTTTAGCTCGCCCGAGATCTGACTACTACCGTTTCCTTTTTGAATCTTCAGCTTGTTGACTTCGCGCTGGAGATCAGAAACAATAGGATTCTTGTCATATCTCTCGATGCCTAGATTGATTGATCCAATATTTATTTTTTCCATATCTGCTCGATTTTGTATGTGAAATTTTCCAGGTCAATCTTTTCCTTTATGCTCACATGCTTAACATCACAGGTAGCCATAAGAGAAAGGCTTTGAAGATGACAGCATGACATGCATGCCGGGATACAGGTTTAACTCAGTCAAAACATCGCCAGCCTTGATATTGTCAGCCTTTACCCAGTCTGCATCCTCGTCTACTCGTACGAAAACAGAAATGGTAGAGGTGGCATCAGTCTGCAAGATGTTCGTGCCTGTGCTCTTGAAAGTTGGCGAATCGTATACGCCACTTGCATTTTTCTCTACGTTAGTCATATTTTATATGTTTATTTTAGTGAATTTATGCTATACTTATTTTGTAGGTACGAGTTGATCACCAAGTACTAAATCGCGAATCTATAAACAAAACCGCATGGGCTAATCTTTAACATGTTAAAGATATTATCCTATGCAGGAGTTTTGTTTGTTTTTATAATTATCCAAATATCCCTTGTACCACACGAGTTCTTTAAATCCTAACCTCTTCTATCCTTTCGGAATCAATCCATCCCTTACCAACTTATTAAACGAGCTCCTGCTTATTTCTAGGTACATGTAAGCCTAGGCCTTACTATATAGCTAGTGTGAAATAGCTGATAGTAGGTCGTCGGCTTGTTGCGCGGTCATTTCACATGATCCGTTGTCGATTCTGTCGGCTATTTTCCGCAACTCGCGTGAGATAAGTTTTCGTAGAGTTTCTACCATGGGTCTTTAATTATTATGTTTGACAATAAAGCCAAACCAGAAACAGGTAAAATTATACGCACCAATGTCAACATAACACCAAGGCCAAACATTCTGTTGTACATTATGAAGCACTGGATAATAAAAGAATGAAAAATCAACCATCTGAAGTTGTTGCAAAATCCTAATAGATAGGTTGATAAGATTAAGACAATAAAAGCGCATAAGCTCTAGCTAAAGATAAACTCAAACACGCAAAGATGTAAACCGCACAGCGCAGCTATACAGTGAATAGACATAAAAAGATCGCCGGATACGACGAAAATTTTAATAAGTTCTCTTATACTTTTTAAGCTTAAAGCTTTCATTTTTCCTCGCGTTTTTACAATAATAATATTTAACAATGAAAAAAAGCCAGAGATTACCCTGGCTTTTTTATTAAATTATTCCTCCCACAATGTAAGACTCTGAGATTCGCCAAGAGCATCCCACATTTCAGCCTCAGAATCTATTTTGTAATATCTAATCGTTTCGGTTGTTTCTACGTAGTTGTTGTCATTCAATATGTGATCCAAAACGACATAAGTTTTTTTGCCGCTTTGGTCACTAAAGTAAGCATACAGCAGATAATGGCCAGTGCTGTCAGTTGTTGCAGCAAAAGTACACTGCCAATTTATCGGCGTAAGGCCAACATACAACATTTTCTACTGCGGCGTTTCATTACATGTTTTTGCAAATTCAAAAATATTATATCCGTCAGTTCTATTATGCCCAGAGTCGATTATATACTGAGCAGGACCGACGAATGCATAGTTCATACCTGTAGTTTTCAAATTATAAACATCACCGACACGGCTTCCCTTACTCTTACCGGATAATTCTGTAAGAGAATTAACCGAACCCTTATAACGGTAAACATTCACAATTCCAGACTCAAGCTTGGAAACTTTATTGTTGAGATTGCTAACCGTTTGATTTAATTTTGTAATGTTTGAATTAGAAGTGCCTATTGTACTTGCCAGTGTATCGTTGATCTCGCGCTGTGTAAACTGCGCACCAGTTGCTGAGGTATTACTTCCACTATGTGTATTATCGTACAACTGGCAGATCTTATCGTTTTTGGCCGCTGTGTGCCACTGATCCTCTGCATAGATTACAGGGTACTCGTTAGGGTTAGCGCTGGTGAATGTTATAGCAAAAGCCGACGCTGCCGACTGTGTAGTATTATTTTTCATAATCAGATATTAATTTTAAGTTCAACCTTCTCTGCGCTACCATTCGATGCGATAGTCTTATTTGTTGCGTACATTGTATACCCTGGCATAGTCTAACCATTAGAAACAACAGAAATGCCAGTGTCTACTGTGCTAAGAATAGAAATGCCGGACTGCTTTGCTGTGGCGTTGCCGTGTGTCAAGATGATACCATAGGCAGAGTTTGGCAAACTGTTTGTCCATGTGAAATCTGACTGATTAACGGACGTCTCTTTTCTTGTTGCAGTCTTGATAAACTCAGAGATGATGCTCTTATCCTTGGATACACTCATACCATACCAAGCAGGATATGATACGTGCATCTGGACAGCAGCAGCTGTAATTGTCAACTTTAAACCCTTATAGTCACCATCTGGTACAGTATAGGTGATAGTAGCAGAACCTGTTGAATCTTTAACATTCTCCAATGTCTTCGTGTACTTACCAGTTGTAGACTGCGACCAAGTAGCAGGTACAGTGTCAGCATTCACAGCCTTACCGTCAAAGGTAATACTAAGGGTAGCAGTCTGAGAAGCTGGCAGATGGTCAGCTACACAGCTTGAATTGGAAAGGCTAATGGTAGCCTTCAACTTGCTCTTGGCTGTACTCAGCAACTAATCGTCCAGGTAATTCTTATAAGCCTCGGGCAGATTATCAGCACCGTAAACAGTAACGCCTGCGGTATCTTTAAGGTAGATCTTGCCATCCTTGGCAAAGATAATAGAACCATCAGCAACAACAACACCATTAGAGTCCTTGCCCTGTGCTGCGTTCTCCTTAGAAACGTTTTTGTAAAATTTAACTTGCATTATGACCAATTTAAATTGTTGTCTAATTCGTGCCAACGCACAAAATGTGTTTCAGTATATACTGCGACGTGCATTTTATCATTGCACAAATATACGTCGCCAATTTCTACATTATCAATAGGTAAAATATCTATCTCTCCCTTGAAGCGCATAGCACCAGAGAGGCCTAGGTTTTCAATAGCAATAGCTCGCTTTTGGTCTGTGTCAAATTCAGAAAGGAGATTGTCCTTTTTAAGATATTCTCCTTTTTCATTTATTACACAATGCGGGTTGCCACTATGAATGTCTGGAACATACACACAATCATGCGTGTGATGAAGTTGGTTTTTATTTTGTATCATGGCTTCAAACATTCATAAAAAACATTGATGGAATTGAACATGTCGACATTCTGAATGAACGCGATCCTGTTCAGTATGCATTGATAGTTCTCCGGCTGGTGCCCATTGTGTAACTGTTCGATGAGATCCTGGAAATCATCGATGACTGCGTGCTTCAAATCAAGCACGGCATCCGCAACCGTCATTACCATATTTGCTGTTGTCTTTACAGAATCCAGTGCAACCGATTAACTCACGCATGATGTTCAACGCTTCAAAGTACCAATCCTCATCAAGTAAGTAATCGATGACATTGATTGCCATCCACAAGAGGTCACGTTTGTACACTAGATCTTTATGTTTCTATGTGTTACACTTGTCAGCTCCGCAGAACTTACCAAGTATCTCACGGTTGATATTAAAGAAGCACTCTTTGAGTCCGCACATGCTGAACATATAATCCTAAGAGAGTGCAACCGTGAAGTTATTGTTTATATTCAGAGAAATGAAATCATTAATCTGCACGATATCCCACTATCCGTTCCAGTACTTGACAATATGCTCACCATCATAAGCAAAAACGAATTTCTTTTTTGCTAACTCATCGATATATTCCAGACTGTCCTTTTTAGGCAGGATGTAATGCGACACCATGTAAAGGCCATCCTCTTCGATATGAAAATCGCTCACGTCATCCGAACTGTGGTCATTGATATCGTACGTGTACAGGTTGTATTTTTCCTCTTTCTCTTCTGTTATGTCAACGCTATGGATAACGTTGACGGAAACCGTCCCGCCATATGTAAAGATACCATCGTAAGTATTACATGGACGTTCCATTCCGGCTATCGTAACATGACAGCCAGATGTATGCTGTAATTGAAATATTGCCTACATTATCCAAAATTAACGTTGTCATTATATGGATTGCCGTCGTGTAGTTGCTTGAGCTCTATATCAACTTTTTTGTTATCAACGGCGATATTATCTTCTTTATATTTCTTGTCTGCCCTCGCGTTGTACCACCTGATATCGCTATCAATACGGAGACGCTCTTTTTCAAGCTGCATCTTTTCCTGGTCGTACTTCTCGATTTGCTTCTGGGCTTGCTACAGCTGCTTTTGCATCTGCTGTAACTGCTGCTATGATTCTTGCAGTTTCTGTTGTAATTGTTGGATTTGGTTATTTTCCGCCTTCTGCTTCTCCATAGCCTACTTTACTTTAATCTTCAAATCCGTCAAACTTTTACTAGTCAACGCTTCAAAAATGATATCTGGTGCTAGGGTCTATGATTGGATAAAGTTCGGAATTACTTGCATCAGCTTCGCCATATCTTGCATGACATCTGTGCTGCTGCTTATATGTATATCGTAATCGCTAAGTGTAAAATGTTCAGGGAGAGCAGTGAATACTTTCTGGAACTTATCACCTAGGATAATTGTCCCAGTTAGTCCATTCTTGTATACTATCTTTGCCTCATTCAGAGCATCTAACAACATCTCGCAAGTCACGAGATCCATTTGCTGATAGTACTGTTTGGTTATAGTGAATGAATTGTTTGCACTCAGTTTTACATTACTCACTGCGTCCTTCTATTCGATACCGTTCAGTCGCTCCTGGAATACTCCGGTGATACTGGACGCTGTCTCTTCTATGGACTACAAAGCAACCTAGATAGCTTGAATAGCCCCAACTTTTACGGTATCATCAAATCCATTGAAAATTGTATTGATAGGTGCCTGACCAGCAGCTGCTCGTCCTTCCTGTGAGGTGTCGATCAAGCCAAGGCCTCCCTTCTTATATGCCAGCCATTTCTGTATTCTCTCCGGCCAGTTAACGCCAAGGTTGGTAGGGATAAGGCTTTCATCTATCCAATCACCAACGGTTCCACTGTTGGCGATAATATTATCTCTGTAATAATGTAAAAGATTATATCGATCTTGTAAAGGAACACAAGCCAGAACTAGAGAGTACGGCTGACTCCCTCGATTGATGAAATAGATTCCGTTGACTGTCAAACCGCAATAGCTCGGGTTGTCAATAGAACGCACAGCAGAATCATCTTTGCCTGTTAGGATATAGATGTCGTCATTGATTCTAACGGTGCGGTATCTGTTCATCACGAAATTCTTATCGGTCTCTATCCATTCAACCTCATAAACAGGGAGCAGCTTGTTATATCTGTTGTTTTGCTCATCTGTCGGATAGCCTGGGATGATAGCCTCTTCTCCTGCTCTTAATCCCTGAGTAGCGGGAACTCCGTTGTGCTCAAAGGTCCTGATGTAAGAGTATGAATAATCAGACGCTGCATTTTCCCATTCCTTTTCTATCTTCTCAACATCTTCACGCGATAAATCCTGACCGTATTGCATCAAGATCTGTGATTTGGAAAGCCATTTCCTGACAACTACACGGTATGAATCCTTTACATATGGAGATTCCGGATTTCGATCTATAAAAGTGTTTAGAGGATTCAATACTTCTATCTATACATTATTCCTGTTTACGCTTGGCTTTACCCTGTAAAAGCAATAGCCAGTGATCAATATATCTAGCAATAACTCGCGGAGCTTTCTCATGATGTCGGTACTTCTCGACTGCATTAAATACTCGATGACATTCTGCGCTGCTATCTCGTACTAGCTGGTGAAGTTTGTCTTTACATCCTATATGATCTTTTGAAGCGCAGCCTCTATATTATGGTCGACAGTATCTTTGCCGTCTATAAATGAGAGGATATCATTCTTGAGTTTTTTCTGCATGAACTTGTAGACCTACTCGTGAATCTGAATCTATTTCTCCCTTTCCATCGCGCTGATAGTCTTGGAATCCTTGCAGGAAACCTTCGGCAATACCGGAGTACCAAGATACTCTCCGATCAATACGTCCACATGTTTCTTAATAAGCGGTATGAATTCAACGGAAGTAGGACTCCCTATTCCGAAGTTCTCCTCAAGGTATCTGTACTATTCGGAGTTCATCTTTCCGTTATAGTAGTTATACGCCTTTTGCAAGTCTGTCTTCTCGTACACCAGCTCCGTGATGGCGTTGTCCGTACATTCCTGCAAGCGTTCCTGCTCTTTTGTCATTATTATAAACTTTTAATATTTATGTCCTACTCTCCAACCATCCGTATTTTAGAATGGTAAGCATTAGGAAATTTCTTTCGTCTCACAAGATCCCACAAGTATTCACTGATAAAGCCTTCCAGACGACGTTGCCATTTGATATCTCCTTTGAACCAGTTGCCTTTTTTGAATTGTTCATTCATGAAATTCTCAACCTATTTGTTCCCATCTATTCCGAAATAAGAATCAAAACGTTTGAGAACATCAAAAACAAAATGTGCACCTTCCAGGAAATCATCGTGTTTCATAATGAACATGTTGCAATATGAGCATTGCGCATCTTCCAGAAAATCATCATAAACCGGCAAGTATGACCTGTCCGCTTCTCTTATTGCCAACCTTAAAGGATTAATGAAAATCGAGCTATGATAAACAGATATATTGACCTTGTTCATAAGCCCGGAGGACCAGGTTCTCGTATATACTGCGCCGTGCTTATCAACTATATCACGCGCTTTTCCTAGGTCTTCTATAAAGTCATCAAAAAACCTTCTGTAATGGCAGAAGCCGATATATTCAGGTATTAACTCCTCGTGTTCCATGACGTGTTTGATCTGGCAAGCTTCACCATAGCATATATTGTGCTTTTCCGTGAACTCATCATTCATATATATAATAGGAGACAAATCATCAAAAACATTCTCATTTTGCGCAGCGATAAAATAGCCATCACTGTGTGGGTGGTCTCCTGTTATTGTATTATGCGCGCATATGTACATCCTCAAATCATCCATTACTTACTAGATTTTTCTGTCCTATATGGTGTGTGCTGTGGTCTATCGGGCATGGCATGTGACGCTCGAACATATCAGTCTTGTATCCAGTGTAAAATTTCGTATCAGTCAATCGGCGACCATGAAGTTCTTTTTCTAGATATTCGAGAAACTTATCATCGTCTAACTGCGCGCATATATGGATAGGGTGCTCTGGATCATTCAATCCAAGCACAAGATCAATAGCTCCACCTGGTAATCTGTGAATATTCAAAAGGCCAACATAACACTTGCCGTATACTTTAAAAATAGTTTCTAGGATCGCTTGAGCGAACTTGTCCGTAGCTGTAGTCATTGGTTTGCAAATACATGTTAAAATTAGCCGTCATCTAGTTATTCTTTTTGATGGGTCCGAAATGTTTGATCCCTCGTTCGTCATAATAATATCCGAAATCAACAAACTCATCATCTGCTTTTTTCTATGCCTACGGCGTGATTCCGGACAGCTCTTCATCTGCAAGCTCACATTCTCCCATAGCAGCCACGATATCAAACTTACGTTTGTTTTCGTCAGAGTATCTTGATAACTCATCAAGCATTTCCTCAAACCATATATCGTAGCCATAATCAAGGACGAAATCCTTAATCAGGTCTGTCTAATGATCGATGACAGCAGGAGATGCTGGGGATCCGTATTGCTATGTTTTACGTCTTGCTATATCTGGATATGTTGCAGATGGGCGTTTCATGAAGTAATTCAAGAGATGCCTATCACGCGCCCATGTCACCATGGACATCCTCGTTGCCTCGATATTAATCTGGCAGTTGTAATACATAGCAAGACCAATAGCTATCTCATAAGCTTCTCGTATATCATCCGGTCTATCTTTATATATGGCAACGTATCTAGGCGTGCGATTGCCAAACGTGCGACGCTTGACAACCATACAGAAATCAGACGGATCTTTGTATGTTGATGATGTCTGCAACATACCGATATCAATTCCGTCAATACCGGCGACATATAGGTTGTTTGTTTTTTCTATCAGACCTTGAGACTCGCCGTCTCGTTCTTTATCTTCTATCCATAGCGGATGCTCTAAAATCTTGATCTTGCCATCTTTGCAAGCATTCCATATAACGCTCTAAATATGGGCTCTATCAACCTTGCGCTCTGTATTCTTATACTGGAAACGTATAGTGCCAATATCAATAGGCGGACATTCATGCATTGCACGGATGCGTGTGAGCTATTCGGCAATAGTTGCCCTGTTGAATTTATTCTGAACTCCAGAAGAAAAAGCCTCTGTATCATTGAACGGATACTCTGCACAGTGATCAATGAGTGCCGTAGGATCAGAAGCCATGGCTGCGCGAATCTCATTTTGCCATTCTACAACAGCGTCAGGATCAACAAATCCCCTATGCGAAAGAAACCGTTTTCTATCTTTTGGTATCTTGGTGCAAGGTATGAAAAAAGAAGTCAACACCTCTGCACCGTTTTGTGTGTATCTGTGCCGATGTGGGAGAATACCGTAAACCTCAGGATGGTAAAACATACGCTGTAATCCATCAAGTGATTCCTTGGTATCTCCAGATGTCATAATATTTTCGTCAATGCTTTTTATCATTGCTCCTTACGCTTTCACGTAAGATTGGCGTACATTTTCCAGTATTAACTGGTCGGGCACTCTTGGAGATATTATTTCAATCTCTACGCTCTACATTTAACAACTCGGTGTCGGCAGTTAAGCGTTCACCGATTTTGCCCGATTTTATACGGGGGCCATCTTGGTTAACCTCCGCACACACGTATTCCCCATGACGCATTCATGGGACCAACAAGCGCCGTTGCCTGGATATATGCCTTAGCAAAATTCTTCCATGAACCTACCTCGTCCATGGCAAGAATATCCAAACGGAATCCACGCAACTTGCTTGGGTTATCTGCAACAATGCCGATAATCTAAGACATCCATCCTACCTCGATTTTCTATCCGTTGATTATCTTATAATGAGAGGATCTTTTCCAATCAGTGGAATCTTTCACCTGTCGTAATTTGAAAAATCCGCCATCAGTGTTGTCGTTTAAAAAAGCCAAACAGTTCCAGACCTTACCGATAGTGTTATCTAAATAGTCGGATCTATGAGTGGCTAACATGTTTATGGAATTTTTGATGCAATTATAGCTGTTGGCTAGAATTGCTGAAAGCATCTCAGAATAACCTCAAAATATTAACTCACAGACTTTTTATTCTGTGATTCTTATCGTTTCCGATAAGTTTAGCATACATTTTCACTATTTAGTGTTCGCGAGCTCGTGGGAGCTGTTCTCCTATGCGTTACAAAGAATAAATGATTCCTCTCGGTATTATGCACTCGCATTTTCACCGATACATCGCGAAAACGGCAGTAATTCCTACCTCTCGTGCTTTCATTATCACGGCATTCCTTCTGAGTCTTTTACACATCTCATAATAATGGAAAAACTCATATTGCCCAGCATAAAAAGCCGGGAAAATAAAAAGACGACCACCACCTGACTTTTCCGTGTTGTCAAGATCCATAAGCTGGAAATAATTCAAGAAAAAATAATTGTCACCAGTTATGGTGTAGCCGTTCACGGTCATCCCGTGCTTGCATCGCTTGTATTCCTAAAGCCAAAAATCCTGGAATGCTTTCGTCCCTTTATGGAACTACGTATAGTGTCCAGTCCGCAAGAAAGAATCCCTCGCCTCAGTGAACCAGTCAGGATCGAAATCTAGCCCAGATGTTTTGTTTATCGGAATGTATCCAGTAAGCTCATAAGATAGATCAGTGTCAAAAAATACGATCTCTTGATCAATAGGTATATCCCACTAGCCTTTGTGCTCGCTTTTTACCTATTCAACAATTGCATCTTCATCATGAATATCCTTGAGCATTACCTCGTCAACAATTTTCTGTATCTCCTCAGGATATTGTACATTTTTCATAAATCAAAAATCACCTTCGGGCATAAACCCGTCTTCTGCTCCTCCTCGTATGGACGAACGCTCCGCTAACTCCTTCTTTACCTGACTCTCTAATGTTGTTAGAGAATCATGAAGCTTGTTCAATGAGTTTATCTCCTGAATCAAATTCTTCACCTAAAACATCGGCTTTCCTGTTAATTCGTCACGCTCCTCGGGATCTATATTGACAAAATAGTTTGCTATCTTATCAATCGCAAAACGCGCTGACTCTAAGAGTCTAATGCTCCGGTCCTAGTTCTGCATCTCCTAAAACTTACGACATGCTTCCCTAAACACCGGGTCATTAAACTCTTCATCCGTCAGTTGCGAATCTTTGAGCGCCGCCTCATGGCGCTCTCCCTGAGATATGTCGCTATACAAAGAATGCCAATGTAAAGCAAGGTAAATATAAGTAAGCTCGCGAAACATACGTAGTCCATATTCACCAGTTGGATCTTCCTTGCACTTATTCCGCTCTGGATCAGCAAGATCAGCAAACTCCTTGATTAATAAGATCTCAGGACGGTTGATCTCAATACGATTGTGAGCAGAATCATATACAAAGAAATTGTTCATAAATTATTTATATTTTAGTAGCCTTGTGCTTTTAATCTTCGCTGTGCTAAACGAGCTGCAAGTTCCTAATTGTACAAGTCGTTCAATCTTTCATAGTTTCCATTTCCGAAAGACTTAATTCCGGAGTTAATCTCATATGTATTTTTATTAATAGGTATAGATCTATTGGTTCCGGTCTATTCAAACGAGTATATTGTATCAGGTACAGCCTCTGGCACTATTTTCGAATATTCTTTTGATGGATATTTTATTTCTCTCACAAGATTAACTCCTCCATAATAATCTGTGAATAAATCATATGCATTTTTATTCAACGCATTTGCAACATCGTTTCTATGCACATCTTTAATTACTTGCTTCTTAGAAACTGCCTCCTTGTCTGATATATCTCAGCACGGATTCCGTTCATTGCGCGAGTGACAGCACCCTTCTTCATCTTCTTTCCGCATTTTGCCTTCTGAACTGCCTTCTGCTCTTTCTGCTTACATACGGGACACATAGAACCACCGGCTGCATAATATGTCTTGTAATATCCTTCGGGGCATTCACCTTTGAGACTGCGAATGAAATTCAACTTTGCTCCACGACGCGCAGACTGTACTGATGCCTACTCGACAACTGCCTGAATCAACTGAGTAGCTGCGCCAGGCTGAGATAATTGAGCAAATGCTTCGGGATTATCATTCTCCAACTCCTCAGCTCCTGCCTCAACGAGTTCATCACTTGCAGCTATCTACTCCAGAGTCTTTGGCTGTTTGGATATAAGCTGAGCAACCTAACTGACAACGTCCTATATGCTGGTGTCGTTGCCCTACTGCTTCTGATATCCATAGAAACCAATGATAGCCTTCTGAAGCATGGCGTCCTGCTCATCTTCCTAAGCGGCGCCGCCTTGTTCGTAATAGTTAATCATATATTAGTGTTTTATTTTATTAGTTAAAAATTGCATCTCTCCCACTATTTGTTATATTGTAATTTTTGTAGAATTGATTATAGTTTCGTTGTAGTGCATTATTATACTCTTCAGTGTCAAGCTTATCTTTACCAAATTGTTTGATAAATGCATCACGGAACTTTGTTGAGTATAATCTGTGCAATTTCATTGAACTTATACTGCCTTTAGCATGATATCTCTATCCTTCATCTATTATTGGCTATGCTACCTATTTGCCTACATTAGCCCAGAAATTACTAATGGTTATTTGTGGCTATGGTTTAGCGTCAGCTTGCATAGACCCATCAGTTTTCCACCATCCCATGTTTCCGTTTTTGTCAAGGTATCTTCCGGTATTATAATATTTTGTGCCATCTTTAGCAGTTATTTCAGAAGTACCGTCTCCTAGAATTCTTTGACTCCATCCTTGACCAAATATTCTGTTAAATTTTCGCATAGTCTCATTGCCAAATTTACCATCGGCATTAGTTCCTACTAGACCTTGCCATGTAGTCAAATCATTGCCTTGCCAGTTGTATGATGGAGTCCATGCGGATCTCCGACGTGACGCATTATTCTATGGCGCTGGCTATGCATTTACCTATGTATTAGCCGTTTGCTGTTTCCAAGTCGGCTGCAACTTCTGAGCATATGCTGTCATAGCGCCAGGCGTATATCCTCCCTGATACTATTGAAGCATATTCTAAAAACTCTAAGATATAGGTGTTTCTGTAGGTTTCTGCCAATTTCCATGGTCCCAATTTGCGCGAGATGCATTTTGATGCTCTGAAAAATATTCATGAACACGTCTGTTTGCATCGGCTTCAATAGTTCCAGCTTTAAAATTGTTATCACTATACATTCCAGCATTTTGTCGGCCATTACGGATCATATCCATAGCATTGCGTCTATTAAACTGCTAGCCGCCGGAGAAATTGCTAGCCATCTGCATATTCGCGCCATTCCAAACAACAGCGTCCTATCCAAGAGCACGTAAATCATTTCTAAGCCTACGCCTCTTACCAAAACCTCTATAACGGCTGCTGTTCAGATTTATAATTTTCTGATTGTTATAGAAATCAGGATTCCTATTCTATGACTACTGATTAGCTTGCTGCTCCTGGTCGGTTACTGTCCCTTGCTGCTATCCAATAGACTTGTATGTTTCTGAACCTGTGTGTTCTGGTTTCTATACTGCAGCAGGCTGCCTAGTAAACGACAAAGAAGATGGGTCAACTGTAGACCAATCAGGCATAGTATAATTTGATGTAGTTCCGTCATCACGATACGGTATACCCTTAAAATCTTCAGCCATATCACTTAACAAGTTCAAGGTCCTTTGTACTAAACACGCCTTCCTGCAACTCCTGCTATGTATTAAACCATATGCACTTGATGCCTTTCAGGCTGTTTCCTTTATCTACGTTTCTTTTGAAAACATTCGTAACCTTTCCGATCACGATCATATCAGGACGGTTTTGAATGTCCTATTTGATCCTTACAACCTGACCTGGAAGGAAATAAATCTTATCTTCTTCATTTAACATAATTTTTCACTTCTTTTTATCGGACCCCTTGAAACGTTCAGTGAGTCCTGAGTTTATAACTACCAAAGCGCGTGTCTCATTTACAAGTACGAGCCCCTGCTTGAAGAACGGAACGGGTACCTCGCTGACAACCGTCCAATAAATAACGTCCCCATCCTTCACATACTTACACTCCGGACCTGCATCGACAACCTCTCCAACATGAATCATAGACTTCTCTTCCTCATATTCTCCGGTCTCATTCGATTTGTAAGTTGGAGCATATCCGCCAGTATCAAGAATGATGCCGCTGTCGGTCTTCGTGATCCTCTGGAAAGGATTCTGCGAATAAGGCTTCACCAAAACATAGTTATAGATTGCCTTGATCTCCATCTTATCAAACTCTTCATTAAACTTTTCCGCGTACTTACCGACTGCCTTCTCATGGTCCTCGAGCTTCTTCTGCATGTCGTCAATCTTCTGATTGATCTTTGTAGCAGCTTCTCTCTCCAGAATACGGTCAGCGTTCTTTCCATTTAACACAAAATGCTGTGCTGTCTCAATGTTCGTAGCCACGCGTGCAAGCTTCTCATTACTATTCATTCCAATTCTCTCGTCCATAATTCAAAAATTTAAAAACATTACCATTTATTTAATTTACATTTCTCATCTTTTACTGTTATCTTACTCTCTATTATACAGCCGCACTTTTTGCAAATAAATCCAAAAAGTGGTATATATAGTTTTTGATCGCACGAACGGCAAGCTGCGTATCTCTTCCTGGAAAATTTAGGATAAATATGGAATAAGTTCTTGAAGTTCCCCTCGAGAATATTCCACATTTTATGAGCGATCATCAAAATCATATTCACCATTTTCCTGCAATACATTTTGCTGTTGAATTATTCCATTTGAACCTTAAAATACAACCGCAGCCTTGGATGAATCCATCACGTTCTTCAAAAGATATATCATCATTTTCTGGATTTATCCATAGGTTACTATTACATAACCCTCCATGGCTAGAGGAATAAATTGGGCATCTTTCGCAAATCTTTTGCCTTATCTTTGCATAGTCTTGATTTAGACCCAATTTCTTACTTACATCTTCATCAAGAAATTTTTCTATCATAAATCAAAAAATTAAAGGTTTCATTTTCTGCATAGTGTCTTCATGTTTTAGCTTCTTCCGATAGTAGGAAATCATATTCTCCACTTCATCTTTCAGATAGTCGCATTTGTACATAGTGCCAGCACCTGTTGTTGGATCAATATGATAGATTATGAGTTCCTTGACTTTTAGCTCTGGTTTTATTTTTGTCAACATCCAGGCATAAGTAGACACTTGTAGTTGATACTCGTTAAAATTACAATTGTCAAATTTGTTTAATGGATACAACATCCGTTGTGTTGTTCTTGTCTGCTGATTATAAGACGCAGCTTTCTTGTTGATCTTGCTGTTCGTTTTGAAGTCAATGACAATGATATCATTGAGATCTTTAACCAGAAGGTCAATTTTACCATTCAGTTGAAAATCACCGTCCTCGTACCTGATAGAAAATTCAGAATACGCGCCGCGAGGTAAGTCCAAATTTGAATAGTCATTCATAAATTCAAACTTACCTCCCAGCCCGAATCGTTCCAGGGTCTGTTTACCGCCCTTAAAGGAATCCTCCAGCTGTTTATGGATTATAGTTCCACGGTCACAGGCGTCTTGTTTACTTTTCTGCCACTAATCAAGTACATTCTGCTTTTCCCGATTGAAGTCTGTTTCACTTATATCATACAACATCAACAGGTCCGTGTCTATCTTATGTTTAGAAAGTACCGATTTTTTTTCAACCTACCATCTGTCTTTTGGTATCAATCTCTCGAGTGCTTTTACTCCACTCCAAAACTCCTTATCGAAGGGCGCTACAAATGAGTGAATTAAATCGGTTACATTTATATTATGTGTAGACATTTTTCCGTTCTCCATTTAAACATTCAACATTATAATTTAATCTTTGGATGATTTACTCTAAAACTCTAACAATTTAGATTTGTATGAGTAATCCATACCAATTAAGGAACCAGCGAAAGTACACGTTTCACCAAATGCTATAAGTACCGAAGAGTGAATCACACCCATTGGTGGAACTGTAAATCCAGCGACAAGAAGCAACAGTCCAGCAGTCAATATTACAGAAGCCATGCGGAGCTGAAATCTTAGCTTCCTTTCTTTCTGATTCATATGAAACTTAATTTTTAAAAATTGACATATATCTTGATTGGTTTATATTCTACGCAATAATACTATTATTGTTACATAAAATAGCAGCAATTATGGTACATCTCTTAAAAAAGGGATCCGGCATTCATATAAAAAAATCACATGAGGGAAGATTTACGGAATATTGCGGAGGTAATGTGACGGAAGAATGCATACGGAGAGGAAAGAACTCCCCGGATCCAAAAATACGAAAACAGGCAGTCTTCGCATAGAATGCCAGAAAATTCAAACACCAAGACGGTGGCTCCATTTATGGAGTATCTTAGATATAGACAAATGGAAATCTCTCGCAGCAATGGAAATAGCAGCAAGAGATGGCTGTGCAAAATTTCAACCAAAGTATGGAATAGAAAAAACAGCTTGATGAAATTAAGCGCATACAAGAATCACAGGCTCTTGGTCAAAGCATAGGAAATACTATTGGCTCTTTAGTTGGTACCGGTATGCAATCAATTGCACAAAATATCAGAGAAAGAAGAGCTAGTAGCGAAGAAGGAGAAGTGAAAGGAAATTCTCAACAGCCAACAGTACCACAGGCTACGACATCATATCAAATTCCATAGCTTCCAACATCATTGCAAGGAATTAACAACATGATAAGAAATCCTTTCGCAATTCCACAACAAATGCCTACTATGATGAACGGTGGCAATATAGAACGCTTAATCAGAAAAATAGACAGACATGGATGAATTGTTCTCTACATATAAGGCCGTCGAGCCAATGCTAGTATAGGAAGAAATAGAAATCCCAGATTTAAATACAACATCAAGATATGATACTTTTCTTGAAACATTAAATAGGTATAGAGAAGCATAGGGTCAAAAATAGCCAGAAGCGCAGAAGCAAGATGATAACCAAAACTGGTTCACTAATACAAAAATAAGACAGACGACACCTTCTGTTTCAAATCTCGCAACAGCTATTGACTACACAACAAAAGACCTATAGACGATGTTGAATGAATAGGGACTTGATAAATATATAAGAATAACAAGTGGATTCCGAGATCATAATGTAGGAAAAGCTGGTAATAGATCAAATCATAGAAAGAAAAACAAACACGGACATTCTATGGCTTATGATATAGCTCCAGCCTAGGGAGAAACTTTTGATTCTATATATTAGAAAATGAAGGAAAACCCTGCAATGTAGCAATGGTTATCTCAAAACGGTTTTAATATAAATGACGAAACAGATGCTGCAACATTAAGACGGACAGGAGGAACCGGCGCTCATTTTCATATTGGACCCGATAAGTTTAACATTAGAAAAGGACAGTCTGGTTTTGATACGTCAAATTTGTTTTCGGCATATAAAGCTGTATAGTTACCTATTAAGCCAATCATTAAACCGGTAATTCCAAACATTGAATATAATAGTATAGGTGTGCCAGATGTATATATAGGTAGCAACACTCCAACTTAGCAGAGCGAATAGAAAGCTGATGATAACCAGTCGTGGTTCTCAAATACAAAACTAAGAGGAGCGTCAACTGCTCCTGTAGTATCACCAAAGTAGAAAGAGAATGAGGCTGCAATAAATAGCCCGACTTTTGATTCTGATTTTCAGAAATTTGGAACGTCAAAAATATTCTAGGATCACAAGAATTTCTGGAAACGTCTTGCATTTTCTGAATCAAGCCTGAATCCATAGGCTTCAAATAAAAGCGGAGCTTTCGGATATTTCTAGATAATGCCACAATCAAGAACTGGGGCTGATGTAGCATCTCAATTTAAAGATGCGGAAAAATTAATGACATCACACATGTCATTAATAAACGACGAAGATCGTAAACTAGCACAACAAAAAGGAATAACAGAAGAAGGACTGATGGCTGGCGTTTGGCTCGGAGGTCCTGGAGGAGTAAAAAAAGCACTGAGAAGTCAGGGAAACGCAAAAGACTCGAATGGTACATCAGTGATGAGTTACATGAAAAAGTTTTCGTAATAATAGACAAAACGTTTTATGAAATTTCTGAGACGAACCCAGGAAGAAGCTTATAAATAAAATAAAAAAAAAAGTCCAAGAAATAAAATTCTCGGACTTTTTTTTATGTGGCAAATCTATAATCATTATTTTACATACTATCTTTCCAACGTTTTCCTGACATCAATTCTTGGTTTCTATAATATAGGAATACTGATTTCATTTCCTTTTGTATCATGAACGACTCTCTCACCAACTTGCTTCCATCCATATTCTGTTTTGAATCTATTAAGTCCATGGACTCCTCCAGGGCTTAGATTTCCATATGTAGATAAAAGTTCACCTTCTGGAAAATCAGTAGCGTAAGTATCAAAAAGCAGTTTCTTCTCATTTTGGCTTAACATCTGTCTCCCATCTACTCCGTGGAATGTATCAGCTGTCTTAAAATGAACGCTATGATATCCTGGCTCAAGATCATCAACCCTTTCGAAGAATGAAGGTTTCCCTTCTAGCCTGTAACGAGTCGCAGGATTCCATCCTTTATAATTACGCCATACCTTAACCTCTGGTCCCTCTTTTATTACTCTCGTTGCTTCATATGGATACAAGGCTTGACTTACGCCTTTTGTAGTCTGTACTCCATGTTGCATTCCAGTCTCTGCAGCTTTAGTCTAGGCTTCTAATACTCCGGGATTTGCTTTCATTATACCTATAGCTGCAACTTTAATAACTGGAGCGGCTACTATAGCTACATCAAGTGCCGTCTTAAATACTACAGGATACGTGGCTTTTGCTAAATCACCAGTTGATGCATTCGGATCATTCCATACTGCATTTACATTATCATCAGCGCTAGAAATGGTATTGTATAATCCAGTCGCACCACTAGCAAATGCCATAGGACCAGATGCAAAAGTCCAACCAAGCAGATTGGCAGCACCGACAAATGGCTTGCTTCCTCTCTCCATAGCAGCGTTGAAATAACGAGCACCGCGCGCCGCTTCAATCTTACGCCTCTCAGCATCAGATAACTCAGCACCTTCTGGTATCATATCGTAAGATGGCGCACCTATTCCTGCACCTTCAGGCGTAACAGTTATCCATTCCAGATTTCCAACTCTTCCAAGTGGATTATCTGGCGTACGTTCAATCTACTCGTATTTTATAGATTCCTTTTTTCTTACTCATTGCAAAAATATTTATTTTGCAATTATAATATAAAAACCCGATGCTCTTTTCTAAGAAAGAACACCGGGCCGAATTAATTATTTAATCGTGAATGAATTTCTGTTTTAAAGCCCGATGCTTTTTTCTAAAAACACCAGGCCGAAAGTTTTCATTATCAATTTTTTCACTTATAATATAAAACCTCATGTCCTGTAAGGCTCAGGGTTTCATATATCAACTTGATCGTTTCGGCATTATCATCCTTGGAGATCAATATATCCTTTGGAATCATTATCCTATCGTAATGATTCAGAAACTCAACATCTGGCTACTTGGCCTGTTCAATGTCAAGTGTTACAGTTCTGATGTTTTCCATTATCGTACACTTAAAGCGTTCAGATCATCTTGATAGTCAAGCCACCACTGCCTGTTTGTCCAGCCATTAGCACGAGCCATCTCGTCAATCTCGATTGCACGATCAATAACACGACGCGCCTATCTCTTCAGCAACCACTCAATAAACATATAGATTTTACCTCTCATGATACAATCATTGTGTTCGATTCGTACTTGCCACTATTTACAAACTTCGTGGCCTCATCTTCCGTGTCAAATATTCTGACTTGTGTTACAAAATTCTCACCATCGAAAATCTTGCGATACACCTTGTTCTTGTCCTGGGTATACATTAACATTCACATTTTATACATTTAACAAACTTGAAATTATCATGAGAACCAGGAAGATGGCTCAGATCAGGGCGAGTAGATACAATTGTATATACCCCATTAAAAAAATAGTATAACTCAACCGTCCTCCCTACAACGTCCTCCTTACGTTGCCCGTTTGAGTTAAGCTCACAAAAAGCCTTCTCTAAGTCATCTTCCTTTATGTTGTCTCTTATGATTTCTATATCATTCTCATCAAGCTTCAATTTCTTCAGCTTCTTTTTCAAATCGCGACACTGAAACAATTTCTCGCGATATTTGAATATAGTTCCCATTCATTCGCTCATTACTAGTAGGGACGCCAGGATTCGAACCCGGTCCAAGAGGGTTAGAGCCTCCTGTGCAATGAACCACATACACCACATCCCTATTTAGTAATCACATCCTCATATTTTCAAGATTATGAATTTTTTTCCCTATCACCGCATTCACACATTGCTTGAACTCATTGATGCCATGACGAACGGCACCATAGTCTTCAGTAGAATCACAAAGCTCTGCAAGCTTTCTAACACCTCCATCAGTCGTCTTGTTCATAAGATCACAAGCCTCAACAAAAACATCATCATCAAGTCTTGCTATCTGCTCACGAAACTCACTGATGAACTCAGGAACACTTGGCTCCTCGGTGATCTTTACCATGTAGCTGTTGTCATCAAAATCATACTCAACAACACGATCACCACTTCTAAACTTTCCCTTTGGGTTCTTCTACGCTGCACTAAGCAGCTAACTTATCATATCCTGCATATTGTCATTGTTTATTGGTTACATTGCAATCATAATATAAAAAATGCCAAAACCCAATTTTTTTGTGTTAATTTAGGTTAAGGCATGTGTTAAAAAATGTCACAAAGAATAAAGTATCGCTCCGATCATCATAACCACGGAATTCAAAACTCCACCTAGCGTTGTAAACAATACGTCGATCTTATCAGCGCGATAATCTACCGCTTCTTTCACAATACCAGCAACAGCAGCAACAACAACTCCACCAAGGGAGACAGCAACGACAAGCCAACCAGTCAGTCCCTCCTACATGGATAGGATGTTTGTTATAATCGATGCTATCACGTAACCAAGCGATACGTGTTCCAAAAGGTTTGTGTGCTCTTCAAAGAAAGAGCGCAACCTTTCCTTTAACTTACTCATTATTTATTAAATTATAGTCCAACCTTTCGCGAGGGCTGCGGCTTTCTGTTCGTCGCTAATTGTCCACATCGCGTTTTTCTTTAATGTTGCAGATCTTACAAGGCTTGTGCTCGCATCATCATCGCCTTTTTCTATGGTCAGATCTGTCAAGTTATCAATTAAATATGCTATACTGTCAGCATCCAAAGCTGGAAGCCAAGACGAGAAATCCCAATTGCCATGATTCAATCGCTGGATCCTTACATCTGTCAGCTTATCGCAACCATTGAATGCATTTTTTATGTTAATTCCCTCTGGCTTGACATATCGCATATCAAGCACAGGACCTATCTTGACAAGGTTATTGCAAGATTCAAAAGCCTATGGCATAAATTCCACAATAAGCAAATTATCATCAGCAAACCTATCTGTGCCATATTGCGGTATCTCTGTGATCTTAAAGCAATAATCACAGAACCATCCGATGTTCGTACTCCTGTGTGCTCGCGTTTCATCATTTATATACGCAGCACTCCAATGAATACTCGGCAACTCCAAAAGGTTATTGCACCGTTCAAAAGCTGCTGATAAATCCTTCGCCCATGCTACCTTGTTCATATGGATATGGCGCACCTAACACATCCCTCCAAACATTCTATGCATAGAAGATACAGGGAACGTATTATTGAATGTCAACTCGTCAATATTGGTCCCACTCCAAGCATAACCGCCAGCCATGAATTCGATATCAAAATTGAAAGTCCAGTGACCTTTCATATCTGTATTATCCTTAAACCAAGCATCGTCTGGATTTGCATCTCCGGTAATAAAAACTGCATAATTACTGAATACATTAGTCTTACAATACTCTTTGAGCTACTATACAAATGCATCATTCCACATTCTACCGGTAAACTGGACATATTCGACAGTCTCTACCTTACTCTCCGTATTGTAGGAATACTTAACCAATCCATCCATGTTATCCAAAACGGGCATATAGGATCCGTTGCATTTGTGGATGATACTCTTGACGCCAGTGGGCCAATCTCTAACTACAGTATCAACGATACCGTGATAGATAAGATTATCAATATCCTTGACTCTATGATATACAAGATTCTCACCGATGTATGCATTATAGCACTCGCTCTTCGTTTTGTCAATAGGCGGTGTGAATTGCTTAGTATGATAATCTAACCCGTCAACACTAACGAGCACATTTTGCATTTCAAATCTCACCTAGTCTATGGTTCTTATCTTTGGCTTTATAACAACTGCTATATGATTACTGCCTACTCTATGGATAGTGACCGTGCGCTTGTCCTGGCTTATATCTGCAATACTTCCATGGATCGTGTCAACAATAAACTCAGAATCATCAAAGCGACCATCTAAGAAATGTATAACGATAGGATGATCACCAAAGTCAAGGCACGCGTTATCTTTCTCGTCCTTAAAGTTGCTATCATTACCCCATAGTGTGATAGCTTCATCCCATGGCTCATTTTTCCATCCATTAGCCGCGAAGTTCTTGGTCATCCCTTTTGTTATATTCTTATTGCGCCCGTCTTGGATATAACCCCAATAATGTGCTCCATTATTGGCATCTTTAAGAGCACCACCAGTAACGCCTAAATCCCAAGGCCACCAGTAAATCCAACCGTTATTATAACAAGGAGCAAACCATAAACCACGAACGTAATATCCGCCAGCATCAGATGCGTATTTGTACCAGCTCCATAACGCATCACCCTCAGGTTTAGGTTCTGGATAAGAGAATCGCAAATGAACGACATCCTGGTTTCCTATTTTGAACCCACTCATTTGATAGCATATAAAACATTATCACTTTTTGGATCTAGTGCATCATACTCATCCTAGGTACATATATGCACTTTATCTCGGGCTGTCTAATCACAAAGATCATAAACCTAGCCCTTTATTGTTATTTTACTTATTTCCATAATGTAAAAAATTAATTCAGCAACAATTATAGTATTATTGTGTATCATTTTATAAATATAGTATTATTGTGTATCATTTTATAAATTTATATTAAAATATGGCAAACGAATATAGAGCGAAATCATTCGCAGATGCTTTCCGCCAAGCACGGAGAGATATCGGTAATGGGGGGCAAGCGGTTTGGATCCGCCCAAACGGCACACGCATGACATTCAACACAAACCTCAAAGAAGAGATACCTGTAAATCAAACCGTCTATTCTCCTCTTCTTTCTAGCGAAGATGAAAGATTGGCGGAAAGAAGGTACAAAGAAGCTTTGGAGTCATCAAGAAGAGCTTTGGCTTCAGAAATTGGTATTAATTTAGTACAAGGCAAAAAAGTACCAACAAAAATGATACCTCAGCTTGATGTACAAAACAAAGAGGTTGGAATATACCAAATTAATCCAAACGCAAGCTCCGAAGAATCAAAATGGATCAGAACACTTCCACAGATAGATGTGATTGCACAACGTACACATCACAAGATGAGAAAAAATTCCCAAACAGGAGAGCTTGAGTCTGCATAGGAGAATTTTTACCCAGTTAAACCTGATTATGAAATCGGAAAAGGAAATAGTGTTCATTATAATTTTAACACAGGTGAATATGAGATGATAGATAAAAACGGAGAAATTCTCGCAACATCACCAGATGGTTCTGTTCTATCTGATCCTTCACTCTGGACTCAATCTCATAATGGAAGAAATGGAGACATCGAATAGTCAAAATAGACATTCGAATAGCAGAAAGCCGCAGAATAGATGGCCAATATGAGAAGAGACGAAGAAAATCATACAATCAATAGTCCATTGCATATTCTTACAGATGAAAACGGGAATATAGTTGTAGATAAAAATGGCAAACCTGTGTATAACGGATAGCTTACTACAGACCAAGTAGTAGATGGAATGAATTATGGCAAACAAATTTTCGTAGATGCCGTTTAGAATTTTGGAGTCGATGGAGTCAATCACGCCATATTAGGCGGACTTAAAATGGCAACAGATGGAGATTATACATCAGACGATTATCTGAACGGATTCTTAGCATCCAAAGATCATGTAGGAGGAGCAGGAGACTTTTTCGAGGTAAAAGGACCAAAATCAAGATTCGCTTTGAATCTTATAAATCCAACATCATTATTCACACTCGGGGCTACAACAAAGTTCAAATTGCCAGAGATGACTGCCGTAACAACTAAAGGATAGCCAATTCGTCTCAGTGTTCCAAATGCGCCGACATCAATGTATAGAAGAGGAATGCAAGCAAACGAAGGGATGGGAACAATAACAAGAAATGTTGGACGAGGAGGACAAAAGTCTTGGGCCTAGCATGGAGGCAAACATGTTACTGGTACAGGTTCACATATCGAGGTAATACCAACATAGAGTACAGGATTAATGTACACTCCTGGCGAAATTAGTATGCGACCACTCACAACAATGACATATGATCTCTATCCAAAGAGGACATGGGAAACAAAACCAATCATACCAGCACTTAACGTGGAATATGAAGGTGGACCAGAATCAACAGGTTATCAGTATGAGAGAATGTTCGGCAATCCTAATGAAGTAAACTCTTCGGCAGCACCAGATGTAGCAATGCCAGGAAATGTTACTGTAAACGGATCAAATGACAAGATAAACAGAGGAAGATCAAACGGAAGAAGACTCCTCAAGAGAACAAAAGCAAGAAAGTCAAGATAGGAAACAGGAAATATCGATATAAGTAATTAATTATGTTATCAGTAGAAGAAAGATTGAGGCGAAAAGACGAACTCATCAAAAATGGCTATAAAGTAGAACGAAACGCTAGCTGGGGACCAAACCTCAATAAGATGTATATGTCTATGAAAGCCAAAACTCCAAAAAAGAAATCCTGGGCACAAAGCGTAAAAGATGAAGGACTAATCTCTGGAACGATGGATAAAATTGGAATAACAAATCCATACGTAAAGGTAGCAGCAGAATTTACTCCGTTAATACCAGGAATTGGAAACTATATCTCAGCAGCAAATGCAATTACTGATTTAGGACGCGGACATTTCAAAGATGCTGCGTGGAATGCATTGTATGCACTACCTGTAGCAGGAAATGTAATGAAAGGATTAGGAATGGGAGCAAAAGCTCTGAAAGGCTTGAACGCAGTTGGAAGAGTAGGCGGCATAGCACAATGGGGAGATGTAATCGGACAGACAGCAGCACCGACAATCAAAACAATAAAGGACGCATGGAACGACCCACAAACAGAAGAATATTATGGCTAATAAAGCATAGGCAACAAAAAAACTGCTTACATCAAAAGCCGGAAAGAAAGGAATCCAATGGACAGTTGGATAGGTGAAGAAAGGAATCACCTGGCTTGGAGGAGGACAAGGTAAAGTAAACCGGAAAGCAGGATAGTATGTCGAAAAACAAGCTGAATCACTAAAGAAAGCAAAATCAGCATAGAGTAAGGCAGCACGCAATCTGAATAAATCAATAGAAAGCGTGACTGGAACAAAATGGTCAAGCCGAAATGGATATCCTCAAATGATAAGAGAATTGGCAGAAATGAAAGCTGCAAGAGATTTGCTTGCTAGAAATACAGCAAGAGAAGCAAAAGCATTCAAGAAAATGTCCGGTCTTGCAAGACAGAAAGCAGAAGACGAAGTACTTAGATCTGGACTCACACGTGCAGGAATCGGAGGCGCAGCACTACTTGCCGGTATACCTGTATATAACGCCCTGACAGATGAACCAGAAATGCATGATGTTAGTAATCTGCAAGCAATTGAACCAGAAGTGATAGAACCCGAAACATTACCTGGATCAGGAGTAGAAAACCTCAGATATTACGCAAGAGATACAGACCCATACTGGAATAATGGGAACCCTATCATACAAAATTCAGATGGCACACTCTTCATAAATGGACAACAGTTCGACGATAGAGATAAAGCCGCAGCAGCTGCAGCAGGATTCGATAATGTGTTCGATTATAAAGCAGCAAGAGCAGGACTGAGCAGCAGAGAAGAAGTTACGGAATTACAACGACAACTAGGATTGAAACCCGATGGACTGTTTGGAATAAATACAGAAAAAGCATACTACGATTATATGAGATCAAATCCACAAGAAGTAGCAGATAGATATATATCTGACGGATGGATACAAGTGTAAAAATAAAAGGAGACCAGAAATGGCCTCCTTTTTTTATGCCCCACCTGGGGTTTATTTACGAAAAATATTTCCTCCCCTCTTCTAATATAAAACAAACGGCTGTAAAAATTCGACTTGACCAGACTATCCAATTCTAGCACTTCCAGGATAAATCCGCTTGTTCCAAACATCTACAAACGCAGCCTTCTACTAAGGACTAACAGCAGCCTTCCACATGTCATATAAATCCTTATTATGAACAGCCGTATTGTTTAACTCAGTGAAAGCATTTCTCGAAAATCTTAGTGCATTACCATCTCTAGAACCTTGTCTGACAATAGCAGCATAACTGTCAGGGCTTAAACCAGATTTGTGAAGACCCTTGTCCGCCGCATCTTCCAATAAGACTTTCACAGCACCACGACGAGAACCCTGGTTCTTCATGAAACTACCCAATGGAGCAGATGCAAAATCTCCGGATAAATAAGTACCAGGACGTACAATCTCACGAATAGTAGACCAAAAAGTACGCTTCGGAATGACATTTCCCAATCCATCTAAAACCTTACCAGTTTCCTGCTTATACTCAACACCAGGAGGAGTCAAAATGACATTCATCGTACCGTTCTCATATGGAGTAGCTGATAAAGTGCCCCAACCAGCCTTTCCACCATTAGATGGAGTAACACCATAACCAGGTAATACCTTACCACTAGAAGGAAAAAATACCTTCTTCCCATCCGGCATTGTTATCAAACCATCAAGAGTACGCTTCGGGCCAGATTGAATCATATGCCTAACACCAGGAATATCACCAGGCTTCGCAATATCACGCCAAACATAACGCTTGCCATCAAATAAAAACTTGTCTGCCTTAGACTAAGTAGAAATCCATTTCTCATAATCCTGCAAAGCAGCACGCTGAAATTTGTTCAAAGAACCATAAGCCCCCTTAGATAAACCCAAAAGCTCACGAAGAGAGCGAGAGACTATTTTTCGAATTCATTTTTTCGCAATTTTATTATTTATTTCGAACATGAGTGGAGACCATATGTGTCCACCCCCGGGGGTGTCCACAAAAAAAATAGTCTTTCAAGTCGTATGTAAGTTTCTGACGAAACGTGAACGTTCATGGTTTCGGTCGGTGCGACTTGAAGTTGGTTCAGCACCTAAAATAAGAAACTGACATTTTTAACTTTACGGCTCACTTTGCACTGCAAGGAGTGAGACCGACAACCATTGCAGGGAGTGGGTGAGAGACCCATATTTAGTTATGATTACTTTCGATATCCCCTTTGCTTGTTATGCAATCAACATCATCTTTGACGGTCATTGTACCGTTGAGGATAAAGACGGCAGTTGTTGCCGTCTCGTTGAAAAAACCGTCCGCATCCCAATAGATGCGGAACATAAGTTGATAAGAATTCTCTCTTCTCAAAAAGAAAAGAGAGAATTTATTGTTAGCCACTTAAAAATGGTGGCTAACAGGGTGCTTCGAGATATATCGAGGGTGAAATATGACGCCCTCGACCGCGCTAATATTAGGCGCGTCAAGAGCAGGAAAGAATTAGACACGCTTTTGGAAAAAGCATGTCCGATATTCAAGGAGATAGCAGGAAGAATTTTGCAGTAATCTCCTCAAATGCGCGAGTGACCACACAAGGTCGCTCGCGCTTTTTAATTTTTAAAACGTAAAAGTAGTCGTCAATATACGTCTGTATATGCTTGCGCATAGACGTCCACTATTTGGACTGACTGCGTACTATCCCACGAAACTTTGCTGATTGAGTGCAAGGTGGGCAGGGGATAGTTTTTGTTGTTCTTCTAAAAACAAGAAACATGGAAGAAAAAACAACACAGCGCCCAAGGCGCGTTATTGTCAGTGAGGGCAAACTCCTCATCATGACAGAGGTTCCCTTCAAGGAGGGTGAACCTCGTACAACAATGCGTTTCTTTAGCGCTTTTGATGGCAATGCTGCAAAATTTGCCATAATTGCGCTAAAGGCAAGAATAGAGAGGTGCCTTTCTTCTCTTACAAAAAATGTTGGAGAGGCAACAAGAGTGACCGATATGGTTGTAGAGTGGGAAGATGGATATTTCTCCATTCCTGCATATACAGCCATGGAGGAGGCGCTTGAGCGTGGAAATCTCCAAGAGATGACACGATATAGCGCCATTCAGACGCTTAAAGCAATAAGACGGACGCGTTTTAACGATGTCCGTTCGGAGCTGTTTCCCATTGATAGGGAAGAATTCGAGAATATCGCAGAATACATTTTCAACGTGTTCTGCGAGATAGCCCTTACTACTGACAAGTAGGGGCTATGCCCTTTGTGCAAGGAGTGGTAACATTACCTCTTCTTGCCAATGGGCTTTTTGTAAAATCCAAAACGTCAAAATAGTCATCTGTATAGTATATTTTTTAAACGTTAAAATAGTCCTAAAATCGTCTGTATTTTATTGACTTCGTCAATAAGCGTCCTGCCCTTTCGGGGTAGCCCTCAGGATTGCTTAATGTTGTACACCAATTAGGGGCTATTGGTAAAAATTTCTAACAATATGATACAAGGAGTTTTTGAAGGCGATGCCTTCGCAGCAGTGCTCAATGCCACATTTGCATTAAACGCAACACGGCTGCCTGTCAACAAGCCGTTTTTCGTGGTCGGTAGTTCTATCGTTTCCCTTAAAAATGATAAAGGGGAGATGATTATGAACAGAGACGGAAACCCCATGCCGTTCCCCGCACTCCTTATTCGCTTTGCGAAGAAAGGAGACAGCGCACCAACCAAATGCGCATCGAACAAGACACCCACCAACAAGCAACACTACCCCGCTGAGGTAGTTACCGCAACCATTCCAACAGAGGACGGAGTGGTCAGTGATACCTTGTTTCTGTCAACCATTACGCGCGACGTGCGCGACGCGGTGGACGAGTCGAACCAATTTGTGCGCATACAGCATACTGGCGTTGCTGCTGATGCGGCACGTGCAGCGCAGGCTGCTAACGACACGAACGAGAAGGCTCTTGTTCGCGTCTGCAAGGCTATTTATGCCATGCAAGACGAGGGCAAGTGTTGGGTGCTGAAACCCAACGATTGCGCCAAGTTAACACGAGATGGCAGACGATACCCTGCAATTTATGTCAACTTGGAGTCGGCAGCAATACCGACATAAGCCGTACCTTTTCTCTATACTCGCACCCCTTTGCTCCTATGTGGGCAAGGGGGTGCTTGCCTATCACATACAAACCACGCAAAACCAACATGTCTCCGACATGTAAACGTCAAAATAGTCAAGTGTATTCGGCTGTCTGTCCTTGACGGTATCTGGTGCTCCGTCGTTAAATGTATTAGCACCACAAAGACGGTATCTGGCGTTCCGTCTATAAATGTATTAACGCCAAAAATTAAAAGATTACGATCATGATTGATCCTGAGATCGAGCTCACACGAGCTCTTGAGAACCCCGATAACGTGAAGGGTTCTTCATTCACTGGCGCAATGCGCAGTGGAGAGATGTTAAATGTGCTGGATGGCGATGTTATTGTCATGCCTGCCTCTCTTGAAGAGTTGGATGGCAAGATCATCACGCACAAGAATTTGCGCAATGCGCAGAGCATCATGTGCCGTGCGTTCAACGGTGACGCAGAGAAGGTGGTTGAATTTTGGCCCAACTCACTTTGCCGTGTTGGCCAGGAGTATACTAAGGCTGACTTCGAGGGTGCTATTGCTCACCGCACTGGCAACACATTCCCCAACGAGGGAGATGTAGTGGATACAGTCAAGAACTGTCCCACTGTTGCTAAGGCTATGGAGCAGCTGTATGGTAAGGCCATCAAATTCACCAAGCTCAAGGACTACACAACAGTTCGTTTCGGTACCAACGACCTTCGTGATACCAACAGTTGGACTATCGAGTTTGTTCCTGTGCCTGGTGCGGCTCCTACTCGTCCCTCAAGTGGTAGCCGTTCACGCCGTTGAGAACTGTATTCGGGAGGCTATGCAGTGAGAACTGCATAGTCCTCTTTGATGGCACAAAAATCCCTGTCAGGCAGAATAGCTGTCCCGTGAATGTATACGGGTGGTTTCTACTTGACAGGGATTGTATTCTCAAATTTGTACGTCGCCATGGTTGAGTATCAGCACTTTAGTAACGGTGGAATAATCTATTGCACTGGTTCTGGTCTCGAATGTAATGATGCGGAGTTGGTACGTGTTGCCTTACGTCGTGAATATGACAGTACAGGTTTAGCGTACCAACTTCGTATTTTGGAAATTGCGTCCCAACTTGGGATACATTTATAGCCTGTGTTATGGAAAACGACATATTCGAGTTATGTCACAGGCACTTTTGTATCATATTGTCATGGTCCACACGGTCTGTGAAGATAGTGTGGTTTTAATTCCCTGAGTGGTATAACCAGGTTCGAATCCTGGCAGGGGAACGAATTATAAAAACAAAGGAGATGAAAAATTCGAAAATTCACGAGTGCAAGATTGTTGATGTTAATGATGTGTCTACACACAACTCTATTCTTAGAGAGTCTCGTATAGGAGGCATTTTCAACATCGTTAATTCGACAGTCTGCAATTGCATTATTAACGATTGTGTGATTAGAAATTGTACTGTGAAGGCTTCTGTTCTTCGTAATGCAATAATAAATGGCACAGAATGCTGTGTTAGCTTGAAATTAGGCCAAATGGCATGTGTGCCAAAAGCCTACAAGAACTATGCAGTAACGATAGACAACGACCGTATAAACATGCTCTTTATTTCCGACAAGAACGTGTGGGAATTTGATGTGTGTTCACCAGAAGAGCTGCTAATTGCGCTCAAATTCCATCGTGTATGATATGGTCCACTTCCGATGACTCCTCGAGTTGTGGAGTCATCACTACACTGTCAATGCTATCTGCTCAATATTGGGCAGAAGCAAAAACAGTGTATATAAACGCATAGAGAGGTTAAAAACAAACAAAAAAAACAAAGATGAACACAAACGAATTTCTGGACAAGGTGCTTCCAAGAACTACTATGTCCAAAGAGGAGATGGCAAAAGCTGTCTCTGATGCGAGCGAAGACTCGCTGTTTCGTGATGCCGAAAAGTGTTTTCGCTCTATGGGTGATAACTCAGGCGTTGCTGCTATGTTGAGCTCTGAAGAGGTGTCTGAAATTGCTTCACGCCTCTTCTAATCCTATAAGCCCTGCCGTGTATTACGGCGGGGCAACATTTAACATTAAGAAACATGAATAAAGTGAAAAAGGCCATCAGGAGCCTTAATCCTGTTGTACGCATGACAATAATCGCCGTGCTTGCCGCTGTTATATGTGTAGCTAGCGGTCTTTTCTTTGGTAGCGTGCTTGGAATCAACTCGGCATCTGCCTTGTTTGTATTAACTCTTGCCGCAACATTCTTTGTTGTTGGTGTTTATGTTCGCCTCATCGAAGATAGCGATAATGAGTAAGACATACCAGGCCCTGATCAAAATGATCATTGAGGGCAAGACTGGCGAGGAGTATAAAAAGCTCCTCGCTGGTTTAAACGAGAGCGAGAGAAAAGAGATAAAGGATTACGAGAAGAAGTTTAAGGAGACTAAGCTGGCACAGCGTGCTGCCGAAAACTTCTTTAATGTATTCGGAGTGTAAAAAAGATAGAGACATGAAACAGAAGATAATAACCTGGTGGCACCAGTGTGGTGCCTTCATCACTATCCTGCTTGCTTACGCCGTAGCAACAGGGTCTGCGATTTACGGTGTAGAGATAGCCAGAAAGTACAACGATATTTTCTGGCTGGTGTTCGCAATCATGGTTGGACTTTTGATTTCCCTGTTTATAGGGATTATATACCAAGAGTTCACCATTGAAGAACTTTTAAAGGAGGATGGCCATGACGAATAAGGAAATAGCCGACCGTATCAATTCGGCGATGCTCCCAGACGTGGAGTTGTCTCCGAGTTCTTTTATGGCTACACTCATTGAATGTGGCCTGAAATATAGCGGCATGACCGCTTACATTATCCGCCAGTGTTCAACTTGCTTTGAAGAAAGACAAGTCGGCAATAATAACAAGCGGATTCGTAGAATTCGACCAGTGACAGCTGAGGTCATCAAGAAGACCTACGAGCTGAAATCATGTCACCGTACAAAAGCGGTGAAACTTGAAGAAAAGGAACTCCTCGAAGATCAGCGAGCAATCGCTCGTTTGAAAAAGAGAGGATATCTCGTCTTTAAACAACTTTGATACTTTGTCATTTTTAGTTATATTTTGATGAAAGGATTTCCTACACGGTTCGTGAGAATAGTGTGGGTTTATTCTATGCTATACGGAGTAAGTGGTTCGAATCCACACATAGGAACAAGATTTGCAAGTATACGATTATTCATTATTTGATCTTTTTTTTATTGGAATGTTGTGGCATCACTCGTGAGAGCCGTGCCACATATGTGTTTTTCATGGTTGTATTGATACCGTCCGTGAGGATAGTATCAATTTTTTTTTACCTTGCGCAGGGTTCGACTCCCTGCACAAGGACAAGATTTTGTTCTTGTTGATAAAGATTGTGAATGTATTGTCTCAACGCAGTCCGTGAGGATAGCGTTGATTAATTAGATGATTGATTGTTTGATTCATAATGGTATTATTCAACGCAGTCCGTGAGGATAGCGTTGATTTTCCATAATGGTTTTTTCGAGGTTCGATTCCTCGTAATGGAACACGTTTTTTACTTCTTTTTTAGACAGTTCCCAATGTGGTTCGCGAGAATAGCATTGGTTTTCCATAATGGTTTTTATAGGGTTCGATTCCCTACGATGGAGCAAGTGTTTTTTCATGTTTCTTCCCCTGCCTTGTTGCGTAATGCAACAGGTGGGGGTTTCTGCCAAGAAGAAAATGCGCCAAATACCTGATTTTTATTTCAAAAAAAAATATTATAATTGGGTCGTCCTTCGCGGCACTTTACCTAGATGATCTGCCTTGCACGGCACTTTACCTAGGTAAAGTTGCCAACTAGGGCAGTATATATATAAGAAGAGCATTTTTCCGTGGCAGCAAATAAAAATCAAACAATATGAAAGCACCAATAAACGCGCGATATCTCAGCGACTTTATGGACTTCCTTCCTGGATAGTGTATTTTAAATAAAGGCATAACAGGATGCGGAGGTACGACGTTAGAGATTACATCAAAACGAGATAGTATCATTTTGTGCCCAACTCGCAATCTCGTAATATCGAAAACTTCAGAGCTTGTATTTCCTGTAACAAGTGCAACAAGCACACAAGACATATAGGATTATCTCAATTCTGAAAAACAATACAGAAAGATTATAGCAACATACAACGCCTTGCCAAGAATTATGTAGCTAATAGATCCGAAGGATTGGTTTCTTTTGATTGATGAATATCATTTATTATTTAATGATTACGGATTTAGGTCTGATGCTATCATTCCAATACTTAATAGTTTCAGAGAGTTCAAAGATTGGTGTTTTATGACAGCAACACCATTATCTAAAGATTGCGAACTCAAAGAATTAGAAGGTATTGATAAGATAACTATCGAATGGGATAATGCTGTACCTGTAAATATGAAGATTTTGGATACGTGTTTCATATAGCGACAACTCACACATTTAATAGAAGAGTCGGATTGTAATTGGCATATATTCATTAATTCACTGACTACAATATAGCAGTTAATAAAAAATACAGGTATAGATGACTATCGTATCGTATGTTCTGAAAACAACAAGCGAAAACTCAAAAATATCATGCCTATCAACTCGCCGGTTTGCAAATATAACTTTTACACATCCTGCGCATTTGAAGGTACTGATATATACGACCCAATCGGGAAGTGCGTCATAGTGTCCGATACGAAAATATCGACAACCATATTGGATATTTCGACAAAAGTCAGATAGATCTGTGGAAGACTTCGAGACTCAAAATATAAAAATGAGTGTGTATTTATTGTTAACACACGACACCATAGATACGCAGGATTGTCTCAATGTGCTTTCGATAATCAAGTAAAAGATAACGAAAGGCGAGGTTTGGAGTTACAACGAGAAATAGAAAACTACTCACAAGACAGAATGCAAACAGCAGTGAAACTATATTCACAAGATACATATAGCGGTCTATATATCAACAAATTCAATGATTCGATATTTTACGATTAGAATTTGAAGAATATGGACACCTATAACTACAAGCTAGTTTCTGAGATTTATAACTCAGGTATTAGTGTGATGATGGAATGTGAGAAAAATTCTTGCGATTCAAATGTTTCAAATGTTGTGTCTACGTACAAAGGCTTGTATTTTGTATATAACAAACTGAGAGAATAGAGTAAAGACACATTCTCACTTGAGGAGTTATACGATATGTTTAAAGACGAATTCAAAAATGTCAAGATTAGTTGGCAAGGAGGAAAGACTATTAAAAAGTATTTCCCGGAATTCAATGTCTTCAGACAATCGGTGAATGGATACAGGCAAACAATGTATAAATTCAAACTTTAACTCATAAAGATAAAACAATAAAAAACAAAGATAAAATGGCTAAGATTATTAACACAAAAGTCAGCGAAAAGGCTGACTTCAAAATAGAGAATGGCGTGATACGCGACTCCTCTATTGGCGATTGGTCAAAGGTGCATATCCACGACATGAGCGAACTGAAAGATGTAAAGATCTGTGGAGATGTTGATATAAAGCACTCAACTATTGAGAGTTGCAAACTTATCAACTGCTCCGTGAAAAACTCAACAATTCGCAATGTCGATATCAATAAAGATTATTGTGTTGAGACTATCACAAACGGCGAGATCTTTGTTCCAGCTGGATTTTTCAACTGTGAAGTTATCATAAATGAAAAACTTGTGACTGCGAAGTTCCATATATATTCTGATGTGTGGGCTTTCAGCAAGCACAACTTCCTTGATTTCATCAAGGACTACTACAAACTACAAGGAGGTGCTCATTGAGCATCTTCTAAAAACAAAGAAGAGATGAAAGAGGGATATTTTATTTATAACCCATCCACGATTCTAAAAGGAACAATCGAAGAAAAGGTGTTCCGGATAGAAGGGAAAAACCCCAATGTTGATGTTCGTGGTTATATACTAGTCAATCCGCGATTTATTAGTAGCATGTATTATAGATATTATTATATAATGTCTGTAAAATGCAACTATAAAGGCGTCAGTTTTCGTAGATCATTTTGTAGACCTGTTGAGGAGGTCTATGATAATCTAGATGATTTGATGTCTGAAAATCTAGACAAGAAGTCAAACCTGAAATGTATAGATGAGTATTGGGTGAAGAAGGCGGTAAAAAAGGTCGATCTTCAGAAAGATGGTTTCACACTGAACCAAAACTTTGATATTGTGCCTGTCCATATGGATATGCCTATTATTAAATATGAACCTGTACATGTAGATCTCACAACGCCAAGAGACATTTGTAAAAATGTAATGACAGTTTACCGTGGCAACTACAAAGTTGAGGGATTGTATGTAACTGATGATTTCGAAGAGCAGGATAAATATAAACAGGCGGAATATAGAGACCAGAGTGTATTCTTCACATCTTCTGGTTTTATAGGCCAGGAAAAGGTGTTCTTTACAATTGAAGATGCTATAGAGGCAAAGAAAAAGCGTTTTAAGGTTAAGGATGTTTTAGAACTTTAAAAGATGGAAAAAATAATAAATACAAATATCGACTCTACGGCACGTTTTATAATTCGTGATAGTGTCATCAAAGACTCAAGAGTCAAAGATACTGCAACAGTCAATGTAAAGAAAGACTCGAATATTTCTTTGAGTATGTTTCATGGCGGCCTGAGTTATATTGATCATAGCAATCTCAATATGGTTAATGTAAAATGCGAACTCTTTGCTTGTCAAGACGCAAAGATTGAGACCTGTGGTTTTTCCGGAATCACAAAAATTGTTGACTGTGAGATTGCATATTGTACACTTGACGATGTCGATATTTTTGGCATGCATTGTCAATATACAGTAAAGCCTGGCAAAGACATCTATGTGCCCACCAAGTTTTCGGACTATGAGTTCAATCTCAAAAATGGAGACCTGGATATAATGTTCAGAAATCCAAGTAAAGTTTGGAGATTCAACAAGATGAGTCTTGCGGAGTTCTTGGAGAAGTACTGGAAAAAGTAGTAGGGGTAACCAGCAAATTTTGATAGGGGTATATGAAAAAAGTGGTAGGGGTTCATTCTACCACTTTTTGCTTTTATCACAATAACACATTCGCGAAGTCCTGGTTTTGCCGAATACCGTTCTCGTTATTGAGGTAATCTTTATTGATAGCCTTTCTGAGCAACGCATTCTCGCGAACTAGGGCTTCGTATTGTTCACGCATCTCACGGATAACGTCTTGATTTTGAGCCTTAATTTCCAAAAGCTGCTTCTTCAAATCTTCGATATCCTCCGTATTTTTCTCTATCTGCTCTTCATGCTTTTTGAGCAAGAATACGATAGCCTGACCGTAAGCTCTAATGTCATATACTTTTAAAGGTCTACGATCTCCTCCGTATTCAACATAATCTGGTACAGATTGATTGACACACGTGAGGTAGCCTTTATTACGTAATGATGTGTTGTAAGAAGCAATGCTACGTCTTGATAGTCCTATATGGTCTGCAAGCTCTTTGTCTGTCATAGATATCTTGCCTGTCTGTCCATCATCAAGACGCATGTATTGTTGTATCATTGCAAGATAACCCTTTTCCTCTATACTGAGGTTTGGATTGTCCAAAAAGTCATCACTAAATCCCTGAAATGTCTTGTACTCGTTAAAATGGTAAATGTTGCGATTATTGCGGCCTTTCGAGATTGCAATATATCCCGCCTTTTCCAAACGGTCCACAGCTTCAAGTATGTATTTGCGGCTTAGATGCAACTTCTCGGCGATAGTAGCAATTGATACAAACGTCTCGTGGGTTTCCCAGTTCTCATATCTCCTAAGTGTCAGATAGACCACCGCATCCTTTGGTTTTATGATATTCGTAAGCATACTTGTTGGTAACTAAACATGTTTTAAATTCTCATCCATAATAATACAATTTTTATTAATAATGTCAGAATCTTTGACAATATTAGTATTTTTTGTTTTATTAATGAATGCAAGAATTTATAGGTGGTGTGCAAAAATAGAAACGCCGGTGTGCAAAAATGTGCAGGGGGGTGTGCAAAAATAGAAACGCCGGTGTGCAAAAATGTTACCCTAACGTATAAGAATTCCATATTAACGTATATTTAATCTCGCGCACCCTCTCTACGATCGGAGCGCGTCGCCGGCGTGGCGGCTCACGCGTTAGCGTGAGTGGGCAGGCTCGGGACGACGGCACGCGCGGAGTAAATCAAAAACGCAATAAAATGAAAAAAATAATAAGAACAAAAATCCCTAAGGATGTTGAAGTATTCAATCTTGAGAGCGGAGTAATCCGCAACTCAACAGTAGATAAAGAATCTAGAATCCTTATCTGGGGAGATAAAACAGAAGTAGATAACACATCACTCAAAGGAGATATATGTATCCTTGGAGATAGTGTTGTAAAAGATTGTAAAATATCTACAGATGGTGGCAGTATTTACGAATCAGTAATTACCAATTGCGATATTTCGGAAGAATTAGATTTTGATGGTTGTGTAGTAAAGGATTCAATACTTCGCAATATAAAAATAATTCATAATTATTGTTGGCTAAATGTAGAAAAAGGCAAAGATGTCATAATCCCAAAAGATTTTGAAAATGCAGATATCAGAATCAAAGATGGATTTGTGGAGATGTTTTTCTCAAAGTCCAATAATGTTTGGAGTTTTAAAAAAGTAAAATTGAGTGATTTTTTGAGAGATTATTATAAGTTGTAATAAAATAGTATAATTGCAACAATGAACCTGTAGCTCAGCTGGTAGAGCATCGGACTTTTAATCCGAGGGTCATGGGTTCGAGTCCCACCAGGTTCACAAATTTCTTTGTTTTCCCCTTAGCTCTTAGGAGCGGGGGTTTTTAGTCGAGATGGTGTAATTGGTAGCCACAAATGGTTTAAGCCCATTTGCTGTAAAGCGTGCGGGTTCGAGTCCCGCTCTCGACACAATTATTGCGGTTAACGACCGAACGTAACTTCCACACAAGCCTCTTGCATTAATAAAAGATGTAAAGCTCAACAGGTGTGCTGAATCCGAAAGAAATCCGACGAAAAATTACGTAATAAGTAATCGGAGAGTAAATAGAGGAGTGAGTCTAATGTTGCAAAACTTAGATTTATCGTATAATGTCAGCATTTTTCGATAACTTTATTGGAGAATCTTAAAAGTTATCATTTTTAGATAGACAGGATTGACAACGACTCTAAGGTAGATAGCCATGTCTTGAAATCGTATAAAGGCTTGCTCTATGGTGTAATTGGCAACACGACAGATTTTGGTTCTGTAATTGGAGAATCGTACTCTTCTAGGGCAACACTATATATAATGTACACGCGTACATTATTATATATACTTGCAATTTATAAAAAAAAATAGTATAATTGCAAGAATGTGTGGAGAGTCTCTCTACTCTTCACTTCTCACCTCCTTTTTAAGTGTAATAGTCAGCTATTACACCCATCTCGGCCCCCAAAAATCGGAGCGAAAATTCTGCAATTTTTTTCGTTTGCAAAAATGCATCTAGTCCTTGAATTTTGTGCTAGATATTCCTTTGTCATACTTTGTATGACAAGAATATCTAAAAAAGGCTAATTGTATCATTATCTATACTGTTTGAAGATTTAAAAATTTTAAGATATGAAAACAAAGATAACCATCACTTTGGATCAGGCTAGATCTTGGTTTAGGAGTGGGAATGAGGAGCTCAGGGAACTTGCTCTTCAGGCATTTGATAAAGAAGCGCTAGTGGGTATTTTTAGGGACATCACAACTTTCGAAAAGGCTCGGGCTCCATCATGGTGCTATAGTTTCTGATATTGCCACTGTAAGTGTGGCTGCTATGTTAAAATTGAACATTATCAGACGCGCTTTGAATTTAGGCTACGATATGCATTTTGTAAAAAATCCAAAGAATTCCTTTCTTTATTATCCTTATAACCCTTTGGCAACAATACCTGAAGGTTGTAATTACTATAAAGAACAAATCAACTCTGGTATTTTTCAAATAATAGGTAAGGTTAAGATTGAAGTCGTTAAATATAACGTCCTTGGTGGCGGTATTACCTATGATGTCAATAGTGGCTTAGGTGGTTTTAACTATGAGACTGGCATTTGCAGATGTAGGAGTGAAGTCAGCTTGTTTGGTTGTGCAACAAAAAAGATTGCTGAGCACTTTGTGAAATATTTCGGAATGTTAATCACTGAAGCAAAATATGCTGATAAGGATTTCGAGATTATAGAATCTAAATATATTATCTAAGATGAAATTTTTAATATCAATTATTGTAGGTGCTTTTGTTATAGCAGCCTCAGGCAGTCCATTTTGGGGGGTTGTAGCATTCTTTGTCTTTTGGGTAATATCCGATAATGACTAGATTGCTATTTTTCCTTGTAGTTTTTTATTTTA